>Ga0207696_1000016_pt1 | contig 502467 bp, 417 predicted proteins | sample KBSS54metaG_FD_184403 | JGI IMG/M metagenome (GOLD analysis project Ga0207696, IMG submission 184403) | Switchgrass rhizosphere microbial communities from Kellogg Biological Station, Michigan, USA - KBS S5-4 metaG (SPAdes) (version 2) | ecosystem: Host-associated > Plants > Roots > Rhizosphere...
GCCTGCGCCTGCACGAGCACTTCCAGGGCCCGATGGGCTTCGGTACCCCGGACGATTCCGAGGCCTGGGAGCGCGTGCAGAAAGGCGCCCGTGCCGGTGAAGACCTGTGGATCATGCTCAACCGCGGGCTGCCGGGCGAGAAGCCCAGCGCAGACGGGCTGGTGTCCGACGTGAGTGCCGAAACCGGCATGCGCGCGGCGTACCAGCAGTGGAAAAAGATGATGTCGGCGTGAGCGTGGAGAACCCTATGAACCTGCAATTGCTGCAAGAAGTCACCGCCTTCATCTGGCAGGAAGGCGACATGCTCGACCACGGCGAGTACGACACCTGGCTCGGCCAATGGACCGAAAAAGGCACGTACATCATCCCCATCGACCCGCGCGAGAGTGACTACGAGAACACCCTCAACTACGCCTACGACGACCACCACATGCGTGGCCTGCGCGTGCAGCGGTTGATCGGCGGCGAGTCGATTTCCACCAGCCCGCAGCCACGTACCGTGCGCACGATTTCGCGCTTCCGGGTGCTGGGCGACGACGGCGTCAACGTGACCGTGCGCTGCGCGCAGAACGTGCGTGAGTTCCGCAAGGAAAGCCTCAAGCACTACAGCGCCGACCTGACCTACACCCTGGTACGGGCGCAAGGCAGCTTCAAGATCCACCGCAAGGTGATCAGCCTGATCAACAGTGACGATACCCTCGCCGGTATCGGCTACATCCTGTGAGGAACCGACCATGAACCAAGTCGCATTGGTAACCGGCGCGGGCCAGGGCTTGGGCCAGCGCTTCTGCGCGCAACTGCTTGCCGCAGGCTTTGACGTGGTGGTCTCGGACCGTGACCTGGCGCTCGCTCAGGCCAGCGCCGAACAACTGCAGCAAGCCCGGCAAGGGCAGGGCGGCCGTACCCTCGCGGTCAAGCTCGATGTCGCCAGCAAGGCCGATTTCGAGCAGGCGCTGGCCCAGGTGCTGGAGCACTTTGGCGCCCTGCACGTGGTGATCAACAACGCTGCGGTGACCAAGACCACGCCGCTGATGCAGATCAGCCCGGAAGAATTCGACGCCGTGGTTGGCCTGAACCTGCGCAGCGTGTTCCTCGGTTGCCAGGTGTTCGGCGCGTACCTGGCCGAGGCCGGTTACGGGCGGATCATCAACATGGCCTCGCTGGCTGGGCAGAACGGCGGCACCGCGACCGGCGCGCACTACGCGGCGAGCAAGGGCGCGATCGTCACCCTGACCAAGATCTTCGCCAAGGAGTTCGCTGCACGTGGCGTCACGGTCAACGCCATCGCCCCCGGCCCGATCGATTCGCCGGCGGTGCATGCCGCAGTGCCTGCCGAGCGCCTGCCAGGGCTGCTGGCGAACATCCCGGTGCAGCGCCTAGGGGACGCCGGTTTTCTGGGCGACCTGATCGTGCAACTGGCGCGGCCCGAAGCCTACTTCACCACCGGGGCGACCTGGGACGTGAACGGCGGCCTGTTCATGCGTTGATTTTTTTTGCGGGGCGCAGCGCGCCTCCTGTCGTTACACGGGACACCGGCCATGAATGAACAATTGTTGAACGTAGTCGTGCGCAAGCGCGAGATCCAAGGGGCCGACGTGGTCGTCCTCGACCTGGGGCGTGCCGACGGCGCGGCGTTGCCGGCCTTCGAGGCGGGCGCGCATGTCGATATCCACGTCGCGCCCGGCGTGGTGCGCCAGTATTCGCTGTGCAGTGACCCGGCCGATGCTTCGGTGTATCGCCTGGGCGTGCTGAAAGACCCAGCTTCACGCGGCGGCTCGGTGGGCGTTCACGAGACCTTGCTGGAAGGGCGCGAGCTGCAGATCAGCGCGCCGCGCAACCTGTTCCCGCTGGTGCCGCAGGCCAGCCGTTCGATCCTGCTGGGCGGTGGTATCGGCATCACGCCGATGATCGCCATGGCCCACGCCCTGCACCAGCAGGGGGCGGACTTCGAACTGCATTATTGCGGGCGCTCGCGCAGCCGCAGTGCGTTTCTCGAGGCGCTGGCGGCGGCGCCGTTCGCCGCGCGGGTGGTCACTCACTTCGATGATGAAGACCCGGCGCAGCGCCTGAACCTGGAGGCGGTGCTGGGGGCTGCCAGCCAGGGCACCCACCTGTACACCTGCGGCCCGTCCGGCTTCATGGACTGGGTGATCGAAGGCGCGCGTCGGCAGGGTTATGCCGAAGACCACATTCACAAGGAGTATTTCCAGGTCGAGGTCGACGCCACTGGCCAAGGTTTTGAAGTGGTGGCAGCGCGCAGCAACAAGACCGTGCAGGTGGCCGAGGGGCAGACCATCCTCGAGGCGCTTGCCCAGGTTGGCATCAAGATCGACATTTCTTGCGAGCAGGGCGTCTGCGGGACCTGCATGTGCGAAGTGCTCGAAGGTGAGCCAGACCACCGCGATGTGTACCTGACCGATGAAGAAAAAGCCGCGAACGACCAGATCCTGGTGTGCTGCTCGCGAGCCAAGTCCAACAAGCTGGTACTGGATATCTGAGGAGCATCACCATGGTAGATGTAAGCCAGTTTCGCAATGCAATGGCGCTGCTCGGCGGCGCCGTCTCGGTCATCACCACCGATGGCCCCGCAGGCCGTTTCGGTTTTACCGCGTCGGCGGTGTGCAGCGTGACCGACGCGCCGCCCACCTTGTTGGTGTGCATGAACCGCGCCTCGTATTCGAATGAGCAATTCAAGGCCAACGGTGCGCTGTGCGTGAACGTGCTGGCCGGTACCCATCAGGAGCTGTCGGGGGCGTTTGCCAACCGCAACCTGAGCACGGAAGAGCGCTTTGCGACCACGCACTGGACCGTGCTGGAGAGCGGCGCGCCAGTGATGCAAGAGGCGCTGGTCAACTTCGACTGCCGCATTGCCCAGGTGCATGAGGTGGGTTCGCACAGCATTTTCTACTGCGAAATCCAGGACATCCGCCATGGCGGGGCGGACGATGGGCTGGTGTATTTCAACCGCGCCTATCACCGAGTATGCGAGGCCTCGAAGGCGTGCTGAGCAGCTTGCGCTGACCCTGTGTAGGAGCAGCCTTGTGCTGCGAAGAGGCCGGTGAAAGCAACCGCGATGTGTGCCGTTTGCACTGGCCTCTTCGCAGCACAAGGCTGCTCCTACAGGGAGGGAATTGGGCGTTATGGTGTTTCGAGGTTATGGAACACCACTTCCAGCATCCGGTTCAGCCGCTGCACCTGCGCTTCGGTCAGCCCCTTGAAACTGCGCTGGAACAGTTCCCGCGTCACGTCCTGCATGCGCTCGATGTTCTGCAGGCCAACTTCGGTGATCCGCACCTGGGTCACGCGCCCATCCTCCGGGCTTGGCGCGGTATCGACCAGCCCGTCGTCCTTCATGCGGTAGACGATCTTGGTGATGGTCGACAGCTTGGCGATGGCGTGGGTGGAGATCTCGGAAATGCTCGATTCACCGTTCTCGTTGAGGATCCACAGCACGCGCCAGCGCGGCACGTCGAGGTCGATCTTCTTGAGCAGACGTTCCATGTTCTGGGTGTAGCGGCCATGCACGCGCGCCAGCCAGTAGAAGGGGAAATCTTCCTTGCGAAATTCATCGCTGGCCGGGTCGTGGTGGCTGTGGCCTGTGTTTTTCGAGTTGCTCATCGATTCACTACTTGTGCGGAAATAGTCGCGACATCATAGACGTTTCCGCGCATTTGGCTACCGTAAAGCGAGCGCATAATACTGGAATTTTCAGTTGACATTTCAAGTAATCGGCACGCATTTTATCGGCTGGGCCAAGGCCCGGCATCCATTCTTGAAGAGGGCTGCACAACAATGACAATCATAGTAGAAACCCTTGACCTGGGCGGCACCGGCCCCCGGGTCGTGGTCAAGGACACCATCGATGTCGCCGGCACCGCGACCCGCGCCAGCAGCCAGGCGTTAGAGGATGCGCCGCTGGCCGAGCGGCATGCCGACGTGGTCAGCCAGTTGCTGGCGGCCGGTGCCCGGCTGACCGGCAAGGTGAGCCTGCACGAACTGGCGTTCGGCACGACCGGCATCAACCGCTATACCGGCACGGCCGCCAACCCGCGCTTTCCTGGGCGCATACCCGGTGGCTCGTCCAGCGGCTCGGCTGCTGCGGTGGCCGCTGGCCTGGCGGATTTCAGCCTGGGCACCGACACCGGTGGCTCGGTGCGTGTCCCGGCCTGTTGCTGTGGCGTGTTCGGCCTCAAGCCGACGTTTGGCCGGGTAAGCCGTAAAGGCGTGATGCCGGCCCGCACCAGCCTCGACTGCGTTGGCCCGTTCGCCGCGAGCCTGCCGATGCTGGTACGCGCCATGAGCATGATCGACCCCAGTTTCGTCCCCGCCCAGGTACCGGCCAGTGCACGCATCGGCGTATTGCGGGTGACCGCAGAGGCCGCCATCCACAAGGTCGTGCACGGGGCCCTGAGCGCCAGTGGCTTGCCGTTGGGCAATGTCGAACTCAAACACTTTGGCGCCGCCTATGACGCCGGCATGGTCGTGATCAACCGCGAGACGTTCGAAGGCTGTGGCCACCTTCTGCAAACCGGCAAGGTCGGCAGCGATATCGCCGGGCGCCTGGCGGCAGCGGGGCAGACCACTGACACGGCGCTGGCCGAGGCAGAGGAGGTGCGTCGACGCTTTACTGAAGAAGTCGACCAGGCCCTGGCCAACTTCGATGTCCTGGCCCTGCCGACCATGCCGGACTTCCCACTGCGCCTGGAGGACGCCGCCGATACCCGCGCGGTGCTGGGCATGACCTCGCTGGTGCGGCCGTTCAACCTGTCGGGGCACCCGGCATTGAGCATTCCGCTGGGCAGCGAGGCCGGTTTGCCGGTTGGCCTGCAACTGGTGGCGGCCAAAGGCGCCGACGAGAAATTGCTGGCAGTGGCCGAGCGCTTGCTGCTGAACCTGTACGCCGGCAACGATCATTGAGGCCACGATTGCGATGACCGATATCCTCGAACTCCAAGCCCGCCTGCGCAGCTTTGAACACCAGCAGGCCATCCGCGTCTGCATCAACCGCTACATGGCGTTGTGCGACCAACTGGACGCGCAATCCCCACTCGATGAACTGGCGCAGCTGTTTTGCCGTGACGCGGTGTGGGAAGGCAAGGGCGCCAAGTACGCCGAGAGCTTTGGCGGCTACCGCGGGCGCGAAGCTATCCGGGCGATGTTCGCCACCTACATGAAGACCCCGGCGCACTTCGCTTTGAATGTGCACTTTCTAACCAGTGAGGTTATCGAGGTGACCGGCGAGGAAGGGCTGGGGCGCTGGGTGATGTTGCAGACCAGTACCTTTGCCGACGGCGCTTCGCACCTCAATGCTGCCCGGCTGACGGTGCGCTTTGCGCTGGAAGAGGGCCAGTGGCGCATGGCGCATTTCCAGACCGAGAACCTGTTCAGCCGACCAGTGACGGCGTGGAACAGCGACGCGCCCTTGCCGGTGCCAGAACGGTAGTCACGGATGCTGGGGCTGCAAAGCAGCCCCGGTGCCTACCAGCTCAGAAGGTACTGACGAACACCACCTGGCCATACAGGTTGTCGTGATTGTTGCCCAACTGCGTCCCCCCTTGCTCCACGCTGCGATCGGGCTGATACAACCCCACCAGCGGCACGATCATCAGGTGATCATTGAGGGTCCACTCGGCATAGATATCCAGCTCGCGTCCGTCCACATTGCCCAGGCTGCGATCGATGGTGTCGAAATGGAACCCCATCACCCCAAGGTTCAACGTGGGCGTCGGGCTGACCGTCAGGCCGACCTTCTGCACCCGCGCATTGCTGTTGAACGGCCCGGCATAGTTACCGGCCACCTCACCCTGGAACCAGGTACCCAACCCGCGCCCGAGGCCATAGAACAGCGTGTCGTACTGCTCGGAAAAGCGGCTGTAGCGGTAGCTCAGGTTCGGTTGCCAGGGCAGGTCGGCAAAGGTCCAGCCGGCTTCCAGGTACCAGGCGTCCTCGGTGGCGGTATGGGGCTTGTCCTGTTTGGCGTATTCCCCGGACAGAAACAGGTTTTCTACCCCGGCATTGCCCTGGCCACGAAGGCTGTAAGTCTTCATGCCATCGCGTTCCAGTTGCAGCGGGGAGGCGTACTGCTCGTCGACATGGGTAGTGCCGATATAGGTCAGGCCGACGGTGCCGGCGTCCGCCACGTGCTCAAGGGTGGCCACGTGCAGTTCGGTGTTGGCCTGGGCGCGGTTGTCTGACTGCAGCCACATCAGGTCGCCGCGCCAACCACTACTGCCGCCCAGGCGCAGCACGGCGGTCTTGTCGAAGCTCTTGCGAGCGGCGAGGTAGTACGCACCGCCCCGGTTGAACTGCCCATCGGCAAGGCCATGGCCGACGTTCAGCGAGTCACCCTGAAGCAGAAACCCATCGCCCACGGCGACCATCTGTTTGCCGAACGACAGGTCGATACCGTCCTCGCCCAGCATCGGCACCAGGTTGCCGGACTTCCAGCCCACGAAGGCATCCTCGATCTTGCTGGTGCGTTCGCTGCCATCGCTGAAGCCGGCAGCATCACCGTCGCCCCAGGTCGCTGAGCTGAGCATGGCGAAGGCGCCGTACAGCGAACCGACGCTGCCCAGGGCCTGGTCGGCGCTCAAGCCATACTTGATGTAGCCCTCCCGCCACGAGGTGGAGCCGGGTTGGCCGCGGGCGATGGCGTAGCTGCGTTCGCTGTGGAATGCACCGAACACGGCTTCCAAATTGGCGTTCAGATGGCGTTCGGCATCGCTGTACAGCTCGTGCGCGGACGCACTCAGCGAAGCCCCGGCCAGGAGTGCGGCCAAGGTTAGGCGGAACGGGCGGTGGTGCATGGTCTGGCTTCCTTTGTCATGGTTTTGGCAGAAGTTCCGAAGACGTGCCAATGATCATGAAGCAAGCCCAGCCCTGGGCTTTTGCCCTGGCTGCCAGTTGACTTTGGCGGTGTGCCAAGCTGATGGGGCGGGCGTTAAAAACGCAGAAGGCCCCATTGCGGGGCCTTCGTGGGCAGACGTGGTTACTTGAGGCCGGCGAGGAAACACGTCACCGACTGGCGTTCGCCAGCGTCCGGCAACCCTGCATAAGGCATGTAGGTGCCGGGTACTGCCGCCTGTGGCTGGGCAATGAAGGCGCCGATGCTTTGCGCCGTCCAGGCCGCCTGGCGAGTTTTCATGGCCTGAGAGTAATTGGCCCCTGGCACGGTACCGGGGGTACGGCCCACCACGTCGTGCAGGTTGGGGCCCATCATCACTGGGCCATCCTTTTGCGCCGAATGGCACGCCGCGCAGTCACGCGCAAACACCTGTTCGCCCTGTTGCCGCTGCGGGGCTGCGCAGTCTTCGGCCAGGGCCAGCGGGCTGGCCAGCGCGGCGAGCAGGAAGGGCATTACGAACTTGCTGGATACGACGGTCGACATCACGCACGGTTCCTGGGTTGGGCAGCGCGGGGCTGCTTCTTGTTGGTGTTCTGCTTGATTGTGTGCGAGTACAGGCGGGCGGGTTTTGTTGTGCCTGCCAGCGTGTTTGCTGGGCTTGTCAGTTGGCGTGACGCTTGCGGTACTCGCCTGGGGTCATGCCAAACCGGCCTTTGAATGCGGTGCTGAAGTAACTCGAATCGGAAAACCCCCAGGCATACCCCAGCGACGACACCTTCTGATCCATCGACGGGTTGCGCAGGCTTTCGGCGCAGAAGTCCAGGCGGCGGTTGCGGATGTACTGGGCGATGACCAAGTCGTGCTTGGCGAAGATGCGGTACAGGCTGCGCATGGAGATACCTACTTCGCGGGCAATGAACTCAGGTGTCAGGCTTTCGCAGGTGATGCGCTGGTCAATCAGTGCCAGGGCCTTGCGGAACATGCGCTCGTGGCTGCCGGGCACCGAGTCCTGGGTGATGGCGGGGCGCAGCAAGGCGATCAGCGCCTCCAGTACCGCCTGGCTTTCGTTGTTGGCCATGTGCTGGGTGCGGCCGGCTTCGAGCATCATCTGGCGGGCCATGCTGGCCAATGGGGTTTGCGCTTCGATGCGTTTGGCGCAGGCCACGTTGACGCCGCGGGTGCCGCTTTCGACCTGAGTGCGCGGCAAAATCAGCGACAACTGGCGCGAGCGCTGGTGGAAGTGCATGTCCAACGGGGCACTGGCGTCGATCAGGGTCAGGTCGCCGGGCCGCAGTTCGATGCGTGCATCCTGGTGCTCGATATGCGAGGTGCCGGCCATCTGCAAGACGGCATAGTAGTTGTCGGCACCGCTGGCGCGTATTTCCCTCGGGCCGCGGAACAGGTTGACGTGAGTCATGTCGACGATGCTCATGGAAATCTGGCCTACCTGGCACTTTTCGAGCTGGCCGACGAAGCCTGCGTCGAGCTTGCGGGCGTTGAAGTGGCCGCAGGCATCGTTGACCTGGCTGAGCCAGGCCTGGAAGTGATCGTCGGTAACACGGGTTGCTGGTGTCATGGGAGGCCTCGCGTGGTAAGACGTGGAACGGTTCGCTTGGGCGAACTCTTGGAGGGGTGCCTTAAAGCATTACAATTCACTTGAATTTTCAAGCAAAAAGCGGGCCTGGGAGGTGGTGGTGTAGCAGGGGGTATTTGTTAGTGCATTGTTTTAATTGGGATTAATTTTATTTTTGATGAGTGTGTTGGCAGTGGTAGTGTTGTGATTAGTACGCTGGAATGCGCTGGGATGTAGCCAATTGATACAGGTTTGTTTCCAGATGTTGCACTTTGGCAGGTTGGGGGAGGGCGACGAGGTGCCTGCCTCAGGTTGTGAGGTGGGGCGTAGATCGAGCGCCGCCCGCGCGGCGCATCGCGAGCAACGCTCGCTCCTACGTTTGTTTCGGGCCAGTGAGTTCTGTGCCATTTGTGCGCGACCGCCTTGTTGGTCCAACGCAATATTGCGCCATGCACCAAAACGGTCGCGCGCGTTTGCCCCAGAATAATTGGCCCGAAACAAACGTAGGAGCGAGCGTTGCTCGCGATGCGCCGCGCGGGCGGCGCTCGATCTCACAGGCGCCGAAAATCCTGCGACGAACACCCCCAACCCCCCCAAAAAAAACCACCCGACAACCAAAAAAAAGCCCGCTGACAGGGCGGGCTGAAGGCACAACGCTTGCGTGATTCAGTGGCCAAGCCCATCGCTGATGGGAATGCCCTTGGCCTGCATCGCTTCGATCAACCCGGCGCGCACATGCGGCAGGTTGAGCATGCTGTTCTGACGTACCCGATGCACTTCCTCGCCGCTGTACGGCGGCCATTGTTCGGGTGAGCTGTTGCCGGCCATCCCGTCCCGCGCCAGCAGCCAATTAAGCAAATCGGCAATCTGCTGATCATTAAGCGCCGACTGGGAAATCCCCGGCACCCGCACCAAAAACTCGCGCCCGCCCGGCACCCGCAGGAAGTTGCCAACAAACCCCTGCATGCGCGGCGTGTCGTTGGCCGCCGAGCCTTCGCCGTGGTCGCGGTGGCAGCCGGCGCATTGCAACTGATAATTCACCGGCACCGAGTAGCCGGCCTGGGCAATCGGCACCGGTGGCACCTCGTTGCCCGGCGCCGGGCGCTGGTTGGGGTTGGGCAGGGTCCTGGCCTGGGCGACAGGCGCCAACAGGCACAGGATCAACACCGCGGTCAGGGCCTTCACGGCGCTAGACCGCCACGCCGCGGATGATGGTAACGGTGCAGTTGTAGATCTTCGACTCAGCCCCCAGGCACCAGTTGATGTCGTTGTTGTTGAACGGGCGATACAAGGGTTGTTCATCGTCGTTGCGCGAGCAGGCGCACTGGCCGCACGCGTGCTTACCGCAGCAGTCGTTGTACGAGATGATGTAGTTCTTGCCATCGGCCGGGTTGCGGCAGGTGCCGATCCAGGTCACCAGCGAGGCATCGGTGCCGGGCGGGCAGGAGGTAATCGAACCGCCGCAGCACGAGCACAGGAAGCCGTCGATCGAGCAGTTGCGCCAGTAGTCACAGCTGGTCGGGTCACCTGGGACGCCCATTTTCGGCTGCTCGGCGGCCAGCGCCTTGGCGGTGCGGTCGATCGGCAGCAGCACCGGCAGGGCAGCGCCGGCGACGATCAGCGAGCCCAGGCGCGCCAGCACCTTGCGCCGTGAGGTGGTGTCGGCGACATGACGGCTGGAGCGTTCAAACAGTTTGTCGAGAAAACTCATGGTGTGCTCCGCGATCAGTGTTGCGCGCTGTGTGGGTGGGCATGGTCATGGTCATGGTCGTGAGCATGGCCCTGCGCGTGGTTGCCGTGCAGGTACTGCTGCAGGCTCGCGCTGCCCAGGTGCACGGTCTCGAACAGGCTGTCGAGGTGCTCGCGGGAGTTGACCAGGCCCTTGGCGCGCAGGGTGCCGGCCTGGTCGATCAACACGGCGTACGGCAGCTTGCCAATCTGGTAGGTCATGCCGATCTCGGGGCCGACCACATAGGTGGCTTGCTGCAAGTCGTTGGCGTCGATCAGCGCCTGCTGTTCGGCAAAATCACCGTCGCTGACATAGATCACGTCCAGCTCGCCGCTGTTGTCCTTGGCAATTGACTTGATCGCCGGCAGCAGCGATTTGCACACCGGGCAGCCGGGCGCGAGGAAGAACAACAGTTGCGAGCGTTCGCCGCGGTAACCGATGTTTACCGGGCGGCCATGACGGTCGGCGGCGGTGACCTGTGGGGCGGGGTCGTTGACCGTCACGCCTTTGTCTACCATCAGCGCACCGGCAGGCGCGATGCGTCCATGCAGCACGCCGATCTGGCGCACCAGCGCCATGACCGTGAACGCCACCGCGATCAGCAGCAGCCAGAGCAGAATGTTCGATGCGATAAGCAGTTGCATGGGTTATCTCCCAGTCAATTTGGCAAGACGCGGCTGGTTGGCCAGCAGGCCATCCACCGCCACATGAATCAGCAGCGCCACGGCACTGGCCGCAATCACCACGAAAATATCCAGGGCACCGAGTGCACGCTCGGCCATGGGCAGCGCCGCCAGGCCGGCCAACAGGGCGATCACCAGGTTGCGCAGCAACAGCACTGGGCGCAGTGGCTGGGCAGCTCCGGGGCCTGAACAGCCGCAGTCGATGTCGCGGCGGCCACGCCACAGGTTGATACCGATGGCGCTGGCATACAGCGCCATCAACAGCACCACCGCCAACGCCGCGCTGGCCCGCACACCGGGTAGCAGCAAAGCCAGCGCCAGGGCCAGTTCGGCCAGTGCAAGGCTTGCCGTGGCTACCGGTGCCAGGGGTGCTGGTAGCAGTTGGTAGGCGCGCACGATGGCGCTGAACGCGCGCAGGTCACGTAACTTGTGGCTGGCGGCACTGGCCAGCAGCGTCGCCAAAGCGGTACTGCTGGCAATCACGAGAACAGGGTCGAGCATGGTCGGGTCTCCTGTTTACCAAGGGGCCAAGGTGAGCACGGGCGTGTCGGCGATCTGATCCATGGCACCGCTGTGCTTGCCGGTGGCCAGGTCGAAGAACTGCACGCCGCCTTCCAGGTCGGTGGCCACCAGAATGGGCGCCTTGTCATGGCTGGCCTGCAGGCTCCAGACCGGCTTGGGCGAGTCGAGCGTGCCGAGCTTCTTGCCCGTCTTCAGGTCGAACGCCCAGATGGTGGTGCTCGGGTCTTCCCATTTGCCATCGGTATGCTGGTCATGCATCAGCGCATACAGCCGGTTCAGGCCTGGCGCCAAGGCCAGGGCTTGCCAGCCACCCGGCGCCCAGCCTTGCTTGCGTTCCTCGTCGCTGACCAGCGACCAGGTGGGCTGCGGCTTGGCCTTGCCCCCTTCAAAACTCACCGGGTACACCTCGCCATGGGTGGTGGTGAAATAGTAGGTGTCGCCGTTGGCGATGGCGCGCTCGTTGAGGCGGACCTTGTTCGGGTCGAAGAACGGCGTCTGGGTGCGCGAGACTTCCTTGCCGTCATCATCCAGTGTCACCACCAGCAGTTGGCCGTCACCGCACAGTGACGCGAAGCTGCGTTTGCCGACTGGGTAGTTGAGTACGCAGCCGCTGATGGCGACTTCGCTGGCGACCGAGTGCGTCTGAGTATTGACCACGGTCACCGATGTCGACGGCGTCAGGTTGAAAACATACGCCAGCTTGCTGTCGGCGCTGACGCCCATCGCGTACTTCTCGGTGAGCGTGGAGGCGCGCTTGGCGGGCAGTACCACTTCCCATTGCGGGCGCAGGGTCTGGGTGTCCCACGCCACCAGTACGTCGGTGCGTTCGCCGTAGGTACCACGCGAGTAGAACAGGTTGGCCGAGTACAGGGTGCGGTTGTCCGGGCTCAGCGTCGTTGGGGCGACGAAGGCGTTGGTGGTCATGCCGAGCATGCGCTTGGCCTTGGGGTCGACCACCACCACCTTGCCGGCGATGGGGTTCTTGAAGTCCACATCGAGGATGTAGACACGGTGAGGGTCCGGCGGGAACGGCAGGTTGTTCTGGCCGATCTCTTCGGCGGGCAGGTCGGCCCGCACCGCGCTTGTGCTCGCAGCCAGGGCCAAGGCCAGGGCTGCCGAGATGCTAAGCCTGTCTACGCGACGCATTGGCTATCTCCGATGTTGTTATGGGTTATGCAGATATCGCAGTGATCGCAGTGTGCCGCCTGGGCCGGCGTGGTGATTTGGCCAGCGTGACATTCTCTTGAGGCTCCCTGACAAAACGCCGGTCGGGGCTGGCAGGCGGGTAGGCGGGGGCCTGAAGATCGGCCCGCACACACTTTTGCGCTGCCTTCCAGGAGTCATGTCATGAGCGATATCCAGCTGTTACCTGCCGTGGTCGAATTCCTCGCCAGGCCCCATGGCCATTTCATCGAGGGCCAATACCAGGCGGGTGAGGCGGGGCCGTCAGTCGATATCCACGACCCCTCCAGCGGCACAGTCATCAGCCGGGTTGCCGAGGCCAGCGAGGCCGAAGTAGCACGTGCGGTGCACAGTGCCCGGCAGGCCTTCAAGGGCAGTTGGGCTGAGGTTTCGCCTTATCAGAAAGGCGTGGTGCTCAACCGCTTGGCTGACCTGATCGAGGCCAATGCCGAAGAGCTGGCACAGCTCGAGACCCTGTGTTCCGGCAAGTCGATCAACCTCTCGCGGGGGTTGGAGATCGCTCAAAGTGTAGTCTTCCTGCGTTATTTCGCGGGTTGGGCGACCAAGATCACTGGGCAGACCATGACCCCGTCGCTGCCTTCATTCGGTGGCGAGCGCTACACCGCCTTTACCCTGCGCGAGCCGGTGGGCGTGGTCGCGGGGATCGTGCCGTGGAATTTCTCGGTGATGATCGGTATCTGGAAGATCGCCTCTGCCTTGGTAACCGGTTGCACCATCGTGATCAAACCCAGCGAATTCACGCCGCTGACGCTGCTGCGCATCGCCGAACTGGCGGTCGAGGCAGGGGTGCCGGCGGGGGCGTTCAACGTGGTCAATGGGCGCGGGCAGGCGGGCCAGCTGTTGATTGAGCACCCGCTCGTGGCCAAGGTCGCGTTCACAGGCTCGGTGCCGACCGGTATCGCCGTCGGCAAGTCCGCGATGGCGGCCAACCTGACCCGCGCCACGCTGGAGCTGGGGGGCAAGAACCCGGCAGCCTTGCTGGCCGATGTGGACGTTGACGGCGCCGTGGCAGGCATCCTGCAGACGGCCTTCGTGCACCAGGGGCAAGTGTGCGCTTCGCCGGAGCGGGTGTATGTGCACCGCAGCAAGGTTCAGGAATTTACCCGCAAGCTGGGTGAAGCGCTGGGGCAGTTGAAGATTGGTTCGGCGCTGGACCCCGACGCCCAGTTCGGCCCTTTGGCCAATGCTGCGCACCTGCAGAAAATTCTCGGCTTCTTCGAGCGTGCCCGGGCCAGCAACACGGTGGTTTGTGGGGCAAAGGCGCTCGATCGACCGGGCTACTTCGTCGAACCTACCGTGGTGCTGGCCAATGATGCCAGTGACCCGTTGCTACACGAGGAAACGTTCGGCCCGATCGTCTGTGTGCTGCCGTTCGACGATGAAGAGCAGTTGCTGGCGTTGATGAACGATAGCCCCTATGGCCTGACCGCCAGCCTGTGGACCAACGACCTGTCCAAGGCGCTGCGGCTGATCCCGCAGATCGAAGCGGGCACGGTGTGGGTCAACATGCACACCTTCCTCGACCCGGCGGTGCCGTTTGGTGGGTCGAAGGCATCCGGGGTAGGGCGTGAGTTTGGCAGTGCGTTCATCGAGGATTACACCGAGCTCAAATCGGTGATGATCAGGTACTGATGAGGGGTGAGGGGCCAGGCACATCCCCGCCTTCAGCCCTTCGTACGGCAAAGGACAGTGCAGCAAAATTTTGTGAACCACTTCACAAAATCCGAGTGACCGGCATAATGCCATCACCTCTGTACAAGACCCGGTCGCGTAGCGCCGGGGTCCTTTTCGTGCCCGTCGAAGGTTCAGGTTAATTTCATGTCGCTAGTCGCAAGCCCCGACATCATGTACCGGCTGTTGATCCAGAGCGTGGTGGACTATGCCATCTACCTGCTCACCCCCGAAGGCATTGTTGCCAACTGGAACCCCGGCGCCCAGCGGGCCAAGGGGTACCTTGCCGACGAGATCGTCGGCCGGCATTACTCGTTGTTCTACAGCGAGGCTGAACGGGCTGCCGGGCTGCCCGCGCATAACCTTGAGCAGGCGCGTTGCACGGGGCGCTTCGAAGAGGTGGGCGTGCGGCTGCGCAAGGATGGCTCGGCCTTCCATGCGCATGTGGTGATCGACGCGGTGCATGACGATGACGGCCGCCTGGTGGGGTTCGCCAAGGTCACCCGCGACATCTCCGAACGCCACCAGCAGGAGCTGGAGCTGCTCAAAGCCAAGGAACTGGCCGAACAGTACAGCCAAGAGATGGCCAAGCTGTCGCAGTTTCTCGACTCGGTCATTGCCAACATCCCGGCCAGTGTCATGGTTCAGGACCTGGAGAGCCAGCGCATCCTGCTGGCCAACCAGCAGGCCGAACGCCTGTTTGGTGTGCCGGGTTCGAGCATGATCGGGCAACTGCCTGCCCAAAGCCTGGCGCCGGCTGCAGCCGATTACCTGGAGCAACAGCTCGCTCGCGGGGCACGCAGCACCAAGGGCTATGCCGCCGAAACCCGGGTCGACACCCAGTGCGGGCCACGCACCCTGCGCAGCCGTACGCTGCTCAGCCAGCACCGCGAGGGCCAGGCCGACTATGTGCTGTTCGTGGCCGAGGATGCCACTGAAGAGTTGGCGGCCCACGCGCAGATCCACCATATGGCGCACCACGATGCCCTCACCGGGCTGCCCAACCGCACGCTGTTCCATGAGCGTTTGCGCCAAGCCTTGGTACGCGGTGATGAGAACGCCAAGCTGACCGCTGCCCTGTGCCTGGACCTGGACAACTTCAAGAACATCAACGATTCGCTAGGCCATGCCTTCGGCGACAAGCTGCTGCGTGAACTAGGCAAGCGCTTGCGCCGCGAACTGCGCGAGCACGACACGTTAGCCCGCCTGGGCGGTGACGAGTTTGCCATCGTGCTCACGGGGCTGGATGGCCGTGATGCCGCGTGCAATACCGCGCAGCGCCTGATCAATGCCATTTGCCCGCCGTTTCAGATCGAGGGGCATCAGTTCACGGTGGGTGTGAGTATCGGCGTGGCGATCGCCCCGGACGACAATGACCAGGCCGAACAACTGCTGGGCTATGCCGACATGGCGTTGTACGAAGCCAAGCGCAATGGCCGCAACCGGTATGAGTGCTTCAATGTCGAACTGGATGTCGCCGCCCGCCAGCGCCGCCTGGTGGAAACCGACCTGCGTACGGCGCTGCACCTCGGCCAGTTGCAGCTGCACTACCAGCCGGTGGTCGACCAGCAGACCAGCAGTGTGACGGGGTATGAGGCGTTGCTGCGCTGGGAGCACCCGACCCGCGGCATGGTCATGCCCATGGACTTCATCCCCATCGCCGAAGAGACCGGGCTGATTCACGAGCTCGGCATCCGCGCGCTGAACCTGGCGTGCCAGGAGGCGGCCAGCTGGGATAGCGAACAGACAGTGTCGGTCAACCTGTCCCCAGTACAGTTCAAGAATGCCAACCTGGTCCACACCGTGGCCTTGGCCCTGGCAGATTCGGGCTTGCCGGCGCGGCGCCTGGAGCTGGAGATCACCGAGTCGGTGTTGTTGGGCAACAGTGAGGAGAACGTGCGCACCTTGCGGGCGCTGAAGGACCTGGGTGTGTCGATTTCGCTGGACGACTTCGGTACCGGGTATTCGTCGTTGGGGTATTTGCGTTCGTTCCCGTTCGACCGGATCAAGATCGACAAGTCGTTCGTGCATGACATGTGCGACAGCCGCGAAGCCATGTCGATCATCCGCGCCATTACCGACCTGTCCAACAGCCTGATGATCAAGACCACGGCCGAGGGTGTGGAGTCAGAAGAGCAGATGCGGCGCCTGGCGGCAGAGGGGTGCTCGCACTTCCAGGGCTACCTGTATGGGCGGCCTGTGCCGGCGAGTGAGCGGTTGAAGCAGGTGGCGTTGTTGTGGGGCTAGGTGCGCGGGGGCCGCTGCGCGCCCCATCGCCGGCAAGCCGGCTCCCACAGGTACAGCGTTGATCGCGAGGTGCGCGCAATTTGTGGGAGCCGGCTTGCCGGCGATGGGGCGCACAGCGGCCCCGGTCATGCTCAGCTATTCCAGTCAGGCGCAAAGTCGGGGCTGACCACGCGCTGATCCTTCGGCAAACCCGCAATCAACGCCCGGTCTTCATCATCCAGCCGCACGTCCAGCGCCGCCAAATTCGCCATCTGGTTCTCGCGGCTGCTGGCCTTGGGGATCACGGCGACGCCGTCCTGGTCGAGCAACCACTTCAGTGCCACCTGGCTCGGCAGGACGCCATGCTTGCGGGCAATCGCCTGGATCACCTCTTGTTGCGCCGCCTGCCCGCGTGCCAACGGGGTGTAGGCGGTGAGCAGCAAGTCGTGGCGGCGCGCATAGTCGAGCAACGGCTGCTGGTCGAGCAGCACGTGGTACTCCACCTGAATGGCCGATAACGGCGCGCCCAGCGTCTCGACCACTTGGCGCAGCAGGCCAAGCGGGAAGTTGGCGACACCAATGCTGCGCGCCTTGCCTTCGTCACGCAGGGCTACCAGGGTCTCGATGCTGCGGGCCAGGTCCCAGTCCTTGCCTGGCCAGTGGATGTGGAACAGATCGACCTGCTCGGTGCCCAGCACGCGCAGGCTGTCTTCCAGCGACTGACGCATGGCCTTCGGGTCCAGGCGGTCCCACCAGACCTTGGTGGTCAGGTGGATCTGCTCGCGTGGCACGTCGCTCTCGCGCAGGGCCTGGCCCACGGCCGCTTCATTGTTGTAGGCGGTGGCGGTGTCGATGTGTCGGTAACCCAGGTCCAGAGCCTGGCGCACGGCCTGGGTGCACTCGCTGCCGGTCATCGGCCAGGTGCCCAGGCCGATGCAGGGCAGGTCCAGGCCGTTAGGGGTGGTGAGCCTTCGCATGACAGTTCCTTGTAGTGGTTACAGAGTCCGTAGGGGATGGTCTTCGATCAGCCCGGCGCGGACCATGCGCGGCGGGGCGAAAGTGGTCGATCAGCGAACGGAAATTGCGTTTGGCCTGGACAAGCGCTAATTGAACTTCCTTATGCTCGTCTATCTCTTCTAGAATTCGAGCTGTTTCATCCGCCAGGCCAGCCCTGTGCGGCTTTCCCTGGGCGCAGCATCCGGCCGCGCCGCCGTCGAGAACGCCATGAGTTCCAGCACACCGCTGTCCGGAGTCAACCAACCGCTGCGTGGCATCGCCCTGGTGGTGGTGGCGACGTTCCTGTTCGCCAGCCACGATGCCCTGTCCAAGTTCCTCGGTGGCCTGTACCCGATCATCATGGTGGTGTGGGCGCGTTATGTGGTGCACACCCTGCTGATGGCCGGGATCTTCCTGCCCAAGTCTGGCCTCAATGTACTGCGCACCCGTCGCCCGTTGTTGCAGACCCTGCGCGCCCTGAGCCTGCTCAGCACCAGCCTGCTGTTCACCACCGGCCTGCAATACCTGCCGCTGGCGGAGGCCACGGCGGTCAACTTCCTCGCGCCCGTGCTGGTCACGGCCTTGTCGGCACCCCTGCTCAAGGAGCGGGTGACGGTGGGGCAGTGGGTGGCGGTGGTGATGGGCTTTATCGGGGTACTGGTGGTGGTGCACCCCGGTGGTGCGATGTTCACGCCAGCGATCCTGTACCCCTTCGGCTCGGCGCTGGGCTTCTGCTTCTATCAGTTGCTGACGCGGATTCTGGCTGCCCATGACAGCCCCACCACCAGCAACTTCTATGCAGGGCTGTGCAACACCCTGGCGATGAGTGCACTGGTGCCGTTTTTCTGGGAGGTGCCGCGCTGGGACCACGCGCTGTTGATGCTGGCGCTGGGTGGTTTCGGCATGACAGCCCACCTGCTGCTGACCCAGGCGTTTCGCCATGCCGCACCGGCGCTGCTGGCGCCGTTCAGCTACTGCCAGATCGTGTTTGCCGGGCTGCTTGGGCTGCTGTTCTACAGCCAGGTGCCAGACAGCCTGAGCCTGGTGGGGATCTCGATCATCTGCATCAGTGGCCTGGGCGCGGCGTGGATGCAGCGGAGCAAGTGACACGGCCTGGGTTCATGGCGAGGCCATGAACTGCAGGATCCGCTCGCGCAACCAGCGCTCGGCCGGGTCGTTGTCCTGGGCGCCACTCCAGACCATCGACAGTTCTGCCTCGGTGATTTCGAAGGGCGCTGGGTCGGCGCGCAAGCTGCCGTCATCGGCCAGGGCGCAAGCGGCGTAGTCCGGCACCGTGGCGATCAGTTCGGTGTTGCGCAGCAGCGCGCGCAGGCTGCCGAACTGCGGCACGGCCAGCACCACCTTGCGGCAACGGCCGATACGCGCTAAATCCAGATCGATGTTGCCGCTCATATCGCCAGAAAACGACACCATCACATGCGGGCGGGCGCAGTACTCGTCGAGGGTCAGTGGCCCCGGTCGATCGTCGGCGCGCAGCACGCGCACGCCAATGTCGCGCAATTTGCGGCGCTTGGCGTTGGCCGGCAGGTCGGTGGTGTAGCTCACGCCCACCGAAATCTCGCCGCTGGAGAGCAGGCCCGGCATCAACAGGAAGTTGGCCCGCCGCACCACCACGCTGATTTCCGGTGCCTCTTCGCGCAAGGCCTGAAGCAGGGCAGGGAGCAGGCCGAACTCGGCGTCGTCCGAAAGCCCGAGGCGGAATACGTTGCAGCTGCTAGCGGGGTCGAACGCCCGCGCACGGCTGATGGCAGAAGAAATCACATCCATGGCCGGCCCCAGCTCGGTGAAAATCTGCATCGCCCGTGGCGTGGGCTCCATGGCCCGACCGTTGCGGATCAGCAGCGGGTCGTCGAACAGCTCGCGCAGGCGGGCGAGGGCGGCGCTGACGGTGGACTGGGTGATGAACAGTTTTTCGCCGACGCGGGTCAGGTTGCGTTCGATCATCAGGGCTTCGAACAGCACCAGCAGGTTCATGTCGACGCGGCGCAGGTCGTTGCGGTTCATGGGGCTTGGCTCACGGGGTTTAGGGAATTGACGGTGTATTGAAGCACGGCGCAGGCCCGCTTGCCTTGTATGGATGTGCCGGCCTCTTCGCGGGGCAAGCCCGCGAATCTACCTGTGGGAGCGGGCTTGCCCCGCGAAAAGGCCCGCACGGCAAAACGCTGACAGAGCCAGCCTATTACCCCGTAATACTCGCTCTATTAGAAGTCTGCCCAAGCTCGGCTAGTCTTTCCCCTGGCCCTGTGAATTCCGCGGCCGGGGCGCGCCTGAGCACCTGTGTTCAAGACCGTAGCGCCCCGCCGTGACAGCTTCGCAAGCCCCGTGTCGGCAAGACACCGACCAGACCTGATGAGGGGTAGGCACGAGCCCAAGCGCTCGGCTGATAGAACACCTGGCATAGACCGGAAATCTGGATAACCGACCCAAAGGTACCCACAGATGTCGAACGAATCGAAATGCCCGTTCCATCAAACCGCAGGTGGCGGCACCACCAACCGTGACTGGTGGCCTGACCAGCTCAACCTGAGAATCCTTCACCAACATACCGCCAAATCCGATCCGATGGACCCGGATTTCGACTACGCCAAGGCCTTCAAGAGCCTCGATTTCCAGGCCCTGAAGCAAGACCTGACTGCCCTGATGACCGACTCCCAGGACTGGTGGCCCGCCGACTTCGGCCACTACGGCCCGCTGTTCATCCGTATGGCCTGGCACAGCGCCGGGACCTACCGCATTGGCGATGGCCGCGGTGGCGCCGGTTCCGGTCAGCAGCGGTTCGCCCCGCTCAACAGCTGGCCGGACAACGTCAGCCTGGACAAGGCCAGGCGCCTGCTGTGGCCGATCAAGCAGAAGTACGGCAACAAGATTTCCTGGGCTGACCTGATCGTCCTCACCGGCAACGTCGCGCTGGAGTCCATGGGCTTCAAGACCTTTGGTTTCTCTGGCGGGCGCGCCGATGTATGGGAGCCGGATGAAGACGTGTACTGGGGCTCTGAAAAGGTCTGGCTGGGCGGCGATACCCGCTACGGCAAGGAGCAGGTCAAGGCACAGGAACCCGGCCAGGGTGACCTGGTGGCCGAACCCGCCAAGCACGGCGAAGAACAGAGCCGCAACCTGCAGGCCGAGCGCAGCCTGGAAAACCCGCTGGCCGCCGTGCAGATGGGCCTGATCTACGTAAACCCGGAGGGCCCGGAAGGCAACCCTGACCCGGTCGCTTCGGGCAAAGACATCCGCGAAACCTTCGGCCGCATGGCCATGAACGATGAAGAGACCGTGGCGCTGATCGCCGGGGGCCATGCGTTCGGCAAGACCCATGGCGCAGGCCCCGCCGACAATGTGGGGGCTGAGCCCGAGGCTGCGGGCCTGGAGATGCAGGGCCTGGGTTGGGCCAATAAATTCGGCTCCGGTAAAGGCCCCGACACCATCACCAGCGGCTTGGAAGTGACCTGGACCTCGACGCCCACGCGCTGGAGCAACGAGTACCTCAACAACCTGTTCAATTTCGAGTGGGAGCTGACCAAGAGCCCGGCCGGTGCGCACCAGTGGCGGCCGAAGGAAGGCAAAGGCGCAGGCACCGTGCCGGATGCCCATGACCCCAGCAAAACCCATGCGCCGTCCATGCTCACCTCCGACCTGGCGCTGCGCTTCGACCCGATCTACGAGCCGATCGCCCGCCGCTTCAAGGACAACCCCGACCAATTGGCGGACGCCTTTGCCCGTGCCTGGTACAAGCTGATCCACCGCGACATGGGCCCGCTGGCGCGCTATCTCGGGCCAGAAATGCCCAACGAGGAATTGCTGTGGCAAGATCCGCTGCCTAAAGCCGACCCGGTATCGTTGGGCGAGCAGGATGTCGCTGCGCTCAAGGCCAAGATTCTGGCTTCAGGCTTGAGCGTGGGCGAGTTGGTATCGACTGCTTGGGCCTCAGCCTCGACCTTCCGTGGGTCCGACAAGCGCGGTGGTGCCAACGGCGCACGCTTGCGTCTGGCACCGCAGAAAGACTGGGCTGCGAACCAGGGCGTAGGCAAGGTCTTGGCAGCCCTGGAGAAGATCCAGAGCGAGTTCAACAACGGTGGCAAGAAGGTCTCCCTGGCCGACCTGATCGTGCTGGCAGGTACCGCCGCCGTGGAGAAGGCCGCCAAGGATGCGGGTTACAGTGGCAGCGTCAGCTTCCGCCCCGGCCGCGTTGATGCGTCCCAGGAACAGACCGATATCGAGTCGTTCGCCGTGCTGGAACCGCTGGCCGATGGTTTCCGCAACTTCACCAAGGACCGCTACAGTGTCAAGGCCGAGAAACTGCTGCTGGACAAGGCCCAACTGCTGACACTGACGGCGCCCGAGCTGACCGCGCTGATCGGCGGCCTGCGCGTGCTGGGCGCCAACCATGGGGGCAGCAAGGACGGGGTGTTCACCGACAAGCCGGGTACGTTGAGCAACGACTTTTTCCGCAACCTGCTGGACATGGGGGTGGAATGGACGCCGACGTCAGCCGACAATGAGCGGTTTGAAGGCAGGGAACGCAAGACCGGGCAGGTTAAATGGACGGGCAGCCGTGTTGACCTGGTGTTCGGTTCGCATGCTCAGTTGCGGGCGTTGAGCGAGGTGTATGGCAGCAGCGATGGCAAGGACAGGTTTGTGAAGGCCTTCGTTGCAGCTTGGGTAAAAGTCATGGAGCTGGACCGCTTTGATCTGAAATAAAGCGTGCCTGAAACCTCACCACCCGTGTAGGAGCAGCCTTGTGCTGCGAAGAGGCCGGTACAGATAGCCGCAATTCGGGCTGCCTGTACCGGCCTCTTCGCAGCACAAGGCTGCTCCTACACGTCGGTGGCCATCCCGCCAATTCCAGGTCGGATAGATACAAAAGTGTCCTCGTTCGTTCTGTTGCAATGCTTCTCAGGCGGCCGGCCTGAAACAGCGTGCTCACAACGACAAGGAACCCGACCATGCACATGCCAAAAACCCTGAAGATCCGCAACGGCGACAAGGTCAAAGCGACCTTCTCCGCTCAGGAATACGCAGCCCGCCACGCCCGTCTGCGGGCCTACATGGCCGAGCAGGACATCGAAGCGGCGATCTTCACTTCGTACCACAACGTCAATTACTACAGTGATTTCCTCTACTGCTCGTTCGGTCGGCCTTATGCGCTGGTGGTGACCCAGGACAAGGTCGTCTCAATCAGCGCCAATATCGATGGCGGCCAGCCTTGGCGGCGCACGGTCGGCACCGACAACATCGTCTACACCGACTGGCAACGCGACAACTTCTTCGTCGCCATTCAACAAGCGCTGCCACTGGCCTCGCGCATCGGTGTGGAGTACGACCACCTCAACCTGCAAAACCACGGCAAGCTCGCCGCCTGCTACCCCAAGGCCGAGTTGCTGGACATTGGCGCCCCGTGCATGCGCATGCGCATGATCAAGTCCGCAGAAGAGCAGGCATTGATTCGGCACGGCGCGCGGGTGGCTGATATCGGCGGCGCAGCGGTGGTCGAGGCCCTGCGTGAGCATGTGCCGGAGTACGAAGTGGCGCTGCATGCCACCCAGGCGATGGTTCGCGAGATCGCCACGTCTTTCCCCGACGGCGAGCTGATGGACACCTGGACCTGGTTCCAGTCCGGGCTCAACACCGACGGGGCGCATAACCCGGTTACCAGCCGCACGGTGGGCAAGGGCGAGATCCTCAGCCTCAATTGCTTCCCGATGATCGCCGGCTATTACACCGCCCTTGAGCGCACCTTGTTCCTCGACCATTGCCCGGATGATCACCTGCGCCTATGGCAGGCCAACGTCGAGGTGCATGAGGCCGGGCTGAAACTGGTGCGCCCGGGCATGCGCTGCAGTGACATTGCCCGTGAGCTGAACGAGATCTTCCTGCGTCACGACCTGCTGCAGTACCGCACGTTCGGCTATGGCCATTCGTTTGGGACGTTGAGCCACTATTACGGTCGCGAGGCGGGGCTTGAGCTGCGCGAAGACATCGACACCGTGCTGGAGCCGGGCATGGTGGTGTCGATCGAGCCGATGATCATGCTGCCCGAAGGGCGACCGGGTGCTGGCGGCTACCGCGAGCACGATATCCTCATCGTCAACGACAGCGGAGCCGAAAACATCACCAAGTTCCCGTACGGGCCGGAGCACAACATCATCCGCAAATGATGCTCGGTGCCGGCCCCTGTAGCAGCGGGTTTACCCGCGAAGAGGCCGGCACTAACAACAATAAAATCACTGTATGACCACCAGACCCTGCCTCCAATTAGAAGAACCAGAGGGTACCCGTCATGTCCAGCACCACCCTGAACGCCTCAACCCTCGGCAACGTCGCGCACAGCGCCGAACGCCAGGCCCTGCGCAAGGCCGCGCGCGCCAGTTTCATGGGCAACTTCGTCGAATGGTTCGACTACGCCGCCTACGGCTACCTCGCCACCATCATTGCCGCCACGTTTTTCCCGCAAACCGACAAAACTACCGGCCTGCTGGCGACCTTCGCGGTGTTCGCCCTGTCGTTTCTCGTTCGCCCGTTGGGCGGCGTGGTCTGGGGCCACTTTGGTGATCGCCATGGGCGACGCAACGCGCTGTCGTTGTCGATCCTGATCATGTCGATCTCGACCTTCTGCATCGGGCTGCTGCCTGGCTATGCGCAGATCGGCCTATGGGCACCGTGCCTGTTGCTGCTGATACGCCTGGTGCAGGGCTTTTCGGCGTCGGGCGAATACGCGGGGGCATCGGCCTTCCTGGCCGAATACGCGCCCCAGGGGCGGCGTGGCCTGTACACCAGTATCGTGCCGGCCAGCACGGCAGCGGGGTTGCTGTTCGGTGCGGCGTTTGTGGCGGTGCTGCATGAGCTACTCAGCACCGAGGACCTGCACAGCTGGGGCTGGCGCCTGCCGTTCCTGCTGGCTGCACCGTTCGGGCTGGTGGGCCGTTACATCCGCATGAGCCTGCAGGACACCCCCAAGTTTCTAGAGATGGAGCAGCGTCTCGAGAACAAGGCCTGCATGACCCCGGCACCGATTCGCGAATTGCTGACCCAGCATCGCCGCAGCCTAGGCATCGGTATCGGCGTGACGTGCCTGAATGCGGTGGCGTTCTACCTGCTGCTCAGCTATATGCCGACGTACCTGTCTACTGAGCTGGGCATGACCGAGCGAGATGCCTTCATTGCCTCGACGGTTTCATTGGCCACTTACATCGGCCTGATTTTCCTGATGGGGCGGCTGTCGGATCAGTTTGGCCGCAAGACCATGCTGGTGATCGCTTCGCTGCTGTTTTTGGGGCTCACCGTGCCCTTGTTCACGTTGCTCGATGGGCAACCGCTGCTGGTGATTCTGGCCATCCAGATTCTGTTTGGCGCGATGCTGGCGATGAACGATGGGACCTTGCCGTGCCTGTTGGCAGAGATCTTCCCGACGCGGGTGCGCTTCAGTGGTTTTGCCTTGAGCTTCAACGTGGCCAACGCCTTGTTTGGCGGGACGGCGCCGTTCATTGCCACCTGGCTGATACAGGTGACCGGCAGCAAACTGGCGCCGGCGGGGTACCTGTTGGCCGCAGCACTGGTGGCGCTGGTGGCGATGCTGATGTGCCGGGAGACGGCGCATGCAGCCCTGAAGGATTGATTCGATCTGTGCTGGCCTCTTCGCGGGCTTGCCCGCGAAGAGGCCAGCACGGTTTGATATCAGTGCAACGAAGCCTGCCGCCGCTCCCCCAGCGGCGACAGCCCAAAAAACCGGCTGTAGCTCTTGGAAAAATGCGCCGGCGAGCTGAACCCACACGCCAGCGCCACCTCACGCACCTGCACATCGCTACGCAACAACAGCTCCCGCGCCCGCGACAGCCGCAGCTCCAGGTAATACTGGCTGGGCGTGCGCTGCAGGTATTTATGAAACAATCGCTCCAATTGGCGCACGGTCACTTCATTGAGGCTGGCCAGCTCCTCCAGCGCCAGTGGCTCCTCCAGGTTGGCTTCCATGATCGCCACCACCTGGCTCAACTTGGGCTGGGCGCTGCCGAGCAGGGTGCGCAGGGGCACCCGCTGGCGTTCGCGCTCGCCACGCACGCGGTCGCACAGCAGCAGTTCGGCGGCCTTGGCGGCGATGTCCTGGCCGCCTTCTTCCCGGGCCACCAGTTGCAGCATCATGTCCATGGCCGCCACACCGCCCGAGCAGGTGTAGCGGTCGCGGTCCAGTTCGAACAGTTGGCCAGAAATGACGATACCGGGGAACTGCTCCTGCAACGTCTGCATGTCTTCCCAGTGGATGGTGCAGCGGTAACCCTTGAGCAACTCGGCCTTGGCCAGCAGGTAACTGCCCGTGCAGATGCCGCCCAACGGCAGGTGTTGACGGGCCAGCTGGCGTAGCCAGTCGATCAAGGGCCGGTTGCCACGGCTGCGATCGATCGGGTTGGCCCCGACCACCAACAGGGCGTCCAGCGCCGGGGCGTTGCCGATGCTGTAGTCAGGCAACACGCGCATGCCGTTGCTGGCCGCCACCGGTTCATCGCTGGCGGCGATCAGCACGCTGCGGTACATCGGCCGGCGGGCCGCCAGGTTGGCCATGCGCAGGGTCTCCACCGCCGACGCCAGGCCGATGGTGGTGAAGTTGGGCAAGATCAGAAAACCGAAGGTCTTGGCGGGCGAAGGCGTTACGATTGCAGAAACGGGGTGGACCATTGCGATCTTCCTGTGCAAGCTGAGGCGTGATTCGTCGGGGGCAGAGAGAAAAACCGGCCTCGCATGATTCTTGTTGTTATAGGTCGTTACCCGGTCGATCTTACACCCCGGGCTCGCGGCCAGGAATGGACCTGATTGCAGACAGAAGGTGAACCTACGTGAACCCCGAATCCATGCTGGCGGCGCTGCCAGGTTTCGCCCTCGCGCCTGAGGCGATCCAGGTATTGCCCGATGCCGCGGCGTACCGTCGCTGCCTGCTCGAGCGCATCGCGGCGGCGACCCGGCGCATCGTCATCGTCGCCCTGTACCTGCAGGAAGACGAGGCCGGGCAGGAAGTGCTCGATGCTCTGTACCAGGCCAAGGCCGCGCGGCCGGGCTTGGAAATCACCATTGTGGTTGACTGGTTCCGTGCCCGCCGTGGCCTGCTGGGGGGCGGTCGGCAGCCGGGTAATGCGGCCTGGTACCAGGCCCAGCGCCAATTGCGGGGGCTGGATGTGGTGATCCACGGCGTGCCGGTGCAAACCCGCGAGCTGTTTGGTGTGTTGCACTTGAAAGGCAGCATCATCGACGACTGTGTGATCTACACCGGTGCCAGCCTCAACAACGTGTACCTGCACCGTTTCGACCGCTATCGCCTGGATCGCTATCACCTGTTCCAGTCGCCTGCGCTGGCCGATGCCATGGTCGACCTGGTTCGACGTTTGCTGCACCACACCGCCACACCGCGGCTGGACTTGCCGGCACCGCCCGCGACCCGCAGCTTGCGCGGTGACATTCGGCGTTTGCGCGCGCGGCTGCGGCGCATGGTCTATGAGGTGCCCGCCGGCGAAGCGGGGCAGGGCTTGCGGGTCATCCCGCTGCTTGGCGTCGGGCGGGGCAACCCGCTCAACAAAGCACTTTGCGCACTGCTGGCCGCTGCACGCACGCAGATCATCATCAGCACGCCTTATTTCAACCCGCCTCGGGTATTGATGCGCGAAATCGACCACGCGCTGGACCGTGGCGTGCGCGTGGAGCTGATCGTCGGCGATCGCACGGCCAATGACTTTTATATCGCTCCGGGTGAGCCGTTCAGTGCTAGCGGTGCGTTGCCCTACTTGTACGAGGACAACCTGCGCGCCTTTGCCCGCCGTCGCCAGGCCGCGCTTGCCAATGGCCAACTCGAAGTGCGGATTTGGAACGACCCCGGGCACACCTTCCATGCCAAGGGGCTGTGGATCGACCAGCGTTATTCGCTGCTGACCGGTAACAACCTCAATCCGCGTGGGTTCAACCTGGACCTTGAGAATGGCTTGCTTATCGATGACGCGCAGGGGCAGTGGATCGTGCCGCGCGAGGTGGAGCTGGAGGGCATTCGCCGGCATGCGCCGAAGATCAGCTCGGCCGAAGAACTGGGTGTCAAGGCCGAGCACCCCAAGGAAGTGCGCAAGTTCCTGCGGCGATTGCGTTACAGCCGCCTGGAACCGTTGATCAAACGAGTCCTGTGAGTATCTGCAGCGGCATCACATCGGCCACCACAGCGCAGCTCGGGTGGCCGCTGCTGACTTGATCGCAGAGTCCTGGTAAGAAAGCTCTCGGACGACGGAACGTCACATAAAGAGTAAAAGGCAAGTCAACAAGGATTTGACTGCTAGCCTCGCCGACGCAGCAATTAGGTTACGACGAAAGAGAACCTAGATCACCTGACAAATTTATCAGGTTCCATTCCTTCTCGGTTAGGCCACACTCATACGTCACCCGGCATCGAGCAGACCATAAGCATGAGAGAGCTATCTTCACTTTCAATATGCCACAAGTCTAGTAATTATTCAGCTTATGGCTACCGCTATGCCGATATTAAAATAACTGGGTTATTGGGTTTCAATGGTGAGTTTGTTTCCACTCCGAGCGGCTTGTATCACCTTGGGAATGGACATCGAATTTACAATCCTCGTTTGATGCGATTCATAAGCGCCGACGCACTGAGCCCTTTTCGACAAGGGGGTATCAACTGTTATGCCTACTGCCTGAATGACCCTGTCAATTCACAAGACCCTAGTGGAAGATCTGGGTTCAAGCGGGCAGCCGTCCAAGTTCTAGCAGTCAACAGATTCAAGAAAAAACTGACATCTGGGAAAGGAAATGGCAGCCATTTAAAGGCGCTCGTAAATAAGGAGCCCGAGAACCTGATTAATGAGATGGCGGAAGCAGGAGCGCTGATGTCGGCGGGGAGCGCTTTCATTACTCTGGCATCGGATGGGCGTAGCTTGCATGATCTACCTGGGCCTGGATTCAAACATAAATTCGTGTTCACTCGAGACAAGAATCTTTTCATTGGCAGCTACAGTGATGGAGATTTAAGTCATGCCAGCATCGCTAGATACGGTCAACTGGGGGCCGGCGATAGCGGCGAAGTTATCAGTGCAGGCTATATTAGTAAATTCGATGGCGTCTTTTTGTTGGATAATTATTCAGGGCACTACCAGCCACCGATAGAGCGGCTAGGTCCACCCAGGGATTACCTTGAGAGATTAGGTATGAAAATAAGACTTGCGGAGTAGGCGCTGTACGAAAAAGCTGTCGCAAACAACGCATGGAACAAGCCAGTGAAACCATGGTGGTAACAACGGGAGGGTGCTGCGCTGTGAGGGAGCTTCGAATTGATATGATCGTTTGCGTGTCCCCCTCTGAAAACCAATGGCAAACGAATACAATGAGGCGTTTTCCTCATTAACCAGATAGGCCAAACCGTCTATGGCGCTTGATCCACCCACGATGCTGACGATTACGATCGCCCTGGCAGCCGCTGCTGCTTTGTACCTGGCGATCGAATGGCGCAGCGTTCGCGAGGCTTCACTCCTGTTTTGGAGCGCGGGCTTCGCCACTATTACCGTCGGCTCCACCCTGGCCCTGTTGCGTGGCATTGGCTTGCTGTTGATCGGCATCTGGTTCGCCAACGGGTTGCTGGTGGTGGCGCATGCGTTTTTCCTGATGGGGGTGTTGCGCTTTACCCAGAACCGCCTGTCGCGCACCTGGTTGCTGATGGTGCCGATGTGGTTCGCCTTGCTGCTGCTGCCCGCGGGGCCGGAGTGGTCGAAGGTGATGCTGATGGTCAACTCGTTGCTGGTGGCGCTGTTGACCCTCAAGGCCAGCTTTTTGTTGAAGCCCCACGGCAGGTCGCTGAGCGTGGGCGCGGTGCAATTGCGCTATGTGTTGCTGATCCATGGGTTGTTCTATGTGGCGAAGGCGATCATTGCGATCACGCCGGGCACCTTGATTGACCTGGCGACCTTTGGCGGGCTGATCATTCAGATTTCCCTGGTCGAGGGGGCGATGGCGATCATGTTGATTGCGCTGTCGATGACGGGGACGGTGCGTTATCGCCGTGAAGAACGTATCGCCCGGCTGGCGGCGCGCGATCCGTTGACGGCGCTGTACAACCGGCGGGCGCTGGAAGTGCGGGCGCCGCACTTTTTCAAAGAGGTCAGCCCGGCGCGGCCGGGGGCCTTGCTGTTGATCGATATCGACAACTTCAAGCTGGTCAACGATTTGCACGGGCACATTGCGGGGGATCGGCTGTTGATCGCCTTGAGCGAGATGATTCGTGCGGTGTTGCCGGAGCGGTCGCTGGCGGCGCGGCTTGGGGGGGATGAGTTTGTGATTCTGCTCAGTGAGGCGACGCGGGAGCGGGTGGTGGAGCTGGGTAGCCAGTTGCGTGAGCGGTTTCAGCAGTTTGCTGGGCAGACGGTGCCTACGCCGCAGGCGGTTACGTTGAGTATTGGGGCTAATGTGTTTGATCAGCCGCCGGTGAGTTTGGCGGCGTTGATTGAGCAGGGGGATGTGGCGTTGTATGAGTCGAAGCGCGGGGGGCGTGACAGTATTCGGCTGGTTGAGCGGGAGGGTTTGGTTTCTTGATCGTTGGTGTGGGTTTTGAGGGGGTGGGTTGATCCAGCATTGGGGCGACGCTTAGTCACCTTTCCGCCCTTACGGCGGGTCACTTTTTGGCAAACGCCCCAAAAAGTAACCAAAAAGGGCTGCGCTCCATCATACGGCCCCTACGCTGCACTTCGGGGTCCCCTCGCTACGGCCTTGCTCCCGGGAGGACCGCGCTGCAGGGCCCATCCTGGGCCCCAGCGCTTGACGGGCATCCTTGCCCGTCACCTCCCTTCGCAAGGCCTGCGCTCGGCCTCCTGAGTCGCTGAAGGTCAAAAGCCAGATCAAGATCAAGATCAAAAGCCAGCTCGAGAGCTGGCGCTAGACATCGCTTTCAGGTCACTACCTGGTAGCACGGCACATAGGCGGCACCACCCGGCAACTTCATGCGGTGCTGGTCGACGAATGCTTGTAACAATCGCCCCAGTGGCTCCAATACTGCGCTGTCGCCGCGGATCTGGTAGGGGCCGTGCTCTTCGATTAGGCGGATGCCTTTGTCCTTGACGTTGCCAGCAACGATCCCCGAAAACGCTCGGCGCAGGTTGGCGGCCAGTTCATGGGGCGGTAGCTCGCGGCGCAGGGCGAGTTCGGCCATGTTGGCGTGGGTCGGGTCGAACGGGTGCTGGAAACCCTCGTCGATCTTCAGCAGCCAGTTGAAGTGGAAGGCGTCGTTGCGTTCGCGGCGGAACTGTTTGACCTCCTTGAGGCCTTCGACCATGTGGCGCGCGACTTCGGCCGGGTCATCGATGATGATCTGGTAGTGGCTTTGCGCGGCTTCACCAAGGGTGGCGCCGACGAAGGCGTGCAGTTGCAGCAAGAACTGCTCGGCACTGCGGGGGCCAGTGAGCACGACCGGGAAGGGCAGGCCTTGGTTGTCCGGGTGCATGAGGATGCCGAGCAGGTAGAGGAATTCTTCGGCCGTACCGGCGCCGCCCGGGAAGATGATGATGCCGTGGCCGACACGGACGAAGGCCTCGAGGCGCTTCTCGATGTCTGGCAAGATCACCAGCTCGTTGACAATCGGGTTGGGCGCCTCGGCGGCGATGATGCCAGGCTCGGTCAAGCCCAGGTAACGGCTGCCGTGCATACGCTGCTTGGCGTGGGCGATGGTGGCGCCTTTCATCGGGCCTTTCATTACCCCAGGGCCGCAGCCGGTGCAGACGTCCAGCTTGCGCAGGCCCAGTTCGTGGCCGACCTTTTTGGTGTATTGGTATTCTTCGCTGCTGATCGAGTGGCCGCCCCAGCACACCACCATCTTCGGCTCCACGCCTGGGCGCAGGGTGCGGGCGTTGCGCAGCAGGTGGAACACGTAATCGGTGATGCCCTGGGAGCTTTCCAGGTCGATGCGCTGGCTGGCCAGCTCGCTTTCGGTATAGACGATGTCGCGCAGGGCGCTGAACAGCATTTCACGGGTGCTGGCGATCATTTCGCCATCGACGAAGGCATCGGCGGGAGCATTCAGCAGCTCAAGGCGTACGCCCCGGTCCTGCTGGTGGATACGCACCTCGAAGTCCTTGTAGGCCTCGAGAATGGTCTTGGCATTGTCGACATGCGCGCCGGTGTTGAGGATGGCCAGCGCGCACTGGCGGAACAGGGTGTAGAGGCTACCGGTACCGACTTCGCTCAGTTGCTGGACTTCACGTTGCGACAGCGTCTCCAGGCTGCCTTTGGGGCTGACGGATGCATTTATGACATGGCGTTGGGGCATCTAAGTCTTTCCTGTGCAGGTAAAACATCCTTCTTAGACAACACCATAAGTCATGCGAAGAGCTTTTGCACACCCAGCGTAATCGCCAGCCCGCCCCCCACCAGCCAAAGGTTCAGTATCGCCCCGGTCAGCAGCGCCCGTGGCCCTGCCTGGCGGATCTGGCTGAAGCGTGTCTCCATCCCCAGCGCCGTCATGGCCATGGTCAGGGCAAAGGTGTCGAGGCTATTGATCGCCTGGGTCACACTGCCAGGCAGCACCTGCAGCGAGTTCACCAACACCAGCGCCAGGAAGCCGAAAGCGAACCAGGGCATGGCGATGCGGCCGTTGCCTTGCGCCTGGCCCGGCTGGCGCGAGCGGCTGATCCACAGGCCCACCACCAGCAGCACCGGCACCAGCAGCATCACCCGGGTCATCTTGACGATGGTGGCGATGTGCGTCGCCTCGGGGCTGACGTTGCTGGCTGCACCTACCACTTGGGCCACTTCGTGAATTGTGCCGCCCAGGAACAGGCCCGCGCCCAGGGTATCCAGGTGCAGCCATCCGGCATTGATCGCCAAGGGGTAAAGGAACATCGACAGGGTGCCGAACAGCACCACGCTGCCAACGGCCATGGCACTCTTGTGCGGGGCGCTGCGCAGCGCCGACTCGAACGCAAGTACTGCAGCGGCGCCGCAAATGGCACTGCCGGCAGCGGTGAGCAGCGCGGTGTCGCGGTCCAGCTTGAGCAGCTTCATGCCACACCAGAGCCCGATCAGCAGGGTGCTGACCACCACCAGCAGCGAAACCGTCAGGCCCGACCAGCCGACTTCGGCGATTTCCTGCAGGCTGACCCGTAGGCCGAAAAAGGCCACGGCGATGCGCAGCAGCCCACGCGCCGAGAAGTTGATGCCGGCCGCCCAGCTCGCCGGCACGCCATCGCGCAGCGCGTTGCCGTACAGGGCACCGGCAACGATACCGACGATCAGCGGGCTGATGCCCAGGTTGGCGATGGCGGGCAAAGCTGCCAATTGGGTGACGGCAAGCGCGAACAGTGCCACGAACAAAATGCCATTGAGCTGCCCTCGGGTAGAGAGGGTAGGCGCGTAGGCGGGGTGGGATGGAACCGTGGCCATGTGAGTCCTCCGGGAAAGGTATTTCGACAAGGCCTACGTTAATCTGGTTATAAGCTTATAAAAAATCGTAATTTAGGATGTAAAGTATCCGTTTAGCTGATATTTTGAATTCATGACCCCAGAACAGCTGATAACATTCGCCACCGTCGCCGAGCATGGCAACATCAGCCACGCGGCCCAGGCGTTGCACCTTTCGCAGCCCGCTGTGTCCGGGCAGCTCAAGTTGCTGCAGGAGGCTTTCGGTGAGCCCCTTTACCAACGCGCGGGGCGCGGCGTGCGCCTCACGGCTGCAGGTGAGCAGTTGCTGGCCCATGCCGAGCGCCTGCGTGATACCTTCCGCCAGGCCCAAGCCCTGCGCGAGGCCATGCGCGGCCTGGAGCGCGGCACCTTGCGCATCGGCGCCAGTACCACGCCGGCCAGCTACCTGCTGCCGTACCTGATCGCCGACTTCCACGCACGCTACCCAGACGTGTCGGTGAGCACCTCCAATGGCAACACGGCTGAAATTGTCGCCGCGCTGGGCAGTGTCGATATCGCCTTGATCGAAGGGCCTCCCGGGCAGGAGTTGCCGTTGGGCACCGGGATAACGCCGTGGCGTGAGGATGAGATCGTCGCGATCGTGCCCAGTAGTCATCCGTTGGCCGGTGACGAGGTGCAGACCTTGGAATCTTTGGGGGCCTACCCACTGGTGCTGCGCGAGAGTGGGTCAGGGGTGAGGCAGATTGTCGAGCGGGCGTTTGCCCGCAGTGGCGTGGCAATGCGCGTCGCGATGGAAATCGCCGGGGTGGAAGGGGTAAAGGAAGCGGTGCGGGCAGGTATGGGGATTGGCTTTGTGTCGGCCATGTCGATTCGCCATGAGGATGGCGTGTTGCGGCGGCTGCGCATTATGCCGCAGCCACTGGTCAGGCGCTTTTCCATCTTGATGCCCCATGCCGCCACGCCGTCGCGGGCGGCGGCGCGGTTCATGGAGTTGTGTGTGGGGCAGCCGAAAGAGGGTTAGGCTCTGTACGAAAAGTTTTGTGGGAGCGGGGCAAGTCCGCTCCCACAATGATGGATGACCAGACTTTCCGTCCAGATCCTAGCAAAGCTGGCCTTTCGCGGCGGTATCAACCCACCTTGAACACGTGCTTGAGATACGCCACGAAGTTCTCGTCCCGGCATTGGGTCTTGCCCGGGCTGTCGGAAATCTTCGCCACCGGCGCCCCATTGCACGCTGTCATCTTGATCACGATGTTCATCGGCTCCACCCCCGGGATATCGCAAGTGAGGTTGGTGCCGATGCCAAAGCTCACGTTAATCCGCTCGTGCAGCGCGCGGTACAGGCCAAGCGCCTTGGCGAAATCCAGCCCATCCGAGAAGATCAGCGTTTTGCTTCGCGGGTCGATCCCCAGTTTTTCATAGTGGGCAATGGCCTTTTCTGCCCATGCCAGCGGGTCGCCCGAGTCGTGGCGCAGGCCATCGAACAGCTTGGCGAAGTACAAGTCGAAGTCCCCCATGAACGCATCCATGGTGATGCAATCGGTCAACGCGATGCCCAGTAGCCCGCGGTATTCCCGTACCCAGCACTCCAGCGCAGCGGCCTGGCTGTCGACCAGGCGCGGGCCCAGTTGCTGGTGGGCCATGAACCATTCGTGGGCCATGGTGCCAATGGGCTTGAGTTCCAATTCGCGGGCCAGGTGCACGTTGCTGGTGCCGACCAGGCGGCCAGGGAAGTCGCGCTTGAGAATGTGCACGACCTGCTCCTGGACCCGGTACGAGAAGCGCCGTCGGGTGCCGAAATCGGCCAGTTGAAAGCCTGCCAGCTCATCGGCACTCGCTTCGGCCTTGAGCCAGTCAAGCTTCTGGTACAGCCGCTCGCCCACGTGCTCCATCACCACTTCCCGATAGCGGTAGCGGTTGCGCACTTCGCTGATGATTGCCAGCAGCGGGATCTCGTAGAGGATCACGTGCAGCCACGGCCCGCGCACGCGGATTGCCAGCTGCCCGGCGTCGTCCAGGCCGACCTGCACGTAGCGCAGGTTGAAACGGAACAGGCTCAGAAAGCGGATGAAGTCCGGTTTGATGAACGGGATTTTTTCGAGGTAGGCCAATTGGTCGTGGGTGACGGTGACATCGGCCAGTTGCTCAACCTGGTATCGGATTTCTGCCAAGTAAGGGGAGAGGTCCTCACCGTTACGGCAGCGGAACTCCCATTCCACCTCGGCGTTGGGGTAGTTGTGCAGCACCGCCTGCATCATGGTGATCTTGTAGAAGTCGGTGTCCAGCAGGTTCTGGATGATGCGCGGGCCGAAAACGCTGTCACTCATGGGCGGGCTTCCTTGATCAGCGAGAGTTGGTAGTCGAGCGCGGCTTCGTCGCCGCAAAGAATGACACCTTCGGCGGCCAATGCGCCGCAGGCAGCGATGGCGCCGGCCTGGGTGAGGGCGCGGCAAGCCGGCAGGTACAGCAACACCTGGAACCCGGCCCGGCGCAGCTGGTGGGCGGTGGTCTTGACGCAGTAGTCCAGGGCCAGGCCGCCGACGATCACGGCGCCCACCTGCTGCACCTTGAGGTATTCGATCACCCCGGTGGAGCGGCGTTCGGCCAGGTCGTGGTAGCAGGCGCCATAGGGGTGCAGGTCAGGTTCGACGCCTTTCCACACGAAGTAGTCGTAATCGATGGGGGCGGGCAGGCCAGGCAGCAGTTCGAAGCCAGGTGTGCCTGGCACGCAGTGGCTGACCCAGGTCAGGTCGGCATTGGCCAGCGGCAGCGGTTGCAGCATCTGGGCCGGGTCGGCAACCACCCAGGCCGCATTGGCCGGGTGAGCGTCCTTGCTGCCCAGGCGCAGGTCTGCACGCAGGGCCATGGCGTTGAGGTCGGCGACGATTTCATCACCCTCGGGCACGGGTAGCTCCTGCGGGGCGTTGGCGGTGAAGCCGTTTTGCGCGTCGACATCGAAACTGGCGATCTTCATGGTGCTCTCCTCGCTGGCATGGCTATATATTCCACCTGGTGCATTAAGTGTGTCAAGCACTAGCTAATGAAACAAAGCCACTTGTGCTACTTAACTGCTCTGGTGGATTATGGAGTTACTGAAGCGTGGAGCGTTCCCTTGAGTAGCACTGAAGTCTTGGCCAGCGTCGATATCGTCGCCCTGCGCATGGCCCCTGAAGCCCAGCATCTGCAAGTGTTGTTGCACCGCCGTGAGCGCGAACCGCACGCCGGCCAGTGGGCCTTGCCGGGTGTGATCGTCAACGGCCGTATCCCCGACACCAGCCTGGAAGGCTCGGCCGACCGCGCTTTGCGGGAGAAGGCCCGGGTGGTGCCGTGCTACATGGAACAGGTGGGTACCGAAGGCAATGCGTTCCGTGACCCGCGTGGCTGGTCGCTGAGCACCTACTACCTGGCCTTGCTCGCCCCTGGGCAGACCGTTGAAGGTGAGCAGCTGGCGTTTGTCGATATGGACAGCGTGCTGGGGCGCAAGGTGCTCTTGCCCTTCGACCACAACTTGCTGGTGGAGCGCGCCCGCGAACGGCTGGCGGCGAAGACTGTGTATAGCAGCTTGCCGCTGTACCTGCTGGCCGAGAAGTTCACCGTGCTCGATGCCTTGGGGGCGGTGCAGGCGTGCCTGGGGCAGGCGGTGAACAACACCTCGCTGCGCAAACGCCTGGAGCGCTTGCGCGAGCTGGGGTGGGTGAGGGATACCGGGGAGAAGAACCAGCCTAAGCTGGGTAGGCCGCAGCAGTTGTTTCAGTACACGCCGCAGGGGGAGCGGCCGTTCATGTTTGACCGCAGCCTGTTGCCGGAAGGCGGGCTGTCTTAACTGCGGTCAGGCTACTGGCGCTGGAGCTAGTGCGCGCAGCGGCTGGTAACACCGTGCTCCGCCGGCGCCTTGCGCGCCGCAGCCAGCAGCGTCGCCAACACGATCAACGCCGCCCCCGCCGCCATGCGCACACTCGGCTGCTCGCCAAACAACCACCACGCCCCAAGAATCGCATACACCGGCTCCAGCGCGATGATCATCCCGGCGGTACGTGCCTCAAGGCCTTCCAGGCTCTTGACGAACAGGAACTGCGACAGCCCGGTGCAGAACACGCCCAGCAGCGCCAGGTTGACCCAGTCACTGCCCGCCAGGCTGGTGCTGCCCAGGTGGATGAAGGCAAACGGTGCCACCAGCGCGGCCACGACCACGTTCTGCCAGAACGCCACCTGCATCGCGTTCATGCTCGATGCGCGGCGGCGGTTGGCGACCGTCAGCATGGCGAAGGCAAGGCCAGACCCCAAACCCCACAGCAGGCCGACAGTGCCTTTGTCGAGCAGGTCGAAGGTGGGCACGACCAGCACCAGGCCTGCCGTCACCATCAGCAATAACAAACCTTGGGTGGCGCCAATGCGTTGACCGAACACACCGCGCTCGATCATGGCGATAAAGGCGGGGAAGCTGGCAAAGCCCAGGGTCGCCACGGCCACCCCACCGACCTTGACGGCAATGAAGAAGGTCACCCAGTGGGCAGCCAGCAACGCGCCGGTCAGGCCGAGGATTGGCAGGTTGCGCAAGGTCAGGGCGTCGAGCAGGCGGGTCCCTTTGAGCCCGGCGACAAAGCCCAGGGCAATGAAGGCAAAGGTGGCGCGGCCGAAGGTGATGATGCTGGCGTCGGCTTCGATCAAGTGGCCCAGGATGCCGGTCAGGCCGAACAGGACGGCGGCGATGTGGGCAACGAGCAGCGCGTTGCGGTGGCCGGTGGAGGCACCGGCTACGGGGAGGGAGGTAGCGATCATGGCAGTCAAATTCTTCACAATGTGCGCGCGCAAGCACTCCCGGCCGACGCGTCGCGGGTCTTCAAAACTGGGAGTTTTATCGTTATGAGCCCGGACGAATTGCCCGGTGCAAAAAGGCGCCACAGCGTTGGAATTGTGAAGCGAGGCTGTTTACTCGCAAATACCGCGTCTACCAGCCCACGGCGCGGGGCTGGCTGATGTGTGTATTATTTTTGTATACAGGGTTGCGAGGCCGGTCGCGGGCGACGTCTTGTTGTCTGATCGCGACATTGATCGTTGTCGCGCCGCGCCGCCTTACTCTTCGCCGTAGTTCATGATCGACAGCAGGCGGATGGGCACCTGCACGAGCTGCTCCGGCCCGTGCGGGGTTTCGCCATCGAAGGTCAGGCTGTCACCCGCGTGCATGTGATAGAGCTGGTTGCCGTGGCGGTACACCAGTTCACCCTCCAGCAAATGCAGGAATTCCGTGCCTGGGTGGGCGAAGGTCGGGAACTCTTCGCTGGCGTCATCCATGCTCACCATGTAGGCCTCGAAGTGCTTCTTCGGGCCCCTGGCGTGATTGAGCAAATGATAGGTGTGGCCCTTTTCCGTGCCCCGGCGCACCACCTCCAGCCCTTCACCGGCCTTCACCAGCAGTGCATTGCCGTCAGGTTGGTCGTATTGGCTGAACAGCTTGGCCATCGGCATACCCAGCACATCGCACAGGCGGCTGAGGGTATCGAGGCTGGTGGACACCTGTGCGTTCTCGATCTTGCTCAGCATCCCTTGGCTGATACCGGCGATGCGCGCCACATCGGCGAGTTTGAGGGACTGGGCCTGGCGCTGGCGCTTGATCTGCAAGCCCAGGTACTGCTCCAGGCGAAGGCGCGGTTGGGTTTCGGTCGGCATCTAATGTCCTGCACGGTTTCAGTTCAAGAATAAAGATTTCGCACTGAGAAAGTGCGAAATGCTGCTGCGGTGGCAGCCGTTTTCCTCAGGTGAAAACAAGTTTCCCATATCTACAACGGAATTTCCTGGGTAATGGCGGCTGGCCTCTTCGCGCCGAATCGCCGCGAAAAGGCCGGTGAAGGTAAACCTGGCAAGCGCTTTGCATTCCTGTGATGAAAGTAAGTTTCCCATGCGGAATTACATGCAGCCCCTTACCCAGGAGTGTTCAACCCATGTTGCCAGCAGAAACCCAGCGCACCCTCGATCAGCACGGCATCAAGTATGTGCTGGCGCAGTTTGTCGACATCCATGGCTCGGCAAAGACCAAATCGGTGCCGGTCTCGGGCCTCAAGATGGTGGCCGAGGAGGGCGCCGGTTTTGCCGGGTTCGCCATCTGCGGCATGGGCATGGAGCCACACGGCCCGGACTTCATGGCCCGGGGCGACCTGGCCACGTTGATCCCGGTCCCCTGGCAGCCCGGCTATGGCCGGGTGGTGTGCGTCGGCCATGTCAACGGCCAGCCCTGGCCTTATGACAGCCGCTACGTGCTGCAGCAACAGGTGCAGCGCCTGGCCGCCAAGGGCTGGACGCTGAACACCGGGCTTGAGCCCGAGTTCAGCCTGTTCCGCCGTGACGAAGGCGGCAAGCTGCAATTGGTGGATGCCTCCGACAACCTCGACAAGCCGTGCTACGACTACAAGGGCCTGTCGCGTTCGCGGCTGTTTCTGGAGCGCCTGACCGAAGCCTTGCAGCCAGTTGGCTTCGACATCTACCAGATCGACCATGAAGACGCCAACGGCCAGTTCGAGATCAACTACACCTACAGCGACGCCATGGAGTCGGCCGACCGCTTCACGTTCTTCCGCATGGCGGCCGGCGAAATCGCCAACGACCTGGGGATGATCTGCTCGTTCATGCCCAAGCCCGACCCCAAGCGCGCTGGCAATGGCATGCACTTTCACCTGTCGCTGGCCAGCAGCACCAACAAGAATCTGTTCCATGACGCCAGCGACAGCAGCGGCATGGGCCTGTCGAAGCTGGCGTACCACTTCGCCGCTGGCCTGATGGCCCACGGCCCGGCGCTGTGTGCCTTCGCGGCGCCAACCGTCAACTCCTACAAACGCTTGGTGGTTGGCCGCTCGTTGTCCGGCTCGACCTGGGCCCCAGCCTTCGTCGCCTGGGGCGCCAACAACCGTTCAGCGATGGTCCGCATCCCCTACGGGCGCCTTGAGTTCCGCCTGCCGGACGCAGGCTGCAACCCGTACCTGGTCACTGCCGCGATCATCGCTGCTGGCCTGGATGGTATCGACCGCCAGCTCGACCCAGGCGAGATGTGCAACGAGAACCTCTACACCCTGAGCCTCGAAGAAATCGCCACACGCGGTATCAAGACCCTGCCGCAATCGCTCAAGGAAGCCGCCGACGCGCTCGAGGCCGACCCCCTGTTCCGCGAGGTGCTCGGCGCCGAGATCGTCGACGAGTTCATCAAGCTCAAGCGCATGGAGTGGGTGGAGTACTGCCGCCACGTTTCCGACTGGGAAATCCAGCGCTACACCGAGTTTTTCTGACCGCCCCCATCCCTTTGGCGGCCCTCAAAACAGCGGTCGCTCACTGCCTAGTAAGGAGCATCACCATGTGTGGAATCGTAGGTCTGTACCTGAAGAAGCCTGAGCTTGAAGCCCAGCTCGGCAAGCTCTTCGAACCCATGCTGCACGCCATGACCGACCGTGGCCCTGACAGCGCCGGCTTTGCCATTTACGGCGATGAAGTGGCCGACGGCTGGGTGAAACTGACGTTGCAGGCCCTTGATGGGGGCTATTCGTGGGCCAGCTTGATGGGGCAACTGGAAGGGCGCCTGGGCTGCTCGCTGGACTGGTTTCAGAACGCCAGCGCCGCCGTGCTCAAGGTGCACACCACGGAAGCCGCCGTCCGTGCTGCATTGACCGAGCTGGCCCCTGAAGTGCGCATTATGAGTGCCGGGCAGAGCATCGAAATCCTCAAGGGCATGGGCCTGCCGGCCGAGATTTCCAGCCGCTTCGGCCTGGCCGGTATGAAGGGTAGTCACATCATCGGCCACACCCGCATGGCCACCGAAAGCGCGGTGACCCTGGAGGGCAGCCACCCGTTCTCCACCGGCGCCGACCTGTGCCTGGTGCACAACGGCTCGCTGTCCAACCACTTCCGCCTGCGGCAGGAACTCAAGCGTGAAGGCATCAGCTTCGAGACCGACAACGACACCGAAGTGGCTGCCGGCTACCTGACCTGGCGCCTGCAGCAGGGCGACACCCTGGCCAAGGCCCTGGACGGGGCACTGCAAGACCTGGACGGGTTCTTCACCTTTGCCATTGGCACCCGCAACGGCTTCGCGGTGATTCGCGACCCGATCGCCTGCAAGCCAGCGGTGCTGGCTGAAACCGACGACTACGTTGCCATGGCCTCCGAGTACCAGGCCCTGGCCAGCCTGCCCGGTATTGAAAACGCCAAGGTCTGGGAGCCGGCGCCGGCCACCCTGTACGTCTGGGAGCGCGAAAACGCCTGACCTGCCATCGAATCTCTGGAGAACCTTATGAAGACGATCGACCTTTCCAGCACTTCGGTGCGTGTCCTAAACCAGTCCCTGCACGGTGAGGTGCAAGACCGTGAGTGGCGCGTGATGCGGCCCGACGGCAAACACAACCTGGCTGTCGGCATCAACGAAGACGTTTCGGTAGAGATCGACGGCCATGCCGGCTACTACTGCGCCGGCATGAACCAGAAAGCAAACATTACGGTGCACGGCAATGTGGGCGTGGGCGTGGCGGAAAACATGATGTCCGGCTCGGTGCGGGTCAAGGGCAGTGCCTCCCAGGCCGCCGGTGCAACCGCCCACGGCGGGCTGCTGGTGATCGAGGGTGACGCCGGTGCCCGTTGCGGTATTTCCATGAAGGGCGTCGACATTGTGGTCGGCGGCAGCATTGGCCACATGAGCTGCTTCATGGGCCAGGCCGGGCGTTTGGTGGTGTGCGGCGACGCCGGCGATGCGCTGGGCGACTCGCTGTACGAGGTGCGCATCTACGTCAAGGGCACGGTCCAGTCGCTGGGTTCGGACTGTATCGAGAAAGAGATGCGCGCCGAGCACCTGCAAGAGCTTCAAGCGCTGCTGAACGACGCGGGCCTCGACCATAAAGCCGCCGATTTCAAACGGTATGGCTCGGCCCGTCAGCTGTACAACTTCAAAGTCGACAACGCCTCCGCGTACTGATCCAGGAGCAACCCCATGAGCGAGCAATTCCCCCCGGTACTGCGTGAGTCGGCCACCTTCGATCGCCTGACCATCCAGGAAATCCAGCGTGCCGCCGAAACCGGCATCTATGACATCCGCGGCGGTGGCACCAAGCGCCGCGTGCCGCACTTCGATGACCTGCTGCTGCTCGGCGCCAGCGTGTCGCGCTACCCGCTGGAAGGCTACCGCGAAAAATGCGGCACCGACGTGGTGCTGGGCACCCGCTTTGCCAAGAAGCCGATCCACCTGAAAATCCCGGTGACCATTGCCGGCATGAGCTTCGGCGCGCTGTCGGCCAACGCCAAGGAAGCGCTGGGCCGCGGCGCGACCATCGCGGGCACCAGCACCACGACCGGTGACGGCGGCATGACCCCGGAAGAACGGGGCCAGTCGCAGCACCTGGTGTACCAGTACCTGCCGTCGCGTTATGGCATGAACCCGGACGACCTGCGCAAGGCCGATGCCATCGAGATCGTCCTCGGCCAGGGCGCCAAGCCGGGCGGTGGCGGCATGCTGCTGGGCATGAAAGTGACCGAGCGCGTGGCCGGGATGCGCACCTTGCCGATTGGCGTCGACCAGCGCAGCGCCTGCCGCCACCCGGACTGGACCGGCCCGGATGACCTGGCGATCAAGATTGCCGAGCTGCGCGAGATCACCGATTGGGAAAAACCCATCTACGTGAAAATCGGTGCCAGCCGCCCGTACTACGACGTCAAGCTGGCGGTGAAGGCCGGCGCTGACGTGATCGTGCTCGATGGCATGCAGGGCGGTACTGCCGCGACCCAGGAAGTGTTCATCGAACACGTCGGCATTCCGATCCTGCCGGCCATCCCGCAGGCGGTGCAGGCACTGCAAGAGATGGGCATGCACCGCAAGGTGCAGTTGATTGTCTCGGGTGGCATCCGCAACGGCGCCGATGTGGCCAAGGCCATGGCCCTGGGCGCTGACGCAGTGGCCATCGGCACCGCTGCTTTGATCGCCCTGGGCGACAACCACCCGCGCCTGGATGCGCAGTTGAAGGCACTTGGCTCGGCCGCCGGTTTCTACGATGACTGGCAGAACGGCCGCGACCCAGCCGGTATCACCACCCAGGACCCGGAGCTGGCCAAGCGCCTGAACCCGGAAGAGGCCGGCAGGCGCCTGGCCAACTACCTGCGCGTGCTGGTGCTGGAGGCGCAGACCATGGCCCGTGCCTGCGGCAAGTCGCACCTGCACAACCTTGACCCTGAGGACCTGGTGGCGCTGACCGTGGAAGCAGCCGCCATGGCCCGGGTACCGCTGGCCGGTACTGCCTGGGTAGCAGGCCAGGCTCAGTACTGATTCAACCTTCTGGGGCCGCTTTGCGGCCCTTTCGCGACACAAGGCCGCTCCTACAGATGATCGCGGTCCGTTGTAGGAGCGGCCTTGTGTCGCGAAAGGGCTGCGAAGCAGCCCCCGATGCATCCCCATTCGCACAGGAGTGACTCCATGAAGCTTGCCCTTGCTGTTGTGCTGTTGGCATTGACGCCGTTGGCCCACGCCGCCGAGCCCACCCTGGACACCGGCAATACCGCCTGGATGATCTGCGCGGCGATGTTCGTGCTGATGATGTGCATCCCGGGCCTCGCGCTGTTCTACGGCGGCATGGTGCGGGCCAAGAACTTTCTTTCGGTGTTCACCCAGCTGTTCGCCGTGGCCGGGCTCATCGGCATCCTCTGGGTGCTGTTCGGCTACAGCCTGGTGGTGGATACCCGCGGTATGGTTGAAGGCCAACTGACCTTCAACAGTTTTATCGGCGGCCTGGACAAGGCGCTGATGCTGAACATCGGCCATGACAGCCTGGTAGGGACCATCCCGGAAGGTGTCTTCGCGGTATTTCAGCTGACCTTCGCGATCATCACGCCTGCGCTGATTGCCGGCGGCTTTGCCGAACGCATGAAATTCAGTGCCTCGTTGTTGTTCATGGGCGCCTGGTTCGTCCTGGTGTACGCACCGATTGCCCATATGGTCTGGGGCGGGCCAGGGGCATTGATGGTCAACTGGGGCGTGCTGGACTTTGCCGGCGGCACCGCAGTGCACATCAACTCCGGTGTGGCGGCGCTGGCTGCAGCGTTGATGCTAGGCAAGCGCAAGGGCTACCCACAGGTGGCCATGCCGCCGCACAACCTCGGCTTCACCCTGGTAGGTGCCGGTTTGCTGTGGGTGGGCTGGTTTGGGTTCAACGTGGGCTCGGGGCTTGCCGCCAACCAAGGGGCAGGGGTGGTGATGCTGGCGACCATGGTGGCTGCCTGCGCAGGGATTGTCGGTTGGCTGATTACCGAAAAGCTCATCCATGGGCGGCCCACTGCACTGGGGGCGGCCTCAGGTGCGTTGGCCGGGTTGGTTGGCATCACGCCGGCGTGCGCCTTTGTCGGGCCGTTGGGGGCGCTGGTGATCGGCTTGCTGACGGGGGCTATCTGCTTCTTCGCAGTGACCCGGCTGAAGCAGGCATTGGGGTATGACGACAGCCTCGACGTGTTCGGCCTGCATGGCGTGGGCGGGATGGTTGGCGCGCTATTGACCGGGGTGTTTGCCGCGCCGTCGTTGGGCGGCTATGTGGAAGGCATTACGCCCCTTGGGCAAGCACTGGTGCAGCTGAAAGGCGTGGCCTTTACCTTTGTTTATTGCTTTGCGGTGAGCTGGGCGATTCTGGGCGCCATCAAGCTGACTGTCGGGCTGCGGGCCAGCCGGGAGGAGGAAGAGCAGGGGCTGGACCTGGCGGAGCACAATGAGCGGGCTTATAACCTCTGACTACAAGGTGTCTGTACCGGCCTCTTCGCGGGCTTGCCCGCGAAGAGGCCAGTACAGGCTGAATCAGTGCCCCATGGCCAACTTGGCACTCATCTGCCGACGACGGTAAGCGCTGTCACGCGAAGCCAACCACCAGTACAACGGCGAGGTAATCGCCAGCCCCACCAGCCACGACAGGTCTGCCCCGTTGATGTGCTCGGAAACCGGCCCAACATACAGCGGCGTGTTCATGAACGGGATCTGCACCACGATGCCCACGGCGTAGGCCACCAGCGCCTGCGGGTTGTAACGCCCGTAGATACCGCCATCAACCTTGAAGATCGACTGGATGTCGTAGTCACCCTTGTGAATGGCATAGAAGTCGATCAGGTTGATCGCCGTCCATGGCACCAGCACCACCAGCAGCACCAGCACCATGTCGACGAAGTGGCCGATGAAGTCCTTCGATGCGCACACGGCCACCACACTGCAAGCCGCCAGCACGATCAGTGACAGCACCGCACGGCTTTTGGCGGTGGGGATCCAGCGGTAGGCGAAGGTCTGGATCAGGGTAATGATCGACAGCACCGCGCCATACAGGTTGAGGGCGTTATGGCTGATCACGCTGAGCAGGAACAGCACCAGCATGATCGGGCCCAGGGTACCGGTGGCGAGTTTCACCGCGTCCATGGTGTCCATGCCCGCCGGGATTGCCAGCACCGCGACCGCGCCGAAGATGAACGACAGGCTCGAGCCCAGCACAGAGCCCAGGTAAGTGGTCCAGAAGGTCCAGCTGACCTTGACGTCGGCCGGCAGGTAGCGCGAATAGTCCGACACATACGGGGCAAAGGCGATCTGCCACAACGCTGCCAGCGACACCGTGGCCAGCCAGCCGGCCAGGTTGAAACCGCCGCGGGTGAGGAAGTCGTCACTTTGCACGTGGGTGAAGATATAGCCGAAGCCGACCACGATACCGATGCCCAGCACCCAGGTGCCGATGCGGTTGAGCACATGGATGAAGCGGTAACCGATGATGCCGATGATGCCCGACCCCAATGCGCCAATGACGATACCCACCGGTACTGGCACGGCTTCGACCACGCCATGCAGCGACTTGCCCGCGAGGACGATGTTGGAGGCGAAGAACCCGATGTACATGACCCCGGCGATCACCACCACCAGCAGCGCGCCAAGTGTGCCGAACTGGGCGCGGCTCTGGATCATCTGCGGGATGCCCATCTGCGGGCCCTGGGCCGAGTGCAGCGCCATCAGCACCCCGCCGACCAGGTGGCCGACCAGGATGGCGACGATGCCCCACACCAGGTTCAGGTGAAACAGCTGCACGCCCAGCGCGCCGGTGACGATGGGCAGGGGCGCGATATTGCCCCCGAACCACAGTGTGAACAGATCCCTTACCTTTCCATGGCGGTCTTGCGGGGGCACGTAGCCGATCGTGTGTTTTTCTATGAGGGGTGCCGAGTTGGCTGCACTGGTCATGACTGACTCCAAGGCAAGGTAGGGCATGGGGTACTGCCCGGGTGCGTGCCGGCGAAGGGCGACGCGTTCTTGTTGGAGGGATGATGGGGGGTGCGGGGATAACGAGAAATTAGTAAATATGTGCCCATAAACCTTAAAAAACCTAAGGCTGACAAAAGGTTAAGGGACGAGTGGTAGCAAGGAGCGGGCCATACGGCTGGAAGGCCTGGGCCTGAGGGGTTGGCGCCATCCGGGTGAATGGGCCGGGAACCGGGCTGGTGCGGGGTGCGCGTTTTCAGTGCAGATAAGTAGTCCGCCTGTGCCGGCCCTTTCGCGGGTAAGCCCGCTCCCACAGGAGGGCCACGTGCTCAAGATCGGTGGGTTCCTGTGGGGGCGGGCTTGCCCGCGAAGAGGCCAGAGCAGGCCTGTACAGCTACATCGGCAACAGCCGGTCCTGGATCACTTCCTTCATCACCAACGTCGAACTCAACCGCTTCACGTTGGGAATGCTGGTCAGGTGTTCGTCATACAGCTTCTGAAACGCTGGCAGGTCCTTGGCCACCACGTGCAGCAGGTAGTCCGGGTCGCCGAACAGCCGCTGCGCCTCGACGATCTGGGGGATTTCGGCCAACGCTGCCTCGAAGTCCGCCACCGGCTGCCGCGTCACCTCGCGCAGGGTGACGAACACCAGCGCGGCGAAGTTCAGCCCCAGTGCGGTCGGCGCCAGGCGCGCGTGGTAGCCGAGGATGGCGCCCGATTCCTCCAGCGCCTTCAGCCGGCGATGGCAGGGCGATAGGCTCAGGCCCACGCGATCCGCCAACTCGGTCACCGACAAGCGACCATCTTTTTGCAGCTCGGCAAGGATTTTTCGATCAGTTCTGTCCATTAAGAAGAATCTTCCAGCATATGTGCGATGACGGGGAATATACGAAAGAAAATGCCCCGAAGGAATCCGTAATCTTTCTGCATACCAAGCCAAGACATAAGGAAGATTCAAGTGGCAATCAGTGTGCTGACGGCGTTCTGGGCCGTGTCGTTGCTGTTCGTGATAACCCCTGGTGCCGACTGGGCCTACGCCATCTCGGCGGGCATGCGTGGCCGCTGGGTGATGCCTGCGGTGGCGGGCATGTTGTCGGGGCACTTCCTTGCGACGCTGGTGGTGGCGGCCGGCGTGGGCAGCCTGTTGGCGGGGCACCCGTTGGCGTTGACGTTGCTGACCCTGGCAGGCTGCACCTATTTGTTGTGGCTGGGCGGCAACCTGCTGTTGAGCCCCGGCGTGCCGGAAGCGGGGCAGGACGGGGTGGGGGAGTCCGGCTCGCGCTGGGCCTTTAAAGGCTTTTGCGTCAGTGGGCTTAACCCGAAGGTATTCCTGTTGTTTCTGGCCTTGTTGCCGCAATTCACCGACCCGCAGTCAAGCTGGCCGGTGCCGGTGCAGATCCTGCTGCTGGGGCTGGTGCACCTGTGCAGCTCGCTGGTGATCTATTCGCTGGTGGGGTACGGCGCCAAGGCCGTCTTGAGCACCCGGCCAGGGGCGGCGAAGATGGTCGGGCGGGTGTCGGGCGTGGCGATGATCGCCGTGGCCCTGGGGCTGATTGCCGGGCAGTTGGGCTGATGCTACCGGCGCTGACGCCGCTCGGATACACTCGCCGCTACTTTTCGCACAACCAGGATGTGCCCCATGCCCGACACCGCCCAACTGCTGACCTTCGCGCTGATCTGCCTGGGTATGGTGCTGACGCCCGGCCCGAACATGATCTACCTGATTTCCCGTTCGATCTGCCAGGGCCGCAATGCGGGGTTGATTTCCCTCGGTGGTGTGGCCTTGGGCTTCGTCATCTACATGCTCTGCGCTGCGCTGGGCATCAGCGCGCTGGTCATGGCTGTGCCGTTTGCCTACGACGTGCTGCGCATCGGTGGCGCACTGTACCTGTTGTACCTGGCCTGGCAGGCGCTTCGTCCTGGCGGCAACTCGCCATTCCAGGTCCGCGACCTGCCAGCGGACAGCCCGCGGCGGCTGTTCACCATGGGCTTTGCCACCAGCCTGCTGAACCCCAAAATCGCCGTCATGTACCTGTCGTTGATGCCGCAGTTCATCGAGCCCGGTCACGGCAGCGTGCTGGTGCAGTCGCTGGTGCTCGGGTCTACGCAAATCGCCATCAGCGTTTCGGTCAATGCCTTGATCGCGGTGATGGCCGGCTCCATCGCCGTGTTTTTAGGCGGGCGGCCCCTGTGGCAGCGCGTTCAGCGCTGGTTGATGGGCACCGTGCTGGCTGGCTTGGCCTTGCGCATGCTAGCTGAAGGGCGCCGTTGAAAAACCTCTGAAAACAAGGGAACGAACGGGTACTTGCAGGCCTCCTATCCATCAGATGGATGGCAATGTGCCCGGGACTTCCCTGACATGAGATCGCTTCAACAACCCCCCACCGACGCGGGCAACCCACCGTTGGGCTTTCTGCTCAACGGCGGTAGCGTCGGCAGCCTGCTCCAGTCGATGGACTGGCGCGGCTCGCCAGTGGGCCCACCCCACACCTGGTCGCCGCACCTGCAGACGGTCATGGGCACGCTGCTGCCGGCGCAAGCGCAGTGCGTGCTGTTCTGGGGGCCGGCCTACGTGGCGCTGTACAACGATGCCTATGCACCGAGCATTGGCACCAAGCACCCGCAGGCATTGGGGCGGCCGGCCCAGGAAAACTGGAGCGAGCTGTGGGACGACCTGGAGCCGTTGCTGCGCGGTGTGCGCGAGAGCGGCCAGACCTTCTCGGCCAAGGATCGCCCTTTCTACATCGAGCGCCACGGCGTGGGTGAAACGGCCTATTTTGATGTGTCCTATTCCGCTGTGCGCGAGGCTGACGGCAGCGTCGGTGGCGTGCTGTGCCTGGTGACTGAGACTACCGAGCGCGTACGCTTCCAGCAGCGCCAGGCCTTTTTGCTGGAGCTGGGCCGTGCTTTACCCGCGCTGGGTGATGCAGAGCGGATCGAAGCGTTCGCGGTAAGTCGGCTGGCACGGCGACTCGGCGCGGCACGGGTCTATTTTGGTGAAGACCAAGGCGACGGCAGCAACTTCCAGGTAGCACATGACTGGTCCGAGGGCTTGTCCTCGTTCGTCGGCCAGCATGCCTACGCGAGCTTCGGTGCTTCGTTGCGCGAGCAACTGGCAGCGGGGCAGGTGGTGCAGCAGCCTCACAGCCTGCATGTGCCGGTTCTGCGCGCTGGCCGGCTGGAGACCACCCTCAGTGTGCATTTCCATACCCCGCACCTGTGCCCTGAAGACGAATGCCAGCTGGTGGAAGAGAGCGCCAAGCAAGCCTGGGCGGCGATTACCCATGCCAGGGCCGAGCGGGCGCTGCACCTGCTCAACGAAAGCCTGGAGGAGCGCGTGGCGTCGGCCCTGGCTCAGCGCGAATCTGCGATGCTGCAACTGCACGAAGCCCACAAGATGGAAATGATCGGGCAATTGACTGGCGGCATCGCCCATGACCTCAACAACATGCTCACGCCGATCATTGCCTCGTTCGAATTGATGCGCCGCAACCCACACTCCGAGCGTGCCCCCAGGCTGATCGACGGCGGCCTGCAGGCTGCCGAGCGGGCGCGCAACCTGGTCGGTCGGCTGCTCAGTTTCGCCCGCCGGCAAACCCTCAAACCCCAAGCCGTGTCTCTGGCGGCGCTGGTGGAAGACATGCGTGAGTTGATCGCCCGCTCGCTGGGGCCGACCATTACCGTGCACGTGCAAGTCGACCCGGCGCTACCGGCCGTGGTGGCCGACCCTCATCAACTGGAGCTGGCCTTGCTCAACCTGGTGGTCAACGGCCGTGACGCCATGCCTGAAGGCGGTGAGCTGAGTATCGTCGCCGGTATCGATGCAAACGGCCCGCCGAGGCCGGAAGGTGTGGCTGCGGCGCGGCTGGCCTGGCTGCAGGTGCGCGACAGTGGCTGTGGGATGGACGCTGAACAACTGCGCCGCTGCTTCGAGCCTTTCTACTCGACCAAGGCGGTGGGCAAAGGTACCGGCTTAGGCCTGCCGATGGTGCAGGGCTTGGCCGTGCAGTCGGGCGGTGGCTTTACCCTTCGTTCGTGGCCAGGTGAGGGCACCGAGGCGACCTTGTGGCTGCCGACCAGCGATGTGGCGGCAAGCTGCCGCGACAGCGATACAGCCGAAGCGCCATTGGCCGGCCGGAAGAACCACGTGCTGTTGGTCGATGACGAAGCGATCGTTCGCCATGCCACAGCGCTGCAACTGCGCGACCTCGGCTACGAAGTGATCGAGGCCGACAGTGCCGCCGCGGCCTTGCAGCTGGTAGAGCGGGGGCTAGTGCCGGATGTGCTGGTGACCGACCATGTGATGGCCGAGATGACCGGCGTGCGCTTTGCCCAGCAGATGCGCCAGCGCCAGGCCGACCTGCCGGTGCTGATCATTACCGGTTACGCCAACCTGACACCGCGCGAACTCAAAGGCTTCGAAGTGCTGCGCAAGCCGTACCGACGTGCCGAGCTGGCACAGAGTGTGGCGCGGTTGTTGGCTGCGCAACGGTAGCCGCTATTCAGAAGCCTCAAGGCCGGCAGAGGGCGTTTCTTGCGGCAGATACAGGGTAAACGTCGTGCCCTGGCCTTCGACGCTGATCACCTCCACATCGCCTTCCGACTGCTTGGCAAAGCCAAACACCTGAGACAGGCCAAGCCCGGTGCCTTCACCGGGTGCTTTGGTGGTGAAGAAGGGGTCGAAGATGCGATCGAGCAGCTCGGTGGCGATGCCGACACCGCTGTCCACTACCGAGATGGCTGCAAAGGGCCCTGCTTGCGCGGCCTGCCCGCGCAGGCCAGGCAGGCGTTGGTTGGCCTGAAGGCGCAGGCGCAAGGTGCCTTCCCCGGCCATGGCGTCGCGGCCGTTGAGCATCAGGTTGATGATCGCGGTTTCGAGTTGGCTGAGGTCGGCGCGGATATGGCAAGGCGCCTCTGGCAGTTCGATTTCCACCTGAACCCGCGCACCGGTGGCGGTATCGAGCATATCGGCCATGGCCTGCAGCCGCGGCCCGGCCTCGAACACTTGTGGGCTCAAGGCCTGTCGACGGGCGAAAGCGAGCAGTTGGCCGGTCAACTTGGCGCCGCGTTCGACGGTGTCGGCAATGGTTTTGAGGTAGCGCTCGCGGCGTGCTTCGTCCAGGTTGGGACGCTGCAAGAAGTGCAATGACGAGCGGATGATGGTCAGCAGGTTGTTGAAGTCGTGTGCCACACCGCCAGTCAACTGGCCGATGGCCTCGAGCTTCTGTGCCTGGCGCAGCACGGCTTCGGTGTGCAGCAGCTGGGCGGTGCGCTCTTCGACGCGGTGCTCCAGGGAGGCGTTGAGCGCCTCCAGCGCGGCCAGGGCTTCACGCACTTCGGCGTGGGCCTGCACCCGTTGGATATGCGACCAGCAGCGTTCGGTGACTTCGCGGATCAGGCGCAGTTCATAGCCCGTCCATACCCGGGGCGCCTTGTCGTGAATAGCCATCAGGGCGGTCAGGCGACCGTCCTTGATCAGCGGCATGCAGATGGTCGCGGTGATGCCGATGGCCTGGAACGTCGCGGCTTCATCGGCGGCCAGTTCGTTGAGGTTGTCATTGATCACCAGCGCTTCGCCTGCGCGCAGTCGGCTGACTGCCAGGCGACCGAAGTCGGCCAGGCGGTATTGGCCGATCAGCCGCGGTGAGCCGGGGGCGACGCTGTCGCCGCAGATGTTGAAGCCGTCCTGGTCGGGGTCCATCACCGCGTAGGCGCAGCTGGACAGTTGCAGGTGCTCCACCAGCATGCGGGTGGTGATCGCCATGATCCGCTCGGGGTCGGTGGCATTGGCCACTTCGCGGCCCAGGCCGTCGAGAAAGTTCAGGCGCTGGCTGTTGACCACGCTGGTGGTGGTTTCGGTCACGGTGTCGAGCATGCCCAGTACCGTGCCGTCTTCGCCGCGGATCGGGCTGTAGCAGAAGGTGAAGTAGGCGCGTTCGGGGGCACCGTTGCGGTCGATGACCAAAGGAAAGTCTTCGATGTAGACCGCCTCACCAGCCATGGCGCGTTCGGCCATGGCGCTGATTTCGCCCCAGGCCTCCTGCCACACTTCGCTGAACGGCCGGCCCAGGGCTAAAGGTTTACTACCGAGGATAGGGATGAAGGCATCGTTGTACAAAGTGATCAGCTCGTGGCCCCACAGCACGGCTTGCGGAAAGCGCGAGGCCAGGCACAAGGCCACCGAGGTCTTGAGCGCGCTCGGCCAGGCCTCGATCGGGCCCAGTGGGCTGTGGGTCCAATCGTGCTGGCGGATGCGTTCGGCCATCAGCCCGCCGCCGTCTAGCCATTTCGCCATGTGTACTGCCGATCCTTTTACCTGGGAGGATAAGGGTGCACCGAGAATAGCGAATTGGCGAGGGCTTTGTGTCGTCTGTGCGGCCTCTTCGCCTGCAGGCTCAGCGAATGAAATGCACCTTGCCGGTATCGTCATTGCCCATGTAGATGCCATACACCCCGGCCTGGCGCTCCAGGATATAACGTTCGAGAATCTGCCGGATGGCCGGGTAGTAGATCTCGTCCCAGGGGATTTCGTCCGGCTCGAAGAACTTGTAGGCCAGTGTTTCCGGGCCGAACTGGCCGGTCTCCTGCGTGGCGATGGCGCGGAAGATGATGTACACCTCGCTGATCTTGGCCACGCTGAAAATCGAGTAGGGCGAGACGATTTCGGCGTGCACGCCGCTTTCTTCCCACACCTCGCGCAACGCCGCCTGCTCGGTGGTCTCGCCCGCTTCCATGAACCCGGCGGGCAAGGTCCAGGTGCCAGGGCGGGGTGGAATGGCCCGCTGGCACAGCAAGTACTTGCCATCGCGCTCGATGATGCAGCCGGCGATGATTTTCGGGTTGATGTAGTGGATGTAGCCGCAGCCGGTGCAATGCAGGCGTTCGTGGGTGTCGCCTGTGGGAACGCCCCGGGCCAGTTCCGTGGTGCAGTGCGGGCAGTAGCGCGGGGCGTTGGGCATGGTCAGCGGCCTATGCGGGGTTCTATACGTGGCTCTTTGAGGGCCAGGGGCTCGACCATGTCGCGCACCTTGGTGTTGTCATCCTGCTTCTGGCGCAGGTAGTCCAGGGCCACCTTGGCGGCGGCGCGGACGTGATCGACCGAGGCTTGGTGGGCGACCAGTGGGTCACCGCCCTTGATCGCCTCGACGATCTTTTCCATCTCCCGGTTGCTGGCACCGCGGCGGTTTTCCTGCGACACCGAGGTGGCGCGCAGGTAGCTGATGCGGGCCTGCAATTGGCGCAGCTGTTGAGCGGCAACCTGGTTGCCGGAGCCTTCCAGCAGCACATCGTAAAAGCCTTGCACCGAGTCGAGCACCTGTTGCAGTTCGCCTTCCTCCAGGGCTTCGCGGTTGACCTCCAGCGCGCGCTCCAGGGCGCGAATGTCCTTGGCCTTGGCATTGAGGGTGAACAGCTGGACGATCAGGCCTTCGAGCACGCAGCGCAGCTCGTAGATATCGCGGGCATCTTCCAGGGTTATGATGGCCACGCGCGGGCCTTTGGCGTCGGCGAACTCGACCAGGCCTTCGGATTCGAGGTGGCGCAGGGCTTCACGTACAGAGGTGCGGCTGACCCCGAGGCGGTCGCAAAGGTCGCGCTCCACCAGGCGGTCACCTGGCAGCAAGTGGAAGTTCATGATCGCGGCGCGCAGCTTGTCGAGCACGATTTCGCGCAGGGTAACGGGGTTGCGGTTGACCTTGAAGCTGTCGTCGAGTGGCTGGCGTTTCATCAGGTGCGCTCTTTATGAGGCTGTTGCGCCAACCCGCGGAGCACGCCGAACCGGGCGCTGCTCCTTACGGTGGTTCGAACAGCCCGTTGTTAACGGGTTGACTCCGCATCGGCTTCGGCGAACGCTTCGCGGGCCAGGCGGAAACTGTCCACCGCCGCGGGTACGCCGCAATAAATGCCGACTTGGAGCAGGATCTCGCGAATCTGTTCTCGGCTCAGGCCATTACGCAATGCGCCGCGGATGTGCAGCTTGAGTTCGTGGGGCCGGTTGAGCGCGGAAATCATGGCCAAGTTTATCATGCTGCGCTCTTTGAGCGACAAGCCTTCGCGGCCCCAGACATGGCCCCAGCAATACTCGGTGACCAGCTCTTGCAGCGGCTTGGTGAACTCGTCGGCATTCTGGATCGAACGGTTGACGTAGTCCTCGCCCAGCACCTGAGTGCGGATCTGCAGGCCTTTCTCGTACTTTTCGTTGCTCATTGACCAGCTCCGAATCAAAACAGGGGCCGCAACCAAGGGTGAGAGGGTAGCGCGGCCCCTAAAAAATGGGTGGAACAGGGCCGCTTTGCGGCCCAATCGCCGGCAAGCCGGCTCCCACAGGTACAGCACAGGCAGACAGGACCGTGGCGATCCTGTGGGAGCCGGCTTGCCGGCGATTGGGCTGCAGGGCAGCCCCAAGGGTATCAGCCCAGCGGGGGCAGGGCGCCCAGCTTGCCTTTGTGGTAGACCATCGGTGTGACCGGATCCGCCGGCAACACCAGGTTTTTCACCGCGCCGACAATGATCGCGTGGTCACCGCCGTCGTACTCGCGCCACAGTTCGCACTCGATGATCGCCGTGGCCTTGGCCAGCAACGGGTTGCCCAACTCGCTCAGGTGCCAGTCGATGCCCTTGGCCTTTTCCTTGCCCTTGCCGGCAAAGGCATACGCCTCGGCGGTCTGCTCGGCAGACAGCAGGTGAATGGCGAACTGCTTGCTGTCACGCAGGATCGGGTACGTGTCGGAGGCGTAGTTGGGGCAGAACAGCACCAGTGCCGGCTCAATCGACAGCGCGCTGAACGCGCTGGCGGTGATACCGACGATGCCGCCGTCGGCGTCCAGGGTGGTGACCACCGTAACGCCGGACGGGAAGGAGCCCATCACGTCTTTGTAGATGCCTGGTTCGATCATCTCGTGCTACCTCTTAACGCATCACAAACGGGTCGGGCATCGGCGCGGTGGACAGGTTGATCCACACGGTCTTCAGCTCGGTATAGGCCAGCACCGAATCGATGCCGCTCTCACGGCCGTAGCCGCTGTTCTTGAAGCCACCGATCGGTGCCATGGCCGACACCGCGCGGTAGGTGTTGACCCAGATGATGCCCGAGCGTACGTCACGGGCCAGGCGGTGGGCGCGGCCCAGGTCGCGGGTCCAGATACCGGCCGCCAGGCCGAACTGCGAGTCGTTGGCAATGGCCAGGGCCTCTTCTTCGGTCTTGAAGCGAATGACCGCGGCAACGGGGCCGAACACCTCTTCCTGCATGATGGTCATCGAGTTGCTGTCGCACTCGAACAGGGTGGGTTCGTAGAACCAGCCGTCACCCTCGACCTCGGCACGCTTGCCCCCCAGGTGCAGCTTGGCGCCTTCGGCCTTGGCCGCAGCGACCAGGTCTTCGACCACGGCCAGTTGCTGAGCGGTGGCCATCGGGCCCATTTCGCTGGCGTCGTCCTGTGGGTTGCCGATGCGGATGCGCTTGGCGCGCTCGACCAGGCGGCTGACGAATTCGTCGAAGATCTCGTCCTGTACCAGCAGGCGTGAACCGGCCACGCAACTTTGCCCGGAGGCGGCATAAATGCCGGCCACGGCGCCGTTGATGGCGCTGTCCAGGTCGGCGTCGGCGAAGATGATGTTTGGCGACTTGCCGCCCAGCTCCAGCGACAGCTTGGCGAAGTTCTCGGCGCTGCTGCGCACCACATGGCGGGCCGTGGCGGCGCCGCCGGTGAAGGCGATCTTGCGTACCAGCGGGTGGCGGGTCAGGGCCGCGCCGGTGCTAGGGCCATAGCCTGTGACCACGTTGACCACACCCGGCGGGAAGCCGGCTTCAAGGGCCAGGCGAGCCAGCTCGAGGATGGTCGCCGAGGCGTGTTCGGACGGTTTGAGCACGATGGTGTTGCCGGCGGCGAGGGCCGGGGCCAGCTTGATGGCCGTCAGGTACAGCGGGCTGTTCCACGGGATGATCCCGGCGACCACGCCAATCGGCTCGTGCACGGTGTAGGCGAACAGGTCTGGCTTGTCCAGCGGCAGGGTGCCACCTTCGAGCTTGTCGGCCAGGCCTGCGGTGTAGTGGAAGAACTCGGGCAGGTAACCGACCTGGCCGCGGGTTTCGCGGATCAGCTTGCCGTTATCACGGCTTTCCAGCTGCGCCAGGTGCTCTTTGTTCTCGGTGATCAGGTCGCCCAGCCGGCGCAGCAGTTTGCCGCGCGCCGTGGCGGTGATGCTGCGCCAGGCAGGGCTTTCGAAGGCACGCTGGGCGGCCTGCACGGCCAGCTCCACATCGGCTTCGTCGGCGTCGGGCAGTTGCGCCCAGGCTTGGGCGGTGGCCGGGTTGAGGCTGTCGAAAGTCTTGCCGCTCTGGGCATCGAGCCATTGGCCGTCGATGCACATCTGGAAACGTACGAGGGTCATGCAACAATCCCCTTGGCGGATTCGGTGAGGGTGCGGGCTTGCTTGAGGAAGTCCAACAGCATCTTGTTGACTTCACGCGGTGCTTCCACCGGCATCATATGCCGTTGCTCGGCGAGGACCACACTGTGCGCCCCAGGGATGCTGGCGGCGAGCTGGCGGGTCATGGCCGGGGTGGAGCCCGAGTCGAGTTCGCCGGTGGCGATCAGCGTCGGCACCTGGATGCTGCCCAGGTCGCTGGCGCGGTACATATCCTGGGTGGCGAACAGCGAATAAGTAGTGTGGTAGCCCTGCGGGTCGTTGCTCGCCAGCACCTGGCGAATGGCGGCGACCTGCGCCGGGTTGGCAGCCTTGTATTCACGGCTGAACCAGCGGTCGAGGGCCGCGTCGACGTTGGCGTCGGGGCCGAGCTCCGCCGCCTGGGCGGCGCGGGCGATGACGCCAGCACTCTGCTCGGGGGTGCGGTTGAACACGCTGTTGAGCACCACCAGCGCAGACAGCCTGTGCGGGTAGTTGAGGGCGAAGGCACGGGCCACCAGGCCGCCCATGGAGAAGCCGATTACGGTGGCCTGGGCAATCTGCAGGTGGTCGAGCAGCTCGACGAGCTGGGCGGCGTAGCCTTCCAGGCCGGTGTCGGCGGCTGGCAACGCACTCTGGCCGTGGCCGAGCATGTCGTAAGCGATGACGCGGTAGTCGTTAGCCAGGCCAACGAACTGACCGCCCCACATTTCCTTGTTCAGGCCCACACCGTGGATCAGCACCACGGGTTGACCCTGGCCTTGGTCCAGGTAACTGGTCCCGGCCGGTGTACGTTCAGCGACAGGCTGAATCATGGAGGGCGCTCCTTGAAGGTCGGGCGCGGCGGGTAAGCACGCCACGCCCCGGCCCGTCTTGGTTGTTGTTATTGAGCGTTGGCTTTTTCGGCAGCCAGTTCTTCCAGGTCGATGTAGCGGTTGCCAATGCGCGGGTGCAGACGACCGCCGTCGGCAGCGCCCAGGACCACGACGATTTCGTCGGCACGCGGGGCGTCTTCGATCTGCATTTCAAGGGTGATGTAGTGCGAACGCAGGCCTTCGTCGTCCTTCTGCATCATCGGGATCTGGATCGAGGTGCCTGGGCCGCCGCGCTTGTTGGTGAAGCTCAGGTAGCTCTTGGCCTGTACCGCTTCGCGGTAGTGGTTGCCGAAACGCAGGGTGTGGATCACGGCAGAGGCGTGTTCGATTTCGCCGTCGGCGCCGACCACAGCGGCTTTACCGTAGGCTTCGATCTTGTCGGCACCGCCGATGGCGGCGGTCAGGCGCTCGACCATCAGTGCGCCCAGCTCAGAGCAGTTGGCACGGATTTCCGGCTTCAGATCTTCTACAAAACCACGACCCGCCCACGGGTTCTTGATCACCACGGCCAGGCCGACCATGGTCACCGGTTTGTCGGTGGCCTTGCCGCCTTCGATGCGGGTCTCTTCGGAGTAGGTGACGATCTTGCGGATTTCGAAACTCATGGGTGGCTCCTGGTGAGGGTTATCAGCTCTTGTTGTCTGATGGTATACCATAATATTTGTTGTGCAAGAGGCGTCTGGAAATTTCTATTGCCAGGGGACGAAAGGTGGACTGATCCCTTGAATCTTGTGGTGTCTGTACTGGCCTCTTCGCGCGTGAACCCGCTCCCACAGGTACCGCGCAGGCCTTGAAAGCTGTGGGGAACCTGTGGGAGCGGGTTTACCCGCGAATGGGCCGGTGCAGGCTGTCACTGAACTTCAAAAAAAGCCCGCTCACGCGGACCGCAAGGGCCCCCGGGAGCGGGCGTGTTCCGCAATGTCTCAGGCAAAGGGAATTCAGGCGAACGCTGGCACCACTTCCTTGATGAACAGCTCGAGCGACTTTTTCTTCTCGGCGTGGGGCAGGCTGTTGTCGCACCAGAAGCTGAACTCGTCGACGCCGAGCTCTTGGTAGTACTTGATGCGCGCGATGATTTCTTCGGGCGTGCCGATCATGGTGTTCTTGCGGATGTTTTCCAGCTGGAACGCCGGCACTTCGGCAAACTTCGATTCCGGGCTCGGCTCCAGGAAGCCGTTGACCGGCACGGTCTTATTGCCGAACCAGGCGTCGAAGGTGCGGTAGAAGCGCGAGATGGCTTGGGCGCCAACCTTCCAGCCTTCAGGCTCGGACGGGCTGTGCACGTGGGTGTGGCGCAGCACCATCAATTGTGGGCGTGGCACATCCGGGTTGTTGTCCAAGGCCGCCTGGAACTTGTTTTTCAGGTCCAACACTTCTTCGTCACCTTTCATCAGTGGGGTGACCATGACGTTGCAGCCGTTGGCCACGGCGAAGTTGTGCGAGTCCGGGTCGCGGGCGGCGATCCACATTGGCGGTGTAGCGTTGAACGGTTTCGGCACGCTGGTGGAGGTGGGGAACTTGTACACCTCGCCGTCGTGGGCGTAGTCGCCTTCCCACAGTTTGCGCACCACCGGGACCATTTCACGCAGGGCCTTGCCGCCGTCGGTGGCAGGCATGCCATTGGCCATGCGGTCGAATTCGAACTGATAGGCGCCGCGCGCCAGGCCCACTTCCATGCGACCGTTGCTGATTACGTCGAGCAGGGCGCATTCGCCTGCCACGCGGATCGGGTTCCAGAACGGCGCGATGATGGTGCCGGCGCCCAGGCGGATCTTCTCGGTGCGCGCGGCGAGGTAGGCCAGCAGCGGCATCGGGCTTGGCGAAATGGTGTACTCCATGGCGTGGTGTTCGCCGATCCACACGGTGCTGAAACCGCCGTTCTCGGCCATCAGGGTCAGTTCGGTCAGGTCTTCGAACAGCTGGCGGTGGCTGACCTGTTCATCCCAACGTTCCATGTGTACGAACAACGAAAATTTCATGGGGCTTTCCTCGGAGCTTGAAAGTCTCGCCTGGCGCGCCAGGCGTCAGTAATAAGGCTAGGTGCTTCAGGCGAAGGCGGGCAGGCTGGTCATCTTGCCGCGGCAGTAGATCATCGGCTGCGGGGCTTGCTCGGGGACGATCAGGTTGTGCACCTTGCCGACCATGATGGCGTGGTCGCCACCTTCATATTCACGCCACAGTTCGCATTCGATGATGGCGGTGGCATTGGCCAGCAGCGGGTTGCCCAGCGCACTCAGGGACCACTCGATGCCGGTGGCTTTGTCTTTGCCTTTTTTGGCGAACGCATAGGCTTCGGCTTGCTGTTCACCAGAAAGCAGGTGAATGGCGAAGCGCTTCTGCTTGATCAGCACAGGGTAGGAGTCGGAGCTGTAGTTGGGGCAGAACAGCACCAGCGGCGGGTCCATCGACAGGGAGGAGAAGGCGCTGGCGGTAAGGCCGACGATCGAGCCGTCGTCGTCCAGGGTGGTGATGACGGTAACGCCGGACGGGAAGGAGCCCAGGACGTTCTTGTAGACGGTTGCGTCGATCATCTCATGTACCTCAGAAGGGCTGCGGTGGTCCGCGGTTTTTATCGTTGATGTGTCTGATGGTATACCGTAATACTCGATTTGCAAGCGGAATTTTCCCCCGCAGCAAAATCACGATGAATGGCGCAAAGCCGCATGGATAGGGGGCTTGGCGGAACTTCAATGCCCCAGCGTCAGCTGCTGAACCGGATCAGTTAGGGTTTTTTAAGCCGAATCAGTGTTGTCAAAAGTTTGGAATACCATAATATGGTCCGCAGCTGAGAGGCCGCCTAGACGCGGTTTCCTTACAAAGATAAAAACGACCTTTCGAGCTGAAAACCATGTCCCAACCGTCATCGCAACACCAGTTTGTCGAGAATCACACGGTCGATTACGTTCCACCTGCCGAGCGCCATGGGAAGGCGCGCGACCTGTTCACCCTCTGGTTCAGCACCAACATTGCGCCCCTGCCCATCGTCACCGGTGCCATGGTGGTGCAGGTGTTCCACCTGAACCTGGTGTGGGGGCTTGTCGCCATTGTGCTGGGCCACCTGCTCGGGGGCGTGGTCATCGCCCTGGCCTCTGCGCAGGGACCGCAGCTGGGCATTCCACAGATGGTCCAGAGCCGCGGCCAGTTCGGCCGTTATGGCGCTTTGCTGATCGTGTTCTTCACGGCGCTGATCTATGTGGGCTTCTTCATTTCCAACATCGTGCTGGCGGGCAAGACCATCCACGGTATCGCCCCGAGCGTGCCGATGCCCGGTGCCATCGTCATCGGCGCCCTCAGCGCGACGGCCATTGGCGTGATCGGCTACCGCTTCATCCATATCCTCAACCGTATCGGTACTTGGGTGATGGGGTCGGCGCTGCTGGCCGGGTTCATCATGATGTTCATCCAGGAGCTGCCGGCCGACTTCTTCAGCCGCGGTGCATTCAATTTGTCAGGCTTCATTGCCACAGTGTCGCTGGGCACCATCTGGCAGATCAGCTTCTCGCCGTACACCTCCGACTACTCACGCTACTTGCCTAAAGAAGTCGGCATTGCCAAGCCGTTCTGGGCCACCTATTTCGGTGCCACCCTGGGCACCATCCTGTGCTTCAGCTTTGGTGCGGTGGCGGTGTTGTGCGTACCGGAAGGCACGGACGCGATGGACGCCGTCAAGCAAGCCACCGGCTGGCTCGGCCCGATCCTGATGGTGCTGTTCCTGCTCAACATCATCAGCCACAACGCGCTCAACCTGTATGGCGCGGTGTTGTCGATCGTCACGGCCATCCAGACCTTCTTTGCCAAGTGGACGCCGAGCATCAAGGTGCGGGTGATCCTGGCCTCGGTGATTCTGGTGGGCTGCGGCCTGGTGGCGTTGAATGCGTCGGCGGACTTCATTGGCCAGTTCATCGGCTTGATCCTGGCGCTGTTGCTGGTGTTGGTGCCGTGGGCGTCGATCAACCTGATCGACTTCTACCTGATCAAGAAGGGCCAGTACGACATCGCGTCGATCTTCAGTGCCGACGGCGGCATTTATGGGCGCTTCAACCACCACGCGATCATTGCCTATGCGTGCGGGATCGTGGTGCAGCTGCCGTTTGCCAATACGGCGCTGTATGTGGGGCCGTATTCGAACATCGTCGAAGGGGCTGATTTGTCCTGGCTGATTGGGTTGCTGGTGACGGTGCCGCTGTATTACTGCCTGGCGACGCGCGGGCAGAGTGTTAACAGTGCGCGGGCTGTGAGCGTGAACGATTGATGATCAAAACTGGGGCCGCTGTGCGGCCCCTTCGCGGGGCAAGCCCGCGAAGAGGCCGGCCCAGGCAGCTTCACTCGCCCTCTGCTTGCCGCACCGTCCGAAACCCGACATGAGACGTCGCCAGGTACACCGTCTGCGGTTGCCGTGCCGAAGGCCGATAGCGCATGCACGCATCCGCCGAGCACAGGTGTGACCCACCTTTGATCACCGCCACTGGTGTGCCGGGTTGGGCAGGGTCGTAGCTGTCGTCCAGCGCCGGGCCTTGTGGGTCGAGTGCGGCATCGCGGGCCTGATCATGCCCAGGGCGATAGCCGCTGCGGGTCAATTCCCAGACATTGCCCCCCGCGTCGAAGACGCCAAAGCCATTGGCCACGAAGCAGCCCACCGGGGAGGTGCCCGTGAAGCCATCGAGCTCTTGATTGTGATACGGGAACTGGCCCTGCCAGGTGTTGGCCATGGGTTTGCCTGTGGGCTGCTCGGTAGCGCCCCAACTGAAATCCGTATCCTGCAGGCCACCGCGCATGGCGTATTCCAGCTGGGCCTCCGTGGGCAGTGTGCGGCCGGCCCATTGGGCGTAAGCCTGGGCATCGCGCAGGGTCACTTGCACGACCGGGTGGTTTGCCCGCTCACGCCAGTGGCTATCGGGCCCCAGCGGGTGGCGCCAGCTCGCCCCGGCAACGAACTGCCAGCCCGGCCGCAATACCTCGGCACCCTGTTTGAACACCATCGCCCCCGGCACCCGCAGCGTGCCGGGCAGGTCAGGGGCCGCTTGCGCGTCGATGCCCTGTTCAGCCTGGGTCACGTAGCCGGTGGCCTGCACGAAGCGGGCGAACTGGGCATTGGTGACCGGGTGCACGTCGATCCAGAAGGCCGAAACCTTGGCCGGGTGCGGTGGGCCTTCTTCACTGTAAAAGCGGCTTGAGCCGAAGCTGAAAGTGCCACCGGGCAGCCGCACCATGCCGTCGCGCCACGGCCCCTCGCGGGGCACGGGCACACCGCTGTAACCGCTGCACAGCAGCGCCGGTGCAGGGGCTGCGGGCCATGCCGCATAGGTGGCGACAAGCACGCTGAGGGCGAGTGCCGCGCCCCCGAGCAGCCGGGGTGTCATGGCTTGCTGACCAGCGCGGGGGAAACAGGCCGGCCCTCGGTCGTCATAACGATGTTGTTGCGCTGGGCGTAGCTTTTCCAGTCGCGCAGCAGTTCGGCCACCTGCTGGGGCTGTTGTGCGCCCAGGTCATGGTGCTCGCCTGGGTCCTTGCTCAAGTCGAACAAACGCCACGCCGGTGCTGCGTCGGTGGTGTCGAACAGCAGTTTGAGGTTGCCTTTGCGCAGTGAGGCGTTCCCGTTGATTTCCCAGCCCATGGCCTCGTCGCGGGGGTGGATCTGCGTGTCCCGGCCTTCGAGGTAAGCCAGGGCCGAAGTGCCTTGCGGGGGCACGATGTCGCGGTCGCGGTACTTGATGCCAGGCAGTGAAGCACCGGCCAGTTGCAGCAAGGTCGGCATGATGTCGCGCACGCTGGCCAGTTCTTCGCTGCGCCCGGGTTTTATCGTGGCCGGGTAGTGGACGAAGGCCGGTACGCGGATGCCACCCTGGTAGGTGGTCATTTTGTAGCGGCGGCTGGGCAGGGCGCTGACCTGGGCCCATGCCGAGCCGATCATCAGAAACGAATCAGGCCGGCCGTAGTTGTCCAGGCGGTTATCGAAATTGTGTTTGATCCATTCTGGGTCGACGCGGTTGGCGTTTTCCGGGCCATTGTCAGACATGAACAACACCAGGGTGTTGTCCAGCTCGCCGGTTTCACGCAGGTGGTCCACCAGGCGGCCCACCTCGGCGTCCAGTGCCGCCACCATCGCGGCGTACACCTCCATGGTGCGTGCTGACTGTTGCCGTTGCTCCGGGCTCAGCGACGCCCAGCTGGGCACACCTTCGAGTTGTGGCTCCATCGGGAAGTCCGCAGGCACCAGCCCGGCCTTGCGCTGGCGCTGCAGCCGCTCGCGCGCGATCTGTTCGTAGCCTTGGTCATAGCGGCCACGGTACTGCGCCAGGTACGCGTCGGGCGCTTGCAGCGGCCAGTGGGGCGCTGTGTAGGCGGCGAAGGCGAAGAAGGGCTTTTGGCTTGCCTTGCCCTGGTCGATGACGTCGATCAGGCGGTCAGTGAACCAGCGGGTCGAGTAGAAGTCGTTGGGCAGTTCCACTGGCTCGCCGTTGTGGCGGAAGCTCCAGCTGTAGTTTGGCAGCAGGCCCATGTTTGTTTGCTTGAAGTGCGCCGCGCCGCCTTCGAGCAACACGTACGCCTGGTCGAAGCCGCGGTTTTGCGGCTGCTGCGCGGGCGTCATGCCCAGGTGCCACTTGCCGGCGATGTAGGTGCGATAACCGGCATCGCGCAACAACTCGGCGAGCGTGGCCACATTGGCGCCCAGCACCCCTTCATACCCCGGTTGCACCTCGCTGCCCGCCGGCAGGCGCCCACGCGACTCGGCCATCATGCCCACCCCGGACAGGTGCGGGTCGTTGCCAGACATCAGCATGGCACGGGTCGGCGAGCAGCTGGGTGAGGCATGGAAGTCAAGCATCAGGCGCCCATCGGCCAGCAGCTTGTCCAGGTGCGGGGTAGCGATCTCGCTGCCCAGCGCAGACAGGTCGGAAAACCCCAGGTCATCCGCGACCACGAGCAAAATGTTGGGTTGTTTAACGGTTGGGGCGGCGAACGCTTGGCTGGCGCCGAGCAGCAGCAGGCTGAAAGCGAGCAAGGGCTTGGAGGGGATCATGGGTTTCTCTTTATTATTGTGGGTTGGATGCACTACATGATTTTTTTATTTAATTATCTTGTCAAGGAATGAAGACCGGCGGCGACCCTGGCTGAAACGCTTCTGTCCGGGTTCATCCAGGCAATCCGCCTAAATAGCGGGTTTAAAAACTGTTCGATCAGCGAACAGTGATAGCGCCTCGCTGTATGCGATAAGCGCTGACGGCTATTGACGGCATCATCGTTAAACAAAATAATCGTTAACAGAGTTATCCATTTTCACAACAACAAGAAAGGATATTCTGATGACTAAGCCGCTGACGGGGGCATGTCTGTCCCTGGCGCTGTTATCAATCGCCCAGCTTTCACAAGCGGCGAGCCCCCTGGAAGACAGCCGCCCAGGGCGGCCTGGCGCGCCGCGCTGGGTCGAGGATTACCGCTTTCTGGATGACCCAGGTAAAGCCCGCGATCCTTTCGATGGCCTGCGTTACCATCGCCTGTCCGAAAGCGCATGGCTGCAACTGGGCGCGGAAGCGCGCTATCGCGCCGATTCGCTGGACAAACCCTTCTTCGGCCTGCGCGGGATCAAAGACGATTCCTACCTGATGCAGCGCCTGCAAGCCCACGCCGACCTGCACCTGTTCGACGACGCACTGCGTGCCTTTGTGCAAGTCGAGAACACCCGCGCGTTCGGCAAGGACCTGTACTCACCGAACGACGAAAGTCGCAACGAAGTGCGCCAGGCCTTTATCGACCTGAACCATGACATTGACGGCGGGCGCTACACGGCCCGTGTCGGCCGCCAGGAGATGGCGTTCGGCAACCAGGTGTTCGTCACCTACCGCGACTCCCCCAACATCCGCCAGACCTTCGACGGCCTGCGCGCCAGCCTCAACCTCAAGGACGGGCGCAAGCTCGATGCCTTTGCGGTACGGCCGGTGAAGACCGGCGAGGACAGCTGGGATGACGGCAGCAATAATGGGGTCAAGTTTTATGGCCTGTACGGCACCCTGCCGTTGACCCAGGCCTGGAACATCGACTTGTTCGCCTTTGGCCTGGAAACCGACGACCGCGCCCTGGCGGGTGAAACCGGTGATGAACAACGCTACACGTTCGGCACCCGCCTGTTCGGCCGCTTCCAGGCCCTGGACTGGAGTTGGGACTTGGCCGGCCAAAATGGGCATTTGGGCAACGCCTCCATTCGTGCCTGGGCGGTGTCCAGCGACACCGGCTACACCTTCAACCACCCCTGGGCCCCACGCCTGGCCATGCGCTTGGACGCGGCCAGCGGTGACAGCGACCTGGGCGATGGCAAGGTCGGTACCTTCGACCCGTTATACCCGCGCAACGGCGTGTACGGCGAGGCCAGCCTGACCACCTTGAGCAACATCCTCGTCATTGGCCCGACCTTTGGCTTTTCACCCTGGCGCACCCTGCGTTTCGAACCCGGTATCTTCGAGGTGTGGAAACAGAACACCCACGACGGCGTATACATGCCTGGCATGAGCATCCTTGCCAACACCCGCGACACCGGCCGACACGTGGGCACCATCTACCGCGTCAATACCCGCTGGTTGGCGACGCCTAACCTGACGCTTGACCTGGACCTGAAGTACTACGACATAGGCGCCGCCATCCGCGATGCCGGGGGCGACGACGCCTCGCTGGTGTCGCTACGTGCGACCTTCAGGCTCTGACTTCTATTCGCATAACAACAAGAGGGCTGCACATGAGTGGTTCAATCGCACCATCGCACCGGCCGGTACTGACGATCGGCCTGTGTTTTCTCGTCGCGCTGCTTGAAGGGCTCGACCTGCAAGCCACCGGCATTGCCGCGCCCCACATGGCCAAGGAATTCGCCTTGACCCCCGCCATGCTGGGTTGGGTGTTCAGTGCCGGCTTGCTCGGCTTATTGCCGGGCGCCTTCGTCGGCGGCTGGCTGGCGGACCGCATGGGGCGTAAACGCATCCTGATCCTGGCCGTGTTGCTGTTCGGGGGGTTCTCGTTGGCCACCGCGCATGCCTGGGACTACCCATCGCTGCTGGTGGCGCGGCTGATGACCGGGCTCGGGCTGGGCGCGGCGCTGCCGATCCTTATCGCCATGGCCAGTGAAGCCGCGCACGAGCGCCTGCGCAGCACGGCGGTTAGCCTGACTTACTGCGGCGTACCGCTGGGTGGCGCCATCGCTTCGGTGATTGGCATGGCGGGCCTGGGCGAGGGCTGGCGCACGGTGTTCTACGTGGGCGGTTTTGCGCCCATTGCGATTGCCTTCGTGCTGATGGTCTGGCTGCCGGAGTCCCAGGCGTTTCGCGCCCAGGCCGCCGCCAGCGGCACGCAGAACGGGCTGGCAGCGCAACTGTTCGGCCCTGGTCGGGCGAGCCGCACGCTGCTGCTGTGGTTGGCATGCTTCTTCACCCTGACCGTGCTGTACATGCTGCTGAACTGGCTGCCCTCGCTGCTGATCGGCCAGGGCTATTCGCGGCCGCAGGCCGGCGCAGTGCAAATCCTGTTCAACTTGGGCGGCGCGGCGGGGTCATTCCTGACCGGGCGCATGATGGACCGTGGGCACGCTGGGCGTGCGGTGTTGATCGCCTACGCCGGCATGCTCGCCTCCCTGGCGGGGCTGGGCCTGTCCACCACCTTCGGTTTGATCCTGCTGGCCGGTTTTACCGCCGGCTATTGCGCCATCGGCGGCCAGTTGGTGCTGTATGCCTTGGCCCCCACGCTGTACCCGACACACGTGCGCGCCACCGGGGTGGGCGCGTCGGTGGCCGTGGGCCGGCTGGGGTCGATGGCCGGGCCCTTGGCGGCAGGGCAGATTCTCGCCGCTGGCGCCGGGGTAGGGGGCTTGTTGCTGGCCGCTTCGCCGGGCCTGGTGGTCGCGGCTGTGGCGGCGATGGCGCTGCTGGGGCGGCGTGCACCGCACACCGAGGCCGCGGCTTCGCAAGGGGTGGCGCCATGAACCTGCGTAAAGGGCTTATCGCCCTGTGCTTGAGCAGCTGCGCCGCACTGGCCCAGGCCGCCAGCTATGAACCGCCGCCGCTCAAGCTCGAGCCGCTGGCGCGCTTCAGCGTTGACCTGGTGGCACCGATCTGGGAATTGGGCGCCACCAGCGGGCAGGGCAAACGGCGAATCATCCCCATCACGGGTGGGCATTTCGAGGGCCCCCGGCTCAAGGGCACCATCCTCAACAATGGCGCGGACTGGCAGGTGGTCACCCCCGAGGGCGTCGCCATCATCGACACCCGTTACCTGCTGCAGACCGACGACGGCGCGTTGATCTACCTGCGTACCGAAGGCTACCGCTTCGGCCCGCCCGAGGTGATGAAAAAAGTCGCCGCCGGCGAGGAAGTGGACCCCAGCCTGTACCAGTTCCGCATCACGATGCGCTTTGAAACCTCGGCCCCTCAGTACGCCTGGCTCAACCGCACGGTGGGCGTTGGCAGTGCCATGCGCCTGGGCAATGCCGTCGTCTACGACGCCTTCGAAGTTAAATAGATAATTTTATTAACGGTTAATTGACTTAACTAAATGGCCGGGCTAATGTTCGGCCAACCACAACGAACAATCAGTACAAGAGGTGTGTGATGGGCCAATACGACAACCGCTGGCAGACCGTGAAAGTCACCGTCGAGCAAGGCATCGCCTGGGTCAGCTTCAACCGTCCTGAAAAGCGCAATGCCATGAGCCCTACGCTCAACCGTGAAATGCGCGATGTGCTGGAAACCATCGAGCAGGACGCCGACGCCCGTGTGCTGGTATTGACCGGCGAAGGCAGCGCCTGGACCGCCGGCATGGACCTGAAGGAGTACTTCCGCGAGGTGGACGCCGGCCCGGAGATTCTTCAAGAGCGCATCCGCCGCGATGCCTCGGAATGGCAGTGGAAGCTGCTGCGCTTTTACAGCAAGCCAACCATCGCCATGGTCAACGGCTGGTGCTTCGGCGGCGGCTTCAGCCCGCTGGTCGCTTGCGACTTGGCCATCTGCGCCGATGAGGCCACCTTCGGCCTGTCTGAAATCAACTGGGGCATCCCACCGGGCAACCTGGTCAGCAAAGCCATGGCCGACACCGTGGGCCACCGTGAATCGCTGTACTACATCATGACTGGCAAGACCTTCGACGGGCAGAAAGCCGCGCAAATGGGCCTGGTCAACAAAAGCGTGCCGTTGGCGCAACTGCGTGATGAAGTGGTACTGCTGGCCCAGGACCTGCTGGACAAAAACCCGGTGGTGCTGCGCGCCGCCAAAAACGGCTTCAAGCGCTGCCGCGAGTTGACCTGGGAGCAGAACGAAGACTACCTGTACGCCAAGCTCGACCAGGCGCAACTGCGTGACCCGGAACACGGGCGTGCGCAGGGCTTGAAGCAGTTCCTTGACGACAAGAGCATCAAGCCTGGCCTGCAAGCCTACAAGCGCTGAGTGATCTTGGCGTTCATTCCCGAATAATCAGAAAAGAGGAATGCCCGATGTTCGAGGTGCCATTGTTAATTGGCGGTAAGGCCCGTGCGGCCAGCGACGGCGGCACGTTCGAGCGTCGCCATCCGGTCAGCGGCGAGGTGGTGTCGGTGGTGGCTGCGGCCACCCTGGCCGACGCCGATGCGGCGGTCGAAGCGGCCCAGGCGGCGTTCCCCGCGTGGGCTGCGCTGGGGCCAGGCGAGCGCCGCGCGCGCTTGCTGAAGGCGGCCGATGCGCTGGACGCCCGGCGTGACGAATTCCTGGCCATGGCCGGGGAAACGGGGGCCAAGGCCAACTGGTACGGTTTCAACGTAATGCTGGCGGCCAACATCCTGCGTGAAGCGGCGTCGATGACCACCCAGATCCAGGGCAGCGTCATCCCCTCCGACGTGCCCGGCAGCTTTGCCATGGCCCTGCGCCAACCTTGCGGCGTGGTGCTGGGCATCGCGCCGTGGAATGCACCGGTGATTCTGGCCACACGCGCCATCGCCATGCCCTTGGCGTGCGGTAACACCGTGGTACTCAAGGCCTCCGAAGCCAGCCCAGCGGTACATGGCCTGATCGGCCAGGTGTTGCAGGCGGCCGGTTTGGGGGATGGCGTGGTCAACGTGATCAGCAACGCCCCGCACGCTGCGCCGGCGGTGGTCGAGCGGCTGATCGCGCACCCAGCGGTGCGCCGGGTGAACTTCACCGGGTCTACCCATGTAGGGCGCATCGTTGGGCAATTGGCGGCGCGTCACTTGAAGCCCGCGGTGCTCGAACTGGGCGGCAAGGCACCGTTCCTGGTGCTGGCCGATGCTGACCTGGATGCTGCGGTGGATGCCGCAGCGTTTGGCGCCTACTTCAACCAGGGCCAGATCTGCATGTCCACCGAGCGGCTGATCGTCGACCAGGCCGTGGCCGATGCGTTTGTCGCCAAGCTCGGTGAAAAAGTCCGCAGCTTGCGCGCAGCGGACCCTGCGCAAACCGATGCGCCGCTGGGTTCATTGATCGATGCCGGGGCCGGTGAGCGCATACAGGCGCTGGTCGATGACGCCGTCAGCAAGGGCGCGACCCTGGTGGCGGGCGGTGAGCGCACGGGCAGCGTAATGCAGCCGGTGCTGCTCGACCAGGTCAACGCCGACATGAAGCTGTACCGCGAAGAGTCGTTCGGCCCCGTCGCGGTAGTGCTGCGCGCCAGCGGTGACGAAGCGCTGCTGGCCCTGGCCAACGACTCCGAGTTTGGCCTGAGCGCGGCGATTTTCAGCCGTGACACCCAGCGCGCCCTGGCCCTTGCCCAGCGCCTGGAGTCGGGCATCTGCCACATCAATGGCCCGACCGTGCATGACGAGGCGCAGATGCCTTTTGGCGGGGTCAAGGCCAGTGGCTACGGCAGCTTCGGCAGCTCGGCGGCGATCGACGCCTTTACCCAGCTGCGCTGGGTCACCGTGCAGCAGGGCGCCCGGCACTACCCGATCTAACCCACGCACTCACAACAACAATAGCGAATGCACCTGGGGGCCTCTCGGCCCTTGGGTGCACTAAGGCAGAGGTAGCCTTCATGGTCTGCGAAACCCTCTCCGTTGCCCAGCGTGCGCCCTTGCGCGCCGTCAAGATCGGGCAGCCTCAGGTACAGGTGCGCCAACAAGGCGACATCCTCTACCTGGACCCTGTGGAACCACTTGCTGCTTACCCGGCACGGCTGATGGAGCGCTTGCTGCATTGGGCCGAACAGCGTGGCGAGCAAACGTTCGTTGCCCGCCGTGGTGTCGATGGCGAGTGGCAGCACATTACTTACGCCGCCATGTTGCAGCGCGTTCGATGCATCGCCACCTGGTTGCTGGATCAAGGCCTGAGCGCCGAACGCCCGCTGGTGATCCTCTCGGGCAACGACCTTGAACACGTGCAACTGGCCTCGGCCGCGCTGTATGCCGGCATCCCGTATTGCCCGGTATCGCCGGCCTATTCACTGCTGTCCCAGGATTTTGGCAAGCTGCGCCATATCGTCCAGACCCTGCAACCGGGCCTGGTGTTCGCGGCCGACGCTGCCTATGGCAGAGCCATCGATGCGGTGTTCGAGCCCTCAGTGACACTGGTGCTGGGCGAGGGCGAACTGCCAGGCCGGGCCAGCACGCCGTTCGCCGAACTGCTGGCCACCGCCGCACACCCTTGCGCCGACCAAGCGTTTGCCGCGTTGCGCCCACAAAGCCTGGCCAAGTTCCTGTTCACGTCCGGCTCCACCAAGCTGCCCAAGGCTGTGGTCACCACCCAGGGCATGCTCTGCGCCAACCAGCAGATGCTGTTGCAGACCTTTCCGGAATTCGCCGAAGTGCCACCGGTGCTGGTCGACTGGCTGCCGTGGAACCACACCTTTGGCGGCAGCCACAATGTCGGCATCGTGCTGTACAACGGCGGCACGCTGTATATCGACGATGGCAAGCCGACGCCGCAAGGCTTTGCTCAGACGCTGCACAACCTCAAGGACATTTCCCCCACGGCGTACCTGACCGTGCCCAAGGGCTGGGAAGAACTGGTCAAGGCGCTGGAGCAGGACAGCAGCTTGTGCGAACGCTTTTTCCAACGCATGAAGCTGTTCTTTTTTGCCGGCGCCGGGTTGTCACAGGCCATCTGGGACCGGCTTGACGCCGTTGCCGTCGCCCATTGTGGCGAACGCATCCGCATGATGGCGGGGTTGGGCATGACCGAGACCTCGCCGTCGTGCACATTCACCACTGGGCCGCTGTCGGTCGCCGGCTACATCGGCCTGCCGGCCCCAGGGTGCGAGGTCAAGCTGGTGCCGGTGGACGGCAAACTCGAAGCGAGGTTTCGCGGGCCGCATGTGATGCCGGGGTACTGGCGCTCATCCCAGCAAACCGAAGCGGCGTTCGACGACGAAGGGTTCTACCGCAGCGGTGATGCCGTGCGCCTGTGCGACCCCGACAATCCGCAGCTTGGGCTGATGTTCGACGGGCGTATTGCCGAGGACTTCAAGTTGTCCTCCGGGGTGTTCGTCAGCGTCGGGCCCATGCGCACCCAGGTAATCCTGCAGGGTGCCCCATATGTGTTGGACGTCGTGGTACTGGGCCCTGACCGCCAATGCCTGGGCTTGCTGATCTTCCCGCGGTTGCCAGAGTGCCGGCAGTTGGCCGGGCTTGGCGACCAGGCCAGTGATGCCCAGGTGCTGGGATCGCCTGCCGTGCGGGACTGGCTGTCGAGCCTGTTGGCCAGCCTCAACCGAGGCGCCACGGGCAACGCCAGCTTTATCCAGTTCGCGGGCATGGCCGACGAAGCGCCGTCCATCGACCGCGGCGAGATCACCGACAAAGGCTCGATCAACCAGCGTGCGGTCCTGCAACTGCGCCAGGGCCTGATCGACAGCCTGTACGCCGGGCCGGGTCCGTTACGTGTAGACGCGCCATGACGGCGCGGGGGCAATTCCGCGCGTTTGCGGCGACCGCGTTGCTCGATGGTATCCGCACGCCGTGGGTCGATCTCAATGGCGCATTCGGGTTGGTCTCGCCGACCGACCTGGGCATCAAGGCCGGCCGCGCAGTGTTGCAGCGCGCCGGGCTGGAGGGGCGTGCTGTCGACAGCGTATTGGCTGGCTCCATGGCCCAGGCTGACTTCGACGCCTACATGCTGCCCCGGCATATCGGGCTGTACTGTGGCGTCGACCAGGCGGTGCCGGCGCTGATGGTACAACGCATCTGCGCGACCGGTTTCGAACTGTTGCGCCAGGCGGGTGAGCAAATCCAGGCGGGGGAGGCGGGCACGGTGTTGTGTGTGGCGGCGGAGTCGATGTCACGCAATCCGATCGTGGCCTACACCCACCGTGGCGGTTTTCGCTTGGGCGGCGAAGTCGGCTTCAAGGACTTTCTCTGGGAAGCCCTGTTCGACCCCGCCGTAGGCATCAGCATGATCCAGACCGCTGAGAACATCGCCCGGCACTATCACATCCCCCGGGCTGCCGTAGACGCCTGGGCGGCCCAGAGCTTCGCGCGGGCCATGGCTGCGCGGGCGCGAGGGTGGTTTGCCGACGAGTGCGTCAATGTGGGCAATGAAGTGTTCGAAGCGCCCGGCTTGCTGCCACGCGGCATTCGCCTGCCGCGTGGCATTGAAGCCGTCTCCGAAGACAGCCACCCGCGCGCGACCGCGTTCGAGCGTTTGCAGCAACTGCCCCCGATTTACCCGCAGGGGGTGCAAACCGCGGGCAATAGCTGTGCGGTGGTGGATGGCGCAGCGGCGGTGCTGATGTGTTCGGCAGACCAGCTGGCTGGGCGCACGCCTATGGCCTGGTTACGGGCCAGCAGTGTGGTGGGCGTGGCGCCTGAGCTGATGGGGCTGGGCCCGGTGCCGGCCATCCGCTTGCTGCTGGAGCGTGCAGGCCTGGCGCTGGACGCCATCGCCTGCTTTGAAATCAACGAAGCCCAGGGCGCGCAGATTGTAGCGGTGCAGCAATCGCTGGGCATTGCGCCAGAACGGCTGAATGCCTGTGGCGGCGCTATCGCCCTTGGCCACCCGCTGGCCGCAACCGGCCTGCGCCTGGTGATCAGCGTTGCGCGGCAATTGCGCGCCAGTGGCCAGCGCTATGGCGTGGTATCGGCCTGCGTCGGCGGTGGCCAGGGCATGGCCTTGCTGTTGGAAAACCCACGGGCCAAGACCTGAAAAGGAGGTTCACGTGTCTACCTATCGCGCTCCGCTGCAAGACATCCGTTTCGTGATCGATCACTGGCTGCAAGCGCCGGCGGCCTGGGCTGAATCCGAGCGGTTCGCCGGCGTCGACAGCGCCCTGGCTCACCAACTGCTGGAGGAGGGCGCGCGCTTTGCAGAACACCAGTTGCTGCCTTTAAACATGAGTGGCGACCGCGAAGGCTGTAGCTTCCACGCCGGCAAAGTGACCACCCCGAAAGGTTTCCGCCAGGCCTACCAGCGTTACGTGGAGGGCGGCTGGCCAGGGTTGACCTGCGCAGTGGAGCACGGCGGCCAGGGCCTGCCGCTGCTGCTCGGGGCTGCGCTGCACGAAGTGATCTACGCCTGTAACCATGGCTGGGCCATGTACAGCGGCATCGCCCATGGCGCCTACGAGTGCCTGCGTACGTTTGGCTCTGCCGAGCTGCGCCGGGCCTGGCTGGGCAAGATCGTCAGCGGTGAATGCCTGCCCACCATGTGCCTGACCGAACCCCAGGCCGGCAGCGATGTGGGGCTGCTACGCACGCAGGCGCGGGTGGATGAAGCAGGGGCTTTTCGGCTGACGGGCAACAAAGTATTCATTTCGGGTGGCGAGCACGACCTCACCGACAATATCGTGCACTTGGTGCTGGCCCGGCTGCCCGATGCGCCTGCAGGCAGCCGTGGTCTGTCGTTGTTCCTGGTTCCCAAGTTAACTGAGCAAGGCCAGCCCAACGGCGTTCATTGCACTGGCATCGAACACAAGATGGGCATTCACGCCAGCGCCACTTGCAGCCTCAGCTTTGACCAGGCGCAAGGCTGGCTCATCGGCGAGCCCCATTGCGGCCTGGCTGCGTTGTTCGTGATGATGAACAGTGCCCGCACCTACGTGGGGCTGCAGGGCTTGGCCCATGCCGAAAGTGCTGGGCAGCGTGCCTTGGCCTATGCACAGGCGCGTGTGCAAATGCGTGCGGTGGTGCGCCCTGAAGGTGCTCCAGCTGCCGCAGCGGACCCGGTGGCCCTCCACCCGGCCGTGCGGCGGGTGTTATGGCAGTCTCGGGCGCTGACCGAAGGCATGCGCGCCATCGGCTATTGGAGTGCCCACCTGCTCGACCTTGCCGAGCAGTCGCAAGGGGCGGCCCGTCACACCCTGGAGGCCCGCATCGGCTTGCTCACGCCCGTGGTCAAAGCCTTTTTCACTGAGCAAGGGTTTCAGCTGGCCAGTGACGCGTTGCAGGTGTTTGGCGGCTACGGCTACGTCACTGAATCGGGCATCGAGCAGACCGTGCGCGACAGCCGCGTGGCCATGATCTACGAGGGCACCAACGAGATTCAGGCCAACGACCTGCTCGTGCGCAAGGTGTTGGGCGACCGTGGTGAGGCGCTGGAAGCGCTGCTCGACCACGTGCTGGAAGATGCGGGCTTGGCGAGTGACGCCGAAGGCAGGCGTTGGGCGCAGCAGTTGCACTTAGCCAGTGACGGATTGCGCGCTTGGGTGCATGGGCTTGTGCGGCATGATGACAGGGAATATGCCTACCGGGCAGCGGGTGACTTTCTGCAAGCGTTAGCGATGGTGTTGCTCGGCCATGCCTGGGCCCGGGCGGCACGCTTGGCGTTGTTGCAGTCGGACCAACCGTTCTATCGGCGCAAACGCCAGACGGCGGCGTACTTCTTTGACCACCTGTGGTTGCGTTTTGAGTACCGGTTGCAGTGCCTGCAAGCAGCCGAACTGCCGTTGCCATTTGTGGATGACCTGTAAGAGGCATACGCATTTCGGTGTAGGAGCAGCCTTGTGCTGCGAAGAGGCCCGTGACCAAACCGGGAATCTTCAGGGCTGCTACCGGCCTCTTCGCAGCACAAGGCTGCTCCTACCCAGACCGCGCATGACCGCTGCGAAGAGGCCCAGCTGTGAAACTTCGGAGAGAGGAAATCAGATTTAACCCCTTCCTTGTAGGGCATTTCCCAAACATACTCCTGCCGCTTTTTTTCCGTTGCGGCTGTTCAGGCAGCGCTCTAGTCTCGGCGTGTCGTTGCACATCAACGACACGGCTTTGACAGGCCGCGACGGTAATCATGCATACGGTTCGTCCTTTATGGCGGCTGTACGTGTGGGCACGCTTGCGTGCGCCGGAGCTTCGTGATTCCGCCGGTCTGTCAACCCACGTACAGCTGCCACCTTTCTGTTTGACAGCAGGCGGGTGGTTGCCACTTAGAAGGAATCATAGGATGTTGAAGATAGTCCCCGATCCACCCCACAACCACCATTCCCTCGAAGACACCCCTCATCCAGGCAGCGGACTACGCCCTGTGCGCACAATCCGTGGCAAATCAGGCCATTCTCCTACAGCCCAAATCACCCGTGTCGATCTTGATGATGGCGACGATGCATGAGCTGGAGGCACTGCGTGTGCTGCTGGAGTCGGCGTTGATCCAGGTGCAGATGCCGGCGCATCAGCCACGGACTCAGCATTGAGCCACAGGTAATGAGTTGCCTGTTCGGGCCTCTTCGCGGGCAAGCCCGCTCCCACAGGTACACCGCAGGTCTCAAGGCCTGTGTATACCTGTGGGAGCGGGCTTGCCCCGCGAAGAGGCCCGAACAGGCGGTGAAATTTCAGGGAGACCGAACAATGACCACAGACGCCAACAAAGCCCCAACCACGGTCGGCAAGACCAAGTTCTACCAGGGCGAAAAAAAGACCCAGCCGCTGTTCTGCATCGAGCCCGGCATCCCTTGCCAAGACGCCCGTGAGCAAGCCTCAGAACTGATGGGCGTTGTGCGAGACCTGACCATCGCCGGCGTAATGGACGACAACCCCCAGCTGATCTGGGCCTCACATTATCTAAGCGCCTTGGCCAAGGCGCTGATGGATGATGCCGAACTGGGCATGCGTTAAGGCGCAGGCGTACGGGGCCTAATAGACCTTGCGCAGCAGGGCAAGCAACTGCCGCCGCTCGTCATCATCCAAATTGGCCGTAGCGGCACGGTCACTCTCTTCAGCTACCCCATACAGCGTTTTCAGCAGTTTCTCACCCGCTTTGCTCAGGTACAGGCCATAAGAGCGCTTGTCTGCCTTGCTGCGCACGCGCAGGGCCAGGCCCGCTTCTTCAAGCTTGTTGAGCAGCGGCACCACTTGGGGCGGCTCGATGTTCAACGCCTTGGCCAGCTCGGCCTGCGTAGGGCCTGGGTTTTGCGCGATGATGGCCAACGCAGAAAACTGTGCAGGCCGCAGGTCGTAGGGCGTCAGGCACTCGACAAGGTGCTGAAACACCTTCATCTGCACGCGGCGCAAGGCGTAGCCAACCAGATCATTCAGGTCGGTCGGCGCAGTGGCCTCGCTGCTGTCGGCGCCCGGTTGCAGTGCAGGGGATGTGTTCATGCGATCTCGTGTGTCAGCGACGGTAAGGGTAAAAAATGATTAAGAAGTATAACCGATGCTGACCCGATGCAAACAGCGCAGGGCAGGTGGCAGCCGCAACCGGCTGCCACCTCGCAGGCTCACTCCATGGCCTCTGCCACGCCTTGGTCCTCACCCAAGAAACCGCCACTCTGGTGCTGCCAAAGCCGTGCATAGGTGCCATTGCGGGCCAGCAGTTCGGCGTGGGTGCCTTGTTCGATGATGCGCCCTTCATCCATCACGATCAGGCGGTCCATGGCAGCGATTGTCGACAGCCGATGGGCGATGGCGATGACGGTCTTGCCGTGCATCATCTCATTGAGGCTTTCTTGGATGGCGACTTCGACCTCGGAGTCCAGCGCGCTGGTCGCCTCGTCGAGCAGCAGGATCGGGGCGTTCTTGAGCATCACCCGGGCGATGGCAATGCGCTGACGTTGGCCACCGGACAGCTTGATGCCGCGCTCACCCACCAGCGTGTCGTAGCCGCTGTGGCCTTGGCGGTCGCTCAGCTGGTTGATGAACCCGTCGGCCTGGGCATTGGCGGCGGCCTCGCGGATTTGCGCGTCGGTCGCGTCGGGGCGGCCGTAGGCGATGTTGTCGCGAATCGAGCGGTGCAGCAGCGAGGTGTCTTGCGTGACCATGCCGATGGCGCTGCGCAGGCTGTCCTGGGTCACCTGGGCAATGTTTTGCCCATCAATGCGAATGGCGCCGTGGTCCACGTCGTAAAAGCGCAGCAGCAGGTTGATCAGCGTCGACTTGCCCGCACCCGACCGCCCGACCAAGCCGACTTTCTCACCGGCGCGAATGTTCAGGCTCAGGCCATCGAGCACCTGCCGCTCACCGTTGTAGTTGAAGCTGACATTGTCGAAGCTCACCGCGGCGCCCGACGTCACCAATACCCCCGCATTCGGCGCGTCCTGTACTTTGGGGCCGCGGGTCAAGGTGGCCATGCCGTCCTGCACGGTGCCGATGTTCTCGAACAGTGAGGTCATCTGCCACATGATCCAGTGCGACATGCCGTTGATGCGCAAGGCCATGGCGGTAATCGCCGCCACCGCACCGGTGCCGACTTCGCCTTGGTGCCACAACCACAGGGCATAGCCGCCAGCGCCGATGATCAACCCGACCACCAAGGCCTGATTGACGATTTCGAACTGGCTGACCAGGCGCATCTGGCGAAAGCCGGTCTGTTTGAAATCCTCCATCGCCGCCCGCGCAAAGTGCGCTTCGCGTTTGGAATGCGAAAACAGCTTCACGGTGGTGATGTTGGTGTAGGCGTCCGAGATGCGCCCGGTCATCGATGAGCGCGCATGGGCCTGTTCCTGGCCGACTTTGCCCAGGCGCGGCACGAAGTACAGCAAGGCCAGCCCAAACAGCGCGACCCAGGCAATGAACGGCAGCATCAGCTTCAAGGCAAAACCGCCCGCCAGCGCAATGATGGCGATGAAATACACGCCAATGCCGGGGGCGATTTCGATCAGGGTGAACAGCACTTCGCGCACGGCCAGTGCGGTCTGCATCACCTTGGTGGTGACACGGCCGGAAAACTCGTCAGAAAAGAAAGAAAGGCTTTGCCGCAGCATCAGCCGATGGAAGTCCCAGCGCAGCCGAAGCGGCAAATTAATCGCCAGTACCTGGTGCTGCACCATCGTGCGCAGCGCCACCAGCCCGATGCTGGTCAGCAGTACGATGCCAATGCCCCACAGCACGCGGCTTTCCTGAGCCGCTTCAGCGCCGCCCGTTTGCCAGGTCGAGAGCAGGTCGACAACCTGGCCGAGAAAGAAAAACAGCCAGGCTTCGTAGATCGACACACCGGCGCTGAGCAGCGCCAGCGCCAGTACGTAACCACGCGCGCCGCGCGTGCAGGCCCACAGAAAACGCAGCAGGCCGACCGGTGGCGGCGGGGCCTCGTCGGGTGGGAAGGGGTCTAGCCGTCGTTCAAACACACGGAGCATGGTGGCCTCCTAAAAGGTCCAGTTGTACCCCGTGCTGGCGTCAGGCGCCAGACCGACATGCAAACTGCGCTCCAGGCAAACGCTATTCTTGAAACGCTACAACGCTATTCAAGAAGAGCGTGCTGTGCCTCTAAGTCGTTCTACTATAACTTGTAGTGCAACTCTATGGGTCTTTGTGGTTGCTCTATCTTCTTCGGCGGCGTTAGCCATGTTCATGTAGTTATTCTGCTTTTCAGTGAGTTTTGGTCTGTTATCGAGCCACTTGTTGAAGCGGTAGATGCTTTGCATGCGTTTGGATTCGTATTCAATGAGTTTATGTTCAAATGTGTCGGCCTTGTGCCTTTTTATGGCGATATATTTTTCGAGATTTTCCTCGTGAGCTAGGAGGGTCTTAATCATTTTTTTCAGTTTTGACTTCGGCGAACTACCTTGGTTGACAAGATTTCTAGGATAATTGTTTACGGCATCCTTGTAGCTGAGTAAATCGTTGACTTCGTAGCCGCTTGATGGCTTTTCATGAGCTAAAAGGACGTCTGCTACTGTGTGGTCTGATATAATTTTTGGTAGCGGAGTGGGGGGGTTGGGCTTTCGCTTACGCCCAGAAGGATCTGTAAAGTTCACAGGATCACCGCCACAATACGCATAGCTATTGATGCCGCCCTGCGCAAATGGGCTGAGGTTGTCGGGAGAAAATAGGCGCATCAGCGGAGGGTAGTACAAGCGATATCCAGCGCCCAATAGGTAAAACTCGAGAGCGTTGAAAAACTCACCATTGAAGCCAGCTGATGTTAGTTCCGAAGGCAAGGACGAAGAATGCCCATACGCTGTGTAGACCAGAGGCTCGCTAAGGTCGGTGTGCTTTGCACGGATGACCGATCCAGTGCTTTCGGTTGCTAATAATTGAGCCTGATCTGCGTCATTACTTAGCAGCTCCGCCAGTGGTCCGTCGCCACCGCTGAACAGGGTTCGATTCCGCTCCGTTTCCTTCACGGTAGCGACCTTGGCACGCTGGTAGAAATAGAAACGTTTGCTCGCGGTGGCTTTAGTCACTGGACATACCTCGTACTGGGCCGCCCGTGAAAGTGGCAGCCCCAGGCGAGTCAGTGTCACTTGCCGGGGTTTTGTGCACCACTATCAAAAATGATAGGTCCGCCCCACCCGTGCAAGGCCAGCCACGCCTGCGTAGCTGGCCCATCCACCTGTGCAATCAAGCTTGCGCCGCACTCATCCCGTCTGCAGCCAGGGCATTCTTTTTAACGGCCCGGTACAGCAGGCTGGACACCATGAACCCTGCAACGGCCAGGATACTCATCAAGGTGAAGACCCAGTTGTACCCCTGCTGGCCGGGGAAGTGGTCGAGGATCGCACCGTAGATGACGTAGGCAAACATGCCCGGCGCGTAACCGATCAGGCAGCCGATACCGAAGGCGGAACCGGTGATGTGCTGGGGAATACCGACTTCGCCCATCGGCGCCCAGAACACGCCGCGCATGGAGAACACGATCAGCGCAAAGGACAGGGTGGCGGCCATGCCGGCATAGATGAAGGTGGGGCTTTTCGGAATCAACATGATCACCGCCATCAGCGGCAACAGTGCCAGAAAGGCCCACTTCAGGTAGCGGCTGGTGCTCTTGAACTGCTTGTCGGCAATGAACCCACCGGCAGGCCCGCCCAGAATCTTGAGGAAGTACTGGTTGATGATCCCATAGGCACCCACCAGCGCCACGGGCAAGCCGTACATCTCCTTGAGGTAGGGGATGAAGTAGGTCAGGCCGCAATAGACGATGTAGACCATGAACACGTTCAGGCTGACCAGCCAAATACCCGGCACCTTGATCGCCTCCATCAGGTTGGCTAGGCCATTTTTCGGCTTGGCCAGCGACGGCGCGCTGTCGCCCTTGAGCAGGAACCAGGTGAGGGTGCCGGCCAGCAGGTCGATGACCGAGTAGAACAGGATCGCTGACTTCAAGCCGCTTTCGCCCGAGCCCATGGCCACGAACACACCCAGTGCGGCAAACGCGACCAGCGTATCGACTACGCCGCGCCCGCCTTCGAGCAGGCCGAACAGGCGCCCTTGTTCCTGGTCGTTACCCAGGTTGCGGATGGCCTTGAGCAGCGATGGCCAGAACAGGCAGTCGGCACACACGGCCAGCAGGCTGAACACGATCAGCAAGCTGCTGAACGGCGGGAAGGTGGCCAGGTACACACCCAGGCAGCCGGTGCCGATCAGGCCCAGGGGGATGAGCCTGCGCGTCTCGAAGCGGTCGGCGAGCATGCCGCCGACCACGAACAGTGCGGTGGCGATGATCGCGTTGGCGCTGAGTAACAGGCCGATTTCAGTGTGGCTCAGGCCCATGAATTCCTGCATGGGGACGTAGAAGGCATCCTTGAGGTTCGCCAGCTTGTAGACGGTACCGCCGCCAAGGACGAGGATCATGAATCGGAGCCATTTGGCTTTGTTCTGGGCTGTCATTGTTGTTCTCCGCAGGTAGTCGGGTCGCCAGGTTCAAGCGTTGGCCAAGGTCAGCTCGGCCAGGGTGCGAAACTCGTTCAGCAGGCCGCGCACGTAGGCCACCTGGTTGTTCGCCCAACGGTGTTCGTCAGCCAGCATGCGCTCCAGGGTGAAGCCGGCCGGCAGGGGGGTGTCGCTCATTTCCCGATACGCGATGAAGGGGTCGGCCGCTTCCTGCTGTTGGCGGAAGGCCGGGGCCACGTAGTGGTTTTCCTGCTCGAGGATGAAAGCGATCACCTGCGGGGCGGTGTCGCCCAGCATCAGTAGCTCGAATAGCATGCGGGCACTGGGCAGGTCGTCATCGGCGCTGCCTTGCAGCACGCCGTAATGGCCGAAGCCGTTGTGTTCGGCCACGATGCGCACACCCTTGAGGTGGCTTTGGCGGATGTGTGGCGCCAGGTTGCGCAGGGCCTGCAGGGGTTGTTCGCAGGCATTGATCATGTTGCCAAAGTCGAACAGGGCATGCAGGCGAGGGTGGTCGAGGTGCTTGAGCAACTGGGCGATCTCGTCGCTCTTGAGCTCTTCGTGTTGCTCGAAGTCAAAGTACAGGTTGTGGGCGTCGGCCTGTTGCGCCAGGTAGTGCAGGTCGCTCTCGATGATGTCCATGACCCGCGACAGTGGGCCCTCGTAACGCGAGTAGACGCGGATGTTGCACACCCCCAGGGCCTTGGCGATGGCGATCACCTGGTCGACGTCTTTTTTCAGCGTGCTGCTGATTTCCACATGCACGTCCAGCCCCAGCGCCTTGGCCTTGTCGGCAAATGCCTGAAGCTGGGCGGGTGTCATCTGGCTCAGGCTGTTCTGCTCGCCGTCGAGCACGTGCAGGCTCAGGCCTTGCAGCTCGTGGCGATAGGCGAAGTCGAGCAGGTCGGCGGGGGTGACCCGGCCGTGGGTGAGGTTGGTCAGCAGCGGGTAGGCGTGGGCAAAAAGGCGCAGTTGCCCGAGGCGTTCGAGCAAGCGCTGGGCCAGTGCCTGGGTCAGCACGGGGGCTGGCGCGTGTTCCACCACGTTGTGGCTCAGCAAGGCGTTGAAACGTTCCTGGATCTTATTGTTCATTAGCGTCGTTCCTGGTTCAGACGCCGGGGTCTACCGGCGCAACCTTTATCGCGCCAGTGAGGAACGTTCGATAGATCCATTATCCGCCAATCGATAGGACCACTTGCCTGGCCTCAGGCGTTAGTGGGCAGGTACCCCAGTGTACGCAAGGCCTGGGCCAGTGCCTGGACGCGCGTCGCGGCCTGGTTTTCTGGCGTGCCGGCAAAGCCGATCAGCAGCGCAGGCGGTTGCGCATGCTGGATGCTGTAGTCGCTCAAGGGGTAGGTGTGGATGCCGTGCTCAGCCAGTTGCCGGGCGATGTCGGCATCGTTGAGCTCAGGGGGCAGCCAGGCGATCAGGTGCATGCCCGCATCGGCCGGGGTGAGGGTGAAGAAGCCGCCCATGTGCTGATCGAGCTGTGCGATCAAGGCCTGTTGGCGTGCCTTGTACAACGCGCGCATGCGGCGGATGTGGCCAATGAAATGGCCTTGCGCCATGAAATCAGCGGTGGTGGCCTGCAGCAGCGTGGGCGGGCTGCGGTCCATGACCGCACGCAGGGTGCAGAAGGGTTCGACCAGCGCCGGCGGCAGTATCACGTAGCCCAGCCGGAGTGACGGAAACAGCACTTTGCTGAAGGTGCCGACATAGATCACCCGGGCCATCTGGTCCAGGGCATACAGGGCGGGCAGCAGGCGGCCACTGTAGCGGAACTCGCTGTCGCAATCGTCTTCGATGATCCAGCTTTGTTGTTGCGCGGCCCAGTCGATCAAGGCCTGGCGCCGCGCATAACTCAAGGTGACGCCCAACGGGTGCTGGCGCGAGGGGGTGCAGAACACCAACCGGGCCTCAGGGCATTCGCGCAGGCCTTGCTCCACGTCGATCCCGTGTTCATCGACACGCAACGCGGTCACCCGCGCCCCTTGCGCCTGCAAGGCAATGCGCGCGGCGATGTGCCCCGGGTCTTCCATCCACACACTGTCCTGGGGGTTGAGCAGCAACATGCCCAGCAAGTTGAACGCTTGCTGGGCGCCAGACACGATCACCACCTGCCCGGCATCGCAGTCGATGCCACGGGCATCGAACACGTACTCGGCAATGGCGCTGCGCAAGGCCTGCAAACCTTGCAGCTCGCCGTAGCCCAACATCGCCTTGGTGGGCTTCAGCAGGTGCTGGTTCATCAGCCGCCGCCATATCGCCTGGGGGAAGGCTTCGTAGGTGCTGTGGCTGGGCAGGAACGAGGTCGGTGTGGCCGGGTCCCAGTCGGTGTACGAGACGCCGCGAAAATGATCGCTGCGCAGCGACAGCATCGACTGGCTCAGGTCGGACAGGCGTGGCGGCGGCTGGGGCTGCTCGGGCTCGCTGCCGCGGCTTTCCCATTCCGTGCCGACATAGGTGCCGGCGCCGGTGCGCGAGGCCAGGAAGCCTTCGGCAATCAGCTGATCGAACGCATTGAGAATGGTGATCCGCGACAACCCCAACTCGTTGCTCAAGGTGCGGGTCGAGGGCAGGCGCACGCCACCCTGGATCCTGCCATTGAGTATCTGCTTGCGAATCTGCAGGTACAGCTGGCGGTACAGGGGGATGGTACTGGCACGGTCCAGCTCGATGGCCGACAGCAGCAAACCTGCGGCGGTTTTCATGACATGCTCGTCTGCGCAAAAAGGATTGGGCCCAAAACCGTCAGGCCACCAGAGGCCAAGGGTATCGGGCGCCTCGCGATAAGTCATCCGCAGGATGCGCGCAAACGCCGCCACAGGGTGCTGCGGCTGACACCCAGGCAACGCGCAGCCTGGTCCATGTTGCCGTCGCAGCTGTCCAGCATGCGCCGGGCGTGCGCCGCCTCGGCGGCCTTGCCCAGGCTGCGCAGGTTGTCGCTAGCGGGTAGCGGCTGTGCGGCGGCCTGCACATGCTCGAAAAATTCCGGGAAGAGCGTGGCCAGGCCGATGTCATCGGCGCCCACCAAGGCTTGGGCGCACAGCGCGGCGCGCTCGGCGATGTTGTCGAGCTCGCGGATGTTCCCTGGCCAGCGGTGGCGCAGCAGCAGGGGCAGCAGGGGTTGCAACTGCGGTGTGGCGAGCGGTGTTGCACCGTGCCGTGCGAGCAGCGCCTCGAACAGGGGCAGGATGTCTTGGAGCCGATCGCGCAGGGGCGGCACGGCAAGGCGCAGGATGTTCAGGCGGTAGAACAGGTCGGCGCGAAACTGCCCGTTGGCGATGCGCGCTGGCAAGTCGCAATGGGTGGCGGCAATTACGCGGATGTCTACCGGTGTCGGTGCGCAGCCACCCAGGCGCAGCACCTCACGCTCCTGCAACACACGCAGTAAACGGGTTTGCAGCGGCGCGGGCATGTCGCCCACTTCGTCGAGGAACAACGTGCCACGGTGCGCCAGCTCGATTAGGCCGGGTTTGCCACCCTTGCGCGAGCCGGTGAACGCGCCGTCTTCAAAGCCAAACAGCTCGCTCTCGAGCAGCGACTCCGGCAGGGCCGCGCAGTTGATCGCCACGAATGGCCCCTGCTGGCGGGCGCTAGCGTGGTGCAGGCTTTGTGCGAGCAACTCCTTGCCCGTGCCGCTTTCGCCGGTGATCAGCACTGTCGCGTCGGTCGCGGCGTAGCGCTGCGCCAGCTGCACGGTGGCGCGGAACGCCGGGGCATCACCCAGCAACTGATCGAAACGATAGCGCGTCATGAACGGCTGCGCGGCAGGCGGCTTGCGGCTGCGTCGGGGCTGAATGCGCAGGTTGTCGAACGCATGGCGCAGGCTGTCGCTGTCCAGGGCCAGCACGCCCTGAGCACCGGCCGCGTCGGCCAGCTGGCACACCGTCGGTGACCCGATGATGACCTGGACGCCGTCCGCGACCAGCTGCGCGACCTGCGCCCGGGCCTGTTCCAGGCGGGTATAGGTGTGCTCGTGGACCTTGAGGTTGAGCAACGCTTGCATCGCCGCCAGCCCGGGGTGGGGCTGGCCAAAGCTGAGTACGCCGACGCGCTGGGTGCGCGTGTGGGCCAGGGCGAGGGCGCGGATCAGGTCGTGCTCGCCCAGGTGCAGGGCCTGCACCGAGGTTGACAGGTGCTGGCGCAAGTAGTCGGCGGCGGCCCCGGAACACAGGATGACGTCAGCCTGCTGGCGCCTCTCCAGCTCGCGCGCCAGCGGCAGCAGCTCGCCGAGGGTGGTTTCAATCACCTCGACATGGGCCTGCTGCCGGTAGTCGGCGCTGACCTGCTCGATCAGCCGGGCCATGGGGCTGGGTGCTCCAGGGCAGCGCAAGTGGGTGACCAGCGCGACCACGCGGGGCCGGTAAGCGGCGGTGGGCATGCAGGCTCCTTGTTACAACGGGTTGACCAAGTGCCCGCCATCCACGGCGAGGACGCTGCCGGTCATGAACGCACCGGCGTCACTGGCCAGCAATAGCAGTGGGCCGTCGAGCTCGCTCAATTGGCCCAGGCGGCGCATCGGCACGTGGTCCTTGATGTACCCCTGGCCGGCCTCGCTGTCGAAGTAGGCCTCGTTCATCTCGGTCTTGAAGTAACCGGGGGCGATGGCATTGACGCGGATCCGGTAGCGGGCCAGCTCCAGCGCCATGGCCTTGGTCAACTGCACCACACCGGCTTTGGCCGTACAGTAGTGGCTCAGCCCGGCCCCTACGCGCAGGCCCAGGATCGAGGCGATGTTGACGATGCTCCCGGCGCGGCCGGCCTTGACCAGGCGCTGGCCAGCGCATTGAGCGACATGAAACACGCCATCGAGGTTGGTCGAGAGCATGCGCTGCCAGTCCTGCCCGCTCAGTTCGAGAAAGCGCCCAGGGTCGCCGATGCCGGCGTTGTTGATGACCACATCGACCACACCGAAGCGGGCCTCGGCCTGGTCGAAGGCCTGTTCGACACTGTTGCGTTGAGTGACGTCGAGCGCCACGGCCAACGCTTCGCCGCCTTGGGTTTCAAGTTGCTCGACCAGCGCCCGCAAGCGCTCGACCCGCCGCGCCGCCAGCACCACACGGGCGCCAGCGGCCTGGGCCAAGCGTGCGAAGTGGGCACCCAGGCCGCTGGAGGCGCCGGTTACCAAAACGGTCTTGCCGGCCAGGGAAAAAGGGGTTGCTAGCATGGCGCGTTCCTCATCATTCAGTGAGTGGGCAGGGGCGGTGTGGGAGCCCTTGCGGTCCGGTTGTGTTCACAGCACTTCAAACAGGCCCGCCGCCCCCATGCCACCGCCCACGCACATGGTCACCACCACATAGCGCACCCGGCGCCGTTTACCTTCGAGCAGCGCATGCCCGACCATCCGCGCGCCGCTCATGCCATAGGGGTGGCCAATGGCGATGGCGCCGCCGTTGACGTTCAGGCGCTCAGGGTCGATGCCCAGGGTGTCGCGGCAATACAACACCTGGCAGGCGAACGCTTCGTTCAGCTCCCACAGGCCGATATCGTCGACGTTCAGCCCATGCTGCCTGAGCAGGCGCGGCACCGCGTACACCGGGCCGATGCCCATCTCTTCCGGCGCCAGGCCGGCCACGGCGATGCCCCGGTACAGGCCCAGCGGCCTGAGGTTGCGCTGCTCGGCCAGGCGCGCGTCCATCAACACGCAAGCACTGGCGCCGTCGGACAGCTGGCTGGCGTTGCCGGCGGTGATGCAGCCACCGTCGAGCACCGGCTGCAAGCGCGCCAGGTCGTCCAGGCGGGTCTGCGGGCGGTTGCCCTCGTCCTGCGCCAGGGTTACCTGGCGGTAGCTGACCTCGCCGGTGTGCTTGTCCTTGACCCTTTGCTGCGCAGTCACCGGCACGATCTCGGCCTCAAACAACCCAGCCTGCTGGGCGGCGGCAGTGCGCAGCTGCGATTGCAGTGCATAGGCATCTTGCGCGTCACGGCTGATGCCGTAGCGCCGGGCGACGTGCTCGGCGGTGTGCAGCATCGGCATGTAGGCGTGCGGCACCTGCTGGATAACCGCGTTGTCCTGCTCGCCCAGCGCCCATTCGAGGTTACGCACTTGTACCGCGCTGATGTTTTCATGGCCGGCGCCAACGGTGACGTGCATGCCATCGACGATGATCTGCTTGGCGGCGGTGGCGATCGCCATCAGCCCGGAGGCGCACTGGCGGTCGAGGGTTTGGCCGCTGACTGACACGGGCAGCCCGGCCGCCAGCGCGCTCATACGCCCCAGGTTCCAGCCGGCGGTGCCAGCGGGCAGGGCGGTGCCCATCACCAGGTCTTCGATTTCGTCGGCAGCGATGCCGGCCCGTGATACGGCAGCCTGGATGGCATGGGCGGCCAGGCTGGGCGAGCGCAGGTTGTTGAGGGCACCGCGAAAGGCCTTGCCGATCGGGGTGCGGGCGGTAGAGAGAATGACGGCGTCTTTCATGAACGGGGTTCCTTGATGGCCAGAAGAGGGCAGCTCAACGGTGTTGCGCGTGCAGCTTGCTGTTGCTGCTCGCCAGGCGCCGCAGCAAGGGGGCTGGCTGTAACCACAGGTGGCCGTAGGCACCCAGGCGATCGCGCAGTTGCTCGATGCCAGCCAGCACGGTGTCCAGGCCGATGTCGCGGGCATAATGCAGCGGCCCACCACGCCAACCGGGGAAGCCGTAGCCGTTGACCCACACCAGGTCGATGTCACCACTGCGCAGGGCGATGCCTTCGTCGAGCAATTGCAGGCCTTCGTTGATCAGCATGAACAGGCAGCGGTCGTGGATTTCTGCGTCGCTGATGGTGCGCCGGGTGATGCCCAGCTTGGCGGCCAGTTGCGCCGCGAGCTGCACCACCTCGGGGTCTTCGATGCGTTCGCGGCCCTCGTAGCGGTAGAAGCCGCGCCCGCTCTTCTGCCCGTGGCGGCCCAGCGTGTAGAGTTCGTCGGCCAAGCGGAAGTAGCTCGGGTCGTGGGCGATCTCGCTGCGCCGCGCCTGGCGCACCAGGTAGCCGACGTCGATGCCGGCCAGGTCATACATGGCGAAGACGCCCATGGCCAGGCCGAGGTCGGTCAGCACCTTGTCCACCTGGGCCGGTGATGCGCCTTCGAGGACCAGGCGGTGGGCCTCGCGAGCATAAGGTTCGAGCATGCGGTTGCCGATGAAGCCGAAACACACGCCAGACACCACCGGTAGCTTGCCGATGCGCTTGGCAATTTTCAGCGTGGTGGCCAGCACGTCTGGCGCCGTGGCCCGGCCGCGCACCACCTCGAGCAGGCGCATGACATGCGCTGGGCTGAAGAAGTGCAGGCCGACCACGTCCTGCGGGCGGCGGGTGCAGGCGGCGATGCGGTCGACATCCAGGGTCGAGGTGTTGCTGGCCAGGATCGTGCCGGGTTTGCACACCCGGTCGAGGGTGCGGAACACCGACTGTTTGATCGACAGGTCTTCGAACACCGCTTCGATCACCAGGTCAGCGTCAGACAGGTCGGCGTAGTCGAGGGTGCCTTGCAGCAGGCTCATGCGCTGTTCGAGTTGCTCGGCGGTGAGCTTGCCGCGCTTGATGGCGCTTTCGTAATGTTTGCGGATCTGCGCCAAGCCGCGGTCCAGGGCCTCGGGCTTGAGCTCCAGCAAGCGCACGGGGAGGCCGGCGTTGATGAAATTCATGGCGATGCCGGCGCCCATGGTGCCGGCGCCGATCACGGCAACCTGGGCGATGTGGCGCAGCGCGGTGGCCGCGTCGATACCGGGAATGCGCAGCGCCTCGCGCTCAGCAAAAAACAGATGACGCAGCGCAGTGGCCTGGGGGTCTTGCAGCGCTTCGCGGAACAGCGCCTGTTCGCGGGCCAGGCCTTCGGCCAACGGCAGTTCGCAGGCCGCGCGCACGGCCGCCAGTACCCGCAGTGGCGCCCGTTGGCCAGGTTTGCGGGCTGCCAGCTGGGCCTCGTGCGTGGCGAACAGGTCCTCGGCTGGGAGCGCGGGTGTAACCCTTGGCGGGGCGGGGTGGGCGAGCTGCTCGTGGGCAAAGGCGCACGCTTGGTCGAGCAGGTCCTGGTCGGGCTCGACCAAGCGGTCTACCAGTCCCAGTGCCAGGCCTTGGCGGGCATCGATCGGTTCGCCGCCTAGCATCAGCTCCAGCGCGGGCGCCACGCCGATCAGCCGTGGCAGGCGTTGGGTACCGCCGGCACCGGGCAGCAGGCCCAGGCGTACCTCCGGCAGGCCCAGGCGGGCAGTGGCGCTGGTAACGCGATGGCTGCAGGCCAGGGCCAGTTCCAGCCCGCCGCCCAGCGCCACGCCATCGATGGCGGCGATCAGTGGCTTGGCAATGCTGGTCAGCGTTTCGAGCAATTCGGGCAGGGCGGGTGCCTGCCAGGTGCGTGGGCTGCCGAACTCGCTGATGTCGGCGCCGGCACTGAACGGCAGTGAGCGCCCATGCAGGATGACTGCCTTTACCTCAGGGTCGTTGGCGGCCTGGGTGCAGGCCTGTAGCAGTGCCTGGCGCAGGTCGTGGCCCAGGGCATTGACGGGGGCGTGGCACAGGCCGATCAAGGCCAGTTGGTTATCGCGGCGATAGTCGATCAGCGGCATGGGAACCTTCCTGTTGGTGTCCTGAAAAAAACGAGGCGGCGGCCCGGAGCGTTGGCCACCGCCGAAAAACCCGCTGCCCTGGGGGACTCGGCAGCGGAGCCTGCCAGGTAGGGTCAGCGGGCGAAGGCGGCGTCGCTGATGTTCATCAGGTTGTCACTGCCCGTGCGGATCAGCGTCTCGTGCAGGCTGGCCCGCGGCAGCAGGCGCTGCAGGTAGAAGCGCGCGGTCTCGCGCTTGCCCTGGTAGAACGCGACGTCGTCGCTGCCGGCCGCCAGTGCCTGTTCAGCGACGCAGGCGGCGCGCAGCCACAGGTAGCCGATCAGGGTGTAGCCGCAGAGCATCAGGTAGTCGTAGGCGCTGGCGCCGATCAGGTTGGCGTCGGTGTTGCTGGCGTCGCGCAGCCATTCGCTGACGTCGCGCCAGGCGCTGACGCGCTGTTGCAAGGCCTGGGCGAGGTCGGCTGAGGCCGAGGTGTTCTGAATGAAGGCTTCGATTTCGCTGAGCAGTTCGTCCAGGGCTTCACCGCCATCGGCCAGCACTTTGCGGGTCAGCAGGTCGATGCCCTGGATGGCGTTGGTGCCTTCGTAGATCGCGGTGATGCGTACATCGCGGGCGATCTGCTCCATGCCCCATTCGCGGATGAAACCGTGGCCGCCGAAGACCTGGATGCCCAACTGCGCAGCTTCGTTGCCGGTTTCGGTCAAAAAGCCCTTGGCAATCGGCGTGAGCAAGGCCAGCCGGCGTGCCGCGGCCTGGCGCACACCTGGGGTGGCGCCGTGGTGCAGCAGGTCGACGCCCTTGGCGCAGGTGTAGGCCAGCATGCGACCGCCTTCGGCATAGGCCTTTTGGGTCAGCAGCATGCGCCGGACATCGGCATGGCCGATGATCGGGTCGGCGGGCTGGTCGGCGCGCAGGCGCGGTGTGGCGCGCATTTGCACGCGGTCGCGGGCATAGGCCAAGGCCCCCTGGAACGAGGCTTCGGCGTGGGCCTGGGCCTGCTGTGAAACTGCCAGGCGCGATTCGTTGATGTAGGTGAACATGGCGTTCAGGCCACGGTTGGCTTCGCCCAGCAGGTAGCCTGTGGCGCCGTCGAAGTTGAGCACGCAGGTGGCGTTGCCGTGGATGCCCATCTTGTGTTCGATAGACCCGCAACTGACGCCGTTGGGGGCGCCCAGGCTGCCATCGGCATCGACCTGGACCTTTGGCACGGCAAACAGCGAAATGCCCTTGACCCCGGCCGGTGCGCCTTCGATGCGCGCCAGCACCAGGTGCACGATGTTTTCTGTCAGGTCGTGCTCACCGGCCGAGATGAAGATCTTGCTGCCGTTGATGCGGTAGCTGCCGTCGGCCTGGGGCCGAGCGCTGGTGCGCAGCAGGCCGAGGTCCGAGCCGCAATGGGCCTCGGTCAGGCACATGGTGCCGCTCCAGCGGCCGGCGATCATCGGCGGCAGAAAACGCTGGCGCAGGGCCTCGTCGGCATGCTCGCTGAGGGTGCTGATGGCGCCGCCGGTGAGGTTGCCGTACATGCCCCAGGCGTGGTTGGCGCTGCAGATCATCTCGTGGTTGACGAAGCCCAGCGAGGGCGGCAAACCCTGGCCGCCGTAGGCTGGGTTTTTGTCCAGGCCCAGCCAGCCGTTGGCGGCGAAGCGCTTGAAGGCCTCGGCGAAGCCCGGCGGGGTGCTGACCTTGCCATCCTGCCATTGGCAACCGTGCTGGTCGCCCACGGCGTTGAGCGGTGCCAGTTCCTGCTCGGCGAACTTGGCGCCTTCCTCGACGATGGCGGCGAAGGTGTCCGCGTCGGGGGCTTCGCAGCCAGACAGTTGTTGATAGTGGCCGCTCAGGTCGAGCAGCTCCTGGGCAACGAAGGTGATATCGCGCAACGGGGCGTTGTAGCTGGGCATGCCGGACTCCTGGCTGGGTGGATTCGGCATGTTGTAGCAGGCAGGCCCCGCGCGCCGCGTCCACCCCCCCGGTGGAATGGGGGGTGGAATCGGCGTGGCGTGCGGGTGGAGGTCAGTGCAGCAATTGCAATTCGCGCGCTGAGCACAAGGCGCTGTCGCGGTCGGCCACGTCGAGTTTGCGGAACAGGTTGTTGATGTGGGTCTTGACCGTGCTCAGGCTGATGAACATCGCCTCGGCAATCTGCCCGTTGCTCTGCCCGCGTGCCATGCGTTGCAGCACCTCCAGTTCACGGCGCGACAGCGGCACGATCAACGCGCTGTCAGTGCTGTCTCGCCCCGCCAGCAATGGGCGGAACAGGGCATTGAGGCGCTCGCGTGACGGTGGCGGGGCCGCCAGGGCCAGGCGCTCGCGAACCTGTGGCAGCAGCAATGTGCGCAAGGCTTCAAGGCACGCTTCGCCTTCGTATTGCAACAGTTGCCCGAAGCCGTACTCACACGCCAGTTGCAAGGCCTGTTCGAGGCTGTGCAGGGCCTGGTCGTGGGCGCCACGGTCCTGGTGCAGGGCTGCGTCGAGTAACAGGGTGTCGAGCAACAGGCGGCGGTTGGTGTTCGCCTCAGCATGGGTGTGCAGTGTCGCCTGGATCTGCCGCGCCTTGTCGCGCTGCCCCAGGTGGCGCTGCACCCAGGCATAGGCCAGCCACTCTTCAGGCAGCAACTGCTGGTCATACTGGCGGCTGCACCAGTGCCACTGGTCAAGCCAGCCGGGCAGGTAGTCGGTGTCGTTGTCACGCAGCGCCAGGCGCGCCAGCCAGGCTCCGGCCTGGCGGTACAGGGTGAACAGGCGGAACTGCAAGGCCAGCCGGCGCACTTCTTGCCAGCGCGCCTTCGCTTGAGCGGTCTCGCCCAGCGCCCAGTGCAGGCAGGCCTGGTGGTGGAACACCCAGGGCAGCGCGGCGCTGTGCGGGAAGCCCAGCGCCAGTACTTCGGCCTGGGCCAGGGCGTGGCGCGCCTGGCTCAGCTGGTTGGCCTGCAGCAGGGCCAGGCCTTTGCCCAAGTGGCGGAACAGCTCATAGAAGCGCCCCGAACTGCCGGCAGCGGGCTGCTCGGCCATGCCATGCAGGCGTTCCCAGGCCGCTTCGCTGGCGCCTTGGGCCAGTTCGATCTGGCCCAGCAGCAGTTGCAGCAAGTTGGTGTAGCCGCTCAGCCCGAAGCCTTGCAGTTCGACCAGGGCGCGGCTGGCTTCGGCGTGGGCCGGTTGCAGTTCGCCCAAGGCCGCCAGGCAGTTGGCCCGGTCGAAATACAGCACCGAGCGCGCAGCGTTGTGCTGCCCAAATTGCTGCAATGCCCGCGCAGCCAAGGCCAGGCCGTGCGCCAGGTTGCCGCCCAGGTAGGCCAGGCGGCTACGCAGGAACATCACCGTCTGCTGCACCCGCTCGGGGTGGCGCGGCACAGCGTGGCGGCGCTGCAGGGCGTACAGCTGGTGCAGGCACTGGCAGGCCTGGGTAATGTCGTTGGTGACCATCACCGTGGAGGCTTCGGTCACGGCCAGGGTGAAGCTGTCGTTGCCGGCATGGCCGGCTACCTCGTCGAGCACATCGACCAGGGTGTTGACCTTGCCCTCGCGTAACAGCTCGAAGCCATGCCGGTCGACGATGCCGAGCACGGCGTCCAGGTCCCTGGCCCGACCGTACTGGTAGATTGCCTCGGTGAAGCGGCGCTGCGCCAGCAGCCAGTTCGCGGCCTGGCGGTGCAGTTGCCGCAGGCGTTGCGGGTCGCGTTGTTCGAGGCGTTGGTAAAGGCTGTTGCGCAGGGCAGGGTGGTAGCGGTATTCGGCGTGGCTGGCCTGCGGGATTTCGATGATCAGGTCCAGCCGCTGCAATTGGCGCAGCGCCGCCGCCACATCGGTATCGGCGGCCAGTTCACCGGCCAGCCCCGCATCGAACACTTGCGCCACGGCGGTGTGTTCAAGAAAGCCGCGCAAGGCGGTGGGCAAGCGCTGCAGGCGTTCTTCTTCCAGAAACTGCCGGGCATGGGCGTAGGCCTGCCGCGTGATCGGGCGCAGGTCGCCGGGCGGCTGGCCGGTGCTCTGCAGCGCTTCACGGTAGGCCTCGAACCAGAACAGCACGCCGCTGGGCCAGCCCTCGCTGCCGGCGCGCAGTTGGTACAGCGCGTCGCTGCCCAGGCGGACGTCACGGGCCAGTGCCAGCTGGCGGGTCTCTTCGCTGTCCAGGGCCAGTTCACGCGCGCTTAGCACGGCCAGCCGCCCGTCGCGGCGCAGGTGGGCCAGGGGTAACGCCGGCGGACCTTCGCTGGCGGCGAGCAGGCGCAGGGCTGGCGGCGGGTCGTGCAGCAGGGTGTCGAGGTACTGCCAGGCCTGGGCGGCGTTGAGCAGGTGCAGGTCGTCGAGCAGCAACGTCACCGGGGCCTGGCGGGCTTCAAGGTCGGCGAGGATGTGGCTCCACAGCTGTTCGGCCTGGAGGGCCTCGCGGTGTGACGCCGGCAACTGAAGGGCGGCGTGCAGGTGCAGCAGCAGGGCCAAGGGCTGGTTTTCGGCGCGGGTTAGGCGCAGCCATGCAAAGGGGCCGGTGAGGCGGCGGGCGAACTGGCCGAGCAGGGTGCTTTTGCCGTAGCCCAAGGGCGCTTGCAGGAGGATGACAGCGCCGTCGTCCGGCGCGCTGGCCAGGTAGTCGAGCAACCGGGTGCGCTGTAAGGCCCTGGGTGGTTCGGCGGGTGGGCGCAGCTGGTTGGGTTTGAGCGCGGGAAGGTGCATGGCGAGCAGTGCTCCGTCGGGTCAGCCAGGTATCGTAGGGGGTGGTGGGTGTTTGTCACAACATTTTTGGCGCCTGGCAGATCGAGCGCCGCCCGCGCGGGCGGCGCTCGATCTCCCAGGCGCTGCAAATGTTGTGGCGCACACATCAGCCCTGAACAACCCGTTCAAATTTGAAACCGCCCCGTTCAAATCCGCCATCAAATCAAACCCATAAATCGCTATAAACCATTGATTAATAACAAATAATAAAACCAATAAACGACCTGGCAATCATCTTGCAATCGGCTAGCCCACGAACGACCAGCCAATTGGACCCACCATGCCCATCACCCATCCCGCGCTCCCCCCCAGCGCTCGCATCGACATCCCAGACGCCCATTCACAGCTCTCTACCTACCTACAAAACCAACTCGACAGCCACCCCGTGACCCTCACCCGCAGCGAGCGATTGTCAGGCGGTGCCATCCAGGAAAACTGGCTGCTCGAGGCCGATGTCGCAGGCCAGCCACAGCGTTGGGTACTGCGCACCGACGCCGTTTCCGCAGTAGCCGCCAGCATGACCCGTGAGCAGGAGTTCGCGGTGCTCGACGTGGCCCACCAAGCCGGTGTCAACGTACCCAAGCCTCTCTGGCTGTGCCAGGACCCGCAGGTCATCGGCCGCGACTTTTTCATCATGCAGGCGCTGGCCGGCACTGCCAGTGGCCACCGCCTGACGTCCGCCCAAGATGCGCCGCAGGGCAACCCGGCATTGTGCCGGCAGTTGGGCGCCAACCTGGCGCGCCTGCATCAGGTACGCCCGCCGCAGCAGGCGCTGGCGTTTCTGCCCGCCGCTGCACGCGACACAGTGCAAGCCAGCGTCGACCAGTACCGCCAGTTTCTAGATGCCTTGCCAGGCAGCCACCCGGTGCTGGAGTGGGGCTTGCGCTGGTGTGAGCTGAACAAGCCTGCGCCCTTGCCCACGTGCCTGCTGCACCGCGACTACCGCACCGGCAACTACATGGTCGAGGCCGGTGCGCTGAGCGGGGTACTGGATTGGGAGTTCGCTGGCTGGGGTGACCCGCGTGAGGACCTGGGCTGGTTCACCGCGCGCTGCTGGCGCTTCGGCCGGCCGGATCTGGAGGCGGGCGGCATCGGCCATCTGGAGGACTTGCTCGCCGGATACCGCAGCGTGTCGGCGCTGGAACTGGACAGCCAGGCGCTGCGCTTCTGGCAGGTCATGGCCCACCTGCGCTGGGCGGTAATCGCCCTGCAACAGGCCGAACGCCATGTGTCTGGCCAGCAACGCTCGCTGGAGCTGGCGCTGACCGGGCGGATGGTCAGCGAACTCGAACAGGAAATCCTTTTGCTCACCCGTGGAGGCCACGCATGAACCAGCCCGATGCCCGCGACCTGCTTGTGACGGCGCGCGACACCCTGCTCACCCATCTGCTACCGGCGTTGCCGAAAGGGTTGCACTACCAAGGGCGGATGGTCGCCAGCGCCATGTTGATCGCCAGCCGCGAACTGGCGCAGGCGGCGGACTGTGCCGAGGTCGAGCGCCAGGCCCTGGCAGCCTTGCTGACGCAGCACGGCCAGGCAGCGACGGGGCTTGAACAGGCCCGCGCGCTGCTGGCACGGCGCATTCGCCAAGGTGCCTACGATCAGGACCCAACACGGTTACTGGCGGCGCTGCGAGCGATCAACCGGGCGCAGTTGAGCATCAGCAACCCGAAGGTGCTGGCCCATGACTGACCAGCCCGCACAGCGTCGCCGCTGCTACCTGGTTCGGCATGGCCATGTCGATTACTTCGACGCCGATGGCCGGCCCCTCGACCCGCGCCATGTGCCGCTGTCGGCGCAAGGCGTGGCCCAGGCCCAGGCGTTGGGCCAGGTGCTGGCGCACACCCGGTTCGACCGGGCGGTGTGTTCGGACTACCCGCGCACCCGCCAGACCCTCGACCAACTGCTGGGCCCGCGCACCTTGGCGGTGGAGCAGCGCGCCGCCTTGCGCGAGATACGGGCCGGCCGCCTGCGGGAAATACCCCCAGGCTGCCTGCACCGCGAAGTGGCCCAGGCCTATCACCTGGCCGACCGCCCCGGCGGCGCCTTTTTGCGCGGCGAGCCTTGGGTGGCGTTCCAGCAACGGGTGCTGGACAGCTTCCAGCAATTGCTGGCTGAGCCCGGCTGGACATCGTTGCTGCTGGTCAGCCACGACGCCGTCAACCGCATCCTCCTGGCCTGGGCCAGCGGCGCCGGGCTGGGCGGGCTGGCCGCCTTCGAACAAGACCCTGCTTGCCTGAACATCGTCGATATCGACATGGCCGGCACGCAAGCACAGCACGCGTTCATCCGCACCCTCAATTACACCCCGTACGACCCCGGCAAGGCATTGATCGACAAAACCGTGATGGAGCACCTGCATGCCGCCATCGACCCGCGCCGCCTGCACGCCTGAGCCTTTCCCTCTACAAGGAACCCCACCATGCATTTCGCCCTTTCAGCCGAGCTGCTCGCCCTGCAAACCAAGACCCGGCAGTTCATTGCCGAAAGCGTCATCCCCCTGGAGTACGACCGCCGCCAGACCGCCCACGGCCCATCGCCCGAACTGCGCCAGGCGCTGCTCGATCGGGCCCGCCAGCACGGCCTGCTGACCCCGCATGCCGCGCGTGAAATGGGCGGCCTGGGCTTGAGCCATGTCGAGAAAGCGATCATTTTCGAGGAAGCGGGCTATTCGCCACTCGGCCCGGTGGCCCTGAACATCCACGCCCCGGACGAGGGCAATATCCACCTGTTGGAGCAGGTGGCCACGCCGGCGCAAAAAGACCGCTGGCTGCGGCCACTGGTGCAGGGCCATATCCGCTCGTGCTTCGCCATGACCGAGCCCAGCCCTGGCGCCGGTTCCGACCCCTCGATGCTGACCACCTTGGCCGTGCGTGACGGTGACGACTACGTTATCAATGGCCAGAAATGGTTAATCACCGGCGCCGAAGGCGCGCAGCTGGCGATCATCATGGCGCGCATGGAAGACGGCAGCGCGACGATGTTCCTGACCGACACCGACCGCCCGGGCTTCATTCTGGAGCGCATGATGGACTCGCTGGACAGCTGCTTTGCCGGCGGCCATGCGGTGTTGCGTTTTGAAAACCTGCGGGTGCCGGCCAGCGATGTGCTCGGCGAAGTGGGCAAAGGCTTCCGTTACGCCCAGGTGCGCCTGGCGCCAGCGCGCCTGATCCACTGCATGCGCTGGCTGGGCCAGGCCCGCCGCGCCCATGACGAGGCCTGTGCCTACGCCAACCGCCGGGTCTCGTTCGGCAAGCCGCTGGGCGAGCATCAGGGGGTGGGCTTCATGCTCGCCGACAACGAGATGGACCTGCATGCCACGCGCCTGGCGATCTGGCATTGCGCCTGGGTGTTGGACCAGGGCGAGCGGGGTAACGTCGAGTCGAGCATGGCCAAGGTGCTTAGCTCGGAGGCGATCTGGCGGGTGATCGACCGCAGTGTGCAGGTGCTGGGCGGGCAGGGCGTTACCGGCGAGTCGATCGTCGAGCGGATCTTCCGCGATGCCCGCAGCTTCCGCATCTATGACGGCCCCAACGAAGTGCACCGCATGAGCCTGGCGAAAAAGATCCTCGCCCGCGCGGCCGCGGGGGCCGCCAAATGAAGCACGACAGCTATCAGGACCAGGTGGCCATCGCCGTCGACGGCGGCCTTTCGGCGTTCTGAGCCCCTGCGCCAGGCGCGCTGTCATCAACTGTAAAACCGTTGTCGTCCGATGATAAGCGGCGCTTGGCGCAACGGCCTAAATTGCCCCTCAAGACGCACTTTGTGTGCTCAACAACAATGACAAGAAGGGAGATTGGCATGGCCAAAGCGGTACGTTTCTACGAAACCGGAGGGCCTGAGGTCCTGCGTTACGAAGACGTCGACGTCGGCGAGCCCGGCCCAGGGCAGGTGCGCCTTCGCCACGTGGCGGTTGGCCTGAACTACGCCGACACTTATTTTCGCAATGGCACCTACCCGATCCCGCTGGCCAACGGCATGGGCGTGGAAGCGTCGGGTGTGGTGCAGGCGGTAGGCGAGGGCGTCAGCCATGTGGTGGTCGGCGACCGGGTGACCTACACCGGCTTCCTCAACACCCTCGGCGCCTACAGCACCGAGCGCCTGATCCCCGCCGCGCCGTTGATCAAACTGCCAGAAACGATCTCCTTCGAGACGGCGGCCGCCATGACCATGCGCGGCCTGACGGCCTCGTACCTGATGCGCCGCCTGTACGACTTCAAGCCCGGTGACAGCATCCTGCTGCACGCGGCGGCCGGTGGCGTCGGCCTGATCGTTTCGCAGTGGGCCAAGCTGCTCGGCCTGACCGTGATCGGCACCGTCTCTACCGACGCCAAGGCGGCTGTGGCCCGCGCCCATGGCTGCGACCACACCATCAACTACAGCCACGAAGACGTCGCCCAGCGCGTGCGCGAACTGACCGATGGCGTAGGCGTCAACGTGGTGTTCGACAGTGTCGGGCGCAACACCTTCATGGGCTCGCTGGACTCGCTCAAGCGCCGCGGCCTGATGGTGTGCGTGGGCACCGCTTCCGGCAAGATCGAACCGTTCGACCCGCAGCTTTTGGCGATCAAGGGCTCGTTGTTCATGACCCGGCCGGCCCTGGCCGACTACATCGCCGACCCGGCAGAGAAGACCCGCCTGGCCACCGAGCTGTTCGACCATGTCAGCAGCGGCCGTATCCGCATCGAGATCAACCAGCACTACGCCTTGCAGGATGCGGTGCAGGCGCACCGTGACCTGGAGTCGCGCAAGACCACCGGCTCGTCGATCTTCGTCATCTGAGGGCACTGCCATGCAAGTCGAACAACTGACCTGCGCCATCGGTGCCGAACTGGTCGGCGTCAGGCTGGCCGATGCCATTCACGATGACGGCCTGTTCGCCGAGATTCGCGCTCAGCTGCTCAAGCACCGGGTGCTGTTCTTGCGCGACCAGGCCATCAGCCGCGCCGAACACGTAGCGTTCGCCCGTCGCTTCGGTGAGCTGGAGGATCACCCCGTCGCTGGCAGCGACCCGGAGCACCCGGGCCTGGTGCAAATCTACAAACGCCCCGACCAGCCGGCCGACCGCTACGAAAACGCCTGGCACACCGACGCCACCTGGCGCGAAGCCCCGCCAATGGGCTGCGTGCTGCGCTGCGTGGAGTGCCCGCCGGTGGGCGGCGACACCATGTGGGCGAACATGGTGCTGGCCTACGACAACCTGCCGTCCGAGGTCAAGGCCCGCATCGAGGGCTTGCGCGCCCGCCACAGCATTGAGGCCAGCTTCGGCGCGGCCATGCCGACCGACAAGCGCCTGGCGCTCAAGGCCCGCTACCCGGATGCCGAGCACCCGGTGGTGCGCACCCACCCGGAAACCGGCGAGAAGGTGCTGTTTGTCAATGCCTTCGCCACCCACTTCACCAACTACCACACCCCCGAGCGCGTGCGCTTCGGCCAGGACGCCAACCCCGGCGCCGCCGACTTGCTGCGCTACCTGGTGAGCCAGGTGTACATACCCGAGTACCAGGTGCGCTGGCGCTGGTCACCCAACAGCATCGCCATCTGGGACAACCGCAGCACCCAGCACTACGCCGTCATGGACTACCCGGCCTGCCACCGCAAGATGGAGCGGGCCGGGATCATGGGCGACAGCACTTTCTGAACAGACAAGAACAAGACTGAGGATCAGACATGCAATTCTTCGACGACTCGCTGCACCCGGAAAACATGGAAAAGGTAGTCATCACCGTGGCCCCCTATGGCCCCGAGTGGATGCCCGACGATTTCCCCCAGGACATTCCGGTGACCATGGACGAGCAGGTGCAAAAGGCAGTCGATTGCTACGAAGCCGGCGCCACTGTACTGCACCTGCACGTGCGTGAACTCGATGGCACCGGCTCCAAGCGGCTGTCCAAGTTCAACGAGCTGATCGCCGGGGTGCGTGAAGCGGTGCCGGACATGATCATCCAGGTCGGCGGCTCAATTTCGTTCGCACCCGAAGGCGAGGGTGAAGCGGCCAAGTGGCTGAGCGACGACACCCGCCACATGCTGGCCGAGCTGACCCCAAAGCCTGACCAGGTGACGGTGGCGATCAACACCACCCAGATGAACATCATGGAGTTGCTGTACCCCGAATATCTGGAAGGTACATCGCTGGCCAACCCTGGGATCCAGGCCGCCTATAGTGAAATGACCGTGCCCGCCGGGCCGGCCTGGGTCGAGGAGCACCTGCGTCGGCTGCAGGCCAGCAATATCCAGCCGCATTTCCAGCTGACCGGCATGCATGCCCTGGAAACCCTCGAGCGCCTGGTGCGCAAGGGCGTTTACAAAGGCCCGCTGAACCTGACCTGGATCGGCATTGGTGGCGGTTTCGATGGCCCGAACCCGTTCAACTTCTTTAATTTTGTGCACCGTGCGCCAGATGGCTGCACCCTGACCGCAGAGTCGCTGCTCAAGAACGTGCTGCCGTTCAACACCATGGCCCTGGCCATGGGCTTGCACCCGCGCTGTGGTATCGAAGACACCATCATCGACCAGCACGGCAAGCCGTTCACCTCGGTGCAGCAGATCCAGCAGACCGTGCGCGTGGCGCATGAGCTGGGGCGTGAAGTGGCCAATGGCAAGGAAGCCCGGGCGATCTACCGGATCGGCGAGCAGTACGCATCCGTCGAGGAAACCCTGCTGGCCAACGGCATGGCGCCGAACCGCCGGCCGGGCCAGAAGGGCGTGCTACAGCGCGCCTAAGGCACTGGCCTCTTCGCAGCGCAAGGCTGCTCCTACAAGGGGCGCGCGTCTGACGCGAGGCGATGAGGCCAGTACCCGCAGCACAGATTTTGGCATTTGTTCATAACAACAAAAACAACCCAAGCCAGATACCCGAGGAGGCAGCATGGCCACCTATCACACCGGTGCGACGGACCCAGGCACGGATACATCACTGGGCATCCCCCGGCGCTATGCCTGGATCGTCTTTGCCCTGACCTTCGGCCTGTTGATCTCCGACTACATGTCGCGGCAGGTGCTCAACGCCGTGTTCCCCCTGTTGAAGCAGGAATGGCAGCTCAGCGACAGCCAGCTCGGCCTGCTCAGCGGCATCGTCGCCCTGATGGTCGGGCTGCTGACCTTTCCGCTGTCATTGCTCGCCGACCGCATCGGCCGCATCAAGAGCCTGACCTTCATGGCGGTGATGTGGAGCTTGGCCACGCTAGGCTGCGCAGTCGCCGAAAACTACCAGCAGATGTTCATCGCGCGCTTTCTGGTCGGTGTCGGCGAAGCTGCCTATGGCAGCGTCGGTATTGCCGTGGTGGTGGCGGTGTTCCCGCGTGAGATGCGTGCCACCTTGGCCGGGTCGTTCATGGCCGGTGGCATGTTCGGCTCGGTGCTGGGCATGGCCCTGGGCGGCGTGATGGCCCAGCACCTGGGGTGGCGCTGGGCGTTCGCCGGCATGGCGTTTTTCGGCCTGGCCCTGGCGCTGCTCTACCCGCTGATCGTGCGCGAGGCGCGCATTGCCCCGAAAAATCAGGCAAGCGCCAGCGACAAGGCCGCCTTGAAGGCATTGCGCCCGCTGCGCACGCTCTATTCAAGCCGCTCGGTGATCAGCGCCTATGTCGGCAGCGGCTTGCAGCTGTTCGTCGGCGGCACGGTGATTGTCTGGATCCCCAGCTACCTGAACCGCTACTACGCCATGAGCACCGACCGGGCCGGCGCCGTGGCAGCAATCATCGTGCTGTGCAGCGGCGTCGGCATCGTGCTGTGCGGCATGTTGTGCGACCGCATGGGGCGCGATCGCCCTGATCGCAAGATCAGCCTGGCCATCGCCTACTGCCTGGGCAGCTGTGTGCTGCTGTCGGTGGCCTTCGCCATGCCAGCGGGCCTGCCGCAACTGGTCCTGATCTGCCTGGGCATGATGATTGCCGCAGGCACCAATGGCCCGTCCAGTGCCATGGTCGCCAACCTGACCCACTACACAGTGCATGGCACGGCATTCGCGACCCTGACCCTGAGCAACAACCTGCTCGGCCTGGCCACAGGCCCGTTGATCACCGGCAAGGTGTCCGACCTGATCGGCCTGCAAGCCGCCTTTCAACTGGTGCCGTTGATCAGCATCGCCGCCGCCGCGGTGTTTTTCTACGCCAAGCGCCACTACCACCCTGACATGGCGCGCCTGGCCTGTGGCAATAGCCCGCAAGCGCCTGTCGAGCCCGTACTGGAGGCCCGTACGTGAAGCATTCGCTGTCGATTGACGTGTATTTCGATTTCATCTGCCCGTGGTGCCTGATCGGCAAGCGGCAACTGCAAACCGCACTGGCTCAGTTGCGCGAAGCCCGGCCCGAGGTCGAGGTCACCCTGGCCTGGCACGGCGTGCAGCTGTTGCCCGACCTGCCCGCAACCGGCCAGCCGTTCGCCGACTTCTACCGCCGCCGCCTGGGCAGCGACGAGGCGGTGCGGCAACGCCAAGGGCAAGTGCAGGAGGCTGCGCGTGCCGTGGGCGAGCTGATCGACTTCAGCCGGATCGCGCGCATGCCCAATACTGCCGACGCCCATCGCCTGCTGCTGCATGCGGTCGAACTGGGCAGCGAGCAACAGGTCGAGGCGCTGCTGGAGCGGCTGTTTGCCGCGTATTTCCGCGAGGGCGAAGACTTGGGCGATCGCGACACCTTGTTGAGCATCGCCGAACAGTGCGGCTTTACGCCTGCCGCGCTGGCCGGGAGCCTGAGCGCTGATGGCCGGCCATTCATCAGTGCCAGCGCCGACATCGCCAGCAGGGGCGTGCCGTGTTTCGTCTTCGACGATCACCTGCGCGTGTTCGGTGCCCAGCCGGCAGAACAACTGCTCGACGCCATGCACCTGGCGCTGTCGCGTTCGGCGGGGGTGCAGGCGTGAACGGGCGTATCGAGGTACCGGCCCAGCGCGTGCCCGGCGTCGGCGAGCGTGTGCTGTTCGAACATGGGGGCAAAAGCCTGGCGCTGTTCAATGTCGACGGGCGTTTGCTGGCCATCGACGACAGCTGCCCGCACCAGGGTTCATCGTTGTGCGCCGGGCAACTGGACGGCGCCGTGATCCAGTGCCGCGCCCATGGCCTGCGCTTTGACCTTGCCAGCGGCTACCTGCTCAACTCCAAGGCACTCAAAGTGGCCAGCTACCCGGTAGAGGTGGAGGGCGACCAGGTCTTTATCGTCATCGCCGGCCAGGAGGTGGTGTCATGAGCACCCTTGCGCTTGCCCAGGTCAACCACCGCGCGCGGGAGTTGGCGCCGGGGCTTAGCGTCAGCCTGATTACCGCTGGGGCGGCGAGCTTTCTGGCGGAGCATTATGGCGCGCCGGTCATGCTGTTTGCCCTGCTGCTAGGCCTGGCGCTGAACTTTCTGGCCAGCGATGGCAAATGCAAAGCCGGTATCGAATTCACCGCACGCACGGTATTGCGCCTGGGCGTGGCATTGCTGGGCATGCGCATCACCCTGGAGCAGATGGCAGGCCTGGGCTGGAAGGCCGTCGCACTGGTGGTGATCCTGGTGGTGGTGACCATCGGCGTGTCGATGGTGGCGGCCAAGGCCCTGGGGTTCCAGCGCCTGTTCGGCATGCTCACCGGTGGCGCCACGGCGATCTGCGGCGCCTCGGCGGCGTTGGCGCTGGCCGCTGCGCTGCCCAGCCACCCGCAAAAAGAGCGGGCGACGCTGTTCACCGTCATCGGTGTGTCGGCGTTGTCGACCCTGGCGATGATCCTCTACCCAATGATCGCCAACGCGCTCGGCCTGTCGCCACAGGCTGCCGGGGTCTTTCTTGGCGCGACGATCCATGACGTCGCGCAGGTGGTGGGGGCGGGCTACAGCATGTCGCCCGAAACCGGCGACACCGCCACGGTGGTCAAGCTGATGCGCGTCGCCATGTTGGTGCCGGTGATTGTTGTCGCGGCCATGATCTCGCGCCGCCAGGGTACCGACACCGCAGGCAAGCGCCCGCCATTGCTGCCCTGGTTCGCGGTGGGGTTTCTGGCGCTGGCCTGCATCAACAGCACCGGGTGGGTGCCGTTGGCCGTGCAGGGTGGGGTCAACGAGCTGTCGCGCTGGTGCCTGGTGGTGTCGATCAGTGCCCTGGGCATGAAGACCCAGCTCAAGGAGCTGGCCGCCGTGGGCATCAAGCCGATTTTGCTGATGGTCGGCGAGACGGTGTTCTTGGTGGCGCTGGTGCTGGTGCTGTTGCGCTTCGGCTTGTAACACCACGCGCTCAGCGCGTGGTGACGGGCCCCTGGGCCGCGCTGCGGGCGCGTTTGAGTGGCGTGGGTAGGTCATGCTGAACACGCCAGGTGGCCGGTGGCTGGCCGAACTGGCTGATGAACCAGCGGGTGAACGAACTGTGCATGGAATAGCCGAGCATGTCGGCGATACGCCCCAGCGAATAGCCGGGGCTTTCCAGGTAGCGCAGCACCAGGTCGCGGCGCACGCCATTGACCAGCTCGCTGAAGGTGGCGCCTTCTTCTTCCAGCCGGCGCTGCAAGGTGCGCACGTTCATGCCTTGGGTCTGGGCGATGTGTTCGATGGTGGCCCGACCCATGGGCATCAGCAAAAAGATCGACTTGCGCACCTCGTGCACCAAGGAGGGGTTGCCGTCATCCTGCAGCGTACACACGTAGCGCTGGGCGAGCCGCGCCATGGCTTCGTTGGCCTGCGGGTTGGCCGTGTCCAGGTCGGAGGCCGAGCAGACGATGCCGTTAAAGTCGCTGTTGAACTCCAGCTTGCAGCCAAAAATGCGCCGGTGAATGGCCACGTCGGCAGGGGCGGCATGGGTGAAGTTGACGCTGATCGGGTGCCAGTGGGCGCCCAGCAGCGCTGAGCAGAAGCGGTGCATCACACCGATGGCCAGCTCGATGGCCTGGCGGCTGTGTATCGGCTGCTCGGTGATGACCTCCTGGCGGATGATCACCGTCTTGCCGGTTTCTTCGATGTGGATCGCCAGCGCATTGTTGAGCACATGGCGGTACTGCACGATCACCTGCAGCGCATCGCGCAGCGAATGCTGGTGGCTGATCAGCAGGCTGACCTCACCAAAATCCGACAACTGGCGCAGCTCGGCCATGCGCAGGCCGAAGGCTTCGCAGCCGCTCAGCCGCGCCGATTCTTCAAGTACGCTGATGGCGGCAGCCACCGGGATGCGCTGGTCAGGCGCTTCGAGCAAGGACGCACTGAGGCCAGCCTGGGCCAGCAGGCCATGGCCGTTGAGGCCCAGGTGGCGGGAAACTTCCAGGTAATTGGTGAGCGAAGCCGCTCGGGCGAGCACGGTCATATTGTTGTTTTCCACGTGTTCTTGATGGGCATCCCGCTGCGCTGGCGGGTAGTCACTTATAGCGTCTGTGTCATCAGATGCAAAGCCATTTTCCTGCCGTTGGTCGCCCGTGGCGAGGGGGCTGTGGGAGGTCGCGACGGCCGTGTCATCAACTGAAAAATCCGTGACGCGCAATGTAAAGCGTGTGCCGGACCGACTCATTACTCTGGCCCTCAAGCAGTCGGCAATCGACCGAGTGAACAGAGCAAGGGCCCTGACATGGAAAAACTGCAAACCGCCGCCACCGTGCTGATCGTTCCCGGTCTGCGCGACCATGTACCTGAACACTGGCAGACCCTGTTGCAGGCGCGCCTGGCCAAGGTGCGTGCGGTGCCGCCACTGGAAACCGACAAGCTCAGCTGCACGGCGCGGGTCGAAGCGATCGAGCGTGAGCTGGCGCAAATCGAAGGCCCGGTGATCCTGGTCGCGCACAGCGCCGGCGTGCTGATGGTGGCGCACTGGGCGGCGCGCTATCAGCGGCCGATCAAGGGCGCCTTGCTGGCCGCACCGCCAGACCTGGACAGCGATTGGCCACAAGGCTATCCCACCCCGGATTCCCTGCGCGCCCAGGGTTGGGCGCCATTGCCAGGCGGCCCGCTGCCGTTCCCCAGCCTGGTAGCCGCCAGCAGCAACGACCACCTGGCCAGCCTGAGCGCAGTCGGCGGCCTGGCCACGCAGTGGGGCAGCGCGCTGGTCGAGCTCGGTGCCGTTGGCCACCTCAACCCTGCCTCGGGCTACGGCCCGTGGCCCCAAGCCGAGGCCCTGATACAGCAACTCGATCGCTGAGCCGCGCCTAACCCCCACGCAGAGACATCGCATGAACAACAATAAAAACGTTCTCTTCTGCCTTCCCCGCCGTAACGTGATGGCTACGTTGCTGCTGGTCGCCGGTGCGCCGGCTGCCCAGGCATTCCAGCTGGACATCGCCAACCCTGACTGGAGCGTGCGCTTCGACAACACCGCCAAGCTCAGCTATGGCCAGCGGGTCGAAGGCGAAAACGGCAAGATCGCCCGCACCGCCAACCTCAATGACGGCGACAAGAATTTCAGCGTCGGCAGCGCGGTCACCCAGCGCCTCGACCTGCTCACCGAGCTGGATGTGGTCTATCAGAACACCATGGGCATGCGCGTCAGCGCGGCCAGCTGGTACGACCATGCCTATGACGACGTGGGGTCCAATTCCAACCCGTTCCCCGGCCAAGCCGGTAACGCTGGCAACCTGGTGCTGGCACGCCCGGCCGGTGGCTTGCCGGCGGGTACCGTGCTGGCCGGTGGCCCGGCACGCCACCATGGCCTGAGCCGTTACAGCGACCGTTACTACAACGGGCCGTCGGGCGAGTTTCTGGATGCCTTCGTGTTCTACAACACCGAAATCGGCGACGAGTCGATGCTGAGCGGCAAGCTGGGCTGGCACTCGGTGTACTGGGGCGAGACCCTGTTCAACGCCGCCAACGGCATCAACTATGGCCAGTCGGCCCTGGACCTGGCCAAGCTGTACAACGTGCCGGGTACCGAAACCAAAGAACTGTTCCTGCCGCGCAAGCAGTTGTCGCTGAGCTACACGGTCAACCCTGAACTGACCCTGGCGGCGCAGTACTTCCTCGAGTTCGAGAACTCGCGCCTGCCCGAAGGCGGTACCTACATGGGTGCCTATGACATGCTGGGCGACGGCGGTGAGATTTTCTGGCTGCCGGTGCCCAATGCCGTCGGCGGTGCCGGTGCCTTCTACGGCGCGCCACGCGGGCATGACATTCGCCCCCACAACACGGGTGACTTCGGCCTGATGGCCAAGTGGAGCCCAGAATGGCTCGACGGCACCCTGGGCTTCTACTACCGCAACACCTCCGACCCGACCCCGGCCGTGCTGATCAACGCCCCCAACCTGCACACCGGCAGCCTGGCCGGCAGCAGCTACATGGCCGCTTACGCCGACGATATCGACATCTACGGCATCAGCCTGGCGAAGAGCGTCGGCCCGGTCAGCGTGGGGTTGGACGTCAACTACCGCGAGAACATGCCGCTGATCAGCAACTTCAGCACCATCAACGGGCCGCTGTACGAGGCCTTGGCCGGCACCGCCGGCGGCACCAACCTGATCGGCGAGGTGCCAGGCCACGGTGAAACCGGGCTGGCCCGCGGCAAGACCTTCCATGTGGTGCTCAATGGCCTGGTGTCGTTTGGTGCCACGCCGCTGTGGAATGCATCGTCGTTGGCCGTGGAGGGCGCGATGACCCACCTGGTCAGCGTCGACAAGGGTGAGCAGACCTTCAAGGGCGACTCCACCTACCACGGCGTCGACAAGGTCACCACCAACGCCTACACCCTGGCGGTCAACTTCACCCCGACCTGGTTCCAGGCGCTGCCGGGGGTCGATGTGTCGATGCCGTTGTCCTACAACGTCGGCCTCAAGGGCAACTCGGCCATCCAGCTGGGCGGTAACGAGGACTCTGGCAGCTATTCGGTGGGGATCGCCGCCGATGTCTACCAAAAATACAAATTCGACCTGAAGTACGTCGACTCCTTCGGCAAGTTCGATACCTGCTCGAGCGGTACCGACAACAACACCCCAGGCACCAACGGGCGCTACCAGTGCATCCCCGGGCAGATCACGTCGCAGGCCGGCCTGGCGCCGCTGCTCAAGGACCGCGGCATGGTCACTGCCTCGTTCAAGACCACCTTCTGAAACTCCATTACAACAACAAGCGGAGAAACCTGATGAAGTATCTCAATAGCCTGCTGTCGGCCTCGCTTGCGGTCGTTATCGCCGGGGGCGCCCAAGCGGCCGCCCCGGCCCAGGATGTCGCCCGGCTGGGCAAGGACCTGACCGCGGTGGGTGCTGACAAGGCGGGCAACGCCGACGGTTCGATCCCGGCCTACCAGGGCGGCCTGAACACCCCGCCCGCTGGCTTCAAGCAAGGCGATACCCTGCGCCCCGACCCCTTTGCCACTGAAAAGCCGCTGCTGGTGATCGACGGCAAGAACGTCGACCAGTACAAGGACGCGCTGACCGCCACCACCGTGGAGCTGGCCAAGCGCTTCCCCACTTTCCACGTCGACGTCTACCCCAGCCACCGCACTGCCGCGTTGCCCAAGGCACTGCTCGACAACACCCTGAAGAACGCTGCCAATGCCAAGTCCCTGCAGGATGGCATGGCCATCGAAAATGTCCTGCCCGGCGTGCCGTTCCCGGTGCCGCAATCGGGTGCCGAGGCCATGTGGAACCACCTGCTGCGCTACCAAGGCGTGGCGCAGAAGGCCAAGTACGACTCCTGGAACGTCGACGCTGCCGGTGTCGCGGCCCTGGCGACCACGGGCCTGGCCTACAACGCCTACCCGATCTACGAAGACCTGAACAAGGTCATCGAAGCCAAGGACATCTACTTCCAGACCAAGCTGTACTTCGAAGGCCCGGCGCGCCGTGCCGGTGAGTCGATGATGCTCAAGGACGCCGCCAACCCGCTGGTGCAGGAACGTCGCGCTTGGCAGTACTTGCCGGGGCAACGCCGAGTGAAGCTGGCGCCGAACCTGGCCTACGACACCCCTAACCCGGGCACCGCCGGCTCGGGTACGTTCGATGACGTGTATGTGTTCAACGGCGCACTGGACCGCTACGACTGGCACCTGGTAGGCAAGCGCGAGATGTACGTGCCGTACAACACCTACCGGCTGACTTACATCCACGACCCGAAAACCCTGACCACGCCGAACCACCTGGCGCCTGACCAAGTGCGTTGGGAGAAGCACCGCGTGTGGGTAGTGGAAGGCACGCTCAAGGGCAACGCGCGGCACATCTATGCCAAGCGCCGCTTCTACCTCGACGAGGACAGCTGGTTCGCCCTGGCCTCCGACCAATACGACGCCCGTGGCCAGCTGTATCGCGGCTCGTTCAGCTTCTTCACGCAGAGCTACGACGTGCAGATCCCCAACAACAACCCGCATGTGGTCTACGACCTGGTGGGTGGCAGCTACAACGTCAATGGCCTGATCGGCCCGCACGGCGGTATCGAGTACATCGCCCCTCTGTCCAAGGCGCAGTGGTCGCCGGAAGCCCTGGCCGGCGCCGGTATTCGCTGACCCCGACGATCAGCCTGCCGGCTGGCCACAGGTGGCCGCCGGCAGGGTTTGCAGAGGATGTGGCATGGCTACTTTGAACACGTTTACACCGTGGGCGCTGGCCGTCGCGCTCACCGTGGGCGGCGCTTGCGGTGGGGCCCAGGCGGCCTATGTCGATGTATTGGACTTGCCGGCCAAAGCCAGTGCGTTGGTGGTGCACAGTGCGCTGCGCGATGTAGCACTGGCCGGTGAGCGGCTGGTCGCGGTAGGGCCGCGTGGCCATATCGTGTATTCCGACAACCAGGGCCAGGATTGGCACCAGGCCAGCGTGCCGGTCAGTGCCGACCTCAATGCCCTGGCGTTCCCCACTGCCCTGGAAGGTTGGGCGGTGGGCAACGATGGGGTGATTCTGCACAGCCGTGACGGCGGCGCCAACTGGTCGGTGCAGCTCGATGGCCGGCAAATTGGCGCTTTGGTGGAGGCCCATTACCAGGCCTTGGCCAAGGCTTACCCCGAGGACGCGCAATGGGCGCAGTTCGCTGCCGAGGGCCAGCGCCTGGAGCAGGAGGGCGCCGACAAGCCGTTGCTCGGCGTGTGGTTCGCCGACGCCCGCCACGGCTACGCGGTGGGGGTGTTCAACCTGATCCTGCGCACCGACGACGGCGGCAGTACCTGGGTGCCGATGCAGGACCGCACCGACAACCCGCAAGGCTTTCACCTGAATGCGATCCGGGCCGTCGGCGATGCGCTGTACCTGGTCGGCGAACAGGGCCTGCTGCTGAAGTGGGATGCCGGCCAGCAGCGCTTCGTCGCCTTGCCCAGCCCCTACTCAGGTACCTGGTTTGGCGTCTTCGGCAAGCCTGGCGAGGTGCTCGCCTATGGCCTGCGCGGCCATGTGGCACGCAGCCTCGATGGCGGCCAGAGCTGGGCCAAGGTGGACACCGGGGTGACCCAGAGCATCACCGCCGCCAGCCTCGACAGCCACGGTGACTACTGGCTGTTCAGCCAAGGCGGGCAGGTGCTGCGCAGCCGCGACGGCGGCCTGAGCTTCGCCGTGCAACCGCAGGTGCCGCCGGCACCGGTGGCCGGCGCACTGCAGACCGGCGCAAATGCCACCGTGCTGGTAGGCGAGCGCGGTGTACGCGTGCTGCCCGCCCGATAAGCCTCCAAGCATTCCAAGAGAACCCAGTGATGGCCAACATCAAGCAAGACACCCTGCCGGTCATCCGCGACCTGAGGGATTTCGACCCGCGTTCCGGCAACGTGCTGGAGCGCATGGTCTTCAACTACCGCCCGCTGTTCATGCTGTTCATGGTGCTGGTCACGGGGGTGTTGGGGTACCTGGCGCTGACCCGCCTTGAGCTGCGGCCCAGCTTCGAAAAAATGATCCCGCAGAGCCAGCCCTACATCCAGAACTACCTCGACAACCGCAAGTCGCTGCGCGGCCTGGGCAACGCGGTGCGGGTGGTGGTGGAGAACACCCAGGGCGATATCTACGACCCTGAATACCTGGACGTGCTCAAGCAGATCAACGACGAGCTGTTTCTGGCCCAGGGCGTGGACCGCGCCTGGATGAAGTCGTTGTGGAGCCCAGGGGTGCGCTGGACCGAAGTCACCGAAGAAGGCTTCCAGGGTGGCCCGGTGATGCCCGACGATTACCAGGGCAAGCCCGCCGACATCGATCAACTGCGCCAGAACATCAACCGCGCTGGCATCGTCGGTAGCCTGGTGGCGACCGATTTCAAATCGAGCATGCTGGTGGTGCCACTGCTCGACCACGACCTGGCCACCGGCCGCGGCATCGATTACCGGCAGTTCTCGCAGATGCTCGAGCAGCAGCTGCGCGACAAGTACGAGTACGCGGGGGACAGCACGGCGCGCAAGGCCGGCGAAGAGGGCCATGGCAAGTACAAAGTGCGGGTCATCGGATTTGCCAAGCTGATGGGCGACCTGAGCGACGGGCTGGTCCAGGTGATGATGTTCTTTGCTCTGGCGGTGCTCACGTCGCTGGTCATCATCTTCCTATACACCCGCTGTGTGCGCAGTACCTTGCTGGTGGTGTTCTGTTCGCTCACGGCGGTGGTGTGGCAACTGGGTATCGTCGGCTGGCTGGGCTATGCCATCGACCCTTATTCGATCCTGGTGCCGTTCCTGATTTTCGCCATCGGCGTGTCCCATGCGGCGCAGAAGATGAACGGCATCATGCAGGACATTGGCCGTGGCACGCACCGGCAGGTCGCCGCGCGTTACACCTTCCGCCGCCTGTTCGTGGCCGGGGTCACTGCGTTGCTGGCCGACGCCGTGGGCTTTGCCGTGCTGATGCTGATCGACATCCCGGTGATCAAGGACCTGGCAATCACCGCCAGTATTGGTGTCGCGGTGCTGATCTTCACCTCGTTGCTGTTGATACCGGTGGCGTTGTCCTACGTCGGTGTGGGCCGCAAGGCCGCCGCACGGGCGCTGCGCATCGACCAGCGCGCTGCCGAGCACCGCGGCTTCGGCAAACTGTGGGATGCGCTCGACCGTTTCACCACGCGCAAGTGGGCCACGGGCGCCGTGCTGGTGGCCACGCTGATGGGCGTGGGCGGGTTCTGGGTGAGCCTGCAGTTGAAGATCGGTGACCTCGACAGCGGGGCGCCAGAGTTGCGCGCCGATTCCCGCTACAACCGCGACAACGCTTACATCACCCAGCATTACGCGCTGTCCAGCGACCTGTTCGCGGTGATGATCAAGACCCCGCCGGAAGGCTGCCTCAGCTACCAGACGCTGATGCTTGCCGACCGTCTGGCCTGGGAGCTGCAGCAGTACCCGGGCGTGCAGACCACGGTGTCGCTGGTGAATGCCGTGCGCCAGATTACGGCGGGCTCATTCGAGGGCAACCCGAAGATGAGCAGCCTGCAACGCAACCAGGACATGCTCAACTACGCCGCCCAGCAAGCGTCGGTCAATGCGCCGGAGCTGTTCAACACCGACTGCTCGATGATGCCGGTGATCGCCTACCTCAAAGACCACAAGGCCCAGACCCTGGACGACGTGGTGGCCATCGCCGATCGCTTTGCCCGCGATAACAGCAGCGCCGACCGCCAGTTCATGCTCGCGGCCGGCAGTGCTGGCATCGAGGCGGCAACCAACATTGTGGTCCGTGAAGCCAACCGCACCATGTTGCTGTTCGTCTACCTGGCGGTGATGCTGTTCTGCCTGATCACCTTCCGCAGCTGGCGGGCGACCCTGGTGGCGCTGTTGCCGCTGGTGCTGACCTCGGTGCTGTGCGAGGCCTTGATGGTGGTGATGGGCATTGGCGTGAAAGTGGCCACGTTGCCGGTTATCGCCCTGGGCGTCGGCATTGGTGTGGATTACGCCTTGTACCTGCTCAGCGTGCAGCTGCATTACCAGCGCCAAGGTCGTTCGCTGTGCGAGGCCTACCAGAACGCCGTGGCCTTCACCGGCCGGGTGGTGGGGCTGGTCGGCATTACGCTGGCGGCGGGGGTGGTCGGCTGGGCGTGGTCGCCGATCAAGTTCCAGGCCGACATGGGCATCCTGCTGACCTTCATGTTCCTGTGGAACATGCTCGGCGCCCTGGTGTTGATCCCCGCGCTGTCGTACTTCCTGCTGCCGGACAAACGCTTTGTCGCCGCTGCGCCCCAACCCTGCGCGCCTGCCGCGCCGCCGGGTGAGCAGGTGAGCGAACCCCGGGCGCACACACGGATGAGCGCTTGAGCGCCCTATTAGTTGAAACGAACACGGAAACTGGAACCTACCTTCATGGCCAAGACAAAAATAATGCCGCCGGCAGCCGGTGCCTATGCCTACCCCTTGCTGATCAAGCGCCTGCTGATGTCGGGGGTACGGCAGCATCCAGAGCAGGAGATCGTCTACGCCGACAGGCTGCGCTACACCTACCGCGACCTCGACCAGCGGGTTCGGCGCCTGGCCAATGTGTTGCGTGCTGCCGGGGTGCAGGCGGGCGACACCGTGGCGCTGCTGGACTGGGACAGCCACCGCTCGCTGGAGTGCTTTTTTGCCGTGCCGATGCTAGGCGCTGTGCTGCACACAGTGAACGTGCGGCTATCGCCGGAGCAGGTCGCCTACACCATGAACCATGCGCAAGACGACCTGGTGCTGGTGCACGACGATTTCGTGCCGCTGCTGGAGCAGATTCAGGGCCAGCTGGGCACGGTACGAGGTTACTTGCAACTGACCGACGAACAGGCCACGGCCACCACGCTGCCAGTGCTGGGCGAGTACGAAGCGCTGCTGGCCAGCGCCAGTTGCCAGGCCGAGTTCGACGACTTCGACGAGCACTCAGTGGCCACCTTGTTCTACACCACGGGCACTACGGGCAACCCCAAGGGGGTGTACTTCTCCCACCGTCAGTTGGTACTGCACACCCTCAACGAACTGGGCACCTTTGCCGCTTACGACGGCCAGCCGCTGTTGCGTTCGAGCGACGTGTACATGCCGATCACGCCGATGTTTCATGTGCACGCCTGGGGCGTGCCGTACGTGGCCACGGTGCTGGGGGTCAAGCAGGTGTACCCGGGGCGCTACGAGCCGAATACGCTGGTACGGCTGTACCGCGACGAGGGGGTGACGTTCTCGCACTGTGTGCCGACCCTGTTGCAGATGATGCTGGACTGCGAGCAAGGCCGGCACACCGATTTCAGCCGCTGGAAGATTCTGCTTGGTGGCAGCGCGCTGACCCACGGCCTGGCCCGTCAGGCCAGCGAGCGCGGAATGCTGATCTACAGTGGCTACGGCATGTCGGAGACCTGCCCGCTGCTGACCCTGACCCACTTGCGCGAAGAAGACCTGGCCTTGCCCATGGGCGAGCAGGTCGCGCAGCGCATCAGGACCGGCGCCCCTGTGGCGATGGTCGACTTGCGTATCGTCGATGCTCAGGGCAACGACATGCCACACGACGGTGAATCGCTGGGGGAAATCGTGGTGCGCTCGCCCTGGTTGACCCAGGGCTACCTGCACGAACCGCAGAAAGGCGCCGAGCTGTGGCAGGACGGCTGGCTGCACACCGGTGACATGGGCTCGATCGACCGCCACGGCGTGCTGGAGATCAAGGACCGCATCAAGGACGTGATCAAGACCGGCGGTGAATGGATCAGCTCGCTGACCCTGGAAAACCTGATCAGCCAGCACCAGGCGGTCAGCGCCGTGGCGGTGGTCGGCATTCCCGATGAACAGTGGGGTGAGCGGCCGATTGCCCTGGTGGTCCGCGCGCCCGGTGACAGCCTTGACCAGCCGATGCTCGAAGCGCACCTCAAGCAGTTCGTCGACCGGGGCCAGATCAACAAGTGGGCGATCCCCCGGCAGGTGCACTTCGTCACTGACATCCCCAAGACCAGCATCGGCAAGATCAACAAGAAGCTGATTCGCGAGATGCACATGGTGTAAGGACCAGTCATGGCACCGGCTTCGCCGGTGATCGCTGGCAAGCCAGCTCCCACAGGTCCCTGCTAAACCCATAAGTTATGTGCTGTCCTATGGAAGCCGGCTAAACCAATGAAGTCTATTTTTGTGTAGGGATTGGACTGCCCCTCCAGAACCTGCACAATTGCCGGCTTTTTTTCGCGACAGGAAGCCGCCATGCAACGGATTGTGATTCTGGGAAATGCCGGCAGTGGTAAATCCACCCTTGCCCGTGCCGTGGGCAAGCGGCTCGGCGTGCCGGTGGTTCACCTGGATACCTTGTTCTGGGAGCCCGGCTGGGTCGAACCGGACGCCGAGCAGTTCCGCCAGCGGGTCGGCGAGGCGACTGCAGGGGACCGCTGGGTGTGTGAAGGCAACTACGCCCGGCGCACATTCGACCTGCGCTTGCCCCGTGCCGACCTGGTCATCTGGCTCGATACGCCCCGGCTTACCTGTTTCACCCGGGTGATCCTGCGCAGCGTCATGAACCGGCCTCGCCCAGACCTACCCGCCGGTTGCACAGAGAAACTCGACCGGGCGTTCCTGGCTTTCCTGAACTTCGTGTGGAACTTCGATCGCGGCTACCGCCCAGGCATCGAGGCGCAGCGCCTGGCGAAAGGGGCGCAGGTGCCTGTCGTGCACGTGCGTGGCAGCCAACAGATTGCCGCATTTCTCGACAGCTTGCCGCCTGCCGGCGTGCTGGCGTCAGGCGGGCAGTAGCGCACGCATCGCAGCGGTCACGGCGAGGGCGAACAGCATCACTGGCAAGATTGAAAACCGTGAAGCGGCATAAGCGGTAAGTGCCAGGGCGATGAGGTCTGCGGGGTGGCCAGAAACGAAGGCGGGCGCGATCACGGCAACCAGCACGCAGCCAGGGGCGGCGTTCAGCACCCGGCTGAATGGCTTGGCCCACAGGTACGCGCTGACCAGGCCGGCCAGCGTGCCCGCCAGCACGTACCCGCCACCGGGAATCAGCAGGTAGAACAGCCCTGCAGTCACCAGGCTGAACAGCCAGGGCAGGGCCGCATGCACCCCTTTCCACAGGCCCTTGAGCAGTACCAGCAAGACGGCGGCTAACGCCGTGTCCAAGCCGTAGGGGGGCAGGTCACCCAGCAGCGGCCCGATCAGCGCGCCGAGCGTGATGAAGCTTACCCAGGCCACCCACTGACACCCCCTCGAAGTGGCGCCGGTGCGCGGGCTCGATTGCGGTGGCGGCTCGGTGGCCGAGGCAGCGGGGCATTTGCCTTCTGGCGTTGCGGGGGGATCTTCAACTACGGATTCAAGGGCATTCATGGTCACCTCCTGTGGAGGTAAATTATTCCAATTTATCGCTGAAATAGGGTTGCGTAGTGGCTCTACTGGCGTGAGTATTTGGCATCTGCTGCCGAAATATTCCAATCAAAGGTTTTCAATGCCAATCAAGCTCGACGCCATCGATCGACGTATCCTGCGGGCGCTGCAACGCGACGGCCGCCTACAGAACCAGGAGCTGGCCAAACAGGTGGGGTTATCGCCCTCACCGTGCCTGCGGCGGGTGCGCCTGCTGGAAGAAGCCGGCGTTATCGAGCGCTATGTGGCGCTGGTGGACCCGGCCAAGGTAGCGCTGGGCCTGACCTTGTTTGTGCGGGTGTGGCTCAAGCGCCAAGACCAGGACACCACCGATGAGTTCGTCGAAGCAGTGCGGCTTTTGCCCGAAGTGGTGGAGTGCCACGTCATGGCGGGTGACTGCGACTTGCTGTTGCGGGTGGTAGCCGCAGACCTTGAGGCCTATCGCCGCTTCCAGATCGCTCACTTGACCAGCCTGAGTGTGGTGCAAAACGTCAAAACCGAAGTGCCCATGGAGAAAATCAAGCTCACCACCGAGTTGCCGGTGTAGGCGGCTTCGATTCGCAACGCGCCAGGCAATCTTGGCCTAGAGTTAGCGGCACGTGCGATGGCGCAATGCAATTAATTGCCAGTCGCCACAACTATTTCCCTCGGCAAATGTCACTTCTCGGAGCCGGTACGAATTATGGGGCACCGGCCACGCATTTTACGGAGCTAACTCGACATGGCAGCACTGCAGAACAGTACGTTGGAAGCGATTGGCAGCAATCAGGCGCAGCTGCTGAGTGAGTGGCACGCCTCACTCGAAGCCAACGGGGCGACGCGTAATATCCGCGAACAGGACCTGCGCCAGGAAACCCGTGAATTCCTCCAGTTGGTGGTCGATGGCTTGCGCAATGAAAGCGGCACCAACATTGCTGCCGAAGGCTGGGAAGAGACACGCCGCTTCCTCGAGAAGCTGTCTGCCAGCCGCGCCCAGGTGGGCCAAGAGTCCCATCAGACGGCATTCTTCATCTTTGCGCTGAAGGGCCCGCTGTTCAACTTGCTGCAAACCCATTACCGCGAGCAGCCCGCGCTGCTGGCCGAGCAGCTGTGGGAGATTTCGTCGCTGTTCGATGCCTTCGGCCTGCACACCATCCGTACTTACCAGAAGAATCGCGAAGCCGTGATCAAGCGTCAGCAGGAAGAGCTGCTGGAGCTGTCGACCCCCGTGGTCAAGTTGTGGGAAGGCGTCCTGGCGTTGCCACTGATTGGCACCCTGGACTCCCATCGCAGCCAGACCGTGATGGAGTCGCTGTTGCAACGCATCGTCGACACAGGCTCCGAGATCGCCATTATCGACATCACGGGCGTGCCAACAGTCGATACTTTGGTGGCCCAGCACCTGCTCAAGACCGTGACCGCCATCCGCCTCATGGGCGCCGACTGCATTATTAGCGGCGTGCGCCCGCAAATTGCGCAAACCATCGTGCACCTGGGCCTGGACCTGGGCACGCTGACCACCAAGTCCAACCTCGCTGATGCCCTGAAGCTGGCGCTGGCGCGCCTGGGTACCGCTGCTGGCGAGCGGGGCTGAGCCCATGGAGCGAATCCCCATCTTGCAAATGGGCGAGTTCTTGCTGGTGACCATCCAGGTCGACATGCATGACCAACTGGCGCTGCGCCTGCAGGACGACCTGACCGATCGCATCGAACACACCTCGGCCCGTGGCGTGCTGATCGACATCTCGGCACTGGACATGGTCGACTCGTTCATCGGCCGCATGATTGCCACTATCTCGGGGCTGTCGCGCATCATGGATGCAGAGACCGTGCTGGTCGGCATGCAGCCAGCGGTGGCGATCACCCTGGTGGAGCTAGGGCTGACCCTGCCGGGTGTCAGCACTGCGCTCAATGTCGACCGCGGCATGCACCTGTTGCGCAAGCGGGTAGGCCACTCATGAGCCTTCGTGAGCGTGGCAGCCAGCCGGTACGCATCGAGCAGGACGTGGTGCTGGCCCGCCAATTGACGCGAAAAATCGCCAGCGATTGCGGCATGCGCCTGGTCGACTTGACCAAACTGGTCACCGCCGTCAGTGAACTGGCCCGCAACACGGTGGTGTACGGCGGGGGCGGTGACATGGACTGGGAGGTCATCGAAGAGGCCGGCCGCGTCGGCGTACGCCTTGTGTTCCGTGACGAAGGGCCGGGCATTGCCGACATCAAACTGGCCCTGACCGATGGTTGGACCTCGGGCGGCGGCCTGGGCCTTGGCCTGACCGGCGCACGACGCCTGGTCGACGAATTCGAGCTGGACACCGCGCCCGGGCAAGGTACCCGGGTAATGATCACCCGATGGATATGAGCCTGAGCGCAAGCCTGACCCAAGTGCTGCGCCTCGACGATGCCAGCCAGGTCGGGCATGCCCGACGTGTGGTGCAGAAACTTGCCGAACAACAGGGCTTCGACGCCGCCGATGCAGGCCGGGCAGCACTCGTCGCCACCGAACTTGCCAGCAATGTGCTCAAGCATGCCGCACGCGGCGAGCTGCACCTGCGCGTGCTTGCCCATGGCGGCCAGCCTGGCATCGAGTTGCTGACTGTGGACCGCGGGCACGGCTTCGACCTGGCCAACTGCCTGATCGATGGGTACTCCACCGGTGGCACTCAGGGTATCGGCCTGGGGGCTGTCAGCCGTCTGGCTCAAGTGTTCGATGTGCACACCGATGCACATGGCGCGGTAGTACTGGCGCGGGTCTACAAAGGAAGCACGGCCAAGGACATTCGCCTGGGCGTCAGCCAGCATTCATTGCATGACGACCCAGCCTGCGGCGATACGTGGCACGTGGCGCTCTGCGAGCAGCGCGTGAGTGCCTTGTTGATCGACGGCCTGGGCCATGGCGAAGAAGCGGAGCGCGCCGCCAAAGCAGGCGCGCAGGCCTTTGCCCAGAGCCCGTTCAGCGCGCCCCAGTACTTACTGGGCGAGCTGCATCAAGCGATGAACGGCACGCGCGGCGGGGCCGTCGCGATTGCCCAGTACGAGGGCGCGCGTGACAGTATCGCTTTCATCGGTATCGGCAACATCGGCGCCACCCTGGTCGGCGGCGAACGCCCGCGGGGCCTGGCCTCGCACCCCGGCATCGTTGGAGGGCAGTACCGCAAGGGGCAAGTGTTCGACTACGCTCACGTGAGGGGAAACCTGTTGATCATGTTCAGTGACGGCCTACAGTCCCGTTGGAACCTTCAAGCTTACCCGGGCCTCGTGCTTCGCCACCCGGCCGTGATCGCGGCGGTATTGCACCGCGACTTCTGCCGTGGGCGGGACGATGTGACCGTGCTGGTCCTCGATCTGGAGACGGTGCATGCCTGACGACAACCGGGCCGAGCAGGCTGCCTGCATGGCACACCTGCAAGCCGAAAACCAAGCCCTGCGCGCTGAGCTGGAAGAAACCAACCAGGGTGTGCTGGCGCTGTATGCCGAGCTCGATACCCAGGCCGAACAGTTGCGCCAGGCGTCGGACCTTAAAAGCCGCTTCCTGTCCTACATGAGCCACGAGTTCCGCACGCCGCTGGGCTCGATCCTGAGCATCACTAGCCTGTTGGCCGACGAAGTGGACGGGCCGCTGAGCAAGGAGCAGCAATTGCAGGTGGCCTTCGTCAGCAACGCCACGCGCGAACTCAGCGACATGGTCGACGACTTGCTCGACCTGGCCAAGATCGAAGCCGGTCGCATCACCATCTCGCCGGCCTGGTTCGACATGCTCGACCTGTTCGCTGCCTTGCGCGGGATGTTCCGCCCGATCGTCGACATGGGTTCGGTGGACCTCATCTTTGAGGAGCCACACGGGCTGCCGAAGATGTATACCGATGACAAGAAGCTGGCGCAGATCCTGCGCAATTTCATCTCCAACGCGCTGAAGTTCACCACCCGTGGCGAAGTGCGGGTGTCGGCGCACTTGCAGGGCAACGACCAGATCCGCTTCGCGGTCAGCGACACAGGCATCGGTATCGCACCTGAACTGCTGGGCGGGCTGTTCGAAGACTTCGCCCAAATCGACTCGCCGCTACAGAAACGCCTGCGCGGCACCGGCCTCGGCTTGTCACTGTGCAAGCGCTTCGCGGCCTTGCTGGGCGGTGAAGTAGGGGTGGACAGTGTGCCGGGCGAAGGGTCGTCGTTCTTTGTCATCATCCCGCTGGCGCTGGCCCAGGAGAGCGCTGATGAACCCTGACATTCGCCTGCTGATCGTCGACGACAACGTCGCCACGCGTTATGCGCTGCGTCGCCGCCTGGCCCTGCATGGCTACCAGGTGCTGGAGGCGGGCACCGGTGGTGAGGGGCTGGCCATGATCGGCAGCGAGCAGATCGACGGGCTGATCCTCGACGTCAACCTGCCGGACATGAGCGGTTTTGATATCGTCCGGTTGCTGCGCGCGGACCCTGAGACTGCATTGTTGCCGGTGATTCACGTGTCGGCGGCGTCGATCCAGACCGGTGACATCATTACCGGGCTCGATGCCGGTGCCGACGCTTACCTGGTGCATCCAGTGGACCCGGATGTGTTGGTGGCGACCCTGCGGACCTTGATGCGGGTGCGCGATACCGAGCGGGCGCTGCGCGCAAGTGAGGCCAACTTTCGGGAAATCTTCACCAACGTATCAGCACCCATCGCCGTGCTCGATGCCGAGCTCAAGGTGCATGAGTGCAACCATGCATTCGCCCAGCTGACCCAAGACAACCGTAACCCCAAGGCGCTGCAGGAGTGTTTTGTCGACGGTCAGCAAACCGCCATCGCCGCCTTGCGCCAGCACCTGGCCGCTGGCCAGCGCTGGCGTGGCACGCTGGGCATGAGCGTGCACGGCCAGCCACGGGACACCGAGTGGCAGCTTTCGCCCTACCGAGCGCCAGGGTTCTGCCTGGTGTTCGTCGAGGACGTCACCGAACACCGCCACCGCGAACGCTCGCACCTGGCACGCCTGGATGACGCCAACACCCAGCTGGCGCGAGAAATGGCCCAGCGGGCGCAGACCGAGGCGCAACTGCTGCAGTTACAAAAGATGGACGCTTTGGGCAGCCTGACAGGGGGGATCGCCCACGATTTCAACAACCTGCTGACCGGCATCATCACCAGCCTGGAGCTGATCCGCAAACGGGTGGCGCAGAACCGTCTGGAAAAAATCCCGAGTTACGCAGACGCCGCGCTCAGTTCAGCCATGAGCGCCGCTTCGCTGACCCACCGGCTGCTGGCATTTGCCCGTCAGCAGCCGCTGGACACCCGCCCGGTGGACATCAACGAGCGCGTGCGCTCGCTGGAAGAGCTGATCACCCGCACCATCGGCGAACGGATCGTGCTGGTACTGGAGCTTTCCAGCGAGCCGACCATCGCCCTGGTCGACCCGATCCAGCTAGAGAGTGCGGTGCTCAACCTGGTGATCAACGCCCGCGATGCCTTGGCAAAAGGCGGGCATATCTGGGTCAACACCGCGGCGAGCTGGTCGCATGGCAACCCTTACCTGCAGGACGGCCCCTATGTGGGGGTGAGCGTGCGCGATGATGGCGGCGGTATCGAACCGGAGGTGCTGGAGCGGGTGTTCGACCCGTTCTTCACCACCAAGCCGGTAGGCCAAGGGACCGGGCTTGGGCTATCGACCATCTATGGCTTCGCCCGCCAGTCGGGTGGGCATGTGTCGATCTGCAGCGTGCCGGGGCAGGGGACCGAGGTGACGTTGATGTTGCCGGCCAGCAGCCACCAGGTCACCTGTGAGGCACAGGTGCCACAATTGGACCAGCGCGGCGCTGGCGAGCATGTGCTGGTGGTCGAAGACATGGCCTCTGTGCGCCTGTCGGTGGCAGAAGTGCTTGCTGACGCGGGTTATCGCTGCACCCTGGCCGAAACCATCGAGCAAGCGCTGGACCACCTGCGCGAAGATGCCGACATCGAGTTGTTGCTGACCGATGTCGGGCTGCCGGGCATGACTGGGCGCGAACTGGCCGACATGGCGCGTGCTTACCGCCCGGGGCTGCCGGTCTTGTTCATGACCGGTTATGCCGAGACGGCGCTGGATCGGCAGGCGTTTCTGGACACTGGGATGGACCTGTTGATCAAACCGTTCCAGATCGGTGATCTGCTCGACAAGGTGCGGCTTAACCTTGGCTAGCACAAGTCGAACAACTCGATGCGCGGTCATGACATAAGGGAATTTAAAGTTGGCATGAAAATCTCATGCTTAACCGTTATGCGACCCATCCTGTCGACCTGTAAACAACTTCCCACGCCAAAAAGAGCATAAGGGGGCTTCATGAGTTGTCTGATTTGCGCTGGACATGCTGATTCCGTCGAATGCCCGCTCGGGTGGGAAGAGCGACGCTGCTCGCAATGCGGGTGTTACAGAATGTCTCAATCACTCATTCTAGTGATGATGGAGGAGGGGCAGATTTTCGATACCGAGCGCATGCGGGCGTGGCTTGCCGCCCGGCGAGAGGAGGTATCCATACCCTCTATCGAACACCATCAGGCCATCTTGGTGAGTTGAACAGATGAACTGCCATGTGTTCGGCGTGCATGAGCGGCGGGGTTAGACTGATTTCGTTGTTGCATCAGGGCAATGCGCGGTGTAAACCACAGTGCTGACGCACTGGCGAAAGCGCTTCAGCGTGCATCTTTATCTCGTTTCTGGAAATAGTCCCCATGCAGCATCAATCTCCCGACGAAACCATTCGCGCCGCGTTGCAGAAGTCGCATGCCAGGCTCCGGCGGCAGCATGAACTGGTCGTCGAGTACGGCGTCATGTCACTGAAGTCGTCTAACCTGGATGCGCTGCTGACGCTGGCGTGCGATGTCGTGGCCAAGGGCATGGAGACGCCATTCGCCAAGGTGCTCACGCCGATAGCGGACAGCGACGAGTTTTTGCTGTCCCATGGTGTGGGTTGGGATGAAGCTGACATCGGGCATGCCACGGTGGGCGGGGACATCGCCAGCCCCGCAGGCTATGCCATTTCCACCTACCGGCCAGTGCTGTCGAACCACCTGGGGCAGGAGCAACGCTTCAGAACCCCTTCATTGCTTAAAAAGTACGGCATCGAACGTGCGATCAACGTACCCATTCGCGGGCCATCCGCCCCGTTCGGCGTACTCGAAGCCGACAGCAGCAATGGCGAAGACTTCATCGAAAGCGACCTGGTGTTCCTGGAGGGCATCTCCAACGTCATCTCCATGGCGGTCGAGCGGATTTCTGCAAGCTCGGAGATGCATTCGTCCGACCCTTATTCGGAGAGCGTGCTCAACGCCAGCCCCGATTGCGTGAAGATCCTGTCCGCGAGCGGCGACATAGAATTCATGAACGATGCCGGCATGTGCCTGATGCACATCGGCGACCTGGCCCAGGTTCGCGGTGTGGCGTGGTCGCAGCTCTGGCCTGACGAATCCCGAAACCTGGTGCTGGAAGCGATCAGTAAAGTCACAGGCGGCGAGTCGACCCGGTTTGAGGCCTTTTGCCCAACCCAGCATCAGGAGCCGAAATGGTGGGACGTGACGGTTGCGCCCATTTTTGGCGAGCAAGGGGACTTTCAAAAGATGATCGCTGTTTCACGCGACATCACCGAGCGACGTCATCATGAAGCCCAGTTGCTGTCGTTGATCGACGCGCAGAACATCAAGCTGAGCAAAAGCGACCTGTACCTGGAAGAAATCCATCACCGGGTCAAAAACAGCCTGCACCTGGTCAACACGTTGCTGTTGCTGCAGGCAAACATGGCCCAGGATGAAGCGGTCAAGCTGCAGCTTGAGACGGCGGCGACTCGGGTGTTGACTATCGCCAGCGTGCATGAACGCCTTTATCAGAACGCCGAGGCCCAAGCCGTGCGGGCCTGTGACTACCTTGCGGCGTTATTGGGGGATTTGGGCAAAGCCTTGGCCGAGCGCAGAATCTTGCTCAACGCGGACACGTTCGTCTTGCCCGCCGAACGGATGGCGCCTCTGGGTTTGGTGATTTCCGAACTCATCACCAACGCCTTGAAGTATGGCAAAGGCACGGTGGAAGTCAGCGTGAGTGGCCAAGGGGATCATGCGCTGATCACCGTAACCGACGAAGGCGATGGTTTTCCGGAGTCTTACCCAAAACCAACGGGTACCGGCCTGGGTATGCGTTTGGTCAAAAGCTATTCGGGTTATGGCAACCAGGCGATCACAGTTGACCGTGCGCAAGCAAAAAGCACGATCCATGTGCGTTTCAAACTTTAGCCCCAGGGCAGTAGTGCAACCCCGGGGCCAAAGGCATCAGCGGTCTTCATCCCGTTGCTGAGCATCCCCGTGGTCGGCCTGGCCACCCATGCGGCCCTTGTCGGCGGGGTCTTGGCGGTTGGCTTGGTCAGTGCCGGGCTGCCCACCTTGGCGCCCTGTGTCAGTTGAGCGATCCCAGTCCTTGTTCATCTTGTCTTCAGGTTTCTGTCCTGGTTGCTGGCCGCCTTTCTGGTTGTCGGGCATGTCGCCCCCGGCACCCTGGCCGCCTTTCTGACCGGCATCGCCGGCACCGGTATTGGCGTTGCCGCCTTGGTTTGCACCCCAGTCTTGATTGTTCGCCATGACTGCATACCTCTGTTCACACACAGGAAGGTCTGTGTTCAGTTGTGACTTCGGGGCAATCTTGGGCGGTGCATTTATTGTTGGGGATTCTGACAAAACGCCTGAACAACCGCCGGCCCGGTATTTATGGCTCCAATAATCCTAAGCTTTTTGGGTTTAACCCCATTCTTTGCATGAGCCAGCTTGAGTCTTTCCCATATGCAGACTAATACTAAAGAACTGCCGGAGAGGGCTGATCATGCACATGCGCTTCGTTGTGGTTCCCGCGGTACCTCGCCATAAAGAGATCTTTCCTCGGCGCATTGGTTTTCCCAGTGCCTTGGGGGAGGGCTATGACCTTTACGACACGCAAGAAAAAGTCCGCCTCAGCCTGAGCTTTTCGACGCGCGCCGAAGCCGAGTTTGAATGTGCGGCGCGTAATAGCTGCCAAGATCCCCAGCAAGCGAATTTCGCCTGAGCAAGGTGCTTGAGCAGATTGCCGACCCGTTGTCTACGCTATCTGCCAGGTAAGCGCCAATTCGGGGGGCACGCATGGCCCAGGCGGATGATGTGATCATTTGCGAGTACTGCGACGCCGTGTACCGGCGCACGCCATTGCACCGTCATCAAAGTGCCTGCTGCCAGCGCTGCGGCGGCGTGCTTTATCGCCACAACCCATTGAATGTTCAGCAGCGTCTGGCGTTGTGCATCACCGGCGGGGTACTGCTGGTCTTCGCCAACGCCTACCCGGTGATGACCATCAGCATGAGCGGCTTGAGCAATTCGGCGACCTTGTGGGATTCGGTGCAGATCCTCAGCCACGGCAGCATCACCTTCATCGCCCTGGTGCTGGCGCTGTCGATCATCTTCGCCCCGGTGCTACAGATTGCCCTGTTGTGCTGGGTGCTAGGGTTTGCCCTGGGCAGGCGCCGCGCCCCGGGCTTTGCCGCTTGCATGCGGGCACTGGAGGGGTTGCGGCCCTGGAGCATGCTGGAGGTGTGCCTGCTGGGTGCCATGGTGGCGGTGATCAAGCTGGCAGGGCTGCTCGAGGTGATCCCGGGGATTGGGCTGATCGCGCTGGCGGCGTTGAGCGTGTTGATGATCTTCATTGCCGGCCGCGATATTCGCGACTTGTGGGTGCAGGTATGAGCGCCCCGGCGCTGGCCGAGCAACTGCACCTGTGCCTGTGTCACGGTTGCGGCCAGGCCTGCGACCTGCGCCAAGGCCAGCACCAGTGCGACCGCTGTGGCGCGCCGCTGCACCGGCGCAAGGCCAACCCGATCGCCCGGGGCTGGGCATTTCTGTTTGCCGCGCTGATCTTCTACGTGCCGGCCAATGCGCTGCCGGTGATGCGCACCGAGATGCTCGGCCAGGGCAGCGACAGCACCATCGTTGGCGGGGTGCTGGAGTTCTGGGAGGCGGGCGCCTGGGACATCGCGCTGATCATCTTTATCGCCAGTATCGGTGTGCCGGGCATCAAGTTCGTGTCCCTTGGCCTGCTGCTGTTCACTGCCCAGCGCCGCAGCCAATGGGCGCGTCGCCAACGTTCGCAACTGTTTCGCTTCGTCGAGCTGATCGGCTACTGGTCGATGCTCGACGTCATGGTAGTGGCGTTGGTGGCCGCGCTGGTGCAACTGCGCGGGCTGGGCACCATCGAGCCGCGGCCTGGCATCCTGTTCTTCGGCCTGGTGGTGGTACTGACCATGCTCTCGGCCATGAGCTTCGACCCACGCCTGATCTGGGACGATCATCCACACGACGGGGAGCACCACGATGGCGCTGGAGACTGAGAACCCTGCTGGGCCCGGCCAGGCGCAGGTACGCACACGCCGCTTCAGTGTCTCGCTGGTGTGGATCGTGCCGATTTTGGCACTGCTGGTGGGCGCCTCGCTGGTGGTGCGCAATTGGATGGAACAGGGGCCAGTAATCTCGATTTCCTTTCGCAGCGGCGAGGGGCTGGTGGCGCACAAGACCCAGGTGCGCTACCGCAGCGTGGTGATCGGCGAAGTCACCTCGGTGGAGCTGGCGGCGGACCACAAGAGCGTGGTGGCCAAGGTCGAGCTGTCGAAAGAGGCGGAGTCGTTTGCCACCGAAAGCGCCCGCTACTGGGTGGTGCGCCCGCGCATTGGCGCCGGTGGCATATCCGGGGTCGACACCTTGCTGTCGGGCAGTTTCATCGGCGCCGATGCCGGTGAGTCGAAAAAGCCTGCTAAAACCTTCGTCGGCCTGGAATCACCGCCGGCCATTACCTATGGCGAGAAGGGCAAGCGCTTCGTGCTCAGCGCCAATGACCTCGGCTCACTGGATATCGGCTCATCGATCTATTTTCGCCGGATCCCGGTGGGCGAGGTGGTGTCCTACGCGCTGCAGCCCGATGGCAGGGGCGTGGACATCGACGTTTTCGTGCAGGCCCCCTACGACGCCTTCGTCACCCTCGATACGCGGTTTTGGAATGCCAGCGGCATCGACATGCAGATTGGCGCCAACGGGCTGAAGGTTGAGACCCAGTCGTTGTCGTCGATCCTTATGGGCGGCTTGGCCTTCGGCACGCCCGAATATGCCGCCGCCGCCGAGCCCGCCGCCGACCAGCAGGCGTTCGAGCTGTTCGTCGACCGCGACGCGGCCCTCGCACCGCCAACGGGCAGCCCGCAGTACTTGCGCCTACGCTTCGACCAGTCGATGCGTGGGCTGACGGTGGGCGCGCCGGTGGAGTTCAAAGGGGTTGAATTTGGCAGGGTGACGTCGATCACGCTGGATTACGACCCTCAGAAACAGATATTCCCTGTGGTGGTCGATGCGGCGATCTACCCGAAACGCTTGGGGCCGGTGCACCAGAAAATGCTCAAGGTGTTCAACCATGCAGAAGGCGACGCCGCCGGTGCCCGGCGCCTGATAGGCACCTTCGTCGAACACGGCCTGCGTGCCCAGGCGCGCAGTGGCAACCTGATCACCGGGCAGATGTACATCTCGCTGGACTTCTATCCGGACGCCCCGAAAGTGGCCTTCGACATGAGCGCCGAGCCCATCGTTATCCCCACCGTGCCCGGCAGCCTGGAAAAACTCCAGGAGCAGTTGCAGGGTGTGGTCGAGCGCATCGGCAAGCTGCCGCTCGAAAGCATTGCCGGAAATCTGGACGGTACGCTGCGCGAACTGCGCAGCGCGGCCAAACGCGTCGATGGGCAAACCCTGCCTGGGCTGACGACCACACTGGATGAACTGCAGAAAACCCTGCGCACGGCCAATTCAGCGATCTCCGAGAACTCGCCGCAGCGGGAGAAACTCGGTGACACGCTGCAGGAGCTAGAGCGTATGTCCCGTTCGCTGAGGGACCTGGCGGATTACCTTGGCCGTCATCCCGAATCGCTCATTCGCGGCCGGCCAAAAGCGGCAGGCGCGGACGACGTGCAACCCTGACCACGCCCAAGGAGTGAGAGCCGATGCGCACGTTGCCTACCCTGTTGCTGGCCACGCTGGTGGTGCTGACCGCGGGCTGTCGCAGCGCGCCCAACAACTACCACACGTTGGTCGCTGCGCAGCCTAGCCATGCGGCGGGCGAGAAGATCCTGGTCGAGCGGGTCAGCATGCCGCCGCAGGTGGACCGCCCGCAGTTGGTGATCCGCCAGGGCACGAGCAGCCTGGTGATTCTCGAAACCGAGTGGTGGGGCGCCAACTTGGTTGATGAGTTCCGCAGTGCCTTGCAGGACCAACTGGGCGGGCCGGTCGGCGGCACGCCCAGCACACTGCTGCGGGTGGATGTGCAGCGCTTCGACTCAGTCCCTGGCCAGTACGCACTGCTGGAGGCCGTGTGGCGCTTGAAGCGCCCCGGGCAGGACGAGATGACCTGCCGCACCTCCGTGCAGACCGCCGCGCAAAATAGCGTCGGGAGCCTGGTTGGCGCCCAGCAGGCCAACCTGCAGAAGCTCGCCAGTGCCGTGCGTGCCAGTGCGTCGGGTTGCCCTAAGCCTTAGGTTTTGTTGCGCAATTTCTAAAAATTGACGCACGTGGGAGCGGGGTCGCCCCGCTCCCACAAAACGTTTCGTACAGAGCCTAATAGGCGGCGCTCAGCGCAGCCGCAACACGCGGTCCAGTGACAGCGCGCCAGCGCCCTTGGCCACCAGCAACAGCAGCAGGCCCGCCCAGGACAGGTGGGTAGGCCAGGCGTCCGGGTAGACGAACACCTCGATCACCGTGGTCATGCCCAGCAGGGCCAGCGCCGAAAGCCGCGTAAACAGGCCAAGCACCAGCAGCAGCGGGAACAGGTGCTCGGCATAGGTCGCCAGGTGGGCCGCGAGCCAGGGTGAAACCAGTGGCAGCGCATACTCGCTCTGGAACAACTCATAGGTACTGGGCGTGATGCTCAGAAGGCCCTCCACCTTGGTCCGGCCAGACATGAAGAACACCGAGGCGATACCCAGGCGTGCGACCAGGCACAGCACGGTGTCGTTGAGCAGTAATTGCAGGCGTTCGGCTAGGCTGTTCCAGCGTTGGCGCAGGCTGATTGCCGGGGCAGTGGGGCGCAGGGTGTCCATGGCCATTCCTTCATGCGAATGAGAGTGGGCGAAAGACCCGGGCTTGCATCAGGCGGCCGAGCAGGTCGCTGAAGTCCAGGTCGGGCTGGCGTTGCTGGGCGCATTGCGACGCGGTTTCCAGCGTATGGCCTGCCGCGCAGGCATCGAGAAAGGCGCAACCCCCGGCTTCCAGCGGCTGATAGCTGACGCCGTCGAGGCCGCCGCAGAGCAGCACGCCTTCGGCCACCCACGGTTGCGCGCCCGACCAGGGCAGGCCTTCACGGCTGCATCGCCACAGGCTGAGCACCGGGTGCGGATCGAACCACTGCCAGCGCACGCTCTGGCGTGGGGCCAGGCAGCTGTGCATCAAGTCGCTGGCGGTCATGCCAGCCAAGTCGGTGAGCGCCAGGCAAGGGTCTTCGGTAGCGATGAACGCTTCACACCAGTAAAAATCCAGGCGTGCCACATCGGCCAGGTAGGGCAGCCCATGGCTGGCCAGCAACTGTTCCAGAAACGCCGCGAAGCCCGCGCCATAGTGGATCAGCCGGGCATCGTCCGGGGGGGACTGCTGGGCGTAGGCGGTCGCGGCCTCCTGCATCCAATCGGCGCCGACCAAGGTCTCGACGCTGGGGAAGTTAGCCCGCAGCGCGTCGACGCAACCGGCCAGCACGGTATTGCGGTAGACCGCGAACGCCGCTTGCCCGGTCAGGCTTTGCAGCGCCGGGGCAGGGCGCTGGTAAAGCGCGTCGATGAAGGCGTCCTGGAACTGGCCGAGGGGCAGGTTCATGGCAAGGCTCCCGCAGACGTGAGGGTGGTTTGGGCGATGGCGCGTTCGGCAAGCAAGTCATCGTACGCGGGCAGGTTACCGTCGCGCTCGATCAGCGTCGGGCGTGGGCCGATACGCGCGATCAAGCGGCGGAACAGCGCCCAAACAGGTTCGGCAATCGCGGCATCGTGCGAGTCGATCAGCAGCGCGCCCTGCGCGTCGTGGCTGTGCCCGGCCAGGTGCACTTCGCTGATGGCCTGGGCAGGGAAGCGGTCGAGATAGGCCGCAGCGTCGAAACCCAGGTTGTGTGCGCTGACATGCACGTTGTTGACGTCCAGCAGCAGGGTGCACCCAGTGCGGCGCACCAGTTCGTCGAGAAAATCGATCTCGTCCCACTCATGCCCTTGCAACTGCAGGTAGTGGCTGGGGTTTTCCAGGGCGATTGACCGCCCCAGTGCATCCTGAGTGCGCAGGATATTGTCGCTGATGCGCGTTAGCGCTTCGCTGCTACGGGGAAACGGCAGCAGGTCGGGGTGGTATTGGCCGCGCCAGGTGGACCATGCCAGGTGCTCGGACACCAGTGCTGGCTTTACCTGGTCGATCAGCGTGCGCAAGCGGCGCAGGTGGGTGGCGTCCGGCTCGGCGTCCGCTGCCAGTGACAGCGCCACGCCATGCAGCGACAGCGGATGGCGCTCGGCCATGCGCTGCAGCCAGGCCAGGCGCGGGCCGCCGACCATGTAGTTTTCCGGATGGACCTCGTACCACAGGCCTTCGGCGTTGCTCGCCAGGGCCTGGGCATAGTGCTCGGCCTTCAGCCCTAGCCCAGCGCCCAGGGGTAAGTTCCGGTTCATGGTCGGCGGCCTCTGCTCAGGACTTGATCGGGGTCAGCGACCCCATGCCGTTGGGGGTCTTGATCGACGTGCAGGTACCGGCCGGGACGTTCTTCCAGTGCATGCCGTCGTAGTCCTTTTTCGCGCTGCCGGCGCAGGTGGTGCCAGCGCCGGCCTTGCAATCGTTTTTGCCGGCCATGGCGACGCCGTAGCATTTTTCCATGGCGGTACCCGTGCCGGCGGTGGTGCCGGCGAAGGCGACACTGGCCATTGAAGCGAGGGCCAGGGCGGCGGTGGCGAGGGCGAGGGTTTTCATGAGGGTGTCTCCAGAGGATGGGGCCCGGGTGTTGTACCGAAGGCTCATTGAGTAGTTCGCGGCGATCGCTGCCCGGGTTACAGGCCGACGAAAATTTTTTTCCAGTGGTCGTGGCTCATCTAAGGTTCGATAAAAGAAACCTTCCGACGGTGTAACCCTGGCGCCCAATGCAACGAACTAACCCACAGGAACTCCTCGCCGCTCGCGAGACGCAGTTGCAGGGTTTGCTGCTGCGCGGGCTGGCGGGTGATGCTCACGCCTACCGCGATTTTCTCGCCGCACTGGCGCTGCACGTGCGGGGTTTTCTCAAGCGGCGCCTGCAACAGCGCCCGGCCGAGGTCGAAGACCTGTTGCAGGAGGTGTTGCTGGCCGTGCATAACGCGCGGCAAACCTATCAGCCGCAACAGCCGCTGACGGCCTGGGTGCAGGCAATTGCCCGCTACAAACTGGCGGATTACCTGCGCCGCTACACGCATCACGATGCGCTGCACGACCTGCTGGACGACGACAGTGGCCTGTTCGCCGCCAGCGACGAAGCGCCCGCCCAGGCCAGCCGAGACCTGGGTAAACTGCTGGGGCAGCTGCCGGAGCGCCAGCGCTTGCCGATCGTCCACGTCAAGCTCGAGGGCCTGTCTGTGGAGGAGACCGCGCGTATCACCGGGCTCTCCAGTTCGGCGGTCAAGGTAGGCATACACCGTGGGCTCAAGGCCTTGGCCAGGCTGATTCGAGGCAGTGAAGACGATGAAAACCGATGACCTGATTACCCTGCTGGCCGCTGGCGAAGGGCCGGTGGACCGCCATGCCCTGGCGCGGCGCTTGGCCCAGGCGTTGCTCGCGGGCGTGCTCGCCGCAGTACTGATGACAGTGGCCCTCTATGGCGTGCGCAGCGACCTTGCCGACGTGGCGCGCACGCCGTTGTTCTGGGCCAAGCTGGCCTTGCCTGGCAGCCTGGCGCTGCTTGCGCTATGGCTCACGCAACGTTTGGCCCGGCCGGGTGTGAAGGGTGGGCTGGCCTGGGGGCTGCTGGGGCTGCCGTTGCTGCTGGTCTGGCTGGGCGCGGCGATCAGCCTGTCGGGCGCCCCGGTCGAGGCCCGTGCCGAGTTGATCTTCGGCCGTACCTGGCGCACCTGCGCGTTGAATATCTCGCTGCTGAGCGTGCCGGTGTTCATCGCCGTGGTCTGGGCAGTGCGCGGCCTGGCACCAACACGGTTGCGCCAGGCCGGTGGCGCTGCAGGGCTGCTCGCCGGTTCGACTGCAACCTTGGCCTATTGCCTGCACTGCCCGGAAATGCAGGTGCCGTTCTGGGGGACCTGGTACCTGTTGGGCATGCTGGTCCCCACGTTGGTGGGGGCGTTGGCAGGGCCCCGGTTGTTGCGCTGGTGAGAGGCAGCGAAAACGCTAAAACCCGCGCGAATGTGTTAACAAATCGGCTGTTCTTCGCGAAAACGATAACGGTCAGAACAATCGAAGGGACTATGTAATCCTCTGTTGCGAGATTTAGTCGCGCGTCATCTGCCCGGAATGAACAGGCGTTGATGACCTGTCACTCAAATCAGAATGTAATCGCTACGTTGCACAATGCCGTAATGCTCCCCCTCAACCAGGTGCACATAGCGCCCCTCCAGCAGATCAATCGGTAAGCAATCGTCGACATCGAGCACCGCGTCGGTATGGGGTTTCAACCATCCTGCCGCCATACGCTGCTTACCCAGTTGCTTGGCGGCGGCTTTGTCAGTAGCAGCCACTAGCAGGTAACGGTGAGCTTCACCAAATACCTGCCGCTCGTAACCCCCCAGGTTCAGGAAGAACAGGCGCATGGCCCCGGGCGGTGGCGCAGCCTGGCTGAACGCGATGCGATACCCGTCCACCCCGTGCACTTCCAGCCAGGAGTCGATGTGCAACCCTTTGGGGCTGCCGAACCAGGCGTTGCGCAAGAGGGGGTAGGTTTGCTCCAGCGAGTCGGCCTGGGCAAATACCACATCGTGAACTTCAATGCTGGCGCGGGGGTGGCGTCCGCCGAGCATGACGACGTAGAGCATGGAATAACCTGTGGTTTGACAGTGACAATGACCAGCATGCGTGGCGTCTGCCCGATCAGCAAGTCCATCTGACTTCAGATTCCTTTCAGATTCACGCCGGATACTCCCCTCATCGAATCCCACGGGGGGCGTTTCATGAACCCGCATCAATGGAGCAGCCTGCTGCCGCTGCGTATCGGTTGCCACGTCGACCACCATGCCCAACTGTCCCTGCACCTTGAGCCTGATGCAGGGCGTCGTGACCTTGAGCACTTCATTCATCAGTGTTTTCAGAGCGTGCATCACGCCGATGTGCACCATTACCTGCCTGAACTCCTGGCGTTGCATGACAGCCATGGGCGGATGATTGCCGCCGCAGGCATACGCCCGGCCAGCAGTGGTGCGCTGTTTCTCGAGCGGTACCTGGACGAGCCACTGGAGGCAGCGGTTACCCGCGTGGCCGGCTACGCGCTGGCGCGGGAGAGCATGGTCGAGGTGGGCAACCTGGCCTCGCTGAGCGCTGGCAGTGCACGCATCATGATCATTGCCGTGACCTGGCTGCTGGCCACGCGCGGTTTGCAATGGGTGGCATTCACGGGGGCGGCCACGCTGATCAACAGCTTCCAGCGCCTGGGGCTGATGCCTACTGTGCTCGCTGCGGCCGACCCTGAGCGGTTGGGCGAGCAGATGGATCATTGGGGAACGTACTACGACCAGCATCCGCAGGTGTTCGCCGGCAACATTGGGCTGGGTTTCGAGGCGCTGAGCAAGGCTGGCGTGTTTCAGCGCCTGGGTCTGCCATCGATCATCGAGGAGACCGGCCATGCCGCATGAGCTGGAGTACTTCCGTCAGTTGCTGTTCAAGTATGCAAGTGAGCAGGAGCGGGCCGTAGCCGTGCAAGGTGTAGCAGGGCGCTTCACCTTCCGGCAACTGCTGGCTGAAGTCGAAGCACGGGCCCACACCTTGCGTGCGCAATCGGGAGGCCCCTTGGTATTGGCCCTGGATAACGGCCCCGAACTGCTGTTCTGGGACTTGGCGGCGTTGTTTGCCGAGCGCCCTTGCGTGATCGTCCCTGGGTTCTTCAGTACTGCACAATTCAGGCATTGCATTGAGCAAAGCGGCGCCAGCCATGTGCTGTGCGAGGCGCAGTGGATAGATACGCTCGCCGAGCTGGGGTTTGTCCAGCAGGACGCGTTTTGGGCCCGGCCTGTCGGTGCGGGGGGGGCGCTGCCCAGCGGTACCGCCAAGATCACTTACACCTCTGGCAGCACGGGCCAGCCCAAAGGCGTTTGCCTGGGCGCCGATGCCATGCTGCGCGTGGCCCGGGAACTTGAAGCAGCCAGCCGGCCGAGCGCCCCCCAGCGCTATCTGGCGGTGCTGCCGTTTGGCGTGCTGCTGGAAAACCTTGGCGTGTACGCCGCGCTGATCGCAGGGGCATGCGTGCAACTCTATCCCCAGGTGCAATTGGGCATGGGGGGCGCGAGCCAGGTCGACTTCAAGCGCTTGCTGAGTGCCATTGCCCTGAGCGGCGCCCAAAGCCTGATTCTGGTGCCGCAGCTGTTAATGGGGCTGATTATCGCCATCGAGCGCGGCCTGATGCAGGTGGGGCCGCTGCGCTTCGTCGCCGTCGGGGGCGCGCGGGTTTCGCCCAGCCTGCTGGCAAGGGCCGAAGCGATCGGCTTACCGGTGTTCGAGGGCTATGGCCTGTCCGAATGCGCTTCGGTGGTGGCGTTGAACCGCCCCGGCGCCCAGCGCCTCGGCAGTGTCGGCAAGCCACTGCCCCATGTGCAGGTGCGCATCGCCGACGACGGTGAGGTGCTGGTGGCAGGTTCGCTCCTGCTCGGCTACCTGGGCGAAGCCCCTGTGTCCACGCCATGGTGGGCCACCGGTGACCTCGGCTATGTCGATCAGGATGGCTACTTGTACCTGAACGGGCGCAAGAAGCACCAGTTCATCACCAGCTTCGGGCGCAACGTCAACCCCGAGTGGGTGGAGGCTGAACTGACCCAAACCGGCGTCATCGCCCAGGCGTTCGTGCACGGGGAGGGCATGCCGCGCAATGTGGCACTGCTCTGGCCATTGGATCCCTGTACCCCTGATGCCACGATCGACCAGGCCGTGCAGCACAGCAATACGTCACTGCCGGACTACGCCCGGGTTCATGCCTGGCGACGCTTACCCAGCCCCCTCAGCTGCGCTGATGGCACCCTGACCGCCAATGGCCGCCCACGGCGCGAGGCCATTTTGCAGCACTACCAAGGCTTGTTATCCGACATCCCATTGTGAGGTTCGCCATGTCCTTTTTCGACACGCTGCAACTGCAAACCACCGAAGAGCGCCAGGCACTGTTCAGTGTGCCGGTGATCCGTGAAGCTTTGGCCGGCCAGGTCACCCTGGACAGCTACGTCGCCTTCCTGACCCAGGCTTATCACCATGTGCGTCACACCGTGCCACTGATGATGGCGTGCGGCGCACGCTTGCCATCACGCCTGGAGTGGCTGCGCGGGGCCGTCTGCGAGTACATCGAGGAGGAGTACGGCCACGAGCAGTGGATTCTCAACGATATCGATGCCTGTGGGGGTAACTGGGAAGCGGCGCGTGACGGCCGGCCAGCAATGGCGATCGAATTGATGGTCGCCTACCTCTACGACCTGATCGCCCGCGGCAACCCGGTCGGGTTGTTTGGCATGGTCAATGTGCTTGAAGGCACCAGCATTGCCTTGGCGACTCATGCCGCCGGTAGCATCCAGCGCACCCTGGCGCTGCCGGACAAGGCGTTCAGCTACCTCAGTTCGCACGGTGCGCTGGACCAGGACCATATGGTGACCTACAAGCGCCTGATGGACCGCCTGGACACTGCTGACGATCAGCAAGCGGTGGTCCACGCTGCCAAGGTGGTCTACCGCCTGTACACCGAGATGTTCCAGGGGTTGCCGCGTGGCAGCCAGCTGGGCCAGCAAGAGGTGCACCATGCGCTTGTCTGAATCCGTGGTAGTGCTGACCGGCGCCAGCGGCGGCATTGGCCTGCAATTGGCCGAGCAGTTGTGCGCAGCCGGTGCCCGGGTACTGGCGGTGAGCCGGCAGATGGGCAAGCTCGCCAGCCTGATGAACCACTACCCTGACAGGCTGCGCTGGCAGTCGGCCGACCTGCGTACTCCAGACGGCCGTGAGCAGGTGCTCGCCCGTGCCCGGGACATGGGCGGTGTCAACGTGCTGATCAACGCTGCCGGCGTCAATCGTTTTGCCTTGCTCGACCAGCTGGACGAGCAGGCCCTCGACGAACTGCTGGACATCAACATCAAGGCGGCCTTGCAGCTCACGCGTGTCTGCCTGCCACTGCTGCGTGCGCAACCCAAGGCGCTGGTGGTCAATGTCGGCTCGACCTACGGTTCTATCGGCTACCCGGGTTATGCCACCTACTGCGCCAGCAAGTTTGCCCTGCGCGGGTTCTCCGAGGCGCTGCGCCGCGAACTGGCCGATACCTCGGTGAACGTGCTGTACGCGGCCCCCAGGGCGACCCGCACGGCGATGAACAGCAGTGCAGCCACGGCGCTCAACGAAGCGCTGAAGGTCGGCATGGACGACCCCGCCGACGTGGCCCGCGCCGTCCTGCAGGCGGTTCAGTCCGAGCGCAGCGAGCTCTACCTCGGCTGGCCAGAAAAGCTCTTCGTGCGCATCAACGGCATGCTGCCCGGCGTGGTGGACCGCGCTCTGCGCAAGCAACTGCCGGTCATTCGTCGCTACATCGGTAGCCATTCCAAGGAGTCGCTCAAATGAAACGTCTGTTCGTTGTCGGGCTGCTGGCCTTCACCCCCCTGACTTGGGCGCTGGACCAGGCGGGCACGCAGCAGTTGGCCGCGCTGCAGCAACGCTGGGCGCAGATCCAGTATCAGACGCCCAAGGACAAGCGCGCCGATGCCTTCGAAAAACTCTCGGCTGACGCCTCGACCTTGGTCCACCAGCACCCAGGCTCGGCCGAACCCTTGATCTGGGACGGCATCATCAACAGCAGTTGGGCCGGGGCCATCGGCGGCCTCAGTGCGCTGGGCAAGGTCAAGGCCGCTAAGGCCAGCCTGGAACAGGCGATGGCAATGGACCCCACCGCTTTGCAAGGCTCCGCTTATACCAGCCTGGGGACCTTGTACGACCAGGTACCGGGGTGGCCCATCGGCTTCGGCGACAGTGACAAGGCTGATGCCTTGCTGCGCAAGGCGCTGCAGATCAACCCCAACGGTATCGACAGCAATTACTTCTGGGCCGATCATCTTTACCGGCAAAAACGCTATGCCGAAGCCACCGCAGCCCTTCAGAAAGCGCGGCAGGCGCCCCCTCGGCCAGGGCGTGAACTGGCCGACCAGGGCCGGCGTGGTGATATCGATGCTTTACTCAAAGCCATCAAGGACAAACAGGACTGAACATGCGGCTGCTGCTGGTTGAGGACGACACCGCACTGGGCGAGGGGATTTGCGACGGCTTGCGCCAAGAGGGCTACACCCTCGACTGGTTGCGCGATGGCGTGAGCGGGCTGCATGCCCTGCAGCACGAGACATTCGACCTGGCCATCCTCGACCTGGGCCTGCCGCGCTTGGACGGCATCGAGTTGCTGCGCCGGCTCAGGGCGGGGGGCGACAGCCTGCCGGTGCTGGTGCTCACCGCCCGTGATGCCACCGAGGACCGCATCGTCGGGCTGGATGCTGGCGCCGATGACTACCTGGTCAAGCCGTTCGACCTCAACGAGCTCAAGGCCCGCCTGCGCGCGCTGCTCAGGCGCAGCGCCGGGCGGGCCAAGGTGCTCATCGAACACGCCGGAGTGACCCTTGACCCCAGCTCTCAGCAGGTTCACTACAACGGCCTGCCTGTGGTCTTGACGCCCAAGGAGTACCGGTTGCTGCACGAGTTGCTGGCGCAGCCGGGCAAGGTGTTCACCCGTGAGCGCCTGACCCAGTTGCTGTACGGCTGGGACGAGGAACCGGAGAGCAACACCCTGGAGGTGAATATCTACCAACTGCGCAAAAAACTGTTCAACGGCCTGATCCGTACCGTTCGTGGCATCGGCTATCTGGTCGAGGGCAAGGTATGAGCTCACTGCGTCAACGCACGCTGTGGCGGGTGATGGTGCTGATGTTGCTCGGTACAGGGCTGCTGGCGCTGTACAACTACCATGACAGCCGGCGCGAGATCAACGAGGTCTACGATGCCCACCTGGCGCAGAATGCACGGCTGCTACAGGGGGTGATGAGCTTGCCGGTGCAGGAGGGCAACCGCGAGCAACTGTATCGCGCGTTCAACGAGGCACTGAGCAAGGCCGGGCGCCACCGGGTTGGGCACCCTTATGAAAGCAAACTGGCGTTCCAGGTCTGGGGGGACGGGGCAGGGCTGCTGGTGCACACGCCCAGTGCACCGACACTCGACCCACCGCCTACGGCGCCGGGTTTTTATGATTTTTCCAGCGAGGGCGAGCAATGGCGCGGGTTCGTGCTGCCAGTGCCGGAAAAGCACTGGATGATCTGGGTGGGCGAGCGCGATGATGTGCGCTTCGACCTGATCGACCGCATCGTGCGCCATACGTTGTTCCCGTTCCTGTTGGGCAGCCTGGGTTTGGCGTTGTTGGTCTGGGCCGCCATTGGCTGGGGCCTGCGCCCGTTGCAGAACATGGCCAATGTCATTCGCGCACGGCATGCCGACTCGCTCGAACCCCTGCAACTGGTGCCGCTGCCGTCGGAGCTGGAACCCATGCAGGCCGCCATCAACCGCCTGTTGGCGCACATCGAGGACCTGCTGCGCCGTGAACACCGGTTCATTGCCGATGCGGCCCATGAAATGCGCACGCCGCTGGCCATCCTGCGCCTGCATGCGCAGAACGCCCAGGCCGCCAATACCGATGCCGAGCGGCAGAAAGCCTTGGACTACCTGATTGGCGGCGTCGACCGCCTGACCCGGGTGGTCAACCAGTTGCTGACCCTGGCTCGGGTCGAACCGCGCCTCGGTCAGCGTGCCACCACCGAGGTCGATCTGGGCGAGGTCGTCACCGATATCCTGGCAGAGCTCACCCCCTGGATACTGGACCGCGGCCTTGAGCCATCGCTGGAGATTGGCGAGGGTGATCTTCGCTTGGCGATCGATGCCGGCGCGTTGGGTATCGCGTTGCAGAACCTGGTTTCCAACGCGGTGGAACACTCGCCACCCGGCGGGCGTATCACGGTTTCACTCAAGCGCTTGGGCAGTCGCTTCGAGCTGACTGTCGAAGACGAAGGCCCGGGCATCGACAAGGCCAGCCTCACCCGTGTGTTCGAGCGTTTCTACAGCCGCAACAGCCCGAATGGGGCAGGGCTCGGGCTCTCGATCGTGGCCACCATCATCGAACGGATGGGCGGGCAGGTGCGCCTGGACAACCGCGCCGACGGCGGGTTGGCCGCAACGTTGTCACTGCCCTTGCTGTAAACGGGCGCTTCAGCCTTGGGTATTGATCCTTCGCTGATCATCAGGCGTACACCCTTGGTGTTGCCTCCTGGCCTAAGCCGGTCTCGGGCCTTAATCATCGCGCCACGCGCGCCGGCCCAAAGCAGCTTGCAACCCCCTCCAAGGCAGCGTACCGAGCGGTGTGCCCGCTTCTGATAATCGCCTCCAACACCGAGCCCACGTTTTTGGAGCGCGTCATGCACAACAACAATAAGAAACTATCGCCTCGTATCCTGACGGCTGTCATCGCCAGCCTTTCGACCCTGGGCCTGAGCGGCGTCGCCGAGGCCGAGATCATGCTGTACGACAAGGACCAGACCACGTTTTCCACCGACGGCTACATCAATGCCTTTTACGTCAACAGTGATGTCGACCGGGCGGGCGATCAGTTCGACCGCCGCCAGTCACGGGTGAAGATGGGTTTTTTGCCTAACTACCTGGGCTTCAACATGGGTAAACAGGTGGATGACCTGAAGCTCGGGGCGCGTGCCTCGTTCTGGGTGACCATCAACGACAGCGAAACCAACGGCACCGACACCGCCATCGACGTGCGTCAGTTCTACGGCACCGTGGCCAACCCCGAGTGGGGCGAGGTGCTGATCGGCAAGGACTTCGGGCTGTTTGCGCGTTCCAATATTCTGCTGGACGAGCTGCTTGCCGGTTACGGTCAGGTCAGTGACAGCCTGGGGCTGGTGGACGGCGGCGGGGTATCGTTCGGCAACATCGGCAGCGGTTACCCGTACCCGTTCCCCACCTCGCAGATCACCTACCGCACACCGGTGATGGAGGGCCTGCGGGTGGCGGTGGGCATCATGGACCCGGTGGACACCAACGACAGTAGCCCGACCGGCAAGGCGTATCAGGAAAACCCCCGCACCGAGAGCGAGATCACCTACCAGTTCGACCTTGCCGGCGCCAAGATCTACAGCTGGATCAATGGCAGCTACCAGACCTCGGACAACACCGACTCGACGGTCAAGTCGATCACCTCCAAAGGTGTCGGCTATGGCGTGCAGGCGAAGATGGGCGGGCTGTCGCTCACCGGCTCCGGCTTCCAGGCCAAGGGTATCAACCCGTTCTTCACCAACAACGCCGGCGAGCCGACCCTGCGCAATGTCGACAGCGACGGCTACCTGCTGCAAGGGTCGTACAAAGTTGGCAAAAACCGCCTGGCGTTGTCCTACGGCAAGACCAAGGACGATGGCAACGGGGTGGTGGGCAGTGGCGCGGATTACGAGACGCGCGGTGTGGCGCTGTTTCATGACGTCAACGACAACCTCACGTTGGTGGCCGAGTACAACCAGTTTTCCATTGATGGGCATGACACCAGCGATCAGAACGAAGACACCGATACCCTTGCATTGGGGGCGGTGCTGACCTGGTAGACCGCTGGGGCCGCGAAGCGGCCCCAGCAATTGCACGTGCAACCCATACTCCCATGGAACCGCCTACCCGCTACCCAAGTAGCATTCGCCCTCTGGGACGTCCTCCGTACACTCAACCTTCAGACAACCCGCGCCGGAGACCACGATGCAGCAGGCCCAGAACGACGGTGTGGTCAGCGCCATGTCCCAGGCAACCGATGCGCGGCTTGCAGCACAGGACCTGGCGCGGCAGCTGCTGCACCCGCACCTGGGGTTCGTGCTGTTCTTCTGTTCTGCCGAATATGACCTGCAGGAACTGGGCGAGGCCCTGGAACAAGGTTTCGGCGGTATTCGCCTGGTGGGCTGCACCAGTGCCGGCGAAATCACCCCGCTAGGCTACGGCCGTAATTGCGTGACGGCGCTGGGGTTCGATCATCGGCAGTTTTCCATCGCCACCGAACTGATCGATGAAATGGAACGCTTCAGCCTGATCGACGCCCAGCAGATGGTCGAACGGCTGGTCGGCACCTGCCGCAGCAATACCCTCGCGCCGATCAAAGGCCACAGCTTTGCCTTGACCCTGCTCGACGGCTTGTCCAGCCGCGAGGAGATGTTCCTTGGCGCCCTGAGCGCGGCATTGGGGGACATTCCGCATTTCGGCGGCTCGGCCGGCGACGACAATTACCTGACCCGTACCCACGTGTACTTCGGCGGGGCGTTCCACAGCGGCGCGGCGGTAGTGGTGCTGGTCAATACCTGGCTCGACTTTGAAGTGTTCACCACGCACCACATCCTGCCGCGTGATGAAAAGCTGGTGGTGACCGGCGCCGACAGCGCTCAGCGGCGGGTCTTCGAACTCAATGCCGAACCCGCTGCCGAGGAATACGCCCGGCACATCGGCGTGCCGGTGGCCGAGCTCGATCACCGGGTATTCGCTGCCCACCCGTTGGCGGTGCGGATTCACGATCAGTATTACGTCCGGGCAATCCAGCAGGTGCACCCGGACCTGAGCCTGAGTTTCTACTGTGCGGTGGAAAACGGCATCGTGCTCACGGCCATGACACCGGGCCCGCTGTTGCCAAAGCTGCACACCCTGTTCGACGGGCTGCACCAGCGCTTGGGCCCCTTGCTGCTGACCATTGGCTGCGACTGTTTCCTGCGGCGCCTGGAATTGGAAGCGCACGACGGCCTGGAGCAGGTCGGCGCGTTCTTGCGCGAGCAGCGGGTGATGGGCTTCAACACCTATGGAGAACAGTTCAATGGCATGCATATCAACCAGACCTTCACCGGGGTCGCCATTGCCCGCAACCGGCCACCCGTCAGCCGCTGAACTGCAGGCCGAGGTCGTTCGGCTGCAGCATGAGAACCGCAAGCTGCAGCGCATCAACACTGCGCTGATCGAACGCGTCGAGTCGGGCGTGACCCGCGGTAACGACCCCTACGCGGCATTTCAGCACTCGGTGGTGCTGGCTGAGCAGGTCCGCGAACGCACTGACGCACTCAGCCAGGCCATGGCCGAGCTCAAGGCCGGTAACCACCTGCTCAGTGAAGCGCGGTTGCGGGCCGAGACCGCCCACCAACACTTGATCGACGCCATCGAAAGCATCTCCGACGCCTTCGTGTTGTTCGACCAGAACCAGCGCATCGTGCTGTGCAACAGCCGTTTCAAGGCGTTCTGGGCCAACAGCCGGGTGCGGATCATCGCTGGCATGCGCTTGGCCGAGGTCAAGCAACTGATGACCGCCAGCGGGGTGTTCACCGAAGAGCCCCGCGGGCCGGCCGATGAGCACCTGCTGTACCGCCTGCAGAACGGGCGCTGGCTGCAAGTCAGCGAACGGCCTACTTGCGAAGGCGGGCGGGTGTTCCTGTTCACCGACATCACCGAGGTCAAGCTCAGCGAGACCTTGCGCCGCGAGCAGGCGGTGGCGCAGAAATCGCAACTGATTCGCCTGATCACCGACCATGTTCCAGCGCTGATTGCTTACCTGAATGCCGACCTGGTCTACGAATTCACCAACAAGGTGTATGAGGAGTGGTACTGCTGGCCCCGCGGCGTGATGTTGGGCCAAAGCCTGCGCGAGGCCCACAGCGAGTCGCATTACCAACGCCTGGAGGCCTACGTGGCGCGCGCGTTGGCGGGCGAGAGCGTGACCTTCGAGTTTGCCGAAAACAACATCAACGGCCAGGAGCGCTACATGCTGCGCTCCTACGTCCCCAACCGCCTGGCCAATGGCGAAGTGGTGGGGATCTTCGTGTTGATCCGCGACATTACCGAGCGGCGCAAGAGCGCCGAGGCGCTGCACCAGGCATACCAGAACCTTGAACAACGGGTGCGCGAGCGCACCGCCGAGCTGACCAGCCTCAACGACCAGTTGCTGCGCGAGATCGATGAGCGCAGCCGGGCCGAATCACGGTTGCGCGAGGCCAAGCGCGAGGCCGAGCAGGCCAACCTGTCGAAGACCAAATTTCTCGCTGCGGTCAGCCATGACCTGCTGCAACCCCTGAACGCGGCGCGGCTGTTCACCAGCGCGTTGCTCGAACGCCGCGAGCCGCACCAGAGTGTTCAACTGGTGCGCAACGTCAGTAATTCCCTGGAGGACGTGGAAAACCTGTTAGGCACCCTGGTGGATATTTCCAAGCTTGACGCCGGGGTGATCAAGGCCGATATCGCCCCCTTCGCCCTTAGCGAACTGATGGACAATTTGGCCGCCGAATACGCCCAGGTGGCGCGCAGCGAAGGGCTGGAACTGCACTTCGTGGGCTGTTCGGCCTTGGTGCACAGTGACATCCAACTGTTGGCGCGCATCCTGCGCAACCTGCTCAGCAATGCCATCCGCTACACCCGCAGCGGCCGCGTGGTGCTGGGCTGTCGGCGCCAGCGCCGGGGCCTGTGGATCGAAGTCTGGGACAGCGGGATCGGCATTGCCGAAGAGCGCCTGGACGAAATGTTCCAGGAGTTCAAACGGGGCGATGTACAGCGCCCGGACCAAGACCGTGGCTTGGGCCTGGGCCTGGCGATCGTGGAAAAGATCGCGGGCATCCTCGGCCATCGGATTCGGGTGCGTTCCTGGCTCGGCAAAGGCTCGGTGTTCGCCGTCGAGGTGCCGCTGAGCGCAACCGCGCCCAAGGCCCCGCCGAGCCTGGCCATCAGCGAGCCGATGATCGAACGCCTGCGCGGTGCGCGGGTGTGGGTGCTGGATAACGATGCGGCGATTTGCGCCGGCATGCGCACCCTGCTGGAAGGGTGGGGTTGCCGGGTGGTCACTGCGCTGTCGGAGCAAGACCTGGCGCGGCAGGTGGACAACTACCATGCCGAAGCCGACCTGTTGATCGCCGATTACCACCTGGACAACGACTGCAATGGCGTCGATGCCGTGGCGCGGATCAGTGCCCGCCGCGCCGTGCCGATTCCGGCATTGATGATTACCGCCAACTACAGCAACGAACTCAAGCAACAGATCCGCGAGCGGGGCCACACCCTGATGCACAAGCCGGTGCGGCCAATGAAACTTAAGGCGGCGATGAGCCATTTGCTGGCCAATAGCCCCATTCAGCCGCTTTAACGGCGCAGGTAGTCGCCGAAGTCGATATCGCCAGCACTGAGGATGGCCTGTACCCGGTTGTGCACGTTGAGTTTGCGCAAGATCGCCGAAACGTGTGCCTTGACCGTGGTTTCGGCGATGTCCAGGGTGTAGGCGATCTGCTTGTTCGACTCGCCTTTGGTCATGCGCTCGAGCACCAGCAACTGCTTGCGGGTCAGGGCCTGGAGCATCTCGGGTGGGAAGCTTGGGGTATCGCTCTGGCGCCGGCTGGTGCTGCTTTTGTTGGCGCGAATGATGTCGGGTGGCAGGTAGACATTGCCGGTGAGGATCTGCTCGATCGCTTCGATCATCTGCGAACGTGGCGACGACTTGGTGATGAAACCCACGGCGCCATAGGTGATGGCCTGCAGCACGATTTGTTTTTCCTGCTCGGCCGAGACGATCACCACCGGTGTGGTCGGTGCCTCGTTGCGCAGGGTGATCAGGCCATTGAGGCCGTGCATGCCGGGCATGTTCAGGTCGAGCAGGATCAGGTCGAGGTCGTCATGTTCCAGGGTCAGCGCCAGGGCGCTGTCCAGGTCGGCAGTCTCCATGACTTCGCTGCCTGGGAAGCCATCGCTGATGACGTTGTGGATGGCTTCGCGAAACAGTGGGTGATCGTCGGCAATCAGAATTTTGTACATGGCCTTTTCACCTCGTTTTTATTGGATGGGGCGCGCACGCGTTTACCGGTGGTGAGTTCAGGGGAAGGGCTCTGGCTGGGCCGGCTGCAGTGGCAGGTTGGCAGCTTCCCAGGCGTCGAGGCCGTCGCGGTACCAATACAGGGTCTTATAGCCCAGGGATGCTGCGCGTTTTACCGCGTTCCAGCTTAACCAGCAATCGGAGCGGCAGTAAAAGACCAGCGGTTGCTCCAGGCGGCCGGCGGTGGCTTTTTGCAGATGGTGCACGAAGTAGTCTTGCCAGGCGGGGCTCAGCTCGCCGTCGCCGGTGTTGGCCAACCAGTGGCTGCCGGGGAGGTTGGCGTGGGGTTCGTCTTCGATGAAGCGGCCTTGCAGCCATTGCCGGCGGTACACATCGACCAGCACCGGCTTGGGGTTCTGGCCCAGCAGGCTTTGCAAGGTGGCGGTGTCGATGACCTGGGCGCCCTCGACCTGGTGCGGTGTCGGACTGCGGTAGAGGGTGGTGCGATACCCCTCGGCAGAAAACAGCGGCGTGGTGCCGGCCTGGGCGACGCCCAGCAGCAGATTCAGCGAAAGGGCTGCCAGCAAAGCACGTGGCAGCCTGGGCAGGGCACGAGGCATGGGGTTTATCCTTTTTGTTATAGGCCCATTACATGCCAGCGGCGGTGCTTTGTGAATGCGACGATAGACAGTAAAGCCAGTACTAAAGTAGTAGGGCCTAACCCGCTGCTGACGCACGCCACTGTAGGAGCAGCCTTGTGCTGCGAAGAGGTCGGCAACAGCAGCGAAGATTCATTGTGTTGTCACTGGCCTCTTCGCAGCACAAGGCTGCTCCTACAGGGATTTTCGCAAGGCATGAGGTGTCAGCGCGGCTTGCGCAGCGCTGCGTGCTGGGGGTTGAAGGTCAGTATCGCGAGCAGGGTGAACAGCACGGTCAGGCCCAGACAGACCGCCAGCGCCAGCGGATTGAAGCGTTCGTACAGCGCGAAACGCACCAGTTCCACGGCGTGGGTGAAGGGGTTCAGGGCGCACAGCCAATACAGCCACTGGCTGGCCTCGCGCATCTTCCACAGCGGATACAGCGCCGAGGACAGGAAAAACAACGGGAAGATCACGAAATTCATCACCCCGGCAAAGTTCTCCAACTGGCGAATCGCATTCGACAGCAACAGCCCCAGGGCGCTGAGCATCAGGGCCACCAGCAACAAGGCCGGCAGCGCCAGCAACAACCCCGCAGCTGGGGGCTGCACGCCATACAGCCAGGCAATGGCGAGAAACGCATAAACCTGTAGCAGGGAAATCAACGAGGTCGCCAGCAGCTTGCTGCCGAGCAGAAACGCCCGCGGCAAGGGGCTGGTCAGCAGCACGCGCATACTGCCCATCTCGCGGTCATAGACCATCGACAGCGAGCCCTGCATGCCGTTGAACAGCAGAATCATGCAGGCAAGGCCGGGGATGATGTACACCTCGTAGGGGATGTAGGTGTCGTAGGGCTCGATGATCGCTATGCCCAGGGCCGCACGAAACCCGGCGGCAAACACCAGCAACCACAGCAGAGGGCGCACCAGGGCGCTGAGAAACCGCGTGCGCTGCAACACGAAACGCAGGCATTCGCGCAGCAGGATGCCGTTGAAACATTGCCAGTAGGCGTTCATCAGGCCTTCACTCCTGGGGTGGCGCCGGGCGCGCGGGTCAGGCGCGCGAAGGCGTTGTCGAGGTCGCCGCCGTGCGCTTGGGTCAGGGCATCGGCGGTGCCACTGGCGACCAGGCGACCCTGGTGCAGGATCAGCAGGTCATCACTGGGCTGCACCTCATCCAGCAGGTGGGTGGTCCAGAGCACACTCAGCCCCTGCTCGCGGCACAGGTGCCGAAGGTGCTGGTTGAGCGCCAGGCGGCTGGCCGGGTCGAGGCCGACGCTGGCTTCGTCGAGCAACAGCAAGCGCGGTTGGTGGAGCAGGGCGCGGGCAATTTCCACCCGGCGCCGGTGCCCGATGTTCAGCGCACGAACGGGCTCGCGCCGGCGCTCGTCGAGGCCCTGGCGTTCCAGTTCGGCCTCCACCCGCAGGTTGCCCTGGCGCCGCGACAGGCCATGCAACGAGGCGTGGTAGCGCAGGTTCTGTTCGACGCTCAGGTCCAGGTCCAGGGTGCTTTGCTGAAACACCACGCCCAGCTGGCGTAAGGCCGGGCGCGCCGCGTTGCGCAACGAGCAGCCGCAGACGCGGATGTCGCCCTGTTGCACGTCGTAAAGCCGGGTGAGCAGTGCGATCAAGGTCGACTTGCCCGCGCCATTGGGGCCCAGCAACGCAGCAAAACGCCCGGGCGCCACGCTGAACCCCACGTGCTTGAGCGCCTCGCGCTGGCCGTAGGCGAAACTCACGTCACTGACGTCGAGGGTATTCATGGCGTGACCACCACGCCCCACGGGTAGCGCCCGACCTTTACCGATTTGAGCACCTTGAGGGTTTTCGTATCGATCACCGAGACGTCGCCGCTGACCCCGTTGGTGGCCAGCAATTGGCTTTGGTCTGGGGTGAACGCCAGCTGCCAGACCCGCCGCCCAACCAGCAGGTAGTCCAGCACCTCGTAAGTCTTGGCATCGATTACCGCCACATGGTTGGCCGGGCCCAGGGCGACGAACGCGTACTGGCCATCGGCGCTGAGCTTGATGCCCACCGGCTGGACTTTGTCCGGGTGCACGCCCTTGATCTGGAAGTTCAGGGTTTTCAGCACCTGGCGCGTGGCCACGTCGAGAATGGTCACCGTGCCGCCGATTTCTGCCGAGGCCCATAGCCGCGAGCCATCCTGGTTGAATTCGACGAAGCGCGGCCGTTGATCCACCAGGGTGCTGTCGGCCAGGGTCTGGGTGCTGGTGTCGATCCAGTGCAGCATGTTGGTGGTTTCGCTGGTGTTAACCGCCCACTTGCCATCCGGGCTTACCGCCATGCCTTCGGGCTCGATGCCGACATTGATCTGGCCGAGCACTTTGTCGGTTTCGGTGTCGATCACCGTTACCAGTGCGTCGTCTTCGTTGGACACATACAGCCAGCGGTCATTGGGGTGCAGGGCGAACTGCTCGGGGTCCTTGCCGGAGGGCAGCTCCTTGATGATCTTGCGGGTGGCCACGTCCATCACCTGCACCCGGTCCGAATCGCTGGCGCAGATGTACAGCCGCTTGTTGTCGTGGGACAGCAGCAGGCCACGTGGGCGCTGGCCCACGGGCAGGGTCTCGGTAACTTCCAGGCTTTGCAGGTCGATCAGGCTGAGGCTGTTGTCCTTCTCGTTCGAGACCCAGGCGGTGGCGGCGCTGGCGTGCCCGGTGGCAAGCGCCAGCGCGCCGGCCAGCAGGGTGGGGAAAAGCACAGGCCGGTAGCAAAGGGGGCGACGCATGGCGGAATCCTTTTTTTGTGATTATCGGTTTCAGGGGTAGCCGCAGGTCACTTCGGGCTTGTCGAAGCCCAAGCTGTCCATTTCGTTGAAGGGGTGCAGGAAGCCCTCCTGGGGCGAAGTGCTGACCAGCGCGCGTGGCTGAACCAGCGGGATGGGTTGGCGCAGTTCGCCGTTCCATGGGCGGTAGCTGAGCTTGCGGCCCTTGAAGCCATCCAGCGGCAGCTGGTCGCTGAGCAGCAGTTGCTGCAGGGCGCGTGGCTCGGCCTGGCGCAGTTTGCTGACGGCGCTGGCGATGCTGCGCACGGCCATCCAGGCGGCGAAGTCGCGGTCGTTCATCCAGCGTCCGGCCTGGGCTTCGAAGCGTTTTTGCAACTGCGCCGCGCCGAAGGTTTCTACTGTCTTGTGCCAGCCGGTGGGGGTCAGGCCCTGGGTGCCGGCCACGGGGCGGGGATACCAGGTCTGGTAGGGCAGGTACTCGCCGAAGTCGCCGCGTTCGTCGGCCACCAGCACCACGTCGTACTCGGCGGTCTGGGTGAACAGGGGCATGTCGGCTTGGGCGCTGCGGCGCTGGTCGTTGTCGAAGCGCCAGGTTTTTTCCGCCACCAGCTGCACGCCGAAGCGCTTCACCGCCCGGCGCAGGGCCGTGGCGTAGGCCTGGTCGTCCTCGGTCTGGCCGACGACGAGCAACGCCCGCTGCCATTTGCGCAGTACCAGAAACTGCGCCAGGGCATCGGCCAGCATGGCGCGGCTGGGCAGGCTATGCAGCACATTGCCCAGGCACTGGCTGCTGCGCAGGCTGTCGTCGGGGCTGCCAGCGTTGAACAGCAGGCTATCGGGCAGGGCAGCAGACAGTGCGCGCAGGCTGGCGGCCGGCGCGTTCACCACGAACAGCCGCAGGCCTTGGTCATGCTGGGCCTTGGCGGCTTGCAGCAGGGCCTCGGGGCTGTCTAGTTGGGTGCTGACAAGGGTGAACGCCTGCTTGAGAAAACGCCCCGTGCTGTTGCTGTCGACAATCGCCAGCTCGGCGCCCTGCAGCCCCGCGTCGGCGGGCTCGGGGATGATGTTGGACAGCAGCGGGCCGGGGTCGGGGCGATAACCCAGGTAGCCGATGCGCACCTGCAATTGCGGCTCTGGCGGGGCGGCCGATGCGAAGGCCGAACACAGCACCGTGGCCAGGGCCAGCAGGCAGGTCAGGGCAAGAGGGGCAGGCTGGCGCATAAACGCACTCCACGGCAGATGGCGCCAGCATAGGAAGCCGGCCGGGAGGGGGAAATATGCAGAAAGTAGCGCTCGGCCAGTACCAAGGTAGTAAATCACCGCTAAGGCCTCGGTTTTACGATGGGTCGCAGCCCTGGCCGCGTTCAACCGGAGGAAAACTGCCCAATGCGCCTCATCAACCTGTCGGCCCAGTGGCGGATCAACCTGTGGGTCACGTTCTTTTTCGCCTTGGTCACCGTGGCCTGTGGCGGGTTGCTGCTGCACCAGGCGGTGGCCGATGTCGAGCGCGAATTGCAATCTGCCGAAGCCGTGGTGGCGTACCTCGCCGACACCGCCGAACGCGACCCGGCGAGCCTGCAACCGCGGCTGACCCAGCGCCTGCGACACGTGCGGGTGCACTGGCTGGCGGTGGGCGAAACCGCGCAGATGCCGCGGGAGGCCGGCCTGGATGCCTGGCTGGGGCGCCAGCTGTTCGGTGATCGCCGCCACAGCACCCGCATGCTGGACTTGAGCGACGGGCGCCGGGTTCTGATCGCCGTGGACGCGCGGGATGAAATCGACGAAGTCCGGGATTCCCTGCAGCAGTTGCTGGGCTTATGTGGCCTGGCCTTGCTCGTGAGCCTGTTGACCATTCGCTGGGCGGTGCGGCGCGGCCTGGGCCTGCTGGATGAACTGCTGCGGGCGTTGCGCCAGGTCTCGGGTGGGCAGCTGACCACCCGCCTGCGCGAGGCCGGCCTGCCGGAGGCACGCCAGCTGGCGGCGCATTTCAACCGCATGACCGCGGCCCTGGAGCAGACCCGGGCTGACAATGCCCAACTGACCCAAACCCTGCTGGCGGTACAGGAACAGGAACGCACCCACCTGGCGCAGGCCCTGCACGATGACCTCGGGCAGTACTTGGCGGGTATCCGCGCCCAGGTCTGCCTGCTGCGCCTGGTGGCAGGCCAGCCGACGGTGGTGGAGCAGACCGCGCAAGCCCTGGAGCTTAATTGCGAACGCTTGCAGCAAGGCTTTCGTGCCTTGGTACACGACTTGTATCCGGTGGCGTTGCAACACGTGCCATTGGCCGAAGCCTTTGGTGTGCTGGTGAGCCAATGGCAGGCCAGCCAAGGCATCGATTGCCGTTTGCGGGTCGGTGAGCGCCTGCCGGTGCTGCCTGGGCCCAGTAGAACGCATTTGTATCGCCTGCTGCAGGAGGCGTTGACCAACGTTGCCCGGCATGCCGGCGCCAGCCAGGTGCGGGTGCGCCTGCAACGCAGTGCCAAGGGCTTGCGCCTGTTGGTGCGTGACAACGGCTGCGGCGCGAGCCAACCCCAGCGGCCCGGCGTAGGCCTGCATTCGATGGCCGAGCGCGCGCGCAGCCTGGGCGGCGAATTACGCATCCTGAGTCGCCCGGGTGCCGGCTGGGCGTTGGCCCTGAACATTCCCATGGAGGCCTGATGAATATCGTATTGGTGGATGACCACGCCGTGGTGCGCCAGGGTTATGCCAGCCTGTTGCGGGCGGTGCTGCCGGCGATGGAAGTGCGCGAGGCCGCCAGCGGCGAAGAGGCGCTGGTGCGGGTTCAGGAGCAAGTGCCAAACCTGGTGATCATGGACTTCGGCCTGCCCGGCATCAGCGGCCTTGAGACCACCCGCCGGCTGCGCCAGCGCCTGCCGCAACTGCGGGTGCTGTTTTTCAGCATGCATGATGAGCTGCCCCTGGTGCGCCAAGCCCTGGAGGCGGGGGCTTCGGGCTACCTGACCAAGAATTCGGCGCCCCAGGTGTTGATCGAGGCGGTGCACCGGGTGTTGGCCGGGCATGCCTATATCGAGCAGCCTTTAGCCACACAACTGGCCTGCACACCGCAACAGAACGCCAGCGACCCGCGCTTGCAGCGCATGACCCAGCGCGAGTTGGAGATTTTCGTGATGCTGGCCAAGGGCACCCCGGTGCGGGTGATTGCCGAACAGCTGTGCATCAGTGCCAAGACCGTTTCCAATCACCTGACTTTGCTCAAGAGCAAGTTGCAGGTGAGTTCCCATGCTGAGCTGGTGCACCTGGGGATCGATTTGGGGGTGGTGCGGGTGGCGGGGTGAGGTTTTGTGGGAGATTTTGTGACCTTGGGGTTCGGTTTGGAATTTTTGGCGCCTGGGAGATCGAGCGCCGCCCGCGCGGCGCTTCGCGAGCAACGCTCGCTCCTACGTTTGTTTCGGGCCAATTATTCCTGGGGCAAACGCGCGCGCCCGCCTTGGCGCATGACGCGATATCGCGTCGAACAAACAAGGCGGTCGCACGCGCCTCTCACAGGCGTTATTGGCCCGAAACAGACGTAGGAGCGAGCGTTGCTCGCGAAGCGCCGCGCGGGCGGCGCACGATCTCACAGGCGCCAAACCCCTCACGGCGAACACCCTGCTCAATCATCCCAACTCCCAGGACAGCCCACACACCCTTCCATATTTGCCTCCTGAAAATTCCCATAATGCTGCCGCGCGCCGCGCAGATCGGCTTGGGCCAGGTTGCTCTGGCCAAACTTGGCTTCCTGCAGGTTGGCATCGCCAAGGTTGGCCCCTTGCAGGTCGGTTTTGCTCAGCCAGGCCATCTCCAAGTCCGCCGCCCGCAGGTTGGCCTGATGCATTTTCGCCCCGGAAAGCCTGGCGAACTGCAGGTACGCCGCACTGAGGTCGGCCTTCTCGAACTGCGCTCCCTGGGCAAACAGCCCCCAGCCTTGAATGGCAATCAACGTGCTATGGCTCAGGTCTGCCAACCGCAGGTTGCTTTGCTGCAGGCTGGCGCGGGTCAGGTTGGCGCCCTGCAAGCGGGCCTTTTCCAGGTTGGCCAGGTCCAGGCGGGCATGGCGCAGGTCGGCATCGCGCAGGTCAGCGCCGGCCAGGTTCATCTTGCGCAAGTCCTGGTTGGCCAGGTTGGCGCCACGCAAATTGGCGCCCGGGCACTGGCTGCCTTCGGCGATCATGCAGCCGTTGACGGTCAAGGGCGCATCGTTGTCGTCGTCGGCATTCACGGCCAGGGCAGGGGCAAGGAGCAACAGCAGGGCAAAGGGCAGGTAATTCATGAGCGAAGACTCTCGGTGAAAGGAGGGAAGGTGCGGGGAGGGCGCTGGGCGCTCCCCGCAGGCGATCACCGCTGCGCGGTCTTGTTGTCCCAGCTTGGGATCTTGAACACCCAGAACGAGCCGCCCTGGGCCACCGGCTTGGTCAGTTCGGCCATGTCGCCGCCCCACAGCGGCACCGCGCCGCCATAGCCCACGGTCACGCCGATGTACTGCTCGCCGTCCTGTTCCCAGGTGATGGGTGGCGAGACGATGCCGCTGCCGGTCTGGAACTTCCACAGCTCCTTGCCCGTCTTGGCGTCGAAGGCCTTGAAGAAGCCGTCGCCAGTGCCGGTGAACACCAGGTTGCCCTTGGTCGCCAGTACGCCGGCCCACAGTGGCAGGTGCTCTTTGTGCTCCCAGACCAGCTTGCCGGTGGCCGGGTCCATGGCGCGCAAGGTGCCGACGTGGTCGTCATACATACGCTTGATGCGAAAGCCCATGCCCAGGTAGGCCGAGCCTTTCTTGTAGTTCACTTCTTCGGTCCAGTACTCCTCCTTCCACTGGTTGCCGGGGATGTAGAACAGGCCGGTGTCCTGGCTGTAGGCCATGGGGTTCCAGTTCTTGCCCCCCAGGAACGGCGGCGAAACTTCCACCGGCTTGCCTTTGGTTTCACCGGGCAGCGGCTTGGCTGGCCGCTGGCCGGGGTTTTCCACCGGGCGCCCGGTCTTGAGGTCGATATGGCTGGCCCAGGTGATGTTGTCGACGAAGGGGAAGGCGTTCTGCAATTTGCCGTTGTTGCGGTCCACCACGTAGAAGAAGCCGTTGCGGTCGGCGTGGCCGGTGGCCTTGACCACCTTGCCGTCCTTGTCCTTGTAATCGAACAGCACCAGCTCGTTGTTGCCGGAGAAGTCCCAGGCATCGTTCGGCGTGTGCTGGTAGAACCACTTCACCTCGCCGGTGCTTGGGTCGACGCCGACCTGGCCCGAGGTGTAGAGGCTGTCGTAGTCGTGGGGGTTGCCGTCCTTGGACGTGCGCGCCCAGGTGTTCCAAGGGCCAGGGTTGCCGGCACCGACGATGATGGTGTTGCTCTCGGGGTCGAAGCTCGCGCTCTGCCAGGGGGCGCCGCCGCCGTGGCTCCAGGCCTCGACCTTGCCGGTCTCGGTGGTCGGGTCGTCTGGCCAGGACGGCGCCTTGACGTCGCCGGTCGGGGTGCTGTCCTTGCCATTCAAGCGGCCCATGTGGCCTTCGACGAAGGGCCGCATCCACACTTCTTCGCCGGTGTCCGGGTCGCGGGCGAACAACTGGCCGACCACACCGAACTCATCGCCAGAGCTGCCGTGGATCAGCAACACCTTGCCGCTGGTCTTGTCTTTGATCAGCACCGGGGCGCCAGTCATGGTGTAGCCGGCGCTGTGGTCGCCGAACTTCTTGTTCCACACCACCTTGCCGGTGCGCTTGTCGAGGGCGATGAGGCGGGCGTCGAGGGTGCCGAAATAGATCTTGTCGCCGAAGATGGCCGCCCCGCGGTTGACCACGTCGCAGCACGGGCGAATGTTGTCTGGCAGGCGGTGGTTGTAGGTCCACAGGCGTTTGCCGGTCTTGGCATCGAGGGCAAATACCCGCGAGTAGGAGCCGGTGACGTAGACCACGCCGTCGCTGACGATGGCCTGGGATTCCTGGCCGCGCTGTTTTTCGTCGCCGAAGGAATAGGACCAGGCCGGGGTCAGCTTGAACACGTTCTGGTCGTTGACCTGGGCCAGCGGGCTCCAGCGCTGGGCATTGGTGCCCATGCCGTACTGCAGCACGTCCTGGGTGGTCAGGTGGTCGTTGGCGATGTCTTCCCAGGTCACGTTCTTGCTGGCAGGTGCCGCGGGGGCGGTGGCCGCGGTGGCCGCCGTGGCCGCCGTGCAGAGGGCCAGGCTACCGGCCAGCAGCAGGGCCCGCACGCTGAGGGCCAGAGGGGAAAGGGCGGGTAGCGATCTTATTGTCATGGTTGCAGTTCCCTGTGGAGGTTTTGGCCTGCACAGGGTGGCGGCGGGACGGCGGCTGGGGATACGGAAAAAGTCCCGCCCTTGCCGGGAATAGTTCCCGGGCGGCACCTCATTTGGCCCTTCGCCACAAGCCCTACTACCAAGGGAGTAAGGCCCGGCCACCAAAGCAGCATACGGCCGCGCGCGGGCTGTTTCTAAGATGGCGGCACGGCCTCTGTGGTTGAGGCCTTGCGTGCAATATTGAGGGCATAACAATGACAAAAAAACGCAACGTCTTGCTCGCTACAGGCCTGCTGGCCGGTGCTTTGCTGACGGGCACGGTGTGGGCTCATGGCAATGTGGTGCCCCAGGCGGTGGAAACCCAGGGCCTGACCCCGATCAAAGACGCCGGGGTAAGCCTGGACGGCGACGGCTGGGCCGCGGTCAACCCGTACCGCACCTCCCCCGAGCACGACAAAGCCGTAGAAATCGGCGCCTCGGCCTACAACCAGAACTGCGCCGCCTGCCATGGCCTGGAAGCCAAGTCTGGCGGTATCGCCCCGGATTTGCGCCTGCTCGATGTGGGCGAGGCCGGGGATGAGTGGTTCGTCGAGCGGGTGCGCCACGGCGCGGTGCGTGACGGGCGGGTGTACATGCCGAAGATGGCCGATTACCTGAGCCAGGAAGCCCTGTGGGCGGTACGCACCTACCTGGACAGCGTGCACGTCGAGGAGTGATCGCCATGCGTCTGTCGGCCGTGCTGTTGAGTGGCCTGCTGCTGTGCTGTGCGGCAGTGCAGGCTCAGGTGCGCAATTACGACGCGATCATCGCTGCCGGTGAATTGAAGGTGGCGGTGTACAAGGATTTCGCGCCCTACAGCTTCGAGGACCACGGCCAGCCGCGTGGCGTCGATGTGGAGCTGGCGCAAGCGCTGGCCACGGCCTTGGGGGTGCACCTGCAATTGATCTGGGCGCCGCCAGGGGAAAAGCTCGACGACGACCTGCGCGACTACATCTGGCGCGGCAGCCCGCTGCGCCATCAGCAGTTGGCCGATCTGATGATGCGGGTGCCCTACGACCACGCCTACGCGCAGAAGCGCAACGAGCTGGGCGAGCTGGAAAACGCCCAGGTGGTGATGTTCGGCCCCTATCAGGAGGAGCGCTGGCAGGTGGCCTATGACCGCCGCCGCCTGCCCTCGGTGGCCAGTGTCGCGGTGTTCCAGCAGCACCCCATCGGGGTCGAGGTGGACAGTGTGCCGTCGTTCTACCTGACCTCGGTGTTCAACGGCATGCTCAGCGCCAACACCCACCATTACCCCAGCGTGCAACAGGCGTTCGGCGCGCTACACGCCGGCCAGGTGGACGCGGTGATGGCGATGCGCGGCGAGGTTGACTGGCAGTTGCATCAGGCCGCCGACCCGCAACTGGCCCTGGCGGAAAACGCCTACCCGAACCTGGGCAAGCAAGCATGGGACATCGGCATGGCCGTGCATGAAAGCAACCGGCAGTTGGCCTATGCGGTGGAGGAAGCCCTCGAGGCGATGATCCGCGATGGCCGGCTGAAGGCGCTGTACGCCACTTACGGCCTGCGCTACGAGGTCCCGGAGATGTACCAATGAACTGGCGGGCGACATTACTGCTGGCCTGTTGGATGCCTTGGGCAGCCCAGGCCGGTGAACCTAGCAGCAAGACCGACCCGGTGCCCTCGGTGATGTGGGATTTCTACCACAAGCAACTGCTGGGGCAGGCGCCGTTCGTTTTCGATGAGCGGGTGAAGCTGTTGGCGCCGCCCTTTGCCGAAGACGCCCGGCAAGTGCCGCTGGAGATCGACGCCCGCGCATTCGCGGGCGACGTGGTACGGATTCTTGCCTGGGCCGAACTCAACCCCCTGCCGCGTATTGTCGACTTCGAGCCTGGCGAGCGTGTGCTGCCATGGCTGTCGATCCGCATCCGCATCGAACAGGCCACGCCGCTGCGCGCTGCGGTGCTGACGCGTGACGGCCTGTGGCATGTCGGCTCGACCCTGATTGATGCGGCTGGCGGTGGTTGTACCGCGCCCAGCGTGGTGCGCACCCAGCCTGGCTGGGAGGAGCATGTCGGTGAGGTGCTGGGCGGGCGCTACCCGCGCGGTGATGGCAGCCGCTTGCGCCTGCAGGTGTCCCACCCGATGGACAACGGCCTGGTCAGCGGCATCCCTGAGTTCTTCCTCGAACATGCCGAGTTGCAAGACGCGGATGGCCAGCGCCTGGCCAGCCTCGCGCTGTATCCGGCAGTCAGCGAGAACCCCAACCTGGGGTTCGATATCCAGGGCCCCGGGCTTACCCGGCTGCTGTTGCGGGACAACAGCGGTAACCAGTTCGAAGCGGCGGTGCCGTGAGCGCGTTGCTTGCCTTCACCCCCCTGACCAGAGGCGCCTGTCATGCGTTGGATGCTGCTCTTGTTGCTGTGCCTAGGCCTACCGGCCTGGGCTGACCTGGACTATCGACTCACGCCCCGGCAAATCGCGGAAGGCACTTGGCTGCTGGAGGGCAGCACCGACAATTTCGCCAAGGCCAATGGCGGCAATATCGTCAATACCGCGTTCATCGTCACCGACAGCGGCGTGGTGGTGATCGACAGCGGGCCGTCCAAGCGCTACGGCGAGGCCCTGCGCCAAGCCATTGCCGCCACCACCGACAAGCCGGTGGTCGAAGTGCTGCTGACCCACCATCACCCCGACCATGTGCTGGGCAACCAGGCCTTTACCGATGTGCCCATCGGTGCCCTGGCTGGCACAGGCGACCTGTTGCGCCAGCAGGGCGAGGCGATGGCCGAGAACATGTACCGCCTGGTCGGTGACTGGATGCGCGGCACCGAGGTGGTGCTGCCGACACGGGTGCTGGAACCGGGTGTGCATGAGGTGGGAGGGCACCGGTTGCGGCTGTTGGCGCTGGGCGGGCATACCGGTGCGGACCTGGCGATTCTCGATGAGAAGACTGGCGTGCTGTTTGCCGGCGATTTGGTGTTTTACGAGCGCGCCCTGACCACCCCCAACAGCCCAGGGCTGGACGTTTGGCTCAAGGACCTGGACACCTTGCAGGCTTTGCCCTGGAAGCAGCTCGTGCCGGGGCATGGGCCGGTGGCCAGCGATGCTAAGCCTTTTGCGCAGATGCGTGATTACCTGGGCTGGCTGGATGGCTTGATGCGCGAGGGGGCAGCGCGTGGGGATGACATGGTCGAGATGATCCGCAGCCCCATCCCTGAGCGGTTTGCCGGTATCAGCCTGACCCGTTATGAGTTGATTCGCAGCGTCAGTCACCTGTACCCGCGGTATGAGCGTTTGCGGTTGCAGCGTATCGACGGCAAGCCGCCTTTCTGATGAGTTAACTCGGCCTATTTGTAGGAGCGGCCTTGCGTCGCGAAAGGGCTGCGAAGCGGCCCCGGGATTTCTGCATCACCGCTGAAATTGCTGGGGCTGCTTCGCAGCCCTTTCGCGACGCAAGGCCGCTCCTACACCGGGCCGCGTGAGGGCAGGCCCTGTACCAAGGAACTAGAAAACTCCACATTGCGGGCAATTGTTGGCAAGCAGGTCGGGCACAAGAATTCTCGGCACACCGGGAAAATTTCCCGGGCACAACAAAAAAACCAAAGGTAGCCGTCATGACCCGATCCCCACGTCGTCCCTTGTTCGCCGTGAGCCTGGTGCTCAGCGCCATGCTGCTGTCCGGCGCGGCACAGGCCGCTGTCAGCGATGAAGAAATCCTCCAGGACCCGAAAAACCCGCAGCAGATCGTGACCAATGGCCTGGGGGTCCAGGGCCAGCGCTACAGCCCGCTGGACCTGCTCAATGTCGGCAACGTCAAGGAACTGCGGCCAGTCTGGGCCTTTTCCTTCGGCGGTGAAAAGCAGCGCGGCCAGCAGGCCCAGCCGCTGATCAAGGACGGCGTGATGTACATGACCGGCTCCTACTCGCGGGTGTTCGCCGTCGACGCCCGTACCGGCAAAAAGCTCTGGCAATACGATGCGCGCCTGCCAGATGACATCCGCCCTTGCTGTGACGTGATCAACCGCGGCGTAGCGCTGTACGGCGACCTGGTGTTCTTCGGCACCCTGGATGCCAAGCTGGTGGCCCTGAACAAAGACACCGGCAAGGTGGTCTGGAGCAAGAAGGTCGCCGACCACAAGGAAGGCTATTCCATCAGCGCCGCGCCGATGATCGTCAACGGCAAGCTGATCACCGGTGTGGCCGGTGGCGAGTTCGGCGTGGTGGGCAAGATCCAGGCGTACAACCCGGAAAACGGCGAGCTGCTGTGGATGCGGCCGACCGTGGAAGGGCACATGGGCTACGTCTACAAAGACGGCAAGGCCATCGAGAACGGTATCTCGGGCGGCGAGGCGGGCAAGACCTGGCCCGGCGACCTGTGGAAGACCGGTGGTGCAGCGCCGTGGCTGGGCGGTTACTACGACCCTGAAACCAACCTGTTGCTGTTCGGCACCGGCAACCCGGCGCCGTGGAACTCCCACCTGCGCCCAGGCGACAACCTGTATTCCTCGTCGCGCCTGGCCCTGAACCCGGATGATGGCACCATCAAATGGCACTTCCAGAGCACGCCCCATGACGGCTGGGATTTCGACGGCGTCAACGAGCTGATCTCGTTCAATTACAAGGACGGCGGCAAGGAGGTCAAGGCCGCCGCAACCGCTGACCGCAACGGCTTCTTCTACGTGCTGGACCGCACCAACGGCAAATTCATCCGCGGCTTCCCCTTCGTCGACAAGATCACCTGGGCGACCGGCCTGGACAAGAACGGCCGCCCGATCTACAACGAGGCCAGCCGGCCAGGGGCACCGGGCACTGAGGCCAAGGGCAGTTCCGTGTTCGTCGCACCGGCCTTCCTCGGCGCCAAGAACTGGATGCCCATGGCCTACAACAGGGACACTGGGCTGTTCTACGTGCCGTCCAACGAATGGGGCATGGACATCTGGAACGAAGGGATTGCCTACAAGAAAGGCGCGGCGTTCCTCGGGGCCGGTTTCACCATCAAACCGCTCAACGAAGACTACATCGGCGTGCTGCGCGCCATCGACCCGGTCAGCGGCAAGGAAGTCTGGCGCCACAAGAACTTCGCGCCCTTGTGGGGCGGGGTGCTGACCACCAAAGGCAACCTGGTGTTCACCGGCACGCCGGAAGGTTTCCTGCAGGCGTTCAACGCCAAGACCGGCGAGAAAGTCTGGGAGTTCCAGACCGGCTCCGGCGTACTTGGCTCGCCGGTGACCTGGGAAATGGACGGCGAGCAGTACGTCTCGGTGCTGTCCGGCTGGGGCGGCGCGGTGCCGCTGTGGGGCGGCGAAGTGGCCAAGCGGGTGAAGGACTTCAACCAGGGCGGCATGCTCTGGACCTTCAAGTTGCCTAAACAGCTGCAGCAAGCGGCCAGTGCCGAGGCGCCAGCACCCAGCGCCAAGCCGCAAAGCTGACACCGGGCCGCTTGCGGCCCTACTACCAAATGACGAGAGCTCCGCTGCCAACGATGCATACGTCTGGCACGCGGGGCTTTTTACCATCGGTCCATCGCCTGTCGTTGGACAGGCATCGACCCGCAGAGGCTCAGCATGATCTACGCACAACCCGGAACCCCAGGCGCCATCGTGTCGTTCAAACCCCGCTATGGCAATTTCATCGGCGGCGAGTTCGTGCCGCCGTCCGGTGGCCAGTACTTCACCAACAGCTCGCCGGTCAATGGCCAGCCGATTGCCGAATTCCCACGCTCCACCGCCGCGGACATTGATCACGCCCTGGACGCCGCGCATGCCGCTGCCGACGCCTGGGGCAAAACCTCGGTGCAAGACCGCGCCCTGGTGCTGCTTAAGATCGCCGACCGCATCGAGCAAAACCTGGAAGTGCTGGCCGTCAGCGAAAGCTGGGACAACGGCAAGGCCGTCCGCGAAACCCTCAATGCCGACGTGCCGCTGGCGGCGGACCACTTCCGTTACTTTGCCGGCTGCATCCGTGCCCAGGAAGGTGGGGCGGCAGAGATCAACGAGCTGACCACGGCCTACCATTTCCACGAACCCCTGGGTGTGGTCGGGCAGATCATCCCGTGGAACTTCCCGCTGCTGATGGCCGCCTGGAAGCTCGCCCCGGCCCTGGCCGCCGGTAACTGCGTGGTGCTCAAACCCGCTGAACAGACCCCGTTGTCGATCACTATTTTCGCCGAGCTGATCGCCGACCTGCTGCCAGCAGGTGTGTTGAACATTGTCCAGGGCTTTGGCCGTGAAGCCGGTGAGGCCCTGGCCACCAGCAAGCGCATCGCCAAGATCGCCTTTACCGGCTCCACCCCGGTGGGCTCGCACATCATGAAATGCGCGGCCGAGAACATCATCCCGTCTACCGTCGAGCTGGGCGGCAAATCGCCGAACATCTTCTTCGAAGACATCATGCAGGCCGAGCCTGCGTTCATCGAAAAGGCCGCCGAAGGCCTGGTGCTGGCGTTCTTCAACCAGGGCGAGGTGTGCACCTGCCCGTCGCGGGCGCTGATCCAGGAATCGATCTACGAGCCGTTCATGGCCGAGGTGATGAAGAAGATCGCCAAGATCACCCGTGGCAACCCGCTGGACACTGACACCATGGTGGGTGCCCAGGCGTCCGAGCAGCAATACGACAAGATTCTCTCCTACCTGGAGATTGCCAAGGAGGAGGGCGCGCAGTTGCTCACCGGCGGCGCTGCCGAGCGGCTCGACGGTGACCTGGCCACCGGGTACTACATTCAGCCGACCCTGCTCAAGGGCCACAACAAGATGCGCGTGTTCCAGGAAGAGATCTTCGGCCCGGTGGTGGGCGTGACCACCTTCAAGGACGAAGCTGAAGCCCTGGCCATCGCTAACGACAGCGAGTTCGGCCTGGGCGCAGGCCTGTGGACCCGTGACATCAACCGCGCCTACCGCATGGGCCGGGCGATCAAGGCCGGCCGCGTGTGGACCAACTGCTACCACCTGTACCCGGCGCATGCGGCGTTTGGCGGTTACAAGAAATCCGGCGTGGGCCGCGAGACCCACAAGATGATGCTCGACCACTACCAGCAGACCAAGAACCTGCTGGTGAGCTATGACATCAATCCGCTGGGCTTCTTCTAAGGGCACACAGGCCCGGCGGTAGGGTGCCGCCAGGCCTGGATGCAACGACGCACGTGGGGAGGGCTCTGGGTGGGCGCCTCCCCGCGTGCGTCACCCGTGTGGGTAAAAGCCCGCGTCACCCCCTACCAACGCACCCCGCAAGTTCGTTCCAAAGTAGCATTCGGCCCCGCCGCCCCCCGTGCATTAATGCCTCTACCGGAATTGCCCGGCACAAGAAGAGGACTGCCCCATGTGGACTAAACCCGCCTTTACCGACCTGCGCATTGGCTTCGAAGTGACGATGTATTTCGCCAATCGTTGATGGCTCTGCGGCCATCGTAGCGATGGCCGTTCCTTCTCTGGGGATTGTTGCCCATGCACATTCGTGTTCTCGGCTCCGCCGCTGGCGGTGGTTTTCCGCAGTGGAACTGCAACTGTCGCCAATGCACCGGTGTGCGTAATGGCAGCCTGAGGGCGCAGCGGCGCACGCAGTCTTCGATCGCGGTGAGCGACGATGGCGAGCAGTGGATCCTGTGCAACGCTTCACCCGACATCCGCGCCCAGCTCGAAAGCTTCCCCGCTTTGCAACCGGCGCGCCGCCTGCGCGACACGGCAATTGGCGCGGTAGTGCTGCTGGACAGCCAGATCGACCATTGCACGGGCCTGCTCAGCCTGCGCGAAGGCTGCCCGCACACGGTGTGGTGCACCGAGCGGGTGCATGAAGACCTGAGTAGCGGTTTCCCGCTGTTTACCATGCTCAAGCACTGGAACGGTGGCTTGCAGTGGCAATGCATCGGCCTGGACCGCGAACCGTTTCGCATCGCTGCCTGCCCGAACCTGCAATTTCGCGCGATCCCGTTGCTGAGCAACGCGCCACCGTATTCGCCCAACCGCGGCAACCCGCAACCGGGCGACACCATCGGCCTGCTCATCGAGGACCGGCGCAGTGGTGCCTCGGTGTTCTATGCGCCGGGCCTGGGGCAGGTCGATGCCGAAGTGGCGAGCTGGATGCGCCATGCCGACTGCCTGCTGCTGGACGGCACGCTGTGGCGCGACGACGAGATGCGTGTGTGCGAAGTCGGCCAAAGCCTGGGCAGTGAAATGGGCCACCTGGCGCAGAGTGGCCCGGGCGGCATGCTCGACGTGCTGGAGGGCTTCAGCCGCCAGCGCAAGATCCTCATCCACATCAACAACACCAACCCGATCCTCGATGAAGACTCGGCCGAACGTGCCTTGCTGGATCGACGGGGGATTGAAGTGGCGTACGACGGCTTGTCTATCACGCTGTAAGGGCTGGCACCGCGTGCCCTGGAGAACCGCAATGACCGACACCCCCATGACACCCCCTGAATTCGAAGCGGCCTTGCGTGCCAAGGGCGCCTATTACCATATCCACCATCCCTTCCATCAGGCGATGTATGCCGGGCGTGCGACCCGAGAGCAGATTCAGGGCTGGGTTGCCAACCGCTTCTACTACCAGGTCAACATCCCGCTCAAGGACGCGGCAATCCTCGCCAACTGCCCAGACCGTGAGGTGCGCCGGCAATGGTTGCAACGGGTGCTCGACCACGATGGCGCGCCGGGCAGCGAAGGCGGTATCGAAGCCTGGTTGCGCCTGGGGGAGGCGGTCGGGCTGACGCGTGAGCGCATCCTCTCCCAGGAGATGGTCCTGCCTGGGGTGCGTTTTGCCGTGGACGCCTACGTCAATTTCGCCCGCCGCGCAGGCTGGCAGGAGGCTGCCAGCAGCTCGCTGACCGAACTGTTCGCGCCGCAGATCCATCAGTCGCGCCTGGACAGCTGGCCCCAGCACTACCCGTGGATCGATGCCGCCGGCTACGACTACTTCCGCACACGCCTGGGCCAGGCGCGGCGCGATGTCGAACATGGCCTGCGTATCACCTTGGCGTATTACGTCACGCGTGCCGGCCAGCAGCGGATGCTGGAGATTCTGCAGTTCAAGCTCGACGTGCTCTGGAGCATGCTCGATGCCATGAGCATGGCGTATGAGCTGGAGCGGCCGCCTTATCACAGCGTGACCCAGCAAAACGTCTGGCATCGGGGGATCGCCCTGTGAAACTGATCGACGGCGAACAGGTGCTGGGTTTGCGCCGCGGCTACCGCCTGCAATGGGAGCCGCGCCAGGATTGCCATGTGCTGCTGTACCCCGAGGGCATGATCAAGCTCAATGCCAGCGCCGGTTGGGTGCTGGAGCTGTTGGACGGTCAACGGTGCGTAGCGGCGATCATTGACGGCTTGGCGCAGCGCTTCCCCGATGTACAGGGGCTGGACGAGGATGTGCTGGCGTTTCTGGAGGTGGCCCGTGGCAAGCACTGGATCGAATGACACCCGCCCGGGGCCGCCGCTGTGGTTGCTGGCGGAGCTGACGTACCGCTGCCCTTTGCAATGCCCGTATTGTTCCAACCCGTTGGACTTTGCCCAACATGGCCAGGAGCTGACCACTGAGGAGTGGATCCGCGTGTTCCGCGAAGCGCGGGCGATGGGCGCCGCGCAGTTGGGCTTTTCAGGCGGCGAACCGCTGGTGCGTCAGGACCTGGCGCAGCTGATCAAGGCCGCGCGGGACATGGGCTACTACACCAACCTGATTACCTCGGGTATTGGCCTGACCGAGCAGAAAGTCCGCGACTTCAAGGTCGCCGGGCTCGACCATATCCAGATCAGCTTCCAGGCCGCAGATGAGGCGGTCAACAACATGCTGGCCGGCTCGCGCAAAGCGTTCGCCCAGAAGCTGGCGATGGCCAAGGCAGTCAAGGCCCAGGGTTACCCGATGGTGCTGAACTTCGTGACCCATCGGCACAATATCGACCAGATTGCCGACATCATCGAGCTGTGCCTGGCGTTGCAGGCGGACTTCGTGGAACTGGCGACCTGCCAGTTCTACGGTTGGGCCGAGCTCAACCGTGCCGGCCTGCTGCCGACCCGCGAGCAATTGCAGCGGGCCGAAGGCATTACTCAGGCGTATCGCCAGCGACTGGAGGCCGATGGGCATCCGTGCAAGCTAATCTTCGTCACGCCGGACTATTACGAAGAACGCCCCAAGGCCTGCATGAACGGCTGGGCCAACCTGTTTCTCGATATCACCCCAGACGGCACTGCGCTGCCGTGCCACAGCGCCCGCCAGTTGCCGGTGGCCTTCCCCAACGTGCGCGAGCACAGCCTCGAGCACATCTGGAACGATTCTTTTGGCTTCAACCGCTACCGTGGCAATGACTGGATGAAGGAGCCCTGTCGCTCGTGCGATGAAAAGCACCAGGACTTGGGCGGCTGCCGCTGCCAGGCGTACATGCTCACCGGCGATGCCGCCAATGCCGACCCGGTGTGCAGCAAGTCGCCGCACCACGGGGTGATCCTCAAGGCGCGGGAGCAAGCGCAAACAGCGGGGCAGGGCATAGCGCAGCTGACCCTGCGCAACGAGCAGGCGTCGCGGCTGATTTTTCGTGGCTAGGCTGGGCCCCCGCTTTGGTCTGGTTGCTTTCGCCGCGGGATGCTTTACGCTGGCGATTACCTTCCAGAACAATAAGAACAGGCTTTCCAATGAGCCAGAGTTTCAGCCCGCTTCGCAAGTTCGTTTCGCCTGAAATCATCTTTGGTGCCGGCTGCCGGCACAACGTCGCCAATTACGCCAAGACCTTCGGTGCGCGCAAGGTGTTGGTGGTCAGCGACCCCGGCGTAATTGCTGCGGGTTGGGTGGCGGATGTCGAGGCCAGCCTGCAGGCCCAAGGCATCGACTACTGCCTGTACACGGCCGTGTCGCCCAACCCGCGGGTCGAAGAGGTCATGCTCGGCGCCGAGATCTACCGGGAAAACCACTGTGACGTGATCGTCGCCGTCGGCGGCGGCAGCCCGATGGATTGCGGCAAGGCGATCGGCATCGTGGTCGCCCACGGGCGCAGTATTCTCGAGTTCGAAGGGGTGGACATGATCCGCGTGCCCAGCCCGCCGCTGATCCTCATCCCCACCACGGCCGGCACCTCGGCCGACGTGTCGCAGTTCGTGATCATTTCCAACCAGCAGGAGCGCATGAAGTTCTCCATCGTCAGCAAGGCGGTGGTGCCCGACGTCTCGCTGATCGACCCGCAAACCACCCTGAGCATGGACCCGTTCCTGTCTGCCTGCACCGGCATCGATGCGCTGGTGCATGCCATCGAGGCATTTGTGTCTACCGGCCACGGGCCGTTGACCGACCCGCATGCGCTGGAAGCCATGCGCTTGATCAATGGCAACCTGGTGCAGATGATCGCCAACCCGACCGATATCGCCCTGCGCGAGAAGATCATGCTGGGCAGCATGCAGGCCGGGCTGGCGTTCTCCAATGCGATTCTGGGTGCGGTCCACGCCATGTCCCACAGCCTGGGCGGTTTTCTCGACTTGCCCCATGGCTTGTGCAACGCAGTGTTGGTGGAGCACGTGGTGGCGTTCAACTACAGCTCGGCACCCGAGCGTTTCAAGGTGATTGCCGAGGTGTTTGGCATCGACTGCCGCGGGCTTAACCACCGGCAGATCTGCGGGCGTCTGGTGGAGCACCTGATTGCCCTGAAGCACGCGATCGGCTTCCACGAAACCTTGGGCCTGCATGGGGTACGTACGTCCGACATCCCGTTCCTGTCGCAACATGCGATGGATGACCCGTGCATCCTCACCAACCCCCGCGCGTCGAGCCAGCGTGATGTCGAGGTCGTCTATGGCGAGGCCCTCTGACGAGCAGCAGCGGGCGCTTGCCGGGCTGCTGGGGCTGGGCGACCACTCGGCACGCAAGAGCCATTACCCGGAGCTGGCAGCCCGCCTGGACGAGCTGGAGGCCGAACGCAACCGTTACAAATGGCTGTTCGAAAATGCCGTCCACGGGATTTTCCAGGCCAGCCTGCAAGAAGGCATGCGTGCCGCCAACCCCGCGCTGGCGCGCATGCTTGGCTACGACAGCCCGCAAGCCGTGCTGTTTTCGCTGACGGACCTGGCCGCCAACCTGTTTGTTGGCGGCGCCGAAGAGCTGCATGCAATCACTGCGACGCTCGCCCGCGAACACAGCCTGCACGGCTACGAAACTCGCTTGCGGCGCCGCGACGGCAGCCACCTCGATGTGCTGATGAACCTGCTGCTAAAGCCTGGCCACGAAGGGCTGGTCGAAGGCTTTGTCGCCGACATTACCGAACGTAAGCAGGCCCAGCAGCACCTGCAGCAACTCAATGACGAACTCGAACGACGGGTCGCCGCGCGGACCGATGAACTGCTCGAGGCCAACCGCAATCTGCAGCAGCAGATCACCGAGCGTAAAGCGATTGCCCGCGCCCTGCGCGATGCCCGCGACGCCGCCGAAACCGCCAACCGCAGCAAGGACAAATACCTGGCTGCCGCCAGCCATGACCTGCTGCAACCGCTCAATGCCGCCCGCCTGTTGATTTCGACCCTGCGCGAACGGCAGTTGCCGGAGGCGGAGCAGGTGCTGGTGGAGCGCACCCACCAGGCCCTGGAGGGCGCCGAAGACTTGCTGACCGACCTGTTGGACATCTCCCGGCTCGATCAGGCGGCGGTCAAGCCCGACGTGGCCTTGTACCGCCTCGACGAGCTGTTTGGCCCGCTGGTCTCGGAGTTCAGTTCGGTGGCGGACGCTGAAGGGCTGAAGCTGCGGGCGCACATTGGCGACTATGCCATCAACACCGACCTGCGGCTGATGACACGGATTTTGCGCAACTTTCTCAGCAACGCCTGCCGCTACACCGACGAAGGCAAGATCTTGCTCGGGGCCAGGCGTCGCGGCAGCCACTTGCGCCTGGAGGTCTGGGACACCGGGCGGGGCATTGCCGAAGATCGGTTGGAGGCTGTGTTCCTTGAGTTCAACCAACTGGACGTCGGCCGTGCTGCCGATCGCAAAGGCGTGGGCCTGGGGTTGGCTATCGTCGAGCGGATCGCCAAGATTCTCGGTTACCGCGTCCAGGTACGGTCGTGGCCGGGGCGTGGCTCGATGTTCAGCATCGAGGTACCGATCGGCACAGAAGTGCCGCTGCCTGCTCACCCGGCGATGCCGCAAGCCAGCGCCGGAAACCCGTTACCCGGCCGCCGGCTGCTGGTGTTGGACAACGAAGTGAGCATCCTCGAAAGCATGGGCGCGCTGCTTGGGCAGTGGGGCTGTGAGGTGGTGACTGCAACCGATCAGGCCGGTGCCCTGTTGGCCTTGCGGGGGCAGGCGCCGGAGCTGATCCTGGCGGATTATCACCTGGACCACGGCGTTGTGGGTTGCGAGGTGGTCAGGCACTTGCGCGAGCATTTTGCCGTCGCCATTCCAGCGGTGATCATTACCGCGGACCGCAGCGATCAGTGCCGGCGCGCCTTGCAGAAGCTTGGCGCGCCGCTGCTGAACAAACCCGTCAAACCGGGGAAGTTGCGGGCGGTGTTGAGCCAGTTGTTGGGGTAGGCGGTGAGGGCCAAGGGGCCGCGCAGCGGCCCCAAATGACCTGGAATAGTCCACTTCAGTTCGACAAGCCTGCCTTATCCAGCACCTTATCGAGCCACGACTGGTCCAGTGCACCCGTGGCAATCTCTGCCTTGACGGCCTCTTCGTGAGCCTCGTGTTCGCGCGCTTTGCCTAGCACGAGTTCAGCCACGTTCTGGGGGAAGGCGACGATGCCGTCTTCGTCAGCGACGATGATGTCACCGGGTGAGATGAGCATGCCACCAATCGAAACCGGCACGTTGATTTCGCCCGGCCCGCTCTTGTAAGGGCCGCAGTGCACGACAGCCCGTGCATAGCAAGGGCTGGTCTTGAAGCTTTCAACGTCGCGAATCGCCCCGTCGACGATGAAACCGACGCAGCCACGCTGTTCTGCGTAGAGCTTGATCAACTCGCCGATGACCGCATTGTTGGTGTCACCCTGGGCATCGATGACCAGTACGTGACCGGGTTCGAGCAGTGTCAGTGCCTTGTAGATGAACAGGTTGTCGCCGGGGCGTGTTTTGACGGTCAGCGCAGTGCCGACCAGCTTGCCCGAGGTGTTGTAGCGGTTAAGCCCTCGCGCGCCAATGTGTCGACCCAGGTTGTCGCTGATGTGCGGCGTAACGACCGAGCGGAACGATTCGATCACATGCGCAGGGGCGAGTGTTGGCGACGGCAGGATACGAGACCCGGGTAACAGCATGACAATCTCCTGGAAATGGCTTGACCCAGTGGGGTATGGGTCGATGGTAGGAGAGAACTGCCGTTACTTTTAGCGATATTTATTGATTAAAAAACATCGCCTCAGGTGATGATAAGCCGGGTGAAGTCGCAGGCCTGTTGCGCCAACCGTGCCACTTCATTGCTGAGCCCTTGGTAGCGGTCAGCCCGGTGCACGCAGACATAGCTGATCGGTGGCAGTGGCAAGTCGGTTTGTATGACCTTCAATCGGCCCTGCTCGATCATCGAGCTCATGCATTGCCTGGGCAGGTAGCTGAGCCCGACACCCGAAATCGCCAACCCGACTTGTGCGACCAAGTAGTTGCTGGTGAGTGTCTTGGTCAGCCGCACGTCATGTTCCGCCAGCCAGCGTTCGTAGGTTTTCCCGGTGCCTGAGCTGCCTCCCTGGGTCAGTACGGTAAACGACGAAAGCGATTGCAAGTCCATGGGGGCGTCACTCGGGTACAGCGAGGGTGAGCACATCCACGCGTTTTCGACAGACGCGAGCGGGGTACTGATGAAGCGGGCATCGCGGAAAATGTCAGGCACGATGATCAGGTCAAGCTCGTCAGCCTCGAGCCGGCGCAACAGGTCGGTGCTCAACTCGATCGAGGGTTCTAGATCGACCTTGGGGTAGGTCTGGTGAATCTGATCGACAAGGTTCGGCAACCACGTGAGCGCCGTGAGTTCCGTTACGCCAAGCCTGAAGCGTCGGACCAGCGTTTCTTTCGAGCTGACGCGCTCCAGCAGGTTATCCCGCTGGCGCAACATTTCAACGGCGCAGCCATGCAGCTCCAGGCCTTTTTGGGTCAGGCGGGCGCTGCGTTTCGAGCGGTCGAAGATGGCTACGCCAAAGGCATCCTCGAGCTCTTGCACGCGTTTGGAGATCGCCGATTGAGACATGTTGAGTTTGGCGGCAGCCGCTTCAAAGCTGCCCAGCTCGACAATCCAGTAGATGGCCTCGATTTGCTTCAGCGTGATCATCGCGTGCTCCAGGTGTGAAAAGCCCGTTTCAGAGCGGCCCCGAAGTGATTTCAAGGCAGGTGAGTGAAAGCGATTGTCCACTAAAAGTGATGATAAGTGGTGAGTATTTGTCGCTTTTTTTCTACCTTTGTGGCGCCTAGATTACCGCCGAATTACAAAAACAAAGGTATGTACTTATGTCGATCGCTGAAGTTGCCTATGCCAAAGGGCGCAGCAGTTACCGGTGGATCGTGGCTGGCATGATCTTCTCGATCTACACCATCGCTGCCGCCGACCGCGCCAATCTCGGCGTGGCGCTGCCTTTTATTCGCAAAGAGTTCGAGATGAGCAACGCCGAAGCGGGTGGGCTGATGAGCCTGTTCCTGCTGGCTTATGCCTTGGCGCAAATCCCGGCAGGCCTGGCCTTCAGCCGCCTGGGCGTGAGCCGGATCTTGCCGACCGCCATGGTCATGACGTCGGTGCTGACCGGGTTGGTGGGTACCGCAGGCTCACTGCTGGCGTTGAAAATCTATCGGTTCGGCCTGGGCCTTGCCGAAGGGCCGTTGCCGATCAGCATGACCACCACCATCAACAACTGGTTTCCGCCGAGAGAAAAGGGCATTGCTTCAGGCATTTTTCTGTCTGCGGTCAAGTTCGGCCCGGTCATCGTACCGCCGCTGTGTGCCGTGATCATCGCGGTGTGGGGCTGGCGGGAGGTGTTCTATTTCTTCGCCGTGCCGGGCATTTTGCTGTCGATCGCCTGGTACTTTCTGATTGCCGATCATCCCTCGAAAAGCCGCTTCGTCAATCAGGCGGAGCTTGATTACATCACTGACGAAACGCCGCGCGACAACGTCGCCAGCAATAAACCCGCCGTGCAGAATGCCCCAGGGCGAGGCTTTGAACGCCTGGACTTCTTCATTCGGCGGCGCGAGGTAGCGGCGCTGGAGACCAAACGCCAGGTCTTCGGTTCGTGGTTGATCTGGGGGAGTGCGCTGGCGTACTGCTTCCAGCTGGGTGTTTCCAGCGTATTGTTGTCCTGGATCCCCACCTACCTGATCACCGTCAAAGGCTTCTCATTGATGAACATGGGGTTGGTCTCGGCTGCGCCTTGGGTAGGGGCAGTGCTGGGCAACCTGTTGGGCGGCTACTGCTCGGACCGTTGGTTGGGCGGGCGGCGCAAGCCTGGAATGCTGCTTTCAGCGCTGGGTACCTCGGTGATGATGTACCTGTTGATTCATTCGCCTGCCGACCCGTTCTCGTATGGCCTGTTGCTGATGGCGACCGGCATCGTGCTGAGCTTCGGGTTCTCTTCTTACATGGTTTACCCCATGGCACTGGCGACCAAGCAGACGTTCCCCGTTGCTAACGCCATCGTCAACATGGTCGGGCAGCTAGGGGCCGCGGCGACGCCGTTTTTGACCGGCTTGTTGCTTGACAGTTATGGCTGGAACTACGTGTTCTCTTACCTTGCGATTGGTTCGTTCGCCAGCTTTGTGCTGTTGCTGACGATTCTGGAGCCGGTGCCGAAGACCCAAAAGGTGTGACCTCACGGCCTGTGGTGTCACCCGTTGTGATCAATCAGTCTGTTTGAAAGGAGCTAATGATGCACGCAGAAGATAAAGCGCTGGTCGCACTGTTCGAAGGCCTGGACACGCCCGGCGTCTCGGATGCCTTGGACAAGCTCGGCCTGCCTGGCCATTGCTTTGGTGTGATGCCGCTCGACAATTACAAACAGGTGGTCGTGGGGCCGGCGTTCACGGTGAAGTACGTGTCGGCAAGCGTGCCACCGGGCACCGTTGGTGATTTCATCGAAGAGGTCGCTGAGGGCGATATCGTGGTGATCGACAATGATGGCCGCACCGACTGCACCGTGTGGGGCGATATCATGACCCAGTATGCCGGGGCCCGAAAGATTGCTGGCACGGTGATCGACGGTGTCTGCCGCGATGTGAACAAGGCCTTGGGCGATGGCTATCCGCTGTTTACCCAGGGGCGCTTCATGCGCACAGGCAAAGACCGTGTCCAGGTCGAATCGGTCAACCAGCCGGTTTCCATCGGCCAGGCCCGTGTCTGCTCCCGTGACATCATCGTTGCCGATGCCAATGGCGTCGTTGTAGTGCCACGTGAGCGGGCGCAAGAGGTTGCCCAGGTTGCCCGTCAGATCGAAGCAGTCGAAGCGGATATCCGCGCGTTGATCAGCGAAGGGCGCACCCTCAAGCAAGCGCGCGAAGCGCTGAATTACCACACCTTGCAACGCAAGGCCTAAGTGGCATTGTGCTGACCCCTGCAGGAGCAGGGGTCAATAGCTGTTATGCCCAGAGGGTTTAGCACCGCTGGCAGCATCGTCTTAAACTAGGCGTGTGCGTCCCGCGCACTGATTCGTTCGTCTTGTTGAAGGTTTACCGTGCACGCCGAAGCTCGTCTACCCGGGGCCCCTGGCATTTTTTGCCTGGGCATGCTGCAGATTCTGGTCTGGGGCGGCTCGTTCTTCTTGCTGGCGGTCATGGGCGAGCCGATAACGCGCGAGACCGGTTGGGGCAGCCAGTGGGTGTACGGCGCGTTGTCGCTGAGCCTGATGGTCTCGGCCCTGCTTGCACCGCTGTCGAGCCACCTGGTTGCCCGTTACGGTGGCCGGACACAACTGGCCAGCAGTGGCGTGATCGTTGCTCTCGGGTTGTTGATCATCGCGGCTAGCCAGACGTTGCCGACGTTTTTGCTCGCGTGGGTGATCATCGGTGTTGGCATGGCCGCCGGGCTCTACGAAGCGCTGTTCGCGACATTGGGTGCGCTGTATGCCGAGCGTGCGGGTAAAGCCATTACCGGCATCACCCTGATTACAGGGTTCGCCACAACCCTGTGCTGGCCGCTGGTGGCATTTGCCATCGAGCATGTGGGCTGGCGCTACGCGTGTGTCGGCTATGCCGCAGTGCTTCTGGTGACCACGCCGTTTTACCTCAAGGTACTGCCGAGCGCCGTCCGATCAGCGCCGCGCAAGCGCCTCATCGAGCAGAGCAGTGCGGGCGTGAATCGACGCTTGTACCTGCAACTGACATGGATCTTCGCGCTGGGTGCGGTCATCATGACCGCCATTTCGGTGCAACTGGTCGCCGTTCTGCAAGGGCTGGGCTATTCGCTGGCTGCAGCCATCGCGCTTTCGGCGTTGTTGGGGCCGAGCCAGGTCGCCTCGCGGGTGTTGCAGATGCTTGCAGGCAAGCGTCACCCCATTTGGACTGCATTGGTGTCAGTCGTGCTGGTTGCGGTAGGCGTATTGCTAGTCGCGTTTGTGCCAGGCGCGACAGCGGCAGGCTTGTTACTCTACGGCCTGGGCAACGGGCTGCGAGCGATCGTTCGCGGCCTGCTACCGCTGGCGTTGATGCCACCGTCGCAGTACGTGGTGCTGATGGGCAAGATGTCGCGGCCTTCACTGATCGGCCAGGCACTGACACCGTTAGTTAGCGGCTACCTGCTGCAGCACTTCGGTGCCATGGGGGTGCTCATGGCGTTGGGTTGCTTGGCGGCAATCAATGTCGGGTTGGTAGTGATGGTGTTGCGCGCGTTGCCAGCAGCCAAGTCGGCACCGAATGAAACGGACGAACGATAGCGGTCGATGGAGATAGCGATGCACGATGACGCACGTAGCGAACAGCTGATCACGGGCCCGGCCGGGCTGATCGAATTGATTGTCGATGAACCGGTGTTGCCGGTCAGGGGTGTGGCGGTGGTCAGCCATCCGCAACCCTTGCTGGGCGGCAGTCCGCACCACGTGGTACCGCTGACCTTGGCCCGCAAGCTGTGCTTTGCAGGCTGGCGCGTAGTGCGCCCGAGCTTTCGCGGAGTGGGGCAAACCGCTGGCACACATGCCGAGGGAGTAGGTGAGGCCGAAGACAGCATTGTCGTCGTCAGGCACCTGCAGGAATGTTACCCCGAGCTGCCCATCGCGCTCGTCGGCTTCTCGTTTGGTGCGCACGTGTTTGCCCGGGTCGCGGTCACGCTGGAAAGCTCGCTGCATGCTGTCGCGTTGTTGGGGCTGCCGGTGGGAGAGGTGCCTGGCGGGCGGCTCTACCCAGCGCTGCCGTTACCCTCCCGCTGCCTGTTGCTGCATGGCGAGCACGACGAGATGGCGCCGCTGGCCAACCTGCTTGACTGGGCACGGCCAGAGCACCGGCCAGTCGTGGTCTATAGCGCGGCCAATCACTTCTTCAAAGGCTGCCTGGCGCAGGTAGCGGACCAGGTGGTCAGGCATTTGAACGAGAGAAGCTGAACGGCACCGGTTGATTGACATCAGGTAGTAGTCTTTCAGCAGCACAAAATCCAGTTCTACTTGCGTCGCCGTGATTTGCCTATCAACTACCGCCCGCAGCGAGTGGGCTGTCGAACTGCACCCCCTCTGAGCGCGACCTCAACCTCGATACCTTCGTCAAAGTCAACGCTTTGGGCGACGTCACTGAGCATGCCTTTGCAATTTATTACATTTCAAACGGCCACTACCCTGTCTTGGTGCTGTAAAGTTGACGTTTCCCCGAATTCGCATGCCGAATTATCGCTTTTTTGACGTGAGTCAAAAGGCGTCATCGGCGCACGTGCGAAATTCCATGCTGTAAGCCATTTTATTTTTGACGAAGAGCCAGTGTTTTGACGAATGCAATGCCGTTGTTGGCTATTTCCGGCCTAGGGGCCGAAAGCAGCCAGCTTCATGTACAAGGACTGTACTGGTTGGCCTGTGACACCGCAGAAGACGCCACCGTGCTGTGCCGCCAGGTGGTGGAGGGTTTGCCCGGGCGCACGCGGGCAGCGCTGATCGCTGATGCGCAAGCCATGGGTGACGTGCTAGGCGCACTCGATGCGGTGCAGGGGCCGGACGCGTTGGCGTTGTATGAGGCCAACCCGCAAGCGATGCTGCGGCTGGTCGATGACCTGCCCCGTATCGATGTGCCTGGGCGTGTGCTGATCGTGCTGGCGCCTGCCGACGTCTGGGATGGCGGCAAGGTCGAGGAATGGTGCAATGCCCTGCGCACGGTATTGATTGCGGAGGCTGCGCTGATGCTGGTCATCAGCGGCGGGCAGTGCGCCGGCCTGGTCGAGCGCTTGCGCGCCTTCAACCAGGGCGTCGACGGGTTGGCCCAGGTGTATCGAGGCAAAGGCGGGGTACGTTACCTGCAGCACTTCTGGAGTAACGCGCTGGGCAAGGTTGGCACCCGGGACATCAAGCTGGTGCGCCTTGATGCAGGTTTTGCCGTTGCCGCGACGCCGCAGCCGCCAACCGACACCGGTGGCGATGAGCTGTTGTGCCTGGCCCAGCGGCCGGTACTGGAAGGCGCGCCTGCCTTCTCCGAACACTGGCAGGTCTGCGAAAGCCTCGACGAACTGACTGACAAAGCTGGCCGTGCGGTATCCGCCACGGTCATTTTTGCCATGGAGGGTGGGCAGCGCCTGGATACCCTGGCGCGTCAGCTGCACCACTTGCGCCAGTTGCGCGGCAATGCCCTGAAGCTGGTAGTGCGCGAGATGGCGCCCACCCTGCGCTATCAGGATGAACAACTGCTGCTGGCCTGCGGGGCCACCCAGATCGTGCCCTTTGGCGCAAGCCTGTCGCGCTTCCTGACCCTGGTGGAGAGCATCCAGGGTTACGTCTGGCGCCGGCACCTGCCAACCGACTTCGATGCTTTGCTTGCACGCTTGCGGCCGCTGGCGATCTGCGGGCTGGTGGCGCCTGGCGCGTTTGCTGAAGCGGTGCAGACAATGTGGCACGGTGTGCGTAACGGCGAAATTGTCCACCAGTTGCTGGTGCTGCGCCCGGCCCCTGGCCTGACCCCGCTGCAGGCATGCTCGCGCACCGTGTTCCGCCGCGACGGTGACATCGCCTGTGTCGTAGGTGATGTGCTGTTCCTGTTTCTGTTCGCCTGCCGGTCCGAAGGCGTCGAACAGGCGCTTGATCACATCTTCCAGCTGTCGTGGAAAGAGCTGTTCATCAGCCAGGAAGTGCTTGCCGGCGTCGACAGCCTGGCCGCCCCTGCCTTCCTCGATGACAACGTGCCACAGCCACCACGGATTGACGCGGCGGCGCAATTGCCCGCACGCGAGCGGCCGGCCCTGGCGCCGCGCCGAGTCGCACTGGCCAAGTGGGGCGCTGTATGAACTTCGTGCAACTGCTGCAAGTGGTTGGCATCACTGCGCTGGTCACTGTAGGGCTGGCCTTGCTGGTGGTGCGCCTGCGCGCCGCGTTGCGCGGCTGGTTGCGCCGCCGCCTTTCCCCCCGTTACTTGAAACCGCTGGGCGTACGCCGCCGCGCTGTACGCCAGGAACCCCGTAATGACTAATGCAAGCACCACTCTCCCGGTACCGGCTCAATGGCCTGGACTGGGAGGGTGGAACCTTTATTTTTTGGCCAAGTTCCTGCTGGTCGCCCTGGGTATGCTCGACTTCCAGGCCCTGCCAAACCTGCTGTTCGCTGTGTTTCTGCTGATCCCGCTGCCGGGTAAGTGGCTGCGCGTTGCGCGCCAGTTGGTGGCGCTGCCGATTGGCATCGCGCTGTTCTACCAGGACACTTGGTTGCCGCCGTTCAGCCGCCTGCTGGCGCAGCCAGGGGTGCTCGATTTCTCGTGGGATTACCTGCTTGAACTGCTGGGCCGCTTTATCAACTGGAACCTGCTGGGCGCGTTGGTGCTGTTGCTGGTGGGCTATCTGTACCTGCGCCATTGGCTGCGCCTGAGCACCCTGAGCCTGTTGGGGCTGGCGTGGCTGGCAGTCGGTGGCCTGCCGTCGCTGGGGTTCAGCGCGGGCCAGGTGCCCAGCACTGCCACTACCCACCCCGCTGAGCCGTTGCAGGCTACTGCGATAGCCGACAATGCCACACTCGACAGCTGGCTTGAGCGCTTTTTCACCCATGAGCGTGAACGGGTGACGGCATTCCCTGCGGTGAACGCCGATGAGCAGCCGTTCGACCTGCTGGTGATCAACATCTGTTCGCTGGCCTGGGACGACCTGTCGGCGGTGGGGCTGCGTGACAACCCGTTGTTCTCGCGCTTGGACGTGGTCTTCGATCAGTTCAACTCGGCCACCTCCTACAGCGGGCCAGCTGCTATCCGTGTGTTGCGTGCCAGCTGTGGGCAGTCGTCCCACGCGGGCCTGTACCAGCCAGCCCCGGCGCAGTGCCTGTTGTTCCAGAACCTGGCCAGGCTTGGCTTCCAGAGCAATACCTTGCTCAACCACAGCGGGCGGTTCGACAACTTCATCGGCGACATCACCCAGCAGCACATGCCGCAACCTGGTATGCGTAACACCGATTTCCCGCGGGCATTGGTCGGCTTCGACGGCTCGCCGATTGCCAGTGACCTGGAGGTGCTGCGGCGTTGGTGGGGGCAGCGCAAAGACACCGCGGATGATCATGTTTCGTTGTTCTACAACAGCATCAGCCTGCACGACGGCAACCGCATCGTTACCGCCGATGGGGGGACCCGCGTGGCCGATTACGCCACCCGCGCCAACCGCCTGTTCGGCGAGCTGGGCACCTTCCTCGATGAGCTGGAGCGCAGCGGCCGCCGGGTGGTCGTGGCTATCGTCCCGGAACATGGCGCCGCGCTGCATGGCGACCGCATGCAATTGTCGGGCATGCGCGAAATCCCCACGCCGTCGATTACCCATGTGCCGGTTGGCCTCAAGTTCATCGGCATGGGGCAGCCTGCACGCAGCGAGCCGCTGCGGGTCTCGGCCCCCACCAGCTACCTGGCGCTGTCCGAGCTGATCGCGCGCGTGTACGCCGGCCTGGGCCAGCAGCAGGCGCTGGATGTGCCCAGCCTGCTGACCGACTTGCCGACCACCGAGCAGGTCGCGGAAACCTCCGGTGCGCAGGTCTTGAACTACCAAGGGCGCGCCTACATGCGCCTGCAAGGCCAGCCGGACTGGCAGCCCATTCCCGAGGAGCGCCGATGAAACCTGGCAACGCTGACCCCGCTGACCGTAGCGACGACATTGCCCAACTGCGCCAGCACCTGGATATGCCGGGCCTGCACTACCAGGACATCTCCATGCTGGTAGGTGTTCAGCAGGCCTTGCAGCGTTGGCCGTTGCTGGGTGAAAGCTGCCGCTCCAGTGCCCAGGGCGAGCTGTCCATGACGGCACCGCGGCGTGAGAGGGTGACACCATGACCAGCTTGGCATTGCACGGGGTGCGCGGTGGCTTGGGGCGCAGTGCCTTGCTGGCCGCGCTGGGCTATGCGTTGCAGGAGGTGGGTGAGCGGGTGCTGCTGATCGACCTGTGCCCAAACAACATGCTGGGGTTGCATTTCAACCTGCCCCTCGACACGCGCGAGGGGTGGGCGCTTGCCGAGCGGGAAGGGCGGCCGTGTACCGATGCTGTATACGAGGTGCTCGATGGGCTGTGGCTGATGCCTTTCGGCGCGCTACCTGCCGACGCGCCGCAGCGGGCGCCCGATGCTGCCGCGTGGGACGCTCGCCAGGTCGAATTGGCCAAACACTTTGACTGGCTGCTGTTCGACGTGCCGCAGTTGCCGGCTGATGTCGCTGCCCGTGTCGAGACCGATGTGCGCGTACTGGTGGCCGAGGCCGAGATGGCCAGCCATCTGTTGCTGGGGCGGCGGCAGGTCGAGCATTACGATTTGCTGCTGGTCAATCGCTACGACCCGGCAAGTCGCTTGCAGAGCGACCTTCTGATGGTGTGGCGAGATCTGTACCGTGAACAGTTGCCCATCCAGGTGGTGCACCGCGACGAGGCCTTTCTCGAAGCCTTGGCGTGCAAAGCTCCGCTTGGCTATTACGCGCCGCAGAGCTTGGCCTGCCGGGATGTGCAGAGCTTGGCGGTGCGTTGCCTGACGAGGCGCCCGTCGTGAGCTTTACGCCACTGTCTGCCTACACCTGGTTCACTGCCCGCGGCGCACAGCGGCCAGTCGCCTGGCTGTTTACCCTGGGTGTTTGGCTGGCCTTCCTGTTCTTGCGTCTGGAGTCGCCCGCTTGGCAGGCCCTGCTGGCCGAGCGTCAGCGCCTGTATCCGCAACTGGCGGGCAAGCGCCCGAGCCTGGGTGACCCCTTGCGTGTGTTGATCCAGAGCCTGTGGCTGTTACTGCGACGCCCACCGGTGCCACGCGAACCTGGGTTGGCCAGCCAAGCTTGGCGCACAGTAAAAGCGCAGTGGCGCATCGCGGGGCAGCATGTACGCCAGTGCCGTGGCTTGCTGATCGACAGATTGCAACAACTGCCCGGGCGCTATCGGGCCAGTGCCTTCAAGCGAGAAGCCTCGGCACGCCTGCGCGGTTTGAGCGACTTCGCCCGGTGGGCGTTCTATAGCGTGCTGACACTCTGCGCCATTGGCCTGGCCTTGCTGTGCGTGACCGAGCCGTTCGGCTACCTGGCGCAGTTGGTGTTCATCTGCCTGCTTTTGGGCATTGCCATGCTGGTGCGGCACATGCCGGGCCGCTTCCCGACACTGATGCTGATCGTGCTGTCGACCATCATCTCCTGCCGTTACCTGTGGTGGCGCTACACCTCGACCCTGAACTGGAACGACACGACCGACCTGGTGTGTGGCGTCATCCTGCTGGCGGCCGAGACTTACTCGTGGTTCGTGCTGATCCTGGGCTACATCCAGACCAGCTGGCCGTTGCAGCGCAAACCGGCGAGCCTGCCGGCAAACCCGGGGCACTGGCCGACGGTCGACCTGATGATCCCGACCTACAACGAAGACTTGGCAGTGGTACGTACTACGGTACTGGCAGCCCTGGGCCTGGACTGGCCCAGAGAGAAGTTGCGCATCTACCTCCTCGATGATGGCCGGCGCGAAGCGTTTCGGGCGTTTGCTGACGAAGTCGGGGTGGGCTACATCGTGCGCGCGGACAACAAGCACGCCAAGGCCGGTAACCTCAACCATGCGTTGAGCGTGACAGACAGCGAGCTGATCGCCATTTTCGACTGCGATCACGTACCGGTGCGCTCTTTCCTGCAATTGACAGTGGGCTGGTTCCTCAAAGACTCAACGCTTGCGCTGGTGCAGACGCCGCACCATTTCTTCTCGCCTGATCCGTTCGAGCGCAACCTGGGTTCGTTCCGCCGTCGCCCCAATGAAGGGGAGCTGTTCTACGGCCTGATCCAGGACGGTAACGATATGTGGAATGCGGCATTCTTCTGCGGCTCGTGTGCTGTGCTGCGGCGTACGGCGCTGGAAAGCATCGGTGGCTTTGCCGTAGAGACCGTCACCGAGGATGCCCATACCGCTTTGCGCATGCACCGCCAGGGCTGGTCTTCGGCCTACCTGAGCATCCCGCAGGCAGCGGGCCTGGCTACCGAGAGCCTGTCGGCGCACATCGGCCAGCGTATTCGTTGGGCGCGCGGCATGGTGCAGATCTTCCGCACCGACAACCCCCTGTTCGGCCGCGGGCTGAGCCTGTTCCAGCGGGTGTGTTATGCCAACGCCATGCTGCACTTTCTGGCCGGCTTGCCGCGGCTCGTGTTCCTGACCGCTCCGCTGGCGTTCCTGTTGCTGCATGCCTACATCATCTATGCGCCTGCCTTGATGATTCTGCTCTACGTACTGCCGCACATGATCCATGCCAGCCTGACCAACTCGCGCATGCAGGGCAAGTACCGGCAAACGTTCTGGGGCGAGGTCTACGAGACCGTGCTGGCCTGGTACATCGCCCGCCCTACCACGGTCGCCCTGTTTGCGCCGAAGAAGGGCACGTTCAACGTCACCGCCAAGGGCGGCCTGATGGAGCAGGAGCAGTTCGACTGGCGTATCGCCCAGCCTTACCTGTGGCTCGCGGCTTTTAACGTGGCCGGCCTGGGCTTTGCCGTGTGGCGCCTGTTTACAGGCCCCACAGCAGAAATCGGCACGGTGATCGTCAGCTCGCTGTGGGTTGTCTACAACCTGCTGATCATCGGCGCCGCCGTTGCCGTGGCCGCCGAAGTGCGGCAGGTGCGCCGCGCCCACCGGGTACAAATGCGCTTGCCAGCGGGGCTGGTGCTTGCCAGCGGCCACGCCTACCCCTGCACCCTGGTGGATTACTCCGATGGCGGTGTTGGCTTGCAGCTGCCCCCGGGCCTTGAGCTGCAGCCGGGGGCGCGGGTACGCCTGCTGCTCAACCGTGGCCAGCGCGAATTCGCCTTCCAGGCCTGTGTCACCCGTACTGTCGGGCACCACGTGGGCCTGGTGTTCCATGACTTGAGCCAGCAACAGCGTATTGACCTGGTTCACTGCACCTTCGCCCGCGCCGATGCCTGGCTTGGCTGGCACGAGCAGCATGAAGCCGATCGCCCGCTGCGCAGCCTGGTCGATGTGCTGAAGCTGGGTGGCGTTGGTTACCTGCGCCTGGTCGAGCACCTGCCGCCGTGGCTGCGTGCGTGGTTGCGCCCACTGCGTACGCTGGCGCGCTGGCTGGCCAGCTACAGGCCCCGCACACCGCGGCCTTTCCCTTCCCTGAACCTTGTTGATCGAGACGCATGATGACTGGTTATCCCGCGCGTACCTGGGGCTTGGCGATGGCGCTGTTTGCAGCCTTGTCGCAGAGCGCCGCAGCCGACGCTGTAACCCCGCTTGCCGAGCCAGCCGTACCCACGGTGCCGAACTGGCCGGTTATGAAAACCTTCGAGCAGCTCGGGCATGCGTCCGACAGCCTGCTGTTAGGGGTGCGCAACAGCGAACACATCGAGTTCGGCCTGCGTCGCGACCGCCTGGCTACCGATGCCACCTTGCAGCTGGACTACACGCCTTCGCCCGCGCTGTTGCCGAACCTGTCGCACCTGCGCGTGTACCTCAATGACGAGCTGATGGGGGTAGTGCCGGTCGAGAAGCAGCAGTTGGGCCAGCGCGTACGCCGACAACTGCCCCTGGACCCAAAGCTGCTCAGCGACTTCAACCGGGTACGCTTGGAATTCGTCGGGCATTACACCGACATCTGCGAAGACCCGGCGCACAGCGGCCTATGGCTGAACCTGAACCGCAAGAGCCAGGTGCAGTTGCACGAGCAGGCACTGGCGCTGGACAACGACCTGGCGTATTTCCCGCTGCCGTTCTTCGACGCCCGCGACACCGGCAAGGTCGAGCTGCCGGTGGTGTTCAGTGGTGTGCCGAGCCTAGGTGAGCAGCGCGCGGCGGCTATCCTGGCGTCTTACTTCGGCAGCCAGGCCGGCTGGCGCAAGGCGTCCTTCCCGGTGCTGTACAACAGCCTGCCGGCCATTGCCGACAAACCCAGGCCGAGCATCGTGTTTGCCAGCAATGAGCGACGTCCTGCATTCCTGGGTGACCTGCAGAGGTTTCCGCTGGTGGACGGCCCGGTGTTGCAGATGATCGATCACCCCGGCGACCGTTGGAGCAAAATGCTGCTGGTACTGGGGCGCAACGATGAAGACCTGGTCAAGGCAGCCTCGGCCCTGGCAGTTGGCAACAACCTGTTCCGTGGTGCCAGGGTCAAGGTCGAGCAGATGACCGCGCTGCAACCGCGCCTGCCCTACGATGCGCCGAACTGGACGCGCACTGATCGGCCGGTGCGTTTCGCCGAACTGCTCGATTACCCTGAGCAGTTGCAAGTCAGCGGCCTGCAGCCGCGGCCGGTGACGTTGGAACTGAACCTGCCGCCAGACCTGTTTGTCTGGCGCAACCAAGGCATTCCACTACGAACGCTGTACCGCTACACGGCACCGGCAGTCACCGACGAATCGCGCCTGAGTATCAGCGTCAATGACCAGTACATCACCAGCATGCCGCTGGTGGGCAACGACCGGCGTGCTGGCAAGCTTGAGCAGATGCGCCTGGCGGTGTTGTCGGGTGACAGCACTGCCTTGACCGAGAAATCGCTGGTGCCGGCGTTGAAGATCGGCGACCGCAACCGGCTGCGCTTCGATTTCAGCTTTGCCAGCACCCTGGGCAGTGCTCAGCGGGATCATTGCCAAACCTCGCTGCCGGTGGATGTGCGGGCGGCGATCGACGAAAACTCGACCATTGACCTGTCGGGCTACCACCATTACATCGCCATGCCTGACCTGCGCGCATTCGCCCGCAGTGGCTTCCCGTTCAGCCGCATGGCGGACCTTTCCGAGACCTTGGTCATCATGCCGACAACCCCGTCGGCGATGCAGGTTGGCACCTTGCTCGACAGTGTGGGAGGGCTGGCCGGGCAGATCGGTTACCCAGCGCTTGGCCTGCGCCTGGTCGACGACTGGAAGCAGGCAGCAGCGGCAGATGCCGACCTGCTGCTGATCGGCAGCCTGCCCGAAGCATTGAGCGATGCGCCCAACCTAGGCCTGCTGCTCAGCGCCCAGCGTGACTGGTTACTGCAAGGCCGTAGCGCGGGGCTGCCAGGCAGCCAGCGTTTCGATACCACGCCGGTGGCAGCGAGCAGCCGTGTGGCGGTCAGCGCGCAGGCGCCGATCGCGGCCATTACCGGGCTGAAATCGCCGTTTCATGAGCAGCGCAGCGTCGTAGCCCTGTTGGCCAATAGCGACAGCGACTACGGGTTGCTGCGCGAGGTGCTCGGCGATGTGGGCAAGCTCGATGCCGTGGCGGGCTCGGTCACATTGGTGCGCAGCAGCGGTGTGACCAGCCAGTTCGTTGGCGAGCATTATTTTGTTGGCGCGTTGCCGTGGTGGCTGCTGCTGTGGTTCCACTTGTCCGAGCACCCGGTGTTGTTGGCGGCGATTGCGGCCGTTTGCGTGGTGCTGTTCGCCTTCTTGCTGTGGCGGGCATTGCGCTGGGCTGGCCGGCGTCGACTGGGTGAGGCGGGGTGATGATGCGTCAGTGGCTGGTAGGGCTGTTCGCCTTGGGTGTGCCCGTTTTCGTGAGTGCCGCGCCGGCTTGCCCGTGGCCAGCCTGGGACCGCTTCAAGGCTGAACGGGTGAGTGTAGATGGCCGGGTCATCGACCCGAGCGACGAGCGCCTGATCACTACCTCGGAAGGGCAGAGCTATGCACTGTTCTTCGCCCTGGTGGGCAATGACCGGCCAGCCTTCGCACAGGTGCTGCGCTGGACCCACAATAACCTGGCTGAGGGCGACCTGGCCCGGCACCTGCCAGCCTGGCTGTGGGGCCGTGATGGCCAGAGCCAGTGGCAGGTGCTGGACGCCAACAACGCCAGCGACGCCGACCTGTGGATCGCCTACAGCCTGCTGGAGGCCGGGCGGCTGTGGGACGAGCCCGCGTACACGCAACTGGGCCAGCGCGTGCTATGGCGCATCGCTGCCCAGACCGTGCGCAAGCTGCCGGGCCTGGGCGTAATGCTGCTGCCGGGTGACTACGGCTTCGAGGATGCCCGCGGTACTCGCTTGAACCCCAGCTACCTGCCGCTGCAATTGTTAGAGCGCTTCAGCCTGGTGGACCCCCTGTGGGGTGAGCTGGCAGCCAACACACGACGTTTGTGGCTGGCGTCCTCGCCCAAGGGGTTTGCCCCGGACTGGCTGCTGTGGACACCGGCCGGAGAACTGGCTGCAGACCCGCAACATGGCAATGCCGGTGACTACGACGCCATTCGGGTGTACCTGTGGGTCGGTATGTTGGCCAAGGATGCGCCCCAGCGTAGCGAGCTCGTCGCCCACTATGCCCCGATGGCGACCGTGACCACACGCCAAGGCCTGCCGCCAGAGCGCGTGGAGGCACACAGCGGCAACACCAGTGGCCATGGCCCGACGGGGTTCTCTGCGGCGTTGTTGCCCTTGCTGGCAGCGTTACCTGAACACGCTGCTGGCCTGGCTGCCCAGCGTCAGCGTCTGCGCGAGCAGCCGGTCGAAGCCAACGCCTATTACAGCCAGGTGCTGGCGCTGTTTGGCCAGGGCTGGGATGAAGCCCGTTACCGTTTTGACCCGCACGGTCGCCTGTTGCCAGCCTGGAGCGCGCCATGCAGCGAATGATTGGCATGCTGATGCTGGCCACAGTGGCGTGCCAGGCCGCAGCGCAACCCAAGGATGCAACTGAACAACGCCAATGGCTGCTGGACCAGGTGCGCCGGGGCGAGGCGCTGCACCGTGACGACTTGGTGCGCGATGCGCTGGGCCGACTGCAATTGCTGGAACCGCGTAACCCGCAGGTGCTGCTGGCAGCCTTGAGCCTGGCGTTGCGCGACAAGAACATCACAGATGCCCAGCAGTTGCAGGCTCGGATCAATGCCCTGGCGCCCGGCAGCCCGCAGGCACGCCAGGCCCTGCGCTTGCTCGAACTGCAGCAGCCAGAGGCCGCGCGGCGCCTGCAGCAGGCGCGGCTGCTGGCCGTTACCGGGCGCAACGAAGAAGCGCTGGCGGCCTATGAGCACTTGTTTGCGGGTGAGCCACCCAGCCTTGAACTGGCCCTGGACTACTGGCGCGTGCGCGGCAACCTGCCAGGCCAACGTTCTGCGGCGATCCGCCAGTTGCAGCAGTTGGACCAGCAGTACCCAGGCAGTGCGGGACTGCGCCAGACCCTGGCCGGTTGGCTGTTCGCTGAAAACCGCGACCGCGAAGCGCTGGCACTGCTCGACCAGCTGGCGCGCGACCCTGGCGCACGCGATGCCGCTGCCCAGCGCGAGTTCGACTACCTGTCTGGGCAGGCGGTGAGCGCCGCCAGTGCGGCGGCGTGGCAAGCTTTTCTGCAGCGCTACCCGGCCTCGCCGTTGTTGGCCCAGGCCAGTGAGAACCTGCAACAGCAACGCAAACTGCTTGCCGACCCGTCCTGGCAGGCCGGCCAACGGGGCAAGGCGTTGCTGGACAAGGGGCGTAACGCCGAGGCCGAAGCCCAGTTGCGTCGGGCGCTGCGGCAGTACCCGGACGATGCCGGCCTGCACGGTGCGTTGGGCTATGCGCTGATGCGTCAGGGCCGCTATGAAGACGCCAATGCGGCGTTTCGGGCCGCGAGTGCCAAGGAGCAGGACACCTACTGGATCAGCCAGTGGAAGGACCTGGAGTCGTCCAGCCAGTACTGGGCGTTGCTCAACAAAGGTGAGCGGGCTTTGCAGGCACATGATGTGCGAGGCGCGCGTGCCATTTACCTGCGGGCACGTCAGCAGCGTCCTCAGGATGAATACGCCCTGCTGGGCCTGGCGGATGTCTCCCTGGCAGAGGGCGATGCAGCCGCTGCCGAGCGCCAATTCCTGCAGGTGCGGCGTAGGGCGCCAGATAACGAAAGTGCCGTGCGTGGCCTGATGCGGGTGTACCAGGCGCAATCCCCCGACAAGGCGCAGGCGTACCTCGACAGCCTGCCACCCCGGCAACAAGCGCAGTTCGCCAGCCTGCGCCGCAGCCTGCAACTGGCGCGTTTGCGTCAGCAAGGCGATGAAGCCCTGCAGCGCGAGGACTGGTCGGCGGCCAGCCAGGCGCTGGGCCAGGCCTATGCGCTGGCCCCGGATGAGCCCTGGCTGGTCTATCAACTGGCGAACAGCCTGCGCCACCTGGGGCGCACCGGCGAGGCCGACGCGGCATTCGCCAAGCTGGTGCAGCGCCAGCCCAATGACCCGGCGACCCGCTATGCCCATGGCCTGTTCCTGGAGTCCAGCGACCGAGATGCCTTGGCTTTGGACAGCCTCGCGGCGGTGCCGCAGAGCACCTGGAGCGCTGACATGCAGGGGCTGGAGCAGCGCATTCGGCGCCGCATGACCCTGGCCTCAGCGCAGCAGTTGCAGGCACAAGGCCATAGCGCGCAGGCGTCCGCGCTGCTTGAGGCCAACCTGGCGGGTGGCGACGGCGGCGCGGACGACCTGATGCTGTTGGCCGACTGGGCAGCGGCACGCGGTGAGCCGGGCAAGGCGCGCGGCTATTACCAGCGTGTGCTGGCCCTACAGCCCGGGCAGCCCGCAGCGCGCCTGGGCGTGATCGAAAGCTGGGTCGCTGAAGGTAACCTCGCGCACGCTCGGCAGTTGCTGGTCGCTCAGCCGCCACAGTTGGCTGCCGATGACAGTAACGCCCAGCAGCGCATGGCGGCGGTATGGGTCGCTTTGGGTGAGCGCGACCAGGCAGCCAGGCTGCTTGAGCGGATGGCTGCTCAGCAGCCGCAGCCCGATCCGTTGCTGCGTCGCGACGCCGCCCGCCTGGTGGCGCAGCACGACCCGCAGCGGGCGCTGAGCCTTTACGCTGCCGCGATGGCCGATGCGCAGTTGCTTGACCCGGCGGCGGTGTCGCCACGGGACGACCGCGCAATGACGCTCGCCAGCCGAGAGCAGGACGGCGATGACTGGTTGGCGCGCAGCCTGCGCAGCAATGTCGATGCGCTGTATCGACAGCGCAATACCCACGTGACCCTGATGCATGACTACGGTTGGCGCCAGGACGACGGTACGCCGGGCACATCCGAACTGAGCACTCAGTCCACCTTGTTGCATGTCGATACCCCGTTGCAGGACGGCACCGCCTTTGCGCGCGTGGAGCGCATCGGCATGGATGCGGGGTCATTCGAACTCAATGATCAGGGGCGCAATACCACGGATTTCGGCACCTGCCAGTTTGTCGGCCGCAACGCTGACGGGGTGTCCTTCCCAGGCTGCAGCGGTGGCTCGCAAACCGCAGACGGTAGCGTGCTGGCGCTGGGCTGGCAGGGCAGCCGCTGGGCCCTCGACCTGGGTACCACCCAAGGCTACGAGGTCAACAACTGGCTGGGTGGCGCCACGGTCAACGGCGATGTCGGCCAGGTCGGCTGGTCGCTGACTGCGTCGCGGCGGCCGATGAGTAACTCGCTGCTGTCGTTCGCGGGCGCGCGTGACCCGGCGATGGGTGTGCGCTGGGGTGGGGTCACGGCCAACGGGGCCACGCTTGGCCTGAGCTGGGACCAAGGCGGCAATGACGGGGTTTGGGCCAGCCTGGGGCACCATTGGCTGTATGGCGAAAACGTGGCCGACAACCAGCGTACCCGTGGCATGGCCGGCTACTACCGCCGCCTGGTGGAAAAAGCCGACGAGCGAGTGCGCGTTGGCGTGACGCTGATGCACTGGCGCCACGACAAGGACCTGGGCGGCTACAGCCTGGGGCAGGGCGGCTATTACAGCCCGCAGCGCTACACGTCGGTCGGCGTGCCGGTCAGTTATGCCTGGCGCAACTACGACTGGTCGTTGCTGCTGGAGGGTTCCGTCGGTTGGTCCCAGGCCCACAGCGGCAGCAGCCGTCTGTACCCGGATGCACATGTCAATCACAAGGTGCTGGCGCAGTATGGCGTCGACTCCAACCTCGACGCCATCAGCGACGCCAGTAACAGCAGCGGACTGGGTTACCGCCTGCGCGGTCTGTTCGAACGCCGGCTGAGCGATCACTGGGTGATGGGCGGCGGGTTCGACTGGCAGCACAGCGATGACTATGCACCGAGCCATGGCATGCTTTACCTGCGCTACCTGTTCGAACCGTGGCGGGGCAATCTGGCGCTGCCGGTGACGCCGCTGGAGCCTTACAGCGAGTGGCGTTGACAGGCGCATCTAAGGCGCGCTCAGCCGCCTTACGTCCACCACCGGCAGCCCACCGCGCTGCGCTGCCTCCAGGCCTTGCTCGCTGTCCTCGAACACCAGGCAGCGAGCAGGCAGCAGCCCCAATCGCCGGGCGGCCTCTAGAGGGATAGCAGGATCAGGCTTGGCCTTGCCGACATCGTCGATGGTCACAATGGCGTCGAACAGCTCGGCCAAACCCAGGGCGGCCAGTGAGTTCAAGACAATCTCGCGCGATCCACTGGACGCCACCGCCATGGGCTTCACCCCGGCAAACCGCCTGGCGATGGCAGTCACCTGGGTGATCTCACGCACATGCCGGGAAAGGTTGGCCAGGTAGTGCTGGCGCATCGTCGCCACCACCTTGGGGCGATCCAGCGTGACCTGGTGGCTCTGTTCGAAATGGGTCATTAATTGCGTCTCGCAGAGGCCGCAGCGGGCGGCGTGCCATGCGCTGTCCATCCCCTTGCCAGACCCAGCGAAGCCCGCGCGCCAGGCGCTGGCGTAGGCGGGCAGGCTGTCGATCAGAGTGCCATCGCAGTCGAAAATCAGGCCTTCGGCGGCCAGCAAGCGTTTTTCCAGCGGGGTGTCGAGTGGGTGTTTCATAGCGCTTCGACCTGGCCGGGGTAGCGGGTTTGCAGCACTACTGCGAGAGCGTCCGGGCGCCAGAATTCTTGGTCGAACTCCACGGGCTGGCCGCGCTCGCCGAAGCTCAGGCGTTCCAGATAGAAACTGCTCGAGCCTGGGGAGACTTGCAGCAGGTCGGCCTGAAAGTCGTTCATCGTCTCAGGGTGCATGCACAACTCGCTGCGCGACTGCACGCGGCCGAAACGTTCGCGCAGCAGGGCGGTCAGCGAGGTGTTGAGGTCGGCGTCGAGCAACGCGGGGCACCAGTCGGCGACCAGCACATTGCACTCGAGCAGCACCGGGCGTTGGTCCACGTAGCGACGGCGCTGCAGGTAGAACACCGGCTCCTCCGCATGCTCCAGGCCCATGCGCTTGGCCAGCCAGGCCCCGGCCGGGCGGCGCTCGGCGTGCAGGCACTCGGTGCGTGGCGTGCGGCCTTGGGTGGCGACGTACTCCATGAAGCCTGTGATGCCGGTCGGGTCGTAGCGGATGCGTGGGGGGCTGACGTACCAGCCGCGGCGGTCCTGGCGGTAGAGGACGCCGTCGGTTTCCAGCAATTGCAGTGCCTGGCGCAGGGTCACCCGTGTGCAGCCGAAACGCTCGGCCATGTCGCGCTCTGCGGGCAGCTTGCTGTCGGCGGGCAGGCAGCCTTTGGCCAGGTCACTGGCCAGTTGATCGCGGATACGCAGGTAATGGGGCTGGCTGGCGCGCCAGGTGGCCTGTGGCTGCGACTCGCTGACGAACGAGGTGCGAAACGGGTTCATGGCAATACCTCGGCGCCTGCAGGCAGGGGCTGTTGCTGGGCCAGCAGTTCGTTGCGCCAGGCCAGCAGGCCGTAGGCGGCCAGTACCACGAAGCCTGCGTACAGGGCCGCCGTGAGTTGCAGGTCCTTGAACAGAAACAGCCCGACGTAGGCGCTGTCGAGCACGATCCACAGCCCCCAGCTGGCGACGTATTTGCGTGCCGCCCAGAAGCTGGCCACCAGGCTGAGCGAACTCAGCAGCGCGTCGATCCACGGCGCCGAGGCATCGGTGTAGCGCTGCATGACGGCGCCAAGCAGTACTGCGCCAGCAAGCCCCGCCGCCAGGCTGACGATGGCCTCGCGGCGCGGCAGGCGTTGCACGCCGACCTTGCCGGCGACGCTGTAACCCTGGCTCCAGCGCCACCAGCCGTAACCTTGCAGCACGGCGAAGACCAGTTGCAGCAGCATGTCGCAATACAGCTTCACGTCGAAGAATATCCAAGCGTAGAGCAGCACGGCGACCACGCTTACTGGCCAGCACCAGCGAATACGTTGGGTGGTCAGCCACACGCCGAGGATATTGAACAGCACGGCGATGATTTCTAACGTTGACATGGGCGCCTCCTCGGCAGCGTCAGTACTGGGGCTTCAAGACCTTGTGCTTGAAGGCACGCTTCTGTTGTTCCGACAACCCTTCGCGCCCCTGATACGGCGCGCTGTACCAGCCGCCATAGGTGGGGTTGGGCAGCAGGAACCAGCGTTCACCCAGCCAGGCGAAGTAGGGGCGGGCCGCGTCGAGCTGGGCCTGCTGGCTGCCGCGGGTGGCCATGAAATCACCGAAACTGTCGCCCAGCTGCATCAGCACCCGCGCCTGGGTCCCCACCCAATGACGGCGGCAGGTCTTGTCCGAACCGCTGGCCTGGCAACCACCAATGGCGGTGCCGGCGGTGAGAATTTGGGCGCTGCTGTCGATGGGGAAGCCGGCGCGGCGCAGGTTTTCCAGGGTTGCCTGCTCCTGGCCTGGTGCTCGGTTGGTCAGGTAATACGGCGTGATACCACGGCGCGCGGCGGCCTGCAGGAAGCCCACCGCGCCGGGCAGGGCAGGGGCATTGGCGCGATCGACCCACTGGTACCAGGCGTCGTAGTCATAGGGGCGGTCATTGATGATCGAACGGGCGTTGAGCGGGACGTTATCCAGCAGGGTTTCGTCGATGTCGATGATCAGCGCCGGTGGCAAGCCGTGTAGCGCGCGCGGTGCGTGTGCCAGCGCATCCCAGGCGGGGTCGGCCAAGGCCCTGTCGAGGTGCTGGGTGGCACTGGCATACACCTGGCGGAACAGCAGGTCGTGTTCCACCGACGTCTGGGTCCAGAGCACTGCATCGAGCTGGTCGTTAGCGGGCGGGTGCTGCTGGCAACCGGTGAGCAGCGTTGCCAGCAGGGCGGCGATCAGCGAGACGGACCGGGTCATGGCGATTCCTCAGAAATTCACGGTGGCGGACAGGCGGGCGGTGCGCGGCGCACCCTGGAACAGGTAGCCATCCCCCATGTATTCGCCCACATCACGCCAGTAGCGTTTGTCGAAGAGGTTGTCCACGGTCAGGCGCACTACGGTTTCGTAGCCATCCAGGTCCAGGGTGTAGCGCGCCCCGGCATCGAACACCGTGTACCCGTCGACCTTCACGTTGCCGGCCTGGCTTGCATACTTGCTGGCGCTGTAGCGCAGGCCGCCGAGCAGGGCCAGGCCCTTGATGCTGGCGACACTGTAGTCGGCGTGCAGGCTGGCGCGCACGTTTGGCACGTTGATCGCCTGGTGCCCTTCGTAGCTGTCAGTGCCGCTGTCCTCGACCCGGGCGCGGATGGCCGCGGCACTGGCCGATACCTGCAACTGCTCGGTCAGGTGCCCGCTGGCGGACAGTTCGAGGCCGATGTTTTCCTGGTCGCCTTGCTGCACGTAGGTGAAGCTGCCGTCGCCATTGGGGCGTGAATACTGGTAGGCCTTGCTGATGCGAAACAGCGCGGCTTCGAGGCTCAAGCCCTGCCAGTCACGCTTGGCACCTACCTCCAGTTGCCGTGAAACCGTGGGCGGCAGGATCTCATCGGCATTGGTGGTGAACCACGCCGCTTCGCCGCCCAGTGACAGGCCTTTGCTGTAGCGGGTGTACAGCGAGATGTCCGGGCGCGGTTTGTAGATCAGTGCCACGTTGGGCAGGAACTCCGAGCGTTGGGTATGGCGCGTGGTGTTGCCGTCGATATCGAAGGTTTTTTCGTCCAGGCGCACCTGGCGGCCACCCAGAATGGCCTGCCAGTGTTCGCCGTAGCTCAGCCGGTCGCTGAAGAACAACCCGTACTGGCGGCTGTCCAGTCGCCGGTAGGTGTGGCCCAGCGGGTCGCTGGTCGGCGCAAAGTTGGGTACCGGCTGGTAGATGTTGGCAGTGCCCACCCATTCGTTGACCGAGTCGCGGCGGTCGACGATACGGCGCAGGGCGCTGCTGCCGACGGTCAGCTCATGCTGCAAAGGGCCGCTGTCGAAGCGCCCGCTCAGTGCCGCCTGGAGCTCGTCGTTGCGGCGGGTATCGTCGGGGTTGCGGAAGTCGTAGACATCGTAGTCGCCCTCGGCGCTGAAGTAGTTGGGCACGGCGGAGCTGGCGCAGCTCGGGGCGCCATAGCAGCCCCAGGCAAAGGCGCTGTAGTCGTCGATCACCACCCGGCTGCGCGAAGCGCTCAGGTTGGCGCTCCAGTTGTCGTCGAAGCGGTACTCGAAGCGGCTGCCAAGGTTGAGCGAATCGATACCCACCGGTTTCGACCAGCGCTGGTCGGCCAGGCGGTCCTTGGGGTCGATGCCGCTGGGCACCACGCTCCCGCCGAGTAGCTGATAGCCCGGCACCGAGCGCTGTTCGCGGGTCTGGTACTCGGCATCCAGCTGCAGCAGGGCGGCATCGCTCAGGTTCCAGTCCACGGCCAGGGAGGCGAAATCGCGTTTGCCGTCCGAGTTTTCCACGTACGAGCGGATGTCTTCGTGGGCGAAGTTGGCGCGCACGCCCAGGCGCTGCTCGCTGTCCAGCCAGCCGCCAAGGTCGGTGGCCACATAGCGCTCGCCTGATTCGTTGCTCGCGACAGTGACTGAACGTACGTTCTGCGGGCGTTTGGTGACGTAGTTGACCAGCCCGCCCGGCTCGGAAACGCCACTTTGCAACCCGGAAAGGCCTTTGAGCAGCTCGACCTGCTGTTTGTTTTCCAGCGCGACGTTCTGCTCGCCGGTGATGGTGCTGCCGTTGATCTTGTAGCTGTTGGCGGCGCTGAGGGAAAACCCACGAACCACGAAGTTTTCGTAGTAACCGATCGGCGCATAGCTTTCGCCGGTCGAGGCGTCGTTGCTGAGCACGTCGCTGAGCAGCCTGGCCTGGCGGTCCTTGAGCAGTTGCTCGGTGAACACCGCAACCGAGGCCGGCGTATCGAGCAGTGGCGCTTCGCCCAGCCCCCCTACCGAAGCTGAGGTGGCTTGGTAGCTGTTGGTCTGTGCGCCCGTCACGGTGATGGCCTCCAGCAGGGTGCTGTCTGCCCAGGCCAGGGCCGGGTTCAATGACAGGCTCAGCAGCCCCAGCGCGAGGCCGTGGCGGTGTTGAAAAGACAAGGATGAAGCCATGAACGAACTCCTGGGTGACCAGCGGTGTGGCACCGAAAATCGGGTAAACCTGTGCTCGCGATGCCGCGCCTATGCAGCGGCGACAGCATCGTTGAGTGGGCGCTTGAAGGGGGTGTAACTTCAGGCCGGCGTTGCTCCGGTGGTCATTGGTAATGCAGGGTCAGCTGCCCATTCCTGCAGCGAGCCGTCATAGATCGAAACGCCCTGGCGCCCCAGGCGCGTCAGGGCCAGGGCAGTGGCGGCCGCGGAAATACCGCCGCCGCAGTAGAGGATCAGTGGCTGGGTGCCTTCGACCAATGCTGGGCCGAGTGCGCGGGCCAATGCGTCGGGCGCCAGGTAGCGGCCCTGCTCGTCGAACAATTGCCGCGCCGGTCGGTTGAGGCTGCCGGGGATATGGCCGCGTCGGGCATAGCGGGTCACCGCGCTGCCCTCGAACAGCCCCTTGGACAGCGCACAAACCAGCGTGCCTGGGGCCTGTCCATCAAGTACGGCCAGCACGTCCTCACGGTTTGCCCAGTACCCTGGATGGACGGTTAGCGACACTGGCGAACCCGCTACACCAGGCTGAGCTTGCTCGCCGTGGGCCAAGGGCAGGTTGGCCTGGCGCCAGGCCTTCAGGCCGCCGTCGAGCACCGACGCGGCCACGCCCAGGCTACGCAGCATCCACCACAGGCGTGCGGCCCAAAAACCCTCATGCCGGTCGTAGACCACGATGTGCCGTGCCTCGGCGATGCCCAGGCGTGCCAGCGCCGCGGCTGCCTCCGTTGGCGAGGGCAGGGCGAAGCTGTAGCTCGCCGCGGTGTCGGCCAGCTCGCGCGTCAGGTCGGCATGCCGCGCCGTCGGGATGTGTTCGGCCAGCCAGGCCGCATGGCCACTGGCGACGCGGTAGTCGCCATCGAACTGGGCGGCGGCCAGTTCCACACTGGCGTCGAGCACCACCAGGCCCGGCTGTTGCAGGGCGTGGTGCAAGGCGTTGGGTGAAATGAGGATGTCGGGCATAGGGGCTCCTGTCAGCGCGCGCGTGCGATGCGGTGCAGATGATCGAGCAGGCGGGTGCCTTCGCTGTCGCCAAACCATTGGCCATGGCCGATCAAGAAATTGTGGTAGGCGATGTCGGCGTTGCTCCGGGATCCGACGATGCCCTGGAAGTAGTCGATCTCGGCGAGGGCGAAATCCACATGGACCAATGGCAGCAGCGCTTTGAGCGTGAGCAGGTCGGCCTGTGTCAGGGGCCGCTGGCTGTGGTAACCGGCCAGCAGTGCATCGACGGCGTCGAGGTCGGCGGCGGCGCGCCCGCCTGCATCGAGTTCAAGCCAGGGAATACAATTGCGTTCTACCGCAGTGGCCAGGTCGAACACGGCGAAAGTCCGGTCACTCAAGCCGAAATCAAGGACGCTGCGCACCTGCGTGGCGTCAGCCGATTCGTCCCACAGCAGGTTGGAGGCGTGCCAGTCGTTGTGGGTCCACAGCGCCGGCTGGTGCTGCAGCAGCGGCAGCAGGGCGCGGTGATGGGGCAGATAGAGTTCGCTCAGGGCCTGCTGCCAGTGTTTGTCTGCGAGGTAGTGGGCCAGTGCAGGCTGCTGCGCCAAGGCCGTTTCGATGGACGACAGCGGCGCGTGGTTGCTGAAGAACCGCAGGTTGGCAATCAATACGGGCGTGCGTCGGGCGCCCGCAGTGAAGCCTTCGGCGGCCAGGTGCAGGCGAGCAAGGGCAACGCCCGCTGCATGGGCGTGCGGCAGGCTGAGGAAGGGTGTCCATGACAGCGCGTCACGGTACAGGTCGTGGCCCTGGGCGCAGGGCAGCACCTCGTAAGTCCATTCACCCAGGGCCACCACGCTGTCGCCGTTGCGGTCGAGCAACGGGGTAACAACGGGCGCGCCACGCTGTTCAAGGTGCTGAACGAAGCGGTGTTCCTCCAGCAGCCAGGCGGGCTGGCGGACACTGCGGTGGTGGCGTTTGACGAACAGCTCGCCCTGTTCCGTGCGCACCTGCGCGGCAGCCGAGAAGGGGCGGGGGCTGTGCCAGTGCAGCGGGCCCACGGTGCCAAGCCGCGGGAATTGGCTCAGTACCGCTTCCACATCCACCTGAGTCAGCGCTGGCCAGTCGGCTTCTACTGGCTGCACGCCCATGCCATGGGCCATGCGCAAGGGCTCGTTCATGCCTGTGGCTCCGGCAGGTAACGGTTACTGGTGGCACCACGCCAAGCATCGGCGTCGGCCAGTACGCCGTGGTGGTGCAGCCACTGGGCGTAGGGGGCGATCAATTCTTCGCGTTGCTGGCCCCAGCGCTGCTCATGCAGCCAAGTGGGTGCGATGTGCTGTAGCGATTGGCTGAGCAGCGCTCTCGGAAAGTAAGGGGTGGCGGCCTCATAGGCGCCCAAGGCGCTTTGCGGGTCAGCGGCCGCCGCGCGAAAGCCACGCTCGGTGGCGGCGAGAAAGGCGCGGGCGATCTCGGGGTTTTCCTCGAACCAGCGTTGCTGCCCGCCCAGCAGGTAGCTGTGATAACGCGGTGCGCCGATGTCATCGACTGGCCAGACCACACGTCGCTCGGCCGCAACCGGGCTGTCCATCAAGGCTTCCCAGGCCCAGTAGCCGCCAAAACTGGCGTCTGCAATGCCTGCCGCCAAGTCTTCCGGGCGCAGTTCGCGCACTTTGCTGTCGACGATGATCACGGCATCCGGGTCGCCGCCGTCGGCGGCCACCAGATGGCGCACCATGGCCAGGCCACGGGGCGTGGGGTTGAGCGCCAGGCGTTTGCCTGCGAGGTCCCTGGGGCGGCGAATGCCGAAGTCGGTGAGGGTCTGGATCGATTCAAGGCCCCGATGGTTGATGGCCGCGACACCCAGCAGCGGCTGGCCGAGGCTGCGCCTGACCAGCAAGCGATTGCTGGGAAACACGCCGACATCCGCATCGCCTTTGAGCAGGTGCTCCAACGTGTCGCCATGGAAGGGGTCGGGCACTACCAGTTGCACCGACAAGCCGGCGTCCTGATACCACCCGCGCTCCCTTGCGACGTAGAACCCTGCCGAATTTGGCCAAGGGTGGAAATACTCCAGCATTACCCGTACAGCGTTCATCCTTTCGTGCTCCTTGGTGCCCTAAGGGCTCAGGGAGCAGATTTAACGGGTAGACATCTGGTATATACCAATATCGTTCGCTTATATTTTTATTCCGTCAGGTAATGGATTGGCCCGCTTTAATTTCTTTTTTGCTATAGCGGGTAGTGTTTATGCAGCGCGCTGCTCACCCTTGAGCATTTTTCTGTGCGCCTCCATGGCAGCGCCCATCTCTTCCAGCTGATCTTTGCCCAGCAGTTTTTTCGCAGTGGGGAACAGCTCGCCTTCCTCTTCTTCGATGTGATGTTCAAGCAGCTCTTTCATCACCTTCACCCGGCCGGCAAATTCGAGGGTGCCGGTTTCGGTATGAAGCAGATCAGGAAGCACCAGCGAATCGACAGTACGGTGTTCTTCCTTGGCTTCGTAGTACATCTTCGCCTCTTCCTTGCCGCCGGCCTTCTTGATGGCCGGGTAGAGGATGTCCTCCTCCAGCGCAGTGTGGACTTGCAGCTCCTGCTCGATCCGGTGCAGCAGTTCGGCGCGCTTTTTCACCGCTCGCTCGGTGGTTGAAGACAATTCAGCCAGCAGCTTCTTCACTAATTTATGGTCTTGAATCAACAGGTCGATAGCGTTCATGCAGGCACCTCATGGCGGTCGGGGGAAACACGGATTGCTGGGTACAAATTCATCGCTACTGTTGCGGTGGACGTGATGGGCGTGCGAATGGTTCAAGTCTTTACCGCATGGCTCGCAGCGCGCAGATGAAGCGGCGAGGCCTGCAACAGCAAGCCTCGTCATGGTCGTCAGAGGATCGGTTTGCCGCCCGTGACGCCGTAACGTGAACCGGAGATATAACTGGCTTCATCAGAGCCCAGCAAAACGTAGATCGGCGCGACCTCGACCGGTTGCCCTGGCCGCCCCATGGGGTAGCCCGAGCCAAAGTTTCTGACGGCCTCATCCGGCATGGTGGCAGGGATCAACGGCGTCCAGATTGGGCCTGGCGCCACGCTGTTGACCCGGATGCCTTGCTTGGCCAGCAACTGCGCGAGGCCTGCGGTGAAGTTGGCAATGGCGCCTTTGGTGGCGGCGTAGGCCAACAGGCTGGGTGACGGGTCATCGGAGTTGACCGAGCTGGTGTTGATGATCGATCCGCCCTTCGGCATTGACGGTAATGCCCGTTGGCAGATGCGGAAGATGGCGGTGATGTTGGTGTCGAACGTCTTCACCCATTCCTCATCGTCAATGTCGTCCAGGCTTTCGTGGGCCATCTGGAATGCGGCGTTGTTGACCAGGATGTCGATGCGACCGAACTGTTCCACGGTCTTGTCGACGATGGCGTAACAGTGCTGTTTGTGCGCCAGGTCACCGGGTAGCAGGAGGCACTGGCGGCCCGCGGCTTCGACCCAACGCGCGGTTTCTTGCGCATCTTCGTGCTCATCCAGGTAGGCGATGGCAACGTCCGCACCTTCACGCGCATAGGCAATCGCAACGGCCCGACCGATGCCGCTGTCGGCGCCGGTGATCAAGGCGATTTTGCCTTCGAGCCGGTTATGGCCTGTATAGGTCTGCTCACCGCAGTCCGGGTACGGCTCCATCTTGCGCTGCGAACCGGGGACGCTTTGCGGTTGCGAGGGGAATGGCGGAGTAGGGTAGTCGCTCATGGTCGAAGCTCCTGCAGTTGAGAACGGTCATTACTGTTCGAGCGGTGCGAGCAGCCAGCGTTGAAGTGGATGCTGGATTTGAACGACGGACGGCCAGTAAGCCACTTGCAATGAATTTTCGTTGAAGGGATCGCTCTATCGCTGATCAGCAGTGCGCTGTACTCACGATTTTCAGGAGCGTCCCAGTGCCTCGAATCATTACGCCCACCACCTCTGAGCATGAAATCGATCAGCAGAATGCGCGGATGTTCGGTACGCCCAAGGAACGCCTGGATTTCTATCGACGCGAAATCCAGTACGAGACCACTATTCTGGCCAATCGTACCGATGCGTATCTGGCCGCTCAGTCGTTCCTGGTCATTGCCTTCGTGTCTTCGATGAGCAACCTGAACCACAGCTGGGGGGAAATGTTCACGTTGATCGTGCCGGCGTTTCTCGCCCTGCTCGGCGTGTTGAGCTCGTTGAATGCCTGGCCGGGCATCCGCGCGGCGTTCCGGATCATCGAGCACTGGCAGTTGAAGCAGAGCCACCTGCTGCGCAGTGAGCCGATGATGGGCCTGGCCTATGATGAATCGCCCTTATTCTGCGAGGCTGAAACGTCCCGGGCCGGGCACCGGAAATCGTTGCTGTTCTCCCTTCGCACACCTTGGATTTTTCTCGGGTTCTGGGTTTTGCTGGGCAGCTACTCGGTGTATATCCAGCTCGCGTGACGGGCGCGCTGCTGTGCGCAAATGACTGCCAGCAAGTCCTAGCGGCGCTTGCGTTGCGAACGCGTGAAGACAAACCCGGCAATGACACCCAGCAGCGCCGCACCCACCCATAACGACGTTTTATCTTTCGGAGTTCGCCAGCCACCGTCCACACTTCGCCGGTCACCGGGTGGCTCGAACAGATTCCCAGAAGATATCGCAGCGCTGGGGCTGCGGTTCAAGCCCCAGCGCGTGAGCCACCCTGACAACTGCGGCAGCCCCGGTACCAGGTAGCTGGCCAGATGGGCGAGGCGAGCGGCAGCGCCGACAGTGGTGCGCGCGCTCGGGGAAATGGCGCAGGCTACCATGGCGTTTGCCACCAATTCCGGGTCGTAGATCGGCCCTGGGGGAGTCAGCGCGTGGCCGGTGTAGTTGCCTGCATCCCGCAAGCTTGGCGTGTCCATGACGGCCGGATAAAGATCACAGACATGAATGCCGGGGAACGCCGTCAGCTCACCGCGCAGCGCTTCGGTCAGGCCACGTAGGCCGAACTTGCTCGCTGAGTAAGCTGCCGCATAGGGTTGGGCGATCCAGCTGCCAAGCGACAAGGTGTTGATCAGTATGCCGCTGCGTTGTGCCTTGAAGTAGGGCAGCACCACGTATGCGCCGCGCAGATAACCGACCAGGTCGGTTTGAATCACCTGCTCATGCGCTTCAAGCGGTGTTTCGTCGAAGCTGCCTAACGCGCCAACCCCAGCGTTGTTGATCCAGATATCGATACGTCCATGGCCAAACTCGGCAGCTTGGGTGGCCAGGGCTGCCACTTGATCGCTGTGGGTGACGTCGGTGGTGATGGCGACAGCGTCCGTGCCGCAGTCGGTGCATTCATCCAGTACGTCGAACAACGCTTCCTCATCGCGAGCCGCGAGCACCAGGCGCGCACCTTTGCAGGCAAACGCATGCGCAGCCGCCCGGCCTATGCCGCTGGAGGCGCCGGTGATGACCACGACCTTTCCGCGTAGTGGGCCTTTGATCGGCGTCGCGCTCATCGGCATGGAGTGCTCTGGGGCTGGTGAATCTTCGCTGTCGTTAGACGGCAGTGTGGCACTGGCTTCTAGGGGGCAAAGCTCAAGGGTGGTTCCATCAGCCATTACCAGCTTCAAGCCCTCGATAGTGCCCGCTATCCGATCCGGGAAGACGGGTTCGCCTTCAGCATCCAGGCTGTCGTAGATGAAGTGCGTGCCTTCGAGCCAGCCGACCGCAGTCAGCAGTTCGGGGCCGAGGTAATACTTGCCGTCTTGAAAGTACCCCGGGAACTGATGGGCGCGCTCGACGTTCTCCACGCAATAGCGCTCGCCTGGTTTCATACCTGTCGCTTGATCGATCATGGTGAAAACCCCTTTTCTGAAAGCCGGCTGTGCAGCAGATATTGCAGTGAGTAAGCAGGGGAATCCGTTGGGCAGGACAAAGTTCAGAGCAAGCGTTTCAGCGGTTTTTTTGGGGGGGCGGATGGCCAGTGCTTACCGTTTGTTGAAACCTATACAAAAAGCTATTCTTGTACAGGATTTTCCCAATTGTTCGAGGTGAGCATGGTGCCTCCTGCGCGTTGGGCCAGCCTGTGCTTGCTGATGGTTGCGCTGTCGACCGTAGCCGCGGACTGGCGAGCCGAATTGCCAACGGCGCAACCGTTGGGTGCTGGCGATTTCACGTGGTTCGGCGTGCGCCTTTACAGCGCCCGGCTGTGGACGGTGGGCCCAGTTCAGGACTGGAACCAGCCCTTTGCCCTGGAACTGCGCTACCACCGATCGCTGTCCAAGGAGACGCTGGTAGACGCCAGCCTTGCGGAGATACGCCGCCTTAACGCCAACATCACGCCGCAGCAGCGCGCAGCGTGGAGCAAGGCCCTTGAAGGGGCATTCGTGGATGTGCGCCCAGGTATGCGTATCACGGGTGTGTACCTGCCAGGCCAAGGGGCTCGCTTCTATGTCGATGGCACACTCAGCCAGGTAATCGCCGACCCGGAATTTTCCCGAGCATTCTTCGCCATCTGGCTCGACCCACGGGCCAGGGACCCACAGCTGCGCCAGCGCCTGCTCGGGCGGGCGGGCAACGACCGAGGGACGTGAACATGTACAGAGCACTGTTACTGGTTGGCTGCCTGCTCCTCGGCAGTTGTGGCAACGTCGGTGTCGAGCACTACGCCAAGGAGCAGCCGAAACTCGACCTGGCGGCATTCTTCTCGCGACCGGTGCAAGCCTGGGGGATGTTCCAGAAGCGTTCCGGCGAGGTGGTGAAGCGCTTTCACGTGCGTATCGACAGCCGCCGCGACGGTGAGCGGCTGATCCTCGATGAGCATTTTCTATACAGCGATGGCACGCGTCAGCAGCGAACCTGGACGCTGGTGCCGGAAGGTGCGGGCCGCTGGCGAGGAACAGCGGGTGACGTGATCGGCGAGGCCCATGGCGAATCGGCCGGTAATACGCTGCGCTGGCGCTACCGGCTGGACCTGCCGGTAGACGGGGAGCATTGGCAGGTGGACCTGGACGACTGGATGTACCTGATGGATGAAGACACCCTGATCAACCGCTCGAGCATGAGCAAACTGGGCGTGGAGATTGGGCAGATCACGCTGTTCTTCCGCCGCTTGCCGGAGGGCACACCATGAACCTGAATGCGCTTACTCAACGGGTTACGGCCGGTGAAGTCAGAGAGCTTGAACTGCTGTCGCTCGAAGGTGGCTTCTACATCCTCCGCGCACTGATCGGTGCCGGCCCGGTCACGTTGATTGATGATCATGGTCAGCCCGTTCGCCTGCGCTCCACCACCGAGCTGCGCCACTTGTTGGCCGAGCTGCCACCGGTGCCGTGCATGCTGGTGCAGCAGGTGGTGCATGATGAAATGTGTGGGCAGCGTGACGGGCCTATCGCGCCGCTGCGGGTGCCCGTGACGCTGACGACCCAATGGTAGCCCGGCCGCCGCGGCTGGGGTTGGTGCTCGGTGACCAACTGTCGTTCGACCTGGCAAGCCTGGGGGCCCTGGACCCTACCCGCGACGCTATTCTGATGGCGGAAGTGGAGGGCGAGGCCCGCTACGTGCCGCATCATCCACTGAAGATCATCCTCATCTTCAGTGCCATGCGCCATTTCGCAAAGGCGCTGCGGGAGCGGGGTTGGCAGGTGCACTATGTCGAGCTCAACGCTGCCGGCAACAGCGGTAGCATCGCGGGCGAGCTGCGTCGCTGGCAGCAGGCACTGGGCGCCACGCACATTCACCTGACAGAGTGCGGTGAGTGGCGCCTGGAGCAGGCGCTGCGCGATGCGCAGCTACCGCTTGTGTGGCATCGCGATACGCGCTTTTTGTGCTCGCGTGAAGCCTTCGCGCGGTGGGCGCAGGGGCGTAAGCAACTGCGCATGGAGCATTTCTACCGCGGCATGCGCAAGCGTTGCGGGTTGCTGTTGGAGCCCGATGGCAGCCCGGCAGGCGGTGCCTGGAATTTTGATGGGGACAACCGCAAGCCGTTGCCGCGCCAGTTGCGAGGGCCGTTCGCTGCGCAGTTTGAGGCGGACGCGATCACGACAGCGGTAGTGGCCCTGGTTCGCCAGCGTTTCAGTGACCATTACGGGGCCGTGGACGGGTTCAACTACCCCGTGACCCATGAGCAGGCCCATCAGCTCTGGCAGCATTTTCTCGATTTCGGCCTGGCGGCGTTCGGTGACTACCAGGACGCCATGGCGGAAGGGGAACCGTACCTGTTCCATGCGCGCATCAGCGCGGCACTCAACATTGGCCTTCTGAATGTGCGCTGCCTGTGCGACGACGTCGACAAGGCGTGGCGTGAGGGGCGCGTGCCGCTGAATGCCGCCGAAGGCTTCATCCGCCAGTTGATTGGCTGGCGCGAGTATGTACACGGCATCTACTGGCTGCGCATGCCTGAGTATGCCGGGCTCAATCATCTGGGTAATCAGCGTGCCTTACCGGAATTCTACTGGACGGGCGCCACCCGCATGCGCTGCATGGCGCAAACCATCGGGCAGACGTTGCGCTTGGGTTACGCCCACCATATCCAGCGGCTGATGGTCACCGGTAATTTCGCCCTGTTGGCCGGCATCGTGCCAGACGCCATTTGCGAGTGGTACCTGGCCGTGTACATGGATGCCTTCGACTGGGTCGAACTGCCTAACACGCTGGGCATGGTCATGCATGCAGACGGTGGGTACCTGGGGTCGAAACCGTACTGTGCCAGTGGTCGTTACATTCAGCGGATGTCCGACCATTGCAAGGCGTGCAGCTACAAGGTCGACCATGTGATCGAGGAGGATGCCTGCCCATTCAATGCCTTGTACTGGCATTTTCTGATACGTCACCGCGCTCAGCTGTCGGCCAATCCACGCCTGGCCATGGTCTACCGTAACCTGGACGGCATGCCGCCTGGCCATCGCGAAGCGGTGTGGCAGCGTGGCCAGTCACTGCTGGCGCGGTTGGATGCTGGCGAGGTGGTATGAAAAAGAGCCTGCTGCCCAGCAAAACCTGCGTGGTATGTGGCCGTCCCTTCAATTGGCGCAAGCGCTGGGCACGCTGCTGGGCCGAGGTGCGCTATTGCTCCGAACGCTGCCGCCGGTCAGCGCCGCGCCGCGATGTGCAGCAGTAATGGCAGGGCCAGGGCCCACACCGGCATGAGTAACAAGCCGGTTTCAATCACACCCAGCGGCAGACCGACCCCCGCCAACCTGGCGCCACCGACGTAGGCCAGTGGGGCGCCAAAGGCGCCCAGCAACGCGCCGCGCCAGTAGGGTCGGCCGGCCCAGGCCAGGCTATGGCGAAGGCCGCTGGCCAGCACCCACCACAGCAATACCAGCCACAAGGGCAGGGGCCATGTATCGAAGCTGAATACGCCCAGTGCCCCCAGCACGCTATCCAGCATGCAGCCGGCCAGTGCGACACGCAACAATGCCTTGATTTCTGCCTTGTAGTCAGGGCACAGCCACAGGTGTATGGCCAGGCCGAGTGGTACCAGCAGCAATAAGCCAGGGTACTGAGCACCCAGCACGCAAGCCCACCAACCAGCCTGCAACCAGAGTGCATTGGCGACCAGCCAGCTGCTGGGCATCATTGACCGGCCGGACAAAAATGGGCGTCTAGATTGCCCCTTGTAAGATTATGGAAGGGCCTGGCGAATGGCTGAAAAACGGACATGTTTGGCTCCAGATGCTCCTCAAGCAACAGTGAACTGTTGAAGGGATATAGTTGAAGCCTATGACTAAATTTGTACAAGTCAACGAAGTTGTACAGCTTTTATCCAGTCCTGGGCTCACTCAACGGGTACGTAAGTGAGCGATTTCCGCTTACAGTTCGCGAACCCGCTGTTCGGTGTTCATTTTGATACTGAATGACCGGATGAGTGCTACGAAGGAACCTATTCCGCTTTTCAGTCAAGCTGCCCAAGGCCGTCACGCATGCGGGCCAGTGCTGACCTTGTGACGTCGCTAGCACAGTGCGCCGGCTCCACAGACGGTGTCGAGCATGGACTGGCACCGTTGGGTATAGGACTGTGCAAACAGCCTGTACCTCGATGGCTTCCTTTTGAAAGTGTGAAACATTCTTAAGGATTGATTAACCATGGACACTCGTTCATCGCCATGGCCGTACGCAAGGGCGAACCGAAGCCGGATATCAGCACCATGCAGGGATTGCGCACGGTGCTGCAAAACAGCAGCGCTGTCGCCTACTCTGACAGCGCGAGCGGGGTATACCTCTCCAAGACCCTGTTTCCTCGCATGCAGCTCGGTGAACAGTTCGAGGCTAAGGCTCACATGATACCGGCTGAACCCGTCGGTGCAGTGGTCGCGCGCGGCCAGGCACAGATCGGCTTTCAACAGCTAAGCGAGCTCAAGCCGGTAAAGGGCATCGACATCGTTGGTTTGATCCCGGCCGAAGCGCAGAAAATGACAATGTATTCGGGCGCGGTCGTCAGTAAGAGCCAACATCATGCCGCAGCCCAGGCGCTACTCGACTACCTTGCCTCGCCACAAGCCGACGCCTCGATCGAAGACAGTGGTCTGACGCCACTGCCTCATACCGCCAGCTAACCATAAATGCGGGCGCCGATACCGAGGCTGTAGCGTACTTACGACCAGCTGAACCGCCCAGGCTCTGCAAATACCTTTAACATGGCTCAGCACTTGGGCCGGTCGTTGAAAGAGACTTGTATGGAGCTGCGTCAACTTCGCTATTTTCTGGGTGTATTGGAGTACGGCAGCCTGGGCAGGGCTGCGGTCGAGCTTGGGGTTGGCGCCTCTGCATTGAGCCAGCAACTGTCGAAGCTGGAGGGTGAGTTAAGTACCCGGCTTTTGACACGTTCGAGTACCGGCGTCTCCCCGACGGCAGCGGGCCTGGCCTTCGAATACCATGCTCGCCTGGCGCTGCGCCAGGCAGAACATGCCGTCCTGGCGGCACAAAGCGGGCGCATGAGCGGCTATGCCAGCGTGGGGCTGGCACCGACCACGGCGTCGATTCTAGGCCTGGCATTGATCGACAGGATGCGCGAACGCTATCCCAACATTCGTCTGCACCTGGTGGAAATGCTATCTGGCTATCTGACCAACCAACTCAATACCAGGCACCTTGACCTGGCGGTGTTGTTTCAGACGGAAACAGGGCCGCGATTAGAGGTGCGGGCGCTTTTGACAGAGCGACTGTTCGTGCTGGTTCCTGCGCCGCTGGTCAACGCCGAGTGGGGCGAGTCGTTAACACTGGAGCAGATCGCGACGCTACCCTTGGTGATGCCCAGTACACAGCATGGTTTACGCACGACAATGCGCGCGATTTTCGAACGGGCGGGGCTAGAGACCCGCATCGTCATGGAAGTCGATGGCCTGTCGTTATTGATGGATTGCGTCTGTGCCGGTCATGCCGCCACCATTCAGCCCGGCGCGACGGTGGCCCGGGCGCATCAGGCTGGCTTGCGCGTGTTCGCTATCGATGAAGCACAGGCGCAGCGTCGCAATGTGATTGTCAGCCTGACCGATGACGAGCTTTCGCCTGCCGCGTTGGCGACACGGATCGTATTGCAGGAGGTCGCCCGGGACTTGGTGGAACAGGGCCGATGGCCTGGGGCCCGGTTGCTTTGACCCAGGCTCGGGGGCCTCTCACCCAACCCCTTTAGTAAAACTGAATGCCTCCCCTCGGCGATCGCGTTTCGCACCCCCCGGGCACTGATTAAAGTCCGTGGCCACGAAGAGCCCCCGAACATTTGGCTCTTCGCGACCTGGAGGCGAAATGATCGATGTGTTAGTCATCGGAGGGGGCAATGCCGCCCTCTGTGCCGCGCTGATGGCGCGCGAGGCCGGAGCCAGCGTGCTGCTGCTCGAGGCTGCACCCCGCGCCTGGCGGGGTGGCAATTCGCAACATACGCGTAACTTGCGGTGCATGCATGATGCCCCGCAGGACGTGCTGGTGGAGGCGTACCCGGAAGAAGAGTTCTGGCAGGATCTGCTGAAGGTAACTGGTGGCCAGACTGACGAGAAGCTCGGGCGCCTGGTGATTCGCGCGTCCTCTAATTGCCGCGGGTGGATGCGCCGTCATGGCGTGCATTTTCAACCGTCGTTGTCTGGTGCGCTGCACACCGCACGGACCAATGCCTTTTTCATGGGCGGCGGCAAGGCGCTGGTCAATGCCTACTACCGTAGCGCTGAAAAGCTCGGGGTACAGATTCGCTACGACTCACCGGTGGCTGACATTGAGCTGCAGGGCGGTCGCTTCGTTGCGGCCCATGTGCCGGCACGTGAGTCCCACGGGCGACAGCTGCCGGCCGAGCGCATTGAAGCGCGCAGTTGCGTCCTCGCCGCCGGCGGCTTCGAGTCCAATCGCCCATGGTTGCGTGAGGCCTGGGGGCAGAACGAGCGGGGGGAGTGGCCTTCGGACAATTTCCTGATTCGCGGTACGCGTTTCAATGACGGCGTGCTGTTGCGCCGCATGATTGAAAAGGGCGCTGACAAGATTGGCGACCCGACACAGGCGCACATGGTGGCGATCGATGCCCGTGCCCCCCTGTACGACGGGGGTATCTGCACCCGTATTGATTGCGTGTCGCTGGGCGTGGTGGTCAACCGCGACGGTGAACGCTTCTACGATGAGGGCGAGGATTTTTGGCCCAAGCGCTATGCCATCTGGGGGCGCTTGGTGGCGCATCAGCCGGGGCAGGTTGGTTTTTCGATCATCGACCAGAAAGCGCTCGGTCGGTTCATGCCGCCGGTTTTCCCGGGCACCGCCGCCGACAGCCTGGAGGCGTTGGCCGGCTTGCTGGGTTTGCCCGTGCAGGCCTTCGTTGAAACCGTGCGGGCCTATAACCGTGCCTGCCAGGTGGGAACCTTCGATCACACGCGCCTTGACGACTGCCACACCGTGGGCCTCGAACCGGCCAAAAGCCACTGGGCGCGCCCGCTCGATACCCCACCTTACTACGGGTACCCCCTGCGTCCTGGCGTGACCTTTACCTACTTGGGGCTGCGCACCGACGAAACCGCCGCGGTTCACTTCGATGGGCGCCCCAGCCCGAACCTTTTCGTCGCCGGCGAGATGATGGCGGGCAACGTGTTGGGCAAGGGTTACACCGCAGGTGTCGGCATGTCCACCGGCACCGCTTTCGGCCGCATCGCCGGGACCAGCGCCGCGGCAGCGGCAGGACACGTCTATCCAGAACAAGAGAATCGCCATGACCGCACAACTGCCTGAGCCACGCCAACCGGATGCCGCCCAGCCGGGCCTTGCACTGATCCCGGTACTGAACCTGGAAGAGCAGGAAGTCGATCGGCAAATGCGGATCTGTAACGCCTGCCGATACTGCGAAGGTTTCTGCGCTGTGTTCCCGGCGATGACCCGCAGGCTGGAGTTCGGCAAGGCCGATATCCATTACCTGGCCAACCTTTGCCACAACTGCGGCGCCTGCCTGCACGCCTGCCAGTATGCTCAGCCCCACGAATTTGCCGTGAACGTGCCACAGGCGATGGCCAGAGTGCGCGGGCAGACATACGCCGAGTACGCCTGGCCGGCCCTCTTTGGTCGACTGTATCGGCACAACGGCACCTTTGTCGCCGGTGCCTTGGTAATCGCGTTGTCACTGTTCTTGCTGCTGACGTTGTACGTCAACGGCACGTTGCTGCCGGGGCGGTTGGCGGGGAACTTCTATGCTGTCTTCCCGCACAACACCTTGGCCTTGATGTTCGGCGGTGTCTTTGCCGCGGCAGCTGTGGCGCTGACGGTGGCGATACGGCGTTTCTGGCGTTCGGTCTCGCCTGCCGAGGCCCTGGCGCAACCGGCCAAGGGGGCAGTGTTCGAGGCCTCGAGCGCGGCGTTGACCCTGAAGTACCTGGACGGTGGGCATGGCCAAGGCTGCACTGATGTCGATGATCGATACACGCTCTGGCGCCGTCGTTTCCATCATTTCACCTTCTACGGCTTCCTGTTGTGCTTCGCTGCCACTGTGGTCGCTACCGGGTATCACTACTTATTGGGCCAGCAGGCGCCGTATCCATTGCTGAGTGCACCGGTGCTGCTGGGAACCTTGGGTGGTGTTGGCCTGATCATCGGGCCGGCCGGGCTTCTGATGCTCAACCTTCGCAGGGCTCCGGAGCAGGGCGATGTTGCCCAGCGCCCCATGGACCGGGCTTTCATCCTGCTTCTGCTGCTGGTCAGCGCTACTGGCCTTGCCTTGCTGGGCCTGCGTGATACTGCAGCGATGGCAATTGCGCTGGCGATTCACTTGGGTGCGGTGATGGCGCTATTCATCACGCTGCCATACGGCAAGTTCGCCCATGGCCTGTTCCGCAGCGCCGCACTGCTCAAATTTGCAATCGAAAAGCGCCGGCCCAACCCACTGGGTTTGGGGGAGGAATGAGCCATGAACGCAGCCCGTAATTACCCTGCGTCGCGTCAGGCCGCAAGACGCGCATTGCTTTCAACGGTTCGGCCATTTGTCCAACAAGATCGACACGAACTTCTCCGCTGCGGGCGACAGAGACGCCCCTCGGCGATAGACCAATCCCAGTGTACGGGTTACCTGCGGGTCGATCAGCGGCACGCTGACCAGTGTCGGGTGGTCGGCGCTTGGCATGGCCAGGCTAGGCATGGCCGACACGCCCAGCCCGGCCTCGACCATGCCCAGCGAGGTGGACAGGTGCTGAACCTCATAGAACCACTTTGGCCGCAGGTTGAGCCCGGACAGCGCATGGTCCAGCAGCATCCGGTTGCCGCTCAGGCGGCCTACGCCGATCAGCCGGTAGTCGGCCAGCTCTGTCCAGGTGACGGAGTCACGGTTCGCCAACGGGTGGTCTCTTCTGCAGGCCAGCACGAAATGCTCCTGCACCAGGGAGACGAACTCGATGTCTGGGTGCTGGCCGCTCATCATGTTGATGCCGAAGTCCGCTTCACCCCGCAGCACGGCTTCGAGCCCGTCATTGGCGCTGAGGTCCAGCAGGCGAATACGGATCTTCGGGTACTGCTCGTTGTAGTCGCGGATGACCGACGGCAAAAAATAGAACGCTGCCGTCGGGATACAGGCAAGGGTAACCTGGCCGCTCTGTCGTTCGGCGAGTTCGCGAATGCTCAGGATCGAATCTTCGAAGTCATCCAGCAAGCGCCTGGCCTTGGGCAAAAAGTCCCGCCCGACGCTTGTGAGGCTAACGCGCCGGGTGGTGCGTTCCAGCAACGAGGTCCCTAGTCCTTCCTCCAGCTTCTTTATCCGCCGGCTGAGTGCCGGTTGGGACAGGTGCAAGGCTTCTGCAGCTTCATGGAAACTGCCCAGTTCGGCGATTTTAACGAAAGATCGAATGTCTTGAAGCTCATATTCCATCTGAGTTGACTCCCCAACCTTGGCCGTAAATTGATGTGTGAATCGCAATAATGCCTACGATATTTGCATTGGAATGATTTATACAGAGCTGTCAGTCTTGTGCCCACAACATCAATGATGTCCATTGATCAACAAGAGTGCAAAATCATGCAACGAATTCCCTGCGTGCTCATGCGCGGTGGCACCTCTAAGGGGCCCTTTTTCCATGCATGGGATCTTCCTGCCAATGTGGTCGAACGCGACGAACTGCTGATCAACCTGATGGGTTCCGGGCATGAACTGGAAATCGACGGTATCGGCGGTGGTAGCCCTCAAACCAGCAAGGTCGCGATCGTCAGCCCTTCGCTGCATGCCGACGCCGACGTCGATTACCTCTTCGTCCAGGTCATGGTTGCCCAGCGCCGGGTCGATACTGCGCCCAACTGCGGCAACATGCTGTGCGCCGTTGGCCCGTTCGCTATTGAGCAAGGGCTGGTCAAGCCCCAGGATGGCAAGACCCTGGTACGCATCCGTAACTTGAACACCAACACCTTCGTCAACTCGCTGGTGGAAACACCTGGCGGGATCGTGCGTTATGAAGGCCGTACGGCGATCGACGGGGTACCCGGCACTGCCGCCCCGGTGCACCTGACCTTCCTCGATGCGGTGGGCAGCAAGACTGGCAAGCTGTTCCCGACTGGCCAGGCCCAGGATGTGATCGACGGTGTGCCAGTCACGTGCATCGACATGGCCATGCCGATGATGATCGTCGATGCCAGCCAGTTGGGTGTCACGGGTTCCGAGACCCCGGCGCAGTTGGATGCGGACACGCGCCTGCTGCAACGTTTGGAGGCGTTGCGCCTGAAAGCAGGCAAGGCGATGGGGCTGGGCGATGTCAGCGGCATGGTGATTCCAAAGCCAGTGTTGGTTTCTCCGGCGCGCTATGACGGCACGCTGCAGGTCCGCTACTTCATGCCCCATAACTGTCACCGTGCCCTGGCCATTACCGGTGCTATCGGCCTGGCGACTGCCTGCGTCAGCCCTGGCACGGTGATCTTGGACATGCTTGGGGATCAAGCCCAGCAATTGAAAGAGGTTCGTCTGGAGCACCCGAGCGGCGGTATCGACGTGGCGCTTTCCCGCAGCGGTGCCGATGGCAAGACACTTCAGGCCTCCGTGGTGAGAACCGCACGCCGACTCTTTTCAGGCTTCGTCTACGCCCCGACCTTGCGCAGGATGGCAGGGTAGGAAGGGGCGGATCACGTTGGCAACCATCGCATCCGCACAATTTCAACAATGGGTGATGCCTCATGAAACTCGCGAAGTCACTGTATTTCCAGATCCTCTGCGCTGTCCTGCTGGGCGTGGTGGTTGGTCACTTCTGGGCGCAACAGGCCGTTGCGCTGAAGCCACTGGGTGATGCGTTCATCAAGCTGATCAAGATGATGATCGCCCCCGTGGTGTTCTGCACCATCGTCACCGGCATCGCCGGCATGACCGACAAGCGCTCCCTTGGGCGGTTGATGAGCAAGACCTTGCTGCTGTTCCTGGTACTGACGGTGGTCAGCCTGATCATTGGCCTGGGGGCGGTGTACCTGTTCCGTCCGGGTGTTGGCATGAACATCGACCCGGCTACGCTCAGCACTGTAGGCCTCAGCCAGTACACCGCCTCTGCGGCCAAGCTCAGTGTGGTCGATTTCTTCATGCACATCATTCCGGACACCTTCATGGGGGCGTTCAACAAGGGTGAAGTGCTGCCGGTGTTGTTCATCGCTGTACTGAGCGGGTTTGCTCTGTCGTCAATGGGCGAGAAGGGCAAACCGGTACTCGATGTACTGGAGTCGGCCTCGACCATGGTGTTTCGTATCTTCGGCTACCTGATGCGCTTCGCCCCAATCGGCGCCTTCGGTGCACTGGCCTTCACTGTCGGGCAGTACGGCGTGACGTCCCTGGGCGCATTGGCCAAGCTGGTAGGTACACTGTATATCGCCTGCGCATTCTTCGTGCTGGTCGTGCTGGGGGGTATCTGCCGGGCGCACGGCTTCAGCCTGTGGAAGCTGCTGCGGTATTTTCGCGAGGAGTTTCTGGTGGTGCTCGGCACATCGTCGACCGAGCCCGTTCTGCCGCGCATGTTGGAAAAACTCGAGAAGCTTGGCTGCAAGAAAGGTGTGGTGGGGCTGGTGCTGCCAACCGGCTATTCCTTCAACCTCGACGGTACCGCTATCTACCTGTCACTGGCGGCGGTGTTCATCGCCCAGGCTTGCAACATCGATCTGACGTTGGGCCAAACATTGACAATGCTGGCGATCATGCTGTTGTCGTCCAAAGGCGCTGCGGGCGTCACCGGCAGTGGCTTCGTGGCGCTGGCCTCGACGTTGACGGTTATTCATGACATCCCGTTGGCAGGGCTTGCCTTGCTGATCGGCATTGATCGCTTCATGTCCGAAGCGCGTGCACTGACCAGCCTGGCCAGCAATGCCGTGGCCACGGTTGTCATTTCACTGTCGGAGAACGCCTGTGACCGGGAAACCTTGCTGCGTCGCCTGAACGGCACCCCGGCAGCACCGGGCGAAGCGGACACGGCGCAGGCCAGCTGGTCAGCCGAGCCTCGGCATCACGGCTAATAGCCGCTTCCACCTCCCATTGTTGACTTAAAATCCCACTCGACATCCCAGTGATGTCGAGTGGGGTAGGGGGCCGTCTGCCCTATAGACGGCCGCACACAATAAAAACAAGAGAAAAGACCATGCTCGCACTTCTGGGCCTGATTATGGTGGTGACCTTCACCTACCTGATCATGAGTAAACGCCTGTCTCCTATCGTTGCCCTGACCGTCGTTCCGATTGTTTTCGCTGTGATTGGCGGCTTTGCGCCTGACCTTGGCAAGATGATGCTCGATGGGCTGAAAATGGTCGCACCGTCTGCGGCGCTGCTATTGTTCGCCATCCTGTTTTTCGGCCTGATGATCGACGCCGGTCTGTTTGATCCGCTGATCCGCAAGATTCTCAAGCGGGTGAATGGCGACCCGATCAAGATCGCCATCGGTACCGCCTTGCTGTCGCTGCTGGTGGCGTTGGACGGTGATGGCACCACGACCTACATGATTACCTGTGCGGCCATGCTGCCGCTGTACAAGCGTATCGGCATGAACCCGATGATTCTGGCCACCGTCTCGATGCTGTCGTTGAGCATCATGAGCGGCATGAGCCCATGGGGCGGGCCTGCCACCCGTGCCATTGCGGCGCTGGGTCTGGATGCGACCGAGTATTTCATCCCGATGCTGCCGACGGTCATCGGTGGGGCAGCGTGGGTAGTGTTCACGGCCTACTTGCTTGGCCGCGCCGAGCGCCGACGCATCGGCAACATCGCGCTGGAGTCGGGTGGTGGTAACTGCTACATTAAGGAGATCCTCGGCGATAACCCGCACAAGCGCCCACGACTGGCCTATGTGAACCTGTTGCTGGTCATCGCTGTCATGACTGCGCTGGTGCTGGGGGTAATGCACGCCGCCATCTTGTTCATGATCGGTTTTGTCGCCGCATTGATGATCAACTACCCACAACTGGACTTGCAGAAAGAACGCATTCTCGCCCATTCAGGCAACGCCATGACCGTGGTGCTTCTGGTGTTCGCCGCAGGCATCTTCGCCGGTATTTTCTCGGGTACGAAGATGGTCGATGCGCTGGCGCAGACCCTCGTGGACTGGATTCCGGAAGCCTGGAGCCACTGGTTCCCGCTGGTGGTGGCGCTGACCAGCATGCCGCTGACCTTCGTACTTTCGAACGACGCCTACTACTTCGGCGTTGTGCCGATCCTGGCCAATGCGGCTGCCGCGTATGGTATCGACCCTGTAGAAATTGCCCGCGCCTCGGTGCTGGGCCAGCCTGTACACCTGATGAGCCCGCTGGTGGCTTCGACCCTGCTGCTGGTGGGCATGGTTGATCGAGATATCGGCGACTTCCAGAAGGCAACCGTGAAGTGGGCGGTTTTGACATCGTTGGTCATCACTGCGCTGGCTCTGCTCACGGGTGCCTTGTCCTTCTTCGTCTGATCTAAATAGGGCGCAGCTTGCGCCCACCTCATCCAATAACAACAATAGAGTATCGAACATGTCCCGAGCTGTTTTCCGTGGGGCCACCTGTGGCCTGCTCTGCGGCTGGTTGCCTGTGGCCGGCGCTGCCGGATTCATCGACGACAGCAAGCTCAAACTGCAGCTGCGCAACGTCTATTTCAACGAAAACTTCCGCGACGAACAGGGCATGAGCGCCCGCGCTGCTGCGACCGCCAAGAGTGAGCGAGTGGAATGGGCGCAGGGCTTCTTGCTCGACTATCAATCAGGGTTTACCCAAGGCCCGCTGGGCCTTGGGCTCGACGCCCTAGGGCTTGTAGGCGTGCGCCTCGACTCGGGGCGCGGCCGCAGCGGTACCGGCCTGCTGCCGGTCCATGACGATGGCAGCGCCGCAGGCGAGTTTGCCAGTGCGGGCGTGACTGCCAAGGCGCGGGTGGGGCAGACCGTGGTCAAGCACGGTACCTTGCTGCCCAAGACACCGGTGCTTGTTTATAACGACGCCCGGCTTCTGCCGCAGACCTACCAGGGCACGCAGTTGACCAGTGCGGATGTCGATGGCCTGACACTGACCGCCGGCCACTTGGATCGGTTCAAGCAGCGCGACTCGTCCAACAGCACGGGCCTGTACCTGGATGGTTACGGCGGCGATGAGTCTGGCGACTTCAGCTTTGCGGGTGCTGACTTTGCCATCAGCAAGCAACTGCGTGTGAGCTACTTCCACGGCCAGCTCGAGCACTTCTACCGCCAGGACTATGCCGGGCTGGTGCACGATCTACCCTTGGCCGGCGGGGTGTTTACCACCGACCTGCGCTACTTCAAGAGCCGCGACAGCGGAGCTGCTTATGGCGGCAAGATCGACAACGACATGTTCAGCGGGCAGGTGTCGTATACCCACTCCGGGCACACCGTCGGTGCCGGTTACCAGATGCTAGACGGCGATGCCGGGCTGCCCTACATCAGCGGTGCGACGGTTTACTCGTTCAGCAACGTCGGCATCGGCAAGTTCATCGAGGAGGAAGAGAAAACCTGGATGGCAAGCTATGCCTACAATTTTGCAGCAGCCGGTGTCCCTGGGCTCACGTTCATGGCGCGATACCTGAGCGGGGACAACGGTCGTTCCGCTGAAGCTGAACTCAACGAATGGGAACGTGACATGGAACTGGCCTACGTTGTGCAGTCAGGGCCCGTCAAAGGGCTGGGTGTAAAACTACGCAACTATGTCTACCGTTCTGACTTTTCCCGCGGGCGCGACAGTAACCGCATCTACCTGACCTACGACATTGCGATTTGGTAATGCGGCACCCTTGCAAGTACAGGTGGTGGCCTTTGAGATAGCCAAGCACGGCCAATACGGGATCATTTGCTATCTTGGAGTCGACTCGTAGGAGCTTTGCGCCGTGTGATGTTGGCTGTCTCAATCACAACACCTTGTCGAGCGTGATGGGGAAGTCCCTTACACGCTTGCCCGTGGCATGGTAGACCGCGTTGGCCACCGCGGCGGCTACCCCGACGATGCCGATTTCGCCGACACCCTTGGACCCCAGTTCGTTGACAATATCGTCGTGCTCTTCAACGAAGATCACGTCGATATTCCCGCTGTCTGCGTTGACCGGGATGTGGTACTCCGCCAGGTTGTGGTTGACGATGCGGCCCAACCGATGGTCAGTCAACGCTGCTTCGTGCAGGGCCATGCCCACCCCCCACACCACGCCCCCCAGAATCTGACTGCGCGCGGTTTTCGGATTGACCACCCGTCCTGCCGCCACCGCGCTCACCACTCGAGTTACTTTGATCATGCCAAGGTCCTCGTCGACGTGGACTTCCACGAAGACCGCCGAATGGGTGGCGGTGGAGAACGGTTGACGCCTGGCGCCGGGTTCGGCGTCGATCTGAACGGCAAACTCCCCGCCTGGGGCGCTGGCAACGATGTCCGCCAAGACCAGCCGATGGCTGCCCGCGTGCAGGTAGCCCTCGGCGAAAACGATCTGCTCGCGGGGCGTGCTGGCCACTTGGGGGTACATTTTGCGCGCATGTTCCAGCACTTTGGTGCGCAGTACCTGGCAGGCCTGGCGCACAGCCGAGCCCACCGACGACACCGTGAACGATCCGCCCTGAAGCGGGGCGGTGGGCAATGAGGAGTCACCCAGCATGAAGGTGACATCCTGCACCCTGACGCCAGCGGCGTCGGCGGCGATCTGAGTCATGACGGTGTAGGTGCCGGTCCCGATGTCGGTGGTGGCACTGCTGACGGTGAGGTGGCCTTGGGCATTGATATGGGCCTTGGCGCTGGCCTTCATTTGCATGGCTTCCCAAACGCCACCGGCCATACCCCAGCCTACTAACTGGCTGCCATTGCGCATGCTGCGCGGTAGGGGGTTGCGGTTACGCCAGCCAAAACGTTCGGCGCCTTGCTGGTAACACGCCAGCAGCTCTTTGCTGGAATAGGGTTTGCCTTCGTTGGCATTGTTGGCGGCAAAATTACGCTGGCGCAGGTCAACCGGGTCGATCTGCGCTGCACAGGCCAGCTCATCCATGGCGCATTCCAAGGCAATCATCCCGGACGCGGCCCCAGGCGCACGCATGTCCAGCGGGGTGTATACATCGAGCGATGCCAGGCGGTAGCTGAGCGCAATGTTGTCGCACTGGTAGAGCATGCCGCTCCATTCCACCAGGTGCTCGGTGAAGTCCTCAAAGCGGGAGGTCTGGCCAAGCGCATCGTGGGCGATCGCCAGCAAGCGCCCGTTTGCGTCTGCACCCAGGCGCAGGCGCTGCTCGGTGCGGGGCCGGTAGCCAAAGGTGAACATCTGCTGGCGCGTTAGCGTGACGCGCACCGAGCGCTGCAGGTGCAACGCTGCCATCACAGCCAGCGGCAACTGGTACTGCGGGCGCAAGCCCGAGCCGAAGGCACCGCCGACGAACGCCGCGCGCACATGGATGTTTGCCTTGGGCAGACCGAACACCTTGTGCAGGTAGTCCTGGCAGTTCTGGGTGCCTTGGGTCTTATCGTGAATTTCCAGGGTGCCATCGGCTTTGTACAGTACGGTCGAGGCATGGGGCTCCATCGGGTTGTGGTGCTCGTTGGCCGTCAGGTAGGTGGCATCCACCTGCACCGCGGCCCCGGCAAACTGCCCGGCGAAGTCGCCACGCGGCGCCGGTGTTTGCGCAGGTGCCGCATGTGACTGTTGGCATGCGCCGAGGTCTGTCTGGTGGGCTTCCTCGGCATAGTCGATCCTGATCAGCGAACCTGCATAGCGGGCCAGTTCGAGGGTTTCGGCGAGCACTAGCGCCAACGGTTGCCCGCTGTAGAGCACGCGATCATTGAACAAGGGCCGAAACGGCGACCCCTGCGCAGCATCGGCGTCGCTGTAGTCGTCGTCGTAACTGGAAATGCGCGGACGATGCCCGTGGTCGAGCACGGCGATGACCCCGGGCACTCGCATGGCCTGCGAACTGTCGATGTCGAGCACCCGACCGCAGGCGATGGTACTGGATACCACGCTGCCATGAAGCAACCCCGCCTCGGGGTATTCGCCTGCATAGCGCGCCTGCCCGGTGACTTTCGCCACGCCGTCCACGCGGTCCAGGGGCGTGCCAACTACCGGTATGGGTTTGATCATGGTCGTGTTCCCCAGTCTGCGGTGCCACGCGCCGCATCATTCAATGCCCGCACGATTGCCCGCTGGGCGAGCGATACTTTGAAACCGTTGTGGCTCAGGGGCTGTGCACCTTGCAGCAACGCTTGCGCGGCGCGGGTGAAGAGCGCTTCGCAAGGCACTTGGCCGGCCAGCATGCGCTCCACAATCGGGTCCCGCCACGGCTTGTGGGCAACGCCGCCCAGCGCTAGGCGAGCCTGCTGGATCAGCTTGCCATCGAAGCTCAAGGCGGCGGCGACCGACACTAGCGCGAACGCGTAAGAGGCGCGGTCGCGTATTTTCAGGTAACGGTAATGGTGTTCGAACGCCGGGGGCGGCAGCTCGATGGCAATCACCAATTCATTGCCTGCCAGGTGATTGTCGCGCTCCGGGGTGTCCTCGGGGAGCCGATGGAACGCCGCAAAGGGTATCTGGCGTTCACCGCCCGGCCCCTGTACATGCACCACGGCTTCGAGCGCTGCCAATGCCACGCACATGTCCGAGGGATGGGTCGCGACACAGGCTTCACTGGCGCCGAGAATGGCATGGATGCGGTTCATACCTGTACGCGCAGGGCATCCGCTGCCCGGTTCGCGCTTGTTGCAGGGGGTGCCGGTGTCATAGAAGTAGTAGCAACGGGTACGTTGCAGCAGGTTGCCACCGGTGCTGGCCATGTTCCTCAACTGCGGTGATGCCCCCGCGAGGATGGCATGCGATAACAGCGGGTAGTGCTGTTCGATCGTCGGGTGCCAGGCCAAGTCGGCATTGCTCACCAATGCGCCGATCCGCACGCCGCCGTTTGAGGTGGGGTGGATGCCGTGCAGCCCAAGGCCGGAAATATCGATAAGGCGCTTGGGGCGAACCACGTTTTCCTTCATCAGGTCGACAAGGTTGGTGCCCCCGGCAATGAAGTGCGAGCAAGCGTCAGCTAGGCTAACGGCTTCACTGACCGATGCGGGCTTATGGTAGCTGAAGGGCGTCATGGGTTCGGCCCTCGTTGTGGCTGGGCCCCGTCCCTCATCAACGGCAGGGCTTCTTCCACCGCAGCGACGATGTTGCTGTAGGCACCACAGCGGCAAAGGTTGCCGCTCATCTGTTCGCGGATCGCCTCGCGGGTACCGGCATGCCCTTCATGGGCAAGCCCGACGGCGGAGCAGATCTGGCCCGGCGTGCAATACCCGCACTGAAAAGCATCGTGAGTGATGAATGCGCGCTGCATGGGGTGCAGAACGTCGCCGTTGGCCAGCCCTTCGATGGTTACCAACTCGGCCCCGTCGCACATGATGGCCAGCGTTAGGCAAGCATTGACGCGCTTGCCATCGCGCAGCACAGTGCAGGCCCCGCACTGGCCATGGTCACAGCCCTTCTTGGTGCCGACCAGGTCCAACTGCTCACGCAACAGGTCGAGCAAGGTGGTCCAGGGGTGCACCTGCAGTGTTCGGGGTTGACCATTGAGGGTCAGACAGAGGGGGTGCTTTGCAGCCCCGTTGGAAGCGATCGCGGTCATGGTAGATCCTCACGGTCAGGGTTCGCGCAGTCTGCTGCGTCTCTGTTGTGCGACCGGGCCGGCTGATCAAACGTTCAGCCGGCTCGCCTAGGTGCCGATCACTTCTTGCCAGGCAGTACCGAGCCGAGCACCTGCTTGGCTGTCTGGACGATGATGCCCGCCTGGTCGGGGTCGCCCTTGAGCAAGGTACTGGCAAACTTCTTCGCTTGCTCCAGCTTGATGTGCGGTGGCAGGGGCGGCACGTTCGGGTCGGTCTTGAACTCGATCAGTACCGGCCGATCCGCAGCCAACGCGCGCTCCCACGCAGCGGCAACATCCTCTTCGCGGTCTACGTAGATACCTTGCAGACCAATGGAAATGGCGAACAAATGGTAGGGCACGTCAGGGATCGACTGCGACGCTTCGAACTTGGGGTCACCCTCCATGACCCGTTGTTCCCACGTCACCTGATTGAGGTCCTCATTGTTGAACACAGCACAGATCCATTGTGGGTTGTCCCACTGTTGCCAGTACTTGGCCACGGTGATCAGTTCGGCGAGGTTGTTCATCTGCATCGCGCCATCGCCCACCAGTGCAACCACAGCCCGTTGCGGGTGGGCGAACTTGGCTGCAATCGCGTAGGGCACGGCTGCGCCCATGCAAGCCAGGCCGCCGGACAGCGAACACTGCATCCCCTGGCGAATCTGCAGGTCGCGGGCAAACCAGTTGGCACAGGAGCCGGAATCGCTGGTGATGATGGCGTGGTCGGGCAGGCGAGGGGACAGCTCATGCACTACACGTTGCGGGTTGATCGGGTCAGCCTTGACCAGGGCGCGCTTGGCCACGGTCTTGTCCCACTGCGCACGCCAGGTCTGGACCTTGTCGCGCCAGCGCCGTTCGGTCTTGTATTCAAGTAACGGCAACAGTGCGCGCAGTGTTTCGCTGGCATCGCCGACCAGGTTGACCTCCATCGGGTAGCGCAGGCTGAGCATGTCGGGTTGCAGGTCGATCTGCACGCCTCGTGCCTGGCCTTCCTTGGGCAGAAACTCGGCATAGGGGAAGCCGGAGCCGATCATTAGCAGGGTGTCGCATTCGCTCATCAGCTGATAACTGGGTTCGGTGCCGAGCAGGCCGATCGACCCGGTGACCCACGGCAGATCATCCGGTAGCACAGCCTTGCCCAGCAGCGCTTTGGCCACGCCAGCGCCGAGTTGTTCGGCGACCGCCATTACCTGCTCAGTCGCCTGTAGGGCGCCGGCACCCACCAGTATCGCCACTTTGCGCCCGGCGTTGAGTACAGTGGCGGCGCGCTGCAGGTCTTCGTCGAACGGCAACACCCTCGGCTTGCTGTAGCCGATGCCTGAATGCACCGTACCGTGAGCCCTCGGGGGTTCGTTGTAGGGCAGGTCCTGCAAGTCGTTCGGCAGAATAACAGCGGTGACCCGGCGTTCGCCGACGGCCGTACGCACCGCACGGTCGAGCAGGTGGCGCACCTGCTCCGGCGTAGAAGCCTGCTGGACGAACGCACCGGCGACATCCTTGAACATCGACAGCAGGTCCAACTCCTGCTGGTAGTGGCCGCCCAGTGCTGCACGGGCCTGTTGACCGACGATGGCCAGCACTGGCTGATGGTCCATGCGTGCATCGTACAGCCCGGTCAGCAAGTGCGAGGCGCCCGGGCCGGAGGTCGCGATGCAAACACCGAGCTCGCCGGTGAACTTGGCATGGGCGCTGGCCATGAAGGCGGCCATTTCCTCATGGCGGGCCTGGATGAATTCAATCTTGCCGTTGGCCCGGCTTAGCGCGCCGAACACGCCATTGATGCCGTCGCCGGGGTAACCGAAGATGCGCCGCACGCCCCATTGATACAAACGCTCCACCAGAAAGTCGCCTACCGTGCCGGTCATTACCTGCTCCCGTTTAGTGATCGATAGGGGTCTGGACTTGGTAACTGTCGGGAAAGTTTCAACGGTATGCGCACCCGTCTGCCGGCTGGAACTTGGCAAAAGAGGGCGGGTTCGAAGGTGAACCCAACAACCGATCAGGATGCGCATCGTGACGCTCATGAACACAGCAGATGCCGCCGTGCAGGCGTTGTATTTCGAGGATGACGGCTCAACGCCGAACAGCCGTTTCCCCGTGCTGTTCTATCGGCTGACACTTGATCCGTCGGTGGATAATGCCCGTGCCTTTGAAGCACTGTTTGCGGCTCACCAATGGACCCCGCTGTGGCGCGACGGGATTTTCGATTATCACCACTTTCACCCTAACGCTCATGAGGCGCTGGGCATTGCTTGCGGGCAGGCCCGACTGACGCTTGGCGGAGCATCTGGGCAAAGCGTTAGCGTAAAACGCGGCGATGTGCTGGTGCTGCCGGCAGGCACCGGTCATCGCTGCATCGAATGCAGCGATGACTTTCTGGTGGTCGGCGCCTATCCACACGGGCAGGAAGACTACGACATCCAGCGGCCCGACAGCGCCGCCCACCCGCGCGCGCTGGCGCGCATCGCCAAGGTGCCGCTCCCTGAGCAAGACCCGGTCAGTGGCATCCGCGGTGCATTGATGACGCATTGGCGTTAAGTGCGTGGCTAACGGGGCTTGCGCTGAAACGCTCTCAGGGCCGTCAAATAGGCGATGAGCGAGTAACCCATCGCCATCGGCTATTTCAGTTAACTGCCGGAACCTGAGCCTGATCCGCTACCGGCCGAGCCGCTGCTTCCACTGCCCGAGCCTGTACCGCTATCACCAGAGCCATTACTGCCGGTTCCCGAGCCACTGTCGGTACCGTCACCTCCGGTGTTGTCCGTCCCATTGTCATCAGTACCGCCATCACCGGTACCCATGCTATCGCCTGGTGTTCCTGAGCCCGTCGCATCGCCTTGGCCGTCCATGTGCCCATTGTCATGGGATTGTGTGCCCGGGGCGCGCTGATCGTTCAGGTCTGTGGCAGCCAAGGCAAGGGGGGCACCGAGGCTCAGGCACAACGCGAGCAGTAATGTATGTGGTTTTGCTGGCTTCATGGCGGAGCGCCTTTTCTGGTTGTTCACCCTCTATTCGGCCTGCTGATAGCCAGAGGGTGCCTGCAGATCGACGGAAGGCTCTGCTAACTTGGCATAGACCACCAGGCGTAGGTGACGGTCTTCGTCGATGGTCAGCGAGGTGTGCTCGAACAGTTCGATCTTGCCGTCAATCGTCAGCTTGCGCATGCCTGCAGAGGGGGCGTGAACATCGTGCCGGCGCCACCAGACTTTGAACTCCGGTGAAACGCGCTCCAGGTCTGACACCAGTTCATGTATGTCCGCATCTTGTGGGGCGCGGGCGAAGTCGCGGCGGAAGCCCGACAACATCTGCGGCGCCTGTTCATCCCAGTCATGCAATTGCTCTCGCAGAACAGAGTCGGTAAACAGCAGCCAAAGTAAATTGCGACGCTCGGGTGTGTGTGAGCCAAAGTTAAACAGCTGGTCAGCAAGCGCATTGAAGCCCAGTACATCCCAGCGCAGGTTGAGTACAAAGGCGGGGTGCGGCAAGTCGTGCATCAGGCGCCGTACCAGTGGGGGTAGCACGCACCATGTTTTGCCGGGTTCGGCAGGTGGCCGTTCGTGAGCCAACAGGAACAAGTGGCGTCGTTCTGCGGCATCCAGCTTCAGCACCCGCGCCAAGTTGTCCAGAAAAGCAGCCGAAACCCCTATGTCACGGCCCTGTTCCAGCCACGTGTACCAGGTCAATCCGACACCTGCGAGTGCGGCAACTTCTTCACGTCGCAGCCCAGGCGTGCGGCGGCGACCACCACTGGGTAGGCCCACATCGACAGGCGATAGCCGCTGGCGGTGCGCCAGGAGGAATGCCGCCAGATCGACGCGTGTTCGTGCCAAGGTTCGCATCGCTTATCTCGTTACTTTGAGTAATAGCATAAAGGGTTAAATTGTAATTGCTTAACGGTGGTTCGAGAATGCTGACGTCTCTTCTCAGGATGCGCAAGATGAACTCGAACTTCCACCCTTCGGTACTGCCTGTGCGCACTGTTGAAGGGCCGCCCTGGCTCGGTTTGTCAGTGCTGCTATTGGCCGGTTCCGTGACGATTTTCGATCTGTTCGTGGTCAACGTGGCCATCCCCAGCCTGCAAGCAGGGTTGGCGGCGAGCTTTGCACAGGTTGGTTTCATCGTGGCCGGCTATGAACTTGCGTTTGGCGTCTTGCTGATTACCGGCGGCCGTCTGGGCGACCTGTTCGGGCGCCGCCGCCTCTTCGTGATCGGCATGGCCGGGTTCACCTTCGCCTCCCTGCTGTGCGGGCTGGCCCCCACTGCCGGCTTCCTGATTGCTGCGCGGGTATTACAGGGGCTGGCGGCGGCGTTGCTGTTCCCGCAGGTCTATGCCTCTATCCGTGTCAATTTCAATGACGGCGACAGCCGTCGTGCTTTTGGTCTACTGGGAATGACCCTGGGGCTGGCCGCCATCGCAGGGCAAGTGCTGGGTGGCGGGTTGATTCATGCCGACCTGTTCGGCCTGGGGTGGCGCAGCATCTTCCTCATCAACGTGCCTATCGGCCTGTTGGCCATCGCGGCGGCGCGTTATATCCCTGAGTCGCGCGCACCGCAGCGACCAACCCTGGACTGGACGGGCGTAGGACTGGTCAGTACCGGCCTGGTGCTGCTGCTGGTGCCGTTGATCGAAGGGCCGGCGCTAGGCTGGCCAGCCTGGAGTCTAGTGTCGTTGTGCCTGGCTGGAGTACTGCTGGTACTTTTCCATAGGCAGCAGGAGCAGCGAAGTGCAGACGGCGGATTGCCACTGGTGGATATGCGCTTGCTGGCCCAGCGTCACTTCGCGTTGGGCGCATTGCTGGTGTTTTTGGTGTATTCCACGTCCAGTTCGTTCTTCTTGTGCTTCACCTTGTTGGTGCAGACCGGGCTGGGGCTTGATCCTTTGACTGCGGGTAGCATTTTCGCACCCTGCAGCGTGGGGTTTGTGCTGGCGTCGCTCGTCGCGCCCAAGCTGGTGGCGAGATGGGGGGCGAACGCCATCGTTGTAGGTGCGATGGTGTATGCCGTTTCGATCGGGTTACTGATTGCGCAGGTTTGGATGGCGGGTGCGGCCCTGAGGCCCACGGGGTTGATTCCCGTGCTGATGGTGGTCGGCGCCGGTCAGGGTTTGGTCATGACGCCACTGCTGAACCTGGTATTGGGTTTTGTCGATGAAGCCCAGGCCGGTATGGCGTCGGGAGTGATCTCGACCGTTCAGCAGGTGGGGGCGGCTCTGGGAGTAGGGGTAGTGGGCATCCCGTTCAACAAGGCGCTGGTCGCGGGTGATGGCGGGGTCGTGCTGGCAGGTCAATACGTGGCGGCTTTCGTCACGGGCATGCTCTATAACTTGGTGGCAGCGCTGCTGGTTGGCCTTTTGTTGCTGATGTTGGCGCATGAACTGCCACGTGCGTTCACGTTCCTGAGTAAAAGGTAAGATTGGTCTTTCACGTGTTATGACTGTGAAGAAGCCAGAGGTAGTTGCTTGGCGTTCTACCACTTCGCTAGCGCATTGCTCAAAGGGCTCTAGCATCTCGTTGAGAGCAGTTTATTCCAGAGCGTCAAGATTCATCAGGGCCGCCTTATTTGTCGTGATCAGCGCCTTAATGTATTCGAACTGTGAGACTGGTCTTTTACTCGCCGTAGATGTCGAACTTGAAGTAATAATCTTGAATGGCTTCGTACTCACCGTTTGCGCGAATGGCCGCCAGGGCCTGGTTGAAACGCTCCGCTAGCCCTTTGTCACCTTTGCGCACTGCGATGCCCACGCCGTCGCCAAAGTATTTGCGGTCTCTCAACGGTTCACCAGCGAAGGCGTAGCCTTTACCATTTGGAGTATCGAGGAAGCCCATTTGCACAGCCACATCGTCACCTTGTACCGCATCCAGCCGTCCGGCAATCAGGTCCAGGTAGGCTTCATTCAGCGAGGCGTAGCGAATGACCTGTGCCCCGATCGGCGCCAGTACCTCTGTTGCGAAGCGGTCGTGAATGCCTGCTCGTTGCACGCCTACTCGTTTACCGGCCAGCCCTGAGAAATGGGTGCCCTGATCCGCCCCTTCCTTCATCACGATTCGCCCGGCGGCTTGATAATAGCGATGGGTGAAGTCAACAGATTTTTTTCGCTCCTCGCTGATGGTCAGTGACGAGAGAATGGCGTCGATCTTCCTTACCTTCAACGAGGGGATCAGCCCATCGAACTCTTGTTCGACCCACTGACACTTGACCTGCATTTGTGCGCATAGAGCATTGCCGATGTCGTAGTCGAAGCCAACGATCTCGCCGTTACCGGTTTTCGATGCAAAGGGCGGATAGGCGGCCTCGATGCCAATGCGCAAGCTATCGGCTGCTCCGGCGTGGGAGGCCAAGAAAAGCGCAAATATTGAACTTGAGAAGAGGATGGAGAGTTTTTTTATTTTCATGACGTCACGCCAGCAGTAGTGCATCCAGCGCCCTGAGAGCTGGGCGCGAGAGTGCGAAGGGAAGAGAGGATCAGCCTTGCATGCAGGCCAATGCACAGCTCGAAATCTGAGCGTCCTGGACGGCCACTCCGGTCAGATCAACCAGGGTGATCTGATCGTCGTTCTCACGGCCACGTACATTGCCAGCGAGCAGTGCACCCAGTTCTGCCAGTTGGCTTTCACCGATCAAGCCGGCCTTGAGTGCATGAGAAATCTCGCCGTATTGGCTGCACTGATAAATCGAGTCGACGATGATGCGGTCTGCCCGTGCGACGAGCGCGGCGTCGAGCTCCTGTTTGCCTGCAGCGTCGGCGCCGACAGCGGTGATGTGAGTGCCAGGCTGTACCCACTCGCTCATCAGCAGAGGTTCGCGGGAAGGGGTTGCGCTGACGATCAGGTTCGCGGCGCGGGCAACATCAGCGGCATTTTTGGTGGTCTGCACCTGATACCCGAGCTCGGTGGCGAAGGCTTTGTAGGCTTCGAGTTCGGACTCACTGCGGCCCCATACGATGACCTTGCGGCACGGAGTAACAGAACCCAGTTGCTCCAGTTGCATCCGCGCCTGCATGCCGGCGCCGAGAATGCCGATAGCTTTGACGTTTTTTGGAGCCAGTAGACGGGCTGCGATACGGCCAGCTAATGCGGTGCGGATGCATGTCAGCCACCCTTCATCCTGCATCAGTGCGAGTGGTTGCCCGGTTGTGGCAGACAGCACCATCATCAAGCCATCGTTGCTCTCGAGGCCTTTGGACGGATTGTCGTAGAAACCGGTCGAAATTTTCACGGTGAAGGTGCCGCTGCCTTCCACGTATGCCGACTTCACGCAGCAGTCACCATTCGCAGCAGTGAACGCAAATGCCTGAACCGGTGGCACCTGAGCCTTGCCGGCGGAGAAAGCAATGAAACCTTCTTCCAGGCGGTGTACTGCCTGTTCCAAGTTGAGTTGAGAGATGATTTGCTCTTTGCTAAAGACTTTCATTGAACTGCCCCAAGGAATTTTTCGAGAAGGATGTTGCGGCCGCAAATGACCACCGCGACACGCTTGCCCCGGTATTCCTCTGCCAGTTTTTGCATGCTGGCCACCGCGACGCCGGCAGCGCCCTCGATGATCCAGCGTTCGCAGCTAGCGACATCGCGCATCGCCGCTTTGATCTCCTCCTCACTGACCAGCACTGTCCGCGTCAGCAGGCTCTGGCAGAGGGGGAAGGTGATGCTGCCTGGCTCGATACCACCGGCAGTGCCATCGGAAATGGTGTCGTCTTCTTCCATTTCGATGATTTCGCCAGCTTCGATGGATTTCTGCAGGGTGGGGGCGTTAGCTGGCCAGCAACCAATGATGTCGATATTCGGGTTCAGCGCGCGCAAGGCAGCCCCAATCCCGGAAATCATGCCGCCACCGCCAACGGCGACGAATACCGCATCCAGGTCCGGTGCCTGTTCGAAGAGCTCGATGCCGATTGTGCCTTGGCCCGCGATGATTTCTGGATCGTTGTAGGGCGACACGAAAGGCTTGCCTTGGGTCTCGGCCTGACGAGCTGCTTCCAGCTCTACACTCAGCGGATCCGTGTCGAGGCTGACGACTTCGGCACCAAGGGCCCGGATGGCATCCAGCTTGTACGGGGACGCAGAGGTGGTGGTATAGACCGTGACCGGTACCCCCAGCACTTTGCCGGCGAGTGCCAGACCTTGCCCGTGGTTCCCCGACGACGCAGTGATCACCCCCAGCTTGCGCTGCGCTTCAGGCAGTAACCGGATCTTGTTGCTGGCCCCGCGGAACTTGAAGGAGCCTGTGTGCTGAAGGTGCTCACATTTGAGGAAAACCTCGCATCCTGTCATGGCGGACAGGCGTGCGCTGTGGGCAAGCGGTGTGACACTCACTGCAGGGCGCAGTGCTTGGTGCGCTTCGGTAATCGCCTCGTATAGCGAAACCAGGTATTTGGCGTCGACAGTCATTTTTTGACCCTTCGTAAATTCAGAAGTGATTGAGCAATTGGCCGGCTCGTCGATTGGGCAGCGGTTCGGTACCGGCAAGCAGTGCAACGCGTTGGCCAGCGCGTACCAGCTTAAAGAGCGGTTGAACTACGAGAACACCATCTACATCGCTGTGAATGGGCGTTCTCGGGGTGCCGATCGAGGCGTCGATCGACACGAGCTCGGCGATCAGTTCGCCCTTCGAGACGCTGTCCCCGGGACGTTTTTTCCATGCCAGCAGACCATGTCCTGGAGAGGGCAAATGGCTAGCACCATCGAGTGGGTAGATGTGGGGTGAGCGTTTCATCGGGGGCTGATCGTCGAGACGCAAAAGCCCCTCGCTTGCCAAGAAATTTAGAATACCTTTCGCGTCCTCCCGGGCTAACGCGTCGTCAACATCTGCTTGACCACGAAGCTCGACACTGGCGGCGAAAGGGCGCTCTTCCTGGGAGCTCAACCTTTGGTCGATGAGCCAGTTCCATGGGCGGTTGCACGACTCATCGAATGGTTGGCCGCCCGCTGAATGCTCGAGAAAGACAACATCGATGTTCATGCAGGCAGCAAGTTTCGTTGCCCGTTCACGTTGGGCCTCATTCGCATAAAGGTGCAGCACACCTGCAGTATCGCAATGCAGATCCAGCACGATGTCATGCTGGAGCGCTTCACTCAGGAGTGCTTTGCGCAGCGCACCGACGGTGTCGATGGCCGGCAGTGCGGCAATCGCGGCTTGTAACTTCTGTTTCGGCACAACAGCACTGCTGTCGATGTGCTGAGCCTCCAGCAACGGGATGAGATCTGGAAAATTGCGGTTGAAGTTTTCACCGTTGGCTAGGTTGAAGCGCCCGGTCCAGAACCCGAGTACGTTTTGTGTCATTCCCACTGGATTAGCGAACGGACAGATCACGATCTTGCCCAAGATTCGACCTTCCTGGTGCAGTTCAACAAGCATTTCCTGCAGATGCCAAAGGGCAAGCAGCCCGGGATGCTCGTCAGCATGAAGGCCGGCTTGGATATAGGCACTACGGGCAGATTCCTGCCCGGTGAATTCATGGGTGAGCAGGCGGACCGTATTACCGGGGCCTAGGGGAGGCAGGTCCGTGAAGCGAGTCTGAATCGACATCATGCAAAGCTCTTCTGTAGAATATTAGTCTACGGTAGACCTGAGATCTCTATTAGGCAAGGCCCTTGTACGCTTGGATTGCCAATTTACGCCGGTCCCGACGCAGATTTGGGTGGCTAGCACCCTCTAAATCAATGCCTTCACGGTGCTGACGCAAAAACGGCAACGCGTGGAGGAAAAATCTCTAATGGATATTTTTATGTCTGCCCCAGGTTCGGCGCTTAACGCGATCATCTTCGCCGAGGGGTGAACATTTATGGAGGCATGCCTCATGGTGTTGGGCATGATTGGGGGGTACGTTGTTTAGCCTGGAGCGCAAGGTCGGCGTGATGGCAGTCGGCTGAAGCGTCTTGCGCTACGGTTGAGCGTGGGGCCGACTAGTCAAAGGCGGACCTCGCGTGCGAGCGAGCGCTAGGCTCTTAGTTCCTTGAGGTACTTGTAGACGGTTGCCCGGCCCATGCTTAGTACGTTTGCCACGTAGTCCGCACCACTTCGGCCCTCGAATGCACCTTCCGAGTGTAGGGCCTCAACGAGGGTGCGCTTATCTTTCATTTTCAGTGTGCGCAATGACAGATTTCGTTCTTTGAGCCAGGTGTGCAGGAACGTGTTTATCCGTTCCTGCCAATCATCTTTAAACAGCGACTCGGGTTGCGGGACCAAGCGGCTGACCTGGAAGAATGCATCTAGCGCTTCACGTGCTTGGTCCAATACCGAGAAATTCAGATTGATGCAGAGGAGATATTCGGCCTCTCCGTGCTGATCGTACAAAACGCTGGTGATTGAGCGGATTTTCTGCCCATCCCAATTGATCTTCTCATACGGGCCAATGCTAGCGGAGCTACGAAAATCCCCAAGTTCCTGGTCCAGTGCCGAATCATCTCCCAGCTGCCGCTTGGAGAAATTGTTGGCTATGTGAACGACGGTTTGGCTTTCAACCTCGTGGACGATGACTTCCGCATGCGGGAAGAGCAGCAGCGCAATGCTGTCAGCGATCGCTTTGTAGTTCTCTATCTTCATCATCTGGAAAGGTCGATTTTTTGAATGTCTATTCTGCTAGGCAGAGGAGCGTTTTGAGTGCGTGGCAATTTTTTCCATGGTGGACTGAAAAATTACCGCTTTCAAGAGAATAGGCCGTTTAAGACCTACTTCAAGGTTGGCCCCAATGTTTGCCAGGTTCAGTCACTTGCCTTGACTGAACTCATCTCGGCCCGGGTCGGCAGGCACGGCCTCCATGAGGAAGACATCGGTTACCGACATTTTTGATCGCTTCACCAGGGAGACCGGAGCGCGATTTCGTCTGGAAGACTTTTCGCTCCCCCTTACTGTGAGTTGGCGCAAACGCCGAAAATTTGGCGAGAGCTGGACGAGTGGATGCTGCACCGAATGCGGATTATTTTTCCCTACGGCTCAGATCGTCTAAGAGAGTGCTGGCTACCGCTTCCTCTGGAATTGCGAGCCCCTGGGTGTCCATGGCGATGTGCAGCGCTTTGTCCCATAGAGCCTCGACCCCGTTGAGGGGCAAATCGCGCGGTCGCGTCTGCGCTACCATCACCGCTTCGAGGTAGTCACTGCAGCCGAATCGCCAAGGGACTGCCTGCCAAGTACGCATGACGTGATTGCCGATGACGATCCCTGGCCAGTCGTAGTCGCCATGGTAGCGCAGGCGCGCGCCGGCGGCGGCCAACTGGTCGAGTAGAATTCGTTGCGCAGCGGCGGGCATGCCATCGGTGCAGACTAATGGAGCACTATCGGCACCCAGGCGGTCGGCGACGATGGCTACTATGTTCGGGTTTTCACATATGTACACATTCCGCCCGTCTACTGTCCAAGAATACGGCTTGCGAACCAACTGCCGCAGTGAGAGGTAGGCGGGCTCGCCAGGCAGCCAGGTGTGGGCCGTGTCTGGCAGCGCAGGCAAGTTAAGAAAGAGAGCTGGGCGGGACAGCTCGTTGACGAGAACTCCGGCCCTCGACCAGACATCCCGCACACTCTCTTCGGCTCCACAACCAGTCTCGGTTGTTGCCTCATCTTCTTGAGAGCCGCCCGTGCGCTCGTGCAGGCGCCACGCCGACAGTACCAGGGTCGCTACAGGACGGCCGGGATCCAGCGCATGGGCATCGCCCAGCGTTTCGGCGGCAAGTTGCGAGCGAGGAAGTCCTTCCTCGGGCAGACGGCGGAGCACAGTGTCAGTCTCTGCAAGTAGCTGACTGGCGCGCGCGGGATTGCGCCCAAGACGCTTGAGTAGGGGCATGCAGGTCGCCGCGTTTTGCAGCCAGTCGCAGAGGAGAGGGCTGCCTTCGGCCGACGCCGAGGTCGTGAGGGCCGACCATTGTGCCGCTAGCGTTTTACGCAGGCTGGCTTTCGCAACAATGGGGCCATCCAGTTGCGCCAGCGCATCCTGTAGCGAGTTGGCTAGCCCGGCCTCACGCAGTCGTGCATCGAGCTCGGCAATGTCCAGCGTCATCGAGCGCGCTGTTCGCGAGGGACGACCGGTCAGTTGGCAAAGAGCCGAGTACTCTTGCGCAACAAGGTTGCTCAAGTGAACCGAGGATAGCGACTGCTCGGCATCGGCGAGCTCAAAGCGGCGGCGCAGGCGCTGGCGCAGGGCGGCCAGTGCTGGCCCGCCGAGCAGGCGCTGTAGACGTAAGTCGGGGCTGGTCTTCATGCCAAGGGGAACCTGCGATCAGGATCTTCTTCGAGTCGCTTAGCCCGTCCATCCCAGGTCCAGCGTGAGACGAACACCGCATCGATACCTTCGCGACGCTGCAACTGGCAGATCGACACGCCAGGTAGCTCCGCATAGCAGGCCCACTCCCGCTCGCTGGTGATGACGAAGTCCAGGTCGAATTCCCGCACCAGGCCCATGCAGTGGGCGCGGGCGGTATCGTCGATACCGGCGAAGGCTTCGTCGAGCAGCATCAAACGTGGTGCCAATGGACTGCCGCCGTGGCCATAGAAACTGGCGATGGCGGCGAACAATGGGACGGTCAGGCCTAGCGCACGTTCGCCACTGGAGGCCGGTCCGGACAGCTTGCGCCATTGACCATCTTGCTGACGCTGGATGCGGAAACGATGCCAATAGCGATAGTCCAGCGCGTGGGCGAGTTGATCGAGAAGACTTCTACCGGCGCTGTCAGCGTCGGCCAGAGCGCGTTCGGCAGCGATCTGCTGTTGCAGCATGGTACCGACCGCACGCCGGTCTTCGGTCGACCAGAGATCGGCGCTGGTATTGAGCAGGCTCTTGCGGGCGGCCTCCAGGCCTGCCGGTGCGCCTTCTTCGACGGATAGCGGTTCCCATAGCAGGCGGTAGCGTACGCCAGTGGTGGTTGGGCGCTTGTGCAATTCGTTGTTTATCGCCTGGACGCGGTCGTTGGCAGCTCGCATCAGTCGCTGGAGCTCGGCGGCGATTTCTGCCTGGAGGTGATTTTCCAACACTTCACGCTCACGAGCCGACAACAGTTCGCTGCGCTGGGCAATATCCTCGGCCAACAGTAGCGCGAGGGTATCGGGGCGCTCGGCACGGTTCTGGTACTGGATTGTGACGGTGATGCCCCAATCGTTGGGTTCTGAGATGGCCTGGTGGTTCAAGGCGCTCAGCCCGCGCTGCAGTTCACTGAGGTCTTCGGCGATCTGTTTCTGTACGCGGGCCCAAGTGGCCTCGTCATCGGCGATGTCAGCCAGCGCCTGTTCGATGCGGCGGGCTAGGTTCAGCGCCCGGTCGATGCTCCAATGCTCAGGCAATTGCAGGTCCGGCAATGCGGCGCCAAGCAGGCCGCTGGCGCTGAAATGGCGAAGGCGTTCGACGGCCATGGCGCGCTCGTTGCTACGCTCGTTCAGCGTCTGCTCAGTGCGTTCGACGTGCGCTGCGGTCACGGCCAGCCGTTTTTCCGCTTCGCCCAGCGCCGTGCGGCGTGTTTCGGCGTCCTGCTCGGCCTGCGCACGTCCGGCGAGCGCGGTGGCCAGTTTTGCCAGCAATTCTTCCACCTGCTGGCCGATGGACTGGCGTAGCGCCTCCAAGCGGACCCGGGCCTGTTCGGCCTGCTCGTCGGCGACCATCAGGTTTTCCTCAGCCTGTTCCAGCACTCTGCGCGCCTCGCCTTCGCGCTGTTGCTGCTGGCACTGATCAGGCCATGCGCGCTGCCAGTCGCGTACCGCCTGGACCAGGTGCGCCTGGACGTTGGCGAATTGTTCCAAGGCCTCTTCGGTTGCCGGTAGCAGCTCGGGGGCTGCCGGCAGGCTCAGGTCGGTCGCGTCGTGGTGTAACTGCTCGCATGCCGATTGCCATGCGTCTTTAGCTTCCTGGCTGCGCGTTTCCGCCAACACCAGCAGCTGCCGGGCCCGAGCAACATCACGGGCGGCCTGCAGCGCGGCAGCAATCGCATCGTGCAGTGGGCGCTCGGAAGGTACGCTTTTTCGCTCGCGTTCGGCTTGGTTGCGCTCAGCGGCCAGGGTTTCGTATTGTCGTTCGAGCCTGGCTTGCGCCATGTTGAGTTCGGTGAGGAGGGTGGCGAGTGCTTCCAGCCGTCGTTGTCGCGCCAGTTCCCGTGCACTGCGGCCGATGTAGCCTGCTTCGGTTTTTTGCCAGGCACCTGCCAGCGGCCCCAGACGATAGCGACCATCAGGCGACAGCCAGGCTTCGGCATCGCTCGGCTCCTGCGTGCCGTAAGCCACGCCCGCCAACAGCGCAGTCAGCGTTGCTAGTGTGATCGGGCAGGCCTCGGGCAAGGCGGGAATCAGCGCAGCGTTCAGGTTGGCACCGTTCACTGGCGCGCGCTGGTGCCAGCTGCTATCCAGCAGCGGCGTACCGTCGCTATCGCTCAATACCCCATTTGGCGACAGCCAGGCGTCAAGCAGGCCGCTGGCTTCCAAGGCGGCTTCCAGCCCGGCCCGTTGCGTGGCATCCAGGCTCGGGTGGAAATCCACTAGGTGCCAGAGTGGCGCGCCTTGCCGTTGCAGGCGCACACCACTGGCCCGGGTGGGCGGCTCGGCGGGCAGCGCATCTTCGCCAGCGGCCAGGCGGGTGCACTCGTCCTCGATATCGGCGCGCTGTTTGTCCAGGCTAGCAAGGTTACTGTCCAGCTCCGCCTGTTGGGCGGCGTGTCGTTGCAGCGTTGTCTGCCAGGCGTTGTCCACTGCCACTTGCACCGGGTTTTCGCCTTCCGGAAGGGCCACCCACTCGGCCAGTTGCAGCAAGGGCTGCTCAGCATCGAAGCGCAGCTGGACGAGGCTTGTGCAGTGCTCGGACCAAGCTCCGAGCAATACGCTGCCTGCCTGTTCGGCGTGCTGATCGGCCCGCTCGCGTTGCGCCAGTGCTATGTCCATTTCACCGCGAATGCTTCGAACGTGTTCTTGCTTTTCCGCCAGTACCGCTTGGTGTTGGCTAACTTCGGCATGACGCTTACGCAGATGGGCGATGTCCTGGCGCCGATTCCTCAACAGCTCGCGCAGGGCTTCTTCAGCGGCCCTGTACTCGGGCGGATGTGCCGCGAGCGCTTCGGCTTCAAGGCTAAGCAGTGGGTTGATTGCGAGGTCTGCTGTTAAAGCGAGTGCTTCGGCCGCGTCAAGCGTACGAGTACGCGACTTGTCCAGCTCATCGCGAGCTTGAGTGGCCGCAGCGGTCCGTCGCTGGCTCAGTTCTACTTCGCTATTGAGTTTGCTACGCGCTTCATCGCGCTGTCGGCCTGCCGTGTGAGCTGCCTGTTGCCGTTCAGTGGCATTACGCTCTTCCAGGGCAAGACGGTTGGCGTCCTGGTTGGCGGGATCGCTCTGCAGCGTATCTACCAGCTCCCGGGCCGCCGAATACTTCAGCTTCGCGGCTTCGTGCTCCGCAAAAGCCTCACCCTGCGCGCTCTGTGCGTCGGCGAGTTCAGCCTGCGCTTGATTGCGGGCCTCGCTGGCGTTGTCGAAATGGGTTTGAGCCTGGCGTAGTTCGCGTGCCTGGCGCCGCGCCAACATACCGGTATAGATGCGGTAGCGTCGTTCAAACTGGGTGACGGTTTGCTCCAATAGGCGCGTTTCTTCCAATTGAATGCGGTCTTCCTCCAACTGGTTGAGCGCTTCGGCCACATCGCCCAGCAGCTCGGGTGGTAGCGGCGGCAGCGACTCGCTCAGGGCATTGGAAAGGCCGGTTTCGTCGGGTTTCTTCGACAGCTGTGGCTGGCGCAGCTGGATCAGCGTATCCATCAGCGCGTCATAGCGCCGTGTCCCTAGCTGGAACAGGCGCTCGTCCACGGCACGGCGATACAGCTGATGGTTTTCGAATAGTTGACCGCGTCCACCAAGTGCATCGCGCAAGCGTTCGCGAGTAAGAACCTGGCGCTCGGCAGTGGTAAGCCAGAGATCTTCGCCGATGCGTGGGTCTAGTGTCGTGCCGTCACCTTCCACGATGAAAAACCAGCTGTCCACTTGAGCCCGGCCATCGACTGCCGACAAACCGACTCCCAGGGTCAGGTAGCGGAGGCGGCCATCGCGCTCACGTCGGCCGAACTCTATCCAGCTGTAACCGATACGGCGGGGATAGTTGCCGACCAGGAGGTTCCAGGCCATCTTCTTGCCGCTATCACCGTCGGGCTCGACGCGCGACGAGCGCAATTGTGCGTCCAGCAGCAACGGTAAGGTCAGCGACAGCACCTTGGATTTCCCGGTGCCGTTATTGCCGCGCAGAAGTAAATGACCATCGTGGAACCAGAACTCCTCGCTGTCGTAGTGGAACAGTTCGACGAGGCCAAGACGTAAGGGCTGCCAGCGTTCGCGCAGAGGTTTGGGCAGTGCGGGGCGGGAGGGGGTGATGAATAGGTCGCTGGTCATGCGTCAGGCTCGGTTAGAAACAGGGTTTCGGCCCCTTGGGCGTTGCGCACTTCGGTCTGTCCGAGGGAGAAGCGGGCAATGGCCGGCAACGGATGTACGCCATGCATATCACGCAGTATTAGGCTCAGACGACATAGGCGAGCGATGGCGATTTCCGCCAGCTCGTGTTCGGCGCCTGGCGCGCGCGCCGATTTGCGCCAGTAGCGACCATATCGCCCAGCGGCCTCGCGCAGGAACAAGGCAATCTCGCTTTCTGTCGCTCGCAATGGGGCACGTTTATCCCGCAGACGCCGGGCCAGGTACTCCGCTACCAGCAGCGTTACATGAGCCTCAGTGCCCTCGGCGGGCATGGCTACATCCGTCAGTTGCCCGCTCTCGTCGATCAGGGCCAGGCCTTCGGCGCGTTGCTCGGCGACCAGTCCGGTGGCTTCACACAAGCGGTTGGCGAGAACACCACGCTGATTGAGGAAATAGCTGCGCGTCTCTTCATCCAGGCTGTCGGTATACAGCACCGGATCGTCGAGCAGGCGTCGCGCCAAGTGGTGGCGTATGGCGTCGCGCCTGCCTTGCTCGCTGTCCGCTGTAAAGCCGGCCACCAGTGCATGCAGCCGTGCCTCGGTATTTCCCGGAGTCTCCTCTGTGCTCCAGGTTGAGGGCCCGCGCACCGCCGCCAGCAGGCCGGCCAGCAAGCGTCGGTGAATGTCGTAGAGCGCGTCGGACTGTGGCCCGCTGCCGTCCTGTACGTAACTCTCTTCTTCGCCAGCGACACGTTCGAGAACGCCATGAGCCAGGAGGGTACGACACACCATGACCAACTCGCGTCTTTCGGCAGCGCAGTGCAACGTGAAAGCGAAACCCAATGTCTGCAATGCCGGGTCGGCGGCTTGTTGTACGATCCGTTCGCCGATCTGTCGCAGGGTGATCTGCGGGTCGGCTCGCTCCAGCACTGCAGCAGCCAGACACAGCAGAACATAGCGACGCCGGTCATAGTCCGGCAGGCCGCGGGTCGGAACGGACAGGTCAGCCGGGCGCTTGAACAGGCGGGCACCCTCGCGGTCCACATGCAGCGGCCAGCCGGTCTCGCGGGCGAACCACTCGCGCAGGCGCTCGGCTTGGCGACGTACGGCGGGGAAATCCGCGTGCCCTGGCGGCATAAGCGGGCACATCAGCAGGCTGCGCAGAGCCCGGCGAAATTCGTCTTGCTGCTGGGCCTTCTGTGTTTCTCCGACATGTCGGGCTCCACGGCGTAACAAGAGTATGCTCATGATTTGTCCTCGCTGAGCTGGATCGTCAGCAGATGATCCCGGCCGGAGAACACTCCGGCTGCCGTGCAGATTTGGGCGTGGCTGTTCTCAGCTAGAGGTTCCAGGCGAATATGCAGCAGACCGTCGCCCGTTTGACGCTCGATGGGACTGTGCGGGTCGTGTTGTTCGGCCAGCGCCTCGCCAAGCAATCCTAGAAAGAGGCCGAAGGCATGCACATCGAGCTCTCCCAGTTCCGATAAGCGTATCGGGCGGCCGGTTGCCAATCGCCGGCGCGCGGCCTCGACCTGGCGCGATTCCTCCGCCAATTGCTGAGCCATCAGCGCCCGATCTCGGCTACGATCGCGCACTTTCGCCAGTGCGCCGCGGGGCGCGGCTTCACCATACTCGCGCAAGCGCGGATTGATGATCAGCGGAGGTGCATCCAGCCAAGAGGTGCTCGCTGGCAAGTCGTCCGCATCAGCAACCTCTAGTGAGAAGTGGCGCGCTGGGTGCAGCGCGAACGCTGCTTGCGCGAGACGGTGTGCATCCTCGTCGCTGTCGCATGCAGCGAACCACTGTGCCAGCACTCGGAAATCGGCCGATCGGTCGCTGCGCCCGCTACGTCGCTCATTAATTGCCGCGATGGCGCTAAGCAGTTGCGGAATCGCCGAACGCGCTCGGGCACGCAGTAGTTCTGCTTGAGGCGGTTCGTTGCCGGTGGCCAGAAACCAGCCACGCAATCCTTTCCAGCGCTCGCGCCAGATATCCTGGCGACGCTGCGTTTCCTCTGCCTGCTCGCCAGTGTCGTCGGGGGCGGCATCACGCGCTTCACGTGCAGCGACTTGGCGTAAGACATACTCGATGGTGGCGGACAGTTCATGCAGCGTGCGGGCGATGGCATCGGAGCGGCGGATCAGATCACCCATAAAGCGCTCGAGGTAGTCGATCAGCCGTCGCTTGTAAGCGACCAATGCGGTGGCGTCGGCCTGCTGCAGCTCTAGACTCCGTGCCACTCCAGCCATGAACGCCTGGGCGTTTTCAGTAAGCCCCTCAAACACTCGCACTAGGTCGCGCAGAATCTCATGTGCCTTGGCGGTATCGAGGTCGTTGCCGGATTTTGCCTCAGCCATCAATCGCTGCAAGGCTCGTAAGCGGCTGTCGATGTCCTCCAGCGCGACTGTCTGTAGTTCTGCACGATGACGTAGGCTCTGCGCGAATGCTATCAGGCCGGCCTCTACCGCCTCGCCGCCGCGCGAGAGCCTATAGAGAAAACGTGCCCGGTAATAATCGTTGAGCGTGGATACACGCGTCATGTCCGGCTGCGATTCGAGATTGCCCCAGGTCGCCAATTGAGCTAATGCAGCGGCAACCTCTTCCTGAGCCGGTGGCGTCCGATGACTCCAGTTTGCTTCAGATAATACTTCGTCGGGCCGTAATTGCAGGCGGTACTGGCGCTTGCCAGCAGCAAACACCTCCATGATGGCACGATAGAGGGCCGCCTTTTCCGCAGTGACGTGGCGGAACAAATCCGCTGAAGCTTCCGGCCAGGATGAGTTGTGAATCACCAAATTCTGCCTCCGTGACCCTCCGTGATCGATGAGACCATTCTTCAGTCCTCTTCGCTATTTGCCAAGCTTTCCCTGCGAGCCAAATACTTTGGAGTTTTCTTGTGTCGGGGGCGCTGAGCATTTTCGGTTGGGGGCATCCTTTTCAACCATCCAAAGCATGCCCTCAATTTGCCCCAAATGTAGCAATTAGCTGGAAGTAAATGGCTCTTCGAGGCTAGGAAAACGCAGCAATGATCAGCTAACACGCCTGCGCTAAGCCCCTAAAGACTGTCAGGATCCCCGAAAAACATTTGGGCATCCATGCTAATCAACAAGTTATGAGCGGGAAATTGAATTTGTACCCCCAGCAGTACCCCTTTCTGCAGTGGTTACGAGTGGACGATAGTGGACGCACTGAAGGGCGGTGTTGAACGTGCTATCACTCGCCAAAGCGTGCCGCTTACGCTTTGGGCTCGTCCCAGTGGCTAAGCGTCGCAGCAGTCAGCGCATCCCAGTCATCAGGAGGGTTGCCGCGGCCCAGCATCTTCTCGAAGACCGCGTAGGGATCGGATTTGCTGCCTGCGGAGCGTAGGGAGTTTTCGTCGTTGACCCATGCATAGACGATGACCTTGGACCTTGAGTCGTAGCGAAAGAACAGCCGAAAGCGCCTGCCGATTTTTGCGCGGCGCCAATGTCTGTAGGCGGTGCCCAGCGTGTTGCCTTGGCGGAACTCATCACGGCCTGGGTCGGCAGGTACAGCCTCCATGATCAGATGGCTCAATGCCCGGAACAGCTTGACGTTGGCGTTGCTCTCAAAACCTTGCGGATCGTTCTGTTCAGCTCGGGCGGCGGCTTCGTGCAATTTGCGTAGCTGTAAAGTCACACCTTCATGGAACAACAGTGTCCAGCCATTTCGCAGCATCAGATCGCGACCTCACCATCGATATCTTCGTCGAGGTTTACGTAGAGGTTTGCGTTGGCGAGCATGGTTTGCGCCAGGTCTTCCGGCAGGGTGGTGAGGTTGCGGCCTCCTCGGATATCAGCCTCCAGCAAACCCAGGAACGCACCGATGGCAGGGTCTTCGTGGGTGGTTTCTACGCGGCTGACCACGATTTCACCGCCGCGTACGTCGAATGCAATTTTTCCACCTGTGTCAATGCCCAGTAGCTGGCGAACGGATTTGGGCAGTGTGACCTGCCCCTTCGAGGTCAACGTGGCGATTTCGTGGATGGCAGGCATGAGCGTTCTCCCGGATGTATTGATGGATGGTAAGGAAAAATCCTTACTTGGTCAATCTTGGCATCTGCTGATCAGGCCCTAATCTCCAAGCTTCCCCGTAAATACGTGATGATCTGGTCGACCGCGTAACATTCATGGGGTTGAGCCACTGCCCTTGTTTCGGCTTCCTCAAGTGACGAATATGACCGGATGTGACGGCTCACCATGCAACAGGAAACGCCTGAGCACCCCAAAGCTTGTGCATGAGCCAGATGAGTCTCGCACAACCGACCAGCCACTTCAGTTCTGCTGGCAGTATGCTATCTTCGGCTTCTCTCACGGATGGCGAGGACGAAAACAATGGTCACAGGCAAGTCAATTAACAGCGTCAACAGAATCATCGCGCACTCGCATGGTGCTCGCGAGATGCTGTTTGTGATTGAGCGAGACAAAGTCGATCAAGACGCTCAGGCGCGGCTGGCGATTGCTCACCTCGAAGAAGACGGTGATTCGATCCTTCCTGCGGTGATCGGAAAAATCAGCGAATTCAATGCTCGTGGCAAGGAGATTAAAAGGCGAGATCTCCCGCTAATCAAAAAATCAGTCCCGCAATACCGAAGCTGGAAAGACTGGCATGGTCAAGAGCACAGCGGTGTGCAAATTCGAACAATGGATGTGTATCCCATCGACTTTGTTCGTCCGCCCATGGAGCACCTTTCTCTAAGCGTCATCAATGGGAAAGAGTACATTGCGACTCGCCGGGTGAAGGTCGATGAGCCGCCCGCAGCGCTTGTTCACCTGGCGAACCTCATGCTCGAATTCTTCCAGGAATTTGAGATTTTCGACGTTGAGCGGCAGCGCATCGCTAAGGTGCAGGCACGCCAGTTGCAATGGGATTTGCTCCCCCCTGGGAAATACCCATGGAAGAGTGCTGAGGCCATCGTAAAACCCTATCTGGCCGGTCTGCGGGCGTCAGTGCAGGGAGTGATCGAACACCGGATCAGAGAGATCACTCGGTTCGAGCCCGATTTCTTCGCGACGGGCCGAGGGGGATATCAAGGCTACTTCGTCTTTGGCTTTTCCACCCGTGGGATTTATCTCCTTGAGAGCTCACATCTGGATAACGCCACCTATAAGTTTGGTGAGGATTGGGAAGTCCTTTCGACCCTGACCAAGGACGAGATCATTAACGGTGATCACGAGCATCAACGTTTCATCCACGATAAAACCTGGGGGCGTAAGATCCGCCAAATGCTCGCATACGCTTAGCGGTACTGAATCGCCCCTGGTTTCGTAGACACCTCCAAGCCTCATAATGAGGCCCAAATAGGAGGTGCCATGAGTCGTCAGCGTTACCCCGAAGAATTCAAGATCGAAGCGGTCAAGCAAGTGACCGAGAAAGGCAAGCCTGTCGCCGATGTTGCCCAGCGTCTGGGGATGTCCGTTCACAGCCTTTACGCCTGGATCAAGCTCTACAGCAAGCCTCAAGAACAGCGTCAGCAAGACGATGATCAGCAGGCTGAACTGCGTAAGCTACGCGCTGAACTCAAACGCGTGACGGAAGAGCGAGACATCTTAAAGAAGGCCGCCGTGTACTTTGCCAAGGAGTGCGGCTGAAGTACGCCTTCATCAAGAAGCACTCGACGGATTACCCGGTGCGACGCCTTTGCCAAACCCTCAAGGTGCATCCCAGCGGCTACTACGTTTGGCTGGCCGAGCCTCAATCTGCCCGAGCAAAAGAAGATCATCGTCTGCTCGGTTTGATCAAGCATGCTTGGCTGGAGAGTGGCGGTGTGTACGGCTATCGCAAAATTCACGATGACCTGCGTGAGCTGGGAGAAACCTGCGGGCGAAATCGGGTGGGGCGATTGATGCAGGCAGAGGGGCTGCGTTCGCAAACGGGCTATCGGCGGCGCCCAGGATTTTATGGCGGGAAGCCGACCGTAGCCTCGCCGAATCACCTTGCGCGGCAGTTCAAGGTCAGTGAGCCGAACAAGGTCTGGGTGACAGACATCACATACATTCGCACCTATGAAGGATGGCTGTATCTGGCGGTGGTGCTGGATCTGTTTTCTCGCCAAGTGATTGGTTGGTCAATGAAGCGGAGGATGTGCAGCGACCTTGCTATCGACGCGATGCTGATGGCCGTTTGGCGACGCAAGCCACAGCAGCAAGTGATGATTCACTCAGACCAAGGCAGTCAGTTCAGTAGCTCAGATTGGCAAAGCTTCCTTAAGGCCAATAATGTGGTCAGCAGCATGAGCCGACGGGGAAACTGCCACGACAATGCCGTAGCCGAGAGCTTTTTCCAGCTTTTGAAGCGGAGCGAATCCGACGAAGGATCTACGCAACGCGTGACGAAGCCAGAAGTGATATTTTCGATTACATTGAGATGTTCTATAACCCAAAACGTCGACACAGCAGTGCTATGCAGCTGTCGCCAGTAGAGTATGAGAAACGCTATTTCCTGAGCTTGGAGAGTGTCTAGTAAACCAGGGGCGATTCATACGTGGCGTGGTGATCCCTGCACGAGAGGCTGAGGGAAATTTGGAGTATGAGAAAGTGTTGGCGAATTTGCAGGCTAGCGCACCTTTCTTTTCTCCGCTACGGCGATAAATGCAGGCTGTCATCGCGACGATGTGATGGTCAGGATATTGCCCAGATGCTTGTCAGTTTGCAGGCCGCCTTTAAAGGACAACAATGACGGTTGGGGGCATCCTTTTCAAACCATCCAAAGAATGCCCTCAAATTTGCCCCAAATGTAGCAATTAGCTGGAAGTAAATGGCTATTCGAGGCTAGCAAAAGGCAGAAATGATCAGCTAACAAGCATGCGCGAAGCCCCTAAAGACTCTCGGGGTCGCCAAAAAACATCTGTATCCGCGACCGCAACCACCGCTCCGCAGGATCATTATCCTGCGCCCCCCGCCACGCCATGTGCAGCTCAAAACTGCGCACCTCGATCGGCAGGTCCTCAGCCCGCAGCCCCCCGGCAGCCGTCAACGCATCCGCCGTGTAATCCGGCACTGTGGCAACGATGTCGGTACCCGCCAGCAAACTCCCCAGCCCATTGAACTGCGGTACCGCGAGCACCACATGGCGCTTGCGGCCTATCTCGTCCAGGGCTTCGTCGATGAAGCCGGACAGGTCACCGGCAAACGACACCAGGGCGTGCGGCCGGGCGCAGAAGTCGTCCAGGGTGATGCTGCCGGGCACGCTGTCGGCGCGCAGCAGTTTCGGCTTGCTGCGGCGCAGCACCTTGCGCTTGGCATTAGCTGGCAGCTCGCTGGTGTAGCTCACGCCCACCGAGATTTCCCCCGAGGCCAGCAGCGTTGGCATCAGCAGGTAGTTGACCCGACGCACCACCAGCACGATACCCGGTGCTTCGGCACGGATGCGCTTGAGCAGTTGCGGCAGCAAGGCGAATTCGGCGTCGTCCGACAGGCCGATGCGGAACACCGCGTTACTGGTGGCGGGGTCGAACTCGGCCGCGCGACTGACCGCGGTAGAGATCGAGTCCAGCGCCGGGGAGAGCAGGGCGAAGATTTCATGCGCCCGCGCCGAGGGCTCCATGCTGCGGCCGGTGCGCACGAACAGGGGGTCGTCGAACAGGTTGCGCAGGCGCGACAGGGCTGCGCTGATGGCCGGCTGGCCGAGGAACAGTTTCTCGGCAGCACGGGTCACGCTACGCTCGTGCATCAGCGTTTCGAACACGATCAGCAGGTTGAGGTCTACACGACGCAGGTCGTTTCGATTCATCGGTGCGCTTCGCCTAAAGTGGGGCAGGGGTGAATCTTAAGGCCAAAGGCTGTTACCCTGCACCGATTTCCGGGGGCCAATTCAGATGAATGTCAGGTGCCCAATCGATGACAAGCATGTCGACTATTAATGACCACTGATGGTCTAACGGCCAAAGCCCGGATAAAGTCCGTGGTAATAGAGGTTCACAAGGCGAGGTATGCGATGTCCCGCATGATCCGTTTCCACAAGTTCGGTGCAGCCGATGTGCTCCGTTGCGAAGAGCAGGCCGAACCGTCGCCTGCCGCCGACGAGGTGCAGGTCCGCGTCGAGGCGATCGGCGTCAGCTGGTATGACGTGCTCTGGCGTCAGAACCTGGCACCGTCCCAAGCCCGCCTGCCGGCGGGAATCGGCCATGAGATGGCGGGTGTGGTGACAGCTGTCGGTGAAGGGGTCGAGGATATTGCGGTCGGTGACCGGGTCGCCAGCTTTCCGGCCACCAGCGCCAATGATCACCCGGTATATGGCGACGTGATCGTGTTGCCGCGTACAGCCATCACCCGCTACCCGGCTATCCTCACGCCGATCGAAGCCAGCGTGCATTACACGCCGCTGTTGATTGCCTACTTCGCGTATGTCGACCTGGCCCGCGCCAAGGCAGGGCAAACCGCGTTGGTGACCGATGCCAGCCACTGCGCCGGGCCTGCGTTCGTGCAGCTGGGCAAGGCGCTGGGGTTGAAGGTGTTTGCGGCCACCAAGGAGCCTGAACAGCGCGACTACCTGTTGGGCTTGGGGGCGGACAAGGTGATTGTCACCGAAGAGCAGGACCTGCTGCTGCAGGTTGGCAAATACACCGACGGGCGTGGCGTGGACATGGTTCTCGATGGCATGGGTGGGCCGCAGATGTCGCTGCTTGGCGATGTGCTCGCGCCCCGTGGCAGCCTGGTGCTGTACGGCCTGCAAGGCGGCAACCAGACACCGTTCCCGGCCTGTGCGGCGTTTCAGAAGAACATCCAGTTCTATGTGCACTGTATCGGCAACTTTACCGGCAAGCCGGAGCTGGGTATCAGCCAGGACCAGGTCGCGCTGCAGCGGGCGCTGCGGGATATCAACCAGTTCACCGCCGATCAGTTGCTGACCCCGCAGATCATCAAGGTGTATCCGTTCGATCAGGTGGTCGAGGCGCATCGGTACATGGATGAATGCCCGTGTGGCGGGCGGGTGGTACTGGATATGGCACAGCCTTCATGAGGGGGCGTTGAAGACCACAAGAACCCGGGCAATGTCCCGGGTTTTTTGTGCGTTGGCGGGTGCAATGCCCATGCGCTATATCCATCAAGAATCAGACGCATCCTACAATTAAAAAGTACGGAGACTACATATTTTAAGCGTTTGCTTTTAATTGTCGTAATATCTCGGAAGGAAATTTAAGTTGAATACTTGTGGCGCCCGGCTCATTGTGTATTCCCGTACTTGCTGAATGGTTTTTTTACGCTGATCTGTATCTTCTATTCGATATCCAACGCTCGATAATGGCCCAGTGATAGTTTGCGCAAGGAGCGTGGAATGAGCATGGCTATGCCCGAGTTAGGGCAGCGTACGGCAGCGGCCGGTCATCGGTGCGGCGCATTTTTTTCGATGGCTTGGCGACAGAGCAGGTCACATCATTATTTCCCGTAGTTTGTAGGAAATTTCTTCAGGAAGGACGCATTGCACTGTTTGCAGTTGCCGGTGTGATGGATACATGAAGTTGATGAGGTGATTACGTGGGCGCTATTCATGATCAGGCGATGCACTATATCTACCAGCAAGTGCTCGAGCGCTTGTTGAGCCATATGTCCCAGGCGCAACGTGCCTCCTTGCAGTTGCTGATTCAGCGATTGCTGGTGGCTGCCGGTGGGCCCGAATACATCGGCACGTTCCGATTGCTGGTACTGCAAGGGGCTGACCGGCGCAGTGCCCACCTGTTGGCCACCTTGCGTGCTGCCCAGTTGAGTATCGCCTTGCGCGCCCCTGTGACGTTTCAGTTGCGGGTACTGGTGGTCAACCTGCCTGCTGCCGGCAATTCCGTGTTGGAAAACCATGAACGCAGTTTCAATGCCTTGTTCATGCAGGATGACCCGCGGGTGCAACTGCAGATGACCGAAGGCTGCGAAGTCGTGCCTTTCAGCCGTCGGCCGTCGGCTGCGCCGGAGCGCTGGGCACTGGCGCGCAATGCCATGCTGATGTTCGGCCACGGGGTCGATGCCAGGCCCGAAGCCCTGCTGGGCAGCCGGCTGCACCTGGAGTTGGCGGGCGCAGTGGGCCTTGCACTGCAGGCGCAGTCGCGGGCCGATGTGCTGATTACTGCCGTACCCGCACGCCAGCGCCGCCGCTACCTGGCCTGGGCGCGTCGGAGCCTGCGCCTTGCAGGGGAGCGTGGCCCCCACGTCGTGCACCAGTGCCTGTCGGCATTGGCCAACGGGCTGGGCAGGTTACATGGGGTTGCCGGTTCACCCCTGGAGCGCGCAGACGCTTCAAGCAGCATGGCAACCGAGGAGGCGCCCTTGCGTGTAATCGCCATCGACGACCTGCTGCCACACCTGCTTGAGGACGAGCAGTTCGATCACATGTTGGGCTGCTGCTTCGATGCGGCTCAGGACTCCTGGCCCTTGGCGTCCTTTGTCGATTCGCGGGCCGTGGCGCAACTGCACGATTTGCGCGCGCGTAGCCTCGAGCCGCTGGTCCATCGGCCGGCACTGCGCTTGGCAAGCCCCAGCAGCGACGGCGGGCAGCGCGAGCCAACCTCCGCGCACCTGGGCAAACCCTACGGCATCAACCAGACCCAACTGGTGTGCCTGCTGTTTAGCCCTTTCGCCCGGCAGGGGAAAGGCCTTGAACGTTTTTTAAGATGCCGTCATCCCGACATGCTGGTGGCGTTGCCCTACCTGCACCGGGCCTTGCAGGGTAAGCCGTGCCCCGAGGCGGTGAAGGACTGGCTGGTGAACACCAGCGGCCTAGCGCTGGTACCGTTGCGGGCGATCTATGAGGGGGGCCTGCAACCGACGTCCAGGCGCTTGATGGCCAACCTGGCTCGCCGCGATGTGCACCTGAAGTGGCTGCCGCGCCCACCCGCTGCAGGAAGGCCTGCCTTTGAGGGCTTGCCCTGATGGGCCGATCGGTACCTGGCGATTACGCCTATCGGAAGGTGTACCACTACCTCGAAGCGCTGATCGATGAGGCACAAGGCCGTGAGCCTTGGCGCTTGCCGTCGTTACGCACGCTTTCGCGGCGCTTGCGTGTATCGCTGGCCACCGTGCAGAGCGCCTACAGCTTGCTGGAAGATGAAGGCCGTGTGCATTGCGTGCCGCGGTCCGGTTACTTCGTGCGCGCCTACGCTGGCGGCTCGCCGGTTCAAGCACCGGCTGGGGCATGGCATTTACCCGCTCACTCGATGTTGGAGCGGTCGCTGTTTACCCACGAGCGGCGCCTGGCACGTCAGCGTGCGCGTGGCACCGCCCCGGTTGAAGAGGTTGGCGGTGCTCGGCTGCGCAATGCGTTGGCCGAGCGCTATACCCGTTCATCCAGCCATTACTGGCGTGCCGAGGAGGTGCACCTTGCCCCTGACGTGCAGGCATTGCTAGAGGTGCTGCTGGCGGCGTTGGCCTTGCGCGGGGCCACCGTACTGGTGCAATCGCCGTGCTGTTGGCCGGTGCTGCGCGCCTTGCAGCGCTGTGGCATGCGCGTGCTGGAGGTACCGTTGAGCAACAGCGGCACGGCGGATGTGCAGGCGCTGGCACGGCTGCTCAGTGCTGAGCCGGTGGGCATGCTGATCATGCCATCGTGCCTCAGCCTGCCCCAGGGCAGGCTGATGTCGCAGCACGACCAGCAGCAGATTGGCCAACTGCTTGGCGACCACCCGGTGTGGTTGCTGGAAAACGACCTGGACAGCGAGCTGTGTTACAGCGGGCCACCGAATGCGCGCCTGCGCGACTGGGTCGACCCGCGCTGGCTGTTGGTGATGGGGTCGTTCGAGGCCGCAGTGGGGGGCGAAGCGCCTTACGCCTATGTGATGGGGCGTCATGCCGGCTTGGCCGAGGCGTTCGGCCAACGTGCGTTTCAGCTGGCGCCATTGCGGTTGCAGGCACTTGCTCACCTGCTTGGCAAAGGTGAAATCGAGACCCAGTTGGGGCGGCTGCGGGCAGAACTGCAAAGGCGCATGGCGTGCTTTAGCCGGCAACTGAAGCTGGAACTGGGCGACCAAGTGACGTTCGACATGCCCGAGGGCGGCTGGACCCTGTGGTTGCGCTCCCGCTGGCCGCTGCGACTGGATGACGTGGTAGCGGCGTTGTCAGGTACCGACCTGCGCGTGGTCCCAGGCGGGCAGCACAGCGCGGAGGTACGTCATCAGCAATACCTGGCACTGACCTGGGTGGGCGAGGATCCTGATGCATTGCAGCATGCTCTGGAAAAGCTGGCTCAAGCGCTGGAGCTGCGCTGCGGCCGGCCAATAGGGCAGCGCGGCTCGCAGCACTTGAGATGAGGGCGAGCTACTGCTCCTGCCCCTGACGCAAACGGGTGCTGATCAGTGCCGCCACCACCAGCATCGAAGCAATGATCCACAAGCCGTTGCGGGTGCTGCCGGTGGCCTGTTCGATCAGGCCCATCACCGACGGCCCTACAAACCCACCAAACAGGCCGCAGGTGGTGACGAAGGCCAGGCCCGCCGCCAGTGCGCTACCGCTCAGGCGGCTGGACGGGAAGACGAAGATGATCGACTGCACCACGAACAGCATCAAGGCGGTTAACGAAAAGCCGAGCAGCCCAATGAAGGAGTTGGACAGCGAAGCAAGCAGCAACCCGGCGGACATGGTCAGCAGACCAAAGAACAGCAAGGTACGGCAACGGCTGGGCGAGGTCGCCAGGCGCGGGAATGTGGCGGCGCCGATGGCGGCGGCGATCCAGGGTACCGAGGTCAGCAACCCGACCTGGAAGGGCGACAGCGCAGCATAGGTGCCGATGATGCCTGGCAAGAAGAAGATCACGGTGTAGATGGTGATCTGGTGCACAAAGTACACCGCAATCGCCAACCAGATCTGCTTGTCGCGAAACATTTGCCCCAGCTTGCTCTGTTGCGGCGCTGCAGCCCGCTCAGCACTCAGGCGATGCTCGATGTCCTGGGCATCGGCCGCAGACAACCAAGGCGCCGACGCGGGGCCATCGGGCAGCTTCTTCCACACCACATAGGCCAGCGCCACCGCAGGCAGGCCTTCAAGCACGAACAGCCATTGCCAGCCGTGCCAGCCCAGCACGCCGTCCATTTCCAGCAGCGCGCCGCCCAGCGGCCCACTGAGGATGTTGGCAAGGCACACACCCAACAGGAAGTAGCCAGTCGCGCGCGCACGCTGTTCGCGGTCGAACCAGTACGTGAGGTACAGCATGACGCCAGGGAACAGGCCGGCCTCGGCCACCCCGAGCAGCAGGCGCATGATGTAGAACGAGGTTTCCCCCTGGACGAACGCCATGCCCGCTGACAGCAGGCCCCAGGTGATCATGATGCGGGTGATCCAGAAGCGTGCGCCCACCCGGTGCATGATCAGGTTGCTCGGCACTTCGGCCAGGGCATAGGTGAGGAAGAACAGGCCGGCACCCAGCCCGTAGGCCGCCGCTGACAGGCCCAGGTCGATGCCCATGCTGGCCTTGGCCAGGGCGATGTTGGTGCGGTCGAGGAAGCTCATCACGTAGACGACGATAAGCAGTGGCATCAATTTGCGCAGCAACAGGCCGTTCAGGCGCTGTTCGGTAGTGACGGCAGGCGCGGTGGCCGCTGTCGTGCCGGTGAGGATTGTCATTGTTTTTTTCCCCGTGATAAGTGCTGGTGGTGTGCCGCGCTTGCGGCGGCACACCCAGGTCGGTAGGTCAGGAACGGTTGATGTCGAGCCACACCGCGCCGTTGGGGTACTGGTAGCGCTCCAGTGTGTCAGCGTGCATTTCAATGCTGTAGCCCGGGCGCTGTGGCGGCATGTAGCGACCGCGACGGATGACCACCGGGTCGAGGAAGTGCTCGTGCAGGTGGTCGACGTATTCCAGCACCCGGTTGTGCAGCGATGCCGAAACGGCGATGTAGTCGAACAAGGCGATGTTCTGCACATATTCGCACAGCCCGACCCCGCCGCCATGCGGGCAGACCGGCACATCGTACTTGGCCGCCATCAACAGCACGATCAGCACCTCGTTCAGGCCACCTAGGCGGGCCGCGTCCAGCTGGCAGAAGTCCAGTGCGCCGGCCTGGAACATCTGCTTGAACATCACCCGGTTGTGGCAGTGCTCGCCGGTGGCCACGCCGATGGGCGCGATGCGTTGGCGGATAGCTGCGTGGCCGAGGATGTCGTCGGGGCTGGTGGGTTCTTCGATCCACAGGGGCTCGAAGGCGGCCAGGCGGCGCATGTTGGCCACCGATTCATCGACGCTCCAGACCTGGTTGGCGTCCATCATCAGGGTGCGTTCCCAGCCGATTTCGTCACGCAGGATGCTGGCGCGGCGAATGTCTTCTTCCAGGTCGGCGCCGATTTTCTGCTTGATGTGGGTCCAGCCGTCGTCGACCGCTTCGCGGGCCAAGTGGCGCATTTTTTCTTCGCTGTAACCGAGCCAGCCGGGGGCGGTGGTGTAGCCGGGGTAGCCTTCGCGCAGCATGTGCGCTTCGCGCTGGGCCTTGCCTGGCACCTGACGGCGGAGCAGGGCGATGGCTTCCTCGGGGGTCAGCACGTCGGTCACGTAGCTGAAGTCCAGGCAGCGCACCAGTTGTTCTGGAGTCATGTCGGCCAGTAGCTTCCACACCGGTTTGCCTTCGTGCTTGGCCCACAGGTCCCACACGGCGTTGATGATGGCGGCGGTGGCCAGGTGGATCACGCCTTTCTCGGGGCCAAGCCAGCGCAACTGGCTGTCACCCACCGTGAAACGGTGCCAGAACGCACCCATGTCGGCGGTGATTTCCTCCAGGGTCAGGCCGACGATCATCGGTGCCAGCGACTGCACCGCCGCCGCGCAGATTTCGTTGCCGCGGCCGATGGTGAAGGTCAGGCCATGGCCTTCGAGGGCACCGGCGTCGGTGTGCAGCACGACATAGGCAGCCGAGTAGTCAGGGGCGCTGTTCATGGCGTCGGAGCCGTCCAGCGACAGCGAAGTCGGGAAGCGGATGTCACGGACGCTCAGGTGGGTAATGCGTATGCTCATGGCGGACTCTTGTTCTGGTCAGGCAGTGGGAGACTCGACTGTAGGTTGTCGAGCGATATAGGCATAATCGCCAATTCCTAAGTAGGGATATCGGAATTGATATGTCTGAAATGCCCGCAGACAGCCCAGCGCTGCCGCAAAACCTTGGCACATTGAAGATCTCCAGCCGCCAGATCACCTTGCTCAACGCCCTGGGCGAGTTCGGCAACCTGCGCCGTGCCGCCACTGCGATGCACACCACGCAGCCGGCGGCCAGCCTGCTGCTGCAGCAACTGGAAGAACGCCTGGGCGTGCGCCTGTTCGAGCGCCTGCCGCGTGGCATGCAGCCGACGCTGTATGGCGAGGTGATGATTCGCTACGCGCAAAACGCGCTGCACGAGTTCGAACATGCCCAGGCACAGATCGCCGAACTGGCGCGCGGTGCCTTGGGCCTGGTGCGGGTGGGCAGTGTGATGGGGCCGGTGCCCGGTTTGCTGACCAAGGCGGTGCTGGCCTACAAGCGCGATCACCCCAAGGTGCGTATCTCGCTCGAAGTCGGCACCAGCGATACCTTGTTGCCGGCGTTGCTGCGCGGTGATTTCGACATGGTGGTCGGGCGCCTGCCGGACCAGAGCGACAGCCAGGACCTGAACATCGAACTGTTCGAGGGCGGTGAGCAGATGCGCGTCATCGCCCGCGCCGGGCACCCCTTGGCCGACGCCAAGGCGTTGCAGCTGGCCGACCTGGTGGCTCTGACCTGGATCCTGCACCCCATCGGCAGCCCCATGCGCCGCCGGGTCGAAAGTGCCTTGCAGGCGGGCGGCATGGTGCAGTCGCTGGACATTGTCGAAACCGCCTCGATCCTGGCCACCACCGCGATGTTGGAGGCGTCCGAGATGATTGCGGTGGTGCCCAACGATGTGGCCGAGCATTATGCGCGCTACGGCATGGTTGCCATCCTGCCGGTAGAGCTGCCGATCTCGATGGCCAACCTGGGCTTGCTGACCCTACGCTCGCGCCCCAACTCCGTGGCTCTGGACAAGTTGCTGCAGTACCTGCGCACGCAATAGCCCTGCCTTTACACCTTTTCGAGGTTGCCCTCTGATGCCGTCGGACATTACCCATTCCAGCTTCTGCAACTGGGTCCGCTACAAGCACCTGGTGCTGATCGACACCCTGGCTCGCACCCGTAACATGCACGCCACCGCCACGCGGATGAACCTCAGCCAGCCGGCGCTGAGCAAAATGCTGCGTGACCTCGAAGAGCAGTTTGGCTTCGCCTTGTTCGAGCGCCTGCCACGCAGCATGCCGCCCACCGAACTTGGCGAGTATGTGGTGCGCTACGCCCAAGGGGTGTTGGGCGACTCGCAGCAGTTTGTCGACCAGGTCAACCGGCTGCGCAAGGGCGGGCACGGGTTCATCCGGGTGGGGGGCATTTTTGCGGCCACCCCCGTGGTGCTGCCTCAAGCCATTGCCGCGATCAAGGCACGCAGCCCCTTGCTCTCGATCGAAGTGGTCGAGCACTCCAGTGACCACCTATTGGCCATGCTGGAGCAGAACAAACTCGACATCATGATCGGCCGCTTCACGGAAGAACGCTTCAGTCAGCTGTTCGATTATCAGCCCCTGGAGCCCGAGCCCTTCAGCCTGGTGGTCAACAGCCGCCACCCGCTCAACGCGCTGGCCAGTACCCCGGTGGAGGCACTGGGTGACTGGCCCTGGGTGCTTTACCCGGTGGGCACGCCAATTCGCAATCGCCTGGAACAGGCCTTCAAGGTGGCCGGCATTGCCACACCGGCAGACAGCGTCGAGACCATCTCGATGCCGATGTTCCTGCAGTTGCTGCAATCGGGCCCGATGATCGCGATGCTGCCCAGGTCGATGGTCGCCGCACAGCTGAGCAGCGGCCAGTTTAAGGAACTGCAGAGCCCCCTGCACCTGCCCGCGCTGGAGTACGGCATCGTCACCCGCAAGGACGAGCCGCTGACCCCGTCGGCACACGCGTTCGTCGACATTCTGCTCGACTTCGCGCAGCAACGACGTGCCGCGCAGGGCACAACAATCGATTGATAAAACATCACCGATAGACGCTATTGATAACCCTGGGTTATCGCGTGATCGGATCATCTCATTGGGAATGTTGCGTAAGGCTTCTTACAGTGGTGGCAGATTCGCCCGGCATCGAACGGGCGACGCCATAACAAGAAGTCAGCCGCACCGCCCTGAGAGGTCCCATGAAACTGATTGCCCGCTCTGGTGACCTTGCCGTCATCCGCCTCAACCCGCTGGACAACGTTCTCATCGCCCGCCAGGCACTGCCTGAAGGCCTGTTCCTGGACGCAGAAGCGATCACCGTGCGCCAGGCGATCCCCTCAGGCCATAAGGTCGCCACCCAACGCGTAGAGCAGGGCCAGCCCCTGCGCCGCTATGGTCAGATCATCGGTTTTGCTTCACAGGCCATCGACGCCGGCGACCATGTTCACGTGCACAACGTGCAGATGGGTGATTTTGCCCGCGACTATGCCTTTGGCGTCGATGCCCGTAGCACGCCGGTCGCTGAGGCGGTGTTCCAAGGCATTGTGCGTGCCGATGGCCGGGTCGCCACCCGCAACTACATTGGCATTCTCACCTCGGTGAACTGCTCGGCGACCGTGGCCCGGGCCGTGGCCGACCATTTCCGCCGCGACATCCACCCCGAAGCGCTGGCCGACTACCCGAACATCGACGGCGTGGTGGCCTTGACCCACGGTGCCGGCTGCGCAGTAGACCCTTCCGGTGAAGCCTTGGGGCTGTTGCGTCGGACCTTGGCCGGCTATGCCGTACACCCCAATTTCGCCGCCGTGCTGATCATCGGCCTGGGGTGTGAAACCAACCAGATCGAAAGCCTGCTGGAGACCCAGGGGCTTACCACCAGCACGCAACTGCGCGCCTTCACCATCCAAGGCATTGGCGGTACCTCGAAGACCATCGCCGCCGGCATCGAGCAGGTCAAGGCACTGTTGGCCCAAGCCAACCAGGTCGAACGCGAGCCGGTCAGCGCCCGCCACTTGATCGTTGGCCTGCAATGCGGCGGCTCCGATGGCTACTCGGGGATCACCGCCAACCCCGCGTTGGGCAATGCCGTCGACCGCCTGGTGGCGGCCGGTGGCACCGCGATTCTTTCTGAAACGCCGGAAATCTATGGCGCCGAGCACCTGCTGACCCGTCGTGCCATAAGCCGCGAAGTCGGCGAGAAGCTGGTGGCGCGCATCCACTGGTGGGAAGACTACTGCCAGCGCATGAACGCTGAACTGAACAACAACCCCTCGGCCGGCAACAAGGCGGGCGGCCTGACCACCATCCTCGAGAAGTCGCTGGGTGCGGTGGCCAAGGCCGGCTCCAGCAACCTGGTCGACGTCTACCAGTACGCCGAAGCGGTACGCGCCCATGGGCTGGTGTTCATGGACACGCCGGGCTACGACCCGGTCTCGGCCACCGGCCAGGTCGCAGGCGGCGCCAACCTGATCGCCTTCACCACTGGCCGCGGTTCGGCCTACGGCTGCGCCCCGGCGCCGTCGATCAAGCTGGCGACCAACAACCGGGTGTTCGAGCACCAGGAAGAGGACATGGACGTCAACTGCGGTGGCATCGCCGATGGCTCCACCAGCATCGAAGAGCGTGGCGCGTACATCTTCGAACAGATGCTGCGCATCGCCTCTGGCGCGCGCAGCAAAAGCGAACAGCACGGCTACGGGCAGAACGAGTTCGTGCCCTGGCAGATCGGCGCCGTGACCTGAGCGACAGCCCACTCCTGAATTTGAGGCAACCTTTTATGCACGTTAGCGGACACAACTTCATCGCCGGCCAGCGCAGCGCGCTGGGCCAGACCCTGGTCTACAGCGTCGACGCCCACACCGGCGAGCGCCTGCCCGGCGGTTTCTATCAGGCCACCTTGGCCGAAGTCGACAACGCCGTGGACGCGGCCTCGGCGGCATTCCCGCTGTTTCGTAACCTGCCAGCGGTGCGCCGCGCCGAGTTCCTGGAGGCCATCGCCGACGAGCTCGACGCCCTCGGCGAAGACTTCATTGCCTTGACCTGCCAGGAAACGGCCCTGCCTACTGCCCGGATCCTGGGCGAGCGGGGGCGTACCAGCGGGCAGATGCGCCTGTTCGCCCAGGTGCTGCGCCGTGGCGACTTCTATGGCGCCCGCATCGACCAGGCCCTGCCTGCCCGCACGCCGCTGCCACGCCCAGACTTGCGCCAATACCGCATCGGTGTGGGCCCGGTGGCGGTGTTCGGCGCCAGCAATTTCCCGCTGGCGTTCTCCACGGCCGGTGGTGATACCGCAGCGGCCCTGGCGGCCGGTTGCCCGGTCGTCTTCAAGGCCCACAGCGGCCACATGGCCACTGCCGAACGCGTAGCTGAAGCACTGATTCGTGCTGCCGAACGCACGAACATGCCGGCCGGTGTGTTCAACATGATCTTCGGTGGCGGGGTTGGCGAGGCCCTGGTCAAGCATCCCGGCATCCAGGCAGTCGGGTTTACCGGGTCGCTCAAGGGGGGGCGTGCGCTGTGCGACATGGCGGCGGCACGGCCGCAGCCGATTCCGGTGTTCGCCGAAATGTCGAGCATCAACCCGGTGCTGGTGCTGCCCCAGGCCTTGGCCTCGCGCGGTGCGCAACTGGCCAAGGACCTCACCGCGTCGGTGGTGCAGGGCTGTGGCCAGTTCTGCACCAACCCGGGTTTGGTCCTGGGCATTCGCTCCCCGGCGTTCAGTGCCTTTGTCGAGCAGTTGGCCGGGCACATGGCAGAGCAAGCGCCGCAGACCATGCTCAACGCTGGCACCCTGGGCAGCTATGGCAAGGGCTTGCAGGCCTTGATTGCCCACCCTGGGGTCAAGCGGTTGAGTGGCCAGGCGCAACACGGTAACCAGGCTCAACCGCACCTGTTCGAGGCTGATGTCAGCCTGCTGCTGGAGCAGGACGAGTTGCTTCAGGAAGAAGTCTTCGGCCCGTGCACGGTGGTGGTTCAGGTTGCTGATGAAGCCGAGCTGACGCGCGCGGTGGCAGCCTTGCGCGGCCAACTGACAGCCACATTGCTGGCGGACGATGCCGACCTGGCGGCCTACGGCTACTTGCTGGGTGCGTTGGAAGTGAAGGTCGGTCGCGTGCTGCTCAATGGCTACCCCACCGGGGTCGAGGTGTGCGATGCCATGGTCCACGGCGGCCCATACCCGGCCACTTCGGACGCCCGCGGCACCTCGGTCGGCACCCTGGCCATCGACCGCTTCCTGCGCCCGGTGTGCTACCAGAACCTGCCTGACGCCTTGCTGCCCGCCGCCTTGCAGAACGGCAACCCGCTGGGCATCCAGCGCCTGGTGGACGGCAAGCCCAGCACCGCAGCCCTGAACTGACCGTGGAGTGACAGGCATGACGCAAACCAGACGCTATGACGTGCAGGCGCTAACCCGGTTCGTCGAGCAACTGTTCGAAACAGCGGGTGCCGATGCCGAGGTCGCCCAGGTGGTGACCCAGGTATTGCTTGAAGGCGAACTGCTGGGCCATCGCACCCATGGCCTGAACCTGGTCAGCCGCTATGTTGGCGGCATGCTCAGCGGGCAAGTGAAGGCGCAGGCTCAGGCGCTGGAGCAGGTGTCGGACAGCGGCATCTCCAGCCTCTTCGACGGCCATTACGTACTGGGCCCGTACTGTGTCAGCCGCGCCCTAGAGTGTGCGGCCACAGGGGCCAGCGCGCAGGGCATCGGTATTGCCGTGGTGCGCCGGGCCGCGCACATCGGCTGCCTGGCGGCTTATCTCAAGCCTTATACCGACCGTGGCCTGGTGGCCATGGTGTATTCGTCGGACCCGTCCGTGGGGCTGGTCTGTGCCCATGGCGGGGTCGACCCGGTGTTGACGCCTAACCCGATTGCCGCCGGCATACCGACCCAGGGTGAGCCGATACTGCTGGATGTGAGCATGTCTACGGTGACCCTCGGCCTGGTCGGGCAGTGCCGTGATGCCGGCAGCCGGCTGCCGCACCCGGTGCTGATGAGCAACGATGGCCACCTGAGCGATGACCCGCGTGACTTCTTCACCACGCCTCAGGGCAGCATTCTGCCACTGGGTGGTCAGGCCTTTGGCCACAAGGGCTTTGCCTTGGCAATTCTGGTCGAGGCCCTGACCTCGGCATTGGCCGGCCATGGCCGCAAGGACGCCCCGGACCAGTGGGGCGCGTCGGCCACCGCGGTGGTCATCGACCCGCGCTATTTCGGCGGCTTGCAAGCGTTTACCGACGAAACCAGCTTCCTTGGCCGCTTGATCGTGGCCAGCCGACCGGTAGACCCCGAGCGCCCGGTACGCCTGCCTGGGCAAGCCGGCCTGGCGTTGCGCCGGCACGCCTTGGCGCAGGGCCTGAGCCTGTCGCAGCCAGTGCTCGACGACCTCGACCGGCTGGCCGAGCAGTTGCAGCTGGCGACCCGTTCGCAGGCGCTTTCCCAATGAATGACAATGACAACAAGGGTGCACCCATGACAGACCAATCGAATGCCAACCAGCCACTGCCGCTAAGCCACGACCTTGCCGTGTTCGACACCGGCAGCTGGGTGGGGCGCGTCTGGCTGCCGGATCAAGGCCCCGCCGTGGTACTGGTCAAGGCCGGCGCCGTGCACGATATCAGCGTCCATGTGGCAACGGTTTCGGCCCTGCTGGAAGTGGCCGACCCGGTGGCCTACCTGCGTGCGTTGCCATTGGCCGACGCGTTGATCGAGTTGCCGGCGCTGCTGGCCAACAGCGACCCTGGCCAACGTGACGCGCGCTTGCCTTGGCTGTTGGCACCGATCGACCTGCAAGCAGTGAAGGCCGCCGGTGTCACCTTCGCCGCCAGCTTGCTGGAGCGAGTGGTGGAGGAGCAAGCCAAGGGCGACCCGGCCAAGGCCGATGCCATCCGCGATACGCTGGCCAGCCGCATCGGTGCGGACCTCTCGCAGATCATCCCGGGCTCTGCCCAGGCCGAAGCGCTGCGCAAGGTCCTGGTGGAGCAGGGCCTGTGGTCGCAATACCTGGAGGTGGGCATCGGCCCGGATGCCGAAGTCTTCACCAAGGCGCAGCCACTGTCGGCGGTTGGGCATGGTGCCGACATCGGTATCCACCCCAAGTCGAGCTGGAACAACCCGGAGCCGGAAGTGGTACTGGCGGTGTCGAGCGACGGCAGCATCAAGGGCGCCATGCTCGGCAACGATGTCAACCTGCGCGACTTCGAGGGGCGCAGTGCCTTGCTGCTGTCCAAGGCCAAGGACAACAACGCCTCCACCTCGCTGGGGCCATTGCTGCGCCTGTTCGACGAGAGCTTCAGCCTGGACGATGTGCGTAACGCCGAAGTGGACCTGCGTGTCGAGGGCCAGGACGGCTTCATCCTGTCTGGCCGCAGCTCCATGCGCCAGATCAGCCGCGACCCCCAGGACCTGGTGCAGCAGACCCTCAACGAAAACCACCAGTATCCCGACGGCCTGGTGCTGTTTCTCGGTACCCTGTTCGCGCCCAAGCAGGACCGCGACCAGCCAGGCAACGGTTTTACCCACAAGCCCGGCGACCTGGTCGCCATCAGCAACGCGCAACTGGGCACCCTGTGCAACCGTGTCACCACCAGCGACCTCGCGCCGCAGTGGGGCTTCGGCCTGCGTGCGCTGATCGACAGCTTGAGCCGGCGCGGCCTGCTCGAGGCGGCGGTAACTGCGCGTCAACCTTGAGGGTTGCCGCACCAGGGATGAACGCAACAGGACCGACGGATCGCCAAGGCGCTGAAGGCGCCGCAACAATAATAATAAAGGCCACCCAATGAACCCTATGAAGAAGTATCAGCGCCTCACCGTTGTCTTCCTGCTGTTGATCGGCATCGTCAACTACCTGGACCGTAGTGCGCTGTCGATCGCCAACACCTCGATCCAGAAAGACATGATGATCAGCCCCTCGCAGATGGGCATTCTGTTGTCGGCCTTCTCCATTGCTTATGCCTTTGCCCAGTTGCCGATGGGCATGATCATCGACCGCCTGGGCAGCAAGATCGCCCTCGGCGCCTCGTTGCTGGCCTGGTCGGTGGCCCAGGCCACCTTTGGCATGGTCAGCAGCTTTGCCGGTTTCATGGGCTTGCGCGTGTTGCTGGGGATTGGCGAGGCGCCGATGTTCCCTTCGGCGGCCAAGGCCTTGTCGGAATGGTTCGATGCCAACGAACGCGGCACACCGACCGGTATCGTCTGGTCCTCGACCTGCCTTGGCCCATGCCTGGCGCCCCCCTTGTTGACGCTGTTCATGGTCAATTTCGGCTGGCGCGGCATGTTCATCATCACAGGCTTGATCGGTGTGGTGCTGGCGGTGTGCTGGTTGAGCTTCTACAAGAGCAAGGCGCAGTACCTGGCTGAGCTCGCTGCAGAAGGTAAACCGTTGCCTACCGAGTACAAGCAGCCGCTGCCTGCGACCAATCCCCAGGCGCCGAAGGTGTCGTATTTTGCGGGTTGGCTCGACTTGTTCAAGCACCGCAGCACCTGGGGGGCGGTACTGGGCTTCATGGGCGTGATCTACATGCTCTGGCTGCACCTGACCTGGCTGCCCGGTTACTTCGAGCGTGAGCACGGCCTGGACCTGTACAAGACTGCCTGGGTGGTTTCGCTGGCCTATGGCTTCGGCGCGGCGGGCACGATCGTCGCAGGGCGCTTCTGCGATTTGCTGGTCAAACGCGGCATGAGCATCCTTGGCAGTCGCAAATTCAGCGTGATCACTGGCCTGGTGCTGGCGGCGCTGTTCACCTTGCCGCTGTCCTTCGTCAGTGGCCTGACCGGCTGTGTGGTCCTGCTGTGCCTGGCGCTGTTCAGCATCAACATGGCCAGTGCCACTGCGTGGATGATCGTCAACACCATCGTCGACAGCCCGCGGGTGGCGTCGTTTGGCTCGATCCAGAACTTCGGCGGCTACATTGCGGGCTCCGTGGCACCGATCGTCACCGGTTTCAGCATCCAGTACTCGGGCTCGTTCAACACGGCATTCATGATCAGCGCGATCGTGGCACTGTGCTCGGCGGTGGCTTACTTCCTGCTGCTGAAGGCACCGATCGGCAGTGCCAAGGCCGAGGCGGGGCCGATGGTTGGGGTAACCGAATAGCGCTGGATTGGCCCTTGTAGGAGCGGCCTTGCGTCGCGAAAGGGCTGCGTAGCGGCCCCAAATTCTCGTATTGCAACGAAGAATGCCGGGGCCGCTTTGCGGCCCTTTCGCGACGCAAGGCCGCTCCTACAACCAAGTCCCACACCCAGGCCCCGCGCACAGCCTGGCAGCGCAATTGGACCTACGGCACTTGTCAGGTGTGGGTATCTGTATGTATAACCAGTACCCACATTCACTGCCCGACCTTGCCTCGTGATCGCCCATTCTGTCGACGACCCGTTCTATTACCTGCATAACTTTCGCCAGGTGCTGCTATGGGTCGAGCAGCGCTATGACGACCTGCTCGATGACCAGGAGCTGGCGTTCATCCAGGCGTTTACGCAATTGGATGCGCCGGCGCAGGCCTTGATGGTGCGGATGGTCATGCGTAAGGGCGAGCTGTTTCGCAGTGACAAGCTGACCTATGCCGAGATCGGCGATACCGCGCTGGCCTTGCAGCCGTTGCAGGCGTTGGGTTGGGTTCGGGAGCCTGCGCATCTGGAGCTGGAGCAGCTGTTCAGCTTGCTGCGCAAGGACGAACTGGCGTCGTGCTTCGCCGGCCAATTGAGCCGGCCGCGCGCCGCCAAGCACGACTTGCTCGCGCAGCTTCAACCCCTGGGGCTAACGGCCAGGCCGTTGCAGGCGTGGTTCCCCGGCAGCGACGTGCGCATTTTCCAGTGGTGCCTGCAGCCCCTGTGTGACCGCATGCGCCTGTTGTTCTTTGGCAACCTTTACCAGGACTGGTCGGACTTCGTACTCGCCGACCTGGGCTTGCTGCGCTACGAGCACGTGCCTTTCAGCACCGATTCGCGCGCCTTGCGCCATCGCGCCGAGGTCGATCTGGCCATGGCCTTGCATCAGTGCGCCGAGCGGCTGGAGCAGGGCGATGACCCGCTGTCGATTCTGGGGGCGATGGCAGGGCTGCACAGTGACAACCCCTGGTTGGCCCGGCGCCACGCGCGCCTACTCTTTGCCCTGGGCCAGCAATGCGAGCGCCAGGGCGACTGGGACCAGGCCATGGCCGTCTACAGCCAGTGCAGCCATGCGCAAGCGCGAATCCGTCAGGTGCGTGTACTGGAACGTAGCGAACAATGGCCGCATGCCCATGCGCTGGCCCAGCAACTGGCTGCGGCCCCGGCCAATGCGCTGGAGGTGCAGGCGCTCGAACGCATGCTGCCGCGCCTGGCCCGCAAACTCGGTGGCCCGCCACAACGGCGCCAGCGTGCTGCGCCGCTGCACTTGATCGAACTTGAACTGCCGCGTGAACACGCAGCCCTGGGTGTGGAGGAGGCTGTGCGCCAGCACTTGGCCGAGGCCGGCGGGCAGGTTCATTACGTGGAAAACACGCTGTTCAACAGCTTGTTCGGCCTGTTGTGCTGGGAGGCGATTTTCGCGCCGGTACCCGGTGCCTTTTTCAACCCGTTTCAGGCCGCGCCACAAGACCTGCACGACAGCGACTTTCAGCAACGGCGCAGTACGCTGTTCGACCGCTGCCTGGGGCGGCTCGACGAGGGTAGCCACCGCCAGGCCATTCTCGACTGCTACGCCGCCAAGCACGGCCTGCAGTCGCCGTTCGTGTTCTGGCCGATGCTCAGCGAAGCCTTGCTCGAACAGGCACTGGCTTGCCTGCCGGCCGCGCACCTGAAGCAGTGCTTCCTGCGCCTGTTGCAGGACATCCGCAACAACCGCGCCGGGATGCCTGATCTGATCCAGTTCTGGCCCGAGCAGGGCGGCTACCGCATGGTCGAGGTCAAGGGGCCGGGCGACCGCCTGCAAGACAACCAATTACGTTGGCTAGAGTTCTGCCGTGCCCAAGGGTTGCCCGTTGCAGTGTGCCATGTGCGCTGGAGCGAGGCGGCGTGAGCTACAGCGTGGCGGTGCGCGCCCTGTGCGAGTTCAGTGCCAAGGTCGGCGACCTGGACCTGCGCTTCACCCCATCGCCCACGGCCCAGGAAGGCATCGAGGGGCACCGTCGGGTAGTGGCGAGGCGTGCGGCCGACTATGAGTCGGAAGTGGCCCTTGAGGGGCAGTTCGAAAGCTTGCGGGTGCGAGGCCGGGCCGACGGTTACGACCCCAGTTGCAACCGCTTGGAAGAGATAAAGACCTACCGCGGTGACCTTGCGCGCCAGCCGGCCAACCATCGCCAACTGCACTGGGCGCAGGCCAAGGTCTACGCCTGGTTGATGTGCCAAGCGCGGCAATTGCCGGCCATCGAAGTGGCCCTGGTGTACCTGGATGTGGACAGCGACGGCCAGACGCTGATAAGCGAGCACCACACGGCTGCCGCGCTGCAAGCGTTCTTTGAAACCCAGTGCCGCTGCTTTCTGGCTTGGGCGCAGCGTCAGCAAGGCCGACTGGCCGAGCGTGACCGCGACTTGCAGGCGCTGGGGTTTCCCTATGCGCAATTCCGCCAGGGCCAGCGGCAACTGGCCGAGACCCTGTACAAGGCCGTCAGCACCGGCCGTTGCCTGATGGCCCAGGCCAGTACCGGTATCGGCAAGACCCTGGGCACCTTGTTCCCGTTGCTCAAGGCGATGGTGCCGCAGCAGCTCGACAAAGTGTTCTTTCTGACGGCCAAGACGCCGGGCCGGGCGCTGGCCCTCGATGCCATGCGCCAGATCACCGATGCCACGCCGCAACCGGCCTTGCGCACGCTGGAACTGATCGCCCGCGACAAGGCCTGCGAGCACCCCGACAAAGCCTGCCATGGCGAGTCCTGCCCGTTGGCGCAAGGCTTCTACGACCGCCTGCCCGCCGCGCGCGAGGCAGCAGCAGCGGTGCCTTTACTGGACCGTGCCAGCCTGCGCGAGGTGGCCTTGGTGCATCAGGTTTGCCCTTATTACCTGGGCCAGGAACTGGCCCGCTGGGTCGACCTGGTGGTGGCCGATTACAACTATTACTTCGATGCCCATGCCTTGCTGTTCGGCTTGGCCCAGGCTAACCAATGGCGGGTGGCGGTGCTGGTGGACGAAGCGCACAACCTGGTCGAGCGCGGTCGCGGCATGTACAGCGCCAGCCTCGATCAAGGCCAGTTGCTCGCCTTGCGCCAGAGCAAACCGCAAGGGCTGAGCAGTGCGCTGGACCGGCTCAACCGGCAGTGGAACGCGTTGTACAAAGAGCAGCGTGCACCGTATCAGGCCAGCGAGCTGTTGCCGGAGGCCTTCCTACGCGCCCTGCAGCAGTGCATCGGGCTGATCCAGGAGCGCATGAATCAGGCGCCAGCCGAGGTAGATGTGCAGGTGCTGCAGTTCTTCTACCAGGCGTTGCAGTTCAACCGGGTGGCTGAGCTGTTCGACGAGCATTTCATCTTTGACATCAGCCAGCGCGAAGGCCAGCGCAAGCGGCGCCTGGCCACCCTGTGCCTGCGCAATGTCACCCCGGCGCGGCTGCTGGCCCCACGCATGCAGGCGGCGCGCAGTGTGACGCTGTTTTCCGCCACGCTGAGCCCTCGGCATTTCTACAGCGACTTGCTCGGCATGCCGGCCGACACGGCCTGGCTGGAAGTGGCGGCGCCGTTTCGTGCCGAACAACTCGAAGTACGCATCGCCAGCCAGGTCTCGACCCGTTACCGAGAGCGCCAGGCTTCGTTGGCGCCGATCGTCGAGCTGATTGCCGAGCAGTACCAGCGCATGCCCGGTAACTACCTGGCCTTTTTCAGCAGTTTCGAATACCTGCAACAGGTGGCCGGCTTGCTGGCAGAGCGGCATGCTGACATTCCCCTGTGGGCACAGGCGGCAGGCATGGGTGAAGAGGCGCGCCAGGCGTTTCTTGATCGCTTCGTGGCGGATGGCTGCGGGGTGGGCTTCGCGGTGCTGGGGGGCGCGTTCGGCGAAGGGGTCGATTTACCCGGCACGCGCTTGATCGGGGCGTTTGTCGCGACCCTCGGGCTGCCCCAGGTCAACCCTGTCAACGAGCAGTTCAAGCAGCGCCTGGGGCGCCAGTTTGGCGCGGGCTTTGATTACGCCTACCTCTACCCAGGCGTGCGCAAGGTCATTCAGGCGGCGGGCAGGGTCATTCGGGGGGACCAGGACCAAGGCGTGCTGGTGTTGATCGACGAACGCTTTGCCGAACCGCGGGTTCAGCAGATGTTTCCCAGTTGGTGGCGGTCGGGCGGTGCGTGACGCTTGCCGCTGCCCTTGGCGCCGTTCACCGCTGGTCAAACTGTGGACGGGTAGGCGGGCTTGGGTTCGTTATGCGGGCGTCAGTTGGGGTAACATTACCCTCCGCGCCATCTTCAAACCCCTTGAATATCAAGGTGATGGCACTGCTCCAAGCCCGAATGGCCATGCGTTGTCATTTGGGCTTGCTTTCATGTCGAATAGACTCGCTTCACGCTTTGGCTGCCCCCGTACCGGTCAAGCGTCGCTACAGGATTCACGTTGTGACCGATCTCTCGAAAAACCCGCTGCTGCAGTACATGGCCCGCCTGGCGCCGTCGAGCCAGCAAACCATGCGCTACATCCTTCAGGACGCTGCCGACCGGCTGGGTTTTGTCGACTGCAACCTTGTCGATGTACCGTGGCACTTGCTTGAACCTGGGCATGTGATCGGCCTGGTAGCGGCATTGCGCGAGGATGGTTACGCCCCTAACAGTTCGTCGCTGTATGTGAATGCGGTGCGTGGGGTGATGAACGAGGCGTGGCGCCAGGGCCTGATCGACCATGAGCAGCTGTTGAGGATCCGCGAGGTCAAGCCGGCCACTGGTAGCCGCCTGCCACCGGGGCGCAACCTGCGGCGCAGCCTGATCCGTGAGTTGATGGACGTGTGCGCGGCCGACCCTCGGCCGCAAGGTGTGCGCGACGCGGCGATCATTGCCTTGCTGTACGGTACCGGCATGCGCAAGTCGGAGTCGGTCGACATCGACCTGGACCAGGTCGACTTCGATGCACGCAGCCTACAGGTGCTGGGCAAGGGCAACCGGCAGTTGATCAAGTATGCGCCGCCTTGGGCGTTCGAAAAGCTGCAGGCGTGGCTGGACCTGCGTCGCAACGATTTGCCGGAGGGGGCATCCGACGACCCGTTCCTGTTCAACCGCATTCGCCGGGGCAACCACATTACCCGCGCCCGCATCACCAAGCATGCGATCTACTACATTGCGCGCCAGCGCGGTGCCCAGGTGGGGGTGAAGATCATGCCCCATGATTTTCGCCGTGCGTTCATCACCCGGGTTATTGAAGAGCACGACCTGTCGATTGCCCAGAAGCTCGCGCACCATGCCAATATCCAGACCACGGCCAGTTACGACCGCCGAGATGACAACGAACGGCGGCGGGCGGTAGACCGCTTCGATTATTGAAGCCTCATTGTCTACCTGTTTGTAGGAGCAGCCTTGTGCTGCGAAGAGGCCGTTGTAAGCAGTGGAGATTGCAGGTGCTTACACCGGCCTCTTCGCAGCACAAGGCTGCTCCTAGAAAAAACAGAGCTCATTACATTCGGGCACCGAAACAGGGCCTTCGTGCGCCCTCGCTTTGTGCGCGCCACCCCTGTGTGCCCGATGCCAGAGCGGTCGCACTGACGATTTCATTTTTGTTCACCTGCGTAGTTGGCCCGCAACCTGCTATATCCAGCCTGAGAATTTGATCGAGTGGTCAGGCTGGCAGCCGTCAAGCGCCGCCTGCATGACCCTCTAAACGGCCACCAGGCCACGGATATCAGGGGCCGCAGGATGTCGCTCGCGGAGCAGATCGAACAACAGCAGGACGACGCAGGCTGGAGCGCCTTCCTGCAGTTGCGCTTTACCCAGCGCGACGGTGTGACCCGCCTTGGTGCGCGGCGGCATTTCGGACCTCTTTTGGTGCAGCGGCCTTTCTATCCCGAGGGCGCGCCGTGCCACGTCTATGTGCTGCACCCGCCCGGCGGCATCGTTGCCGGTGACCGGCTGGAACTCGACATCCACCTTGACCCTGGCAGCCACGCCTTGCTGACCATGCCCGGCGCGAGCAAGTTCTACCGCAGCATTGGCCCGACCGCACGGCTGGCCCAGCGTTTTCACCTGGCCGCCGACAGCACCCTGGAGTGGCTACCTCAAGACAGCATTTTCTTCGCCGGTGCCCGTGCCAGCCTCGACAGCCGCTTCACCCTGGCGCCAGGCGCCCGGTTGCTGGCCTGGGAAACCCTGTGCCTGGGCCGCCCGGTGATGAACGAATGCTTCGATCACGGTGCCCTCGACAGCCGCTTGCACATCGAAATGCCCGATGACCCAGGCCTGTACGAGCGCCTGCGCATCGAAGGCGGGCAACTAGGCAAGCTCGGTGGGCACCCCTTGGTCGCCACCTTTTGCGCCGCCCCGGCGGACCCTGCGCTGCTGGAACACGTCCGGGCCTTGCTCGATGAGCTGGACAACCCCGCTGGCGCCACCCTGATCGGCTCGCTGCTGGTCATCCGCCTGCTCGACCACGACAACCAACACCTGCAACACACCTTGCAACGCCTCTGGCATGCCTTGCGCCCGGCCGTCCTCGGCCTGCCGGCATGCCCGCCGCGTATCTGGGCTACCTGAGAGAAGCGCCATGGAGCTGACCCCAAGAGAGAAAGACAAACTGCTGCTGTTCACCGCCGCGTTGCTGGCGGAGCGGCGCCTGGCCCGCGGCCTGAAACTCAACTACCCGGAAGCGGTGGCGCTGATCAGTGCCGCCGTGCTGGAGGGCGCCCGCGATGGCCGAACGGTGGCCGAGCTGATGAGCCTGGGCCGTGAAGTGTTGAGCCATGAGCAGGTCATGCCCGGCGTCGCCGAAATGATCCACGACGTACAGGTCGAGGCGACCTTCCCCGATGGCACCAAGCTGGTGACCGTGCATGACCCCATCGTCTGATACAGCCCAGGAGCCCAGCATGATCCCAGGTGAAATCCAGGTCGCCGCCGGCGACATCGAGCTCAACAGCGGCCGCGCGACGGTGAGCGTCAGCGTGGCCAACCACGGCGATCGGCCCGTGCAGGTCGGCTCGCACTACCACTTCTACGAGGTCAACGACGCACTGGTGTTCGAGCGTGCGCCTACCCTGGGCTTTCGCCTGGACATTCCAGCCGGCACCGCCGTGCGCTTCGAGCCGGGCCAGGCCCGCACCGTGCAACTGGTGGCCTATGCCGGCAAGCGCGAGGTCTATGGCTTCCAGGGCAAGGTGATGGGCGCACTGGAGGGCAGGGCATGAGCCGTATTTCCCGCCAGGCCTATGCCGACATGTTCGGCCCCACCGTGGGCGACCGCGTGCGCCTGGCCGATACCGCGCTGTGGGTGGAGGTCGAGAAAGACTTCACCGTGTATGGCGAAGAGGTCAAGTTCGGCGGTGGCAAGGTCATCCGCGACGGCATGGGGCAAGGCCAGATGCTGGCGGCCGAGGCCATGGACCTGGTGCTGACCAACGCGTTGATCATCGATCACTGGGGTATCGTCAAGGCAGACATCGGCGTCAAGCACGGCCGCATCGCTGCCATTGGCAAGGCCGGCAACCCCGATGTGCAACCAGGGGTCACCGTGCCAGTTGGCCCAGGCACCGAGGTGATCGCTGCAGAAGGCAAGATCGTCACCGCTGGCGGCATCGATTCGCACATCCACTTCATCTGCCCGCAGCAGGTGGAGGAGGCGCTTACCAGCGGCGTCACCACCTTCATCGGTGGCGGCACGGGGCCGGCCACCGGTACCAACGCCACCACCTGCACCCCTGGCCCTTGGTACCTGGCGCGCATGCTCCAGGCCGCCGACAGCCTGCCCATCAATATTGGCCTGCTGGGCAAAGGCAATGCGTCGCGCCCCGAGGCATTGCGCGAGCAGATCGCGGCGGGCGCCGTCGGCCTGAAACTGCACGAGGACTGGGGCTCGACCCCGGCAGCCATCGACTGTTGCCTGGGCGTGGCCGAGGAAATGGACATCCAGGTGGCGATCCACACCGACACCCTCAACGAGTCCGGTTGCATCGAAGACACCCTGGCGGCCATTGGTGACCGCACCATCCACACCTTCCATACCGAGGGCGCAGGCGGTGGCCATGCGCCAGACATCATCCGCGCTGCAGGGCAGGCCAACGTGCTGCCGTCCTCGACCAACCCGACCTTGCCGTACACCGTCAACACTGTCGACGAGCATCTGGACATGCTCATGGTCTGCCACCACCTGGACCCGAGCATCGCCGAGGACGTGGCGTTCGCCGAGTCGCGCATCCGTCGCGAGACCATCGCTGCCGAAGACATCTTGCACGACATGGGCGCCTTCGCCATGACCTCGTCCGACTCCCAGGCCATGGGCCGTGTGGGGGAAGTGGTACTGCGCACCTGGCAGGTGGCGCACCAGATGAAGCTGCGCCGTGGGCCTTTGTCGCCGGACAGCAGTTACAGCGACAACTTCCGGGTCAAGCGCTACATCGCCAAGTACACCCTCAACCCAGCGTTGACCCACGGCATTGCCCACGAAGTGGGTTCAGTGGAGGTGGGCAAGCTGGCTGACCTGGTGCTGTGGGCCCCGGCCTTTTTTGCGGTCAAGCCCGCCTTGGTGATCAAGGGCGGGATGATCGTCACCGCGCCCATGGGTGATATCAATGGCTCGATCCCGACCCCGCAACCCGTGCACTACCGGCCGATGTTCGGCGCCCTGGGTGCGGCGCGGCATGCCACGCGGATGACCTTTCTGTCGCAGGCCGCCATGGACAGCGGCCTGGCCGAAACACTCAACCTGCACAGCTTGATCGGTGTGGCCCACGGCTGCCGACGGGTGCGCAAGGCCGACATGGTCCACAACACCTTGCAGCCCGTCATCGAAGTCGATGCGCAGACCTACCAGGTGCGTGCCGACGGCGAGTTGCTGGTGTGCGAACCGGCCAGCGAACTGCCGCTGGCCCAGCGTTACTTCCTGTTCTGAAGGAGCACAGATGATAGTCCTGACTCGCCGGATCACCGAACCCGGCTCGCTTGCCGAAACCGGCACCGTCACCCTGGATGTGGACAGCCGCATCAAGAGCCGCCTGCGGGTAACCCTCGACGACGGCCGCGACGCCGGGTTGATGCTCGCACGCGGCCACCTGCTGCGCGGCGGTGAACTGCTGGCCGATGCCGATGGCAGCCAGGTCATTCGCGTGCTGGCCGCACCAGAAACGGTTTCGACGGTACGTTGCGCCGACCCGCACTTGCTCGCACGGGCCGCCTACCACTTGGGCAACCGTCATGTGCCGCTGCAGATCGAACCCGGCCTGCTGCGCTACCAGCACGACTATGTGCTCGACGACATGCTGCGTGGCCTGGGCCTGACGGTGGAAACCGAACAGGCACCGTTCGAACCTGAGGCGGGCGCCTACCAGAGCGCGCCGCACAGCCATAGCCATAGCCATGGCAACGACCACCCGTTCGTGCGCCTGCCTGCTCATTCCTAAACTGCCCTGGAGATACTGATGAAAAAGACGTTCGCCCTGTTTCTGCTGATGCTGGCGGTGCCGGCCTTCGCCCACCCCGGCCACGACAGCAACCCGTTGCAGGACGGCCTGCTGCACCCGCTGACCGGCCTGGACCACTTGCTGATGCTGTTGGGCACTGGCGTGCTCGCTGCGCTGACCCGACGCAAGCTGACCTTGCCCTTGGCAACCCTGGCGGCGATGTTTGGTGGCGCGGTGTGCGGCCATCTGTTTGGGGATGTGTTGGGCATGGAAACGATGATCAGCGTGTCGTTGCTGGTCGCCGCCGGGGCCCTGTTGCTGCCTAGCCGCCAGCTGTTGCTGGCGCTGGCCATGCCGGTGTTCGCTCTGTTTCACGGCTGGGCGCATGGCGTTGAAGCCACGCCCAGCGCGTTCTGGCAGTTCAGTGCTGGCTTCGTGACCGTCAGCGGCCTGCTGCTGGTGGCCGGGTTCGCGGTGGGTTGCTTGCTGCGCCGCCACAGCGGCCTGCAAAAAGCCTTCGGTGGTGGCCTGCTGGCCGGCGCCGCACTGGTCTTGGCCGGTTGATGGACAGCGACCTGGCGCTGTTGCGCTTGCTGCAACTGGCCAGCCCGGGTTTGCCGGTGGGTGGGTTCACCTACTCGCAAGGCCTGGAATGGGCCGTCGAAGCGGGTTGGGTGCAGGATATCGCCAGCTTCAGTGCCTGGCAGCGCGAGCAGTTGCACGACACCTTGGGCTGCGTCGACTGGCCCGTGCTGGCACGACTGTATCACGCCTGCCTTACCGCGGATGCCCAGGCATTCAGCCACTGGAGCCGCTTTTTGCTGGCCAACCGAGAAACCGCGGAATTGCGCCTGGAAGAACAACAGCGGGGCTCGGCGCTGGCACGCCTGCTCGATGGCTGGCAGCTGGGGCAGGACCCCGCCTGGCGGGCCAGCCTCGAACTCAGCCAACTGGGCGGTATGGCCTGGCTCGGCGCCTACTGGTCGATCCCGCTGCGTCAATTGGCGCTGGGCATTGGCTTCGCCTGGCTCGAAGGCGCAGTGATGGCTGGGGTCAAGCTGGTGCCGTTCGGCCAGCAGGCGGCGCAAACCTTGCTGCGCGACCTTGGCCAGGACTTGCCCGCCGTACTCGACCAGGCGCTGGCCCTGGGCGATGACCAGCTCGGTGGCGGCCTGCCATTGCTGGCGATTGCTTCATCGCGACATGAAACCCAATACACCCGTTTGTTCCGCTCCTGAGGACTGCCTTCATGCAAAGCTATCAACAACCCCTGCGCGTCGGTGTCGGCGGCCCGGTCGGTTCCGGCAAGACCGCGCTGCTCGAAGCCCTGTGCAAGGCCATGCGTGATCATTATCAGATCGCCGTGGTGACCAACGACATCTACACCAAAGAGGACCAACGCATCCTCACCGAGGCCGGTGCACTGGAGCCTGAGCGCATTGTCGGCGTGGAAACTGGCGGCTGCCCACACACGGCGATCCGCGAAGACGCCTCGATGAACTTGGCGGCCGTGGAGGCCTTGGCGCGCAAGTTCGGTAACCTTGAGGTTATCTTCGTGGAGAGCGGTGGCGACAACCTCAGCGCCACGTTCAGCCCGGAGCTGGCCGACCTGACCATCTACGTCATCGATGTTGCCGAGGGTGAGAAGATCCCGCGCAAGGGCGGACCGGGGATTACCAAGTCCGACTTCCTGGTGATCAACAAGACCGACCTTGCGCCTTACGTCGGTGCATCGCTGGAGGTGATGGAGCGCGACACCCAGCGCATGCGCCCACAGCGGCCATGGACATTCAGTAACCTGAAGAAGGGCGAAGGGCTGCAGGCGGTGATCGATTTCATCGTAGAGCGCGGCATGCTTGGCGTGCGCGGCTAGCCGTGTGAGCAGCCTTGTGCTGCGAAGAGGCCGGCGGCTACACAGTGAATGTTCGCTGCTTTCACCGGCCTCTTCGCAGCACAAGGTTGCTCCTACAGGGCACCATTCAGGGCAGGTTTGCATCAGTCATGGCAACAATGCGCTTTGCCGGTCTGCCCTTCATAGCGGTCATGGTGCCGCACCCAGTCCATGGTCCCGGCCTCGTTACGCCCCAACGGCGCAATGTCGAGGAAGTTGTAGGTATTGACCAGAATGTCCAGCCCGCGGGCATAGGTTGAGTATGTGTGGTACACGCTGCCGTCCGCGTCAAGGTAGAACGCACTCAGCCCCGGCAGCTCACGTTCGCTGCCTTCATAAGGCTCGTAGTTGTACTGCCGAGGCCCATCGCTGCCCACGCTGACGCCAAAGTCTTCATTGAACCCGCTACCTGCGGACGAGTACCAGGGAAACTGCCAGCCCATGCGCTGGCGAAATGCCTGGAACTCGGCGTAGGGCGCCCGGGAGACGGCCACCAGGGATACATCGTGGTGCGCCAGGTGCAGGTTCGCGCCGTCAAAATGGTCAGCCAGGAAAGAGCAGCCTGGGCAACCTTCACGCCAACCCTCGGCGAACATGAAGTGATAGAGCAACAGCTGGCTGCGCCCGGCGAACAGTTGGGCCAGGCTCAGTTCGCCCTCCGGCCCCTGGAATCGATAGGGTTGTTCGACCTTCACCCAGGGCAAAGCGCGACGTGCTGCCGCCAGCGCGTCGCGTTGATGGGTGAAGGCTTTTTCGTGCAGCCACAGCTGCCGGCGTGCTGCCAGCCACTGGCTGCGGGAGACCACCTCGTGCCTGTTTTCACTGCTCATGGTGCTGACTCCATAGTGGGGATTCAGCACTGGTCGAGCGGGGCAGGGCCAGATCGACACGCATCGAAGGTGGTGCGATGAACGGTGGGCCTGGCGTCAGCCCGAATGGGCGATAGGGTCGTCGGTCAGTTCATCCGACGCGTCGCTTTCCCCAGGTAATGCGGTAATCACACTGAAGTCGCTGACTTCGACCGCACCGCCGCCATACCCCAGCAGGTGGAAGGAAAACGCCTTGCGCTCGGTCGGGTTGTCAAAGCTGAACTCCATTTCCAGTGGCTGATCCGCCGTCACGCGGATTTCTTCTGGCAGCCCCAATGGCACATCTTGCTCCAGTTGCTTGGCCTTGAGCTGAATGTAGGCCGCACGACGTGGGTCCAGCGAGCGCACCTTGACCCGTACACGGGTGTGCGAGCCGCCGGGCATCTCCAGGTACTGCGCACCGATCAGGTTATCGGCCCAGTCATCGTGAATGCGCTTGCGCAACTTTATCGGTGAGGGGCCGCCGAACTGGTAGCGCAGGTTGAGCGGCGTTTGCAGCAGCGACTGGTCGAGGGTGCCGGCCAGGGTAACGACCTGCTGGCCGAGCATGTCGTCACCGGCGCCGAGGTAGCGCGCCTGGTCGGCGATGAAACCTTCGCTGGCATAGCGTCGGCAGCGCTGCTGGAAGTCGCATTCGGTGAACACGCCTTGGCCGTTGTGGTAACGCAGCATGCCGTTGGTGTAGGAGATCATTTCGCGGCCAGTGTCGTAATCGCGGTACAGCGAGCGGCCACCCAGTGCGACGGGGATCGGCAAGGCGAAGTAGTCGAGCAGCGACGTGGTCAGGTCGATATGGCCATAGGTGCCGCGCTTGATAGTGGGTAGCTCCGCCTGCTCCGGCGCCAGGGTGAGGTTGAAACCCCACGAGGATGCCAGACGCACGCCGTCTATGCCGTGGGACTCGTCGGAGGTGACTACCACGAGGGTGTCCTTGAGCACACCCTGGCGTTCGAGGTTGTCGAGAAACGCGCCGATCGCATCGTCCAGGTAGGCGACGGCAGCCTGCTTGGGCGTGTCGTAGCGCTCAAGGTAAGACGCCGGTGCCGAGTAAGGCTGGTGAGTGCCCACGGTCAGCAGGGTCAGCATCCAAGGTTTGTCTTGTTTCCTCAGCTGGCCGACATAGTCCAGGGCACCTTCGAAGAAGGCGCGGTCGTCCTTGCCCCAAGGGAATTCCAGGTAGTTCTTGTTGCGGAACCACTCCAGGCCATGCACCGAATCGAAGCCGATGTGCGGCATGATGCGGTCCTTGGCCATGAAGCGCAGCCCAGCACCCTGGAGGTAGTGGGTGGTGAAGCCGGCCTGGCGCAACTGCGCCGGCAGGCAGGCCTGGTTACGGTCGTTCTGGGTCAGCAGTTCGACGCCCTTTGGCGTGCCGTTGGCCAGCTTGTCGTAATCACCACACAGCATCGCGTACAGGCCACGGATGGTCTGGTGGGTGTGCAGCACATAGTCTGGGGTGTTCATGCCGCGCTCGGCCCAACGGCTGAGCTTTGGCATCAGGTCTTCGTCGAAGCGGCTGTGCAGGGCCTGGCGGTTGGGGCGAATGTAGGCCCCGGGGATGCCTTCGACGGTGATGACCAACAGGTTGCGTGCACTGCCCGGTGCCTTGAGCAGCTTCTGGCCATGCAGGTCGGACTGGGTCAGGCCACTGCTGGGCAAGGGCGTGACCACCTGTTCCTGGCCGGCCCAGCCCAGAGCCTGGCGCTGCAGGCTACCGACGCCGGCCGACAGCACCTGATGCGAGAGGTTGTACTGCCGCCACTGCTCGGCATCGGAAGGCGCCAGGTGTTGGCTGCCCCAGTGCGCGCCAAACAGCAGCAGCGTAACTGCCCAGGCCTTGCGGGGCAGGGGGGCGACACGTTGGCCGCGGCTGCTCCAGACGCTGAGCAACCAGCCCAGCACGCCGGCCGCCAAGAGCCAGGGCAACCAGCCATGCGCGAGGCCGCCGCCGGTTGAGTTCTCCATGAATTGGGAGTCGGTCAGGTAGCCGAGGTCGGCGCTGGTGGGCAGCCTGCCCACCGCGCTCACCAGCTCGGCCGACGCCACCCAGAGCGCCGCCCAGGCCAGCAGAACCGGCATCGCCAGCCACCACGGCCGGCGGTGCAGCAGCAAGACCAGCAGGCTGCCGAGGGCCAGGTCGGACAGATAACCGAGCGGGTTGGACCAACCCAGCATGGCGCGCGTACCCAGTGGGATCACCAGCACCAGGCCCGCCAAAGCGACGAGCCGGGTGCGTGGGTGGTCGAACAGGTTCTTCACAGAAAACTTCCCTTTTGCCATTAAATCGTCATGCAACTGTGCTGAATGATAACAGGCTGGGCCAGGGAAAACGGCGGGCTACAAGGCTGGTAACCAAAAGCCGGGCTGGCTTGCGCAGGCCCGGCAGGTGGCTGGGGGTCAGAAGTAGTAGGGGAATTTGAGGCTGAAGGAGAAGTCTGGCGCATCGTCGGTCAGGCCAATCGAGAGGTTGGGCACGATGGTCAGGTTGTCGCTGGCCGCAAAGGTCATGCCGATGTTGAAGTTGGCTGAGTTGTAATCGCTGTTGCTGATCGATTGCCAGTCGCCGCCATCCGGCTTGATCTTGCTCTTGCGCGCAAACTGGTCGGAAACCGAGAACGACATGCTCATCTTCTCGTTCAAGGCAAAGGCGATACCGGCCCCGACTTGCCAGGAGTCGCCGAGTTTCACGTCACCCGGCACCTTGCTGTTGACCTGGGGGCTGATGTCGCTGAACGAGTCTTCCATGTTGTAGGTGTAGGACAGGCTGCCGAACAGCACGGCGGGGTCGAAGGTCTTGACCAGCGAGATGCCCGGTGTAATCGCCCATACGCCGTTGCCGGTCGGCAGGCTTTCTGGCACCGACAGGTTGTCGTTGCCTGGCACCTCGCGCAGCTTGATGCCGTATGGGTCCTTGCCGGTGGGGGCCTTGACCCGCAGTGTCGCCACCGCATCGGGCCAGTTTTCGGACTCGTCCATGAACTTGTAGGCAACGCCGACGTTGATGTCGCCGATTTCTGGGTCGCGGGTAACGGTTTCATCGCTGGTGACCGGGGCTGCACCGCCTGCGCCGCCAGACGAGTAGGTCGATTCGCGGTAGACCACTGGGACGTTAATGTCGAACTGCCAGCGCTGCGCCAGGTTGTAGCGGGCGGTCATGTCCAGGGTCCAGTTGTCTGCCTTGATGCGGTCCAGGTTGATGTTGCCGAGGAAAATCGAGTCCAGCGCAAGGAAGCCGTTGAGCACCAGTGCGCGGGTGTCGTAATGGGTGTAGGTCACGCCGGTTTCGAAGCTGAACTTGCCGCCACCGAAGAAGCCGCTGGCCTCGTCGTACAGGTTGGACACACTTTGCGCAGGTTCGGAATCGTCCTTGAGCGATTGGCCATAGGAGCTGCCGGTGGTGCCTGGCGCCCCGGCGGCGACAGTCTGGCCGCCTTTGACCGTTTCGGCCGGGGATTTTGTCAACCGTTTAGGCTGCGGCGCCGCCGGGGTCTCCTCCACCTGGCGAACCCGTTGTTCAAGGACCATCAACGCTTGCTGCTGCGCTTCGTAGCGCTGTTTCAACGCCATCAGTTCTTGTTTCAGGGCCTCAACCTGTGGGTCGACTGCTGCATAAAGGGCGGTGGATGGGGCCAGGGTAGTCAAACAGACAAAAGCTCTGAACGTTAACGATCGGTGCATGGATATGCCGTCCCTTCCGACTACTTTTGATGAGACTGAGCGTAGATCAGTATCCGAGAGTGCGAAGACCTTTGAGCTGGTCGAGGCTACCGTTCAGCGAGGCGGCCGTGGGTACGTTCTCGCGCATGACGACGTTGAGGGAGGTGAGGTTGCTGACCTGGTTGCCGTTGCCAAGCAACGTCGTGTTCTGCATCAGGCCCCCTTGGGCCAGGCGTTGCACGGTGCTGCCCTGGTTGTTGGCGGCATTGATGTTGAGCTGCACGCCCACGCCGGTGGACGAAACGCTCAGCGCGCCTGCGCCGTTTTCGCCGACCAGGGTCGAGCCTGCGGTCAGTGCCTGGCCCTGCGGCTGGGCCACGGGCGCCTGGTTGGCCTTGGTGACGTTGATGTCGACATTGTTATAGGCGGTGTTGTTGTCGCCCGCCGCACGCACCACCTGGGTCACCCCTTCGGTGGTGTTCAGCCCGCTGCCGCCGCTGACCGCACCGGTGCCGGGCGCAGGGCTGGCATTCTGCGAATGCGCCGCACTGGTACCTTTTTCGTCGATCATCGACACATAGAACTGGGGTTTGATGGTGTTTTGCTGCACTTGCAGCGTCGACGATGCACCGATCACGTCGCCCTTGGCGTTCTGCCAGGTGCTGGTCATGACGATGCCGAAGCTGACGATCCGCCCCGGCATCACATAGCGCCCGCGCAGGTTCGCCAACTCCTGATCCTTCAGTTCGATGGGGGTGAGCGGCTGTGCGTGGGTCGGTAAGCTGGCGGCCAGGCATGCCACGGCTAGCCAGAATGGAATCTTCATTGGATGCTCCCGGAGCGTCGTGCTCCCTATCGTTAGAAGAACCGTTAGAAAAAGTCGCTTTTGATGAAGCCGAAATCCAGCAGCTCTGCGTCCTGTACCGGGGTGAAGTTATTGACGCGGCCCTTGGCAGTCAGTGGCAGAGGCGGGTCGAGCAGGGCATTGCCCTTGTCATAACCCTGGCCAATCACGGCGAAGATGATGCCGTTCCAGCCCTTAAGGAAGTCCTCGACCTTGAAGCGCTTGTGGCCCAGCACAGGGTCACCGATGTACACCCAGCCGTTGTCGACCTTTTGCATGACCACAAAGTGCTTGTAGCCACGGATGTCCATCAGCACCACGACCGGGATACGCACGCTGGTCAGGGTTTCGGGTGCTACCCGGTACCCACGGGCGCGCATGCCCAGGCTTTCCACGTAGCGTTTCATGTCGAGCATGGAGAAGCCCTGCGTGCGCACCAGGTCTTGATCGGCGTGCGCCAGCATGCCTTCGATGATGTGTTGTTCGTCCACGTCCAGCCAGTAGGCCTGGCGCAGGATGGTGGCCAGCGCCGCGGCGCCACAACTGAAGTCGGTTTTTTGTTGCACCAGGTCGGCGAACTTGCGCTCGCGCACACTCTGGATGGGTTTGAACACCACCGCGCCACCGGGCAGCACGGACAACGGCATTTGTGCAGCTTCGCTCACGCTGGCCAGGCACAGCAAAAACGCCAAGGCGAAAATACGCATGATCGGGTGCCTTCTTGTTCTGGTTGAAAAAGGCCCCCCGCAGGGGGCCTCGAGGCTACAGCCGTTAGAACGAGGTGTTGGAGATGGCCAGCGAGTTGCTTTGCTGGTTGCCCACACCGGCTGCCACGTTGACGCCCAGGTTGCCGCTGCCACCATTCACCGAACCGCTCAGGGTTGCAGTGTTGGTCACAGGGTTGGCCCAGCCGGTTGGGGTCAGCACTTGGAAGGACACGGTGTTGCTCAGGTCATACGAGCTGCTTTCGCTGAAGCTTTTCGACACGTCGTTAGACGATTGATTGGCTTTTTCGCCCGATTTTTCGTACGCAGACTCCGAAGCGTTTGCGTAAGAAGAATCGTGGGCTTTCTCATACGAAGAGTCGCGGGACTTCTCGTACGAAGAGTCGCGAGACTTGTCGTACGAAGAGTTGCGGGTCTTGTCGTAGGAGGAGTCGAACGCTTTTTCGAACGACGAGTCATAGGCGCTTTCATGCGACTTGTCGATCGAAGCATCGAGCGACGCATTGAGCGAAGCATCGAAGCTGTCGGTACGGGTGCGTTCACGACGGCCATCGTCGGTGGTCACAGTGCGCGTCGCATCGGCGGCAGCAGCCAGGGTAGCGTTCAGGCTGGCACTGCTGGATGAGCTGGCGTTGGCGCTGGCAGAGCCGCTGGCGTTCCAGCTATTGGAGCCGCTGGCAGTGGCGCTGTTCGACCCGCTGGCGTTGGAGCTGTTGGAGCCGCTGGCGTTCGAACTGGCCGAGCCACTGGAGTTCCAGGAGCTGGAGCCATTGTTGCTGGCGCTTTTGGCACCCGCCACGCTGAAGCTCGAGGACGAGCTGCGGTCATCGCTGGAGGTGAACGAGCCATCGCGAGAGCTCGAACCGCTGGCCGACGTGGTGAAGGTCAGCGTGTCCACACGGTAGGTGCGGTCGGCGTTGTTGTGCACGGTCAGGCCTGGGCCGTTCTGGTCGGCAGAGGCGGTTGCGGTGGCATTACCCAATGGCGCATTGGTATTGGCGATCGCCATGGTGTTTTTCTGTTGGTTGAGGTCGCCGCCAGCAATGTTGACGCCCACGTTACCGGAGGAGCCGTCACCCGAACCGCTCATCACCGCAGACGATTGGGTAGACCAGTTGTCGACCCGGTTGTTGTTGCTGAACTGGCGAACGTCCGCAGTGGCTTCGGCGGTGCCGAACACGAAGCTGTTGTCCAGGCTCGAGTCGGACGCTGCGTTGGCAATGGCGGCGGCGTTGTCTTGTTGGTTGCCGTTACCGGCCGCCACGTTGACCCCGACGTTGCCGCTGGCACCGGTGGCCGAGCTGCTCATCTCGGCTTCGTTGATGGTACCTTGGTTGGTGACGGTATTGCCGGTGCTGCGCTGGCTATCTATGGCGTTGGCGGTGGCGTACACCGGGATCCGGGTGGGAGGTGGGGTGTGTTGGCCGTTGTTATGGTGACCATTGTGGTGCCCACCACGCCGGTCGTTCTGATCAGCTTGTACAGCAACAGCCATGACCGCAGCAATTGCGAAAACCAGAGGCTTGATTGCCATCGAGGGTTTCATGGTGATTCTCCGTACTTTATTTAGGTTAAGTGTTGTTCTTAACTGTTTGGGTCAATCCGCGACCCGTATGCTCAAGGTGTTGGCCATTCGGTTTCCCACCCCGGCACTCTGATTCACCTGAATCACCCCACGGCTACCGGTGAATGCCTGGTCACTGGTCGTGACCTGGCGATGGCCGGGTGCGGTGTCAGCTGGATCGGAGTTGTTGAGCAGCGCCACGTTCTGTTGCATGAGGACGCTGTCGTCGATGCTTTGCGGTTGAGTACTGAGGCTGATGCGCAGTGCGTTGGCTTGCTGGGTGCTGGCACCGGCGCTCTGGTTGACGCCCAGGGCGCCGCTGCCTTGGCTGAAAGCATTGCCCTGGATGCTGGCGGTGGCATCCATGTTGCGGTCGACTGCGGTGCCGAGCCGCTGGCGTATCTGGGTGGTGGCGCTGGCCTCATGGCCCACGGCGATGGCGCGGGCGTTAGCCTGTTGCTGCAGGTCGCCGGCTGCCTGGTTGACAGTGAGGTTGCCCTGGTATTGGCTGCCCGAATCGTCGATGTTGGCGTTGTTGATCACGGGGGATTGCGCAAAGGCCGGCGCACTGCAGAGCGTGGCCAAAATCAGCAGCGTATGCCTCATCTCACTTGCCTCCCGTCAGGATTTGCAAGGGGGCCAGGCCGCGTTGCACGCTGGAGTTGACCATGTTGGAGATGCCGTTGCCTGAACCTGAGCCGCGCCCAGCAGCGAGGTTGGGCAGTTGCGTCTGGTTAGTGACGTTGCCGCCAATGTTGTTGGTCTGTTGCGTGACCAGGGCGCTGATACCGGCACCGCTGCTGATGTTGGCAAAGTCGCCATCGCTCAGCTCATGGGTTTGCTTGAGAATCTGCGCCGACGGGTTGGCGTTGACGGTGGTCGGGCTGGGGTCGGGAATCAGCGGCGGGATGGTCGCGTTGCGCGTCTGCACATCGCGGGTAATGGTGATGATCCCATTCTCGGCCTGGGCAGGCAGGCTCAAACCCGATCCGACGATGCTACTGACCAGCAGGAGCCGATAAATGCCTTTATCAAGATTCCCCACAATGGCAATTCCTTCTTTTGAGCGCTGGCCCTATTCAGCGTTGCGAATAAGAGAGCAGAAGGTGTGCCGCTTTCAGTTAATGCTGTGGAATCAACACGTTGGGAAGAAAAGCTGAAGAAGAGCGGCTTTTTTTGTATCACCGCTGAAACAGAGCATTTGGCCAGGCACTGGCAAAGCCAGCACAGGCCGTGCCTGGAGGGATTTTTGCAGGGGTGTTTCACAAGGTTGACACTGCCCCCGGAACAGGGGCAACCCCCGCATTTGCGGGGACTATCACCCACCAGGGTGTGTCAGTGGCTTAACACTCGGTGGGGCAGGCTGGCGCATCGCTATCAAGCAGCGTAGCGACTGCTTGCAAGGCTCGCAACTGGCGTTGCGGCCAATTGCCATCAATCACCAAAAGCGCTTGTTGATGGCGTTGCAGCCACTGCAGGCTGTCGTCGAAAAAGCGCTGACGATCGTTCAGGTCGGGGTGGCAACGCTGGCCATCGGCAACCCAGTCCACGCCTTGGGGGCTCAGTAACAGGTGCAGGTCGTAGTGCCGAGCAAGCAAGGCCTGTTCCAGCCAGGCCGGGCAGTCGTCGAACAGGGCGCGGCTCCAGAGCATGTTGCTGAGCAGGTGGGTGTCGAGGATTAACAGTTCGGGCGCGCGCGCGCGGGCGCGGTCTTCCCACACGAGCTGGCCCTGGGCGATGGTGGGGATGTCGGCGTAGCAGGTGTCGCGGCATTCCTGATCGATGAAGTGGCGCACGTATTCAGCAACCACCACGCCCCCGAAATGCGCCTGCAGCACGCCACTGAGCCAGCTCTTGCCGCTGGATTCCGGCCCGCACAGCACCAGCACCTTCATGCTTGCACCAGCGCTGGGTCACGGCGCCATTCCAGCCAGCCACGTATGGCGATCAGCGTGAGCACCGCGAAGAAGCCTGCGGTGAAATACAGTTGCTGATGCAGGTACTGGCCGACATAGACGATGTCCACCACAAACCACAGTGGCCAGCATTGCAGGCGTTTCTGTGCCATCCACAGTTGCGCGACCAGGCTGAAGCCGGTCAGCGTGGCGTCGAGCCAGGGCAGGGCGGCATCGGTCCAGTTGGCCATGGCTGCACCGAGGGCCGTGCTGAGCAGTGCGCCGAGTGCGAGCCCGGTGCACAGCGCGCGCGTGTGCAGGCGTGTCACCTGGCGGGCATCGTGCGCACGGCCCGGGCGCTTCCATTGCCACCAGCCGTACAGCTGCAACAGGGCGTAGGCCACTTGCAGCAACATGCCCGAGTACAGCTTTACCTCGAAGAACAGCCAGCCATAGATCAATACCATGACCAGCCCGATCGGCCAGCACCAGGCGTTCTGCTTGACCGTGAGCCAGACAGCGGTGACGCCGAGTACGGCGGCGATGAGTTCAAGGCCGGACATCGGCGATCCTTGGAGAGGCGATAAGAGGGGCGCGATTGTAGCTTGTCGATAATGGAAGGAGTAGTGCAGGAGCGCCCCGGCAAGGCCGCTCCCACAGGGGCTACACGCGGAACTGCCGCAGTAGCTGCTCAAGTTCCTCACTCAACCGCCCCAGCGCCGCGCCTGCATCACTTGACTGGCGCGCCGCCTCGGCGGTCTGCTGGGACAAGCCGGCGGTATCCAGCACATTGCGGTTGATCTCCTCGACCACATGCGATTGCTGCAAGGTGGCACTGGCGATGGACGCGTTGAGCGCGGTCAGGTTGTGCAGCACCTGGCTGATGGCATCCAGGCTGGCACCGGCCTCGCGGGCTTGCTCGATGGTTTGGCGCGAAGCCTCGCTGCTGGTGTCGATAGCCCGCACTGCCGCGTCCGACTGGCCTTGCAGGTGCTCGATCATGGTATGGATTTCGGCCGTGGACTGAGCGGTGCGCTGGGCCAGCAGGCGAACCTCGTCGGCGACCACCGCAAAGCCACGGCCCTGTTCACCGGCGCGTGCCGCTTCGATAGCCGCGTTGAGGGCGAGCAGGTTGGTCTGCTCGGCGATGGAGCGGATCACGTCCAACACACCCCCAATGCGCGTGCTGTGCCCGGCCAGGTCGCGAATTACCTGTACGGCCTGGTCGATGGTCGCCGACAGCCGATCGATCTGTTCCAGGCTGCCGTGAATGGCCTGTTGGCCATGCTTCACTTGTTGCTGCGCAGCGCGCATTTCCCCGGCGGCCTGCTCGGCTGTCTTGGCCACATCCTGCACGGCGTAGGTGACTTCGTTGACGGCCGTGGCCACCTGCTCCATCTGTTGTGATTGCTGGGCACTGTGCTGTTGCGCCGCCCCGGCGTTGTCACCGACATGGCCGGCGGACCTGGCCAGGTCATGGGCGGCGCCCTGCAGCTGGCCGACCACGCCCTGAAGCTTGCCGTTGAAGCGGTTGAAGTGCTCGCCCAAGTGCGTGATTTCGTCACGGCCGTGGGTGTCCAGGCGTCGGGTCAGGTCGCTTTCGCCACTGGCGATTGTGCCCATGGCCTGCACGGCCTCTTGCAAGGGGCGGGCGATACTGCGGGCAATCAGCATGACCACCAGTGCCATCAGCAGGGCGATGCCCAGGCCGACCAGCGAGGCGTCGCGCAATTGCCGGGCAAATTCGGCCTGCACGTCATCGATGTACACGCCTGAGCCGATAACCCAGCCCCACGGCTTGAACAGCTGTATATAAGAGGTTTTCGCCACCGGTTCACTGGCGCCGGGTTTGGGCCAGCGATAGTTGACCGGGCCGGCGCCCTGGCTGCGGGCGAGGTTGACCATTTCGTTGAACACGGCAAAGCCGTCGGGGTCGCGAATGGCAGACAGGTCCTGGCCGTCGAGCTTGGGGTTGGCCGGATGCATGATCATCTTCGGCCCCAGGTCGTTGATCCAGAAGTAGTCGTCGTGGTCGTAACGCAGGGCGCGCACCACCTGCAACGCCTGTTGTTGGGCGGCATCGCGGCTCAACGTGCCGGCCGCCTCCAGGCCTTGGTAATAGGCCAGCACACCGGCTGCGGTCTGCACCACGTGGCGGGTCTTTTCCGCCTTGGCGTGGTACAGATCGCCATGGATCTGGCGCAGCATCAGCAGGCCCAGGACTACCAGCATGGCCACCGCCACCAGCAGAATCAGCCACAGACGACGGCTGATCGACATCGATCTCAGGGTTTTCATCCAGGCACTCCCGCCTTGTTCTTGTTATTCAGGTGCATCCAAGCATGCTTTGCGACAAGCCCCCACTCGACTAATGGCTAAGTGCTAGTCTGGTCGTAGTCTGCAGCAACGGAGCAAGCCATTGCAAAGCGGCTTTGATAGGATTTCGGCCGCGCAAGATGAAACCTTTAGGGGGCGTGAACTTTTCCACTGGCGTTACGCCCAACAGTCGCTGTAAAACAGCCGGGCCGTGTGCGGCAACTTCAAGTAAATCAAGAACAAGGGGCCTGCAGCAGCAGCGCTCCATCGGGGGAATGATGGATTTTTGGACTGCCTTTCAGGCAATCATCTTAGGCGTGGTCGAAGGGTTGACGGAGTTCTTGCCGATCTCCAGCACCGGGCACCAGATCATCGTCGCCGACCTCATCGGCTTTGGTGGCGAACGGGCCATGGCGTTCAACATCATCATTCAGCTTGCCGCCATCCTGGCGGTGGTGTGGGAATTCCGACGCAAGATACTCGACGTGGTCTTTGGGCTCACCACCCAGCCTACGGCGCGGCGCTTCACCGGTAACCTGCTGCTGGCGTTCATGCCGGCGGTGGTGTTGGGCGTGCTGTTCGCCGACCTGATTCACGAATACCTGTTCAACCCGATCACCGTGGCTGCGGCCCTGGTGGTGGGCGGCGTGATCATGCTCTGGGCCGAGCGCCGTGAGCACCGCGTGGAGGTCGACCACGTTGACGAGATGCGCTGGAGCCATGCCTTGAAAATTGGTTTCGTCCAGTGCCTGGCCATGATCCCCGGCACCTCGCGTTCCGGCTCGACCATCATTGGTGGCCTGCTGTTTGGGCTGTCGCGCAAGGCCGCGACCGAGTTCTCGTTCTTCCTGGCGATGCCGACCATGGTCGGTGCAGCGGTGTACTCGGGTTACAAGTACCGTGACCTGTTCCAGCCAAGCGACTTGCCGGTGTTCGCCATCGGCTTCGTGACCTCGTTCATCTTTGCCATGATCGCTGTGCGCGCGTTGCTCAAGTTCATCGCCAACCATAGCTACGCGGCCTTCGCCTGGTACCGTATCGCCTTTGGCCTGTTTATCCTGGCCACTTGGCAGTTCGGTTGGGTGGATTGGTCGACGGCGCACGGCTGATATGGGCAGAGAGCAACGCGAGGAGGGCGTACGTGATGTGCGCCTGAAACTGCTGGTGTTGGGCGCGCTGTGCCTGCTGCCGGGCCTGGGCGCGGCGCAGATGGCCTGGCGCGATCAGTCCTGGTTGCCGTTGGCGCTCTACCCGGCGGTGAGCCTGATCAGCCTGCTGCTGTACTGGCAAGACAAACACCAGGCACGCAGCCAGGCCTGGCGCACGCCAGAAAAAGTGCTGCATGCCAGCGAGCTGTTTGGCGGCTGGCCGGGGGCGCTGGTTGCCCAGCAGATGTTCCGGCACAAGACGCGCAAGCTGTCGTATCAGCTGGTGTTCTGGGGGATTGTGCTGCTGCATCAGGTGTTCTGGGTGGACTACCTGTTTTTGGGGCGCCACCTGCTCTCCGCCATCTGATCATCAGATCAACAAGCCCACCTGCAACCGCTTCGCCAGCTTTCGCACCACCAATTGGTGCGAACGCTGCAGCAGGTCACACAGCTCGTCGCGCCCCATGGGGTAAGGCGGCGCCATGCTGACCCACCGCGCCCGGGCCAGGTAGGGCGCGGGACGCACGCCGGGGCGGTCGCAGTATCCCAGAAACAGCTCATCGGCGACCTTGAACGATAACCCCGCGCCCGCCAGGTCGAGCACCGCGAACATCTTGTTGCCCGCGACCGAAAACACCCGGATACCGCCCCACTTATAGTCTTCCCGCGCACCGGGCAGGCTCAGGCAGAAGTCCGCCACCTGGGCTTCGGTCATTTTCTGCTTAGACATAACGCTCCCCACAGGCCTCGAACGACGCCGCCAGATGATCAATCCATACCCGTACGGCCGGCAACACGCCGCGCCGGTGAGGGTACACCGCCTGCAGATACCCTCCCGGCAATGACCACTCCGGCAGCAGCCGCACCAGCTCGCCACGTTCCAGTTCCTCTTCGCAGAACATACTGGGCAGCGCAGTGAAGCCCAACCCGGCACGGACCGCCGCATTGCGCACCACGAAATCATCGATGGCCAGGCGTGGCTCCAGGGCGATGTCCTGTTGGCGACCATTCGGGCCGAGCAGGCGAAAGTGTACCAGCCGGTCAGCTTCGGCCGCGCCCAGCACCGGCAATGAGGCCAGCTCGGCGGGCTCGCGAATGTGGTCAGCGAAGCCTGGTGCGGCGACCAGTTGCATCTGCGCCTGGCGCAGCCGGCGGGTAACCAGGGCCGGGTCCTCGTCGCCCAGATCACGCACGCGCAAGGCCACATCGATGCCTTCAGAAATCAGGTCGACCCGGCGGTTGAGCAGGACCATGTCCAGTTGCACCAGTGGGTACTGTGCGAGAAAACGGCTGATCACGTCCGGCAGAAACGCATGTGCCAGTGCTACCGGGCAGGACACCCGCAGCCGCCCGCGGGGTTCGCTGCTCATGCTGGCGACGGCCTCGTCGGCGGCTTCTGCCTCCAGCAGCATGGCCTGGCAGTGGTGCAGGTAGCGCTCGCCCACGGCGGTCAGCTTCAATTGCCGCGTGGTGCGCTGCAGCAGGCGTGTGCCCAGGCGCTCTTCCAGCTCGGCGATGCGCCGTGACAGGCGTGATTTAGGGATGCCCAGCTGGCGCCCGGCAGCGGCGAAACCGCCGGCTTCGACCACGCGTGCGAAGTAGAAGAGGTCGTTGAGGTCTTGCATGGGAATGTCTCACTGTTCCATCTGTGGGACAAACTAACGCATTTTTGCCTGCTTATCAGCTATTCGTCATCCCGGTAGGATTCTCCCCATCGTGATCGCCCAATGCCGCGGTCTTCATTACAGGAGAGTCCCATGAAACTGTTGCACATCGATTCGAGCATCCTGGGCGACAATTCCGCCTCCCGCCAGCTGAGCCGCGAAGTGGTCGAAGCCTGGAAAGCCACCGACCCAAGCCTGGAAGTGGTCTACCGGGACCTGGCTGCCGACGCCATCGCCCACTTCTCCGCTGCTACCTTGGTGGCCGCCGGTACCGCTGAAGGCATGCGCGACGCGGCCCAGGCCTTCGAAGCCAAGCTGAGCGCCGAAACCCTGGAAGAATTCCTCGCCGCCGACGCCGTTGTGATTGGTGCGCCGATGTACAACTTCACCGTGCCGACCCAGCTCAAGGCCTGGATTGACCGCGTAGCCGTTGCCGGCAAGACCTTCCGCTACACCGAAGCCGGCCCTGAAGGCCTGTGCGGTAACAAGAAGGTGATCCTGGTATCCACCGCCGGTGGCCTGCACGCTGGCCAGCCGACGGGTGCCGGCCATGAAGACTTCCTCAAGGTGTTCCTGGGCTTTATCGGTGTCACCGACCTGGAAATCGTACGCGCCCACGGCCTGGCCTACGGCCCAGAGCACCGCAGCCAGGCCATCGACGCCGCACAGGCCCAGATCGCCAACGAGCTGTTCGCTGCTGCCTGATTGCAGTAAAAGGGGGCGCCTTGCGCCCCATCGCCGGCAAGCCGGCTCCCACAGAGATAGTGCCAACCTCAGTTCTGGCGCTGTACCTGTGGGAGCCGGCTTGCCGGCGATTCGGCTGTGTCAGGCGACAGGTATCGTGGGGTCAGCCGCCGCCAGCGCCGCCGCACGATCGTTCGCGGCCGGTGGGTAGATCCAGACCGTGTTGATCTGCGATTTGAGCACCTTGGCCTCTGCCTTGTCTTCCGGTGGCGACACCTTGCGCTCCCAACCTTCGGTATACACTGCGCCCCAGGCGCCCAGGTCGAGGCAGGTGACGTACTTGGGCTGGCTGTAGGTCATCGATGCCACGCCGATCAATTCGGCCACGGCATTGTTGCCGGCGTAGCGGCCCAGCGGGATTGCATGCTGGCAAGACATCACTGCATAGTTGCCAGCCTCGTCACAGGCGGCATAAGCAACGTCGCCTGCCGCGTAGACCGCGTCGTTACCCTTGACCTTGAGGTTGCCGTCCACGTGCAGCCGACCTTGGCGGTCCCGGTCACCGCTGATCTGCTCGGTCAATGGGTTGGCCTTGAACCCCACCGTCCAGATCACGGTACTGGCATCGATCCGCTGGCCGTTATCCAGCAGTACGCCGTCGGGGTCCACCGAGGCCACGGTTGCGCCGCAGATCCATTCCACCCCCAAAGCCTCGGATGCCTGCTCGATCGCAGGGCGAATGCCATCACCCAAGGCCGCGCCGATCCTGGCGCCACGGTCGATGACTACCACACGCAGTGTGGCCTGTTCACCGAGGATGTTGCGCAAGCGCGCGGGCAACTCGGTGGCAGTCTCGATGCCGGTGAAACCACCCCCGGCCACCACCACGGTGTTGCGGGCAGGTGTGTCCGGCAGGCTGGCCAGGGACTTGAGGTGCGCCTCCAGGCGCGCCGCGCTGTCGATCTTGTCGACATCGAAAACATGCTCGATACCGACCATGTCCGGCCGGTTGAGCACACTGCCGCAGGCCATGATCAGGCGGTCATAACCCAGCTCGCACTCGGTACCGCTTTGCGTGCGATAGCGCACGCGCCTGGCGGCTTCGTCGATGTGGAAGGCCGTGCCTTGCACAAAGCGCACGTTCACCGCCTCAAACAGCGCCTCCAGCGGCGCGGCCATCGTATGTACTTCAGGTTCGTAGAAGCGCGGGCGTACATGCAGTTCGGCCTGGGGCGCGAGCAGCGTCACCTCGACATCATTGCGACCCCTCAAGTCCAGCTGGCGTATGGCGCTCAGGGCGCTCCAGAGGCCGGCAAAGCCCGCGCCAATGATCAGGATATTCTTCATCGTTGTGCTCCTGGAATGTCCGGGTACTCAAGGTAGCCCGTGTTTGAGGAGACCGATGTTACGAGCGACGAGCGCCACGCCCTAGGCCAAAGAACCCTGAATTTCGGCCAACGAAACAGAGCGTGCAAAGCGGGCGCGGTAGTCACGCGGCGTTACCGCCAGATGACGCTGGAAGGCCAGGCGCATGCGCTCTTCGTTGCCGAAACCGCACTGGCGCGCGACCTGCTCGATGTGGCTGTCGGCGCTTTCCAGCAGGCGCCGGGCGGCTTCCAGGCGGAACACTTCAATGGCTTTGGCCGGTGTGCGGCCGGTCTTGAGCTTGTACACCCGGGTGAAGTTACGCAGGCTCATGTGCGCCTGTTCGGCCAGGTGTTCGACGCTCAGCCGTGGGTCGCCCAAGTGTTCGTTGAGCCAGAGGTGCAGGGCTTCGAACTCGCTGCAATCTCGCCCCTGCAGCTTGAGCAGCTCACTGAATTGCGCCTGGCCGCCAGGGCGCTTGAGAAAGACCACCAACTCGCGTGCCACCTGCATCGCCACTTCACGGCCGCAGTCCAGTTCGACCAGGGCGAGGGCCATGTCGATGCCGGCGCTGACCCCGGCCGAGGTCCACACCGCGCCTTGCTGAACGAAGATCGACTCGTGGTCTACCTGCACCGCCGGGAAGTCGCGGCGCAATACCTCGCACATGGCCCAGTGGGTGGCGGCGCGGCGCCCATCCAGCAAGCCGGCGCTGGCCAGCAGAAATGTGCCGCTGCACACCGAAGCAGTACGCCTGGCCTGCATGGCGGCGCGGCGCAGCCAGGCCACCAGCGGCGCGTGGTCGGGGAGGGTGCGGATGATGTCCGGGGCGCCGGGTACGATCAGCGTGTCGACAACCTGTGCCATCACGGTGTCCAAAGATTCTGTCGCCACCACCAGGCCTTCAGCGGTTTGCTGCAGGCCGCCGTCAAGGCTGGCGGTGTGTACCCGATAGCCTGGGCGGCCGCGTTCGGCCATGGCCTTGGTGGCGGCCCAGAACACCGTCTGGGCGCCCGTGAGGTCGAGCAGGCCCATGTGCGGATAGGCGACGAAGACCACGACGCGAGGGTGGTCGACCGGTTGCAGCGCAGGCTCAAGCTGGTGGGCGTGTTCAGTCATTGGCGGATGGCCTGATCAAAAGTGACCGCTTGGCGGGCTCAAAAGGTCGGTGGCGTGATCACCCAGATCACCACGGCATCCACGTCCCCTGGGTTGCCATAGCGATGCGGCTCCTGGCTGGAGTAGCTGAAACTGTCGCCTTCGCCCAGCTGAAAGTAGCGCTCGCCCACCCACAGTTCAAAACTGCCGCTGAGAATATACCCTGCCTCTTCGCCGTCATGGCTGTAGCTCTGCTGGCTGTAGGTGCCCGGTGGAAAGCGCGAGTGAAGCATCTCCAGCTCGCGGTTGGGCTGGGGTGTAAGCAGTTGGTCGACGATGCCGTCCTCATAATGCACGCTGAGGCGGCTGTTACGGCGTACCACGTAGCCCTGATCCTCTGGCGCAGTGCTGGCCTCGCTGGCAAAGAACCACTGGATGGTCACACCCAGGCTGCGGGCGATATTGAACAGTGCCGGGATCGACGGGTAAGAGAGGTTGCGCTCCAACTGGCTGATATAGCCGGCCGTCAGCTCGCTCTGTGTGGCCAACTCCGCCAGGGTCATGCCGCGGCGCTTGCGCAGGCCGCGGATGCGGGTACCCAGAAACTGCGGCGCGGCGCTGCCGTCGTCGGTGGCGGAGGGGGGCTGCGGGAGTTGGCTCATGCACGTCGGTCCGTCGGAAAACGGCAGTATGTACAGCCTCAGAGCGCCCAGGCAACCGTCAGACCATCGTGAATCGCCTCCTCGGCGGTACGCGGCGCCAGGCAGTCGCCAATGCGCCGAACTTCGACCAGGCCGGCCAGCTCCGCCGCCAAGGTGTCGTTTGGCTGGTGGCCCAGGCACAGCACCAAGGTGTCGATGCCTTCGAAGATCATCGGTTCGCCGCTGGCGGTGTGCTGCAAGTACACGGTGTTGTCGTCGCAGCCATAGAGGCGGGCGTAGGGCGTGATGGGAATACCCAGGCGGTGCAGCTCGCCAGCCAATTGATCGCGCACGTACAGCGGCAGGTTCTCGCCGCAATGGGTGCCGTTCACCGCCAATTGCACCTGATGCCCCTCGCGCGTTAGGCGCTCGGCGATACCCGGGCCGATCCAGTCGCAACGCCAGTCGATGACCAGGACCGAGCGCCCTGGGGTGACCTCGTTGCGCAGGATTTGCCAGGCATCTACTACCTGCAGTTCGCCGGCGCGTTCGAATGCCGGCCAGTAGGGCGTGGCGCCGGTGGCGGCAATCACCAGGTCAGGCCGCTCGCGCTCGACCAATGCGCGGTCGACCCGTGTGTTGCGCACCACCTCCACGCCAGCCAGGCCCATTTCCCGCTGCAGGTTGGTGCTGGCGCCGCCGAATTCGCTGCGCCGGGGCAGCAGTTGCGCCAGCAGCACCTGGCCACCCAGTTGCGGGCCGGCCTCATACAGGGTGACGTGGTGGCCGCGCGCGGCGGCGACGGCGGCCGCCTTCATGCCTGCGGGGCCGCCGCCTGCAACCAGGATCCGCTTGGGGGCCGGGGTGGGCGTCATCTGGCCGTACTGCAGTTCGCGGCCGGTTTCTGGCCGCTGAATGCAGGAAATCGCCAGGCCGCGGTGAAAATGCCCGATGCATGCCTGGTTGCAGGCAATGCAGGCGCGCACGTCCTCAACCCGGCCATGCTCGGTCTTGGTCGGCATTAGCGGGTCGCAGATCAATGCGCGGGTCATGCCACACACGTCGGCTTGGCCGCGTGCCAGGATCAGCTCGGCCTCCTGGGGTTGGTTGATGCGCCCGGTGACAAACAGCGGAATGGCCAGGCGCTGCTTGAACGTGCCGGCTTCGCGCGCCAGGTAGGCTGGCTCGATGGCCATGGGCGGGACGATATGCACCGCGCCCCCCAGGGACGCCGAGGTGCCGGCGACGATGTGCAGGTAGTCGAGCTGGCCTTGCAACGCTTCGGCGGCCGCCAGCGACTCGTCTTCGCTCAGGCCTTCACTGTCACGCTCGTCGGCGCTGATGCGCAGGCCGACGATAAAGTGTTCGTCGGTGGCCGCCCGCACCGCCGCCAACACTTCGCGCAGAAACCTCAGGCGCTGCTCCAGGCCGCCGTTGTAACCATCGGTGCGCTGGTTGACCCGCGGATTGAGAAACTGCGCAGGCAGGTAACCATGGCTGGCGACCACTTCGACGCCATCCAGCCCCGCCTGGTGCAGGCGGCGAGCGGCGCTGGCATAGCCCTGGATGATTTCATCGATCATCGGCTGGTCCAGCGCGCGCGGCATCACCCGGAAGCGCTCGTTGGGCACCGACGAGGCCGAATAGGCCACTGCCAGCAAGCCGTCGGCAGATTCCATGATCTCCCGCCCCGGGTGAAACAGCTGCGACAGCACCACGGTGCCGTGTTCATGGCAGGCCTCGGCCAGGCGCCGGTAGCCGTCGATGCAGGCATCGTCGGTGGCCATCAGCACGTGGGAGGTGTAGCGGGCGCTGTCATGCACACCGGCCACTTGCAGCACGATCAGGCCAACCCCACCGGCGGCGCGGTCACGCTGGTAAGCGATGAGCTTGTCGTTGACCAGGTTGTCGGTGGGCAGGCACGTGTCGTGGCCGGTGGACATGATGCGGTTCTTAAGCCGCTTGCCGCGAATCTGCAAGGCTTCGAACAGGTGGGGAAAGGCAGTTTGCATACGGGCGGCTCCGGTGCGGTGTTGTTCTTGTTTTGTTTATGAAAGTGTACCAACAGTAAAAAATCAACTTGTTTTTTTACTGGTGCGCGGCTAGGTTTTCTTCACCCTCACTGGTGAGGGCGTGACCTCACAACAACAAGAAATCGGGCCCTTGGGCACCGGCAGGAGGAAACCTCGATGCATGCATTCCCTCGCACAACCCACCTTTGCGCAGCGCTTCTGGCTCTTGGCTTGGGCAGTGCGCACGCTGCGCCGCAGATGGTCGTGGTCGGCTATGGCGGCGCTGGTCAGAAAGCCCAGGACGAGGCGATCTTCAAACCTTTCAGTGCCCAGGACGGCAGCAGGTTGATCCAGAGCGAATACAACGGCGAAATGGCCCGCATTCAGGTCATGGCCGATACTGGCAACGTCGATTGGGACGTGGTGCAGATCGAGGGGCCCGATCTGATGCGCGGCTGTGAGGAGGGCATCTATGAGCGGCTGGACTGGCAGCGCCTGGGCCATGCCGCCGAGCTGATTCCGGATGCCGCGCAGGATTGCGGTTCTGCCGCACTGGTGTGGAGCGTGGCGATTGCCTACGACCGCAACAAGCTGGCGCAGGCACCGTCTTCATGGGCTGACTTCTGGGACGTCAGCAAGTACCCAGGCAAACGTGGCCTGCGCAAGCGTGCGGTGTACAACCTGGAGTTCGCCTTGCTGGCTGATGGGGTCAAGGTCGAGGACGTGTACACGGTGCTGTCAACGCCCGCCGGGGTTGACCGCGCGTTTGCCAAACTCACGGAGCTCAAGCCCTTTATCCAGTGGTGGGACGCGGGTGCCCAGCCGGCCCAGTGGCTGACCGCCGGTGATGTGGTGATGACGTCTACCTACAGTGGTCGCATCGCGGTGGCAGCGCAGCAGGGCAGCCCGCTGGCACTGGTCTGGCCGGGCAGCCTGTATGGCATGGACTATTGGGCGATCATCAAGGGCTCGCGGCATGTCGACCAGGCCAAGCGGCTGATCGCCTATGCCAACCAGCCTGATACCCAGGTGCGTTACGTCGAACAGATCCCCTATGGGCCGACCAATACTCAGGCAGCGGCCAGGCTCGCCCCGGCGCTGGCCGGCTGGGTGCCAACCTCGCCACAGAACCTGCAGGGGGCGCTGGCGATGAACGTGGCGTTCTGGGTCGACCATGGCGAAGAGCTGGAGCAGCGATTCAATGCTTGGGCTACCAAATAGCCTAGTGTTCACAGCTGCCTTTCTAACAGGACGAACGACAAATGACTCTTACCGAACAGACCTTGCGTCAGGAGCTGGCGGCCTGCTACCGCCTGGTCGCTCACTTTCGCATGAGCGACCTGATCTTCACGCACATCTCGCTGCGCGTGCCTGGGCCGGAGCACCACTTTCTGATCAACCCCTACGGCTTGCTGTTCGACGAGATCACAGCCTCCAGCCTGGTGAAGATCGACTTGCATGGGCAGCCAGTCGAGGCGACCCCACACCCGGTCAACCCGGCCGGGTTTGTCATCCACAGTGCTATTCATGCGGCTCGCGAAGACGCCCACTGCGTGCTGCACACCCACACCCGGGCCGGGTGTGCGGTGGCGGCACTGGAATGTGGCCTGCTACCGGTCAACCAGATGTCCATGGAGTTTCATGGCAAGGTTGCCTACCACGATTATGAAGGCATCGCCCTGGACCTGGATGAGCAACAGCGCTTGGTGGCCGATCTGGGTGACCGGCCGGTGATGATCCTGCGTAACCATGGGTTGCTGACCACCGGGCGTTCTGTGGCCGAAGCCTTCCTGCGCATGTACTACCTGGAAAAAGCCTGCGAGATCCAGTTGGCGGCGCAGAGTGCCGGGCAATTGCTACTGCCGCCGGCCGCCGTGTGTGAGCGTACCGAGCAGCAGTTCAATGCGCCACTGAAGGGCTTAAAGCAAGGCGAACTGTCGGACCCGGATGCAGTGGGGCTGGCGTGGGGCGCGCTGCTGCGGATGCTGGAGCGGGTGGCGCCGGGTTACCGCGACTGATGGTTGAATGCCACGGCGTATAAAGACTGTAACAGTGACACTGTTGCGCAACCCTGTGCCCTAACTGTGCTGGTCCCTGGAAAAGGAATAGCCTTATGCTGTAACGAAATATGTCTAGAAAGCCTGAAGAAGGATGTCGCAATGCCGCTCAAGGACCTGCTGATCGCCCTGGTGGTGATTGTTGCGTGGGGAGTCAACTTCGTGGTCATCAAGGTCGGCCTGGATGGCCTGCCGCCGATGCTGCTGGGGGCGTTGCGCTTCTTGTTGGTGGCCTTCCCGGCGGTGTTGCTGGTAAAGCGGCCCAAGCTGCCCTGGCGCTGGCTGATCGCTTATGGCGCGACGATCTCCTTGGGGCAGTTCGCCTTCTTGTTCCAGGCCATGTACAGCGGTATGCCGCCGGGGTTGGCGTCGTTGATCCTGCAATCCCAGGCATTCTTCACCTTGGGTTTCGCTGCGTTGTTCCTGGGTGAGCGGTTGCGCCTTGCCAGCCTGCTGGGGCTGCTGGTGGCGGCCAGCGGGTTGGCGTTGATCGGCAGTGAAGACGGCGGCCATGTGCCGATGCTTGCGCTGTTGCTGACCCTGTGCGCGGGCGCGATGTGGGGCGTGGGCAACATCATCACGCGGCGTTTCGGGTCGGTCGACCTGGTGGCACTGGTGATCTGGGGCGGGCTGATTCCACCGTTGCCATTCTTGGCTTTGTCGTGGTGGCTGGAAGGGCCTGAGCGCATCGGCCACGCCTTGGCCAACATCGGTTGGAACTCGGTACTGGCGTTAGCGTACCTGGCATTCGTCGCCACCATGCTCGGCTACAGCCTGTGGAGCAAGCTGTTGTCGCGCCACCCGGCGGGCAAGGTCGCGCCGTTCTCGCTGTTGGTCCCCGTGATTGGCTTGAGCTCCTCGGCCTGGTTGCTGGGGGAACGCCTGACTGTGTTGCAGGGGTGGGGCGCGCTGCTGGTGATGGTCGGGCTGCTGGTGAATGTGTTTGGCGCGAAGATCGGCCAGCGGCTACGTGCGGCCAGCGTCTCCTGACGCCGGGCTGCCAGTGCTCTGTTAGAATTGGCGCTTTTCGCCAGGCCAACGGAGCACTTTCATGATCATCTCCACCACCAGCCAGCTCGAAGGCCGTCCGATTGCCGACTACCTGGGCGTCGTCAGTTCTGAGTCCGTGCAGGGCATCAACTTTGTGCGGGATTTCTTCGCGCGTTTCCGCGACTTCTTCGGTGGCCGCTCACAAACCCTGGAGAGCGCACTGCGCGAGGCCCGCGAACAGGCTACCGAAGAGTTGAAAGCGCGCGCACGGCAGTTGAATGCTGATGCCGTAGTCGGTGTGGATTTCGAAATCAGCATGCCATCGGTGCAGGGTGGCATGGTCGTGGTGTTCGCCACCGGCACGGCAGTCCGCCTGAAGTAAGGCCATGTGCCACTGGTCGGGCGTAAAGCGTTTGGCCAGGCAGTCTGCAAATGACCAGCTAGTCTCACTTTTACCGGCCGCGTTCACCTAGGCAATCCATCTGCTTGCCGGCGCGACCACCACTGGAGGGAGACTGGGCATGAGCGAATCCTTTTTTGAAGACCTGAACGACGCATTCCCGATCAACAGCCAGGTGCGTTGCGGCCAGTCGGCATTCCGTCTGGGCTTCGCCAACATGACGCTGGATGATTCGGAACAGCTTCAGCCTGCACATCTGCAGCGCACCAAGAAGGGCCGCTTCATGCCGCGGGTTCCGCTGAAAAAGTGATCCCGCTCCAGCAACCCCGCCAAACGGCGGGGTTTTTATTGCCATTCGTTGACGCCGCTCATGGCATCGCTGGGTTGCGCTCGCAGGGCTTGCGAAGATGTGGTTTTCTGGCGCGGCATTTCAGCAAACGGAGATTGAACGCTCATGCGAGTCAGGGAAGAGACCTATTGGCAGTGGGCCGACGCTCAACTGCACAGCCGCAGCCACGATGAAGCACTCAGTGACGGCACCACGCTGGATGTGCAGGTGCGGTTGTCGCGCCTCGGCGCCACCCAGTTGTTCCTCGGTGTGTACGCCGGCAATGGCCGGGCAGTGCTGGAAGAGTATTACCCCTCGCGCCCTGGCGAGACCATGACCCGTGCGCTGGTCTGGGGCGTCGAGCGGGCCCGGGCACTGGCTACCGGCGCCTTGCCGCTGCCAACCGTGTCGCAACCGCGCAAGCGCGCATGAAAAAGCCCGGCCTTTTGGGGCCGGGCTTGAGGGTGCGGGTAGCCACTCAGTTGAGCGGTTCGATCACCTTGACTGCCTGCCGCTCACGGGCGGCGGGCCATTCTTGTTGCAGGGTCTGCAGCACGCGGCCAACGAACTCGGTGTCGGCAGCGGCCTTCTTGCCGACGTAGCCTTGGCCACGGCGGTAGACCTTGAAGCGTGCACGCATGCTGGGCAGGTGCTCTTCGAATTCAGCTTCGATGGTGTTCGGTGGCAGGCGGTCGAGACGCACTTCACCGGTTTGGCTGACCCACAGCAGATGGTCGTCGAGGCTGTCCTTGCGCACGGCGAACAGCTGGGCCAATTGGTCGATTGTGGGATTGTTGTTCAAGTTCATCATAAAGCCCCCATTACCCATTCGTAGGTGATTTTCACAGTTGGCGCTACCACGGTGTAGCGCACTACCAAGGCTGCTACAGCAGCATCGCAACAGGGGCTTTCACACGCTGCCTTTTGGACAGTTCCCTCTCCACGGACGGCCTGCGTTACCGCGCAGGCCGTCTGGAACACCCTTGCCACCGCTCCCGATCGGGGAGACGACTCAATCATGCCCAAGCGCGATGAACGGCGTCAACAGTTTTGTAGTGAATATTTTTAGGCACTACATTTTTGTCATTTTGTTCGACAATCCAAGCGCTGGCCGGCGTAAAACCGGCCGCTACCTTCACAGCCCCTCGAGAATCTGGAAGGCCGTACGCACGCGGGCTTCGTTGGGATAATTACGATTGGCCAGCAACACCACGGCCATGTTTTTGGCAGGAATAAAAGCGGCGTACGCGCCAAAACCACTGGTTGCGCCGGTCTTGTTGTACCAGGCCTCACGCAGGGCAGGGCTGGCAGGGACGAGGCGGGTGGTGGCCTGAGGCTCCCGGATCAGGCGAGGGCTGTTGCCATCGATCAGGGTGCCTAGCGCAACCGGATAAGGGTAATGCTCCCAGCCAAGGCCTTGGGTCATGGCGCCGACCTGGAAGTAGCCCTTATGGGTGATCGCGATGGCGTTTTGCAGTGCTGCGGGCAGGCCGTCTGGCTGCATCTGCAGGCGCACGTAGCGCAGCATGTCGCTGGCGCTGGTCTTGATGCCATAGGCTTCATCGGCATAAGGGCCTGGGCTGACGCGTACAGGGCGGTCTTGTGCGTCGTAGCCTTGTGCGTAAAGCCCTTGGGCGCTGGCGGGCACTTGCAGGTAGGTGTGTTTCAGGCCCAGTTGCACCAGAAGGCCCTGGCTCATCAGCTCCGCGAAGGGGCGCTGCTGTGCGCGTGCCGCCAAATCGCCGAACAGGCCCAGGCTCGGGTTGGAATAGCATCGCTGGGTACCTGGCGCGGCGCGAGGCTTCCAGTGGCGGAAGAAGTCCACGACCTGTTGCGGCGTCTGCACTTCATCGGGGAACTGCAACGGTAGGCAATCGGCGCTGTAGGCCCCCAGTTCCAGCACGCTGGCGTCCCCCAGTGGCACCCCAGCCAGTGCGGGCTGATAGCGCTTTGCCGGGGCCTCAAGGTCCAGTTTGCCTTCGGCGCTGGCCAGGGCGGCGAGGGTAGCCGTGTAGGTCTTGCTCAACGAGCCGACCTCGAACAGGGTGTCTTGGGTAACCGGCGTACCCTCGGATTTGCTGGCCACGCCATAGTTGAAATAGTGCGCCTGGCCGTGGGCGTACACCGCCACGGCCATGCCGGCGATGCCTTGCTCCTGCATCAGTGTGCGAATAAGAGGGTCGACGCGTGCTTGCAGCGTGTCGTCAGCCTGAGCAGCTGGGTGGCCCATGGCGAATGTGATAGCAGCAGTCAGTGCGGCCAGGCGAGGGAGCAACATGGGCAGGTCCTTTGTGGGGTTGTGTCCGTTCATCGACACCTGTGGGGGTTCCGGCGTTAGCAAAGAAAAGTCGCAGACCTTATCGTCTGCCCTTGCACAATGACAAGACGGAACCTGTGATGAAGTATTTGCGGATGCTATTCGACAATTTCACCCTGGCGCTGCTCGGGGTGGTGCTGATCGCCACCGTGCTGCCCTGCTCGGGTGACGGCGCAGTGTATTTTGGCTGGTTGACCAACCTGGCCATCGGCCTGCTGTTCTTCCTGCACGGCGCTAAGTTGTCGCGCGAAGCGATCATCGCCGGGGCCGGGCACTGGCGCCTGCACGCGTTGGTATTCTCCTGCACCTTTGTACTGTTCCCCTTGCTGGGTTTGGCGTTCAAGCCGCTGTTCGTGCCGCTGGTTGGCAATGAGCTGTACTTGGGCGTGCTGTACCTGTGTGCGTTGCCGGCCACTGTGCAGTCAGCCATCGCGTTCACCTCCCTGGCCCGCGGCAACGTGCCGGCCGCCATTTGCAGCGCTGCCGCTTCGAGCCTGCTGGGCATCTTCCTCACGCCGCTGCTGGTGATGATGTTGCTGGGCGCCAGCGGTGACACCGGGTCGGGGTTGGATGCCGTACTGAAAATCACCCTGCAGCTACTGGTGCCCTTCGTGGCCGGGCAGATCGCCCGCCGCTGGATTGGTGCATGGGTCAAGCGCAACGCGCGCTGGCTCAAGGTCGTGGACCAGGGGTCGATCCTGCTGGTGGTGTACACCGCGTTCAGTGAAGCGGTGGTGACGGGCCTGTGGCACACGGTTTCGCCACAGCACCTGGCGGGGCTGTTCGTGGTCTGCGGGATTTTGTTGGCGGTGGTGCTGTATGGCACCCGTTTCCTTGGCAAGGTGCTTGGCTTTGACCTTGAAGACCGCATTACCATTCTGTTCGCCGGTTCGAAGAAGAGCCTGGCGACCGGCGTGCCGATGGCTCAGGTGCTGTTCGTGGGCAGTGGCATTGGCGCGATGATTTTGCCGCTGATGCTGTTCCATCAGATCCAGCTGATGGTGTGCGCTGTGCTGGCGCAGCGTTATGCCAGCCGTGAGGATGTGGGTGAGAAGACCCCTGTATCGTCCTGATAGACAAGGGGGTATAGGTAGACGTACTGCTGACTGTGTGAGGGCAACTGTTTTGTGGTGCTTGTGCTGGCCTCTTCGCGGGCAAGTCGGACCGCCGCACCGCCGCTCCCACAGGTAATTGCGCAGGCTCAGGCCTTGTGATCTCCAATAAATACCTACTAATTCAGGTAGTTATGTGCTGTTCTTGAGGTGCTTTATTGCATCACCTGGCCTGGCCGGAGCTGCGCGCTCTTAACACCTTGGCAACCTCCGCCTCTATCTTGTAGGCCGGGCCTTCCAGCTCATTGAAGTCACGCGTGTAGCGCCGGGCGAACTCATCGACGCCTAATGCCTGGTACTGCTGCACGTGCTTGAGCTCGTGCGCCCACAGCGCCACATTGTCTTCAGCATCGCTGGCATGGCGGAAGATGATCGTGTCGATCAGTGTCACGGCATTCACATCGGGGTTTTGCAGCATCGCGTTGGCTGCGCTCATCTGCTGTTCATCGCCAACCCTGAAGCGCGCGGCATCGAGCACGGCAAAGTCATACCAGGGTTCGAGCTGGGCGCGGATGTGCAGCGGGATCGGCTCACTGCCGCTGGCGCTGGCTTCGTCGCGGGCCTGGCGCAACGCGTAGGCCAGGCTGGTTGAGGCCATGGCTTCGACGTCTTTGAGGATCTGCCCAGCTTGGCCTGGGTCGACTGGCGCACAGAAACAGCCCATCAGGCAGACCTGGTATTGCCCTGGAGGGCAGGCTTCTTCAGCAAACACGGGCACGCTCAAAAACAGGCCAAGCAACAGGTTAACGGCTTTCATTCAAGGCCTTTTCGACGAAGCTGCGGCTGGCATCGAGCACTTCGGACTGCACGGCTTCGCTGGCGAGCATGCGCCCGATCAGCAGCGCACCGACGCATTGGCTGATCAACACCCAGGCCAGCTGTTCATCCTCCAGTGTTGTGCTCCAGGCCTTATGCAGCTCGACCAGCCAATGTTCGGCCACCTCGCGCACCGGGTGATCTGCCCGGGCGATTTCCACCCCAAGCGGCGGCAAAGGGCAGCCCCCTTCGGCATTGTGCAGGTGGGCCAGGCTCAGGTACTGCTGCAGGCAACGGCCAAGGCGCTCGCGGCTGGCACCTTGGTTGGCCAGGCGCGCCAGCGGGCTGTTGCACAGCTCCTGGCGAACGACTTCGGTGAACAGATCATCTTTGGAAGGGAAGTGATTGTAAAAGGCACCGCCGGTCAGCCCGATGGCTTTCATCAGCCCGGCTACGCCAGTGCTGGTGAAACCGCCGCGTTTGGCCAGTGCACCGCTGGTGGCCAGCAGCTTTTCGCGGGTTTGTTGCTTGTGGTCGCTGGTATAGCGCATTCAATTGCCTCTGTGCGCTTGGCTTGACGATAGAGGCGATCATAACATAGCGTTCGTTTACTAAGCGATCATTCACCAAAGGGGCGCACATGACTCAACCACAAAAAGTAGTGCTGGTGATCGGCGCGGGGGATGCCACGGGGGGCGAGATCGCCAAGCGTTTCGCGCGGGAGGGCTACGTGGCCTGCGTCACTCGCCGTCAGGCGGCCAAGCTGCAACCGCTGCTGGACGAGATCCGCGCCGAAGGCGGCCAGGCCCATGGCTTTGGCTCCGATGCGCGTAAGGAGGAAGAGGTGGCCGCGCTGGTTGAAACCATTGAGCGCGATATCGGCCCAATCGAAGCGTTTGTCTTCAATATCGGCGCCAATGTGCCTTGCAGCATTCTTGATGAAACGCCGCGCAAGTACTTCAAGATTTGGGAGATGGCCTGTTTTGCCGGCTTTCTGACGGCGCAGGCGGTCGCACGGCGCATGGTGGTGCGTGAGCGCGGCACGATTCTGTTCACAGGCGCTACTGCAGGTACCCGCGGCGCTGCTGGCTTTGCCGCATTCGCCGGTGCCAAGCATGGCCTGCGGGCATTAGCCCAGAGCATGGCGCGTGAGCTGGGGCCGCGCAATATCCATGTCGCCCATGTAGTGGTGGATGGGGCAATCGATACCGCGTTCATCCGCGACAGTTTCCCTGAGCGCTACGCCCTCAAGGACCAGGATGGCATCCTCGACCCGGCCCATATTGCCGACAGCTACTGGTTCCTCCACGCCCAACCGCGAGATGCCTGGACATTCGAACTGGACCTGCGCCCCTGGATGGAACGCTGGTAAGCCCCCGCCTCATCGACCAAGGACCGTACCCATGACCAAGACCGTCGAATTCTTCTTTGACCTCGGCAGCCCCGCCAGCTACCTGGCGTGGACCCAGCTGCCGGGTATCTGTGACCGCCATGGCGCGGCGCTGCATTATCGGCCCATGCTGTTGGGTGGGGTATTCCAGGCCACCGGCAATGCCTCGCCGGCAATGATCCCAGCCAAGGGCCGCTACATGTTCACCGACCTTGCACGCTTCGCAGCGCGCTACGGTGTGCCGTTCGGTTTACCCCCGGGCTTCCCGATGAATACCCTGATGCTGATGCGCGGAGTAATCGGCACACAGTTGCAAGCACCAGAGCGCTTCGAGGCACTGTTGCGGGCATTGTTCAACGGCCTGTGGGCCGAGCGACTCAACCTGGGTGACGCGGCTGTGTTGCAGCAGACGCTGGAACAGGCCGGCTTTGACCTTGCCGCGCTCACTGCCCTGGCAAACGACGCGCCGGTGAAGGCGGCCCTGAAGCAGGCGACCGAGGATGCCGTTGCGCGCGGTGTATTTGGTGCGCCGACCTGCTTTGTCGGTGATGAGATGTTCTTTGGGCAAGACCGCCTGGATTTTGTCGAGGACGCGCTGCGTCATCCGGCCAGGCGTGCTTCCAACTGAGTGCGTTCCCACAGGCTGAGCAGGTCGGTGGGGTTGGTGCCGTAGCGGTACCAGTCTTCAAGGCCGGCCTGATCACCGTTGGGGGCCACGCAGTGAACGCATTGAGCAAGGCCTTCGGCATCCACGGCCAGGGTCAACTGCCAGTCTTCGATCAGCACATCGACCAGCCCTTCGCCCCGTTGGGCACTGATGTGCAAGGGGCGGACGCCCAGGGCTGCGTCACGTAAGCGCTGATACGCGGCCCGTGTGTTCACGGTGCCTGGGCGGTTCACGGTCAGAAGTTCGCTGGCGTGTTGGCGCTGATGATTTCGGCCTCATCCTGGCCAATGTTTTTGAAGCTGTGCGGCAGGGTAGTGGGGATGTAGTAGCCATCACCCGAATTGAGCACGCTGACCTGGCCATCAACCCACAGTTCGACGGTGCCGCGGGTGACCAGGCCGCACTCTTCGCCTTCTGCATGCACGATCGGCTCGCCCGAATCGGCGCCCGGTGCGTACAGTTCCCGCAGCATGCGCATTTGACGGGCCTCGACACTGGCACCTACCAACAGCATGCGCAGGCCGTTACGGCCCAAGTCTGGCTGCTCGCTGGCGCGGAACACGAAGCGCTCTTCCCGCACCGGCTCGTCGAAGCTGAAAAACTCCGCCAAGCTCATCGGGATCCCTTCGAGCAGTTTTTTCAGGGAGCTGACCGAAGGGCTGACGCGGTTCTGTTCGATCTGCGAGATCGTCGAGTTGGTCAGCCCGCTGCGGCGGGCCAGTTCCCGTTGGGAGAGGTTGTTGCGTTCACGCACCAGTTTGAGTCGCGTCCCCGTGTCCATAGCCGCCTTGTAATCAGAGGTGTCAAAAATAATGAGCGACGCATTAAAACACACTCTGCACGCTTGCGCGCTGTGCTTATCAGGCACGCGGTTCGCGTGGCATCGGCCATAGCCCGACCAGCAGCAACAGCGCGGCTACCGCCAGGAACGGCAAGCGTGGGTCAAGGGCATATACGAGGGTGCCGGCCAGTGGCCCGATCACCGCACCCATGCCCTGGGCGGCGCCGATCGAGCCCGCTGTCGCGCCTTGTTCCGAGGCTTGCATGGCATTGGCCGCCAGCGCAGAAAACGCCGGGAAGACAAAGCCCATGCCGGCCGCAGCGACGAAAAAGCACGCCCACAGCCAGGGCGCGGTGGTCGCCAGCGCACCGCAGGCAAAGCCCACGGCCGACACGCTGGCGCCCACCCGGATCATCTTCAGCGGCGGCCATTCCAGCTGACGCAGCACAACCTGGGCCAGGATGAGCGCCACACCGACCGTGGTCAGGGCAATGCCGGCGACCTGAGCCGCGTCAGCCGGGCCCAACTGCAAGCGGTCCAGGGCGAAGAACCCGACAATGATCTGTGACACAGTGACGCTGAGCATGGCACTGAAGGCCACCAGCAAAGGCCGGCGTAGCCGCGGGTCGCTCAGTTGCACCGGGCTGGGCGCATGGGTGTGCGCCAGCGCTTGCGGCTTGAGTGTGAACAGCAACACGAAGAACGTGGTGGCCGGCAGCAGCGACATGAGGTGGAACGGCAGGCTCAGGCTGTAGCGCGCGAGCAGTGCGGCCAGTGCCGGGCCCAGCACCAGGCCGACCGCGTTTGCCGCGCCCAGTGAGGCCATGGCGCGCGCCCGGCGCTGCGGTTCGACATGGTCGGCGATCAGTGCATTGCAAGCCACTGGGATGGCGGCGTAGAAGGCGCCGATGCAGCCGCGTGCGAGCATTAAGCCGATAAAGGCCAGGGTTGCGCCTGGCATCCAGCGCAGCGCGCCTTCGACGAACACGCACAACAGCCAGTAGGCCACGGTGAAGCCTGCGCTTCCCAGCAGCAGCACGCGGCGGCGGCCAAGCCGGTCAGCGGCGCGGCCCCACGGGCGTGCCAGCAGCACCCAGACCACCCCGGCGACGGTAACAGCGGCACCGGCCTGCCAGGTGGCCATGCCGAGTTGGCGGGCGATTGGGCCTATCAGGGCAACGAAGGCCATCATCGACATGGTGCAGGCCATGTTGGCCAGCAGCAGTGGGCGTAAGTCCAGCGTGCTGGCAGGCACGAGAGTGGCAGGATCCTTTGCGACGTTCATGGGCAGTCCAGAGAAGTTCAGCGATAAGTGCGCCGATCTTAGTAAGAATTATTATCGATTGTCGAACACCCTGAACTGCACCGACTTATTCGCTGCGACGCAGAGGGCCAGGCCACATGCTACGCAAGACGCCGTCGCGGCGCACCAAAGCGTGCATCAGCGCTGCGCCCAGGTGCACCAGGATCGTCGCGAACAGCAGGTAGCCAGCCCAGCCGTGGGCTTGTCGCAGCACGGCATACAGCTGCAGGTCGTGGGGGGCGATTGCCGGCAATTGCAGGGGCCGCGGGTAGCCGCCGGCCGACAGCATGGCCCAGCCCAGCAGTGGCATGGTCAGCATCAGGCCATAGAGCAGCACATGCGAGGCCCCGGCGGCGTACCGCTGCAGCGGTGGCAGGTCGCGTGGCAGCGGTGGGTGTGGCAAGGCCAGACGCAGGCTGATACGCAACACCACCAGTACCAGCAAGGCCAGGCCGGTGGCCTTGTGCAAGCTGATCAGCACGGGGTGGCGCAGCGACAGGTCGCTGACCATGCTCACACCAATGAACAGCATGGCCACAATCAGCACCGCCATCAGCCAGTGCAGCAGGCGGGAGAGAGGGTGGAAGGCTTCAGGTTTCATGGGCGGGCTCCAGTGCCAAGCGATTCACGGCTGCGGCGGTTGAACGATTCCGAATAGGCGGCCGATCGGGCGGCCAGAATCGGGTCGGCAGAGGCTTCGATGCCGTGGGGCAGGATCAGCGGGTCGAAATTAAGGTCGCGGCAAGCCCCTTGCTCAGGCGCGTCGACCTGTTCGAGCACCAGCGTGCCGGCATCCACGCTGCGGCGTTGCGCAGGCCATGGGCTGGCCGGGTTGTCCACGGGGTCGCCAGGCTCGGCCAGGACCAGGCGCAGGGTCCAGCGCAGCGGCCCTTGGGCCAGGCGCTGTTGCAGGTCATGCTGCAAGAACTGTTTGTCGTCCACCTGGCCTGGCAGGGCGGTGAACGGGGTTTGTGGCTCCAGTTGCCAACGTACCGGCTGGGCCGCGCCGGCGGCGTCGATGAGGCGGAAGGCATTGATGCTGTGATACTGGGTACTGGCAAAACTGTTGCTTGGCTTGTAGCTCGCCGCCCACTGGCGGAACGCCGCGCTTTCGGGGTGGGCGGCAAAAAACGCTTGTTGCCTGGCCGGGTCCGGTTTGCCGGTGGCCGGGTCTGGCGTACTGGCCAGGACCTGTTCATAGAATGCCTGCGGCGTACCCACCGCCAGTACCGGCGGGTTGTTCATGCCGGTACGCCAGACTTGCCCATCGTCAGTGCTGAGCTGCAGCGCCAGGCTGCGCACAGGGATTGCCGTGTCCGGCGCGAACGGGTTGGCGCCGCCAATGGCAAAACGGCCGATAACCGGCACGCGTGCCTGGCTGAACACGCGGGCCGTGGACAGGCTGGCAGCCTGGCCGTTGGCCTGGAAGTAGCCCGAGACACACAGGCCTTTTGCGTGGTTCTTGCGGTAGCCTGGGTAGTGCCCGGCCTGGGCCTCGAAGGTGTCGATGATGCGCTTTGGTGTGAGTTCAGGTGCGCCGATCCAGCCGGCGGCGTAGGCAAAGCCTGCGCCGGCAGCCAGCATGACAGCGCCGATGGCCGCCAGGCGCATGGCCTTGGCGGGGCTGTGCAAAGGTGAGTTCATGATCATCGTCCGGTTCTGTGAAGGTGCCGGTACGACGCTGCAGGGAAAAACTTATTCCCTCGACGGGAATAGATTTTGTTACCGGGCGTCTGCCTCTTACACTGACAACCCCAGAGGCCGGGACATAGCCATGCACGATCTGGACGAACACCAGTGGCGCGAGCTGCTGGCACGTTTGCGCCGCTTTGCCTTGTGGTTGACGCGCGAACCGGGCAGCGCCGACGACCTGGTGCAGGCCACCGTCGAGCGAGCCTTGAGCCGCCAGGGCCAGCAACGTGAAGCTGAGGCGCTGCGCGCCTGGCTGTTCACCATCCTTTATCGGCTGTTTCTTGACGGCAAACGCCGCGACCGCCTGCATGCCCGTTGGCTGTCCTGGTTCGGCCGCGCGGAGGTGGAAAGCGAGCCAGTTGGCGGCAATATCGAAGACATCGTGCTGGCCCAGGCCGACCTGCGTGCCTTTGCCCGGCTGTCAGCGGAGCAGCGTGCTTTGCTGCTGCTGGTGAGCATTGAAGGTTTGAGTTACAAAGAGGCCGCCCAGGCCTTGGGCATCCCTATCGGTACCGTGATGTCGCGCTTGTCGCGCGCCCGCAATGCCTTGCGCGAACTGACCGAGGGCAACCCTCAACCCCCGGCCTTGCGGAGACTGAAATGACACGCCTGATCCCCACTGAAGATGAGTTGCATGCCTACATCGATGAGCGCTTGGCGCCTGCTCGCCGGGCAGAGGTAAAGGCCTGGCTGGCGGCCAACCCGCAGGAGGCGGCGAGGGTCGAGGGCTGGCGCAGCGATGCGCGGCGGCTGCGTGTGGCACTGGCCGGCCTGGGTGAACAGCCGGGGGCTGCGCAGCTGGATCTGGGCCAATTAAAGCAGCGGCTGCGCCAGCGTCGTCAACGGCGCTGGGCGTCGGCGGCAGTGCTCGTGCTGGCGATTGGTGTGGGTGGTTTGGGCGGTTGGCAGGCGCGGGATACGATGTTGGCCAGCGTCGACTTGCCCATGGCCGATGCGGTCCAGGCTCATCGGTTGTTTGCCGGTAGCGAGGCGCTGGATATTCAAGCCAGCGACCCGACTCAATTGCGTGACTGGTTGGGGCGTCATTTTAGCCGGGTAGGGCAGTTGCCGGACCTGGCGGGTTATGGGTTCAGGCCGGTGGGCGCGCGGTTGCTTAGCAACGAGCAAGGGCCTGCGGCGCTCTTGGTGTTTCAGGATGGCAAGGGGGAACGCATCAGCCTGTTTCTTCGTTTGCCGGGAGAGCGTTATGAACGCATGCCCGAGGGGCAGCGGGTTGATGGGCAACTGGAGGCACGGTACTGGTCGCATGGGGCGTATAACTTTGCGTTGGTCAGTGCGGCGGACGATACGCGTGGGGCGGGGGTGGGGGAGGCGTTGCGGTTGGGGTTGTAGGGTGATGGCGTGATGTTTCGGGCCAGTAACCGAGGTGACGCCAAAGGACCGCGCCCCTCTGTCTCAGGACTGATTGGCCCGAAATAACTGTAGGAGCAGACTTGTGCTGCGAAGCGCCGCGCGGGCGGCGCTCGATCCCACAGGCGCTACAACTCCAATGCCTTACACCAGACCCACGTCAGCTCAACTCCAGCCAGATCGGTGCATGGTCCGACGGCTTCTCCATCCCGCGCAACTCATAATCCACACCCGCCGCCTTGATCCGTGGCACCAGGTGCTGTGACGCCATGATCAGGTCGATGCGCAGGCCGCGCTTGGGTTCATCCTCGAAACCGCGGCTGCGGTAATCAAACCAGCTGAAGCGGTCGGCCACGTCCGGGTACAGATGGCGGAAGCTGTCGACCAAGCCCCAGCCTTTAAGGCGCTCCATCCACTCGCGCTCTTCCGGCAGGAAGCTGCATTTGCCGGTCTTGAGCCAACGCTTGGCGTTGTCCGGGCCGATGCCGATGTCGCAGTCCTGGGGCGAGATGTTCATGTCGCCCATCACCAGCACCGGCTGGTCATTGCGGAACTGGTTTTCGAGCAGGGCTTGCAGGTCGCTGTAGAAGCGCTGCTTGGCCAGGAACTTGGTGGGGTGGTCGCGGCTTTCACCCTGGGGGAAGTAGCCGTTCATGATGGTGATCGGGTTGCCGTCGGCATCGGCGAAGGTGCCCCAGATGAAGCGGCGCTGGGCGTCTTCCTCATCGGTGGCAAAGCCCTTGTGCAGGCTCAGCGGTGCCTGGCGCGACAGCAAGGCGACGCCATAGTGGCCTTTCTGGCCGTGGTAATGCACGTGGTAGCCCAGTGCCTGAACATCGGCCAGCGGGAACTGATCGTCGCTGACCTTGGTTTCCTGCAGGCCGATCACGTCCGGCTGGTGCTTGTCGATCAGCGCCGCCAGCTGATGCGGGCGGGCCCGCAGGCCGTTGATGTTGAAACAGACGATCTTCATGGAAAGACAATCCCGGTAAAAGCCGCGATGCTAGCCGACATCGCGCGTCATCACCAGCATGGCGGGTTCGGGGTGCTGCTGCTAACGTGCTGTAGGGGCTGAACGATGCGCGGTGGAGCACACTCCAAGGCACTGCAAGCCCATTCCAGGAGGACTGCCCGCAATGCCCGAAACCACTGCCACGCTGGCACGTATCTGCCAACTCGACGACGGCTACAGCCGTGAGGCGCGCTCGCTGCTATATAACGCCTACCGCCATGAACCTACCTTTGCTTACATTTTCGAGGCGCAGCGCCCAGGCTATGAGCGCCGCCTGCGCGTGATGGTGCGTGAATGGGTACGCCAGCACTTTTATCTGCAACTGCCGGCCATTGGCCTTTTGCTGGATGACCGCCTGATTGCCCTGGCCCTGATCGTACCGCCGCTTCGCAGGCTAGGGGTGGCCGACAGCTGGGCTTGGCGTTTGCGCATGATGCTGGGTACCGGCCTGCGCTGTACGCGTCGCTACATGGATTACCAGGCGGCATTGGCCAGTTGCCTGCCCACTGACCAGGTGCACGTTTTGCCGCTGCTGGGGGTGCACCCGCAATTCCAGGGGCGCCAGTACGGTGAGCAATTGTTACAAGCTGTGCATGACTGGTGCGCGGAGGACCCTAGCACCCAGGGCGTGGTGCTGGACACCGGCAATGAGCACTACCTGGCGTTCTACCAGCGTCAGGGCTATGAGGAAATTGGCGAGGTTGCCGTAGGGCCAATCCGAGAAAGGGTGTTCTTCCATCCCAACCCGGTGTCTTCAACTTCTGCTTTTGCCTGACAAGCCGCCAGACGGCTCCCTTGAGCGCCCGGCTCTGGTAGCATGCCCCGCATGACGTATTCAGGAAGATTAACCTGGGGCCTGGTTTTCTGGGTCGCCAGTTTCGCAGCATGGGGCCAGAGCGAGTTGCTGGTGAAGGTAAAACCAGCCAACAAGGCGCTGAAGGCCAATGTCGAAGGCTATATCGGCAACCTGGGTGACCGCGATGAAGAAGCGCTGCTGCGCTTCAGTCGCGGGGCTCAGGAGCAGGCGCGCAAAGCCGCGCAGGCACTTGGCTACTATCAAGCCCAGATCGATACCGAGGTCAAGCCTCCCGCCAAAGCCGACCAAGCCCCGCAATTGATAATCCAGATCGCCCCCGGCGAGCCTGTGCGCCTGCGCAACGTGACGGTGCGCATCGAAGGGCCTGCCAGTGAGATGAAGGCGTTTCGAGTGCCCGACAGCAAGGCACTGCGTGCTGGCGAGCAGCTTAACCATGGGCTTTACGAAGATGCCAAACGGCTGATCCAGAACCAGGCTTCACGCTATGGCTTCTTCGCCGGCCGCTTTAGCCGCCAACGCCTGGCGGTCGACCCCCAGGCCGGGGTGGCCGACATCGAACTGGTCTACCAAAGCGGCCCTCGCTACCGCCTTGGCGCGGTCAAGTTTGGCGGTGACACACCGCTGGATGAAGACCTGCTGCAGCGTATGGTGTCGTTCAAGCCGGGTACGCCCTATGACTCCGAGCTGATTGCCGAACTCAACAACGACCTTCAATCGAGTGGCTACTTCGAAGGCGTGCGGGTAGATGCCGCGCCGACTGCCGCCGTGGGCGAGGACATCCCGGTGGAGGTCCGCCTGGAAACCCGCAAGCCACGCACCATGGGCCTGGGCCTGGGCTTCTCGACTGACGTCGGCCCCCGTGGCAAGGCCAACTGGACGCGACACTGGGTCAACCCTCAGGGCCACAGCTACGGCTGGGAAACCGAACTGTCGGCACCTCGGCAGAACGTCGGCCTGTGGTATGACGTGCCGCTCGACCCGCCGCTGACCGACAAACTGCGCTTTGCCGGTGGTTACCAGAACGAGGAACTCGCCGGTACCGACACCCTCAGCAAGCTGCTCACCGTCGGGCCGGAATGGCACAGCAAGTTGCCCAGTGGCTGGCAACGGGTTATCTCGCTCAAGTACCAGCGTGAAGAGTACCGCCTGGGCGACGACTCGGGGCTGAGCAACCTGCTGATGCCGGGCGTCAGCTTCTCGTACCTGCGCAGCGACAACCGCATTGACCCGCACAATGGCTACCGCCTGCAGTTCGATACCCAGGTGGCGAAGGAAGGCCTGGTCTCCGACACCAACCTGCTGCATGGCAACGTGTTGCTCAAAGGCCTGACCACGCTTGGCCATAACCATCGCTTCCTCGGCCGGGTGCAATTTGGCGGCAGCGCCACCAACGGCTACAAGAACAACATCCCGCCATCGCTGCGCTTCTTCGCCGGTGGCGACCAGAGCGTGCGCGGCTATGACTACCAGACCTTGTCGCCGAAAAACAGCGACGGCGACCGCATCGGTGGCCGCTACCTGGTGGCTGGCAGCGTCGAGTACCAGTACTCACTGACTGAAAAGTGGCGCGTGGCAACCTTTGTCGATCAGGGCAACTCGTTCAACACCTTCGAGCTGCCAAGCCTCAAGACCGGGGTGGGCATTGGTGTGCGTTGGGTTTCACCGGTTGGGCCACTGCGCCTGGACCTGGCCAAGGCCCTCGATGACGAGGGCGGTATTCGCCTGCACTTCTCCATGGGGCCTGAGCTGTGACACGTGTGTTCAAATTCGTACTGCTGGGCGTGCTCGGCGGGGTAGTGGCGGTGGGCCTGGCGCTGGGCGTGCTGGTGGGGACCGAAAGCGGCAGCCGCTGGGCACTGGCCAGGGTGCCGGGGTTGCAGGTCGCTGACTTCCAAGGGCGCCTGGCGGGCAGTTGGCAAGCCAGCCAGCTGAGCTGGGTCGAGGGCGGTAACCGGGTCGAGGTGCAGGCCCCGCTGTTGACGTGGTCGCCCGCGTGCCTGCTGCGTGCCACCTTGTGTATCGATCAACTGCAGGCGCAGCGCATCGACATGGCGTTTGCACCCAGCGATGCACCGGCTGAAAGCGGCCCGCTGCAACTCCCAGCCCTGCGTTTGCCGGTCGCCATCGAGCTGGGCGAGGTCAAGGTTGGCCAACTGCGACTCGACGGCAGCGACCTGCTGGGTGATGTGCAACTGGCCGCCCGCTGGACCCAAACGGGGATGCGTATCGACCGCCTGCACCTGCAACGCGATGACCTGCGCCTGGACCTGCAAGGCGACCTGCAACCTGAGGGTGATTGGCCTGTGCAGCTGCAAGGGCAAGTTCAGCTGCCTGCGGTAGAGGGTAAACGCTGGCAACTGGCGTTGACCGCGCACGGCGAGTTGCAGAAAACCCTCACCCTCGAAGGCACCAGCTCGGGTTACCTCGATGCACGGCTGAACGGTGAGCTACAAGCGTTGGCCGAGCACCTGCCGGCAACGCTGCAGATCCATTCCGACGCTTTCAAACCAACCGGGTCGCTGCCGGACACCCTGCAGTTCAATCAGCTTGAGCTCAATGCCAAAGGTGATTTGCTCAAAGGCTATAAATTATCGGGCTCAGCCAGTTTGCCGGCTGAGCAGTCGCCGATTGCCTTGGTCCTGTCTGGGCGGGTGGATAGCAAAGGGGCCAAGGTCGATGCCCTGGACCTCAACGCCAGCGATAACCAGCGGCTGAAGCTGCAGGCCAGTGCCGACTGGCAACAGGGCCTGACTGCCGATGCCCAGCTCGATTGGCTGGACTTCCCATGGTTGCGCCTGTACCCGCTGGAGACGCCGCCTGACGTCACGCTCAAGCAATTCAATGCCCAGGTGCACTACCGCGATGGCAATTATCAAGGCACCTTCAAGGGTGATCTTGACGGCCCGGCGGGGGCGTTTTCCCTGGCCAGCCCGTTCGAAGGTGATTTGAACCAGGTGAAACTGCCGCAGCTGGCGCTCAGCGCTGGGCAAGGCAAGGCCGAAGGCAGCGTCGCGGTGCGCTTCGCCGATACGCTGGCGTGGGATGTCGACCTGCAGCTCTCGGCGCTCGACCCCGCGTATTGGCTTGCCGAACTGCCCGGCGCCCTGGCCGGGCCGCTGCGCAGCAAAGGTGAAATGAAGGGGAATGCACTCAAGCTCGATGCCCAGCTAGACCTTAAAGGCCGCCTGCGCGGGCAGCCGGCAGTGCTCAAGGTTGAAGCCCAAGGCGCAGGAGAAAGCTGGACACTCGGTGCCCTGGCTATCCAGCTCGGTGACAACCGCATCAACGGCAGTGGCAGCCTGCAGCAGCGGCTGGCCGGGCGCGTGGATCTCGACTTGCCGCGTTTGGGGCAGCTATGGCCGAGGTTGCAAGGGCAGGTCAAGGGCCGGCTGGACGTCGCCGGCACCTTGAAGGCACCCCAAGGTGCGCTCACCTTGCAGGGCCAGCAGCTGGCGCAGGCCGAAAACCGTATTCAACGCCTGGACCTGGATGCACGCCTGGACAGCGCCCAACGTGGTGTGATCGACCTCAAGGCCGGCGGCATTCAGCTTGGTGATACGGCACTCGGCACCTTGCAGGCCAATGGCAAAGGCGACATTCGCCAGCAAGCCTTGACCCTGGCGCTTGACGGCCCGCAGCTTAAGTTGAACCTGGGCCTGGACGGCCAGTTGAGCAAAGGCGACTGGCGTGGTCGCCTGGCCAGTGGCCGAATCCAGGCTGGTGGCCAGGATTGGCAGTTGCAGGCACCGGCACGCCTGCAGCGGTTGGCCAGCGGCCAGTTGGATTTTGGCGCCCATTGCTGGCGTTCCGGCCAGGCCAGCCTGTGTGGTGATGACCAGCGCCTGGCACCTGAGCCGCGCTTGCGCTACCACCTTAAACAGTTCCCGCTGGACAGCCTGGCCCAGTGGCTGCCAAAGGACTTTGCCTGGCAGGGCCTGCTGAATGCCGACGTCAACCTGGATATCCCGGCCAGCGGCCCGAAAGGCAACATTGTTGTCGACGCCAGTGGCGGCACCTTGCGCGTGCGCGACAAGGGGCGCTGGATCGATTTCCCTTATCAGGCGCTGCGCCTGGACAGCACGCTGGCACCTCGCCGTATCGACACCCGCTTGAATTTCCGGGGTGAGCGCCTGGGCGAACTGAGCCTGAATGCCCGCCTCGACCCGTTGGGCAAAAACAAGCCATTGTCGGGCGATTTTCGCCTGGCGGGCTTGGACCTCTCGGTCGCCCGGCCGTTCGTGCCTATGGTCGAACGCCTGGCCGGGCAGTTGAATGGCAGCGGAAATTTGTCGGGTACGCTGCTGGCACCGCAGGTCAACGGCAACTTGGTACTGAGCCAGGGCGAGGTCAGTGGTGCCGAACTGCCGGTGAGCCTCCAAGACCTGTCGTTGCAGGCTACGATCGCCGGTGAACAGGTCCAGCTCAACGGTGGTTGGCGCAGTGGCGAGGCGGGGCGCGGCCAACTGTCCGGTAACCTGACCTGGGGCCAGGCCTTGGGCATGGACCTGCGTTTGCAGGGGCAACAATTGCCGGTGACGGTCGAGCCCTATGCAACGCTGGAAGTCGCCCCAGACTTGAACCTGCGCCTGATCGACGACAAGCTGGCGATAACCGGCAAGGTGCAGGTACCAAAAGGCAAGATCACAGTCCGCGAGCTGCCGCCCTCGACGGTGAAGGTATCTGATGACACCGTCATCGTTGGCCATCAGACCGAAGAGGGCAAGCCGCCCATGGCCATGGCCATGGACATCGATGTCGATGTCGGGCGCGAAAAGCTGTCGTTCAAAGGCTTTGGTCTCACGGCCAACCTGTTGGGCCACGTGCATATCGGCGACAACCTCGATACCCGCGGTGAGCTGAGCCTGGCCGATGGTCGTTACCGCGCCTACGGGCAGCGCCTGACCATACGCCGGGCGCGCTTGCTGTTCGCCGGCCCAATCGACCAACCGTATCTAGACATCGAAGCGATTCGCAAAGTCGATGACGTCATTGCCGGCATTCGCTTGAGCGGCAGTGCTGAGCAGCCCACCACGCAGGTGTTCTCCGAACCTGCCATGAGCCAGGAACAGGCGCTGTCGTACCTGGTACTGGGCCGCCCCTTGGGCACGTCGGGTGAGGACAACAACATGCTCGCCGAGGCCGCGCTGGGCTTGGGCTTGGCAGGCAGTGCCGGCATTACCGGCAGCCTGGCATCGAGCCTGGGTATCGATGACTTCCAGCTGGATACCGAAGGCTCAGGCAATACCACCAGTGTGGTCGCCAGCGGCAACCTGACCGAGAAGCTGAGCTTGCGTTACGGGGTGGGGGTGTTCGAGCCTGCCAACACTATCGCGTTGCGCTACAAGTTGAGCCGGATGGTGTACCTGGAGGCTGCCAGCGGCTTGGCAAGCTCGCTGGACATCTTCTATAAACGGGACTTCTGATCGCCGCGGTCAGCGGACCGTGGCAGCTTCGACGAATTCATTGGTATCGGGAGTAGGCGAGGGTGTGGGTTTGGCTATGCGCACCGGTGTGATCAGGCTGGTGTATTCCTCGATCAGCCGGTTAAGCGCTTCAGGCGGCTCACTGGCCTGGAACTGCATGCGGATCTGCACCTCGTCAGGGTCGCGACTGTCGCCCTGACGGCCCTGGCCACCAATGGTCACCTTGAAACTGGCGGCGTTCGTCTCGCTGGTCGCCAGCAGCGCCTGCTGCGCCTCGGTGCCCTTGACGCGGACCGACAGGTCAACCTGCATGCGCTCAAGCGCCAGGCCCTTGGGCGACACCAGTGCGAACAAGGGCACACGCATGATGTGCTGCTCATCCATGGCAATTTCGACCATCTTGGCCTTCATGGGCGCACCCAGTGCGTCGGTGTCGCAGTCGAAGAATTCATCGAACAGATTGATGTACTGCTGCGCTATCAGGCTGTTGGTGGCGCTGGCGGCTTCTTGCAGGCCGCGTGTGATCTCGCGCAGGTCGATGGATGTCATGGGGGCGAGGGGCTTGTCCAAACGTTCGGCTCCTGGGTCCAGGTGGTGCCCCCTGTTGCGAGGGGGCGATCGTTACCGACTTCAGTTAGCAGCAGGTGCCCCAGGCATTGTTTTGTTGCCAGGTGCGTTCTGGGCGGCGGGCGCTGGTTTGTTAGTGTTCGCGAGGCCGTTGAGCGTGTCGGCTTGCGAGATCATGTCCGGGCTATTGAGCTTTGCGGACTTCACGACAGTGGGTTTGGTGGCGGCCTCGGTCAGGAAATCGATCACCCTCATCATTGCTTCAGGCGGGTCTTGGCGTTTCAGGGTTGTGTTGAAGGCATAGCGGGCACGGGTGTCGGTCTTGCGGGTTTGCGTGGACTTGTGGCTGATGCTGCCCTTGACGTTGAGTTTGAACGGCCCCCAACCCAGCGACCCGGTTGCGGTTGCAGCTAAGTTCTTGTCGGTCACGTCCTCCGACATCTGGTTGATGGTCAGTTCGAACTCGACATTACCTTCTTCGATGGCGATGTTCGGGTGGGTGATCGCCGCTACCAGCGGCACTTTCATGGTTTTGCTGACGACACCTTGGTACTCACCCTGTTCATCGACGATGGTTTCGTCATAGTCGAACTGGATGGCGACGGCCTTGCCTTCCTGAACGCACACTTGCATCAGGAAGTCGGCGTAGGACTTGCTCGCGGTAACTTGTGCCTGAACCATGGCTTGCAGAGGGCCTGCGATCATGCGGTCCATCGGCAAGGCATTGATGACGGATCCGATGAGGCTGTTGTCTAGGGACATAGCTGGATTCTCTTTTTAATGGGTGCTGCAAACGTGGCCGTCAGTGGTGACCACAAGGGTTATCGACTAGCGAACATAGGGGGTCCTGTCGGCGGATATTGCCGATCTGCCGCAGGCTCAGGCCGTACTTGTCGGCCAGCAGGCTGCGCGACAAGCCTTCGGCGCTTTCCTGCTGGATCTGCAGGTTGCGCAACTGGCGCATGAAGTGGTCGGCCTTGGGGATTTCCAGGGCCACGCCAGCGAAACGCTTGATCAGCGCATCGAGCGCGTCGGCCGGGAGCACATCGGCGAGCTTGGTGCGCTCGCGGTGCTTGGGGATGTATTTGGGTCTGCCGCCATAGGCGCAGGTGAGCTGGAATGCATTGTCGATACCGATGCAGTCGATCAGCGCTTGCAGTGAATGGGGTAACTGGCTGATGTCTATTCGGGTAAGGTCTGGTAACTCCATGCGACGCTCCATCGTTCGGTGTAGATGTGGTAAGCGATCACCTGCGGCGTTGTGTCGAAGGCGTGACCGAATTCTCAGGTAGAGCCAAGGTACGTCGCTAGGCGCCATATAGGCTGGGGTTTGTAGCCTCGTTGAACAGTGTTTGCAGGCAGTGATTTCCGTTCTTGTAGGACTTGCCTTCAACTATTTGCTGCAGCCGTTGAATTCCCGTTAGGACACGCCGTGGCGTACCTGCTGGGGCCAGTGACCCTCAGTCACACGGATAGCTGCTCAGCAGGCTTGCGCTTCTCAGGTATGCCTTGGGGGTCGTGCTCATGCCTTGGGGCAGGGCGCGCCAGTCGACCAGCAGGCACAGCGCGCTGAACGCGTGCTCGGCGCGTTTTCCTACAATGCGATCGGGAAAATCTCGGCGATAAAGTGCCCGAGTCTGCTGCACGGCGTGCACCTGGTCGGCCTGTGCCAGCGTTTGTCGGGCCAATTCCGGTAGCAGGGTTGCCGGCACGGCGAAGTGCACCTGGGTGGCATGAGCCTGCAAGTAACCCGCTTCGCGAACGCTGTACCAGAGCTGCTGCCATTGACTGGACCCGGCGTTGGCCGCCAGTTCACTGCCTAGCTTGAGCAACTGTTCGGTGGGCGTCTGGCGCGTGTCCAGCGCGTAAAGAGGGAGGGGCGTCACAACAAGGGATGCGAGCAGCAGGGATTTATACATGGTGCCTCCGGCACGGGCGATGAGGGCCCATGCTTTCAGGCGAATGGCACCACGCTAAGCAGGAAATGCAGCGCCGGTGCGGGCGGGCGTTGTATCATTGCCGCGGCTCGCTGCGAGCCTTTTGCCCCTGATGTTGCAAGGAACTTTCAATGACACACGTGCAGCGCCTCAAATATTCACTTCTGATCATCCTGGTGGTACTGGGCCTCATGGTTGGCCTGTCCCACCTGCAAAAGCAGGGCACGATCAGTGAGCAGACCTTCCAGATGCTGGCGATCGCCATTGCAGTGGTCGTGGTGGTCATCAACGGCATTCTGCGGCGCAAGGTCAAGCCCTGACCTGTGCGGGCCGGCCAGGCGTGGCCGGCCGTACGCTCAGCGTGGGGACGCTTGATCCAGCACGGCGCGGGCCTGGGGGTTGAGGCTGTAGCATTTGTCGCTGCCCAGGTTGATGACGCCTTCGGCGCACAGCCGCTTGAGCACTTCACGCACACTTAGGAACGACAGCGGAATGTCCAGTTGTTCCAATTGCGCGTGCACGCCACGCACGCCAATGCTGCGACCATTACGGTCGGCTGCATGCAACGCATCGATCACCTTCAAGCGGATCAGGCTTGTGCGCAGGCCAAAGGTGCGTAAGAGTTCGCGAATCTGTTCGTTACCGACACGTTCTTCGGCAAAAACGTCCTGTCCTTTGGGCGCTTTGCCGGGTACGCGTGCAGCCTGCATTGAGGGTTGCGGGTTGTACATGTGAATGCTCCTTTTCGTGGACTAACCCGAAATGTGGTTGCCTCACTTACTAGGACGAATGAGAACGGAAAATCTGCAGCCCGCTCGAAAAAAAATATGCCTGTTCCTGTTCAAGACGTTCTATCGCCTTGTAATACGTAAAATTTTCATTAAGCCATTCGTCTGATCGGGATGACCCCTGGATCCGAGGTGTGCCCGTGTTCTCAATTTCTCGTCCCATGACCAGCGCAGGGCTGGCGGCTGCGTTGGTAGCCTTAAGCACTGCCGCGCTGGCGCAGCCCGCCAGCACGGATGCCAGTGCGCAGATTCGGCGTACCAGCTACGGAGTGCCGCACATCGTGGCTAAGGATGAGCGCGGCCTTGGGTATGGCATTGGCTATGCCTACGCGCAGGACAATCTCTGCCTGTTGGCTAACGAAGTGTTGACGGTTAGCGGCGAGCGATCGCGGCACTTCGGTGCCAAGGCCAAGACCGTCGAGCAACGGGACAACCTTGCCAGCGACCTGTTCTTCACCTGGCTCAATACGCCGAGCGCTGTGGGGGCATTTCTGCAGGCACAACCGGCACCGGTGCGTGATCTGCTCGATGGCTATGCACGCGGCTTCAACCGTGCCCTCGCCGAGCGCCGCAGCCAAGGCCTGCCGGCAGAGTGCGGGAAGGGTGACTGGGTGCGGCCGATCACCCGCGAAGACTTGATCAAGTTGACCCGTCGCCTGTTGGCTGAGGGGGGCGTAGGACAATTCGCCGAAGCGTTGGCAGGGGCACAGCCTCCCGCACTGACCAGCCAGCGCGAGGCCACAGGCTTTGCCACGGCGTTGGCCCGGCAGGAGCGTTTTGCCTCAGAGCGCGGCAGCAACGCGGTAGCCGTCGGTTCGCAGCGCTCGGCCAATGGCCGCGGCCTGCTGCTGGCCAACCCGCACTTTCCCTGGATGGGCGGCATGCGCTTCTACCAGATGCAACTGACCATACCGGGCCAGTTGAATGTGATGGGGGCGGCACTACCGGGCTTGCCTGTGGTGAACATCGGCTTCAACCGGCATCTGGCCTGGACACATACGGTCGACACGTCAAACCATTTCACCCTTTACCGCCTTCAGCTCGACCCGAAGGACCCGACCCGCTACTTGCTCGATGGCAAGTCACTGCCGTTGATGCGGCAGGCCGTCAGCGTCACGGTCAAGGCCGAGGATGGCACCTTGAGCCAGGTAGAACGCCAGGTCTACAGCTCGGAATTCGGGCCAGTGGTGCAATGGCCTGGGCGCCTGGATTGGGACGTGCACGCGGCCTACAGCCTGCGCGACGCCAACCTGGGCAATACGCGGGTGCTGCAGCAGTGGTACCGCATCAACCGCGCCGACAGCCTGGACGCGTTGAAGGGCTCGGTGCAGCAGTTGCAGGGCATTCCCTGGGTTAACACGCTTGCTGTCGATGTGGGGGGCGGGGCGCTGTACCTGAACCAGTCGGTGGTGCCGTACGTCGACCAGCAACTGCTGAGTGAGTGCGGCAACCCCAAGGCGCAAGGGCGCATGGTAGTGCTCGATGGCTCGCGCAGTGCCTGCCAGTGGAAGGTCGACGCGCAGGCCGCGCAGCCTGGCATCTTCCCGGCACGATTGCTGCCGAGCCTAGAGCGCAAGGACTTCGTGCAGAACTCCAACGACCCTGCCTGGATGGCCAACCCGGCTCAGCCGTTGACCGGGTTTTCGCCGCTGGTCAGCCGCGATGACCAGCCGCTCGGCATGCGTGGGCGTTTTGCCCTGCAGCGCCTGCAAGGCACGGCCAAGCTGGGCGTAGACGACCTGCAGCGCATGGTGATGGACGATGAGGTCTACCTCGCGAGCCTGCTGCTGCCGGACCTGCTGGCGTGGTGCAAGGGTGCCGAGGCAGATGTGCAGCCTGTCTGTGCCAGCCTGGTCGCCTGGAATGGCAAGGCAGACCTGGACAGCGGCGTTGGCCTGGTGCATTTCGAAAACATGCTCGAGGCCCTGGCGGCTCACCCTGAAAGCTGGCGGGTAGCGTTCAACCCGGCCGACCCGCAGCATACGCCGCGTGGCCTCGCGGTCGAGCAGGCGGCAGTGCGCAAGCTGCTACACCAGGCGGCGCTGGCGTCCCAGCAGCAAGTGGCCAAAAGCGGGGTAGGGGGCGATAGCCGTTGGGGGCAGGTGCAGCAGGCTATCGATGGTACGCCGGTGCCTGGCGGGCCGCAGGGGCTTGGGGTGTATAACGCGATCCACAGTGTGCCGCATGGGCCGGGCAAGCGCCTGGTGGTCAGTGGTACCAGCTACCTGCAACTGGTCAGCTTTACCGAACAAGGGCCGCAGGCGCGCGGGCTGCTGGCGTTTTCCCAGTCGAGCGAGGCGGGCTCTGCACATGCGCATGACCAGACCAAGGCGTTCTCGGCCAAGCTGTTGGCAATGATCCCGTTTACCGAGGCGCAGATAAAGGCAGATCCTGAGTATCGCGAGACAGTGATCAGCGAAGGGGATAGATAAGTGAATCTGGGGCTGCTTTGCAGCCCATCGCAGGCAAGCCAGCTCCTACAGGTATGTGCGAATCCTTGGGAATACGCTGTACCTGTAGGAGCTGGCTTGCCTGCGATGGGCTGCGAAGCGGCCCCAGATTTCCGGGTATTAGGTAAACTCGAACGGCGTTAACTGAAAGCCCTGCTCATCGACCTGCAGGGTCCAACCTCGGCGGTCCCAGTCCCCCAGCACAATGCGCCGTGCCGGTTGCCCGTCCACCACCAGCTTGTGGATCGCCGGCCGGTGGGTATGGCCGTGAACCAGGGTCCTGACACCGTGCGCCGCCATCACCTTGGGTACTTCCGCTGGCGTGACGTCGACGATTTCCGTGGCCTTCATGCGCGTTTGCGTTCGGCTTTCACTGCGTAGCTTGCGCGCCAGCTTGTGCCGCGTGGACAGCGGCAGGTGCCGCAGAATCCAAAGGCTCAACGGATTGCGCAGGTAACGACGCAGCTTCATGTAGGCCACGTCCCGCGTGCACAGCGTGTCACCATGCATCAGCAGCACCTGCTCACCGCCCAGTTCGACAACGCTTGGGTCGGCCAGCAAGGTGCAGCCCGCGGCATCGCAAAAGGCCTGACCCATCAGGAAATCACGGTTGCCGTGCATCAGGAAGACCGCCGTACCGCTGTCGCTCAACTGGCGCATGGCCTGGCAGATCGACTGCTGGAACGGCGTCATGGCATCGTCGCCGATCCACGCTTCGAAGAAGTCGCCCAGGATGTAGAGCGCTTTGGCATGCCGCGCACGGCCATCGAGCAGATCAAGAAACGCCCGGGTGATATCCGGGCGTTCTTCTTGCAGGTGCAGATCGGAGATCAGCAGTATCACCCAATGATCTCGGCTTTCTCGATGATCACGTCTTCTTTCGGTACGTCCTGGTGGCCCGCTTTCGAACCGGTGGCCACTTTTTCGATGGCGTCGACGATTTCACGACCTTCGATCACTTCGCCGAATACCGCGTAGCCCCAACCCTGCACGTTTTTGCCGCTGTGGTTGAGGAAGTCGTTGTCGGAAGCGTTGATGAAGAACTGCGCCGAGGCAGAGTGCGGCTCCATGGTGCGGGCCATGGCGATGCTGTACTTCTTGTTCTTCAGGCCATTGTCGGCTTCGTTCTGGATGCTGGCACGCTTGTCACGCTTTTCGTTCATACCTGGCTCGAAACCGCCGCCCTGGATCATGAAGCCCTTGATCACACGGTGGAACACGGTGTTCGAGTAGTGACCGGCTTCAACGTAAGCCAGGAAGTTGGCAACGGTCAGCGGGGCTTTTTCGGCGTCCAGTTGCAGGACGATGTCGCCGTGGTTGGTGCTCAGTTTGACTTTGGACATGCTGAAATTCGCTCTTTCAAGGCATTAAGGAATTAGGGTGCGCAGTGCGCGGGTTATCACCTGACGCAGTATCAGACGATCGCGACACAATGGCGCGCACAGGCCATTTTGCCAGCCTGCGGCAAAAAGCCGTGATAAATCACGCCAGTTTGTCCAGCCCGGCTGTCAGCAGCTTGACTGCTTCGGCTATGATAGGCCCTTTGATTCAATCGGCCTACCCAGGCCGGACACGTGCATTCAAGGATCCTATGAGCAAGCCCACTGCCGACAACGCGCCCAACGCCGCTGCCAAAGGCGCCCCCGCTGTCCCTGCGAACTTCCTGCGGCCGATCATCCAGGCCGACCTGGACTCGGGCAAGCACAGCAGCATCGTCACCCGTTTCCCGCCGGAGCCCAACGGTTACCTGCACATTGGTCACGCCAAGTCGATCTGCGTGAACTTTGGCCTGGCCAAGGAATTCGGTGGCGTCTGCCACCTGCGTTTCGACGATACCAACCCGGCCAAGGAAGACCAGGAATACATCGACGCCATCCAGAGCGACGTCAAGTGGCTGGGCTTCGACTGGGCCGGCGACGTGCGCTATGCCTCCAACTACTTCGACCAGTTGCACGACTGGGCGGTCGAGCTGATCAAGCGTGGCAAGGCCTATGTCTGCGACCTGACCCCTGATCAGGCCAAGGAATACCGCGGCAACCTCAAGGAGCCTGGCAAGAACAGCCCGTTCCGCGAGCGCAGCGTCGAAGAGAACCTCGACCTGTTCGCACGCATGAAAGCCGGCGAGTTCAAGGACGGCGAGCGCGTACTGCGGGCCAAGATCGACATGGCGTCGCCGAACATGAACCTGCGCGACCCGATTCTTTACCGCATCCGTCATGCCCACCACCACCAGACCGGTGACAAGTGGTGCATCTACCCGAACTACGACTTCACCCACGGCCAGTCGGACGCCATCGAGGGCATTACCCACTCGATCTGCACCCTGGAGTTCGAAGGCCACCGTCCGCTGTACGACTGGTTCCTCGACAACCTGCCGGTGCCGGCGCACCCACGTCAGTACGAGTTCAGCCGCCTGAACCTGAACTACACCATCACCTCCAAGCGCAAGCTCAAGCAGTTGGTCGACGAGAAACACGTCGATGCCTGGGATGACCCGCGCATGTCGACCCTGTCCGGCTTCCGCCGCCGCGGTTACACGCCGGCGTCGATCCGCAATTTCTGCGAGATGATCGGTACCAACCGTTCCGACGGCGTGGTCGACATGTCGATGCTCGAATTCAGCATCCGTGACGACCTCGACCGCACCGCGCCACGTGCCATGTGCGTACTGCGCCCGCTGAAGGTGGTCATCACCAACTACCCGGAAGGCCAGGTCGAGCAGCTCGAACTGCCGCGCCACCCGAAGGAAGACATGGGCGTACGTGTACTGCCGTTCGCCCGCGAGCTGTACATCGACCGCGACGACTTCATGGAAGAACCGCCAAAGGGCTACAAGCGCCTGGAACCGGCCGGTGAAGTGCGCCTGCGTGGCAGCTACGTGATCCGCGCTGATGAAGCCATCAAGGATGCCGACGGCAACATCGTTGAACTGCGTTGCTCGTACGACCCGGACACCCTGGGCAAAAACCCGGAAGGCCGCAAGGTCAAGGGCGTGATCCACTGGGTGCCGGCCGCAGGCAGTGTCGAGTGCGAAGTGCGCCTGTACGACCGCCTGTTCCGCTCGCCAAACCCGGAAAAGACCGAGGACGGCGGCAGCTTCCTGGACAACATCAACCCGGATTCGCTGCAAGTGCTGACCGGCTGCCGCGCCGAACCGTCGCTGGGCCAGGCACAGCCTGAAGACCGCTTCCAGTTCGAGCGCGAAGGCTACTTCTGCGCCGACCTCAAGGACAGCCAGCCGGGTCGCCCGGTGTTCAACCGCACTGTCACCCTGCGTGACTCCTGGGGCAGCTAAGGAACCGTCGTGCTTAACATCTACAACACGCTGAGCAAAACCAAGGAAGCCTTCAAGCCGCTGGATGGCAACAAGGTGCGCATGTACGTCTGCGGCATGACCGTGTACGACTACTGCCACCTTGGCCACGGCCGCAGCATGGTGGCCTTTGACCTGGTCACCCGTTGGCTGCGCAAGAGCGGCTACGAGCTGACCTATGTGCGCAACATCACCGACATCGACGACAAGATCATCAACCGGGCCAACGAGAACGGCGAGACCTTCGACGCGCTGACCGCCCGCATGATCGACGCGATGCACGAAGATGAGCGCCGCCTCAACATCCTGCCGCCGGACCAGGAGCCACGTGCCACCGATCACATCGCGGGCATGCACGCCATGATCCAGACGCTGATCGACAAGGGCTACGCCTACGCGCCGGGTAACGGCGACGTGTACTACCGGGTAGGCAAGTTCGTCGGGTACGGCAAACTGTCGCGCAAGAAGATCGAAGACCTGCGCATCGGTGCCCGCATCGAGGTCGACGAGGCCAAGCAGGACCCGCTGGACTTCGTGCTGTGGAAGGGCGTCAAGCCGGGCGAGCCGAGCTGGGAATCGCCGTGGGGCCCGGGCCGTCCGGGCTGGCACATCGAGTGCTCGGTGATGTCCACCTGCTGCCTGGGCGAGAGCTTCGACATCCACGGGGGTGGCAGCGACCTGGAGTTCCCGCACCACGAGAATGAGATCGCCCAGAGCGAAGCGGCCACCGGCAAGCAGTACGCCAATGCCTGGATGCACTGCGGCATGATCCGTATCAACGGCGAGAAGATGTCCAAGTCGTTGAACAACTTCTTCACCATCCGTGACGTGCTCGAGAAGTATCACCCGGAGGTAGTGCGCTACCTGCTGGTGGCCAGCCACTACCGCAGTGCCATCAACTACTCCGAAGACAGCCTGCGCGATGCAAAAGGTGCGTTGGAGCGCTTCTACCATGCCCTGCGCGGCTTGCCACGGGTGGCGGCCAAGGGTGGCGAGGCGTTTGTCGAGCGCTTCAGCATGGCGATGAACGACGACTTCGGCACACCCGAAGCCTGCGCCGTGCTGTTTGACCTGGTGCGCGAGATCAATCGCCTGCGCGACAGCGATCTCGACGCGGCAGCGGGCCTTGCTGGCCGCCTGCGTGAGCTGGGTGATGTGCTGGGTGTGCTGCAGCTGGAGGCTGATGACTTCCTGCGTGCAGGCGCAGAAGGCAAGGTCGATGCGGCTGAAGTGGAAGCGTTGATCCAGGCGCGCCTGCAGGCGCGTGCAGACAAGAACTGGGCGGAATCCGACCGTGTCCGTGACCAGCTGACCGCCATGGGCGTGGTGCTGGAAGACGGCAAGGGCGGGACTACCTGGCGCTTGGCCGACTGATCAATGGCGCGAGGGGCTGCCACGCAGCCCTTTCGCGACACGCTACGAAACAGCAGGCAGCGGTTTTTTCCCCAACACCGCTGGCCCTTTCTTCATGCCGACCGCCAGCGCCGACAAGATCAGGGCAATACACAGCCACTCCCCGCCGCTAGGCACCTCATCCACAATCAAGGCTGAGCTGACGATGCCGAATACCGGAATCAGCAGCGACAGCGGCGCTACCGTGGACACCGGGTATTCGCGCAACAGGTAATTCCATCCCCAATAGCAGAAGTGCGTCGCGGCATACACCTGGAATATCAGGGAAAAGGCCACGACGGCATTCGTCTGCGCTGCCAGTGCCACGAACGGGGTTGCGCCATGCAGCCACCACGTGAGCGACAGCAAGGGTATTGGCGCAAATAGACTGGCCCATACCACGAAGGCAAACATCTCCTTCACCTTTGACAGCTTGATGATGACGTTGCCGATGCTCCAGGCCAGCGCGCTGATCAAGACCAGCAGCAACCCTGTTGTCGTGGTTTTGCCCGGGCTTGTTGCGAGGATGCCAAGCAAGCCGGTCGCCGCCAGCACGATACCGACCAGTTGCGGGCCGGACAGGGGCTCGCGAAACAGCAAGCAGCCCCACGCCAGGGTAAAGAATGCACTGAACTGAATCAGCAGCGAAGCGCTGCCCGGTGGCACGCCCATGGCGATGCCGAGATTGATCAGTGCCCACATGGCTACGCCGAAGATCAGGCCATAGGCACCTAACCAGCGGACGGCAACCTTCGGGCGCTTGATGAAAAACACCCACGGCAATGCGCACAGCGCGAAGCGTAAGCCAGTGAGCAGCAGTGGGTCGACGTGGGCCAAGCCCAGTTTTGTGATCGGGAAGTTGAGGCCCCATAGGGCTGTGACCAGGACGGCAAGGATCAGGTGTTTTCTGTGCATGGTTTGGCAATCTTCTGAGGTCGCGGCAGTGCGCCTTGACGCTTCAGTCACTATGCCGCCGCGACGGTTTGGCCCGCTTTCAATTCAAGGTCGAATCCAATTAAAATCAGGCCATGACCTACGTTGAAGATATGCTGTACGACGACACGCCGTGTGATGTGGTGGTGACGAGAAAGGCCTTTGCAGATGGCGAACTGTTCCCAATGCACTGCCACGGCCGGGGGCAGTTTGCCTTTGCCGCTTGCGGCGTGATCACGGTTGCAACCGAATCAGGTAATTGGGCCGTGCCGCCCTTACGGGCCATCTGGGTACCTGCGCAAGTGGCCCATGCCATGCAGATGCGCGGCCCGGTGACCATGCTCAATGCCTATATTTGCCCACAGGCCGCCGAGCGGGTTGGGTTGCCTGGGCATTGCCAGGTCTTTGCGGTTTCCCCTTTGGTGCAGCAGCTGCTTGAAAAGGCGATCGACGTGCCTGCGCAGTACCCCTTGCAGGGGCGTGATGCCTGCTTGATGGGCTTGCTGCTGCATGAGATTGCCGACATGCCGGCGCTGTCGCTGAATGCGCCGATCCCCGAGGAGCCGCGCCTTGCGCGGGCATGCAGAGCGTTTCTGGCGGCGCCTTCGCTGCAAACAGGCATCGATGGCATGGCGGACTGGGCCTGCATGAGCCGGCGCACGTTCACACGCCAGTTTCGTTTGTACACCGGGGTCAGCTTTATCGAATGGCGCCAGCAGGCCTGCTTGCTGGACGCCGTGGTTCGGCTTGGCAAAGGAGAGCCGGTCACCGGCGTCGCGCTGGCGCTTGGCTATAGCAGCCCGAGCGCCTTTGCGACCGTGTTCAAGCGCTTGCTGGGCGAGGTGCCCAGCCGCTACTTCGATGCCCCCGTCAATGGGCAATGCAGTGCCAGCCTGGCGCCGCCCAGTTCGCTGGCGCCTACCTCCAGCCCAAACCCATGAAGGTCGACGATGGCGGCAACGATCGACAGGCCCAGCCCGAAGCCTGGGTGCCGGTGACCTTCCTCGCTGCGATAGAACCGCTTCAGTACCGCCGTACGTTCCTCTTCAGGAATCCCCGGGCCGCTGTCCTCAATGGCGATGTGCAGGCCTTGGTCGTCCTGCGTCGCTAATACGCGCACGCGGCCACCTTCCGGGGTGAACTTGATAGCGTTGCCCACCAGGTTGGCCAGTGCCTCGAACAACAGTTCGCGGTCACCGTGCAGCGCTGGTAGTTGCGCGGGCTGCTCAAGCTCCAGGCGAATACCGCCATCCTCGGCCAGTGGCAGGTAGAAGTCGTGCAGCTCTACCAACAGACCCTGCGGGTCGAGTTGTACAAAACCCGCTCGCCGCTGACGGTCCTCCAGTTCACTGATGCGCAACAAGCCGCGAAAGCGCGCCATCAAGGTATCGGTTTCGCCAATTGCCTGGTCCAGCGCCTCGGCCTGCGCCGAGTCAGTGGCACTCTGCTGGCGGATTCGGTACAGCTGCGCGCGCAGGCGGGTCAGCGGCGTGCGCAGGTCGTGGGCAATGTTGTCGCACACCCCCTTGACCTCGTGCATCAACCGCTCGATGCGGTCGAGCATGGCATTGACGATGGCGGCAAGCATGTCCAGCTCATCGCGACGGGCTGACAGCGGTAGCCGGTGGGTGAGGTCGCCGGCGACAATCAGCTCGGCCTGGGCCTGAATCGCGCGGATGCGCTTGAGCGGCCTGCGCCGCAGCAGGTACCAGCCGGCAAACCCGGGGATCAAGGTCAGGGAAATACCCCAGAGCAGGGCATGCAAGATGATCCGCGTGACCACGAACAACGAGCCATTGTCCCGTACCAGCACCAGCCAACGGCCATCCTGCACTTTGATGGCCACGGCGTCGCAGCTGTCGCGTGGCATGTGCGGGTCATCGGCGTCCAGGCAGCGTTTGAGCTCATGCACCTTGCCGTCCAAGCCTAGCTCTGAAGGCAGCGTGCGCAGGCGGCCGCCAAGCGGGTTGAGTTGGGCATCGAACAGGCCGTAGGCGTCGAAGCTGCGCTCTTCGAAGGCCTGGCTGGCAATCAAGGCGTCGTCCAGTTGCTTGCCGCTCATGTGTGCGAACAGGTGCTGGCGCTGCAGCATGGAATGGCGGGTCAGTTTGTTCAGGTAGCTGGAGACCTCGAAGTACAGCACCCCCATCAGGATGCTGCTCCAGGCCACGAACAGAAAGCTGTACAGCGCCAGCAAGCGGCTGGTTGACGAGCTCCAGCCCTTAGACGGGTTCAGCAATGGCATAGCCGGAGCCCCGTACCGTACGGATCAGCGGCGATTGGCCGGGCGAGTCGATCTTCTTGCGCAAGCGGCCGATGTGGACGTCGATGAGGTTGGTGCCCGGGTCGAAGTGATAGCCCCAGACTTCCTCGAAGATCATCATCCGCGTGATCACCTGGCCGCTGTGGCGCATCAGGTATTCGAGCAGTTTGTACTCGGTCGGCAGCAGGTTGAGGGTGTGCTCGCCGCGGCGTGCTTCGTGGCTGATCAGGTCCAGCTGCAGGTCGGCGACTTGCAGGCGGGTCTGGGTCATCGGCACGCTGTTGCGGCGCAGCAGCACCTCGACACGGGCGGCCATCTCGTCCGAGGCGAACGGCTTGGTCAGGTAGTCATCCCCCCCGGCACGCAGGCCACGCACGCGTTCGTCAACGTCGGACAGGGCGCTGATCATCAGGATCGGTGTGGCGATTTTCAGGTTGCGCAAGGTCGTGACGATGGTCAGGCCATCGACTTCGGGCAGCATACGGTCCAGGGTAATCAGGTCGTAGCCACCGGCAATCGCCTTGGCCAGGCCTTCCCGGCCATTGTCGGCCCAATCCACGTCCAGGCCGTGGCTGGAGAGTTCGGCGACGATTTCCTGGCCGGTGACGGCGTCGTCTTCGATGGTCAGTACGCGTGGCATGCTGGTTCCTGGGCGGCGAATAGAGGCTTGATTGTGCCAAAGAATAGACAAACGGCGATTTAAGAAAAATTCATCTGGCGGATCGGGCCCGACCCTGCAGCCAAAAAAAGGGGCATGCCATCATCTGGCATGCCCCTTTGTCAGGCTAGCATGGCGCCTCAGGCGACCTTGACGATCCAGCCTGCTGGTGCTTCGACGTCACCGCTCTGGATGCCGGTCAGCTCGTTGTAGAGCTTTTGGGTCACCGGGCCGACTTTTTCCAGGTCATGGAAGACGTGCAGCTTGCCGTTGTACTCGATGCCACCGATCGGGGTGATTACCGCAGCGGTACCGCAAGCGCCTGCTTCGATGAAGCGGTCGAGGTTGTTGATCTCGACATCGCCTTCGATCACTTTCAGGCCCAGGCGCGAGGACGCCAGTTCCATCAGCGACAGGCGGGTGATGCCTGGCAGCACGGAGGCCGATTTCGGAGTCACGAACTCGTTGTTGGCGGTGATGCCGAAGAAGTTGGCCGAACCGACCTCCTCGATCTTGGTGTGGGTCAGCGGATCGAGGTAGATGGCGTCGGCGAAGTTGGCTTTCTTGGCTTCAGCGCCCGGCTGCAGGCTGGCGGCATAGTTGCCACCGACCTTGGCCGCGCCGGTGCCTTGCGGGGCGGCACGGTCGAAGCTGGAGATCTGGAAGTTGTGCGGCTTCATGCCGCCTTTGAAGTACGAGCCAACCGGGATGGCGAAGACCGAGAAGATGAACTCGGGGGCGGTGCGCACGCCGATGTTGTCACCGGTGCCGATCACGAACGGGCGCAGGTACAGGGCGCCTTTGCCATGGGGCGGCACGAAACGCTCGTTGGCCTTGACCACTTGCTTGCACGCCTCGATGAACACATCGGTCGGCACGTGTGGCATCAGCAGGCGGGCGCAGCTGCGCTGCATGCGTGCGGCGTTCTGGTCCGGGCGGAACAGGTTGATCGAGCCGTCCTTGCAACGGTAGGCCTTCAGGCCCTCGAAGCACTGTTGGCCGTAGTGCAGTGCAGTGGAGCCTTCACTGATGTGCAGTACGTTGTCTTCGGTCAGGGTGCCCTTGTCCCACTCGCCATTGCGCCATACGGACAGGTAGCGTTTATCGGTCTTGATGTAGTCGAAACCCAGCTTGTCCCAGTTAATGCTCTCGTTACTCATGACACCCTCGATTGTCTTGCAGATGCCCGATCGCTCGGGCTGCTGTTATATGCGCACCACGCCACGATAATACATCCGTCGCGGATCGGGAACGGCCAGTCACGAAACAGCGTGCGATTGGGTGGGGAGAGGGAGGTGTAGGCCTTGGGTGTGCGTCTGGGCTATCAGGTGTATGCCTTGGGTTTTTCAGCGCCTATGAGATCGAGCGCCGCGCGGGCGGCGCTCGATCTCATAGGCGGCGAAGATCTACCGTCGTTCATATGAAGGCCCACCCCCCTCAACGCCCCCGCAACCGCTTGCCCCAATCCCCGCCGTGGCTACGGCTACAAGCCTCTTCACTGTCAAAGCGCACATGCCAGGCCGGGTGATCCAGCCGTATCCCCACTTCATCAAGCGCCTGACAGGTCAACGCTAGCATCCGCGCTTTGGCCACCCCAGCCAGCGCTGCAGCTTTGTCTGCCTCGCGCTCAAATACCCAGGTAATGCGCAGGCTGGCAGGAAAACTGTCGGGGTCAAGGTGATGGGTGAGCCAGGTGAACCCGACAATCTCTGCCTTGGCCGTTTCGCAGGCCTCCGTCAGGCAAACCACCAGCTCACGCTCCACACGGGCCATTTCGCGCTTGCCCATGGCCTTCATTGCGCGGCCTCATCATCGATCTGCTGGCAGAAGCGCAGGCGGTTGCCAAACGGGTCATGGACCTGCATCTGCAGGCCCCAGTCCAGGCGCTCGGCTTCGGGGCGGGCGTAGCCGTAGCGTTTGTCCTGCAGTTCGCGCTCAAGGGCGCGTAGGTCGTCGAGGCGTGCGAACACGGTCGAGCCCGGGGTGGCATCGCCGTGGTGTTCGCTTAGGTGCAGGATCAGCCCATCGCGGTGGATTTGCGCGTACAGGGGCAGGTCCGGGCTGAAGCGGTGTTCCCAGTCCAGGCTGAAGCCGAGGAAGTCGAGGTAGAACTCTTTGGCTTTTTCGACCGAGAAAATACGCAGTACCGGGATGGCGGGGGCGAGCGGCATAGGGCGTCCTTGGCCGTTGATAAAGGTGCAACTGTAGCGTAGATGCGCCGTTGCTTGTGCGTCTGTCGCGCAATGGCCGACGGCAATGGTTGACCACCTGCCAGCCACTGCGTAGCCTTGCCACTTCGAGGTTCTTCGGCCAGGCCGAAGCTAAGACGGGAACGCGGTACAAGCCGCGGCTGCCCCCGCAACTGTAAGCACCGACAACGGGCCGACACAGCCACTGCGCAAGCGCGCGGGAAGGCGTCGCGCCCTCCAGCCCTGCTATTCAAAGCACGGCAGGTACGGTGCAAGCCAGGAGACCTGCCTCGAGGCGATTTCGACTTTCAACCGGGCGGGGTGATCCGGTGGCGAACAAGCCCGGCCGACCTGGCCCGTGGCTTTCGTCCTGCATGCCCGCGCCATCTTGCCAAGGGCATCGCGACATGAAAACACTGGCCAAACTCCCCGTCACCATCGTTACCGGCTTCCTCGGTTCGGGCAAGACCACCTTGCTTCGCCACATGCTCGACAACGCCCAGGGCCGCCGTATCGCGGTGATCGTCAATGAATTTGGCGAACTGGGCATTGATGGCGAGATCCTCAAACAGTGCAGCATCGGTTGCACCGAAGAAGAGGCCAGCGGCCGTGTGTACGAGCTGGCCAATGGCTGCCTGTGCTGCACCGTGCAGGAAGAGTTCTTCCCGGTCATGCGCGAGTTGGTCGCACGCCGTGGTGACCTTGACCACATCCTCATTGAAACCAGTGGCCTGGCGCTGCCAAAGCCGTTGGTACAGGCCTTCCAGTGGCCAGAAATCCGTAACGCCTGCACCGTCGATGCGGTCATTACCGTGGTCGACAGCCCGGCTGTGGCGGCCGGCACCTTTGCCGCCTACCCAGACCAGGTGGACGCACAGCGCAAGCTCGACCCGAACCTGGACCACGAGTCGCCGCTGCACGAACTGTTCGCCGACCAATTGGCCAGTGCCGACCTGGTGGTGCTGAACAAGGCCGACCTGATCGACGCCGAAGGCCTGGCCAAGGTCCGCGCCGAGGTGGCCGAAGAGCTGCCGCCCGCGGTCAAGGTGATCGAGGCCAGCAGTGGCCGTCTGCCACTGGACGTACTGCTGGGCGTAGGCGCCGAGTCTGAGGTGCACATCGATGGCCGCCGTACCCACCACGATTCGCACCACGATGGCGATGATCACGACGACCATGACCACGACGCCTTCGATTCGATCTCCATTGACCTGCCAGAAGCCGACGAAAGCCTGTTGCTCGATGCCCTGACCCAATTGGTGGTCGAGTTCGGCATCCTGCGCGCCAAAGGTTTCGCCGCCATTCCGGGCAAGCCGATGCGCCTGCTGGTGCAAGGCGTGGGTACCCGCTTCGACAAGCACTTCGATCGCGCCTGGCGCGCTGACGAGCCGCGTATCACGCGCCTGGTGCTGATCGGTCAGGACCTGGATGCCGTGCAGCTCGAAGCGCGTCTGCGCCAGGCCTTGGGCGCCTGACCCATGCACCTGCTGCGGACCCAGCCCGGCGGCTTCGTGCCGGATGACAGCATTGCCGACCTCGGCCAGACACCCGCCGAACTGGTGATCCTCTGCAGCGGCGATTCACACCTGGCATTGCTTGCCGATACCGCCGAGCAATTGCCTGAGGATTACCCCAGCTTGCGCTTGGCCAACCCGATGCAGGTGCAGAACCACGCCTCGGTCGACTTGTATGTCGACGAGGTGCTGCGCCATGCCAAGGTCATTCTGGTGTCGTTGCACGGTGGCGTTGGCTATTGGCGCTATGGCGTCGAGCAACTGGTCGCCCTGGCGGCCCGCGGCGTGCAGCTGGTCCTGGTGCCGGGCGATGATCGGCCGGACCCTGAGCTGACCGGCCTAGGCACCGTGACCGGCGATCAGGCCGAACGCCTCTGGCACTACCTGCGCCAGGGCGGCAAGGCCAACGCCCTCAACCTGTTCAACTGCCTGGCCAACCAATGGCTGGGCCGTGACTATGCGTGGGACGAGCCGCAGCCATTACCACGCACCTCGGTGTATCATCCGGCCAAAGGCAGTGCGCTGCTTGAGGACTGGTACGCGCAGTGGCACCCGGAGCATCCGGTGGCACCGTTGCTGTTCTACCGCTCACACCTGCAAGCGGCCAACACCGCGTTCATCGACGTCTTTTGCGAGCGTTTGCTGGCGGCGGGGCTCAACCCCTTGCCGATTGCCGTGGCCAGCCTCAAGGAAAGCGCCTGCTTCGAACAGGTCGAAGCCTGGCTGGACGAAGTCGGCGCCGAGGTCTTGATCAACACCACGGGGTTTGCCTTGTCCAGCCCCGAACGCCCCAACCTGCGCCCGTTCCGCCGCGACATCCCGGTGTTGCAGGCCATTTGCGCGCAGGACAACCAACCGGCGTGGGAAGCCAGCGAGCAGGGCCTGGGCGCGCGTGACTTGGCCATGCACATCGTTTTGCCGGAGCTGGACGGGCGGATCATCACCCGACCGGTCAGTTTCAAGGACATGGCCTGGCGCAGTGAGCGCAGCCAGTCCGACGTAGTCTGTTACCGCGCCCACCCCGAGCGCATGGATTTTGTCGCCGAGCTCGCTCGGCGCTGGGTCGAGCTGGCCCGGTTAGCCAATGGCCAGAAGCGCGTAGCCTTGGTGCTGGCCAACTACCCGACCCGTGACGGCCGGATCGGCAACGGGGTGGGGCTGGATACGCCGGCAGCGGCCTTGAATATCCTCAAGGCACTGCAGGCCGAAGGGTATCCGTTGGCGAGCCTGCCAGGCACTGGCACGCAGTTGATCCAGCAGTTGCTGGGCGGCGTGACCAATGACCTCGATCACCTGGACCAACGCCCGTGCGCGCAGAGCCTGAGCCTGGATGACTACCAGGCTGCGTTTTCGCGCCTGCCTGAAGCCAACCGCCAGGCAGTGCTGGAGCGCTGGGGGCCGCCGGAGCAAGACCCGATGTACCGCAGTGGCCGCTTGATGGTTGCGGGCTTGCGCTATGGCCTGACCTTCGTCGGCATCCAGCCGGCGCGGGGCTATCAGGTCGATCAGAGTGCGGTGTATCACGACCCTGACCTGGTGCCGCCACACGCGTACTTGGCGTTTCACTTCTGGCTGCGCCATGCCTTTGCCGCCGACGCGGTGATCCACGTCGGCAAGCACGGCAACCTGGAGTGGCTGCCTGGCAAAGGGGTAGGGTTGTCTGCGCAATGCTGGCCAGACGCGCTGCTGGGCCCGCTGCCGAACATCTACCCGTTCATCGTCAACGACCCGGGCGAAGGCGCCCAGGCCAAGCGCCGGACCCAGGCGGTGATCATCGACCACCTGATGCCGCCGCTGACCCGCGCCGAAACCTATGGCCCGCTGCGTCACCTGGAACAACTGGCCGACGAATTCTACGAGGCACAGCTGCTCGACCCGCGGCGTGCCCGTGAGCTGCAGCGCGACATTCTTGAACTGGTCAAGGCCAACCACATCGACCGGGAGCTGCAACTGGAAGGGCAGCTGGACGATGCCGCTGTGTGGCTGCCGCGTCTGGACACCTACCTGTGTGACCTCAAGGAATCGCAGATTCGCGATGGCTTGCACGTGTTTGGCCAGTCGCCCGAGGGCCGGCTGCGTTTGGACACTTTGTTGGCCTTGTTGCGTGTGGAGCGTGGTGACGGCCGGGGTGGCAATGCCAGCCTGTTGCGAGCACTGGCCAAGGCGCTGGTGCCGGGCTTCGACCCGCTCGATTGCGACCTTGGGCAGCCGTGGCTGGGGCTGCGGCCCGGGCCTTTGCAGGCGATCAGCGACGCGCCATGGCGCACCTGTGGCGATACCCGCGAGCGCCTAGAGCTGCTGGCCTTGCAGGTGATAGAGCAGGCGCTTGGCGGCACGCTGGTGCTGCCCGCCTTGAGCGAATGGCAACCGGTACGTGATGTGGTGCAGGCATTGTGTGACGCGGTGGCGCCGAGCCTGGATGCTTGTGGTGCGGCCGAGATCAACGGCCTGCTGGCGGCCCTGGCCGGCCGTTTCGTGCCGGCCGGCCCGAGTGGCGCCCCAAGCCGCGGTCGCCTGGATGTACTGCCGACCGGGCGCAACTTCTATACCGTGGATGTACGCAACCTGCCCACCACCACGGCCTGGCGCCTGGGTTTTGCCTCGGCGAGCCTGATTCTCGAGCGCCATCTACAAGACCATGGCGACCACCTGCGCCAGTTGGGCCTATCGGTATGGGGCACCGCGACCATGCGCACCGGCGGCGACGATATCGCCCAGGCCATGGCCCTGATGGGGGTACGCCCGGTGTGGGCTACCGGTAGCCAGCGGGTCGACGATTTCGAAATCTTGCCGCTGAGCCTCCTCGACCGCCCGCGGGTGGACGTGACCTTGCGGGTGTCGGGGTTCTTCCGCGACGCGTTCGGCAACTTGATCCGTCTGTTCGATGCTGCAGTTCAGGCGGTGGCGGCGCTGGATGAGCCTGATGACCTCAACCCGCTGGCAGCGCGCGTGCGCAGCGAGCGTGAGGCACTGCAGGCGCAGGGCGTGGAACCTGAGCAGGCGGCGCGCCAGGCGGGCTGGAGGGTATTCGGGGCCAAGCCCGGTGCCTACGGTGCCGGTGTGCAGAATGCGATCGATGGCCGCTTGTGGCACAGCCGTGACGACTTGGCTGAGGTCTACCTCAACTATGGCGGGTACGCCTATGGCGGCAGTGATGAAGGCACCCCGGCCCGTGAACAGTTCGCCCGCCGCCTTGGGCAGGTCCAGGCGGTACTGCAGAACCAGGATAACCACGAGCATGACCTGCTCGATTCCAACGACTACTACCAGTTCCAGGGTGGCATGCTTGCCGCCTCGGAAACCTTGTCTGGCGCGTCGGTGGCCAGCTACCACGGCGACCACAGCCAGGTCGATCGGCCGCGCATCCGCACCCTCAAGGAGGAGCTCAACCGAGTCATTCGTGCCCGTGCACTCAACCCCAAGTGGATCGACGGGGTAAAGCGCCATGGCTACAAGGGGGCCTTCGAGATGGCGGCAACGGTCGACAACCTGTTCGCCTTCGATGCCACCACGCACCTGATCGACGACCATCATTATCAGTCGCTGGCCGATGCCTACGTGCTCGACCCGGCGACCCGCGATTTCATGCGCGAGCATAACCCCGAGGCCCTGCGCGACCTCACCGAACGCCTGCTGGAGGCCCAACAACGCGGCCTGTGGGAGGCGCCCGGCGATTACCGCGAAGCCCTTGAGGCGCAACTGCTCGACGGCGAGGAACAGGCTTGAAATGAGTGAACCCGTACAATTTCCGCTGGCCGCCGTGGTCGGTGCCGACGCGCTGAAACTGGCCCTGTGCCTGACCGCCATCGACCCGAAGATCGGTGGCGTGCTGATTGAAGGCCCGCGCGGCATGGCCAAGAGTACGTTGGCCCGTGGCCTCGCCGACCTGCTCGGCGAGGGGCCGTTCGTCACGCTGCCGTTGGGCGCCAGCGAAGAGCGCCTGGTCGGCACCCTCGACTTGGACGCCGCGTTGGGGCAGGGCAAAGCCCAGTTTTCACCCGGTGTGCTGGCCCAGGCTGATGGCGGCGTGCTTTACGTGGATGAGGTCAACCTGTTGCCCGATACCCTCGTCGACCTGTTGCTCGACGTGGCCGCCAGCGGCACCAACCGCATCGAACGTGATGGCATCTCGCACCGGCACAGCGCGCGTTTTGTGCTGATTGGCACCATGAACCCGGAAGAGGGCGAGTTGCGACCGCAGCTGCTTGACCGTTTTGGCTTGAATGTGGCCCTCGAAGGCTTGCCGGAGCCCCAGGCGCGCCAGCAGATCATCCGCCGTCGCCTCGCGTTCGACAGCGACCCGCAGGCCTTCTGCGCGCAATGGGCAACTGCCCAGGCGCAACTGCGCGAGCGCTGCCAGCAGGCGCGCCACGACCTCGCCCAGATTGCCCTGGACGATCAGGCCCTGGCCTGGATCACCGAGCGCTGCTACGCCGCCGGGGTCGATGGCCTGCGAGCGGACTTGGTCTGGCTGCGCGCAGCACGCGCGCACTGTGCCTGGCGCGGCGGCGAGGCCATTGAAGAAGCCGATGTCGAGGCGGTGGCCGAGTTCGCTTTGCGCCATCGTCGCCGTGTATCGCCCCAGCCGCCGCCTTCGACACCGCCTGAGACGGGCCAGCAGAGCGCAAGCAGCCAGGGCAACCAAGGCGGGCAGGGTGACTGGGGCGCGCTGCCACCACAGCCAGTGACCACTGGTGCGCGCCGTGAGGTGCCGAACTGGGCAAAAAAGCCCTGAGCATCCGCCAGCGAAAAGCCCAAGGGACGGATGCCAGGCCACGTGCAGGGCAGTTGAAAGGCGCCAGCCGTGGCCGTGTACACAGCACCACTTTGGGCCGAGTAGCCTGGCTGCCGACTTTGCTCAAGGGGCGGCCACGGCTGCGTGAAGACCTCTGCTGGCAACAGCGCAAGGCTCAGCCTGGCGAACTGTGGCTGGTGATCGTCGACGCCTCGGCCTCAACCCGCCGCCACCAGGCGCTGGCGCAGACCAAAGGTTTGCTGGCGGCGTTATTCGACCAGGCATACCGTCAGCGGGCGCGGTTGGCCCTGCTGACGGCGAGCGGGCAGGCGCCGCAGTGGCAGCGACACGGCCTGAAGGCCTCGGCGGCCTTGCAGCCCTGGTTGCAAGCACTGGGGGCAGGGGGCGGTACGCCGTTGATCGCTGCGCTGGAGCAAGCGCGGCAGTGGCTGCAGGCGCGGCAGCAGGCCCACCCTCATGAAGCTGTGCGCTGCCTGGTGTTTACCGACGGTCGCCTGCAGCACTCGGATAACGTGCAGCCGATGGGCTGTGCCACGCTACTGGTCGACATGGAGCTGGCGCCCGTTCGTCTGGGCCGCGCGCAACACTTGGCTGAGCAACTGCAGGCCGATTATCAGCACCTGGAACATTTCAAGGTCGTGGACTGATTAACAATGCGGCGTGATAGTGCGACACAATGTCGCAATAAGGTGTCGCAATAAGAAAAGTTGCAGCGCCAGCAACTGAAAGTTGCACAAGTGCGTGGCAGGGCACGCACTTGGAGGGGCAATCGCAATTACTTCGGCATCGACCAAGGTTGCAGGTCATAACCTTTTTCGCACAGCTCGGCGCGCACTTCCTCGATCAGGCTGGCCCATTGTGCAGGGTCGGAATAAATGCGCGAGGACACTTGCTTGCTGCCGATGCGGGTGCTGGTCCGGTCGATCACTGCCAGGCTCAATTCACCAGTACCATTGGGCGCATCCCAGGCTACGCACTGGAAAGGTTCGAAGGCGTGATCGGCAATCAGCAGTGCTTCGTTGACACGGAGCGGGGCATTCATGGTTCGGTCTCTCTATGGTCCCAAACATCGAAGTGAAGTCCGCGTTGCTTTAAATTCGCCTCAATCATCGCGATATGCAGCGCGGGGTTATGTGTACTGATGCTCGTTGTCCGGGGGCAAGTCACACATTGGGTGTAAAAATTTGTGTCAGGGTTGAATCCGTTCTTGCCTGCGCCGCCATGGGATGTCGATAAAGTGCGAAAATTCCCGTCAGGGTTTGTAAAAAAATGATTCGGCAGACAGACGGTACTGGGCACCGTCAAGTTCGTTGCTACTGTTAATTGGGCGCCACAACTTGCTGTTTTACTTCACAAAACCAAACTCTGGCGCCAAGGAACGGTCATGCAGCAACCCGCTTCCCAACGCCGTTTGCTCATCGTCGACCCCTGCGACGACTGCCACCGTTTATTGCCAGGCCTGCGCAGTGCCGGCTGGGATGTGGACAGTTGTATGCTCGGTGCTGCTCTAGACCACGCCTGCGATGTCGGCCTGCTGCGGCTGCAGGCATCGCACCTGCGCCATCCCGACGCAGTCAAGGACATGATCAAGCGCAGCAATACCGAGTGGATCGCCGTGCTCAGCGCCGAGCAGTTGCGCATGCAGAACGTCGGTGATTTTGTCTGCGAGTGGTTTTTCGACTTCCATACCTTGCCGTTCGACGTTTCCCGCGTTCAGGTTACCCTCGGGCGTGCCTTCGGCATGGCGCGGCTGCGTGGCAAGGGTGCGGTGCGGGTGGATGACTCGGTTCACGAGTTGCTGGGTGAGAGCCGGCCGATCCGCGAGTTGCGCAAGCTGTTGGGGAAACTGGCGCCCACCGAGTCGCCGGTTTTGATCCGTGGCGAGAGTGGCACAGGCAAGGAGCTGGTGGCGCGCACCCTGCATCGGCAGTCGCAGCGGCACGATCAGCCGTTCATCGCGATCAACTGCGGGGCGATACCCGAGCACCTGATCCAGTCCGAGCTGTTTGGGCACGAGAAGGGTGCCTTTACCGGTGCGCATCAACGCAAGGCCGGGCGAATAGAGGCGGCGCATGGCGGTACCTTGTTCCTGGACGAGGTGGGTGACTTGCCGTTGGAACTGCAAGCCAACCTGCTGCGCTTTCTGCAGGAAAAACACATTGAACGGGTCGGTGGCAGCCAGCCTATCCCCGTGGATGTGCGGGTGTTGGCGGCGACCCACGTGGACCTTGAAAAAGCCATCGAACAGGGCCGCTTTCGCGAGGACCTGTATTACCGGCTGAATGTGTTGCAGGTGGTGACGGCGCCACTGCGAGACAGGCATGGTGACCTGTCGATGCTGGCCAGCCATTTTGCCCATTTCTACAGCCTGGAGACCGGGCGCAGGCCGCGCTCGTTCAGTGACCATGCCTTGGCGGCCATGGGCCGGCATGACTGGCCGGGCAATGTGCGTGAGCTCGCCAACCGAGTGCGGCGCGGGCTGGTGTTGGCCGAGGGGCGGCAGATCGAGGCGCAGGACCTGGGCTTGCAGATCGAGCAAGAGCAGCAGCCGCTGGGTACGCTGGAGGAGTATAAGCACCGGGCGGAGCGCCAGGCTTTGTGTGATGTGCTTAACCGGCACAGCGACAACTTGAGCATTGCTGCAAAAGTACTCGGGATCTCGCGGCCGACATTCTATCGGCTGCTGCACAAGCACCAGATTCGCTGACGCCTGCCTGTGTAGGAGCAGCCTTGTGCTGCGAGGAGGCCCGTGGCAGCACTTAAGATCTCGGATGCTGCCGCCGGCCTCTTCGCAGCACAAGGCTGCTCCTACAAGGGGGCGATCAATGCGGTGCGCGCGGGATGGTCTTGAGCAGGTCTTCCGGGCTGATATGGCCAACTACTTGGGCCACCGCGCTGCCGGGGGTCGGCAGGTCGATGATGTGGCTTTTCATCTTGCCGACCACATGCATTTCACACGGTTTGCAGTCGAATTTCAGGGTCAACACTTCGTCGCCCTGAATCAGCTGCATCGGCGCCACCTTGGTGCGCACGCCGGTCACGCCCTTGGCCTGCTTGGGGCACAGGTTGAACGAGAAGCGCAGGCAGTGCTTGGTGATCATCACCGGCACTTCGCCGTGCTCTTCATGGGCCTCGTAGGCTGCGTCGATCAGCTGCACGCCGTGGCGGTGGTAGAAATCGCGCGCCTTCTGGTTGTAAACGTTGGCCAGGAACGACAGGTGCGACTCAGGGTACACCGGAGGTGGCGTGGTTTCAGCTTTACGGCCGCCGCGCGGATGCGCCTTGACCCGAGCAGCGGTCAGCGCCTCGATGGCTTCACGGCGCAGGGCCTTGAGTTGCGAGTTAGGGATGAAATACGCCTGCGGGGCATCCAGTTCGATGGCATTGGCGTGGTACTGCGTGGTACCCAGTTGGCCCAACAGGTCGTGCAGTTGGTCCAGCGCCTGTTGCGGCTTGTTGGCCGCGCCGAACGGGCCGTCCAAGGCCACTTGCACGCTGACGCCTTCCTCGCTGCTGACGGTGAGCATCAGCCGCTGCTCGCGCAGCACCGCGTGCCATTCCACACCCACCCGGCGTTCGGCCGACGTGCGCTGCAAGGCCTGTTGCCAGTTGTGGTCGAGGTTGCGTGACAGCGGGTGATTTGGCCGCAGTTTGTACAGGCCGTCAGGCATTTCGTTGGGTTCGACGCGGTAGCGATAGCGCTTCTGGCCGTCTTCCTCGAACTCGCCCCGTGGTTCGGCGATGTTGGCGCGGAACCCCACCACCTCGCGCTTGACCAGCACGTTCAGGCCGTCGCCGTTGGTCAGCGGCACGTCAGTGGTGACCAGCATGTCGCGCTTGTTGACCTTTTCCACCACGCCCACCGGCAAGCCGGTGAACGTTGGCGAGTCGAACGCGCCGATGTCGATCTTGCGGTCGCTGACGAAGTAGTCGGTGCTGCCGCGGTGGAAGGTCTTGTCCGGGTCGGGGACGAAGAAGTGCTCGGTGCGGCCGCTTGACGCGCGGGCCAAGTCCGGGCGGTCCTCGAGGATAGCGTCGAGCTCTTTGCGGTAGTGGGCAGTGATGTTCTTCACATAGCCCATGTCCTTGTAGCGGCCCTCGATCTTGAACGAGCGCACGCCAGCGTCGACCAGGTCGCGCAGGTTGGCGGTCTGGTTGTTGTCCTTCATCGACAACAGGTGCTTCTCGAAGGCCACCACGCGGCCCTGATCATCCTTCAGGGTGTAGGGCAGGCGGCAGGCTTGCGAGCAGTCGCCACGGTTGGCGCTGCGCCCAGTCTGGGCGTGGGAGATGTTGCACTGGCCGGAGAAGGCCACGCACAGCGCGCCGTGGATGAAGAACTCGATGGCGGCGTCGGTTTCGGCGGCAATGGCGCGGATCTGCTGCAGGTTCAGCTCACGGGCCAGTACCAGCTGCGAGAAGCCCGCCTGATCGAGGAACTTAGCGCGCTCCAGGGTACGGATGTCGGTCTGGGTGCTGGCGTGCAGCTCGATCGGTGGGATGTCCAGTTCCATCACCCCCAGGTCCTGCACGATCAAGGCGTCGACGCCCGCGTCGTAGAGCTGATGGATCAGCTTGCGCGCCGGCTCCAGCTCGTTGTCGTGGAGAATGGTGTTGATGGTGGTGAACACGCGTGCATGGTAGCGACGGGCGAACTCGACCAGTTCGGCGATTTCGCTGACTTCGTTGCAGGCGTTATGGCGCGCGCCGAAGCTCGGGCCGCCGATATAGATGGCATCAGCGCCGTGCAGGATCGCTTCGCGAGCGATGGCCACGTCACGGGCAGGGCTGAGCAGTTCCAGGTGATTCTTTGGAAGGGACATGTCGTTATAGTTTCGGGCGGTCACGGTTTAGGCGGGCATTGTAGCGGTGAAACGGGCTGGTGGCATCCCTACGCTGCCCAGAGGCGGCGCGACCTGGAGGTGTAGGAGCGGCCTTGCGTCGCGAAAGGGTCGCGGAGCGGCCCCAGCTGTCTTTGTGACTGCACCGAATTTGGGGCCGCTTCGCAGCCTTTCGCGACGCAAGGCCGCTCCTACAATAGGGCATGCGTGAGCTGGCGGGATTAGCGTTTGGCAGCCATCGCGGTAACTTCCACGCGCATGCCTTCGACCGCCAGCGCGGCTACGCCAACGGCAGCGCGCACAGGCCATGGCTTGCTGAAGAAGCGCTGGTACACCTCGTTGAACGCTGCACGTTCAGCCATGTCGGTGAGGTAGATGGTCAGGTGCAGCACGCGGTCCATGCCGCTGCCGGCTTTTTCCAGGGCTACTTTCAGCGCCTGTAGGGTGCATTCGCTCTGCGCAACGATGTCGCCCAGCTCGAGGCTGCCATCGGCGCGTGTGGGGATCTGAGTGGAGACCAGCACACCGTTGTATTCGGCGACGTCGGACGAGATGGAATCGGCGTCCGGATCGGGGGTGTAGATGATGTCTGTGTTTGCCATGGGCGCGTTTGCCTTGCTACGGAAGGAAAGCGGCAAGCGTACGCGAGCAGGCGGCAGGGGTCGAGTCGTTCGGGCGCTGCCGCAGGTACCGCTGGCACATCCCAAAAAAACAGGGCGCCTGATAGGCGCCCTGTTTTATGTTGCTTAGGCTTCAGCGTCCCAAGGACGATCGCCTTTCTCATCTTTGACGCGGGTTGGCAGGCCCATCACGTCCAGCGCCTTGAGGAACGGCTCGGCTGGCAGTTCTTCGACGTTGACCATGCGCTTGGCATCCCACTCGCCACGGGCGACCAGCAGGGCGGCAGCCACTGGCGGTACACCGGCGGTGTAGGAAATACCTTGGCTGTCGGTCTCGGCGAAGGCTTCTTCGTGATCCGCCACGTTGTAGATGAACACTTCGCGCGGCTGGCCGTCCTTGGTGCCCTTGACCAGGTCACCGATGCAGGTCTTGCCGGTGTAGCCCGGGGCCAGGGAGGCTGGGTCTGGCAGTACGGCCTTGACCACTTTCAATGGCACCACTTCCAGGCCTTCGGCGGTCTTGACCGGTTGCTCGGAGAGCAGGCCGAGGTTTTTCAGCACGGTGAACACATTGATGTAGTGCTCGCCGAAGCTCATCCAGAAGCGCACGTTCGGCACGTTGAGGTTCTTCGAAATCGAGTGAACTTCATCGTGGCCGGTCAGGTACAGGTTTTGCGAGCCTACTACGGGCAGGTCGTCGGTACGCTTGACCTCGAACATGGTGTTGCTGGTCCACTGGCTGTTCTGCCAGCTCCATACTTGCCCGGTGAACTCGCGGAAGTTGATTTCCGGGTCGAAGTTGGTGGCGAAGTACTTGCCATGCGAACCGGCATTGACGTCGAGGATGTCGATCGAATCAATGCTGTCGAAGTATTGCTGCTGCGCAAGTTTTGCGTAGCTGTTCACCACACCCGGGTCGAAACCGACGCCGAGAATGGCGGTAATGTTCTTTTCTTGGCACTCTTCGAGGTGTTTCCACTCGTAGTTGCCGTACCAGGGCGGCGTCTCGCAGATTTTGCCCGGTTCTTCGTGAATCGCGGTGTCCAGGTAGGCGACACCGGTATCGATGCAGGCACGCAGCACCGACATGTTGAGGAAGGCAGAGCCCACGTTGATCACGATCTGCGATTCGGTCTCGCGGATCAGTGCTTTGGTCGCCTCGACATCGAGGGCGTTGAGCGAGAAGGCCTGGATGTCGGCGGGTACCTTGAGGCTACCCTTGGCCTTGACGCTGTCGATGATGGCCTGGCATTTGGAGATGTTCCGCGACGCAATGGCAATACGACCGAGTTCGTCGTTATGCTGCGCGCACTTGTGGGCCACCACCTTGGCGACACCTCCTGCACCAATGATAAGAACGTTCTTCTTCAATTTATCCCTTGCTCCTTACTGAAAGCCGGTCTTACGACAGGCTGGAAACGTAGTCTTCGAAACCGAACTCGCGCACCACCTCGACACTGCCGTCGAGTTGCTTGACCACGATGGATGGCATTTTCAGACCGTTGAACCAGTTTTTCTTGACCATGGTGTAGCCGGCCGTGTCGATGAACGACAGGCGATCGCCAATGGCCAGCGGACGATCGAATTGGTACTCGCCGAAGATGTCACCGGCCAGGCACGACTTACCGCAGACCATGTAGGTGTGCTCGCCATCGTTGGGGGCCATCTTGGCGTTGAGGCGGTAGATCAGCAGGTCGAGCAGGTGCGCTTCGATCGAGCTGTCGACCACGGCCAGGTGCTTGCCGTTGTACAGGGTGTCGAGCACGGTCACTTCCAGCGAGGCGCTGTTGGTGATGGCGGCTTCGCCCGGTTCCAGGTACACCTGCACGCCGTAGGTTTGCGAGAAGGCTTTAAGGCGGGCGCAAAACGCATCGACTGCATAGTCTTCACCGGTGAAGTGGATGCCGCCACCGAGGCTGACCCACTCGACCTTGTGCAGCAGGTGGCCGAAGCGCTCTTCGATGTGCGTGAGCATCTTGTCGAACAGGCTGAAGTCACCGTTCTCACAGTTGTTGTGGAACATGAAGCCGGAGATCTGCTCGATGACCTTCTCGATCTTCTCCGGGTCCCACTCACCGAGGCGGCTGAACGGGCGTGCTGGGTCGGCGAGCAGGTAGTCGGAGCTGCTGACTTGCGGGTTGACGCGCAGGCCGCGGACCTTGCCTTCGGACTGTTCGGCGAAGCGCTGCAGCTGGCCGATCGAGTTGAAGATGATCTTGTCGCAGTTCTCGAGCATTTCCTCGACTTCGTCGTCGGCCCAGGCAACGCTGTAGGCGTGGGTTTCGCCTGCGAATTTCTGGCGGCCGAGCTTGAGCTCGAACAGCGACGAAGAGGTGGTGCCGTCCATGTATTGCTGCATCAGGTCGAACACCGACCAGGTCGCGAAACATTTGAGGGCGAGCAGCGCCTTGGCACCGGACTTCTCGCGCACATACGCGATCTTCTCCATGTTGCCCAGCAGCTTGGTTTTATCGATGAGGTAGTACGGCGTCTTGATCATTTAAAGGCCCCCGGCAAGGCCGGCCAAAAAAAGGACACGCATTGTGCCTTCACTCGCTACAGATCGAAAGGGCGAGATGCGCTTTTCGTCAGGCTCGCTGGAATTTTCCCAGGTGCGTGAGGCTCATTAGAACAGGCCTGTGTGACTATCCTGATCTCACGGGGTTTTTTCTATCCACCACAGGCCCCTTCACGGGCAAGCCCGCACCTACACGCTAACCTTAAGAACAGTAGGGTACCGGTGGGAGCGGGCTTGCCCGCGAAGGGGCCGGAACAGGCAACCTCAATCGACCTGCTTCAACCAATCCTGAATCTGCGCCAGTGTCGCCGTGGCGCCGCCGCAAACCACTATCAGCACATTGTTGTACTCGGCCAATTGCTCGGCTTCGTAAGCGACCGCCAATGCAGCCCCACACGCGGGCTCCACCAATACCCGATGATCGAGCAAGAAGCGCTCGCAGGCTTCCAGCGCGGCACGGTCGCTGACCAGATGGCTCTGTAGCGGATGGTTACGCGCGCATTCCAATGCCTGATCCGCAACGCGCTTCGCCCCCAGGGAGGTGGCCACCGAGGCGAGGCGCTCCAGTTCAACCGGGTGGCCTGCTTGCACCGCTGCGTTCAGCGAGGCGGCACCGGTGGTTTCCACCGCCAGCACGGGTACATCATCCCAGCCATTGCGTTTCAGCCCTTCGACTACGCCACTGAGCAATCCGCCACCGCCGACCGACAGCACCACCGCATCGGGTTTGAGCCCGCTGGCGGCAACTTCGTCGATCAGGCTGGCATGTCCGGCCCACAGCAGCGGGTCGTCGAAGGGGTGAATGAACGCATCGCCGTTGCCGAGCAGGGTCTGGGCCAGCTCGTTGGCCTCCTGCCAGGAGCTGCCATGCACCACCACCTTGGCGCCTTCAAGGCGCAGCAGTTGCTTGGCGCGCTCGGTGGTAGTCTCGGGTACCACCACGGTCACCGGCACCCCCAGTTTGCGGCCGGCATACGCCACCGCCAGCCCGGCGTTACCCCCGGACGACGACACAAAATGGCGCGCGCCCCTGGCATGGTGGACTTCGCAGGCATGGCCCACGCCACGCAGCTTGAACGAACCACAAGGCTGCACTGCCTCGAGCTTGAGCCAAACGGTACAGCCTGACGCCAGCGAAAGCGGGCGGGATTCGATCAGCGGCGTCTGTATATGCAAAGTCATCGTTAGCTCCAAGCGTCAGTCTTCACGAGCCGCTGCCGGCTGTTCGCCACGCAACTGCTCCAGGTAGTTGTAAACGGTGTAGCGGGTCACCCCAAGGGCGCTGGCAGCCTTTTCCACGCCGCCTTTGACGATGAACAAGCCACGCTCCTGCATGACCCGCACCGCGTCGACCTTGGCCTGCTTGGTCATCCGGCCTTGGCCGCTGCGTTGCAGCGCGCCCTGGATGATTTCGCTCATCAATAGCGCCATGTCGGCGGGTTCGCTGACCGCTGGCGAGTCGCTCAGGGGCTGTAGCTGCTGCAGAAAATTCATCGCAGCGTCCAGCCCCGTAACGTCGGTATTGATGCAGAGGCTGGCGAACGGGTGGCCGGTGCTGTCGCGGAAAATGGCCGTGGCGCTGCGCAGGGTGCGGCCCTTGAGCGTGGTCGGGTAATCCGGCAAGACCACAGGCGCACAGCCGCGCTGTTCCACGGTGGCCCGCATCAGGGCCTTGAAGCCTAGGTCCTGTTCCGGCGCGGCGAGGATTGGGCTGCCGACCACACGGCCAGAAAGGTGGCCGTTGATGATTGCCACCACGGAGTGTTCCGGGTGGTCAAGGTCGTGCAGGAGGATTTCCATGTTGCGCGCGGCAACGCTGCCCAAAGCCTGGATAGCGGCCTTGAGAACGGTGAGGGTGAGCTGACGTTCTTCAGGGGGAGAGAGCGGCATGAATGCATCGCCAAATTCAACGGTTTGTGCATTTTTACACAATACGTTGAAAATGGCGATGTAAGGGGCGCGTTTACTTGCCCAGTGCTGGCGTACGCGGTGGAATCATGCGGCGCGAGCCAGTGGCCTCGAAGGCCGCGGCGAAGCTCAACAGGTGATTGTCGGTATAGGCGCGGCCGGCGAACGTCAGCCCCACCGGCATGCCGATGTCAGCCATTACGCCCATGGGCACGGTGACGGTCGGTACGCCCAGGTGGCGGATCGCAAGGTTGCCGTTGGCCACCCAAATGCCGTTGCTCCAGGCAATGTCGGCCGAAGCTGGGTTGACGTCAGCATCCGCTGGCCCTACGTCGGCCACAGTCGGGAACAGCACCGCGTCCAGGCCCAGGCTGTCCATCCAGTCTTCCAGGTCCAGCTTGCGGGTCTTCTCCAGACCGCGCAGGCCGTCGGGCAGGGTTTCGATCTGGTCCCAAGTCTTCAGGCCGCGCTTGGCCATGTTGACGTATTCGTCCATGCCTGCGGCCAGGTCGTCCTCACGGTTGGGCAGGGTGCCGGGGTCGTGCGGGAAGATCTTCGGCCCATCGACATCGGCCAGGCGGTTGAGCTTGGGATCGTCGTTGGCCCGCAGGAAGTCGTCAAAGGCCCAGCCCGACAGCTCCCACAGTTCGTCATGGAGGAATGCCTTGCTGACGATGCCGCGGTTGTACACGGTCGGGGCGCCAGGGCGGTCGCCTTCGCAGTTGGACACCAGCGGGAAGTCCACTTCGAGCACTTCGGCACCTGCCGCTTCCAACGCCTGGCGCGCTTGTTGCCACAGGTCGATGACGCTGTCGCGGGTGTTGATGCGCTGGCCGGTTGGGCCACCGATACCCGGCTTATCGGAGGTGCCAGCTTCTGGGTCGGCATTGATGTACATGCGCGGCACGCCAAAGCGTTTGCCCTTGAGCGCGCTGGCATCCACAGCCAGGTCCAGGTACGACGCCGGGCGCACCGAAGAGGCGGCCGGGATCGGTACCCAAGGTTGCAGGCGCCACAAGTCGCCGCGCTTGTCGGCGTCGTCGGCAACTACCACGTCGAGGATTTCCAGCAGGTCGGCCATGGTGCGGGCAAAAGGCACTACCACGTCCATGGTCGGGGTTAGTGGCCAGTTACCACGGACCGAGATCACCCCACGCGAAGGGGTGTAGGCGCACAGGCCGTTGTTCGATGCAGGGCCACGGCCACTGGACCAGGTTTCCTCGGCCAGGCCAAAGGCACTGAAGCTGGCGGCCGTCGCGGTGCCGGCACCGTTGGACGAGCCAGAGGCGAAGGGCGCAGTCAGGTAGGCGGCGTTATACGGGCTTTCGGCGCGGCCATAGACGCCACGCTGCATGCCACCGTTGGCCATGGGCGGCATGTTGGTCTTGCCCAGGCACACGGCACCGGCGGCGCGTAGGCGCTCGATGGTGAAGGCGTCGCGCTGGGCGACCAGGTCTTTGAAGGCCGGGCTGCCGGAAGCCGCAGTCAGGCCCTTGACCAGGTAGCTGTCCTTGGCTGTGTAGGGGATGCCGTCCAGCGGGCTCAGGGGCTGGCCCTTGGCGCGGCGGGCGTCGGAAGCTTCAGCCTCCTTCAGTGCGTCTGGGTTGCGTACCACCACGGCGTTCAGTGCGGTAGCGGTGTCGGCTCCATCGTAGGCGTCGATGCGCGCCTGGTAGGCCTTGACCAGCTCGACCGCCGTCGTGCGGCCCGACTCGAGTGCGTCGCGCAGCTCGGCAATGGAAACCTCGGTTACCTCGATCATGCGTTCACCAAAAAGTTTTGCAGGTGGGGGCTAGTGCGAGGAGTGTACAAGAAGGCATTGCCGGACGCAGGTTTGCGCAGGGGCAAATGGTTTTATGCAGGCGAGCATTGTCGGGGCCGCGAGGCGGCCCCGAACGGTCAATCCAGGTCGGCCGCCGAGTGCCGTTCTGGTACTTGGCTGGCTTCATCGCCCCAGGTGCGATTGACCCGTGACCCACGTTGCACGGCAGGCCGTTGGGCGATCTCTTCGGCCCAACGCTGCACGTGGGTGTATTCGTGCACCGCCAGAAACGTTGCTGCGCCATAAAGATTGCCGCGCACCAGCTCGCCATACCATGGCCACACGGCGATATCGGCGATGCTGTATTCATCGCCGCCAAGGTATCGGCTTTCGGCCAGGCGGCGGTCGAGCACATCCAGTTGGCGCTTGGCTTCCATGGTGAAGCGGTTGATGGCGTATTCGAACTTTTCTGGGGCGTACACGTAGAAGTGGCCAAAGCCGCCGCCCAGGTAAGGCGCCGCGCCCATCTGCCAAAACAGCCAGTTCAGGCTTTCGGTACGTGCAGCGGCAGACGTGGGCAATAGCGCACCGAATTTTTCCGCCAGGTACAACAGGATCGAGCCCGACTCGAATACCCGTACCGGTGGCTCGACACTGCGGTCGAGCAGGGCAGGGATCTTCGAGTTGGGGTTAACCTGCACGAAGCCGCTGGAAAACTGGTCACCCTCGCCGATGCGGATCAACCAGGCGTCGTATTCGGCGCCGCTGTGGCCAAGGGCGAGTAACTCTTCAAGGGCTATGTTGACCTTCACGCCATTGGGCGTGGCCAGCGAATACAACTGCAAGGGGTGCTTGCCCACTGGCAGCGCCTTGTCATGGGTCGGGCCGGCTACCGGGCGGTTGATGCTGGCGAACTGGCCACCGGAGGCTGCGTCATTGCGCCAGACCTTGGGTGGGGCGTAAGGGTGCTTGCTCATGCAGGGTGCTCCTTCAAGGTCGCGAAAGGGTCAGGTAAAGCGATTGACCTGCATCTATGCCATGGGTTCTCGGAAAAGCGCAATTGCATTGGGCGCGGGCGTTGCGTGCATGCAGGGTTTCATCCAGTTTTCATCTGCCCTTGGCGTCGGCGGCTCTATGCTGGCGCTACCTCTTGGCCCTGCACGGAACGGCTGGCGATGAACATCCCTCGCAGCGTGTTGGCGCTGGTCCTGCTCGGCGGCCTGTTGGCCCACGCCCACGCCGCGCCTTGGGTCGCCGGCCTGCACCACATGACCCTGGCCGACCCTGTCGATGATCGCCCGATGCAAGCGCTGGCGTTTTACCCGGCGACTGGCGTGCCCCATAACATGCGCATCGACGGCTATCCGCTCGACGTCGCCGAAGAGGCGCCGGTGGCCTTGGGGCAGTTCCCTTTACTGGTGCTCTCCCACGGCAATACCGGCAGCCCGCTGGCTTTGCATTACCTGGCCACCGCGCTGGCACGGCAGGGTTTTGTGGTCGTGGCGGTGGTGCACCCGGGGGACAACGCCCGCGATCACAGTCGCCTGGGTACCTTGAGCAACCTGTATGGCAGGCCGCTGCAAGTCAGCGCCGCGATCACGGCAGCCCGTGACGACGCGCTGCTCGGGCCATACCTGAATGATGGCAAGGTAGGTGTCATTGGCTATTCGGCCGGGGGCGAAACGGCGCTGATTGTCTCGGGTGCGCAACCCGACCTGGACCGCCTGCGTCAGTACTGCCTCGAGCGCCCCAGCGATGGCGACGCCTGCAAGACCCATGGCGTGCTGATTGCCGACCGCAGCGAGCTGGCACCCAAAGCTGATTCACGGGTGGGCGCGGCGATGCTGATGGCGCCGCTGAGCCTGCTGTTTGGTCGCCATGCGCTGGCAAGTGTGCACATCCCGGTGCTGATCTACAGCGGCGACAGCGACCAACTGGTGGCCGTGGACCGCAATGCCGAAGCGTTAGCACGCAAGCTGCCTGTTACACCGGATTACCGTCTGCTGGCCGGCGCAGGGCATTTCGTGTTCATGGCGCGCTGCGACGAAGAACAACACGCCCGCATGCCGGCGCTGTGCAAGGATGCCGAAGGCGTTGACCGCCGCCATATTCATCACTCGCTGCAACGCGACACTGCAGCGTTCTTCAGCCAGGCCCTCAGCGCACCGCTACCGGATGAGCGCTCAGCCGCGTCGGCTTCGCCGCGCCAGAAGCAGCGTTAAGCCGACGCCTGCCAGGGCGAGCAGGGCGGCAACGCAGAAGATAGAGGCATAGCCCAGGTGCACTGCCACCGCGCCCATTACCGGGCCGGCGATGGCCAAGGCCATGTCGAAAAACACGGCGTAAGCCCCTAACCCAGCGCCGCGGCTGCTGCTAGGCACCTGCTTGATGGCCTCTACGCCCAGTGCCGGGTACACCAGCGACAAGCCGAACCCCGTGAGCCCGGCACCTGCCAACGCCCAAGGCGGCGAGGGGGCCAGCCACAGCAGCCCCAAGCCAATCACCTCGGTGGCCATGCACACCACTGCCACGTTGTAGCCGCCAAACCGGTTGACTGCATTGACGAACAACAGCCGCGAAATGATAAAGCACACGCCGAAGGCGCTCAGGCACCAGGCTGCACCGGCCCAGCCGCGTTCCAGGTAATAGAGGGTGACGAATGTGGTCAGCGTGCCATAGCCGATCGACGCCAGTGTCAGCCCCAGGCCACAGGGCGCAACGCGGCCGAAGGCAGACCAGAAGGGCAGCCGTTCGCCCCGTACCACCACCACGTCCGGGCGTTTGCGCAGCACCAGCATGGCCAGCAGCGCAAGCACCAGCAAGGTTGGCCCCAGCACGCTAAAGTCCAGGCCATCCACCGCCAGCACGCCGACCGGGGCACCTATGGCGATGGCGCCGTAGGACGCGATACCGTTCCACGAGATCACCCGGGCGGTGTGCTCTGGTCCAACCTGGCTAATACCCCAGCTCAAGGTGGCTACGCCGATCAGTCCCTGGGCGATGCCCAGCAGCAGACGCCCGCCCAGTAACAGCGCCAGGCTCAGTAACGGCACGCTCAGGGTCCAGGCCGACAACAGCGTCAGCACCCCGCAACTGGCAATGCCGAGCAAGCCGAAACGAATCGCCTGTTTGCCGCCCAGCGTGTCCGCCACCCGCCCGGCAAAGGGGCGGCTCAACAAGGTGGCCAGGTATTGCAGGCCAATTGTTATCCCGGCGACAACCGCGCCGAAGCCCAACTGGTCATGCACATAGCTGGGCAACACCGCAATCGGCAGGCCGATGCAGAGGAAGGCAATGAACGTGTAGAAGACGATCGACAGGATCTGCAGGGTGATGTTGGAGGTATTGCAGGCGGGGGCGGGCTGTTGCGCGGTCATGGGCTCTTTCGCGGGCGGGCGGTTGGGCGTTGTTTCATCATGGCCGTTGCGCGAAGGAAATGAAAGCAGGCTAACGAATTATTCCGGGTGAATGCCCCCTCCATGGGATCCGCCTGGTCGACTCAACGCGACCAGGCGGAGCGCACTACATCAGACTACGACGCCCTGGCTACGCAGGTAGTCGTCATAGGTGCCGCTGAAGTCCACGACACCGTCCGGCGACAGCTCGATGATGCGGGTGGCCAGCGACGACACGAACTCGCGGTCATGGCTGACGAACAGCAGCGTGCCTGGGTAGTTTTCCAACGCCAGGTTCAGTGCTTCGATCGATTCCATGTCCAGGTGGTTGGTCGGTTCGTCCATCACCAGTACGTTCGGTTTTTGCAAGATCAGCTTGCCGAACAGCATACGGCCTTGCTCACCACCAGAAATCACCTTCACCGACTTGAGGATCTCGTCGTTGGAGAACAGCATGCGCCCGAGGGTGCCGCGAATCACCTGCTCACCGGAGGTCCATTGGCCCATCCAGTCGAACAGGCTCAGGTCGTCCTCGAAATCGTGGGCGTGGTCCTGGGCGTAGTAGCCCACTTCGGCGCTGTCGGTCCACTTCACCGAGCCCGCATCCGGCGTCATTTCACCGACCAGGGTGCGCAGCAGGGTGGTCTTGCCGATACCGTTGGGGCCGATGATCGCAACGCGCTCGCCAGCTTCGACAGTGATGTCGAAGTTCTTGAACAGAACCTTGTCGTCGAAGGCTTTGGCCATTTTTTCGACCACGACGGCCTGACGGTGCAGCTTCTTGGTCTGCTCGAAGCGGATGAACGGGCTGACCCGGCTCGAGGGCTTGACCTCGGCCAGCTGGATCTTGTCGATCTGCTTGGCGCGCGAGGTGGCCTGCTTGGCCTTGGAGGCGTTGGCCGAGAAGCGGCTGACGAAGGTCTGCAGCTCGGCGATCTGGGCTTTCTTCTTGGCGTTGTCCGACAGCAACTGCTCGCGCGACTGGGTCGCGGCGGTCATGTACTCGTCGTAGTTGCCTGGGAACAGGCGCAGCTCACCGTAGTCCAGGTCGGCCATGTGAGTGCAGACGCTGTTCAGGAAGTGCCGGTCGTGGGAAATGATGATCATGGTGCTGTTACGCGCCGTGAGGATCGTTTCCAGCCAGCGGATGGTGTTGATGTCCAGGTGGTTGGTCGGTTCGTCGAGCAGCAGCACGTCCGGGTCCGAGAACAACGCCTGGGCCAGCAGCACACGCAGCTTCCAGCCCGGGGCCACTTCGCTCATCGGGCCGAAGTGCTGGTCCAGAGGGATACCCAGGCCCAGCAGCAGTTCACCGGCGCGCGATTCGGCGGTGTAGCCGTCCATCTCGGCGAATTCGGTTTCCAGCTCGGCGACGGCCATGCCGTCTTCCTCGGTCATTTCTGGCAGCGAGTAGATACGATCGCGCTCGGCTTTGACCTTCCACAGCTGGCCGTGGCCCATGATCACCGTATCGATTACGGTGAATTCCTCGTAGGCGAACTGGTCCTGGCGCAGCTTGCCGAGGCGGGTGTTCGGCTCGAGCATGACCTGGCCACCGGACGGCTCAAGGTCGCCGCCGAGGATTTTCATGAAGGTCGACTTACCGCAACCGTTGGCGCCGATGAGGCCGTAGCGGTTGCCGTTGTTGAATTTGACGGAAACGTTTTCAAACAGCGGCTTGGAGCCGAACTGCATGGTGATGTTGGCGGTGGAGATCAAAAGGCTTACCTATCAGTCACTTACGGAGCCGGCTTTTCAGCTGATACCGATTTGATACCAATCTTGAGTTTTTCCAGCTCGCTCCAGTCGGAGCTTGAGTTGAGCCAACGGGCATACGTCGACAGCAGCATCTGAACGCTGTGACCCAGCTGTTGGGCGATGAATGCGGGGTTGAGGCCGGACATTGAGCATATTGTCGCATAGGTGTGACGGCAGTTATACGGGGGGCGACGTCGAATGCCCAGCTCCCGCATGATTGGCCCCCACTGTCTATGCAGGCCACATGTCCGTTTCACGTATTCGGCGTTCTTCGACGGCGGAAACAAATTGGCGTTTCCGTCACAGCTCCCTTACCGTGGCTGCGACGTTCGGCGTACTCCTCGGCGAACGGCATAGCCCGCCAAGCACGATCGTTCAGCAGCACAAACCGGTTCAGGCTGGGTTTTCCATCTTGCCCAGCGCAACGGTCTCTTGACGTGCGCCGTCCTCTTCTGTAGGGGGTAGACGCGCGCTTCGAATAGTTCTATCTGCGCCGCTTCGGTACATTCGTACATTACGTCTTTTGCTTCGCGTACCGGGGGGCTTGGCCGCCATATCGCGGCAATAAACTTCATGATTATGCGAAGGTTTTCTTCGAACAGAATACCAGCATATGTCGGCGGAGCATTTGCGGGGGGTTGGCTGGCACTTCTCTTGTGCACGTTCCGAAGCCATGAATCTTAAGGTTTCGAGTGGCGTTATAGGCTCCTCTGTCAAGGAAGCAAAAAATGACTTCGCTGGGTTTTGTACTTCGAACATAACACCATCGCCGGGGAGGCGTTATCACTAATAGGTAAGGCGCTGACTGATGGCACGGCGCCATGTTTTGCGGGATGTGTGTATCTTTGATATAACGCCCGGCCCATTTCACAGGAAGGACCCTCATGAAACGAGCCATTGCTCCGCTCTTCACTGCTGCACTAGCTATTGGCTTGGTCGGCTGCAAAGAAGACGCCCCCGACACTGCCGCCTACGAGCCTACTACCGAGCACTGTCAGCCCGACTACCTGAAAACGCTTCCGGACAATAAGGCTCGCGAAGATCTGGTCGAGAAGTGCATGACGGGTGGCTCGTATAAGAAAGCGGAGCCGAAGACCTGGTAACGTCTGTTCTTTATCAGTCAGCGCCGCCTTATTAGGGGGCGTTTTCGTTGTGCCGGGAAGGCGCTAACAGCAAGCACCGGGCGGCTGATAGTTGCAGCCGGGGTGATAGGCGTCGCCGCTTACCAAACAAGGAGAGTGGTAATGGGGTTACGGAAGAGGCATAAGGCTTTTCAAGAGTGTTTCAGGCCGAAGCGTAGGCGGCGAGTGGGCGGACGTTGCTCGCTATCTGGGCTGTTGGCATCTGCGTGTACCCTGGCAAGCACTGGATCTACGCAATCATTCCGGGAATCATGTGGTTCATGTAGCGCTGACTGAGGTCCAATATGTTCGACACCCTCCAGTCCGCCAGCAGTTCATGGATTTGGTCTAGCGATTTAGCGACTGCCGAGAACTGCGCATACGTGCCCGTTGTGCCCTCAATGGCCAAGGGCAACCCCATCCTCAATCCCAAAACATACCAAGGATAGGCCGGACCGACTGACAGCCGGAGTCGAAGCCGCTTTTAATGGGGCTCCATCATCAGGAGATGATGTTTTACATCAGTTGTTCCTTGCGAAGTCCGATCATTGGTCCTACGAGCAGGAAAGTAGGGTTATTAAAAGTTCTGGTGGGGCTGGGGTCTTTACCTACAACCACAGCTTGTTGAGCCCTGTAATAGTTGGTGCTAGGTCGGCCGACTTCGATCGAGTTAAATTGCTTGTCGGTGAGGCGGCAAAAAAATGGAAAGGAAGTTGGCTTGTTCAAGGCGGAATTTGATCAGGTGAACTACGCAATGTAGCCATTTTAAGCATCCTTGAAAAGATCCGTTTTCTTGTTCAATACCCGACACCGTACGATATGTTTGGATACTGACCTTTTTTACCACCCAGCCCCCTAAAAAATCGCTTGGTGGAAAAGCTGGCTTGGGCGCTGCGGCAGTCGCGGTCAAGCTGGAGACCGTGCGGCAGCAGTGTTTGAGTCATCCGAGCATGCACACGAGAACAGGCATTAGATTCAGCGCCTGCGCGCCTTGGCCGAGTGGTGAGTTTGGTCGGCTTCTGTCGTTGAGCATCCGCTGGGATTAGCATCCCGCGAGATGCCTGGGGCGGCGTTAATGGTCGCGACCGGGTGATGTTCATGCTGCACGACTGTAATCTCGTCGAGGATAGCTTCACCTCCCTGAGAAGCGGAATCTGCTCGCTCGTCTTGCACCGATGTGAAGCTGGCTGTGGTAGCTAATGAAAGCGGGCTTACCCTCGTATCACCTTAAGGCGCGCCCGCCCAGCGTCCGTAATGGCGTTTTCGCCTTCATCGCTGATGCGATAGCGACCGGACACTGACTGTGTAATGGTGAACCTCACCAGTCCGCTCTTGGACAAAGCCTCACCCACTTCAAAGCTCATTGCACGCTCTAGGTCGAAGATTTTTGTTTCTCCGATTTTGTAGCGAGCAAACGCAATCAGCGCCGAATCTATCGCCGCTTGGTCTATCACCTCAACACGCTGCATTTGACCTCCTGGTCTGAATCGCCCAGGCCCGTGGCCTTGCGGTTATCGGGCCTGGAAGTTCGTAGAATGCGCAACGCTACTACGGAGCCGAGCGTGTTAGTTACTGGCTTTGCGTCCATGCTGGATGGGTGGCCAGTCATCATCGTTAGTTTTAGTCTGCGTGCGGCGCTGCAGTGTCCGTTAACGACATCTCTTTTGGAAATACGTTGATAAACGCACTGATAGCAGGCTTATCGTCATCATCGATATTGATCTTCGGTGTTTGCGACGATCGACTGATGTCGGTAGCAAAATTAGCGGCCCTCAGCGCACGTTCGATTTGCTGGCTTCCCGGGCTGTCATACAGCACTGCCTGAACACCTGTGGCTTCTTTGGTTAGCATCAACTGCTTTATTTGTACCCGTACGCCCGCTTTGGTCAGGGCAACGGCGATCTGCTTGGAGAACGCCAATGCTTCGTCGTCGTTTCTGACAATATTGAGCAGCACGGTTGGGGCTACTTTGTCTTTGGCGAGCGCTACCGCCAATGCCTGGAACGCCGCCTGTGCCTGCGCTGTCAGCTTTCTGGGCCGCAGGCGATGTTCTATGGCCTGGCGTTCTTTTTTTGCGGCGTCCAGTTGTGCCGTCAACGCCGCGTTCTGTTGCAGGAGCTCTTCGATTTTCAACTGGGACTGGGCGGCGGACTGGTTGGCTGTGGCGATCAGTTGGCTGGCCTCTGCCATGGACCTGTCGGACTCGCTGCTTTGCACCTCGGACGTCAGGTGCGCCAAGATGACCGCGCAGGCTGAGACTAAGGCGGCAATGATGGCGGTTGTTGTAGCAATGCTATGAATCAGGCTGGCGTTATCTGCTGAAATTTCTGGCATTAGCGTGCTCTTGAAATTTAGTTTCCATGATTTTGCGTTTTCGATTTCGCGGCAGATTGCCATAAATTCACCGTGCAAGCGACCTCTGGCGTCGACTGTGGGTGCTTGGACTTTGCGCGACGTGATGGCCTGCGTGTGCAAATGAATAACGCTTTGTTTACAGGTGATTGCCAGTTGTCCGATTCAGCTCACATTTTGACTGAGCACAGTTGCGCGCCGTTTGCCTTTGGCTATGGTGGCTTTAGGTATACAACTAAAGTCGTAGGAGGGGCGACATGCGGATTCGCGGCGACGTTTTCTGGGGCTGGGCAGACCCAACGCTTCACCATCGGACTCACGACGAAACGTTAAGTGACGGTACTTACATCGATGTCCAGGTGCGACTGTCGCGAACAGGTAATACGCAGATGTTCATCGGGGTCTATGCCCCCAGTGGCATGGCCATTCATGAAGAAGCATTCGATTCGCGTCCAGGCGAATCGATGACCCGTGCCTTGGCGTGGGGCGTGGGCAGGGCGCGGCGGATAGCAAGCGATGCTATTCCCGTGACCGAGCAGTTCGCCTGCGCTAAATAGCGAGCGCTGAAGGTTGCAGTGGGTTGGGCGTGGCTCAGGTCTCATCCTTGATCTTTGCTGCGACGGACCTCAACTCACTGGCAACCCCATCGATGGACTTGATATGAGCGCGTACATCGATCTCACTGTCTGAGGTGGCCCGAGCTTCCATGAACTTAGCGTGCCCGGTCATGGCTTTGCTGAGTTCATTGAGGTGGTCGGCTGTTTTGACGAGATCGGCTTTGATGGTATGAAGCGGTTCCATGAGCGTGAGTGCGTTCCTTGAAGTGTGTGTCTACAACCCTGGGCGGCGGTTTAGCGAAGCGTGCGTGACATCAGCCACTGCGGGTTGCCCCACGCCTCGAACTGCTCAATGACCGCCCAGCCACGCTTGGCATAGTAAGCCTGTTTATCATGGGTGTGCAGGTACAAGGTTTCGAGGCCGGCAGTGCGCGCATGGGCACATAAGCCTTCGATCAGGTGCTCGGCGATACCGGACCCTCTGGCTTCTGGGTCAACAAACACGCAGGCAAGCCAAGGGCCAAGGTCCGGGCGGGAGGGCAGGTCTTGCGCTGCCAGGGCGGCGCCGCCCAACAACTGGCCTTGCTCCAGGGCAATCAGGCATTGCCACTGGCCATTGCCCTGGCCTTCTGCGAACTCGTGCTGCCATCGCGAAAGGTCGATGCCGTCGAACTCATACGTGAACTGCTGATGGATCCACTGAGCGAAGGCGTTGCAATGGTTCATGTGGTTCGCGAGCCAATCAAACTGAGGCATGGGCATCCTGCACGGTAGTACCTGGTCAGCGCATCATGACACAACCCTCAAGTGGACACGCAAGTGAAGCTTTTCATGCTAGGTTTTGTACGAAAAGTATGGTCATCCATCATTGTGGGAGCGGGCTTGCCCCGCGATCTGCCGCAACGCGGCAGCAAAGCCTTAATTCGCGGCGACTTTGACGCTAGTCGATATCGGGTATGGGAGCGCTTCGCACTCCATCGCGGGGCAAGCCCGCTCCCACAAAACTTTTCGTACAGCGCTTAAGGCTGGTCAGTGTCCGACTTGCCGGCTTCATTACCTTGTACCTGTAATACTGAGCCTTTATCGTCCGTTGCCAACAAGCCACTTTGCGCACTGGCAGAGTGCAGTTCTGCATGCGCGACGTTTGCTGCACCCCGAAAGATAGCGCGGTTTTCGTCACCTGTTTTCAGTGTGTGCAGGTGACCATTCTGGTAGAAAAAATGCGTACGGTCGGCTGGCATGTGGAGCGCTCCCTGTTGTGCAGCAAGATGATGTGTATCTGCACGGCCTACTCTCTGCCTGCTTCACGGCTTTGGCTACTAGCAGAATTAACAGGTGGCCAGCTTTATTGACACTTCAATAAAACCCTCAATGATTAACAGAACGCACCTCGACCTTGGTTGATTGGAACCAAGTTGCAACGCTGGGTAGAATGCCCCGTATCCCTATTGGTCAATTGCAAATGCCTACATTTCGTATCTTTGTTTGCACCTTGTTGACTGCCAGCCTTGCCGGTTGCGCAACACCGGGTAACCCTACAGCCAGTAAGCTGACCTCCAAAACCCCAGCACAATATGCCGCCTGTGTACTGCCCAAGTGGCAAGCACAGGCGCCCCTTGCCAACCAGAAATCGATCGCCCACGGCTATCGATTGACCGCGCCGAGCGCAGTGGCCTCCGACGATGTGCTTGAGGTGGTTGAGTCGCGCGACGGCAGCCGCGCCACGTTCTATAAAGGCAGCTTCCTTTCGGGCGACACACTGCGCCAGGCTGCAAGAGAGTGCCTGGAGTAAGCTCAGTAACCTGAGTCGCCCATGGTCGCCGGCTTGTCAGTCAGTTAAGCGTCATCGGCGGTGAATGGGGCTGCTGTGCAGCCCATCGCAGGCAAGCCAGCTCCTACAGGAATAGCGTCTTTCTTTTGAGTCTCGCTCTCCTGTAGGAGCTGGCTTGCCTGCGATGGGCCGCGCAGCGGCCCCCTTGGCCGTAACTGACTGGCATTAATTGGGGCAGGGTCATGAGGTGAGGCCGCAAGTACTTCACACGTCATTTGAGCGCACCTGCTTCGGCTACTTCCCCTCAGCGTGCTTCGAGTTTTGTGTTCATCCGCTGGCATTGCACTTCTGCATCGGTCCTGTTCGTGTAACTGGGTTTGAGCCGCTCCTTCGCCAGGTTGTCATAAATATCGAACCCCCCGCATACGGTCGCTGCGTAATAACGGCTACCGACGCGGAAAGACTCCTTTTCGATGGGTACCGCCGGAACGATAACGAATCTTGGTTGCATGTTTCGTGCCTCCCCAGGCAGAGACCTAAGTATTAGTCGGGCAGTTGGTAACCATCAAGCAGGCTCATGGGCAAGCGACGAATAGCCCGGGACCGAGCATCGGTTCCCGCACGCCCGTTCGTCGGTGCAATGGGGGCAAAGCGCCTGCCAGACCTGCAGGCGGGTGAACAATGACCGGAACGACGGGTCTTTAGACACACTGCGCCTGTGTGGAGAAGGGCGCTGTCATTACTTTCAAATTTGGACAGATTTAGACCCAGCAGTCGCTTTGTGTAAGGTTTATGTAAAAGCGTCCGTTGTGCGTACAAGGAACGGTATCGTGTTTTGTACTGTCCAGTCCAAAGTGGCAAACGATGAACACACTTCCGTCGCAGCCCAGTGCTGAACGCGGGGCGTTCTCCAGTTTTGAGGCGTGTCGCAATACCCAGCAAGGCCCCGTGGTGATTCTGGCGTCGGGCGCCTCCGCCAGGCATTTCCCGCTGGCTGATTTTGCCCACCTGCCCATCATCGCCATGAACGGCTCAGTCGCTATGACAGCAGAGCATGGCGTGAAACCGTTTTTCTACGTGTGTACTGACAAGAGCTTCGGCCTGCAGCAACCTGAACTGTTTGCCACCGCCCTGCGTGACAGCCAACGGCTCGCGCTGTGGCCAGAGCAATTCGAGGGTGCTGACATCCCAGCTGCCAGCGAATGCTATGCCTTGCACAAGGCGCACACACCCGGCCTGCTCGACGGTGTGCGCGGGCACGGTGACAGCTGCGTCTGCAGCCGCGCACTGTGGAGCAAACGGGCACGATCGATCGCCTTCAGCAAAGACCTGTCGCAGGGTTTTTTCGATGCCCGCACAGTCGCCTACGTGGCGCTGCAACTGGCTTATCACCTGGGTTTCGAAGAGGTGTTGCTGGTGGGGGTCGACCTTGACCAGACGGTGGGGCGCTTTTACGAGACCGAAGAGGGGCAACACTCGCCGTGCGGCCTGGACCAGCATTGGGACAGCCGTATCCTGTCTTCACTGACCTTGATGGCGCGGCAAGTGGTCAATGAGCATTTTCACGTCTACAACCTGTCGGCGGCATCGCGCATTCCGGCCGAATTGATCCCTAAGGTCAACCTGTCAGAAGCCAGGCGGATTGCCGGCTGCGGGATTGGTTGAGCAAGAAAGCGGGTGCGTGCGGCCTGGCGCCTGCGTAGAGTGCGCTGACCATCTCGCACCCTGCAGGAGTCCCCAATGTCCAGCGCCTTCACCTTGATGCAATCTCCCGTTGGCACGCTGACGCTGGTCGCCCGTGGCGAACGGCTGGCAGCCGTGCTCTGGGAGGAGGAGCGGGAAAACCGCGTGCGGCTCGGTGAGCTTCACCGTGATGACCGGTGCCCGGTACTGCTGAACACCGCCCGCCAGCTGGGCGAGTACTTTGCCGGCACGCGGCGACGCTTCGACCTGGCGTTGGATTTTGCCGGCACGCCGTTTCAGCGCGAGGTGTGGGCTGCATTGCTGACCATCCCTTTCGGTGAAACCCGCAGTTACGGCGACATTGCCCGGCAGATCGGCAACCCCAGCGCGGTCCGTGCGGTGGGCGCGGCCAATGGCCGTAACCCGATCTCCATCATTGCGCCGTGCCACCGGGTAATTGGTGCTTCAGGCAACCTCACCGGCTTTGCCGGAGGGCTTCAGGCGAAGCAATACCTGCTGGCGCTGGAAGGCAGAGAGAGCCTGGCATTGGCGCTCTGAGTCAGGCAGACCTAAAAGATCCAGCTGGCGACCAGGCAGGCCACCAGCGCCAGCGCTGATCCGGCTAACAAGGTGTACTGCCGGTGGGCCCGCCGTGCATGGGGGCGGACCTCTCGCAGGTATTCGCCAGGGGTGGGCGCACCCGGGCGATGGCGCAGGCCTTCGGCGATTTCGGCCAATTGACCCTGGATCAACAGCCCAACCAGGTAATGCGTGGATGCGTAGCTCGCCAGCGTCAACAACAGATACTTCACGCAGTCAGCACCCTCAGTGGCACAGCGGTCGCGCTGGAGTGGGTGGTATCCAGCAGAATCAGCCCTTCGCAGGTGTCGTCCAGGCTGGCCAGCAGCTGACCCTGGCTATCCCAGGCCGCAGACCCACCTGCGCCGATGAACGTATCGGCAGGCCCCACGCAGTTGGCCAGCAAGACAGTAAGGCCCAGGGTGCGGGCGACCTCCGGGTAGTGTTGGTAACCCTCATCAATGCCCTTGGCCGTTTTCGCCACACTGGCCAGGTACACCTGCGCACCCTGTGCCCACGCCTCTGCAGCATGTTCGATGAACATCGACTCGTAGCAGATGGCTGGCGCTACCCGGTGTTTGGCCACCTCGAGTACCAACGGTTGATCGCCTGCGGCGAAGTAGGGCAGTTCATCGCTGTGCAGGCGCCGTTTGGCATACGCCTGGCGGGGCATGCCTGGGCTCAGGATCGGCATGCCGATGAGAATCCCGTCAGGCGTTGGTAAGGGCAGGCCCACAGCGACTGTGAGTGCATGCTGGTCGCACAGCGCCTGCAGTGGCTCCAGGCGTGGGGAGGATAGTGGCAGGGCGAGCTGGCGGGCCAAGGTCGGCTCATAGCCGGTCAGTGACAGTTCAGGAAACACCACCAGCTCAGCACCCAGCGCTGCAGCCTGCTCGATGCAATACAGGTGACGCGCAAGGTTGCCCTGAATATCGCCTTTGAGCGACGCCAGTTGCACGGCGCAGATCTTCATCAACAGCTCCTTCCCTGGTACGAGTCAAGGGCCGAGCATACGCCTGGCCGCAAGACCTGTACCAGTGAAGGGTTTTTCAGGAAGCGGAGTGCGGTGCGAAGCGCTGGCGGAACCAGTCATTCAGCATGGCCTTTTCGGCATACAGGCGGTCGCTGCTGCTGGTCACCCGCCCTGGACGGCTGAGGTACATCTTGTCGCTGACCCGTTCCTGCGCTTGCTGGTCAGGTTTGCCGGGCTGGCTGAGGGTGTAGCTGAGGTCGATGGTCGGCCAGGTGATTTCGCGCATGAAGCGCACATCGTAGGCATTGCTGTGCCAAGGCTCGAAGCGCCCGGCGAGGTCGATGTCACGGATGTCGATAACCAGCTGCTGGTCTGCCTGCAAGTAGCGCTGGCCGAGTTTGTGCAGGTACTCGGTGAGGGCCTTCATGACATAGGCGTCTGCACCCCGTTCGTAGCCGGCACTGTCGAGGCTGGCATCGCGAAATGTCTCGGGATGGTCGAATCGCACCTCGACCTGCGCAGCCGGAGCAGCTTGTGCCATGCTGTTCAATGGCAGCGCCACGAGCACGGCACACACGAGGGCGGTACGCATGATGCACCTCCAAGGTGAAAGACGTGTCCCTTTATTCTACGCCTGCCCTGACAGCACCCGCAGAGGAAGATTGTAATGAGTCGGTTTCGGCGGGTAGCCGCCAACCCCTTGGGGCGAGACCTGGCGGTGGGCGATATCCACGGGCACTTCGGGCGCCTTGTTCGGTGCCTGCAAGCGGTCGGGTTCAACCCAGCAGTGGACCGCCTGTTCAGCGTCGGTGACCTGGTCGACCGCGGGCCGCTCAGCCACGCGGCACTGGCGTGGCTGGACTTGCCCTGGTTCCATGCCGTGCAAGGTAACCATGAGGCGCTGGCGGTTACCTACTTGCGCGGTGGCCGGCTCGACCTGGAGATGTACCACGCTGCCGGTGGTGGCTGGTTTCTCGAGCTGCCCAAGGCCGAGCAGCGGCGCTTCGTCGAACGCTTCGAGCAATTGCCGATCGGTATGGAAGTTGAAAGTGCAGCGGGCCTGATTGGTCTGTTGCATGCCGACAGCCCCTTCGCCGATTGGCCCGTATTACGCAGCTGGCTGGAACTGGATGACGACCCTGAGGTACGCGAAGTCTGCCAATGGTCGCGGCGCCGGCTGAAGGAGGGCGACACCCGGCCTGTGCACGGCATCCGTGCCTTGTTGGTCGGGCATACACCGGTGCTGCAGGTCAAACAGCTGGGCAATGTCTGGCACCTGGACACCGGCGGCTGGGCCAGCGGCCATTTCAGCCTGCTTGATCTGGCGACACTGGAGCTGGTCAGCCCCGTACAAGGTGCACAAGCAACGCCCCGGCTAACACCATCAGCATGACCCCCGAGGCCCGCTCCAGCCAGGGCAAGGCACGGGCGAAGCGCTGCAGCACGCGCTGGTTGCCGATGGCCATGGCGACCAGCAGGTCCCAGAGCAGCACGATGCTGAACATCCAGCCCGCATACACCCCCTTCCAGCCGACGCTGCTGCTGGCGACCATGCTGGCGAGGCTGGCGTAGAACAGCGCGTTCTTGGGGTTGAGAATGCCCGACAGAAAGCCCATCGCCAGGCTACGCCACCCACCTGGTACAGCGCCTTTGCCGGCAACGACGGCCAGGCTGGAGTGTCCGGCGTAGCGCAAGAATTGTGTGCCGATGTACAAGAGGTAAGCCGCGCCGGCCAGCTGCAAAGCAATGAACAACAGGCTGCCTTCGCGCAAAATCGACAGGCCGGTAAAGGCCATGGCGATGAAGGCGCCATTGGCCAAGGCGATACCCAGGCACGCGCCGCTGGCGCTGCGCCAACCACCACTGATGGAGGTGCGGGCAACCAGGAAAAAGTCTGGGCCGGGTGAAAGCAGGGCCAGGAAGTGGGCGAGGGCGACGATCAGGAACTGCTCCATGGGCGGGACGACTCCGGCAGGGGAAAGCCGCAGTCTGGCGTCGAGCCTGGAGCCCGTATTGAAGATTATTGCGCGGGGCCTCAATGGCCTCGGTATTGCCCGGGCGTTACGCCCACGTGCGCCTTGAACACCCGCTGAAAGTGGCTTTGGTCGGCAAACCCAAGCTGATAGGCGACCTCTGCCAGCGCCAGGCCCTGGTTCAACAGAAGCCGACCGCGATTGACCCTGGCGTTGAGCAGGTAGGCATGGGGCGTCAGGCCGGTGGCTGCGCGAAACGCCCGGATCAGCTGATAACGCCCCAATCCCGTCTCCTGGGCCAACAACGTCAGGCTCAGTTGCGCAGGGTCCTCAGCCTCGATCCGCTCGACCAGGCCACTGAGCAGGGAGGCGCCCAGCGCCGGTGTCGCCTCCAGCGTCGGGTGCGAGCAGAAGTCCTGGTCCCCCATGAAGGCAATCAGCGCCGCCTCTTTCGCGCCGTTGCTCGCACTGGAGAACAACAAGGCATTCAGCGCGCAGAACTGGCCGTACAAGGCGGGCACATGGCTGATACGTGCAGGCTCACCCGCCTGCGCACCGCGCAGCCCAGACTCCAGTCGCAGTTGCGACAGCCAGTCGGCATCCACGTGCAACATCTGGTAGCTCCAGGCCTGGCCAGGCGCCGGATTGCACGCATGCACACGCTTTGCCGGGACCATCACCAAAGTGCCGGGTGTCAGGCGTTGTTGACCACCGCTTGCCCCGGTAAACAGGCTGAAGCCAGCATCCACTGCCCCCATGGAAAAGGTCGGATGGCTATGCGCCTTGTAGCAGGCGCGGCTATGGCAGGCGCGACGGCTTTCGACGAAGGGCAGGGCGTGATCGCGCCAGACGCGGGCTTGGGAGCGGGGCATGAAGGGGTCCTCGACAGGGGCAAAAGCTTACCAGTAGCAGGGGACCCGTACAGTTTTTTTGGCTGGCTGTAACTTGACCCTGTGCGCGTCTGCGGTCGAAATAAGCGCTTGATGTCAGAGGACAATAATAATGGATCTTGCCAGTTTGCTGCTGTTCATCCCCGCTTGCTTCGCCCTCAACATGGCGCCCGGGCCCAACAACCTGCTGTCGTTGCACAATGCCAGCCGCTACGGCCTGCGCACGGCCTGCGTGGCCGGTGGCGGGCGCATTGTCGCTTTCAGCGGCATGATTGCGCTGGCGGCCATGGGCCTGGCGGTGGTGCTGCATACCAGTGAATACCTGTTCCTCGCCATCAAGGTGATTGGTGCCGCCTACCTGTTCTACATCGCCTGGCAGCTGTGGCGAGCCCCTGTTGGTGAAGCCGTGGTGGCGGGTGATCACCCGCGCGGCACCTGGCGCCTGGCGCGGCAAGAGTTCTGGGTGGCGGCGGGCAACCCTAAGGCGATCCTGATCTTCACGGCCTTCCTGCCCCAATTCGTCTCGGTCGGTAGTGCTACCCCGGTCAGTGAGCAGTTTCTGTGGCTGGGCGTGCTGTTCCTGCTGCTGGAGTGGGCCGCCATTGCCATCTATGCGGGCCTTGGCGCCTATATGCAGCGCTGGTTCAGCCAACCTGGGCCGCGCCGGATGTTCAACCGGGTCAGCGCCTCCTTGCTGGGCTGCGCTGGCCTCGGTCTGCTGGCAGCGCGCCGCTAGAACTGCCAGCGCACACCCAGGTTCACGCCGCTGGCTTCCTGCTGGCGGCTGTCCAGGTTGGCGCTGTACTGCACGCCGCCGTGCAGGCTAAGCGCTTCACTCACTTGCGCCACCACACCGCTTTCGAGTTGCACCGAGGTGTAGCGGTAGTCGGTCTTGATCGTGTCGAGTTCATCGAACGTCAGCGTGTCGCGGCCACCGTCGCCGTGCCACAGGTTGACCTGCGCATAGGGTTGCAGCAGGCGTCCACGGGTGCCTGTGAAGGTGCCTTCAAGGCGTGCACCCAGGCGCGCGGTCAGTTCAACCTGGGCGTCATGGCTGATACGCGAGACGCTGTCACGGGCGGTGTCTAGCGAGACCTTCTGGGCGATCAACTGGGCTTGCGGCTCCACGGCCCAGCGTTGCGACAGGGCGATGGGGTAGCCGGACTCCAGTGACGCTGTCCAGGCATGGCCATTGATGTTCAGCTTGTCACCACGGTGCGAGCGCGCCCGGCCATCCAGGTCGGTGTACTGCAGCACGGCGTCGAGGTACCCGCGCTGTGGGCCGACCAGGGTCCAGTAAGCGCCAACGCTATCGCCATCGAGCTTCAGGTCACCGACGCTGCGATCTTGTACGGCCAGGGCAAACCCTTTGACGTCGGCGTCCAGGCGACTGTGGCTGACATACACGCCGAGCTGTTGGCGATAGCCGCTGTCATTGACCTTGGCATACACGTCCTGGCCGACCTTGAAGCCATACACGTCACCGTCCAGGCTGGGGCTGACCGTGCCTGTCCATTGCTGGCGTAGCGTGCCGCCGTAGGCCTGGCCCCAGCTGGCGGGGAGCCCGCCTTGGCCGGTAAGCAACTGCTGATCGCCCTGGCGCTGGTGAAAAGTACCCAAGGCTTGGCGGGCGATGATCCCGGCACCTCTGGAGGCTGCGGCGTACACCGGGACTTCGGGGCGGTACAGCGCCAAGGGCTTGCCCTGCACGGGCGCAGGCAGTTCAGCTTGCCCGGGCGCCGCCGCAACCACAGGCGGGGTCGCTGCCGGTTCAATCACGGGTGGCTCGCCGGGCTGCGGTGCCGGCGCCGGAGCGGGCGGGGCGACTAAGGTCGAGCGCAGGTACCAGCTGTTTTCACTGCCTGCAGTGATACCACCCTTGAACAGGCGATAGTCGTAGGCACCAACCGAAAGCGTCTGGGTCTGGACGAAAGCGTCGTTCCGGCTGACAGCGCCTTCGCGGGCTTCGACCACTTGGATACCGTTCTGTGTGGTCGCCGCGCCTGCGCCCCCCAAGTTATTGACCAGCAGGCCAGTACTGCCAGCGATAACCCCGCGGCTGACGACCAGGCGGTCGGAGGCCGCGCCATCCCCGGCCAGCACGCTGTTCACGCGCAGGGTGCCGTTGTTGCCGGTGTAATCGCCTTGAATGCTCAAGCGCCCCTGGGCATCGTTGCCCTGCGACAGGTCTATCGTGCCGGCGTTTTCGACCGACACCTTGTTGCCGTTCTGGATACTCACGATGCTGCCTTGGCGTGCGATCAGCGCGCTGCTCGCATCGATTTTGAAGCTGCCTGTACCGGTCGCGGGGAGGGTGTCGGTGCCTAGGTCGCCCAAGGTGAGGGTGTCGTCGAGGGTGAATCGGCTGGCGTTGGTCAACGCCACGGATTCCCAGTTGGTGTACAACCCACCGCGCGTCACCTGGCTGCGGTTGAACACCAGGGTGTCATTGCCAGCGCCGCCGTCGATGCTGATGTCCAAGGCCTTGGCATCGAGGCTGTCGATTGTCGCGGAGTCATCGCCAATACCCATATCGACCCGGCCGCCGATGCTGCCGCCGGACCACGTGAAGGTGTCGTTGCCGGCGCTGGCGAGCACATTCCCCTTGAGCGAACCACCACTGATGGTAATGCGGTCCTGGCCGCCGCTGGTGCTGATATTGCCGCCAATCGAGCCCCCGCGCAGCAGGATCGTGTCGTTGCCAAAGCCGCTCACCAGGTTGCCGTCGATCTCGGTTGCAACGGCAGTGTCCTGGGACATTTCGAAGTAGTTGTCAGCGAGCTTCAAGTCGACTCGCCCTATCTGGCCGCCCGAAAAGATTGCATGATCGCCATCCTCGAACGCACCGATAATGCGCCCGCCCGACATTGTGAAAGTATCGAACCCTTGGCCCTGGTTCAGCGACTGGACCGTGCCCCCGCTCATGATGAAGGTGTCGACCTGTTGGGTTTGCGAGATCGCCCCCAGGCTGTCGCCCGGCATGACGGTCAGTGAATCAGGGTAGCCAAGCGTCGGCAGTGCGAGCAGTGGCAACGCGGCAGGGGCAAGCAGGCGGTGATAACGCATCGGCAGGTCTCCGTGTCCTCAGAAGGGGACCACTGCCTGACGCGGCGCTTAGACGCACCGTATCGGTCCTGCCTGAGTTGTAGGGAAATGCCTGACGTTGAACAACTGGCAATAATGCTAGGTGGCCTGTTGCTACCTAGGTGCTGTCAGTCGCGGTAGAAGGTTTGCACCAAGTGGTAGCCGAACTTGCTCTTGATCGGCCCATGCACCACGCGCAGCGGCTTTTTGAAGATGACCTGGTCGATGGCGCCGACCATCTGGCCAGGCCGCACCTCACCCAGGTCACCGCCGCGCTTGCCCGACGGGCAGGTGGAAAACTTCTTCGCCAGCACGTCGAAAGCCTCGCCATTGGCGATGCGCTGCTTGAGCTTTTCGGCTTCGTCAGCGGTCTTGACCAGGATGTGGCGGGCTTGAGCTTTCATGGGACACCTGTGCTTCGGGGTAAAAAAAAGGGCGCCATTATGCCTCATTGTGCAGCGCGTTGTGGTCGCGAAACTGCTCCAGCGCCTCCGGGTTGGCCAGGGCGTCGGTGTTTTTCACCGGCAGGCCATGGACCACATCACGTACCGCCAGCTCCACCAGCTTGCCGCTGATGGTGCGCGGGATGTCGTTGACCTGGGCAATCACCGCAGGCACATGGCGCGGCGTGGTGTATTGGCGTATCACCTGGCGAATGCGTTGGCGCAAGGCTTCATCCAGCTGCAGGCCGTCGCGCAGGCGCACGAATAGCACCACCCGCACATCGCCTTGCCAGTCCTGGCCGATGGCGACGCTTTCCAGCACCTCTTCGACCTTCTCCACCTGGCGGTAGATCTCTGCCGTGCCAATGCGCACCCCGCCAGGGTTGAGCACGGCATCGGAGCGGCCGTGGATGATCAGGCCACCGCTGGCACGCTGCTCGGCATAGTCGCCCTGGGCCCAGACCCCCGGAAACTGGCTGAAGTAGGCCGCGTGGTAGCGGCTGCCATCGGGGTCGTGCCAAAAGCCCAGCGGCATGGACGGAAACGGCTGCAGGCACACCAGTTCACCTTTTTCGTCATACACGTTCTGGCGTTGCGCGTTCCAGACCTCCACCGCCATGCCCAGCCCCTTGCACTGGATTTCGCCGCGATGCACCGGCAGCGTCGGGTTGCCCAGCACGAAGCAGGCAACGATGTCGGTGCCACCGGACATGGAGGCCAGGCATACATCGGCCTTGATCTTGCGGTAAACGTAATCGTAACTGTGCGGCGACAGTGGCGAGCCGGTCGACAGCAGCAGGCGCAAGCTGGTCAGGCGGTGCGTGGCGGCAGGCTCAAGGCCTTGCTGTTCGAGTGCGGCCAGGTACTTGGCGCTGGTGCCGAAGGCATGGATGCCCTCGGCGTCGATCAAGTCCAGCAGCCGCGCTGGCCCGGGGTGGAAGGGCGAGCCGTCATACAGCACCAGTGTGGCACCTACAGCCAGGCCGCTGGCTAGCCAGTTCCACATCATCCAGCCGCAGGTGGTGTAGTAGAACAGCACATCATCGGCCTTGAGGTCATTGTGCAGGCCGTGTTCCTTGAGGTGCTGCAGCAGCACCCCACCGGCGCGGTGGACGATGCACTTGGGTACGCCGGTGGTGCCGCTGGAGTAGAGGACGCACAGCGGATGATCGAACGGCAGCGGGGTGAAGCGAGGCATGCCGCCGGGCTGGAAAAAGCCCTCCCACAGGTCGACACGGGACGCGTGGAATTCGTCGGCGCGGGTCCCGCTGCGGGTATGGGGTACCACGATCAGTTGCTCAAGGCCTGGTAATTGGGCGCAGACCTGGTTGACCTTGTCGACCTGATCGATGACCTTGCCGGCATAGTGGTAACCGGCGCAGACGATCAGCAATTTGGGGCTGATCTGGCCGAATCGGTCGATGATGCCGTGCACGCCGAATTCGGGTGAAGCGCTGGACCAGATTGCGCCGAGGCTGGTGCAAGCCAGCATGGCTACCAGGGTTTCCCAAGTGTTGGGCATGATGGCGGCGATGCGGTCGCCCGGCTTCACACCGGAGGCCTCGAACGCCCGTTGCAGCCCCGCGACCTCGGCGGCCAACTGCGCATGGGTCAGCACTCGGCGCTGGCCGTCTTCGCGCACGGCGATCAATGCCGGGCGGTCGTCGCGCCGGCGCAGCAGGTGTTCGGCGTAGTTCAGGGTGGCGCCAGTGAACCACTGGGCATCGGGCATTTGCGGGCCTTCGCGCAGCACGTGGCTCGGTGGTTGGTGCCAGTTGACGTGAAAGTACTCGGCAAGGCTTTGCCAGAAGGCTGAGCGCTGCTCGATGCTCCAGCGGTGCAGTGCCTGGTAGTCGTTTAATTCGAGGTTGTAGCGCAGGTTGACCCAGCGGCGAAACGCAACCATCCGGCTGGCCTCGATCTGCGCTGTGGAGGGGCTCCAGAGTACGTCGTTCATGGCGAACCTCCAGTTGTTGCGGGAGGGGGGGAGGAGCAGCCTTGCGCTGCGAAGAGGCCAGTAATAGCAGTGAAGATTTACTGTATTTTCACTGGCCTCTTCGCAGCACAAGGCTGCTCCTACCTGTCAGCGTGATGCGACCTTCTTATTCCACTTTAGCCTTCTGCACGTCTTGCGAGGCCGACCAGACGCGATAGCGTACCTCGACGTCCTTGGGCACATACACCACCACTGGCAACTTGCTGTTGTAGCGCAGCATGAAGCCTTCGCCGACCACCGGCACGAACGCATCGCTCTTCTTGCCATCTGGGCAGGCCATCAGGGTGCTCGCAGGGCCGCCGACCTTGTCTAGGCGGTAGTAGCTGTAGCCCCAGCCTTCGAGCGTGCGTTCTTCGAGGCTGCCCGCCAGGCGTTGGCGGTTGCAGTCAACCTTGAGCGTCTTGCCCGCGAGAATTTCCAGTTTATAGGCCGACTCGTCGGCCTGGGCCGGCAGGTGGATGACCTGCCGGGTGAAGCCTTTTTCCGCCTCGGGATAGGGCGCGACATCTTTCAAGCTGGCAGCCATCGCCGGGGCGGCGGCAGCCAGGGTCAAGGTCAGGATCGCGGACAGTGGGCGTGGGCGCATGTAGGCCTCCTTGCAGTTGAAAAGGGTGCAAGACCATTACCAAGTCGTGGCCGGCCCTCACTGGGCCAGCCAGCCACCGTCGACATTCCAGGCGGCACCACGGACCTGGCTTGCGGCCTCGCTGCACAGAAATAGTACCAGCTCGCCCAGGTGCTCGGGGGTGACGAAGGCCAACGAAGGCTGCTTCTCGGCCAACAGGTCGTGTTGCGCCTGCTGCGGGTCTACACCCTTGGCGGCGCGGTCGTCGATCTGCTTTTGCACCAGCGGGGTCAGCACCCAGCCCGGGCAGATCGCGTTGCAAGTGACATTGCTGGCGGCCGTTTCCAGGCCCACGACCTTGGTCAGGCCCACCACGCCATGCTTGGCTGCCACGTAGGCGGCCTTGCCGGTCGAGCCGACCAGCCCGTGCACAGAAGCGATGTTGATGATCCGCCCCCAGTTGCGTGCGCGCATGCCGGGCAGGGCCAGGCGGCTGCCATGGAACACCGCCGACAGGTTGAGGGCGATGATCTTGTCCCAGCTCTCCACGGGAAACTGTTCGACCGGCGCCACGTGCTGGATACCGGCGTTGTTGACCAGAATGTCGACGCCGCCGAATTCATGCTCGGCCACAGCGAACAGGGCCTCTATTTGCGCTACATCCGACAGGTCGGCGGGGTGGTGGATAGCCTTCACGCCATGGCTGGTAATGCTGGCGATGGCCGGCGCCGGGTCGCCAAAACCGTTGAGCAGGATGTTGGCCCCAGCGCGGGCCAGCACCTGGGCGATGCCAAGGCCGATACCGCTGGTGGAACCGGTGACGAGTGCAGTCTTGCCTTTGAGGGTCATGCGAATGCTCCCAGTGCAGGTTGTGGGTCTTTTTGTAGGAGCAGCCTTGCGCTGCGAAGAGGCCGGTGGAAGCAGCTAAGATTTACAGGGGTTTCACTGGCCTCTTCGCAGCGCAAGGCTGCTCCTACAGGGGTCGTGCATTAACCATGTGGATCGAACGCTTCGCGCAGCGCATCGCCGATGAACACCAGCAGCGACAGAATCACCGCTAACGCGAAAAACGCAGTAAAGCCAAGCCAGGGCGCTTCCAGGTGCTGCTTACCCTGGGTCACCAGCTCGCCCAGTGAGGCGCTGCCGGCCGGCATGCCGAAGCCCAGGAAGTCCAGCGCAGTCAGGGTGGTAATGGCCCCGGTCAACATGAACGGCACATAGGTCAGCGTGGCGTTCATGGCGTTGGGCAGAATGTGCCGCAACATCACCTGGCTGTCTGGCAGGCCCAGCGCCCGCGCGGCTTTGACGTATTCCAGGTTGCGCCCGCGCAAAAACTCGGCGCGCACCACATCGACCAGGGTCAGCCACGAAAACAGCGCCATGATCCCCAGCAACCACCAGAAATCAGGCTCGACGAAGCCGCTAAGGATGATCAACAGGTACAGCACCGGCAACCCCGACCAGACCTCCAGCAAGCGCTGCCCCAGCAGGTCGACCCAGCCGCCGTGGTAGCCCTGCAAGGCTCCGGCCGTTACGCCGATCAGCACGCTGACCAGGGTCAAAGCAAAGGCGAACAGCAGCGACACCCGGGTGCCGTACAGCACCCGGGCCAGCACATCGCGCCCCTGGTCGTCGGTGCCCAGCCAATTGCTGGTACTGGGTGGGCTGGGGGTGGGCACTTGCAGGTCGTAGTTAGGGGTGTCGGCACTGAAGGGGATGGGGGCGAACAGCATCCAGCCGCCCTGGGCCTCGATCAACTGGCGCACGTAGGCACTGCGGTAATCTGGCTGGAACGGCAATTGGCCGCCGAATTGCTGCTCGGTGTAACGCTTGAGCGCCGGGGTGTACAGCTCGCCCTTGTAACCCAGCAGCAAGGGCTTGTCGTTGGCCACCAGCTCTGCGCCCAGGCTCAGCAGCAACAGTGCGGCGAACAACCACAGCGATACCCAGCCGAGGCGGTTGCGGCGAAAGCGTTGCAGGCGGCGGCGCGATACGGGCGAGAGCATCAGTTTGCCCTCGTGTCGAAGTCGATGCGCGGGTCGAGCAGGGTGTAGCACACATCGCCGATCAGACGGATCAACAAGCCCGCCAGGGTAAAGATGAACAGCGTGCCGAAGACCACCGGGTAGTCACGCGACACGGCGGCTTCGTAACTCATCCGGCCAAGGCCATCGAGGGAGAAGATCACTTCGATGAGCAGCGAGCCAGCAAAAAACACTGTGATCAGTGCCTGGGGCAGCCCTGCCACGACCAGCAGCATGGCATTGCGCAACACGTGGCCGTACAACACGCGGCGTTCGCTCAGCCCCTTGGCCCGGGCGGTGACCACGTACTGGCGGGAGATCTCGTCGAGGAATGCATTTTTGGTCAGTAGCGTCAGGGTGGCGAAACCGCCAATCACCAGTGCGCCGACCGGCAGCACCAGGTGCCAGAAATAGTCGGCGACCTTGCCCAGCAGGCTGAGCTGGTCGAAGTTTTCCGACACCAGGCCGCGCACCGGGAACCAGTTCAGCGACGTGCCGCCGGCGAACAGCACGATCAGCAACAGGGCGAACAGGAACGAGGGCAGCGCGTAGCCGATCACGATCAGTGCGCTGCTCCAGGCATCGAAGCGGCTGCCATGGCGCACCGCTTTGCGGATGCCCAAGGGGATCGAAACCAGATAGGTGATGAGCGTGGCCCAGAAGCCGAGCGACAAGGTGACCGGCAGCTTGTCGAGGATCAGGTCGGTGACCTTGGCCCCACGAAAGAAGCTCTGGCCGAAGTCGAGGCGGGCGTACTGGCTCAGCATCAGCCAGAGGCGCTCGGCTGCTGATTTATCGAAACCGTACTGGTGTTTGATCGCCTCGATCAGCTTGGGGTCCAGGCCGCGGGTGGCCCGTGACTCGCCATGCGCCACCTCGGCCCGCGCGCCTGGTGCGCCGCCGCCGATACCCTGCAGCCGCGCCACCGCTTGCTCCACCGGGCCACCAGGCGCCGCCTGGACGATCGCGAAATTGACCAGCAGGATCGCCAGCAGCGTCGGGATGATCAGCAACAGGCGCCGCAGAATATAGGCCGTCATGGTGAGGCCTTCAGGCGCTCGGCCATCTGCGCGTTGGTCAGCGGGGTAGGGCTGACCTCCCACCAGGTGTCGAGGCCTTCGTCATAGGTGGCCTGAACCTTGGGCAAGCCAAAGCGGTTCCACCAGGCCGTGGAGCTGCCGGGCGGGTAGTAATTGGGGATCCAGTAGTAGTTCCACTGCAGCACGCGGTCCAGGGCATGGGCATGGCGCAGCATGTCGGCTTGCGTGCTGGCGCGTACCAGGCCGTCGATCAGGCTGTCCACTGCAGGGTCCTGGAGCACCATCAGGTTGTTCGAGCCGGGGTCGTGGGCCGCTGCCGATCCAAAGTAGTTGTACAGCTCCGCCCCTGGCGACAGCGTGACCGGGTAGCCGGTCACGATCATGTCGTAGTCACGCGCCATCAGGCGGTTGACGTATTGGGCTGAGTCGACATTGCGGATGTTCAGGGTGACGCCGATCTGCGCCAGGTTGCGCTTCCATGGCAGCAGCAGGCGTTCCAGGCCGGCCTGGCCGTTGAGGAAGGTGAATTCCAGTGGCTCGCCTTGGGCGTTCACCAGGCGGTCACCCTCGGGGTGCCAGCCGGCTTGCTGCAACAAGGCCAACGCTTGCAGCTGTTGCGCGCGGATGATGCCCGTGCCATCGGTGACCGGGGCCGTGAACACGCGGTCGAAGACCTCATCCGGCACCTTGCCGCGCAACGGCTCCAGCAGTTCGAGTTCGCTGGCGTCCGGCAATGCGCGGGCGGCCAGTGGGGTGTTGGAAAACACGCTCTGCTGGCGGATGTAGAGGTTGCGCATCATCTGCCGGTTGCTCCACTCGTAGTCCCAGAGCATGCCCAGCGCCTGGCGCACGCGGCGGTCGCGAAACGGCGGCTTGTCCAGGTTGAACACATAACCTTGGGCAACCTGCGGTTTGGCCGGGCCCAGGTGCGCGCGCTGCAGGCGGCCGTCGTCCAGCTGCGCGCCGTTGTAGCCGAGGGTGTAGGCCGTGGCAGAAAACTCGCGGTTGTAATCGTAGCCACCCCCTTTCAGCACCTGCCGCGCCACTTCGGTGTCGCCGAAGTATTCGATGCGCAGCGTATCGAAATTGTAGCGGCCACGGCTGACAGGGAGGTCTTTGGCCCACCAGGTTGGGTCACGTTCAAAGCTGATGCTGCGGCCATTGTCGATCTGGCCGATGCGGTACGGGCCGCTGCCGACCGGTTTGTCGAAGCCGGCGCCGTTGGCGAAATCGCGTTGTTGCCAGTCATGCTTGGGCAGCACCGGCAGGCTGGCCAAGTCCAAGGGCAGGGTGCGGCCATGGGGTTGCCTTAAGTCGAAGCGCACGCGATGCGGGCCTTCGACGGTTACCCCAGCGACCTCGGCGAACTGGGTGCGGTACTTGAGGCTGCCTTTGCTCATCAGCAGCTCGAAGGTAAAGCGCACGTCTTCGGCGCGCACCGGCTTGCCGTCGGCGAAGGTGGCGCGGGGGTCAATCTCGAAGCGCAGCCAGGCATCGTCCGGGCCACGTTCCATGCGCCGGGCAATCAGGCCGTAGACAGTGTAGGGTTCATCGAATGAGCGCACGGCCAATGGCGCGTACAGCCAACCATCGACTTCGTTGACGCCGATGCCTTTGTCGATGTACGGCAGAATATGGTCGAACTGGCCAATCTCCATGGCCGAGCGGCGCAATATGCCGCCTTTGGGGGCGTTGGGGTTGGTGTAGTCGAAATGGTGGAAGCTTTGGTTGTAGCGGGGGGCTTCGCCGTAGACAGTCAACGCATGGGTGGGTGCAGCGTGGGTGTTGGCGGAAAGGCACAGAAACAAAACCAGCCAGCCCAGGCGAAACAAGCCCTTGTAGGAGCAGCCTTGTGCTGCGAAGGCGTCAGCACGGTCAACGAAATTGCCCGGCCGGGCCACTTCACAGCGCAAGGCTGTTCCTACAGAGGCTGAGTCGTTCCTGAGGAACAACCTGGTATCAGTCCTGACGGCTGGTCACTTCCAGCAGGTGATAACCGAACTGGGTTTTCACCGGGCCCTGGACAACGTTCAGCGGCGCGCTGAAGACCACGGTATCGAACTCACGCACCATCTGGCCCGGGCCGAACGAGCCCAGGTCACCGCCTTGGCGGCTGGATGGGCAGGTGGAGTTGGCCTTGGCGACTTCGGCGAAATCGGCACCAGCTTCGATCTGGGCTTTCAGTTCGTTGCATTTGTCTTCGCTGCTGACCAGGATGTGGCGGGCGGTGGCACGTGCCATGGGTACTGCTCCTTAGGGTAAAAACGCAAGCCTAGCGCACTTGTTCGGGAAATGTCTCGCAAGGCTTGCTAGCGGCTTCCTACAGTTTTTGTGCTGCCTCGCGCAACAGGGTTTCAGTCGACGCCCAACCCAGGCAGCCATCGGTGATCGACACGCCGTACTTCAGTGCGCCTTTGCCCAAGGCCTGGCAGCCATCGAACAGGTGCCCTTCGATCATTACGCCAACAATCGAACGGTCACCGGCCACGCGCTGTGCCAGCACGTCCTCGAATACCGCGGGCTGCTGCGCTGGGTCCTTGCCGCTGTTGGCATGGCTGCAATCGACCATGATCCGCGCCTGCAACCCCACCTTGGCCAACCCCTGGCGGGCCTGGGCGATGCTCGTGGCATCGTAGTTCGGGCCTTTATGGCCGCCGCGCAACACCAGGTGGGTGTCGGGGTTGCCCAGGGTCTCGATAATGGCCGGGTAGCCCTGTGCATCCATGCCGAAATGGCGGTGCGGGTGCGCGGCGCTGCGCATGGCGTCGCAGGCGATGCCAATACCGCCGTCGGTGCCATTCTTGAAGCCCACAGGCAATTCCAGGCCGCTGACCATTTCACGGTGCACTTGCGACTCGGTGGTGCGTGCGCCGATGGCGGCCCAGCCCAGCAGGTCGTCGAAGTAGCCCGCGGCCATCGGCTGCAGCAGCTCGGTGGCAATGGGCAGGCCGCGCTCGATCATGTTCAGCATCAGGCCGCGCGACAGGGCGATACCGGCGTGCATGTCATCGCTGCCATCGAGGTGCGGGTCGTAGGCCAGGCCCTTCCAGCCCACCGTGGTGCGGGGTTTTTCGACGTAGGCGCGCATCACCAGCAGCAGCTTGTCATCCACTTCGCGGCTCAGCGCGGCCAGGCGGTCGGCGTATTCCAGGGCCGAGCGAGGGTCGTGAATCGAGCAGGGGCCTACCACTACCAACAGGCGTTCGTCGCGGCCTTCGAGAATGGCGCGGATGGCCTGGCGGTGGGCATGGACTTGCTGGGTGAGCTCAGCGGACAGCGGCATTTGCTGCTTGAGCAGGTGGGGGCTGGGCAGGCGCTGGCTGACGGTAGTATTGGCAGCTTGCGGTTGGTTCAGGGGCAGGGCGAGGTTCGAGGCTTGCATGGCGTTTTTCCCTGGGCGGACGGCGGGTTCTGGCCCGCGTCGTCGGCCCTATCGAGGTGTTCGACAGATCGTTGTAGGTGTGTTGGCTGCAGCGTTGCCACCCTTGAAGGACCGATCGGAGGCGGCAGGCTGGCCCGAACGGGATTGGCTAAATCGCCAGGCATAGGTGTTTGCGCAGTAATAAGTGGCGTAGTTCATGAATCTGTCCTCAAGGTAAATCGGTAATGTTCAAAGGCCTGAAAAGCAAAACCCCCGGTCGGGGAGCCGACCGGGGGTTTGAGTATTCTCATGTTCGGCGGCCCCTCGAAAGTGGGCGCCGTGTGGGTATCAGCGGCGCCTAGTGGCTAAACCAATACCCAAAATAAAAGCTGGCAGGGGCCTTGCAACCGGCAACGGCCAGCACAGGGCGCAGGGTGCGACCGGTGTGGTTGGCGTGATTGCAGGTGTGTTTCGGCATGTTGCTCTCCAGTGAATGAGCCCGAGCTTACTTCAGATCAGGCGCGGCGTTCAATGGGTAAATGCAATGACGTTGATCATTGCCGGTAATGGGGGCCATGGCCTGTTCAGTGGCCGTAACGCCCCACCAAGGTTTGCGCGCCCAAGGCATGGTCTTGCAGCAGCTGCAGCAGCCCGTTGCGGTCCAGGTCTGCTGGCAGGATCCCGGGTTCGAGGTCGGTTGCAATCAACGTCAGCGCGTAGTGGTGCGGGTTGTCCCCGGCGGGCGGGCATGGGCCACGGTAGCTGGCGGTGCCGCGAGCGTTGCGTCCCACCGTCACGGCAGGGCTGGTCAGCCCTGCCACGCCTTCTTTCAAGCCATCCAGGCCCGGGTCGATGTTGTAGGCGACCCAGTGCACCACCCCCAGGCCTTTGCCGCCATCGGGGTCGAACATCACCAGCGCCAGCGAGCGCGTACCGGCGGGCAGGTTGTCCCAGCTCAGTTGCGGGGTGCGTTCTTCACCTGCGCCGCAGGCCGGGTCTGGCCCGACCTGTTGCAGGGCGATCACGCCACCGTCGGTGAAGGAGGAAGAACTGATCGACAATGCGCCAGAGCCCGGCCCGGCGGCCAGTACGCTGAAAGGCAGCAGGGCAGCGAGCAGCCAGGGTTTGGCGTTCATGGCAACTCCTTGGCAGGGCGATGGAGCGCAGTGTAGTCCAGCCGAGCCTCAACGGCTGTCCTGGTCCTCAGCGGTACCGCCATCGTAGCCGGCACCGGAGCCGGTGGCTTCGCCGGTGCTGTTGGAGCCGCCACTGGCGCCGTCTGCGGCATCGGTGCCGGTGTTGCTGCTGTCGTTGTCCTGGCCGCTGCCGGGGCTGTTGACGCTGCTTCCGTCACCTGCGGTCTTGCCGCCGGACTGGTCGGTCTGTGGGCGGGTGTCGGTATTGGTGGGTTCGGTGGCAGCGAAGCTGGTGCCGGTGATGGCGCCCAGGGCCAAGGCCAGGCACAGCGAAAGGGGGCGAATGCGGATCATGATGAATCTCCAGTGCGGATGATCTGTCATTCGTTTGGCTGGAGCAGGGCGGCGCGGTGCCCTCTGGGCGACGGGTGGTCACTCAGAGGCAAGGAAGACGCGTTTTCTGTGTAGGAGCAGCACAAGGCTGCTCCTACCGAGGTGGGGTTATCGGGTTTCGGCTTGCGCTGCCCCTGTGCCTTGCACCGGCTCCAGCGGCGGATGCTCTTGCGCGGCATGCATCAGGTCTTCGGTCACCCGCAACTCAGCACCGGTGGGCGAGAAGGTGGTGGACGCCGCGAACGGCGCCGGGTGTTCGGCCGCCGGGCGCTTGCCTCGGCGCCACAGGAAGAAGCTGACCATGGCCAGGTTGACCACTGCAAAGGCCCAGAACAGCCCGGCCTCGCCAAACGACGTCATCATCGGCGAAATCGCCAATGGGGCCAGCGCCGAGCCCAGCGAGTTGATCAACAGCAAGCCCTGGATCATCGGCACCAGCGCGTCGGACGGCGCGCGGTCGGCAGCGTGGCTGACTGCTACTGGGTACAGGGCGAACACGCCGCCACCCAGCAGGAACAGCATCGCGGGCAGTAATGACGACTCAGAGGGCAAGAACACCGTGACCAACGACAGCACCACGCACAGGCCGGCCAGGGCAATCAGCACATCCTGGCGGTCTTTGCGGTCGGACCAGCGGCCAACTGGGTATTGCAGCAGCATGGCACCCAGGATCACCCAGGCCATCATGCTGCCGACTTCGCCCACGTCCAGGCCGATGCGTTGCAGGTACAGCGGCAGCAGCGCATAAATGCCGGCAATGGCCACCCCCGAACCAAAGCAGCCAACCAGGCCCGACGGCGCGACCCCCAGCAGTTGGCGGGGCTTCAGCGGTTCGACCTGGTCCAGCAGCGGCGACACCCGCGGCAGGATCACGATCGGCAGCACCGACAGCGCCGCCAGCATGCCCGCGAGCATGAACGGCGCGGTGTCGCCCAGGCGGGTGATTTCGCCAAGGCCTGCCTGGGCAATAACGCCGGCGCCATAGAAGGCAATCATGTACAGCGCGAGCAGGCGGCCACGGATTTTCGCGTCGCCGGCCAGCAGCAACCAGCTCTCGATTACCAGGAACACGCCCACCGCAGCCCAGCCGTTGATCAGGCGCAGGATCGACCACCACGTAGTGTCGTAAAACAGCCCTTGCAACAGGATGGTCGCGGCGATCAGCGAGGCGAAGCTGGTGTAGGCGCGGATATGGCCGATGCGCAGGATCAGCCGGTCATTGAAGATCGCGCCAAGGGTCAAGCCAATGAAGTAACTGGACGACACGATACCGATGGTGGTGGCTGATTCACCGGCCGCGCCCAGGCGCAGGGTGGTCAGGGAAGACATGAAACCGTTGCCCAGGGCAATGATGAAAAGCCCGAGCAGGGGCGCCAGCGCCATGGCCAGCAAACGCGGAGACATACGTACCTCAAGTTGGATGAGCGGAATGAGCGCCTCTTCGGACGCGCACGCCAGCTGGGCCCGAAAGGGGGCCAAGAGGCTGCACGGATGTGCCTGGGCTGGATGCGACCTGGGCAAGACTCAACCGCTGGGCCGTAAGGGAGCTGGGCCGGGCGGGGTCGGTTGAGCCTATTTCACATGGGCGGTCATGTGTTCAGGCGCGGACTCTGTCATTGCTGCCGGTTGCCACCGTTCAAGGCGACGGGCGAAAAGGAACCACGATTCTACGTGCTTGCAACCATTTGCCCAAGGGGCATTGGCCTGCGACGAGACGCCGCAGGGCGTCGCGACGTACAGGCTTAATTCGCCCGCTTAATAATAATTTGTATAGAAAAATAACTTTAGTCGTATTGATTCATTGTTTTGGCGGCGGGCAGTGAGTATTTATTGATCTGGATCAATACAGGTATGTAATTATTGACCGTATCAGCCTGTTGATCGACAGAACTTATCAAGCAATCAAGCCGCTCAATTGGTCCCTGCGGCATCCTGCCACTACAATGGCGGGCGCGGCCCGCAAGGGGCGCCTTGATAAACGTGTGATGCCGCTGTTCATTTAGTAGTTGCAAAAGAAGTTGCGTTTTTATAACGCGCTGTAGATTTCTATTGCCCCTGGCTTGTGCCCGTCACCGAATTAGAGCGACCAGCCGATAACACCCGTTGATAAGTAACGCCTGTGTGCCCGGTATTTAACCGGGCCGAGATGAGGAGATCCCATGGCACTTGGCAGACGACAATTTTTCAAACTGTGCACGGCCGGTGCGGCGGCAGCGACCACCGTGTCGCTGGGCTTTGCCCCGGCAGTGGCCAATGCCAGCCAGTCACGCCAATACAAGCTGTTGCGCGCCAAAGAGACCCGCAACAACTGCACCTACTGCTCGGTAGGCTGCGGCATCCTCATGTACAGCCTGGGCGACGGCGCGAAAAACGCCAAGGCACGCATCTTCCACATCGAAGGCGACCCGGACCACCCGGTCAGCCGGGGTTCGCTGTGCCCGAAAGGGGCAGGGCTGGTGGACTACATCCACAGCGAACAGCGCCTGCTGTACCCGGAGTACCGCGCGCCAGGCTCGGACACGTGGCAGCGGATCACCTGGGACCACGCCATCGAGCGCATCGCCCGGCTGATGAAGGCTGACCGCGACGCCAACTTCATCGAGAAAAACGCCAAGGGCGTTACCGTCAACCGTTGGCTGTCCACCGGCATGCTGTGTTCTTCAGCGGCCAGCAGCGAAACCGGCTCGCTCGACCAGCGCTTTACCCGTGCCCTGGGTATCCTCGGCACCGACAGCCAGGCGCGGGTCTGCCACGCCCCAACGGTGTCAGCGCTGGCACCCACCTTTGGCCGTGGCGCCATGACCAACAACTGGGTAGACATCAAGAACGCCAACGTCGTGCTGATCATGGGCGGCAACCCCGCCGAGGCGCACCCGGTAGGCTTCAAGTGGGTGATCGAGGCGAAGATCCGTAACGGCGCCAAGGTGATCGTCGTTGATCCGCGCTTCAACCGCAGCGCTGCAGTGGCCGACCTGTATTCGCCCATTCGCGCAGGCTCCGACATCACCTTCCTGATGGGGGTGGTCAACTACCTGATCAGCCATGACCGTGTCCAGCACGAGTACGTGCGCGCCTACACCAATGCCAGCCTGATCGTGCGCAGCGACTACAGTTTCGACGACGGCCTGTTCAGCGGCTACGACGCCAACACTCGGCGCTATGACCGCAGCTCCTGGGCCTATGAGCTCGACGAGCAGGGCTTTGCCAAGCGTGACGTGACGCTCAGCCACCCGCGCTGCGTGTACAACCTGCTCAAGCAACATGTCAGCCGCTACACGCCGGAACGGGTCAGCGAGCTGTGCGGTACGCCAAAGGACGACTTCCTGCAGATTTGCGAAATCCTTGCCAGCACCAGCGCACCGGACAAGACCGCCACCTTCCTTTATGCCCTGGGCTGGACCCACCACACCACGGGCGCCCAGATGATCCGTGGCTCGGGCATGATCCAGCTGCTGCTGGGCAATATCGGCATGGCCGGTGGTGGCGTCAACGCCCTGCGCGGGCACTCAAACATCCAGGGCTACACTGACCTGGGGCTGCTGTCGCAACGCCTGCCGGGTTATATGAACCTGCCGTCCGACAACCAGGCCACGGTCGAGACCTACCTGAAAGAAACCACGCCCAGCGCCCAACTGCCCGGTCAGGTCAACTACTACCAGCACACGCCCAAATTCTTCATCAGCCTGATGAAGAGCCTGTGGGGCGACAAGGCCACCCCTGAGAACAACTGGGGTTTCGACTGGTTGCCCAAGTGGGACGACAGCTACGACGTACTCAACTATTCCAACCGCATGTATGAAGGCAAGGTCAACGGCTACATTGCCCAGGGCTTCAACCCGATCGCGGCCTTCCCGGACAAGAACAAGGCTGCCGAGGCCTTGGCCAAGCTCAAGTTTCTGGTGATCATCGACCCGTTGGCGACCGAGACGTCGAGCTTTTGGCAGAACCACGGAGAGTCCAACGACGTCGACCCCGCGGCGATCCAGACCGAGGTCTTCCGCCTGCCTTCCAGCTGCTTTGCCGAGGAGAACGGCTCGATCGTCAACTCCAGCCGCTGGCTGCAATGGCACTGGGCCGGGGCGGCCCCGCCCGGTGAGGCCTGGCACGATGGCAAGATCCTCGGCCACCTGTTCATGAAGCTGCGCGAGCTGTACCGCGACGAGGGCGGCATATGCCCCGAGCCTGTGTTGAACATGGCCTGGGACTACAAGAACCCCTACGATCCAGAGCCAGAAGAAGTCGCCAAAGAGTCCAACGGCTACGCCCTGGCGGACCTGCATGACGACAAGGGCAACCTGGTGCTGCGCAAAGGCCAGTTGCTGGACAACTTCGCCCAATTGCGCGATGACGGCAGCACCGCCTGCTTCAACTGGGTGTTCGCCGGCTCCTGGACCGAGGCCGGCAACCAGATGGCCCGCCGCGACAACGCTGACAGCGGCCTGGGCTGCACCCCAGGTTGGGCGTGGGCCTGGCCGCAGAATCGGCGCATCCTTTACAACCGTGCCTCGGCCGACCCGCAGGGCAACGCCTGGGACCCCAAGCGCCAGATCATTGCCTGGGATGGCAGCCGCTGGAGCGGCAGCGATGTCCCGGACTATCCGGTAACCGCCGCGCCAGGCAGCAACGTCAACCCGTTCATCATGCTGCCCGAAGGGGTAGGCCGGTTGTTCTCGGTTGGCGCCATGAACGATGGGCCGTTCCCTGAGCATTACGAACCGATCGAAAGCCCGCTGGCGTCCAACCCGCTGCACCCCAATGTCAGCAAGAGCCCGACCGCACGCCTGTACGAAAGCGACCGTGCGCGGATGGGCAGCCGTGAGGAGTTCCCTTACGTGGCCACCACCTATTCGATCACCGAGTTGTTCCGCCACTGGACCAAGCATTCGCGGCTCAACGCGATCATCCAGCCCGAGCAGTTCATCGAGATCGGCGAAGTGCTGGCCAAGGAAAAAGGCATCGTCCAGGGCGACCTGGTGCGGGTCAGCACCAAGCGCGGCTACATCAAGGCCAAGGCGGTGGTGACCAAACGGGTCCAGCGCCTGGAGGTCGCTGGCCAGATGGTCGACACCATCGGTATCCCGTGCCACTGGGGCTTCGAGGGTGCCACCCGCAAAGGCTTCCTGGCCAACACGCTGACCCCGGGGGTGGGTGATTCCAACACCAACACCCCGGAATACAAGGCGTTCCTGGTGAACGTGGAAAAGGCCTGACGGAGCGACGCACATGTCCCTGCAATCCCAAGACATCATTCGCCGTTCGGCGACCAACGCCTTCACCCCTGCGCCGCGTGCCCGCGATCACCAGGCCGAGGTGGCCAAGCTGATCGACGTCAGCATCTGCATCGGCTGCAAGGCCTGCCAGGTGGCCTGCAACGAATGGAACGACCTGCGTGACGAGGTGGGCCACAACGTCGGTGTGTACGACAACCCGGCCGACCTCACGCCAGACACCTGGACGCTGATGCGGTTTGACGAGCACCAGGACGAAAGCGGCAAGCTGGAATGGCTGATCCGCAAGGATGGCTGCATGCATTGCGCCGACCCGGGCTGCCTCAAGGCGTGCCCGCAACCGGGGGCGATCATCCAGTACGCCAACGGTATCGTCGATTTCCAGTCCGAGCATTGCATCGGCTGCGGCTACTGCGTGGCCGGTTGCCCGTTCGATGTGCCGCGCATCAGCAAAAAGGACAACAAGGCTTACAAGTGCACGCTGTGCGTTGATCGGGTCAGCGTCGGCCAGGAACCGGCCTGCGTGAAAACCTGCCCGACCGGCGCGATCAACTTCGGCAGCAAGGCCGACATGCTGGTGCATGCCGAAGAACGCGTGAGCGAACTGCAAGGCCGCGGCTTTGCCGGTGCCGGCATCTACGACCCGCAGGCGGTCGGTGGCACCCATGTGTTCTACGTGCTGCAACACGCCGACAAGCCGCAGCTGTACCACAAGCTCAACCCGGACCCGCGCATCAGCAGCGCGATCGAGGGCTGGAAAGGCTGGCTCAAACCGGTGGCCGCGGCTGCGTTCTTCGCCACCCTGGCGGGCACGGTGTTCCACTACATCGGCGTTGGCCCCAACGAAGTCGAGGAAGACGACAAGGAGACCCTGGTATGAACAAGGACCGACTGATTCTGCGCACGCGCTTCATCGACCGGGCCAGCCACTGGTTCATGGTGATCTGCTTCTTCCTGGTGGCGATGTCGGGGCTGTCGTGGTTTTTCCCGTCGTTGAACTGGCTGAATGGCGTGTTCGGCACACCGCAGCTGGCGCGCATCCTTCACCCGTTTTTCGGGGTGGTGGTGTTCGTGGTGCTGATGTTCCTGTTCGTGCGCTTCGTCAAGTACAACCTGCCCGAGCGTGAAGACGGCATCTGGTTTCGCAACGTCAAGCACGTGTTGGCAGGCGACCACAGCCAGCCGCTGCGCATCGGCAAATACAACGCCGGCCAGAAGGTCCTGTTCTGGGGGATCATGGGCCTGATCACCTTGCTGATGCTCAGTGGTGTGATCATCTGGCGGCCGTGGTTTGCCGACTACTTCAGCATCCCGCTGATTCGGATTGCCTTGTTTACTCACGCACTGGCAGGCATCTCGCTGATCCTGCTGATCATTGGCCATGCGTACCTGGCGTTCTGGGTGAAAGGTTCGATTCGCGGCATGATCACCGGCTATGTCTCACGCAGTTGGGCCAAGTCGCACCACGATCGCTGGTATCAGCAGATCAACAGCAAGAGCGAGAAGAAATGAGCAGCATCAAACTGACGGCTGTCGAGCAGCCCACCGGGGGCGTGGGCACTATCAGCGCCTTGTTGCTGCCGCAACTGGATCAGCACTTCGCCAAGCGCGCGGCGCGTTTGCGTCATTTGGCACAAGGGCATGAGCAAGCCGACTACCTGGAATTCGCCGCCACCATCGCGCAGGCCCAGCAGCGTTTGCTCGATCATTTTCCCGTGCCGGCAAACGCGCTTGGGGCACTGGCTGAGCGGCTGGGCGCGGATGCGCCACTATCGACGCAGTTGCACTCAGGTTACTGGCAGCAGGCGCTCGAGCATTTGCTCGAGGACCTGCGCACTGACGCCAGCGACCCGGTATGCGCGGCCCTGGACAGGCTCGCCGCGCTGAGCGCCGACCAGCGCGAAGCCTGCGCCCAAGACTTGCTGCAGGGCCAATATGGCAAGGTGAACAGTGGCGAGGCGGTGTTTTTGTGGGCCGCCCTGGGGCTGTACTTCGTGCAACTGGCTGCGGCTTTGCCGGCTCATGCGCATGCGGCGGTGGGCGAGCATCGCCAGTTTTGCCCAGTGTGCGCCAGCGCGCCAGTGGCCAGCGTCATCCTCACTGGCAAGCGTGCCGGGCTGCGGTACCTGCATTGTGGGCTGTGCGAGAGTCGCTGGCACATGGTGCGGGTCAAGTGCAGCAACTGCGAGCACACCGGTAAGCTGGACTATTGGTCCCTGGAGCGTCAGGACAGTGCGGTCAAGGCGGAAAGCTGCGGTGACTGCGAAAGCTACCTGAAGGCGTTCTATTACGAGCACGACCCGGCACTGGAGCCTATCGCTGATGACCTGGCCTCCTTGCAGCTGGATGCCGAGCTTGAAGGGCAAGGCTTTGCCCGTAGCAGCATCAACCCATTTCTGTTTCCGGGTTGAAGCGGGCTAGGACTGCGGCATACTGACGCCTTTCGCACACCAGGAAGGTAAGGCTCATGCTGGCATCGTTGTTCGCCGTTCTGGCACCTGTGTTCATCGTTGCCGGCATTGGTTTTGCCTGGGCCCGCAAAGGCTTGGACTACCCCACTGAGTTCATCGCCAGGCTGGTGATGACGGTCGGCACACCGTCGCTGGTACTGTCGACCTTGAGCCGCACGGAACTGGACCCGACGGCATTTACCAGCATGGCGCTGGCCTGCCTGTTGTGCACGTTGGGCATGGCCCTGGCAGGCCTTTTGGTCAGCCGTGCCTCGGGGCAACACTGGCGTGTGCTGCTGCCGGCGTTCATGTTCCCCAACACCGGCAACATGGGCCTGCCGATCAGCCTGTATGCCTTCGGCGAGCACGGCCTGGCCCTGGCGGTGGCGTTTTTCCTGACCCTGTCGATCGTGCAGTTCACGGTCGGCATGGCCATCTCTGGCACAGCAGCTTCGCTCAAGGCATTGGTACGCAACCCCATCGTGATCAGCCTGGCGGGCGCGATGCCGATCATCTTTCTGGATTTCGAATTGCCGCGTTGGCTGGCCAACACGGTGAACCTGCTCGGCGGCATGACCATCCCACTGATGCTACTGACCCTAGGCGTTTCGCTGGCCAGCATTCGCCTGCGCCATGTGGGCAGCGGCATGCTACTGGGTGGTTTGCGCATCGGCCTGGGCGCGGCGGTGGGGTGGGCGGTTGGCGTGGCCTTGGGCATGGATACCCTGGAGCGTGCGGTACTGATGGTGCAATCGGCGATGCCGGTGGCGGTGTTCAATTACCTCATGGCCGTGCGCGCCAACCGCTCACCGGAGCAGGTGGCGAACCTTGTGATGTGTTCAACGGTGCTGTCATTCGCCTGGCTGCCGATTGTGCTGGCGGGGTGGATGTAGGAGGCCGCTACGCGGCTCATCGCTGGCAAGCCAGCTCCCACCCGAACTATGTAGCTCCCAGTCTAGCGCCGCACCTGTGGGAGCTGGCTTGCCGGCGATGGGCTGCACAGCAGCCCCACATATTGCAGCGCAGGCAAGTTGGACTTTACTGCGCATCCCGGGTGTCGATACTGACCACCACCGACATCCCTGGCCGCAACTGCTTCGCCTCTGGCTGGTCGGCATCCACGGTGATGCGCACCGGGATCCGCTGGGCAATCTTGACGAAGTTGCCGGTGGCGTTGTCGGCCTGCAGCAGGGCGAATTCGGAGCCGGTGGCCGGCGAAATCTGCTGCACATGGCCGTACAGCTTCTGGTGGTTCAGCGCATCCACGGTGAAACTCACCGGCTGGCCGATGCGCACCGCGGCCATCTGGGTTTCCTTCATGTTGGCGATCACCCACAGGGTATCAGGCACCAGCGCCATCAGTTGCGCTCCGGAATTCACGTAGGCCCCCAGGCGCGTGCCGATCTGCCCCAGCTGGCCATCGCGTGGGGCGGTCACGCGGGTGTTGTCGAGGTCGATACGGGCGAGCTCGACGGCGGCCTTGGCATTTTCCACCGAGGCCTGCAACGCGGCCCGGTTAACCACCACGGTTTCCCGGTCCTGCCGGGCGATTTCCAGGGCAGCCTTGGCCTGGGCCAGGCTGGCGACAGCAGCCGCCTGGCTGGCACGGGCAAGGTCCAGCTCGCGGCGCGACACCGAACCGTCGCTGACCAGCGCCTGGTTACGGCTGAGGTCGGCCTTGGCCTTGGCCGCCTGGGCCGTTGCATCGCCGATGGCCGCCTGGCGCTGGGCAATGGTGGCCTCGGCGCTGTTGCGTTGCTGCAGGTTATTGGCCAGTGCCGCCTGCTGTTGTTGCAACTGGGCGATGGCCTGGGCCAGCCGTTGCTTATAGATGCGGTCGTCCAGTTGCACTAGCAGGTCGCCTGCCTTGACGAACTGGAAGTCATGTACCGGCACATCAACGATATAGCCACTCAGTTGCGGGCCGATGATCGTCACCTGGCCGCGCACCAGTGCGTTTTCGGTGCTCTCGATGGCGCTGCCGAACGGCGGCAGGCGCCAGGCGTAGAGCACCAGCAGGATGCCGGCCAGGGCCACACAGGCAAAACTGATCGACGACAGGATGCGCATCCGGCGCGAGCGTACCGGGCTGGTCGGTTCACTGGGCGGCGGCGTGCCCTCTGGGGTTTCAGCAAGGGCAGTGGTGGTGGTCGTGCGGGTTTCGTCGGTCATCAGGTAGGCGCGCCGCGGCTAGAGTCAGGGAAGGTGGCCTTGCGGGCCGTGTACCAGAGCCAGGTGCTGCGGATGCAGATCCAGATCATGGTCAGGATAGCGATGCTGCCGATCAGCATGAACACATCGTTGTAGGCCATCACGTTGGCCTCGCGGGTGGCCGCACTGGCCAGCACGCGCATGCCGGCCTCGCTGCGCAGCGCGGGGTCGGCAAGCAGGCCGGCATACCCGCCACCGCCGCTTTGCACCCGGGCGTTGACCAGGGGTTCGAGGTAGCTGAGGCGGTCCATTAGGTGGCTGGAGTGGAATTTCTCGCGCCAGGTCTGGAAGGTGCCGAGCAGCGCCGCGCCAATCAGGCCGCCGAGGTTGTTGCAGATGCCGAACAGCACCGAAAAGCTCACCAGGTTGCGCGGGTTGGCGCGCACATGGCTAATGCCCAAGGCCATCGACGGGCCTAGGAAGAACGTGCTGCCGAAGGCCAGCAGGAACTGGCTCAGGTACATCTGCGCCGGGCGCGTGAGGTTGCTTGAGCTGCTGTCCATGAACGCCCCGGTGGCCATCGCCAGCAGCGACACCAGCAACGGGATCACCAGGTGCTTGGGGTCGATGGTCAGAGCGCTGGTCGCCAGGCCCGCCACCGCACCCAACAACATGATCGCGTACAGCGTGCGCATCTGCTCGCTGCCCATGTTCAACACTTGCAGAAAACCGACCGCGCCGGTGGACTGCTCCGAGGTGACCATGCGGATCAGAATCACGCACAGGGCCAGGCGGATGATCGTGCCGCTGCCCAGCCAGCGGGTCATCAGCAGCGGGTTCTGGCGATTGTGCTCGATGGCCAGCCCACTGAATATCAGGCCAATCGACGCGGCCAGGGCCACACCGATCCAGGGCGTGTCCAGCCACCAGTCGATGCGCCCGAGCGACAGCGCGGCACAGAGCAGGGCTGTGCCGCTGGCCATTAGGGTGAAGGTCAAAAAATCCAGCGGCTCGAAGGTCTTGAAGCGGTCGCCCGGTGGCAACTTGAGCATCAGCACGCAGCCCAGTGCAGCCAACGCCAAGCCCAGTTCGAACAGGTATAGCCCGCGCCATTCGGCAATCTGCAGCAAGTCTTCAGAGAACAGCCGCGCCAGCGGCAAGGCCAATTGCGAGGCGCCCAGGCCCAGCACCATGGCCTTGAGCCGCCATTGCGCAGGGAACGCCTGGATCATGTAGTACAGGCCCAGCGAGCTCAGCGCGGCGCCAACCATGCCATGCGCGGCGCGCACGGCAATTGCCGAGTTGAGGTCATTGACGAACAGGTGGCCAAAGGTGACCAGCGCATAAAGCACCAGGAACACTTCGGTGAAGGCGCGCAGGCCGAACTGCTGGCGAAACTTGACCAGCAGCAGGTTGATGGACACGTTGGTCATCACATAGGCGGCCGGCAGCCAGGCCATTTCGGCAGTTGTCGCCCCCAGCGCGCCTTGCAGAAATACCAGGTTGGCTGTTACCAGCGCGTTGCCCAACCCACCCGTGATCGCCACCAACAGGCCCACCACGCCATAGGCCAGGCGTTTGGCGGGGGAGTGCAAGGGTGTGGACGGCGATCCGGGCAGGCTGGGTTTTTCGTGGGGGAGCCACTGGCGGGGGGCGTATTTGTCCATGGGCAGACTTTACGTGAAGGGCTGGGGCATTAACACCGTCTGGGCTCAAGTGTGCCGCGCGGCGTGCGTCAGTTTTGCAGTGTTTCCGGGCTATTGAAGTTGCTCAAACGCGGATCGTCTTCGGCACACACCAGCGCGTGCACAGCCCCTTTCAGCAGGGCCTTCTGCAAACTGCGCTCATTGGCCGCCCACGCCTGCTCCAGCACCGGCAACACCTTGCGCGGCAGCACACTGAACATCGGCTGCCAAAAGCCTGCCTGGCGCACCATCGCCGCACTGTCGCCGGCCACCGCCAGCCGTAGCAGGTCTTCGATCAACGGCTGGTCGATCAGCGGTGCATCGCAGGCAAGTACCACCACCCATTCGTGGCGCGCCGCCGCCAGGCCTGCAATCACCCCTGCCAACGGACCAGGGAAATCGGGGGCTGCATCGCCCACCAACTGGTCAGCATAGGCTCGATAGGCGTCCTGGTTGCGGTTGCAGGAAATGATCAGGTCATCGCTCAGCGGGCGTACCACACGTTGCACATGCGCCACCAATGGCTCGCCTTGCCAGGCCAGTAACCCCTTGTCGCGGCCGCCCATGCGCTGGCCGCGGCCACCGGCGAGGATGAGAATGGAGCAGGGGGGCAGGGCATCAGGCATGAAAAAGGGTTCCGGGCAGTTAATGCCAGGAACCCTCCCATGTCATGCGGTGCTTGTCCAGTCAGCGTGCGTCAAGCGCTGGGGTCGCCTCGGCTTTAGCGCCGCGACCGCGCCCGGCCAGGCGCATCACCACGACGAAGAACACCGGCACGAACACCACCGCCAGGGTGGCGCTGAGCATGCCGCCGATCACACCCGTGCCAATCGCCTGCTGGCTGGCCGAGCTGGCGCCGGTGGCGATGGCCAGGGGCACCACGCCGAGGATAAACGCCAGCGAGGTCATCACAATCGGCCGCAGACGCAGACGGGCGGCCTGTACCGCGGCATCGACGGCATCGACACCCTGGTCCACCAAACTCTTGGCGAACTCGATGATGAGGATCGCGTTCTTAGCCGACAGGCCGATCAGGGTGATCAGGCCGACCTTGAAGAACACGTCATTGGGCATGCCCCGCAGGGTGACTGCCAGCACCGCACCGAGTACCCCAAGCGGCACTACCAGCAGCACGGCGGTGGGGATCGACCAGCTCTCGTACAGCGCAGCCAGGCACAGGAACACCACCAGCAGCGACAGCGCCATCAGGATCGGCGCCTGGCTGCCGGACAGCCGCTCCTGCAGCGACAGGCCGGTCCATTCCAGGCCAGCACCGGCCGGCAGCTGCGCGACCAGGCGCTCGACTTCGGCCATGGCTTCACCCGAGCTGTAGCCCGCCGCCGGTTCACCGGAGATCGACACCGCCGGGTAACCGTTGTAGCGGGTCAGTTGCACCGGGCCGCTGACCCACTTCGCCTGGACGAACGCTGCCAGCGGCACCATTTTGCCACTGCTGTTGCGCACATGGATTTTCAGCAAGTCTTCGACCTGGCTACGCTGGTCGCCTTCGGCCTGCACCACCACCCGTTGCATACGGCCCTGGTTGGGGAAGTCGTTGACGTAACTGGAGCCGACGGCGGTATCCAGCACCGCGCCGATGTCGGCGAACGACACCCCCAGAGCATTGGCCTGGCGACGGTCGATTTCCAGTTGCACCTGCGGGCTTTCGGCCAGCGACGCTTCGCGCACGTTGGTCAGCACTTTGCTCTTGCCAGCACCTGCCAGCAGCGCATCGCGGGCGGCCATCAGCGCGGTGTGGCCCATGCCGCCACGGTCCTGCAGACGGAACTCAAAACCGGTCGACTCGCCCAGGCCATCGATGGGCGGTGGCAGCACGGCGTAGGCCACGGCATCTTTGAGCTGAGTGAAGGCCATAGTGGCGCGGTCGGCGATCGATTGGGCGCTGTCATCGGCACCGCGCTCGGACCAGTCCTTGAGCGTGGTGAACGCCAGTGCCGCGTTCTGCCCGCTGCCAGAGAAGCTGAAGCCGAGGATCAGCGTGGTGTTGCCGACACCGGGTTCTTCCGCGTTGTGCGCTTCGATCTGCGCCGCCACCTGTTCGGTACGCATGCGGCTGGCGCCTGGCGGCAGTTGGATGTCGGTGATGGTGTAGCCCTGGTCTTCGGTGGGCAAGAACGCCGTAGGCAGTTGGCTGAAGCCATAGCCCAGCACAGCCAGCAACACGCCGTACACCAGCAAGTAACGACCGCTGCGCTTGAGCGCTTGCACCACCCAACGCTGATAGCCGTTGCTCATGCGTTCGAAGCCTCGGTTGAACCAGCCGAAGAAGCCCTTGCGCTCGTGGTGCTCGCCTTTACCCAACGGTTTGAGCAACGTCGCGCACAGCGCTGGGGTCAGGCTGAGAGCGAGAAACGCCGAGAACAGGATCGACACCGCCATCGACACCGAGAACTGCTGGTAGATCACGCCCACCGAGCCTTTCATGAAGGCCATCGGCAGGAACACGGCCACCAGCACCAGGGTAATGCCGACAATCGCCCCGCTGATCTGGCCCATGGCCTTGCGCGTGGCTTCCTTGGGCGGCAGGCCTTCTTCGGCCATGATCCGCTCGACGTTTTCCACCACCACGATGGCGTCGTCGACCAGAATGCCGATGGCCAGGACCATACCGAACAGGGTCAGCACGTTGACCGAGAAGCCCATGGCCAGCATCACGGCGAAGGTGCCCATCAGCGCCACCGGCACTACCAAGGTCGGGATCAGCGTGTAGCGCAGGTTCTGCAAGAACAGGAACATCACCGCGAACACCAGCAGCATGGCTTCGAACAGCGTGTTGATCACCTGCTGGATCGACACTTTGACGAAGGGCGAGGTGTCATACGGGATGTCGTATTTGACGCCTTCCGGGAAGTAGCGCGACAACTCCTGCATCTTGGCCCGCACCAGGTCGGCGGTTTCCATGGCGTTGGCGCCGGGGGCCAGCTGTACGCTGAACGCGGTCGCAGGCTTGCCGTTAAGGCGCGTGCCGTACTGGTACTCCTGGGCACCGATCTCAACCCGGGCGACATCGCCGACGGTCACTGTAGACCCGTCCGCGTTGGCGCGCAGGACAATGGCCGCGAACTCCTCTGGCGTGCTCAGCTGGCCCTTGACCAGCACGTTGGCGGTGATTTCCTGGGTGCCGCGGGCGGGCAGGTCACCAATACTGCCAGGGGCGACCTGGGCGTTTTGCGCGGCAATGGCATCAGCCACATCGTTAGGCGTGAGGTTGAAACCGATCAGCTTGCTTGGGTCGATCCAGATCCGCATGGCACGCTCAGAACCATACAGCTGGGCCTTGCCGACGCCCTTCAGGCGGCGGATTTCGTTCATCACGTTGCGCGCGAGAATATCCGACAGGGCGGTTTCGTCGAGCTTGCCGTCCTCCGAAGTCAGGGTGGCCAGCAGCAGGAAGCCGGTGGACACCTTCTCCACCTGCAGGCCTTGCTGGGTCACGGGGCGAGGCAGGCGCGACTCGACCACCTTGAGGCGGTTCTGCACATCGACCTGGGCCAGGTCCGGGTGCGTGCCAGGTTCGAAGGTGGCGGTGATGGTGGCGCTGCCCAGGCTGCTTTGCGACTCGAAATACAGCAGGTTGTCGGCGCCGTTGAGTTCCTGCTCGATCAGGCTGACCACGCTCTCGTCCATGGTCGCCGCTGAGGCGCCTGGGTACACGGCGTAGATTTCCACTTGCGGCGGGGCGACGTTGGGGTACTGGGCCACCGGCAATTGCGGAATGGCCAAGGCGCCAGCGAGCAGGATAAACAGCGCGACCACCCAGGCGAACACGGGGCGGTCAATGAAAAAGTGCGGCATCAATCAGCCCCTTACTGGCGGTTGTGCTGTGCGATCGGCGGCGCGCCGGGCGCTGTGCCCTGGCTCGCTTCGACCTGCACCTGGTCGCCGGCCTTGACGTGTTGCAGGCCTTCGATAACCACTTGTTCACCGGGCGCCAGGCCTTCGCTGACCACCCAGCGGTCGCCTTGGGCGCTGCCCAGCACGACCTGGCGGTCGCTGACGCGGGCCTGCGGGTCGACCACTAGCACTTTCGGCACACCGGCGCTGTCGCGCAGGATGGCGCGCTGCGGCACGCTGAGGCCTTTGGGCTGCACCGCTTGTTCCAGGCGCACGCGCACATAGCTGCCCGGCAGCAGGTCGAGGTCTGGGTTGGGGAACTCGCTGCGCAGTGTGATCTGGTTGGTGCTCGGGTCGACGCTGATGTCAGAGAACAGCAGCTTGCCGGGCAGCGGGTAGGCGCTGCCGTCGTCCTGAATCAGCGTGGCGCGAGCCTGGCCGTCGCCGACCTGTTGCAGCTCGCCGGCTCGCAGGGCACGGCGCAGGGCGTTGAGCTCGCGGGTCGACTGGGTAACGTCGGCATGAATCGGGTCCAGTTGCTGGATGGTGGCCAGGGGTGTGGTCTCGTTCTGCCCGACCAGCGCACCTTCAGTCACCAGCGCACGGCCGATGCGCCCGGAAATCGGCGCGGTCACCGTGGCATACCCCAGGTTAAGGCGCGCGCGCTCCAGGGCGGCCTTGGCCTCGGCAACTTCGGCGTCAGCCTGCAGGAAGCTGGCCCGGGCATTGTCGTACTCCTGGCGGCTCACGGCCTTGTCGTCGACCAGTTCGCGGTAGCGTTGCTCTTGCAGGCGCGCTTGATACAGGTTGGCCTGGGCCTTGGCCAGGGTGGCGCGGGCGCTGTCGTGGTCGGCCTTGAACGGCGCCGGGTCGATGAGGAACAGCACGTCGCCTTGCTTGACGTCGCTGCCCTCGCGGTAGACGCGCTTGAGCACCACACCGGCCACACGTGCGCGCACTTCCGCGGTCCGCGGTGCCAGGATACGGCCGCTGAGTTCGCTGCTGATGGCCAGCGGCTGCAGTTGCAGGGTTTCGACGCGCACCTGCGGGGTGGGCTCTTTTTCGTCCTGCTCGGCGCTGTCGCCACAGCCGGCCAGGGATATGCTCAGAAACGCCAGAAGCGCCACGGGGCGCAGGCGAGGGGGGAGGCTAGTAGGCATACGGATCTTCCGATGATGACGCGGTGTATGCTACGGCAGGCGTTCCCTTGGTGGCTGTTAATACCTGTAGGGCGAGTGTGAAAAAGTGTGAAGAAGCGTCCTGCCTCGGCGTAGGATTCTATATCCTGCCTGGACTTCCTCTTGTGTCAAAGCGCTTATGCCAAACCTTTTATTGGTCGAAGACGACAGTGCCTTGTCCGAACTGATCGCCAGCTACCTGCAACGCAATGATTTCCATGTCCAGGTGATCGCCCGCGGCGACCACGTGCTGGACGCGTTTCGCCGGCAAAAGCCTGACCTGGTGATCCTCGACCTGATGCTGCCCGGCATCGATGGCCTGCAACTGTGCCGCCTGCTGCGCCAGGAATCGCAGAGCTTGCCGATCCTTATGCTGACCGCCCGTGACGACAGCCACGATCAGGTGCTGGGCCTGGAAATGGGCGCGGACGATTACGTGACCAAGCCCTGTGAGCCCCGTGTGCTGCTGGCCCGTGTGCGCACGTTGTTGCGCCGCAGCAGCGTCAATGAGCCACGCCTGGACAGCGATTTGATCCAGATCGGCGGCCTGCGCATCGACCTGGCCGAGCGCACCGTCAGCTGGCGCGGCGAAGAGGTGGAACTGTCCAGCGGCGAGTACAACTTGCTGGTGGTGCTGGCGCGCAACGCGGGCGAAGTGCTGAACCGCGACCGCATCCTGCAGCAACTGCGCGGCATCGAGTTCAACGGCACCGACCGTTCGGTGGACGTCGCCATCTCCAAGCTGCGCCGCAAGTTCGACGACAGTGCTGGCGAGGCGCGCAAGATCAAGACCGTCTGGGGTAAAGGCTACCTGTTCAGCCGTGTCGAGTGGGAGTGCTGACCGAGCATGCTGAAGATCCTGGTGCGCCTGTACCTGTTGATCATCGTCGCTTACGCCGGTGCGCTGCTGTTCATCCCTGACTCCATCGTCGGCCTGTTCCATGAACGCTTCATGGCGTACAACCTGGACCAGACCAAAGGCGTGCAGTCGCTGATCGTCCGACAGTTCCACCAGGCCCCGCATGAGCAGTGGCCAGCGGTGGAGCGAGACTTGGCCGATGCCTTCGCACCGCTGGAGGTCAAGCTGCTGCGCATGGACCAGGCCGACCTCAGCGCGGATGAACAGGCGCGGCTGGAACATGGTTTGTACGCTGTGCGCATCGCAGACTGGGGTTATTACGAGACGGTGCTGGCACCGCTCGACAAGGACTGGCTGGTGCGCCTGCATGCGCCGCCTGATCCCCTGGACATCAACGTGCTGTCCTGGGGCGTGACGGTGTTGATCGGTGCAGCCATGCTCGGCTGCCTGCTGCTGTGGGTGTGGCCGCACTGGCGTGACCTGGAGCGGCTCAAGGAAACCGCCCGACGCCTGGGTCAGGGGCAGATGGCAGAACGTACGCACATCTCGCCGCACTCGAACATCGGTGAGCTGGCCGGGGTGTTCGACACCATGGCCAGCGACCTGGAACGCCACGTCAACCAGCAGCGCGAGCTGCTCAATGCCGTGTCCCACGAGCTGCGCACCCCGCTGACCCGCCTGGACTTCGGCCTGGTGCTGTTGTTCGACGAAGTGCCGGCTGCCAGCCGCAAGCGGCTGTTGGAGCTGGTCTGCCATGTGCGGGAACTGGATGAGCTGGTGCTGGAGCTGTTGTCTTATAGCCGTTTGTACAACGCCGACCAGGCGCGTGAGCGGGTCGAGGTATCGCTGCTGGAGTTGGTAGACAGCGTGCTGGGCAGCTTTGCCGAAGAGCTCGACAGCCGCGGTATCCAATGGGAAGTGCGGGCAGAGCGTGAACTGCCACGCTTTGTGCTCGACCCCCGTTTGACCGCGCGGGCCGTGCAGAACCTGGTGCGCAATGCGATGCGTTATTGCGACGAAAGCCTGTTGCTGAGGTTGCGGCTCGAGGATGACGGTGCGTGTCTGCTCACGGTAGAGGATGACGGGATTGGTATCCCGGTCGAGGAGCGTGAGCGGATTTTCCAGCCGTTCTACCGGTTGGACCGTAGCCGTGATCGCAATACTGGCGGGTTTGGCTTGGGGCTGGCAATCAGTCGACGGGCCATCGAAGGGCAGGGGGGCACACTGACGGTGGCGCAATCGGCGCTGGGTGGGGCGCAGTTCAGGATTCGCTTGCCGGCGGGTGGTTAGGCTGGCGGTGCCACAGTGCCGGTTTGCCCCCGCGCACGGCACTGGTAATCTTGTGGGCCAAATCGTGTCGTTTGGCAGATCGTATTTCAGGGAGTTGAACATGCAAGGCAAGGCCCGCAAGATCGTCCAGGCCATTCTTTACGAAGCCATCGCCGTTGCCTGCGTAGCCCCCGCGCTGGAACTGGCGTTTGGCGCCGGGATGGCTCAGTCGGCGGTGTTGTCCGTGCTTATGTCAGGGATCGCCATGAGCTGGAACATGGCATTCAACTGGGGGTTCGAGCGTTGGGAGGCGCGTCAGCCGCAACGCGAACGCACCTTCATGCGCCGTGTCTTGCATGCCTTGGGCTTTGAAGGCGGGCTGGTAGTGATTCTGCTGCCGCTGGTGGCGTGGTGGCTCGATGTCAGCCTGTGGGCGGCGTTCTTGACCAACCTGGCGCTGTTCGTGTTCTTCTTCGTGTACGCGTTCGTTTTCCAGTGGGGGTTCGACAAGGTGTTCGACGTGCCGCTTTCGGCCCAGCAGGCAAAGTGTTGACTTGCTGCCCTGCGGCGGGATAAGTTCCTACCCCATGAATACCTTCCCGCACGTGAACGCCATTATTATTACCGCCATTATCAGTTTGGCGGGCTAGCGCGTACGTGCACCTAACCCGCCCTGGAGGCGGGTTTTTACTCTCTGACTCCTGGGCAACGTGAAAATAGCCAAGGAGTCATCGATGACCAGCTTCAGCGCCAACCTGCGTACCCCAGCCACGCCACAGCAACTGCTGTCGGAGCAGGTACGGCGTATTCTCGCCGCACCGGTGTACGACCTGGCCATCGAAACGCCGCTGCAAGCAGCGCCAGCACTGTCCGCCAGCCTGGGCAACCAGGTGTTGCTCAAGCGTGAAGACCTGCAACCCACCTTCTCGTTCAAGATCCGCGGTGCCTACACCCGCCTGTCACGGCTGACGCCCGCCCAGCGCGAACGCGGGGTGATCACCGCGTCGGCCGGCAACCATGCCCAAGGCGTGGCGCTGGCGGCTTCGCACCTGGGGCTTAAAGCCACTATCGTCATGCCAACCACCACGCCCTCGTTGAAAGTGGAAGGGGTGCGCTCGCGCGGTGGCCACGTGGTGCTGCACGGTGAGAGCTTCCCCCATGCACTGGCCCACGCCCTGCAATTGGCCGACAGCGAAGGTGCCACCTTCGTGCCGCCGTTCGATGACCCAGACGTGATCGCCGGGCAAGGCACCGTGGCCATGGAGATCCTGCGCCAGCGCCCAGGTGCACTGGATGCGATCTTCGTCCCGGTGGGCGGTGGTGGCTTGGTGGCGGGCATTGCGGCCTACGTGAAATACCTGCGGCCCGAGGTCAAGGTGATCGGCGTCGAGCCGGAAGACTCCAACTGCTTGCAGGCTGCCTTGGCCGCGGGCGAGCGCGTGATCCTGCCGCAAGTCGGCACCTTTGCCGATGGCGTGGCGGTGGCGCAGGTGGGTGCTCACTGTTTCGAGCTGTGCCGGCACTTCGTCGATGAAGTGATTACCGTCAACAGCGACGAACTGTGCGCAGCCATCAAGGACATCTACGACGACACCCGCTCGATCACCGAACCCTCCGGTGCCTTGGCTGTGGCCGGCATCAAGAAATACGTGGCTCGCGAAGGCGTGCAGGGGCAGACCTTGGTGGCGATCGACTCTGGTGCCAATGTCAATTTCGACCGCCTGCGCCATGTGGCGGAGCGGGCCGAGCTGGGTGAGCAGCGTGAGGCGATCATTGCCGTGACCATTCCTGAGCAGCCGGGCAGTTTCCGTGCATTTTGCCAGGCGCTGGGCAAACGCCAGATCACCGAGTTCAACTACCGCTATTACCCGGGCAAGGAAGCGCGTTTGTTTGTCGGGGTGCAGACGCACCCGCTGCACGACCCTCGGGAGAACCTGCTGACCAGCCTTGCCGAGCAGGGTTACAGCGTGCTCGACCTGACCGAAAACGAACTGGCCAAGCTGCATGTGCGCCACACTGTGGGCGGGCATGCGGCGCCGGGGGCCGATGAGCGTGTGCTGCGCTTCGAGTTCCCGGAGCGGCCCGGGGCGCTGTTGGGGTTCCTGGAGCGGTTGGGCAAACGCTGGAACATCAGCCTGTTCCATTACCGTAACCATGGTGCAGCGGAGGCGCGGGTATTTGCTGCGCTGGAAGTACCAGGGGATGAGCTGGCGAAGTTGCCGCAGACGCTGGATGAGATGGGCTACCGCTATTGGGATGAAACCGAAAACCCAGCGTACAAGCTGTTTCTGGGGTGACCTGTAGGAGCAGCCTTGTGCTGCGAAGACGCAAGGTTGCTCCTACAGGTTGCGCGTAGTGCTGGGCTGCTCAGCGCTCACGCATAAAGAAGCCCGCCACATACTTGCGGAAGGTTTCCAGGCTCTTGAAATCGGCATAGCGCTTGAAGTTCTCGGCATCCGGCTCGGGGCCAATCGGTTGCTCCAGCAGCGACACCGAAAGCACCCGGTCCTGATCCGAGGTCAGCACCAGTTCATCCATCACCTGCCCGCCGATCACCGGTCGACGCATCTGGACCTTCACGCCCTTGCTGGCCATCCAGTCGATCAGCGACACCAACGCCTTGAGTGGCTCACGCTCTTCATCGCGGTACACCGGGAACAGGTGAGCGCGTGACAGCACTGGCACGCTGGCGACATGGATCAGTTCGTAGAAGTGGCTGCCAGCAGAAGCGGGCGAGTACAGCGCCAATGCCAAAAGCGGCCCGGCTGCACGGCTACCGCCCCAGTACAGGTGATGGCCCTGGAAGTCGAACCCGTCCTCACTGCGGCTATTGAACAGCTTGCGCCCTTTGATCTGGTCGACGCAGTCCAGCATCAGGCCATGCCGGCGATGATTGCCGAACACCGTGGCCTCGCGCAGGCGGGCCTTGAGCATCATCATGTGCTTCATGTCCAGCCGGGTTTCCAGGTAGTTGCTGGCTGGCACTCGCTCCAGCAGCGGATAGCGGCTGGCAACGCTGCGCAGCTCGGCAAACTGCCCAGTGAGGTCTTTTTTCAGGTGGGTGGCGTAGAGGTTCAAGCCGCTGATCTCGATCCAGGTCAGCAGCAGCGACAACAGCCGTTGTTGTTCGCGCCGGTCAGTGCCCTCACTGCCACTGTTGTCCTGGGCCGGGCGAAAGTCACCGATCAGGCGCAATGGCGTATCGGGTGGCAGCCAGGCCGCAGGTGGGGCAGGGTCGTCATCGCGTTCTGCGGCTTCACGCTCGTCTTTGGTGAACGGGCAGCCAGGTGCATGCTCGGCAGTGCCTGGGTTGTTTTTCAGGAACAGCGTGCCGGTGTTGCCGTTGAGGGTCACGTTGAGCACCGGTAGCGCGTCCTTGCGGCAGTCGCAGGCCAGCCATTGGTTGGCGTTACGCACCTTCATCAGCAACTGGTTGGCCTGCAGCAGGCGAGGGCCAGCGAGCGTACCTGTGTTGAAGCCGACCAGCAGCTCTTCTTCGGCGGGGGTCAGGCTGCGCACCTGCGCGGCGGTCTTATCGATGATTCGCATTAATGGGCAGCTCCAAGCTACGAGCCTCAAGCTTCAAGCAAAGCGTCCGCACTTTCAACTTGAGGCTCGCAGCGGGCCGCTCAGTTACCGCTGAACAGTTTGGCGGCGCGGGCGCGAATCTCGTCAGGGCTGAGGTCCTCTTTGTGGGTCGAGACGAACCAGATATTGCCGAACGGGTCCTTGAGGGTGCCGCTGCGGTCGCCATAGAACTGGTCCGTCACTTCGCGCAGCTGAGTGGCGCCGCATGCCAGGGCCTGGGCATAGACCTTGTCGCAGTCTTCGACATACAGGTGCAGGCCTACCGCCGCGCCCGCGAGTTTCTGGCTGGCAGTCAGGCCACCTTCCATGTCGCAGGGGTCGCCGAGCATCAGCGACGAATCGCCGATCCTCAATTCAGCATGCCCCACGCGCCCGCCGGGGGCTTCGAGGCGGAACATCTCGACCGCGCCAAAGGCTTTCTTGTAAAACTCGATGGCCTTGGCGGCGTCGTTGATGCCCAAATAGGGCGTGATGCTGTGCTGGCCTTCGGGGATGGGTTTGGCTGCCATGTTCGCTCTCCTTTACAACGGGCGCCGGTTGGCGCCCTTTTGCTTAGAGTCGTTTGCACGGATGGAAAATCGACAGTGGCGCTAGACCGATTTTCTATAACGACGGCAGTCAGAAGATGTAATCGGTGGTCAGGAAGCTCGATTGGCGATTGCGGATGATCTCGCTGATCAGCGTTTTGTTGGCCTCCTGGAACTTGGTCGCCACCAACGTGCGGATCGAGAACACGCGCAGGGCGTCATGCACCGACAAGGTACCTTCGGCACTGTTCTTGCGGCCGTTGAACGGGTAGGTGTCTGGCCCGCGCTGGCACTGTGCGTTGATATTGATGCGGCCGACCTGGTTGGCAAAGGTGTCCACCAGGCTGCCGATGGTCGCCGGGTCGTTGCCGAACAGGCTCAGTTGCTGGCCGTAGTCGGAATCGAGCACGTAATCAATCACGGTTTCCAGGTCGCGATAGGGCACCACCGGCACCACTGGGCCGAACTGCTCCTCGTGGTACACGCGCATGTCATGGCTCACCGGGTAGAGCAGGGCGGGGTAGAAGAACGAACCGCGGCTTTGCCCTCCGCCCTCGTTGATCACCCGTGCGCCCTTGGCTGTGGCATCGGCCACCAGGCCATCGAGGTAGTCGACCTTGCCCGGTTCCGGCAGTGGTGTCAGCGCCACACCGGGTTCCCATGGCATGCCAGGTTTGAGAGCGGCGAGTTTGCGCTGGAATTTTTCCAGGAAGGCGTCGACCACATCTTCATGGACGAACAGTACCTTCAGCGCCGTGCAGCGCTGGCCGTTGAATGACAGGGCACCTGTCACGGCCTCTTCGACCGCATTGTCCAGGTCGACCTGGGGCAGCACGATGCCGGGGTTCTTGGCGTCCAGGCCCAAGGCCGCGCGCAGGCGGTGTGGGCGCGGGTGCAGTTTTTTCAGGTCGCTGGCGGCCTTGTGGGTACCGATGAAGGCAAACACATCGACCAGGCCGCTGGCCATCAGCGCGCTGACGGTTTCGCGGCCGCGGCCATAAATGACGTTGATCACCCCCGGCGGGAAGCTGTCGCGGAAGGCTTCGAGCAACGGGCGGATCAGCAAGACGCCAAACTTGGCCGGTTTGAACACCACGGTGTTGCCCATGATCAGCGCCGGGATCAACGTGGTGAACGTTTCGTTCAGGGGATAGTTGTAGGGTCCCATGCACAACGCCACGCCCAGCGGTGCACGGCGGATCTGGCCGAGGGTGCCCTGTTCGAGCTCGAAGCGGCTGGAGCGGCGGTCGAGGTCCTTGAGCGCATTGATGGTGTCGACGATGTAGTCGCAGGTGCGGTCGAACTCTTTTTCCGAGTCCTTGAGGTTCTTGCCGATTTCCCACATCAGCAACTTGACCACGGCCTGGCGCTGCTCGCGCATGCGCGCCAGGAAGCCTTCGACGTGCTGTATGCGTTCGGCAACACGCATCGTCGGCCAGGCGCCGCGGCCCTTGTCGTAGGCCTGCACGGCAGCGTCGAGCGCGGTGAGGGCGGTGTCGGCGTCGAGCAGCGGGGCACTGCCGAGAATGACCTGGCGCTCGCCGTCGGCTTCCTTCAGCCAGACCGGGCTGCGCACCGTGGCCAGAGGGCCGTCCCAGCGCCTGAGCTGGCCGTTCACCAAATAATCGCGTTGTTCCAGGGGGGCTTCCAGGCGCCAAGTGTCGGGGATGTTCTCGGCGGTCGGGAAAAGTGAATCGAGCAGACGGTCCATGGGTACTGCACCTCACATATCTGAGCGGAGTTCGTGCCAGGTGAAACGCTTCAGCTTCGAGCATGCACCGGTCACAGGAAAAACACCAGTCTGGCTCAACATTGCCTGTACTGCGCCGATACAGAGCTAACCCGGTGCGTCAGCAGGCCTATGATCACTTCCATTCCCCCCAACGACGATACACAGACGGCCGCACTGCTGGCTTCGCCCTTGTTCTGGTTGGCGTTGGCCGCCATCGGCCTGCTCGGCCTCTGCGTCGTTCGGCTCACCTGCAAGCAGCGCCAGCTGCAGCGGCTTAACCTCGAACTGCGCCTGGCACAGGCACAGTTCGAACGCCTGGCGCACTACGACACCATTACCGGGTTGCCCAACCGGGTGCTGTTCCAGCGGCAACTGGCTGAGGCCATCGACAAGGGGCATGGCCTGGCTGTGCTCATGCTCGACATCGACGGATTCAAACAGGTTAACGACAGCCTCGGTCACGCGATGGGCGACCTGCTGCTGCAGCAAGCCACCGCGCGTTTCCTGCAGGAGCTGGACCTGCACGACCGCGTCTGCCGCCTGGGCGGCGACGAGTTCGTGTTCATGCTCCAGGGCACCCAGGGCCAGGTAACTCACCAGTTGCGCCATGTGCTGCGGTGCCTGCAGCGGCCGTTCGACCTCAAGGGTAATGCAGCATTAGTCACCGGCAGCATTGGCCTGGCCTGGTGTCCGCAGCATGGCGAGGATGTCGACAACCTGCTGCGCCACGCCGATACCGCCATGTACGCCGCCAAGGAAAGCGGGCGCAACACCTGGCGGGCGTATCACCCGGATATGACTGCGCGCTTGCAGCAACGCCTGGAATTGGAGCGCAACCTGCGGCGGGCGCTCAACAATGATGAATTCGAACTTTGGTACCAGCCCAAGGTGGACCTGTTCAGCGGCAAGCTGGAAGGTGTCGAGGCGCTGCTGCGCTGGCGCGATCCGCAAGCAGGCCTGGTGTCACCGGCCGAGTTCATCCCCTTGGCAGAGCGTACTGGGTTGATCATCCCCTTGGGCGAGCGCGTACTGGAGCTGGCCTGTGCGCAGTTGGCAACCTGGCGTCGCGATGACTGCCTGCCCGGGCCGTTGGCGATCAACGTCGCGGCATTGCAGATCGAGCGCAGCGATTATGTGTCGAGCCTGGCGATGGCGCTGGAGCGTCATGGCTTGGCCGCCAATCTGCTGGAGGTGGAGATTACCGAAAGCCTGTTGATGGAAAGCCAGCAGCAGGCCTGCGTGGTACTCGCGCAGTTGCAGGCCATGGGCGTGGCCACTGCGGTGGATGACTTCGGTACCGGTTATTCGTCGCTGGCCTACCTGCGCGCGCTGCCTATCGACCACCTGAAGATCGACCGCGCGTTCATCAAGGACCTGCCCGCAGACGATGATGCGGTGGCCATTGCCCGCGCTATCATCGACCTGGGGCATGCTTTGGGTTATCGCATTACCGCCGAAGGCATCGAAACTCAGGAGCAGTACGATTTTCTGCGCAATGCCGGGTGCGATCAGGGGCAGGGCTATCTGATGGGGCGGCCGATGCCGGCCGCCGAGTTACAAGGGTGGGTAGCGCGTAACCCGCGTAGGCAGCGCCTGTTACCTGGGTAACAGGCGCTTTTCGCCGCGCGCTACAGGGGAAGGCGGAACAGATTATAGGGCGGGTGCCTCAACCACGCCTGGCGTAGCACCGGGTCAGCATCGATCGCTGCCAGACGCCGCCAGAACTCCGCGCGGGCTTGTTGCGGGCGGGTTATGAAAAAATCGTTTTCAAGCAACGGCCTGAGGTCGCGGCGGTACTGAAGTGGCAAGCGCTGCCACAGCGCGGCCTGTTCCGGGCCCGTCCCCTCGAAGAACTCTGCATAGTCCCCCTCACACACCAGCAAATCGACTTCATGGGCGGCGTTGTAAGCATCGACCTGGGCAAGCATGCCTTCGCTCAGCCACTCGCTTTCCAGGCACAGGGCTTCGGCGGACGGGCCGGGGAGGTTGAAGCCCGCTGGCAACCGCTGAAACTGGTTGCCAGATAGGTCCAGGACGAGAGGCTCGGCAACGACGTTCAGGCCTAGGGGCAGCTCGGACAGGCCACACTCGGACAGAAACAGGGTTTTCAAGTGGTCAAGCCCGTGCAGGTCTGGCGCCTCCAGCAGCGGGTTGCCCGACAGGTCCAGCACGATAAGCCCGGCACACTGGTTCAGCGCTACTTGGTTGCGGTTATCCCAAGTGATGCGGTTGTTGTCCAGATCAAGCCAGGTCAATCGATCGGGGTTGGTCACACGGGGCAGGGCGTCGAAACGGCAACTGGACAACAACAAGCGTTTCAGTTTGGGGAAGCGCTCCAAGAATTCGGCAGGGAGCTGGCTGAGTGCTGGGTTGCTGTGCAGCGATACATGCTCCACATGGGGGAAGTCATCCGGCAGGGCCAGGCTGGCAAGGTCCTGGTTTTCCAGTTCGAGGCCGGAAAGGTCGAGGCTGGCAATCCGCCCCCCGCCTGCAAGTGGCACGCTCGACAGGCTCCGCCAAGCGTTGATGATTGGGCGGATCGCCCGCTGGCGTTGGTGCAGGCGCTGGGGGTCGGGGCGGGCCCATTGCTGCAGGTTGCGGCGCAGCGTATCCAGGCGTTGTTGCAGGTCGCGCAGCCTTTGTGTCGGTGAGCGAAGGTCATTGTCTTCAGGGTCGTTGCCAAGTACATCCTCGATCTCCGAATCAGTGGCATCGGGGTACAGGCGGCGATAGGCGCCGGCCAGTGAACCTGTGTGGCGTGGGTGCGGGGGTTGCGGGTCGAGTGGGCGACCTCCACGCAGTTGGACTGGGCGGGCGCGACGCCTGGCGCGAGGCCCCCACAGCCGTTGTGCAAGGTCATCTCGGTTGTCGTTGACCCAAGCCAGGACGCGCTGGCGTAACGTACGCCCGTCGGCCTGGAGGATCGCTAGCGCGTCGCGCTGGACTTGCGGCAGTGCCTGCTCTACAGCGCGGCACAGGTCCATGTCGCGCGTGGCGGGGGTAGGGCGTTGTCCCAGGTCAGCCTCATAGCCTTCTGCACTTTTGATCACACGGCAGGCACGGCCTGCTGAGTTGCTGCCGATATGTTCAAGCAGAGGGCCTTCGGGGCTACCCGCACGTAGCTCCAGGCGCACATCGCGCGGCCAGTCGGGCAAGCTATCGAGGGCACTGAACAGCAGGCGTTCGCTATCGGCATCGGCCCGAGCGGGAACGAGCACGCCTTCCACGGCACGTACCAGAGGCAGTTCGCTGTGCGTGTGTTCAACCTGCTGACGCAGCCAGGCAGGTAACACCGCTTCGTTTTCCCAGGCGAGCGACTGCTCGGCGCTCAGGGGCGCCAGCAGACGCCTGGCGAGTACAGCCGACAGGCGAGGGTAGGCTTTCAGCAATCTGCGTGGTGCCGGTTCGATGGGCGCATCGCCGTTATACAACCGTTCGAACAAGTTGCCTGGCGTGTCGCTGCCCAGCGCAACCACCTTCGCTTGCGCGGCCATACGTTGCAGCGTGTCGAGCAGCAAAGCCGGTGGCGGCTGCCCTTCGAGGTGCACGCGGCGCAGGTACGCGGCATCGGTCCCACAAATGCGGCCAGCCAGCTCAAGTTGTTCGGGTGTGAACGCGGCGTAGCTTTCCCCCAAACGGCGAGCCAGTATTGCGAAGGACCACTGTGATGGCTGTTCATGGCTGGCGCGCCAGGCACCCTGTTGATTGTGTTCCAGAGGCGGCTGCCAAGCGTCCTGCGCGTGTGGGTGCACAAGCCGCCACTGCTGTGTCTGCGTGTCCAGGCGCTGTTCGTAGAGGTGGCCATCCATGCGAATGAAATACCGGCCATCGTGCAGGTACTGGCCTTGAGCATTGGCGTGCACGCTCTGCGGCAAGTCCAGGGGGCTGCGATAGGGTGTGAGGTCTGCCTGCCAGAGCCGGTGGCGGCCATCGGGCTTGCGAACTTCCTGCAGGCTCTCCAGCAGCGGGCTTTTGAACAACTTCGGCACCACGTGGCCTGCGACCACCAGCCCGCCGATTAGGGCCAGGTTCAGGCCGACCGCCTCCAGGTGACACAATGCCAGGTGGCGGTCACCCTGATGCCAGGCCTCATAGCCTTCGTACACTTCGCCAAGCAGTTGGCACGCTGTCACCGCCAGCATCAGCGTGCCCACGGCGGGGATGAAGAAGCCGGCCAGGTTGAGCGCGTCCATGCCGAGGTCTTCCCAAGCTTGCAGGCGGTTTGCCCGCGCCGTGGCGTCGGCTTCGGCGGTCGGTACCGCCAGCTGGCGAGCTTCGCGCTTGAGGCGGTCAAGGTGCAGCGCCTGATACAAACCAAACGGTTCCTCGGTGATTGCCAGCCGGGTGGGGCGTAAATCCGCCTCAGGGGCTCGCTGCCATGCCTTGTCGTCGGCAGAAGCGCCTGAGGCGTCAAGGTTTTGGTGCAGCAAGTCAAGAAAGTGTTGTTGCTGACCCTGCTCCACGTACGCCATGAACGTCTGCCGGGCGGCGGGTTCTAGCAGCAGGGCTGCCAGAGCCTCGTGTACAGCCTCAAGGTCGGTGCATTGACGCAGGGCCTGGTCGTGGCCTGGCAGATAGAGCAACAGCCCGGCACTGCCGGTGTCGATCAGCATCACCTCGTGCAAGGTGATACCGAACAGCGCCAATTGCCAGCACGGCAGCTTGTCACCCTGCAGCAACAGGTCGACCTGGTCGCGCGCGGCGCCACTGAGCACATGCCGCAAGTAAGCCAGGTCAGCCGCCAGGTGCAGCCTATCCTTGTACACGGCGATCGCCTGTTCGCGTACGTGTGGCTTGGCGAAATGGTGCTGTAGATGGGCCTGGTATTGCTGCCCCAAGTCGAGCGAACGGCACAGTGTGGCGAAGGCGGCGGGTGTCAGCGGCAGCCGCTCCACTTCGTACCGTTCCGAGACCAGAGGAAAATGCGCCGGAGATGTTTGCGGGCCGAGTACCACAGTGCCTTGTAACTGGACGGTTGTGACTTGTATGTTGGGGCTAAGGGCAATGGCGCTTTGGGCGCTGAAGTGTTCGTCATCGGCAAAGTTCTGCAGCGCGGCCTGCAGCAGCGTGTCACGGCGATGGCTGTCCAGGTAACGCATGCCTGCCCAATGCCAGGTGCTTTCTACTCGAAGCAGTTCGGTGCCACGCAGCGGGGCGCTGCACCCGTATTCGGCAAGGCGTGCCGTCAGCCGGGGCTCAGCGAACGCAGTGATTTGCTCCAGCCCCTCAAGGGCCCGGGCCAAGGTGCTTTGCGAGCGCAGTAGGCGCGACTGGCTACGGTGCACGGCCTGACGAAGATCAGGCGCGGCATTTGCAAACCAGGCCTGCGTGTAATAGGCCGAGAGTTGACTTTGCCTCAAGCTGTGCCATTGAGGCGGGGCTATTTGGTGTGCCCAGGTGGGCAGCTGTGTTTCAAGCAGTGTTTGATGCGGTTCAAGCGTTGAAAGGGATGGCATGTCGATGCTCCTTTATGAGGAGAGAGCATCAAACGGTATTGGTTAATAACCAGGTGGTAATCCGGTATTGCCTGCAACTCAACAGGCGTCATGTGTTAGCGTTTCACGATCATCAAAATAAAAAGAGAATTTTGACGTCATAAAATAGATTGGCATGCTGTCAAAGTGCCGCTTGCCAAACCGTTGCCTGGCATCTTAAATTGTTACTGAATGTGAGAGTGAAGTTTCGATAGTAATCTTTTGTATATCAGTGCGTTGGGTGTGTTTATTACAGCTAATTATGATCTTGTTCTGATCTGCCCATAGACAACATCAAAGGACGTCGAAGAAGAATGAAACAGCACTTGGCAGCGGTGGCACGAAAACTCATCTCTCCTTCCACGCGCTACGAGATCAGGCTGCTTGCCAGCCAAGTACGAGAAGTACTTGGCCGCGCTTGTGTTTGGCGGTGGGAGGTCGCCAGGTTCAGGCTGCAACAGGAAAGCCCCTACGAAATCCTCTACATCGGGCGCAAGCAGCAGCGCGAGATGGCCAAGCTGCTGATTGGTGGCAAGGCTCCGGGCAACGCTCCGGTTGCCGGCAGCAGTGCAGAGCCAGACGCGTCGAACCATGTGGTGGTGGTGAGTGAAATACCCACCACAGGGGCGTTGTCCGTGCCGCACTACCTGAGTGCCGTGGTACCACTGGGGCGAACGCTGGATGACATTACCGCCCGCTACGACAGCGAGTTGCGCCGTAGCATTCGCAAGAACCGGCCGCTTTATCAGATGAGGCAGACGCTGTCGGATGAAGAAATCGCAATGGCTGACAGCCAGTTGCTGCGCCCCTATGCCACGGCCAGGCAGGGTATTCATGCTGCGCAGTTTCCCACGGACGATGTGTTCCGCATTGCCAAGAGCGTCGGGCGCCTGGACCTCATCACCTTGGGCGACGAAGTGATCGGTTGCCACCTGGGTTGTGAAGTCACGCGCGGTGGCAAGCGCTACTGGAGCACCCTGCGTTTTGGTTATAGCGAAGCGGTGTTTTCAGATGCGAAAAAACTGCGTGAGGTGAACTCCATCACCACCTTCATGGCGCTGGAGTGGGCGTTGCAGCATGGCTTTGATTATTACGATATCGGCCTGTGCCTGGCGCGGCCAGATGACGGTTTGCTGAAGTGGAAAAGAAGGCGCGGTGGCGACATTGACTCGCTGGGTAATCATGCCTACCTGTTCGTGCGGCTACCCAAGACCGGGACGGCGAAGTTCCTTTGGGAAACGCCAATGTTTGCGGTTGAAGGTGACAAATTGACCCTGCACCTGGGCTTACCGGACGGGCCTAGCGATGAAGAGGTCGCCAGCCGGTACCACGAGATGGTCTTTGGCGGCCTGCACAAGATTTACCTCTATGGTGACAAACGTTCGGGCGAGTCGTTTATCGAGACCTTGCGCACGCGTTACGCCAATTTACAGTCGCCGCCGACGATGGAAAGGATCACATCCAACTGAGTCGTTCAAAGGCTGTGACCACGCCACCCCGGGGAGCACTTCATGGGCAGCGATATCTCCAAATTCAGCGCACCGTCTGCCGGTAAACGGCATAAGTGGACCCTTGCCGCGTACAAATACATGGCGCGCAAGCGGCTCGCACGTAATTCTGCCATCGACCTGAAAAGCATCGCGTCAAAAAGCTGGGATATCGCGCCTGGTGAAACAACAGTTTCCCCACCCGCCTTCTATTTGCCCAATCAGCTGGAGCGGGTGACGGGGTGGGAGGCAAAGCGCTTCTACCCCTACGTGCATCCTGCCCGCACGATGGAGGGTGGGCTCAGCGTGGCGCAGGGCCCTACACGCGGGTACCTGATCAAGGACGTGTGGTTGATCGATGGCGCGCTCTACAAAGGCAAGGCCAGCCACTGGTTGTCGTTGAAACCGAGTACCTTCCCGCGGGTTGTGGTGGAGCACGAGATCGAGCGCGCGGCCATCTACTGCACGCAAAATGGCAACTCCTGGTTTGGCACTTGGTTGATGGAAGACTGTGTCACCTATGCCCTGGCCTGCAACGAGGGCATACCGGTTACCACTGCGCCCTCTGCGCGCTACCCACTGTTTACCCAGGCGCCTGCCTATGAGGACTGGCTGGGCATGAAGCCCCTACGTTTACGCAGTGCGTTTTTCCGTGAGTTGGTGCTGTTCGACGACCAGAGCAACAACCAAAGCCGCCACTTGCGCTACCGGGCCATGGGCGAAAAGCTGCTGTCGCATGTGCCCCACGAACCACACCCCGGTGTATTCATATTGCGTGGTGGCGACGGCGACTTGCGCTTCCTGCGTAATGAAATGGCCGTAGCAGAGTACCTGCGCACGCACAGGGGCTTTCGCATTGTCGACCCGCTGAAAACCGACGTGCCGAGCATTATCGCGGCGTGCGCGGGCGCCAGAGTGGTGGCCGGGGTCGAAGGTAGTCAGCTGGTACATGGCGTGAACGTGCTGCAGGCCGGCGGCTCAGTGTTGACGTTGCAGCCACCGAACCGTTTTGTCAGCTATTACAAATACCTGACAGACCGTGATCAGCAGCACTTTGGCTTTGTGGTGGGCATGCCGGACGGCGATGGGTTCAGGATCGACATCGATGAGGTGGAGCGCACCCTGGATTTGATGCCGGTGTAGCAACCTGTTAAGCCTCAGCTAAAAGCGCCAGATTTCGTTCGTAAGGCCAACCATTAGCATTTGGTTTCTCAGCGATGAAACGCAAGGGCATGCCATCTTCACGTCTTCGATTGATCAGCAATCACGATAGCGCCAGCCGCCGGGGTCTCCTGTGCGGCTTCTATCGTAGAAAAGTTCGCTATATCAGCGCCTTACACTTAATTGACGCTTATCTGGCAATACCGAGAAACGCCTGCAGTTTATGTGTGACGGCATTTTGACGAAGCCACCCCTTGCTCATTGAATTTTATTATGGTGTCGGATCATTGACGTAGTGTCATTGTGCCCATAAGCTCAAATCAACAGCGAGGAAGTCTCCCGCTAAACCCACCAATAAATATTTTTATTATCCTCTTTATAGGAGGGGGTTATGCGTTCGACACTGTTCATTAAATCAATCTTTTTGTTGGTGCTTTTAAGTGGCGCAGCGCGCGCTGCTGATTCGTATGTCAATCAAAACAGTGTCATTCCTGTCGCAACGGCAGGGTGGTTCTTCGCTTTTGCAGTGATCGGTTTTGTTGCCGTTGCCAATAGAAGAAAGATTTAAACGTTCTTGCGTGGCAAGGGTAATAGGGGGCTTTAACAGTTGATCAATTATGGGGCTTTTTTGGGGTGTCGGTAAATTGACGTCTGAGGTTTGTTGTTGATGGCTTCGCAGCTGCTGACAGCTTGTCAATTTTCCAACTGTTGCTATATTCCAGTGGCGACTCATCGCCATTAGCCGTAGGGTGTCGCAGCGGGCGGGTCAGGCAGGGTGTCGAGGTGTCAAGGTACAGGGCCTCCAGGAAGGTTGAGGCCATCGCAGCAGGCAGTTGCGAAGTGGAGCGAGAGTTGGTGTGCCGTTCTCATTCAGTGCTCTTTGTCAGGCCAGTAGGCCGGAGGGACCCTCATGGTACGTTCATTGTGTTCCGCTTTTTGCGTGCTGATGCTGTGGTCTGGTACCGGCAACGCGGTCGAAAATAACGCAGCTGCTTATCGGCTCAGCCCTGGCGATGTGGTGATGGTGTCCGTCTGGCAAGAGGAGAGCCTGCGTCAAGAAGCCACCGTGCTACCCGATGGCAGTATCACCTTCCCCTTGGCAGGGCGGATCGATGTCGCCGGCCTCGATGTCACGGCCGTTGAAAAACAGGTCGCGGCCAAACTGGAAAAATTCCTCCCCGACCCGAACGTCAGCGTTGTCGTCAAAAGCATCGCCGGCAACCTCGTGTACGTGCAGGGCAAAGTGATCAAGCCAGGGCCCGTACAAATGGCGGGCCCCACGGCCGTATTGCAGGCCTTGAGCATGTCGGGTGGTTTGGACAAATTCGCTGACGAAAGCGACATCAAGGTGGTCCGCGGCCAGGGGGCTTCCCAACGGATTCTGCCCGTGAGATATAAGGATCTGGTTTCCGGGCGCGACATGTCCACCAACATTCAACTTCAGGCTGGCGATACGCTGGTCGTTCCTTGATCTTGCCTTAATAAGAACACTTAATGCCTCTTCTTAGAACAACTAGCATTGCAACGGCAATCATGGTCTTGCCGTTTACGGACGCGGTCCAGGCAGCAAATTGGCAGTCATCGGTGGTGGTACCGACCTCGGTCGAATACGACAGCAACCCGTTGTTGCTGTCGTCTGAAGAAAAGGGTGTGACGCGCACCATCATTGCGCCCGACTACACCCTTGTCGGTACCTTCGACCGCGACGAATTACGGTTGGGTCTTGGCATGCATGTGTTGCGTTCTTCAGATACGGACATCGTCGACGACCGCGAAGACCCCAATATAAGCCTGGGCTGGCAACGCGACACCGAGAAAGGGCGTTTTGGCCTGGTGGCCCAGTACAACGAAAGCTCTACGTTGTCTGGCATTGTCCAGGACACCGGTGTCGTGACCACCGACGGCACGCAGAAGCTGTATACGCTGGCAGGCAATTGGAGCAGCGCCATCACCGCGCGCAGCACGTTGTCCAACGAAACCAAGTACAGCCGAGCGCGATACGACATCAACACGCTGACCGGCTACAACGAGCTTGGCAACGTGACGACCTGGACCTACGCCTGGAACGAGCGGGCCGATGTGTATACACGGTTTGGGGTAAGGCGCTACGAGCCCGAACAGGACCTTACTGCGACCGCCTCGAACAGCTACACCCCAGCAGTTGGGGTGAAGTATCAGTTTTCCGAGCGCCTGAGTGCCGATGCGCACGTCGGCGTCAACCAGGTGTCCGGCTCTGAAGGCGGTCGGCGCGGGGAGGGCGGGGCTTCGCTGCTGTATACCGGGGTGCGTTCCGACCTCAGTTTGAGTGCCGAACGCAGCACGGTCGCCAGCGCGGAGGGTGGTTTTGCCGAGCTTGACATGGTGCGCGGTATCTACAGTTACGCGGTCAACGAGCTGACCCGTGTCGGCGCCGATGCCACCTGGCAAGACAGCAAAGGGCAAACCCCCAACACACTGCAAATGTACAGTGTCTGGGCCAGCCGGGAATTTTCGCCTTTTTGGGATCTGCGCCTATCGTTGATGTACAAGGAGCGGCGGCAGGACGATGCACCCACTGCGGACGCAACAATTGTTGGTTTGACGTTGACGTATAGGTACCCCGACCTCTGAACTTCAGCCTGGTGGCCTTTATGAAGTCTGACTACGAGCTTTCCCTTAAAGATTACATCGCCATCATCAAGGATAGGGCCCTGTTATTAGGGATCAGTATCGTAGTCATTCTTGCCGCGACCGTGGTGGTCGCGGTCAGCGTGCCACCGATCTATCAGTCCACCGGGACCATTCTGGTGGAGTCGCAACAGATTTCCCCCGAGCTGGTGTCGGCGAACAACAACAGCTTTGCCGATGAGCGCATCGAGGTTATTCGCCAGCGCGTCATGACCCGCGAGAACCTGCTGCGGATCATCGACAAGTACAGCCTGTTCGCAGACAAGCGGCTTAGCGAAAGTGACAAGATCGACCAGATGCGCAATGCCATCGTGGTCGCTACCCTCAGCACGTTCGTCAGAGGGCGGGGTGAGGCCACGGTCGCGTTCAATGTGTCCTTCGAGCACAAGCAAGCGCAGGTGGCCAAGGATGTCGCCAACGAACTGGTGACGCTGTTCCTCAACGAAAACCTCAAGCAGCGCACCGAGCGCGCCAACGAAACCACCGAATTCCTAACCCAGGAAGCCAACAAGCTGGGTGCCGAGCTTGCCAGCCTGGAAAACCAGCTGGCGGACTTCAAGCAAGCCCATGCCAATGCCTTGCCTGAGCACCAGTCGCTGCGCATGAGCATGCTGTCGCGTTCGGAGCTCGAATTCAGGGAGGTCGACCGCGATTACAAGACCGCGCAAGAAGAACTGCGTTACCTGGAGCTTGAACTGTCGGCGGCCAATGCCGGCTTGACCACCAAGGCTGACGGTACCCGGCCGTCCAGTGCCGACCAGCCACAAGACCTGCCCAGCCTCAAGGCCGAGTACGCCCGGCTGCTGACCAAATACAAGGACGCGCACCCGGACGTGGTTGCGGTCAAACGCAAGATCGATGCCCTGCAAGCCAGCGGCGGCGGCAGCAAGGCTGCGTCGTCGGTCAGCCTCGATGTGGCGCGGGTGCGTGCGCGGATTGGCGCGGCCCAGGAGCGCATCACCTCACTGGCGGAGCAAAAGCGTGAGTTGGTGAAGAAAATGGAAGGCTACGAGGCGGAGATTCTTGAAGCCCCACAAGTGGAGCGTGGCCTGGTCACCTTGATGCGCGACCACGACAACGCGCGCAAGAAGTACGAAGAAATCCGTGCCAAGGAAATGGGCGCGAAAATTACCGAAAGCCTGGAACAGGAAAACAAGGCAGAGCGTTTTGTGCTGCTGGAGCCACCGCTGCTGCCCGAAAAGCCGATCAAACCCAACCGCAAGAAAATCGCCGCCCTGGGCCTCGTGCTGGCACCGGCAGGCGGTGGCGCGTTGGTGATGCTGCTGGAAATGCTCAATCAACGGGTACGGGGTGTAGGGGCGCTAGAGAGCGTGTTGGGCAAGCGTGTGCTGGTGACGGTGCCCTTCATCACCACCCAGGCGGAACTGGCAAAGCGTAAACGCTGGCGCAACCTGCTGATCCTGGCGGTGCTTGTGCTGATTGCTATGATGGTAGTGCTGGTGCACGTGTTCTACATGCCGTTGGATGTGTTGCTGTTCAAGGCTATGGCGCGGTTTGAATAGGGAAAGCAGTGATGGACAGGATCAAGCCGGTAGTTGGCAATGGTATTCATCAAGTTTCTCCAGGTGCTGCCCAGGCACCGCAAACCGCCCAAGGGGCGGAGCTTCCAGAAGTGCCAGGGCAATTCGATTACGTGAAGACCAAGGTGGTGCCGTTGCGTGCGGAGCACCTTGAGCGCAATCGGATTGTCGCGTTCAACAAGAACTCGAACATGAGTGGGCCGATCGACCTGTTGCGCACGCAAGTGCTGCAGGCGATGGAGGAAAACGGCTGGCGCACCTTGGCCATCACCTCGCCAACACCCGAGGCGGGCAAGACGGTGCTGGCGATCAACCTGGCCATGAGTATCGCGCACCACACGACCAAGACAGCGCTGTTGGTGGACTTCGACCTGCGTCGCCCCAAGGTCGGCAGCAGCCTGGGCTTGCCGATGGAAAAGGCCCTCAACGAGTTGCTGTCTGACCAGGCCGGGCTGGAAGAGGTGCTGGTCAACCCGACCTTGCCGCGTTTTGTCGTGCTGCCGACGCGGGTGCCTATTCCGATGTCTACCGAAATGCTGTCGTCCCCCAGGGTGAACAACCTGATCAGCGACTTGCGCAGCCGCTATGAGTCGCGCATCTGCATCTTCGATTTGCCGCCGCTGTTGAGCTCGGACGATGCAATCACCGTGATGCCCAAGTTCGACTGTGTGTTGTTGGTCGTGGGCAACGGCATGAACAGCAAGCAAGAGATCGAGGAGTGCCTGCACCACCTGGCGACGGTGAACCTGATTGGCACGGTGTTGAACAAGGCGGATGAGAAGCCGCGCACCTATTACTGACTATTCACTATCGAGTGAGCAGCCTTGTGCTGCGAAGAGGCCGGTGAAAACATAGCGAATCTTCGCTGCTGTCACCGGCCTCTTCGCAGCACAACGCTGCTCCTACACCCGATAGTGAATAGCCGCATGATTACGGCCGATGCCACGGGTACTGCAACTCCCATCTCCAGGCATGCGCCACGATCTGCTCCAGCGATGCATACGCTGGCCTCCAGCCCAACACACTCATCGCCTTGCCAGCATCCGCCACCAACCTGGGCGGGTCGCCCGCACGGCGGGGTGCATCGAGTGTGAGGATCTGCCGGCCCGTCACTGCGCGGGCGGTATCGATCACTTGCTGCACTGAAAATCCCAGGCCATTGCCCAGGTTGAACGCCGTGCTGGGCCCGCCAGCGACCAGGTAGTCCACCGCCAACGCATGTGCCGAAGCCAGGTCGGCAACATGCACATAATCACGAATGCAGGTGCCATCGGCGGTGTCGTAATCCCGGCCAAACACCGTGACCGCCTCACGCCTGCCAGCGGCCGCCTGGAGGATCAACGGTATCAGGTGGGTTTCCGGCTCATGGCGCTCGCCCAGCTCCCCGTCAGGGTCAGCCCCTGCAGCGTTGAAGTAGCGCAGGCACACCGACTTCAGCCCGTAAGCACGGTCGAAGTCCTCGAGAATTTGCTCGACCATCCACTTGCTGAGCCCATAGGGGTTGATCGGTGCCTTGCCATGCGCCTCGTCGATCGGCACATACAGCGGGTTGCCGTAAACGGCAGCGCTGGAGGAAAACACCAGCCGCTTGATGCCCGCATTCACCATCGCCTGCAGCAATGTGAGGGTGGCCGCTACGTTATTCTGGTAGTACTTGCCAGGGGCGCAAACCGACTCGCCCACCTGAATGAACGATGCGAAGTGAAAGACCGCATCGAAGTGGCACTCGGCGAACAACACATCCAGCGCCGGTTCGTCGGCAATGTCGAGCTTGGCCCATTGCACCCCAGGCACTGGCGACACAAGGTCCGCCACCACCACATCATGGCCCGCGGCCAGCAAGTGCTTGACCATGTGCGAGCCGATATAACCTGCGCCACCGACAACCAGAAACTTCATCCGTGCCTCCTGGACTCTGCTGTTGTACAGACGCCGCGGGTCGTCCCTGAATCGAACAGGTGGGAGTATCAGCTACAGGTCTCTTGAGACTGTAGATGGCCAAATGCCCTATTTCAAGAACAGCCAGTTGGACATGTAGTGGCCATCGAAGGTGATGACATAGCGCCCGTTCTGGTACGCCACCGGCAATTCCTTGAGCTGCGCGTGTGCATCGCGCGCGAACAGTTTCAGGCCGGCCGCTGCCTTGATGGCCAGCGTGCCTTCGAAGGGCTCGACATTGAACGGTGTCTTGTCGTCGGCCTTGGGCACGGCTCGGGTGCCCAGTGAGATCAGCAGGCTGCGAGCCTGGCCCAGCGGTTTGGCATCCAGGCTCTGCACGACGACACTGGCATAAGGCGTCTTTGCCTGTACCTCGACCTGCCCAAGGTTGAGGGTTCGACCGCCCAGCCAGCCGGTCGCCGCCTGGGTCAGGGGGGTATCGATGGTGTAGAGGCCTTGTTGCCAGTTGCGCTTGAGCTCCCCGGTATCGGTTACCGACTCGGTGGCGTCAGGGGGCAGCAACGATTGGGCAGGGTCACGCAGAACTTGGGCATCGCCCGGGATGATGCTGGGTTTCAGCCAGGGCAACTCCGGCGTCGGCGGCATGGCGATCTGCAGCCTGCCTTTTTCCATGGCGGTGCGCAGCAGCAGCGAGTTGCGCGGCGTGATGTCTTGGTTGAACAAGGTGGCGGGTGTTGGCGCGAAGACGTAACGGGTGGTGGCTTGCTGCACGTCCGCACGACGGTAGAGCAGGGCGGCCGCGGGGAGCGTGGCCAGCATGGCCGGGTCGTTGTACGCGTGCCAGTTGTCTGCCGTGCGCCAACCGCTGTTGAAGGCCTGCTGGCTGTAGGCATATTGCATCATGGCGTCCCAGCCTTGGTGGCTGGCCGTGCCCGCCACATACAGGGGCAGCGAGTGGCGGTCGGGCAGAGGGAACGGTTCGGCGTTCCACTCGGTGACCGTCAGGGGCAGGCCGACGACCTGGGCTGCGGCAATCCAGTTGATCATCCCGTCGCTGGTCAGCGGGTTCTTCTCGAGCTGGCCGATGGCGCCGTAGCTGTGCGCATCGATCACATCGCCCGAGGTCAGCGCGGGCAGCGCGCTCATGCCATTGCCACCCCAGGTGCTGGTGGTGGCAATGGGTACCTTGACGCCCAGACTTCGCAGGTGCGCAATCATGTCGACATCGAAACGGCGCTCCAGATCATTCAAGAAGAGCTTCGACGGGCCATGCTCCCAGGCGCGCCAGGTGCGGTCTGCAGGCAGGTCATTGCGCTTGGCGAAGGCGTCTGCCTGTTCCTGGTAAAGCTTGGTATGTGCGGGGACTTTTTTGTCCGGCATCAGGGCGTTGCCGTAGTGCTGGGTGATGTCGTTCTCGTTGGTGATCAAAACCGCAGCAATGGCCGGGTCGTCTTTGTAGGCAAGGCCGGTGTAGGGGTTCACATGGGTCATGTACTGCTCAATAAAGCGTTTCATGGCCTGTTGAATGCTTTGGTTCACATAGGCGTAGCCTTTAAGGTCGACCCTTGGCTCGCCCTTGGCCAGCTCATCGAAATCTTCGATGTTGTCATTGGCGGTAAGGGCGCGCTGTACGTGCATGTCGAGCCAGACGTAAATGCCCTCGTCCTTGAGGCTTTTGACCCACAGGTCGATCTTGCGCAGCGACTCGGCATTGAGCTGCTGGGTATCGCGAATCAAGGTGCCGTCGCCAAACACGTTCGGGCTGACCCACGGGGAGTCGTGGTGGTGCAGCCGGACCAGGTTGAAACCCAGTGCCGACAGGCGTTTGGCCTGTTTGATGATTTCCTCGTCTGGCGTCTTGAACAGCGAGTACGCAGACAGGTTGGTGCCCCAGAAACGCACGGGGGTGTTGTCCTCGAACATCAGTTGCTCGCCGGAAGACTTTACAAAGCCGCGTTTGCCAGCCGGTTTTTCTGGCGCATTGAGAAAGGACAGGTCGACCGGCGAGGTTTGCCAGTCAAGCTGGTCATCGGGCCACTGCGCGGGGTCTTGCAGGCCAAAGCGCTCGGTGGGGGTTGGGCCCAGCTCGATATCGCCCGTCACGTTCAACGTCGCCTTGATCTGCTGCTGGCCGGCGCTGATGGGGTCTTTGTAGAAGAACGCGCGAATCTCGGCATTGCTGCCGGGCTCGAAGTACACCTTCGCCAGTGCGGGTTCAAAGCGCATCTCGATGCGCCTGCCTTGCGCATCCTTGCCCCAGGACCAGCCACGGTTGTCGGGCAACAGCACGGGGGCGCCCATCTCCCCGTTGAACAGGGCCGGGTCGAACTGGAAAACGATGCCGCCGCCCATCACGTTGGTCTGCCTGCTGTGTGCGGTCAGGTCGAACGCCCAGGTCAAAGTTTGTGTTTGCGGCTTGCGGATCTCTGCCGTCAGGTCGAAGTCCAGCTGCTTGTTCTTGCCCTGCAGGGTGTAGTTGTAGGGTGCATTGACCTTCATGGCGGTGTAAAAGCCAGTCCAGCTCCAGTTAGCCGCCCAGAAGTCGAACTTGGCTTTCATCACCTGCCCGCCACCGCGTGTCACGCTGGGCAGGCCGTTTTGTTCTTCGACGCTGACGACCCAGCCGGAGGCCCAGCCAGCCTGGGACATCACGGCCAGGCCAACGAACAGGGATGCCCGCATAAAGGGGCGCAAAGGCAAAAGGCTCATGGGCATCACCTGGTTTGAAGGCCGGCAGCGGGAAGGTCGCTGGCCTGGCTGGAACGGAGCCTGCGCACCCGCTGTATGTAAGCCACCCCTAGCCCCGCGACCGACCAGTACACGGTGGGGATGATAGTGATGCTGCTGACGGTGAAGATGATCACCAGAATCCCCACCAGCGTCGCCAACAGCGCCCGGCCCAGTTGCCGTTGCTCGTCATCCTTGTCGGGGAACGCGCGCATGGCCTTGCGGATGCCCAGCAACACGGTAACGAAAAACGCCACGAACAGCGCGAGCCCGACCAACCCGACCCGCAGGGCCAGGCTGACGTAGGTGTTGACGATGTCGATAATGCCTTCCCCCTGAATCATCGACTGCATTTCAGGGGTGTTACGGAAGTCGAACGAACCGAACAAAGGGTTACGTTGGATCACGATCCAGGAGTTGTCGATCAAGCGTTCCCGGTAGGTGATGTTCTCTTTTTCGATATTGCCGATGAAAGGCAACAGGTCCAGCACCTTGTCGCCCCCAGGCAGCACGGTCAGTAGCGGCAGTGCCAGTACGCCGGCGAGGGCAAGCACGGTCAGGCGCTTGATGGCGCCTTTGCCCATGGCAATGAACACCACGACGATGACCACAGCGCCAATCCAGGGGCCGCGGGACAACGGCGCGAAAAGCCCGGCAGCCAGCAGCAGGGCGCCGAGCACCCGCTGCAGCTGGCTGCGCACATAGCCCTGGACGAACAGGTACAGGCCGATGGCCACACTCATCACGTAGCCCAGCGCAATTGCCTGCCCGGTGGTGGCGCTGGCCCGTAGCGAGCCACCACGGCTCAGGTAGCTGGACATGCTCCACTGCACGCCCATGGCATCGATCAGGGCGTTGTACAGCAGCCAGTGGCGGACGAACTCGGCAACGCCGATCAGTGCCAGGACGAAGGATGCCAGTACGAATGCCAGCATGGCGTCCTTGAAATCACTGATCTCCTTGAGCCCTCGGCTGGCGACGTAGTAGGGCAAGAACACATCGACATACAGGTAGAGCGCCTGGCGCAAGGTGTCGGTCAGGGTGGTTTCACGCAGGTACAGCACACTCATCAGCACCAGGCTGGCCGCCAGCAGCTTGTCGGGCCAGGTGCGGCCGAAGCGCAAGGTATCGCTTTGCCTGCTCAGGGCCAGCGCCGCCGGCAGCAGCACGCACAGCGTCAGCAGGCGAACATGGTTGAGGTCGACCAGGTAGTTGACCACGCCAAACCCAGGTATTTGCACCGAGGCCGGCGGAATCAGGAACAGCAACATGAAAAACAGCGCCATGGCATTGCGTTCGCGCCGCCCGGCGATGTACATGATCAGCCCGGCAGCGGCCACGTACACCCAGAAGCTGTGGGAGGCGAAGGCCACCAGCGTCAGGACGAACCACAGGTTACGCCGGCGCTTGAAGTCGCTGTAGGGGATGAGGTCTGTCGCCGGGCGGCGCGCCATGACAAAAACGACGCCTGCCAGAAACAGAATGACGATCAACGCACGAAAATGTTCAGGCATTGGCTAAGGACACCTTTCCCTTGGTGGGCACGGCTAGCATCATGGCTAATTGAAACTATAGTGACTTTTAGCCAATCAGTCAGAGATTGAAGTCATGCCGTCGATTGATGTGTCAGCCTCCGCGAGCCTGCGCAAGCGCGCACTGAAGGCCGGGTCATGGAACCTGGTGTCGCTGGTGGCGTCACAGGTCATGCGCCTGGGCGGCAACCTGATCATGGCCCGTTTGCTGCTGCCGGAAATGTTCGGTGTGATGGTCATCGCCACCACGGTTTCGGTACTTCTGCACTTGCTGTCCGATGTTGGCCTGCGCCAGAACATCATCCAGAGCCACCGGGGCGACGACCCCGAGTTTCTCAATACCGCCTGGACCGTCCAGATCATCCGCGGCTTCGTCCTGTTTGCCCTGACCTTGCTGCTGGCCGCCGCCTCCTGGTTCGCGCAGCTGGCCAACCTGTGGCCGGCGGACTCCACTTACGCCGCGCCTGAGCTGCCGATGGTGCTGGCGGTGACCGGCCTTTCGGCCATCATCTGGGGATTCCAATCGACCAAGATAGATGTCGCTGTACGAACTTTCCAACAGAAGCGCGTGGTATTGGTGGACCTGGCCTCGCAAGTGGTCGGTTTGATCGCGATGCTGGTGATCGGTTATTTCACCCGGTCGATCTGGTCGCTGGTGATCGCCGGCCTGGTCAGTGCCCTGGCGGGTACCTTGCTGGGGCACCTGGCGCTGGAAGGGCCGAAAAATCGCCTGCAGTGGGACCGAAGTGCGCTGACCGAGCTGATCGTGTTTGGCCGCTGGATACTGCTGTCGTCGATGGTCGGCGTACTGGCCATGTACGGTGACCGGATTTGGTTTGGTGCGAGCATGACAGCGGGGCAGCTGGGGGTGTACTCGATTGCCGTGCTGATCCTCGGGTCCGTGCAGACCGGGTTGCTGAAACTGGTGGGCTCGGTGGCGCTGCCCGCCTTCAGCGAAGCCGCCCGGGAAGGTGACAAGGCACGCCTTAAGGCGCTGTACTACCGTTTCAGGTTGCTGGTCGACCTTGTGATGCTGTTTGCCTGTGGGGTGTTCCTGACCGCCAGCCCGTTGTTGATCGGCTGGATGTACGACGCGCGCTACACCGAGGCGGGTACGATTCTTGCGATTCTTTCGCTGTCGTTCTTCACGCTGCGCTATACCTTGGCACACCAGATATGGATTGCCCTGGGCCTGACGAAATACCAGGCCATGGACAACATCATCCGGCTAGTCTCGTTATGGGGCTTGTTGCCACTGCTGCTGGCCATTGGCGGTGTCGACTACGCAATCTGGGGGGTGGCCCTGCATACCTTCCCGACGCTGCTGTTGATCGTCTACGTTAACTGCAAGCTGGATATCTTCAGTGTCAAACGCGAGTTGGTGGTACTGCCGATGGTGGCCGTGGGGGCACTCTGTGGGCTGTTGGCGACCCGTTTCTTCGAATGGCTGTGATGAGGCCAGAGGCGGGCGATGGTGCAATGTGGGGGCGGTCGAGTGACTGATTGTTAACACTTCATCGAGATAGGTCTGGGGATCATGGGGAAGCTTACGTTGTGTACTCCGCAGTTGGGTCGTAGGGGTTTTCTCCAGAGCTGTGTCCTGCTGGGTGTTGGCGGCGCGGTGTTTGGGGTGGCCGCAGACGTTGCACGCAAACCCGTCGAAAAAACCGGGTTCGTGGTGATCAACGGCTGGGTGTTGCCTTCTCAGTACTTCCGGAACGAGCCAGCATGATCAAGGACTTTCAGCAGCAGAAAACGCTGCGTGACGACTATGATTTTTGCATCATCGGGGCCGGCCCCGCTGGCATTACCCTGGGCCTGCGGCTGGCAGCTGCGGGTTGGAACGTGCTGCTGGCCGAGGGCGGTGGGCGTGAATATTCGCCGCACTCGCAAGGGCTGTACAAGTGTGCCTCGACGGGGCTCGAACTGTACGCCGAGGAAACACGCCTGCGTTACCTGGGCGGCACGTCCAACCACTGGGCAGGGCGCTGCCGGCCGTTCACCCCTTCAGACTTCGCGGTGGCGCCGCCCGGCGACTTGCCCGGCTGGCCGATCCCCTACTCGGAGATCGAGGGCTACCTGGCGGCGGCCATGGACATCGTCGATTTGCCGCCAGGCTCTGAGTTTCACGCGATGAACACCGGGCTTGCGGGTGATGACTTCGAGCCCGACCGCTTCCTGCTGAGCCCCCCAACGCGCTTTGCGCAGAAGTACGCGACTGCACTGAATGAAACCCACGGGCTGGACGTATTCATCAATTGCAACTGCGTCGACCTGGAGTTCGACAAAGCGTCGGGCCATGTGGTGGCTGCGGTGGTGTCCGATTACGACCGTCATCGTCAGCGCGTGGTGGCCAGAAACTTCATCCTGGCGACGGGCGCCATCGAGAATGCCCGGCAGTTATTGAACAGTGAATCCCTACTGGCCGCGGGTATCGTCAACAAGGAAGGGCTGACCGGGTGTTGTTTCATGGAGCACCTGAACATCGACATGGGCACGTTCATCCTGAAGTCGGACCAGGATACCCAGATGCGTCAGTACTACACCACCGACGCCTTTGTTGAGGAATACCAGGCCGGTAAAGGCAATATCACCGCTTCACTGCTCTCGGACGTGCAGACGTATGGCCGCACGGCTGAGGTCAAACACTTTCTGGAAAACCTTGCCTGTGACATGGGCGTTGCCGACAAGATCGCCTTGGTCGCCAAGTTCAGTTGCCCGGGCGACGGTGTGATCGGCACCATGATCGAGCAGTTTCCCAACCGGCAAAGCCGCATCTCATTGCTGAATGAGAAAGACGAGCTGGGGGTGGCCAAGGTCAACGTGCATTGGGCACTGAGCGAAAGTGACAGGCACACCATCAAGTGCATCGGCACCGAACTGGCCAAGCAATTTGCCGACATGAACTTGGGCTTTGTCAAGCTCAACGACTTCGTCTACGACACATCGGTGCCGTTGAAGATGGCGCCACATGCCCATCACATGGGCACCACGCGCATGGCTGCGTCACCTGAGTTCGGTGTGGTCGACGCCAATTGCAAAGTGTTCGGCACCCAGAATCTCTATGTGGCGGGAAGCAGCATCTTTGCCAAGGGCGGCGCGTCCAACCCGACCATGCCGTTGTTGCAATTTGCCGTCAGGCTGGCGGACCACCTCAATGACAAGTTGAAATCGGCTACGGGTGCCGCGGTGTAACGCACGTTGTAAACGGGTTGAGTGCGATGCGGTCAGCACCAAGAAGAATGAGACCGAAGTCGCCTCAGGGACAGTTCAGAATCGCATTGATTGTGAGGCTCGCAGAATGAATGGATGGATACGGAGTGCACTGACGCGTTATGTCAACTCGACCGGGCGGGGAAGCTCGACGTACAAGAAGTTGTGTAATCCAACGGGGCGAGAGTGGGGGATCTATCTGGCCCGTTGGGGTAAGTTTCATTCGGTAGGGGACAACTTTCATATCAATACTGGCTGCAACGTTACCGACCCTGCGCTGGTGCGCATTGGTAACAACGTTGGCCTGTCGGATTGCACACTGATCGGGCACGACGGCGTGGTGGCATTGATCGAGCTCTGCTACGGGAAACACCTCGATTCGGTCGGCTATATCGACATCAAGGACAACTGCTTCATCGGCCATGGCGCGATTGTGATGCCCCGCGTGACCATCGGGCCCGATGCGATCGTCGCTGCCGGTGCGGTGGTCACCAAGGACGTGTTGCCGGGCACCGTGGTGGGTGGCAACCCGGCCAAATTCATCTGTACAACCGAAGCCCTGATCAAGAGGGTGGAGGAGCGCTGCGAAAGCTACCCGTGGATAGAACTGGTCAAACAGCGCAAAGGGGCCTTTGACCCGGCCGTGGAGCCTGTCCTTGCCGCGCAACGACGGCAGTACTTCTTCGGGGACGGTAGCAATGGATAGAAAACCCGTCGATGTGATGGTGGTCAATTTCAATACTGCGTCTTTGCTGCAGCCCATGTTCGATGCGCTGCGCCAGGCCGACAGCGAAAAGCTTGCCAGTTACCTGGTCGTCGACAATGCCTCGGTCGATGATTCTGTGGAACGCATGGCCAAGGTGTGCCCCGAGGCGCTGTTGCTGAGCAACAAGAAGAACGTCGGTTTCGGGCGCGCCAACAACCAACTGCTGGCGCACTTGAAGGGCAAGTACGCACTGCTGCTGAACACCGATGCCTTCGTGGCGGCCGATTCACTGGCCAAGACCCTCGAGTACATGGACAACCACCCCGAGTGCGGCGTGCTGGGCGTGCGCCTGGAGGGCCGCGATGGCGACCTGCAACCTAGCTGCCGCTACTTCCCGACACCCCTGAACGTGTTTGTCGGCCGTACCGGGCTGGGCCGTTTCTTCCCTGGGTTGAAAATGGTCGATGAGATGACCTGGGACCATGGCTCGGTACGTGAATGCGATTGGCTGCCCGGTTGTTTCTACCTGGTGCGTCGCGAAGTGCTGGACCAGGTAGGCCTGTTCGATCCGCGCTACTTCCTCTATTACGAGGAGGTTGACCATTGCAAGCGGGTCAAGGAAGCGGGCTGGAAGGTGGTCTTCTATCCCCATACCACGGTGGTGCATATCGGCGGCGAAAGCTCCAAGTCGGTCAGCGAACTGGAAGCGGCCAGCCGGCAGATTTCCAGCTACCAGATCGAAAGCGAACTGCTGTACTTCCGCAAGCATCACGGTGTTGCCGGGCTGGCGCTGCACATGCTGTTGGTGTGTGTGGGTGACCTGGTACTGGCACTCAAGGCACTGTTGAAGGGGCGAGGTCGCGCGGCGATCCGGGCGTGCTGGCAGCACTGCCAAACTACGTGGTCGCTGTTGTTCAAGACACGTTTCGCAAGCCAACCCACACGGTAGGTGACGTCATGTTCGAGAATATACGCGCCGACTTGCGTGCACACGGGGGTGATTGGGGCGCCCAGGGGTTCTGGGTATTGCTGGTGTACCGCTTCGGGCGCTGGCGCTATAGCGTGCGCCCGGCACTACTGCGCAAACTGTTCTCCATCCTCTACAAGATCCTGTTCAAGTTCGTGCAGATCATCACGGGTGTTGAATTGCCCTGCGAGGTAGTCATCGGCCGCAACTTCGTCATCGACCATTTCGGCGGCATCGTAATCAGCGGTTATGCCCGTTTTGGCGATGACTGCCGGATCCGCAACGGCGTGGTGGTGGGGCTGAAGAATGTCAGCGAGCCGATTGCGCCGGTGTTCGGCAATAACGTCGATATTGGCACTGGGGCCAAGGTGCTGGGCAACATCCGCATCGGCAACAACGTGGTCATCGGCGCCAACGCCGTGGTGCTGGTGGACGTGCCAGACAACGCGTTGGCGGTCGGCGTGCCTGCGACCATCAAACTCCGCAACCCCACCGAGGCGGCGCAGTGCACGGTCGAGTGAGGCCCATGGAGACAGGTATCGGCGTTGTAGTGATTGGACGCAACGAGGGCCTGCGCCTGGAGCGCTGCCTGCGTTCGTTGGCGCACGGTGCGGACCGGGTGGTGTACGTGGACTCAGGCTCCACCGACGGTTCCGTGCAGATGGCACAGGCCCAAGGGGTCGAAGTGCTGGCGCTCGACATGAGCCGGCCGTTTACCGCAGCCCGGGCCCGCAACGAGGGCTTCACCCGCCTGCAACGCCTGTTGCCGTCGATGCGCTACGTGCAGTTTGTCGACGGCGACTGCGAGGTGGATGCGGCCTGGCTGGGCAATGCCCAGGCCTTTCTTGATGCACGCCCAGACGTAGCGGTGGTGTGCGGGCGGCGCCGTGAGCGGTTCCCGCAACGCTCGGTGTACAACCTGCTGTGTGACCTGGAGTGGGACACGCCCATCGGGGAAGCCAAGGCCTGTGGGGGGGATGCGTTGATGCGCGTCGATGCCTTCACGCAAGTGAGCGGCTTTCGCCCGGACCTGATCGCCGGCGAAGAGCCGGAGCTGTGCGTTCGCTTGCGCGCGAAGGGGTGGAAAATCTGGCGCCTGGCCGCTGAGATGACCTTGCACGATGCTGCCATGACGCGTTTCAGCCAGTGGTGGCGGCGCAGCTTGCGCGCCGGCCATGCTTATGCCGAGGGTGCCTTTTTGCATGGGCGAGCGCCAGAGCGCCATTGGTTGCGAGAGTCCCGCCGCGCTTGGCTCTGGGGCTTGGGCATCCCCTTGGCGATCCTGTTTGCCAGTGGCCTGCTGGGTGTGTGGGCGCTGCTGCTGTTGCTGATCTACCCGCTGCAAGCGGTGCGCCTAGCGCGTCGCGCTGGCAAGCCGACACGCGAGCGCTGGCTGCAGGCGGTGTTTTTGGTGCTCGGCAAATTCCCTGAAATGCTTGGGCAGGTAAAGTTCCTGATGAACAGGTTCTCTGCCGGCAAAGCCGTGCTGATCGAGTACAAATGAGATTCCTATGATTGCCAGATCGATAGTGAAAAGTGTGCTCACCCTGCAGCCCGGCTACTCGCTGCGGGCCTTGAACAACAAGGTCAAGCTGACGCGGCAGATCACCCGCGAGTGGCCCGCGCTGAAGGCCTTCATGCAGCGCATGTCGACGGCGCTGGGTGATGACCGGTTTGCAAGGCTTGGGGTCGATTGCATTGGCGTCGTGCAGTGGCCCTACATCAGCAAGGGCTGGGAGGCGCAGGAGCGGCTCGCTGTGGTGGCGTCGCACTTTGAGGTAGTTGCCCGGCAGTTTCCCACGTTGCTGCTGCTCGGTCGCGACGAGCGCCTGACCCTGTGTGACCTGTCGGCCTACTCGAAGGGCTGCGCGCTGGTGCTGGACCGGCCGATCTGGTTCAAGCGCGAAGGGGAGCTGGTGCTGAACCTGTTCCAAGGGGATTTGCGCGTGGCTTCGCTGGCGTTCAGCCTATGCCGCCAGCACGGTGAGCTGTGCGTGTTCATTGGCGCCGTGCAGGGCATTCACAAAGGCATCGACAGCGAAACCTCGTTGAACATCTACCGGGACTTGACCAAGGACTTCGAGGGCCTGCGCCCGCGCAGCTTCCTGCTGGAGGCCTTCAAGTGCATCGCCAGAACGCTGGGGGTGGTGCGCATCTACGCAGTTGGCGATGCGCACCGGCATCATCGCCATCCTTACTTCGGCGCTGACAAGGCGCACGACCTGGCCGCCCACTACGATGCCATCTGGCTGGAAAATGGCGCCACGCCTTCGGAGCGCGACGACTTCTTCAGCTTGCCGCTGGCCGCTGCCAAGCGCGCCGCAGACGACATCGCCCCCAAGAAACGTGCGATGTACCGCCGCCGTCATGCCTTGCTGGATGAGGTGTTCGCGCGCGTTGAAGCGGCTTTATCAGGCAGCGAGCCCGTCCATGGGCTACAAGGGATGAAGGGGGATGTGCTTGAACGTGCATCGGCAGGGAGCCCGCCGCCGGCGATCGACAGCCTGAAGTAACGGGTTGCAGTTGGTAAGGCTCATTACGCAGGCATTGATCTGGATTTATATGCGCATTGCTTACTTCATCAATCAGTACCCGAAAGTCAGCCATAGCTTCATTCGACGCGAAATTCTGGCGTTGGAGCGCCAGGGCATGGAGATCCAGCGCATTGCCTTGCGGGGTTGGGATGCCGAACTGCAGGATGACGAGGACATCGCCGAGCGGGGCAAGACCCGCTACGTGTTGCAGCACGGCCTGAAGGGGTTGTTGGCGCCCACGCTGCAGGTGCTGCGTGCCGAGCCACGACGCTTTTTTGCCACCCTGTGGCTGGCCCTGCGCTTGGGCCAGCGGGCGGACCGCGCCTGGCCCTATCACTTGGTGTACCTGGCCGAGGCTTGTCAGGTGCTGGTCTGGTTGCAGGCCTTTGGCGCGAAGCATGTCCACGCGCATTTTGGCACCAACTCCACCGAGGTGGTAATGCTGGCCCATGCCCTCGGCGGGCCTGCCTACAGCTTTACCGTGCACGGCCCGGAAGAATTCGACAAACCACAGTTTCTGCATGTGGGCGAAAAAGTCCGACGCGCCGCGTTTGTCGCGGCCGTCAGCTCGTATGGGCGCAGCCAGTTGTTTCGCTGGGTGGCACACGAGCACTGGGAGAAGGTGAAGGTCGTGCATTGCGGCCTGGAGCGCGACTTCCACGCGGTTGCCGCCGTTGCCGCACCCTCGGCGCCACGCCTGGTCTGCGTCGGGCGCCTGTGCGAGCAGAAGGGCCAGCTGTTGCTGATCGAGGCAGCCCGCCTGCTGGCCACCCAAGCCATTGCATTCGAGCTGGTGCTGGCGGGTGATGGCGAAATGCGTCAGCAGATCGAAGCCCTGGTGGCCCAGCATGGTTTGCAGGCGCAGGTACGCATCACCGGCTGGATCAGCAGCGCTCAGGTGCGGGAAGAAATCCTCGCTGCCCGTGCGTTGGTGCTGCCGAGTTTCGCCGAAGGCCTGCCGGTGGTGATCATGGAGGCCATGGCATTGCGCCGGCCGGTGCTGACCACCTATGTGGCAGGCATCCCGGAGTTGGTGCGCCAGGGCGAAAACGGCTGGTTGTTCCCCGCCGGCACGGTGGAAGAGCTGGCTGCGGCAATGGCCGACTGCCTGTCGCAACCGGCCGAGGTGTTGCAGCGCATGGGTGAAGCCGCTTACGAGCGGGTGCTGCAACGCCACGATATCGACACCGAGGCCGCCAAGCTGGCCCGCTACTTCAAGGCATCCGCATGATCAGCATCGTGACGTGGTTACTGAGCCTGGTGGCGTTTTGCATCTTCGTGCCCGCGCTGGTGTTGTTTGCACAGGTACTGCTGGCGTGCCTGCCGGTGCGATCACGAACTGATGAGGATGGTAGGCGCCCGCGCGTGGCGGTGCTGGTGCCCGCGCACAACGAGGCCTTGATCATTCGGTCGACCTTGGCCAGTGTCGCCCCGCAATTGCTGGCGCAAGACCGCTTGCTGGTGGTAGCGGACAACTGCACCGACGACACCGCGCAGTTGGCACGCAGCGCAGGCGCTGAGGTGGTGGAGCGCGACAACGACCTGTTGCGCGGCAAGGGGTATGCCCTGGACTTCGGCGTACGGCATCTGGCGCAGCGTCCACCCGAGGTGGTCATTATCGTTGACGCCGATTGCCAGGTGGGCGAGGGCGCCATTGACCTGCTGGCACGCCGTTGCCTCGAAGCTTCACGGCCGGTGCAGGCGCTGTACTTGATGCGCGCGCCCGCCGGCGCGGGCCTGAAGGTGCAAATCGCGGAATTTGCCTGGCGGGTCAAGAACCTCGTTCGCCCGCGTGGTTGGGCACGCCTGGGCTTGCCCTGCCAGCTGATGGGCGCGGGTATGGCCTTCAGTTGGCGCGACTTGGTTGCGGTCGACCTGGCCAATGGGCACCTCGTCGAAGACTTGAAGCTTGGCCTGGACTTTTGCCGAATCGGCAAACCGCCGCTGTTTTGCCCGGACGCGCAGGTCACCAGCCAGTTTCCGCTCAGCCAGGAAGGCTTGAGCAGCCAGCGCACCCGCTGGGAGCATGGCCACTTGGGGGTGATCCTGGCCGAGGTACCCAAGCTGCTGGTGAGCGCGGTCACTCGGCGTAACGCGCCCTTGCTGGCCATGACCCTGGACCTGCTGGTGCCGCCATTGGCGTTGCTGGTCATGGGCCTGGTAGGGGTTGCATGTGTTGCCTGGCTGGCTGCGCTGCTGTTCGGTATCACTGCACCTGCATGGGTCGCCACGGGTGCCCTGGTCATGCTGGGTGTTGCAGTTCTGCTGGCGTGGGGCCGGTTTTCTCGCGAACTGATCCCCTTTTCGGTCTTGCTTTACGCCCCGTTCTACGCCGCGAGGAAGATTCCTCTGTACCTGGGGTTCTTGATCAAGCGGCAGGTAGAGTGGGTGCGCTCGAAACGGGATGACAGCTAATGGGCGAATGGCAAAACAGCTGGAAAACGATTATCGGCAAACTTCAGACCGTGAGTGACCCTGCACACGAGCAGCGCTTGCTCGAGGCCCTGGGCCAACCTGAGGCGCCCACGGTGCTGGGTTTTGTCAACGCCCACGCCATGAACCTGGTCGCAGGCAACGCCGATTACTGCCAATCGCTGGCCTCGGCCGATGTGTTGCTGCGCGATGGTGCGGGCATGGCAATCCTGTATCGCCGCCTGGGCCTGGCCCCTGGGCTGAACATGAATGGCACGGATTTGATCCCCAAACTGCTGGCGGCCTTCAAGGGGCGACGGGTGGCATTCTGGGGCACTGAGGAGCCGTTCTTGAGCCGGGCCGTAGCGTGCAGCGAGGCGCGGTTTGGGGTGTTGCCGGTGTCGGTTCACGACGGGTTTGCTGAAATGGCCACTTACCTGGAGCTTGCGCGGGCAACGCAGCCAGAGCTGATCGTGCTGGGCATGGGGATGCCCAAGCAAGAGGCGGTTGCCGCACGCCTGGCTGCCAGTGGGGGACCGTGCTTGATCGTGTGTGGCGGGGCGATTCTGGATTTTCTCGGCGGCAAGGTCAGCCGGGCACCGCAATGGCTACGGGGATTGGGCGGGGAGTGGGTCTACCGCTTGCTGAGGGAGCCCAGGCGCTTGTTCATGCGCTATGTGGTCGGCAATCCGCTGTTCCTGTTACGCACCCTGATGTGCACCAAGGCGATGTCGCTCGAGGCCCGAAACACCCCAAGGCGCATCTGATGATTCTGCCAACTGAATCGTCTGAAACGGCCAAAAGCCATGGCAGGGGTGATTCCGCCCGCCGCGTGGGCGGGCGACTGCTACAGTGATAGCAAGCGCCCAGCGGGGGCGGCGAAGACCATTCAGTGTACAGGATTATATTGTAAGGGCTGGTATTGATTGACTGAATAAGCTGCCGGGCATTTGCTACGCGCTAATTAATGAGGTCTGAAATGGTTCTCGAACCCAGAAGCAGTCGTTCCTTACTTCAACGAAGAAGCAGCGTAAGTAACGCCATTCAGGCCGGCCTTGATGGGATTGCAGTCACCGGTGTCGCCTGGTATTTGATCTACGATCAGTTTGGTCACATTACCTCGGATTATGTGATCATGCTGCTTTTGTTGATTGGGGCGCTGGCCGTTATTTATGACCATTACGCGATCTACCGGACCAACGTTGGCTTGTCCATCAAGGCGTTCAGGTTATTCAAGGCTTGGTCAGCAACGTTTTGTTTTTTGGTGGTCATGGCGTTTTTGACCAAACAGAGCGAAACCTATTCGCGGTTGTTGGTGGTGCAGTTGTTTGTCATTGGTTATGTGGTGCAATTGTTCTTGCACTTTGCGGTGCGTGAACTGCAAAAGCGGTTTACGGCGCACGCCCGGCTGGACAACGCACTTATTATTGGCGCGGGCGACCTGGCCAACTTCCTGCACCAGAAGATCAGCAACAACCCATGGTTCGGGGAACGTGTGCTGGGGTGTGTGCTGATAGACGATGTGGCTGAACAGGGCGTGGCTGATGCAAAGCAACGCCTGCCTGTGCTGGGCCACGTCGCTGACCTTGACGAGATCGTTGCCAAACATGCCATTCGCACGGTGTACCTGGTGACGCCATTAGGGGGGTCGGCGGTCATTAACGAAGTGTATTTGAAGTTGCTCGACAAGTGCATTGCAGTGAACTGGGTGCCGGATATTTTCTCGCTGCGTTTGATCAACCACAGCGTCCGCGAAATTGCCGGTATCCCGGTATTGACGTTGTCAGAAACGCCGTTGACCGGCATGAGCCTGTTCCTTAAAAACCTCGAAGACCGCGTGCTGGCAGCACTGATATTGCTGTGTGCATCGCCGGTGCTGTTGGCAGTGGCGATTGCAATCAAACTAGACAGTCGCGGCCCGGTGTTCTTCAGGCAAGAACGCATGGGCTGGACCGGTGAGTCGTTCCGGATCTGGAAGTTCCGCAGCATGCATGTTCATCAACCGGAAAACGGTGTGGTCAAACAGGCCCAGAAGAACGACCCGCGGCTGACCCGCGTAGGGGCTTTTATTCGTAAGACCAGCCTGGATGAACTGCCGCAGTTGTTCAATGTATTGACCGGCGAAATGTCGTTAGTGGGGCCGCGCCCGCACGCACTTCAGCACGACACGCTGTATTCGCAGGATATTGTCGACTACTTCGCGCGACACAACATCAAGCCCGGCATGACAGGCCTGGCACAGGTCAGGGGCTTTCGGGGTGAGACCAAGGACATCGAGCAGATGATCCAACGGGTCGACTCGGACATCGAGTACATCAACAACTGGTCCTTGTGGCTCGATTTCGTCATTTTGGTGCGCACGCTCAATGCCTTTACCGGCAAGCAGGCCTATTAGCCGGGGCCGGCCAGCGGCCCCGTGGCAGGCACTCAACCCAGCGGGTGCAATTCTCTGAACCCACGGGCTTCTTCCACCAGCCAGTCATGCACCGCGCGGGCACCGGGCTGGGTCAGCCCGCCCGGTGGGTAATGCACCACGTAGCGCTTGTGGTTGGCGATCGCCACGCCGAACGGCACGATCAGCGCCCCCCGTTCCAGTTCATCGTTGAGCAAGGTCCGCCGCGCGATTGCTACGCCAACCCCGGCAATCGCCGCTTCGATGGTCAGGTGGTTGCGGTTGAAGGTGTGGCCCCTGCGCACGTCCAGGCCACCTGCGCCAATGCCTTCCAGGTAGAACTCCCATTCAGCGTATTCCGAGGCCCCCCGCCAGGCGGTGATGTCGTGCAGCAGCGGGTAGTGCGCCAGGTCAGCCGGCCCGTGCAGCGGCGGGCGACCGCGCAGCAGGGTGGGGGAACAGACGGGAAAGATCTGCTCGTCCAGCAATGGCGTCGACAGCATGCCAGGGTAACTGCCATCGTTCAGGTCGATGGCCAGGTCGAAGTCGCCCGGGTGCAAGGCTTGCGCACTGTCTTCGGCCACCAGCCGCAACTCGATGTCCGGATACCGCTGCTGAAAGCGCGGCAGGCGCGGGGTCAACCATTTGGCCAGGAAGGAGGGGATTGAGCGCAGGCGCAGGGTGCCGCGGATCTCGCCGGCGTCCAGGCGCAGCAGCTCGGCCTCAATGCTGCCATAGGCCTCTGAAACCGTTTGCGCCAGGCGTTGGCCTTCGGCGCTCAGCTCTACCCCACGGGCACGGCGCAGGAACAGTCGATAGCCCAGCCGTTCTTCCAACTGGCGCATTTGCTGGCTGACGGCGCCAGGGGTGATGTGCAGTTCTTCGGCGCAGCGGGTAAATGACAAGTGCCGGGCTGCACAGGAGAACACATGCAGCCAGACGAACATCTGGCCATTGAGTTGTCGTCGCATCGTTTAGTACCACTAAAGCCTTGCTTAGGAAGTTTCGTTGGTCATCTTCGCGGGAGCAGGTCAGTATCGCTCAAGTTCGCAGTAGTGTTCAATTTCCCCAGAGAACCGCGCATTGGCGATTCTGCCCAACGCGGTCAGGCATTAGTATGGCTATCAGTGTTTTCGACCTCTTCAAAATCGGCATCGGCCCTTCCAGCTCTCACACCGTAGGCCCGATGCGCGCAGCGGCAACCTTTGCCCAGGCCCTGCGTGAGCGTGGCTTGCTGGCCCAGGTCAGCCGTGTCGAAGTGCGTCTGTATGGCTCCCTTTCGGCCACGGGGGTCGGACACGCCACCGACCGTGCCTGCCTGCTTGGCCTGATGGGGCAGTGGCCAGACCGGATCGACCCGACCACGATCGAACCACGCATCGGCCAGGTGATGCAGGAGCAATGCCTGATGCTCGATGGCAGCCATCCCCTGGCGTTCAATTACACCCGCGACATGCTGCTGCTTGAGCAAAGCCTGCCGTATCACCCAAACGCCATGAGCCTGGAAGCACTGGACGAGCAGGACAGCCTTTTCAGCCAAACCTACTATTCGGTGGGCGGTGGTTTCATCGTCGAGCAGCAAGAAATCGATGCCCCCCAAGGCGAGGCGAATGCGGTTGAACAGCCGTATCCGTTTGCCAGTGCGGCTGAGCTGTTGGCGCTGTGCAAGGCGCACGGAATGGGCGTGGCGCAGCTGATGATGGCCAATGAATGCGTATGGCGCCCGGAAGCCGAAGTACGCGAAGGCCTGATGCGCATCTGGGCGGCGATGCGTGAATGCGTCGACAATGGCCTGCGCAATGAGGGCATCCTGCCGGGCGGGCTCAAGGTCAAGCGCCGGGCCGCACGTTTGCACCGTAGCCTGCAGGAGTTGGGCAAACCGAACGTGATTGGCTCGACCCTGAGCGCCATGGAATGGGTCAACCTGTTTGCCCTGGCGGTCAACGAAGAAAACGCTGCCGGCGGGCGCATGGTCACGGCGCCCACCAACGGTGCGGCAGGGATCATCCCGGCCGTGTTGCACTACTACATGAAGTTCAACCCGGATGCCTGCGACGATGATGTGGTGAGGTTCCTGCTGGCGGCAGCCGCAGTCGGCATCCTGTGCAAGACCAACGCGTCGATCTCCGGTGCCGAAGTGGGTTGCCAAGGCGAAGTGGGCTCGGCCTGCTCGATGGCAGCCGCAGGCCTGGCCGAAGTGCTCGGTGCCACGCCGCCGCAACTGGAAAATGCCGCGGAAATTGCCCTGGAGCACAACCTGGGGCTGACCTGCGACCCGGTGGGTGGCCTGGTGCAGGTGCCGTGCATCGAGCGTAATGCGATTGCCGCGGTCAAGGCGATCAACGCCGTGCAAATGGCCCTGCGCGGTGATGGCGAGCATTTCATCTCGCTCGATCAGGTTATCCGCACCCTGCGCGACACCGGTGCGGACATGCATTCCAACTACAAAGAAACCTCGCGCGGCGGCCTGGCCGTCGCCTTTGTCGAGTGCTGATTCGCAGCCCAAGGTTTATTCAGGGGCATTGACACGCTACCCGGTAGGAGCAGCCTTGTGCTGCGAAGAGGCCAGTGAACACATCATCAATCTTCGCTGCTGTCACTGGCCTCTTCGCAGCACAAGGTTGCTCCTGCACGGTCAACGGCTCTTCTGTTTCAGCGTCAGGAAGCTCGCACGCATGTCCTTGGCCCAGCCGTCGAGCACTGGTTTGACGTCATTGAGGGTGAGTTTCTGGGTGTCGTTCTCCAGCTCCTTGCCCGCGCCCTTGCGCACCACCTGAGCGAGCACTTTCTGACTGGCACCGTCCAGGAAGGCCGCCTCTACGCCAACATCTACTTCCTGGTCACGGCCGCCCATGGCGGTATTGACACCCGCCGAGATCAGCGCAATAGGGATGACCTCATAAGGCTTTAGGCCTTCGTTGCTGGTAGACACGGCGGTGATCGCCGGGCGTACCACGATGGTGCCTGGGCCGGGGGCTTTGGCCAGGGTCAGAACGCTGCCCAGTTCACGTCGCATGGCTTCGTTGAAGTAACGGGTAATCTCCTGCAGCGTCTGCGCCGAAATGACCGCTGTCGGTTGCGGCTTGGGGTAGAACTGGCTGGGCTCGATGAACACCTGGCTGTATTGATTGACGTTGACCTTGGGGTCGATCCAGCGCATCACCGGCGCGCCGGATGGGCTTTCAGCGGGCTGCAAGCGGCTGTAGTCCTTCAGGAAACCGGAGTAGTCACTGGGGTCCACGCGGTTGCTGGAGCAGGCGGTTACGGCAAGCAAGGCTGCGCACAACAAGGTGATGCGGGGCAATGATTTCATGATCGTGATGCATCCATGAGAGGTCGGCCAGAACAACGCTAGCAGGTGCAGGGCAGTTGGCCAGTGGGCAGTGTATTTCTTGGCGGTGTAGGCGGTAGGCTGTGATGGGTACGGCGGTGGATTTTTAGCGCTTTTGAGATCGAGCGCCGCCCGTGCGGCGCATCGCGAGCAACGCTCGCTCCTACGTTTGTTTTCGGCCAGTAACGCCTGTGACAGGCGCGCACGACCGCCTTGTTTGTTCGACGCGATATCGCGTCATGCGCCAAGGCGGTCGCGCGCATTTGCCCCAGGAATAACTGGCCCGAAACAAACGTAGGAGCGAGCGTTGCTCGCGATGCGCCGCGCGGGCGGCGCTCGATCTCAAAGGCGCAACAACCCTCAAGTCGAGCGCTACCCCAGCACCTCGCGCAACCGGTACCACAACATCCCCAACGCCAGCAGCGGTGAGCGCAATGCCTTGCCGCCCGGGAAGGTCAGGTGCGGCACCGCACTGAACACATCCAGCCCTTGGCTGTGGCCCACGGCAATGCCCTCGGCCAGCAGCTTGGCTGTCCAGTGGGTCACGTTCAGCCCGTGCCCTGAATAGCCTTGGGCGTAGTAAACGTTAGGGTGCTGGTGCAGCCGCCCGACCTGCGGGAAGCGGTTGGCCGTGATGCCGATCATGCCGCCCCATTGGTAGTCGATGCGTACTTCGGCCAACTGCGGGAACACCTTGAGCACTTTCGGCCGCATGTACGCGGCGATGTCCTTGGGGTCGCGCCCGGAATAGTGGCAGGCACCGCCGAACAGCAAACGCCGGTCGGCAGTGAGGCGGTAGTAGTCCAGGCCTACCTTCTGGTCGCAAAGCGCCATGTTTTGGGGGATCAGGCTATTGGCGAGCGCCTCGGGCAGTGGCTGGGTGGCCACCACGTAACTGCCGGCCGGCAGCACCTTGCCGCTCAGGCGCGGCTCCAGTTCATCGAGGTGCGCGTTGCAGCCAAGCACCAGGCTCTGTGCCCTGACCTTGCCGTGGGCGGTATGCAGGGTCACGGTGGGGCCATGCTCAATGCGCAGCACCGGGCTCTGCTCGAAAATGCGCACGCCAAGGGCAGCGGCCGCACGTGCTTCGCCCTTTACCAGGTCCAGTGGGTGCAGATGGCCCGAGCCCATGTCGACCAGGCCACCGGCGTACTGGTCGCTGGCGACGATTTGGTGCATGTGCTCGGTGCTGACCAGGCGGGTTTCGTGGCGATAACCCAGCGCGGCCAGGTCCTCCTGTTCCGCCTTGAAGGCGGCAAACTGGGCGGGTGTGTTGGCCAGTTCGCAGAAGCCCCACCGCAGGTCGCAGGCAATGCCGTATTGCTCGATGCGCCTGGCCACCAACGCCACCGAATCGATACCGGCCTGTTGCAGGTAGCGCACGCCGTCCTGGCCGACATAGCGGGCAAAACCACTGACGTCATGGCCAATACCGCGGATCAGCTGGCCGCCATTGCGCCCACTGGCACCCCAGCCGATGCGCCTGGCCTCCAGCACAATCACCGAAAGGCCGCGCTCGGCAAGCTCCAGTGCGGTATTGACCCCGGTCAGGCCACCGCCGACCACGCACACATCGGCGCTCAGTTCGCCGTCCAGGCTGGGGTAGGGCGCCGCGTCGCGAGCCGTGGCAGCGTAGTACGAAGCAGTGTGCAGGGTATCGAAAGGCATGGTGCGTTCTCGGCTCAACGGTTGGACTTGATCTTGCTCCAGGAGCGGGTCATCACGCGCATGATCTTGGGGCTTGGCGTGCTGGAGATGTACAGCTTGTCCAGCACTTGCTGGGGTGGATAGACCTCGGGGTTGTTCACCAGGGACGCATCCATGTAGGCCTGGGCGTCGGGGTTGGCGTTGGCATAGCCGACCGTGGCACTGACTTTGGCGATTACTTGAGGTTCAAGCAGGTAGTTGATGAACGCCAGTGCCTGGTCCGGGTTGCTGGCGTCCTTAGGGATGGCCAGCAGGTCGAACCACAGGTTGCTGCCTTCCTTGGGAATGCTGTAGGCAACCTTGACGCCGTTCTTGGCTTCCACTGCGCGGTTGGCGGCCTGGAACACGTCGCCGGAGTAGCCGAAGGCTACGCAGACATCGCCGTTGGCCAGGTCCGAGACATATTTGGAAGAATGGAAGTAGGTGATGTAGGGCCGCAGTTCGAGCAGGCGGGCTTCAGCCTTGGCATAGTCCTCGGGCTTTTCGCTGCGTGGGTCCATGCCCAGGTAGTTGAGAATGGCCGGGAACAGCTCGTCGGGCGAATCCATGAAGGCCACGCCACACTGCTTGAGTTTTTTCAGGTTCTCGGGCTCGAACAGCACCGCCCAGGAGTCGATGTGGTCCACGCCCAGCGCGGCCTTGACCTTGTCGACGTTGTAGCCGATGCCATTGGTGCCCCACAGGTAGGGCACGGCGTACTGGTTGCCGGGGTCGTTCTGCTCAAGCTGTTTGAGCAGTTTGGGGTCCAGGTGCTTCCAGTTGGGTAGCTTGCTGCGGTCCAGCGGCAAAAATGCACCGGCCTGGGCCTGTCGGGCGAGGAAGTGGTTCGAGGGCACGACCACATCGTAGCCAGTGCGGCCGGCCAGCAGCTTGCCCTCCAGGGTTTCGTTGGAATCGAACACGTCATAGACCACCTTGATCCCACTGCTGGCCTGGAAGTCGGCCAGTGTCGTGTCACCGATGTAGTCGGTCCAGTTGTACACGCTGACGGTCGGAGCGGCCTGGGCAGCTGCGCCGAGCAGTAAGGTGAATGCAGCGGGAACCAGGGATTGCAGATGACGCATGTCGACACCTCGTTGGTCTTGTTCTTGGGTTCGGTGTATCGGGGGCTGCGTTGCAGCCCTTGGCGACGCAAGGCCGCTCCCACAGGAAAGCGTGGCCTTGCGTCATCGCACGGGCAGGGCCCTTGGGTTTAAACGCTGAGCATCAGGAATTCACGTTCCCAGGAACTGATCACCCGTTTGTAGTTCTCGTGCTCGGCACGCTTGACCGCTACATAGCCTTGGACGAACTGCTTGCCCAGGTACTGCTGCACGGTTTCGCAGTCTTCCATGTGCTGCAGGGCATCTTCGATGGTGATGGGCAGGCGCAGGTTGCGTCGCTCATAAGCCCGGCCCTGGACAGGCGCACTCGGGTTGATCTTCTCGACCATGCCCAGGTAGCCACACAGCAGGCTGGCAGCAATGGCCAGGTAAGGGTTGGCGTCGGCGCCCGGCAGGCGGTTTTCCACGCGCATTGCATCGGGGCTGGAGGTCGGCACACGCAGGCCGGCAGTGCGGTTTTCTTCACCCCACTCGACGTTGACCGGTGCCGACGTGTCCGGCAAGAAGCGGCGGAACGAGTTGACGTTAGGTGCGAACATCGGCAGCAGCTTGGGGATGTACTTCTGCAGCCCGCCGATGTGGTGCAGGAACAGCTCGCTCATGCTGCCGTCTTCATTGGCGAACACCGGCTTACCGGTCGCGATGTCGACCACGCTCTGGTGCAGGTGCATGGCACTGCCAGGTTCGTCAGTGATCGGCTTGGCCATGAAGGTGGCCGCCACGTTGTGCTTGAGCGCGGCTTCACGCATGGTGCGCTTGAACACGGTGATCTGGTCGGCCAGGTCCAGGGCGTCGCCGTGGCGGAAGTTGATCTCCATTTGCGCCGGGCCGTCTTCATGAATCAGGGTGTCCAGGTCAAGGCCCTGCAGTTCGCACCAGTCATAGACGTCTTCGAACAGCGGGTCGAATTCGTTGGCGGCATCGATCGAGAACGACTGGCGACCGCTTTCTGCGCGGCCCGAGCGCCCCAGGGGTACCTGCAGCGGCAGGTCTGGGTCTTCGCAACGCTTGGTCAGGTAGAACTCCATCTCCGGTGCGACAATCGGCTGCCAGCCTTTGTCGGCGTACAGCTTCAGCACCTTCTTCAACACGTTGCGCGGCGACAGCTCGATCGGGTTGCCTTGCTTGTCGAAGGTGTCGTGAATCACGATCGCGGTCGGCTCGATTGCCCAGGGGATCTGGTACACCGCAGTCGGGTCAGGGCGGCAGACCATGTCGATGTCGGCGGCATCGAGCAGACTGTAGTAGATGTCGTCGTCAACGTAGTCGCCGGTGACCGTCTGCAACAGCACGCTCTCGGGCAGACGCATGCCACGTTCGTGCAGGAATTTGGCGGTCGGTGCGATCTTGCCGCGGGCGATGCCGGTCAGGTCGCTGATCACGCATTCGACTTCGGTGATCCGGTGTTCTTTCAGCCACGTGGACAGCTGATCGAAGGGGGCGTTCATACAGACCTCTTGGTTGGGTTTTTGTGTGCGCGGCGGGAGCGGGTGGCTTCCCAGGTGACGCGCTGGAGACTATCTTGGTCGCAGCCCCCTGGGGCGATCTATCCACTTTCTCCGATAATCAATGCACCAAAAGAGTGCATACAGGACAATGCGTGACAACGCTCAACGCCTTGCAGGTTCAGGCTTTCCACACCACCGACGTCACCGAGCAGGTGCGTGCCACCCCTGGCTGGCAACAGCAATACCGGCAAATGTCGCCCGGGCATTTCAGCGGCGAACTGCGTTGCCTGGGGCTCGATGGCGTGGAGGTTTATGAAGAGCGGCTCAATACCCGTGTCGAGCAGTTCTTTCGCCCCCCCAGTGGATCGCTGGCGTTCTGTTTCGACCGCAGCGAAAACAGCCTGTACCTGCTCAACGAGCAGAGCCGCAATATCTGGATCACCCCGGAGAACTACGAAGAAGTGGCCGTGGTGTTCGACCAGGCGTTTCTGGCCCGTCATGGCCTGGATACGCAGCGCCTGGAAGGCTTGTTCATGGTGCCATTGGGCAGCGGCCAGAACGCCTTGTTCGGCAGTTGGCTGAGCGCCACCCTGACCCGTTTGGGCAACGCCGATTGCCCACTGCAGGGGCAGGCGCTGGCGGAACAGTTGCTGGAAGACTGCCTGTTCATCCTCGACAGTGCCTGCCAGCGGCTGGACAGCGGTGCGCTGGGCAGGCGCAGTGAAGAGCGCTTGATCATGCGGCGGGTCAGTGAATGGGCGGCGGACTGCCCCGAAGAAACCCTCAACCTGGTGGCACTGGCTGATGTGGCCGGAGTATCGCTACGCCAGTTGCAGCAGGCGTTCAAGGCCTTTACCGGTATGCCGCCGGGGACCTGGCTGCGGTTACGCCGGCTAAACGGCGCGCGACGGGACTTGTTGCGCGGTGGCGAAGTAACGGTAGCGGAAGTCGCCATGCGCTGGTCGTTCTGGCACCTAGGGCGGTTTTCCGAGAGTTACCGGCAGCTGTTCAAGGAGTTGCCGAGCGAGACCCTGAAACGGCGCAGGGGCTGAGGGCCGGCAGCCGGTGCATTGAACCCAGCACCCCCCACGGAAAGTTGCTATCGTGCCGACCTGTTTCCACCCGAGGTCCCGATGTTCTACCTGCCATTGCTCAGCGACCAAGCCGACCGCCTTGCCAGCGAACCCACCGCCAGCGATTTTTTCCCGACTGCCAGTTTGCTGGAGGCCGCGGCGGTGCTGTTCGTGCAAAACCTGCCACGCCAGCCCGCCACTGCAACGGCCGACGCTCAGGAGCGGCGCTTTGCCGAAATCGTGCGCATCGCCAATGAGGTCGAAACGGCCGCGCCGGGGCGCTTTCAAGGCCAGGTGGCGCAGCATTTCGACCGCGAGGCATTCGCCATGGGCCTTGGCATGCTGGGTGAGAATGGCATCGGTTTGCTGTCCGCCGAGGTCAAATACGACGTCGAGGACCTGCACGATGACCAAGGCCAGTGGAGTTTCCAATTTGCCGATACCTACCGCCAACAGGTCACGCCGCTGCACCCGGTCTATCTGCCATCGCTGGCCAGCGACCTGCTGCTGAGCGATCAACAAAACCGCCTGCTGCGCGAGTTTCTGTCAGGTGTTGACGAGTCGGTGGCGGTGCAAGGCTTTGCCGGCACCGGCAAGACGTTCCTGATTCACCAGTTCGCCCGTTTGCTCGACCCCCAGCGCACGCTGCTGCTGGCCTTGACCGAGGGCCAGCTGCGCGCGTTGCAGGCACGCGTCAAGGACGCCCAAGCCTACACCGCACTGACCTTCGGCCAACTGGCAGACGAGCTTCTCAACCGAGACCTCACCAGCAACGGTTGGCGCTTGCGTGACCCGTACCGCACCAAATTGTCCTGGCGCCCGCAGGAGGCGCAGGTGGTCAAGTGGCTGAATATCCCCGATATCGGCCCGCTTGCCGCCCGCGACGTGGTTGCCTTCTGCATCAAGGCCGTGCGCAGTTTCTGCCGCAGCGGCGATGCAGAGGTCCAGCTGCACCATTTGCCCTGGGCCGGGCCGGGCACCTCGCCACTGGACCAGGAAGTGCTGCTGGAAAAGGCCCGGCTGTACTGGCAGGAGCTGATTCGCCCCTCAGCGCGGGAGATTCAACTGCCGGTGCGTGATTACCACCGGGTCAAACTGCTGTCGCTGACCGCTGACATGATCGACAGTCGGTACACCCACGTCATCGTCGACGAGGCCCACGAGCTGTCGGCACCGATGCTCGCCGTACTGGACCGCAGCCCGCAGTCGATCATCACCCTGGGCGACGAGCTGCAGAACCTCAATGGCCTGAGCCCGCACCACGGTGGCTTCATACGCCAGCGTTACATCGACCATTCGCTGCGCGCCGGGCCCGCCATGGATAACGTCCTCAACCCGCTGATCCAGGCGCACCCGGCCAAGATCCAGGCGGCATTCAGCGGCAGTGCCGAGCACTACACGCGGGTCAGTTTCTTCGATACGGTCACGGTGCCAGAGCAGCCCACGGCACTGATCGTCGATGACGAGTGGGGCCTGTTTGGCTGGTTCCAGCGCCTCACGCACCAAGGGGTGCCGTTCGTGTTATTGAAGAGTGCGCGCAAGGATTTCGAGCTGTTCGTCGAGGACTGCATCGAGCTGTACCGCCACGGCACCCGGCCGCGTCACCCCATGCTGTTCCGCTACGCCAGCTGGCAGGCGCTGGAGCAGGACAAGGGCGATGACAAAGCTTTCGTGGCGGTCGCCAACATGCTGCGCAAGGGCTATACGCCAGAGCACTTCGCCAAGGCCAAGAGCCGTTATCGCTGGGACAAGGCGCCCAAGCTGTTCCTGGGGCGGGTGCGGGACGTGAAGAACATGGAATTCGCCCGGGTGATGGTGTCACCGGAGCTGATGGTCGCGCCTGTGGCTGCGGGCAATCGCAACGAACGGGCGCGGATGTTGGCGGGGTTGTATACCGCCTGTTCGCGGGCGCGGCATGAACTGATCGTGCCGGGGGGGATGCTGGACTGGGTGAAGGACCAGGTCAGGGACTGAGGAAATCAGGGCCGCCACGCGGCCCCGATTGTCCCGTCAGTTACGGTCCAGCCACACCGTTTGCGCGTTGGTGAATTCCCGCACACCAAAGTGCGACAATTCGCGGCCAAAACCACTCTTCTTCACACCGCCAAAGGCGACGCGGGGGTCGGATGCGCAGTAGCCGTTGATGAACACGCCACCGGTATCCAGTGCTGCGGTCATGCGTTCAGCCAGCGCATAGTCGGCGGTGTAAATGGTCGACGCCAGGCCGAATTCGCTGTCGTTGGCCAATGCCACGGCATGGTCGGCATCCCGCGCAGTGATGATCGCCGCCACTGGCCCGAACAGTTCCTGCTTGAACGCGGTCATTTCTGGGGTGACGTTGGCAAACACGGTCGGTTCGTAGAAGTTGCCCACGCCTTCGATCTTGTTGCCGCCCAGCAGCAAAGTAGCGCCTTCGGCGAGTGTCGCCTGAACCTGCCCATCGAGTTCATCGCGCAGGTCGTAGCGGGCCATCGGGCCGATGTAGGTGTCGTCTTCCAGCGGGTTGCCAACCTTCAGCTGGCGCGTTGCTTCGACAAACTTTTGGGTGAACGCTTCAACGATGCTTTCTTCGATGATCAGGCGTTTGGCCGCCGCGCAAACCTGGCCGGTGTTCTGGTAGCGACCGATGACGGCCGCCTTGACTGCGGCATCCAGGTCGGCATCGGCCAGTACGATGAACGGGTCCGAACCGCCCAGCTCCAGCACGCACTTCTTCAGCGCGGCGCCGGCTTGCGCACCGATCGCCATGCCAGCGCGCACGCTGCCGGTCAGGGTCACGGCGGCAATGCGAGGGTCGTTGATGGCGCGGGTGACACCGTCCGGCGTGACGTTCAGCACTTCAAAGACGCCTTCCGGCAGGCCGGCATCCTTGAACAGTTCGCCCAGCAAGTAGGCGCTGCCCATGACGTTCGGGGCGTGCTTGAGCACGTAGGTATTACCCGCCAGAATCGCCGGCACAGCACCGCGCAGCACTTGCCAGATCGGGAAGTTCCACGGCATCACGGCCAGGATCGGGCCCAGCGGGCGGTACTCGATGCGCGCTTTTTCGACCTGGGTTGGTTCCGCTGCCAGCATGGCAGGGCCGTGCTCGGCGTACCAACGGCACAACCCGACACACTTGCTCACTTCGCCCCGGGCCTGGGTGATCGGCTTGCCGATTTCACGGCTGATCATTTGCGCGAACGCTTCGGCCTTGGTTTCCAGCGTGTTGGCCAGGGCGAGCAACCACTCACTGCGCTGACCCAGCGACACCTGGCGCCATTGGCCATAGCCCACCTTGGCGCGTTGCAGCGCCGCTTCCAGTGCGGCGTCGGTATCGAACGGGTAGGCGCCAATCTGCTCGCCGCTGTGCGGGTCGAGGGAGATGGCGTGGGTCAGGCTGCTGATCGCGCTCATGGTGGAAACTCTCGCTGTTGTTGATCCGTGACGCCAGACTAGTGGTGTAGGGATTTAATGAAAACTGAATAATAATGAGCGAAACATTCACGTTTGGAGAATGACTGTGGACCTGGTGCAACTGGAAATCTTCAAGGCAGTGGCCGAGCAAGGCAGCATCAGTGCCGCCGCGCAGCATATCCATCGGGTGCCCTCGAACCTGACCACGCGTATCAAACAGCTGGAGGAAGACTTGGGCGTCGAGCTGTTCATCCGCGAGAAAAGCCGCCTGCGCCTGTCGCCAGCGGGCTGGAACTTTCTCGAATACACCCGGCGCATTCTCGACCTGGTGCACGAGGCGCGGCTAACGGTGGCCGGCGAAGACCCGCAGGGCACCTTTGCCTTGGGTTCGCTGGAAAGCACCGCAGCCGTGCGGATCCCGGCCTTGCTGGCGGCCTATAACCAGCGCTACCCCAAAGTCGACCTGGACCTCTCGACCGGGCCGTCGGGGACGATGCTCGAAGGGGTGCTGTCTGGGCGATTGGTCGCGGCGTTCGTCGATGGGCCGGTGTTGCACCCGACGCTGGAAGGCATGCCGGTGTTCGAGGAAGAGATGATGGTCATCTCGCCCCTCAACCATGCGCCCGTAACCCGCGCCCAAGATGTCAACGGCGAGAATATCTACGCATTTCGGGCCAACTGCTCGTACCGCCACCACTTCGAGAACTGGTTTGTGCAGGATCAGGCCGTGCCGGGCAAGATCCACGAGATGGAGTCGTATCACGGCATGCTGGCATGCGTGAGTGCTGGTGCCGGGTTGGCCATGATGCCGCGCAGCATGCTCGACAACATGCCGGGCTGCAGCACGGTGAGCGCCTGGCCGATGTCGGAGGATTTCCGGTATTTGAAGACCTGGTTGGTGTGGCGGCGGGGGGCGGTTTCGCGCAGTTTGAGTATGTTTGTGAAGTTGTTGGAAGAGCGGCAGGGGAGTTTAGGTATGGCTGTAGATACCGTATAGATCAACTTGTGAGAGCAGGGGCGTAGCTACCGGCGCTTGCCACGACCCGAAGGCTCTCTCTTCTTGGTTTAATCAACTCAGCGATGGACGCTGCTGTGTGATGCGCTGGCAATCAAGCTGGCGCCGCACGCGGTTTTCATGCCGTCAAGGGCGACGGGTACTCCGTTGACGCGGTACGTGTCACTGCCTTCGATGATTGGAAACTCGCCTTTGCACAGAGGGCAGAAAACCATGCTGCCTTCGCCGGCCATTGGTTTGCCGTTGAGGTTAGTATTGTCTATGGAACCGATCACCATACCACCATGGTCGGTTGGATCCCCAGTCCTTACAATGCTCTTCATGTGAATTTCTCTTGTGTGTTTCAGGTAGGTTAGGTCACTCAAATGACCCTTAATGCGGCGAATGCTACTGTGAGGGGGGGTTAAGTGCGTACAGATTTTTGTAAAAATCCCAATGAATAATTTTTGAGTTGTTTTCATTTACGTATAGAGTGTTTACGCAATCTAGTTCTTGTGCGTATGGTTGCCATTCTTTCAGAGTGGTTATAATTGCTGGGAAGGCATCATCTATGTTGATGATCATTATGGTTTCTGATTCCTTTAGGTCTATGAGTGATGCTGCGGCGAGTATCTCCATGATTAATTTGTCTCTTTGGATAGAGTGTGCTTCATATTTGTCGGGGATTTTATCCCAATGAATGTTGGATGCGCCTGTTGGTAGTAGGCTCCCAATTTTTTTTAAAAGTTCATCCTGGTTTTCATAGAGGTGGGTGTCGATGTAAGCTTGGCATTCTGGTGTGAAGCTCATCGGTTAAATCTCCTTATTATTTTTCCAACTGTTTTTTGTGTTGCCTCAAAGCAAATTGTTCTTTCGTTTTTCCTGTTGAAAGCATTTATATGAGCCTTGTGTCTGTTGTCATATCCCACACGAAATCCCCGGTGTTCATCTTGATTGTCATGAAGGTAGGGGTGCCTGATTTGGTAGTAGTCGCCTGATAGTGCACTCGTATAGTTTTTTACTTCCATAAGAAGAGTAGTCAATTGAGATTTGAATTGAGAGGTCGCTAGTAAAAAATCTTAATTCGTCACTGACGCTTTTGTCAAAGTCAAATTGAGGATTTATAATGGTTTTTTTTGGTAGTTTTATGGCTCCATAATATTTCCAGTCTTCGTCGATGAATGCGTAGAATTCTTTTTGATATAATTCGGGCGAGAAGCGGTTCAAACACTCGGAAAAGGAGTGGAGTTCCTCGTTTAGGCAGGTTTTTAGTTTTAATTTTTTTATTTTATTTAGTACATCATCTGTCTCGGTTAGCTTTAGTTTTGCTATTTTCTGATGGTTGTTAGTAAATATTTCTCGGATTTTTTTCTCGTGGCTATTCTGTATTTTTTTTCCTTGTGCTTTTCTATAGAGTAACTCTTTATCATATGGAGTGATAGTCAATTGCAGCACTCCTTAGTGTAAAAGGCTTTTCCTTTTCCATTTCGAATTTGTGGCCGATTATGTCTGCTCATTCTGGGGTTTCCATCGTCATCTAGTTTAACCTTTCCCGCTTCCCAGTGTGGTTTGTCGATATGGCTGCTATCTAACTTTTGCTGCTGCACAGATGCAAGGCCTTTCGCTCCTCCTGGTTGCGCCATCTCATAACGGTATTCAAATCCGGATTGGTTCCTGGATTGACTAATGGGTTGCTGACTTGTAGGGATTTTTGCCTGCCTCATAGCTTCACGCCTAGCTCCCCTCGAAGTGGCAAACGGATTGACTTCACTTCCTAGTGCTTCTGGAAGTTACCGCCGCTGGGCAAGAATTCGCGAAACTGCGGCTGATTCAGGCCAGCGATCACGATGGTGAACTTGCTGTTGCGTTATTCGGTGCTGTCGCCGACCAAGAAGTTGTTATCGAGTTGGCAATTGCGGGTGCCTAGGCCATTGCGCTGGGGCAAGGGAATCGGCACCGTACGTTTTTCGTACTCACGGATGGCCACCTGCTGGAGGTCGAAGCAGTGCGCGATCATGCCGGCCACCATGCTCGGTGATCGGCTGCGGCTGGCGATCATCCCCACATAACTGAGCAACCGGCTCCACGGTAGCGGTGTAGCACCTCGCAACGCTGAGTCATCCAGCCCGATGAGGGCAAAGATGTAGCGAGAGAAGCCATCTTTTGCGCCCGGTTGAAAGCGCCGGTAGTAGCGGTACTTGCGCCAGCCCTGATGCAACAGGGTGTGCAGGCGATGGTTGAAGAAGTTGAAGTACGCCGGACGCAGGCCGATGCCATGAGCGTGTTCGTAGGCAATGTCGTCGAGATAGTAGGTGGGTAGCGGCGAATCTGTGCCATGCAGCCCCAGGAAGCTGGCCTGAATCCGATAGCGATCGTCCTCCAGGCGGTCAGCGCGCAGTACGTCGGCAACCGGGAACGATAAACTGGGAGAAACCTCCAGCCGCAAGCGGCGCCGAGCCTCCCGGGACAGGGGGCGTTGTTCGAGATCGTCCCCGTGCAGCTGGTGCATCAGTTCCAGTAATTGGAAGTATGTGTACTGGTGCGCGCTACGTAGAACAATATCGGCTCGTTGACGACGTGTTTCTTTATCGAGGTTGTCCATAGCGTATTGCATATCCCACTGTGTTTGATTATGCCTGTCGTGGCGCTATTTGATCTGTGTTGATGTAAGTCATGTTGTTGGATGATGGGTTGTGTTCGATCGGGATATGTTTAAAAGTTTGTAGGAAAATTCGCTATCGCGTTCGTCGAAACTAAACAGCTCGAACACTAGAGTGCATTCTTCCGGAAATTCACGATGTACTGGGTGATGGTTTCCTGTCGAGTATTTGGGTGTAAGAAAATGTGTGTTCGCTAGTCGTTTGCCGATCCAGCTTTTGTGAGTAAAGAGTGCAATATGCCAATAAAATATAAATGCTCACGTTGAAGCGCCGACTTGCTGCCCGTGCCCGGACGACCCTCTGTCAGCAAGAAAACGAGTGTCGTTAGAGGGCGTAATAATAGGTAAACCATCCTCAGAAGGAGGGTTCTACCATGCGTAATCATCACTATGCCCTTGGTGCTGCGCTACTGCTCACCCTGGCCATGCCTTGGACGCTGGCGGCGGCTGCCGACCTCAATGCGCCTATCGACATGCAGGCTGTCCAGCTGCAGCCGCAAGAGCAAAACGGCATCCGTTACCTGGAAGGCGGTATCGGCCAGGATGAAGCCAATGCCCTGCGCAAGACCAAAGGGTACGACTTGCATGTCGAACTCTCGGCAGGCCCGGGAAGCGAGTTCCAGAGTGGCGCCACAGTCGACATACAGAGCGCACAGGGCCAGCCCGTGCTGAGCGTTACCAACGTAGGCCCGCTGCTCTATGTGCAGTTGCCACCGGGCCATTACAAAGTTACCGGCAACGCCCAAGGTGAGACGGTACAACAGCAGGTGGCCGTCGACGGCAAAGCGCCTGTCACGGTGAACCTGCACTGGCGTTGAATGGCACAGTCCGGGCAGGAGTACATCTGTACTCCTGCCGAATGGGAGCGCACCGCCATGAGCCTGGACCTTCAGCTGGAGATGTTGGACGAGCGGGGTTTTGTGTTGATCCCCGGTGTGCTCGAACCCCTGCGTATCGCTTTGCTGCGCTGCGCCATCGATGACTTGCAGCCCATTCACTGGGATTACCAAGGGCTGCTCGAACACTACAAGTGCGTGTTCAACCGCAACCCCCTGTGGTTGCCCTTTCTGGATCTGCCACCGCTTATCAACCTGGCCGAGGCCGCGCTCGGCGAGGACTGCCACGTGATCGGCCAGACCGCCTGGCGCAGCCACCCCGGCTACCCCGGCATGGCGCTGCACCTTGATCACCTGCCCATGCAACTGCCTGCCTGGCTCAGCGAGCGAGGTGCCTTTACCCAGCCCATGCAGATCCTTACCGTGCAGCTGTACCTCAGTGATATCGATCACAGCATCGGGCCGACCTGGATCGTGCCTGGCAGCCATCGGGCAGCACGCCCACCCGAGGCCGGCGAGTCCGAGTGGCAAGGGCGTGAAGCGCATCCGGTGTTGTGCAAAGCGGGGGATGCATTGGTGTTTCGCAGTGATGTCTGGCACAGCGGCGGCGCCAATTGCACGCAGTCGCGTGAGCGCGACATGCTGCAGGTGCATTACGGTCGACGCATGGTGGCGCAGAAGTTTTCGCCGTATTTGCACTGGCAATTCAACCCCCAGGTGCTGGAGGAGGCGACGCCGAGGCAGCGGCGGCTGTTGGGTGAGCATAAAGAGGCGGCCTACGACTGAACGGCGACAGGGCCCGTGATAAGGCCGTCGCCCTGGTATTAGCCAATGGTGGCAAACAGCTTTCAACTTTCTGATTATCTGGACAATAATCAGAGAAGTATTACTTGGTGTGACCGGTTTGGATGCGCCGGCCACCGCATAAGCTCGAGGGGCTCAAGCCCCCACTTTGCCCGTGTTGTAGACCATCAGGAGATGTCATTGATGAAAACCCGTCTCGCTGCTTCGCTGGCCGCTGCAGTGCTGGCCTTCGCGGGGGCCAACCTGGCCCAGGCCGCGCAGGTATCGGCTGCAGTTGGCGCCACCAGCCAAGGCGACATGACCTACCGTATCGGCCTTTCGTTCGACTGGGACAAGAAATGGCTGGAAAGCAGTACCGGTTATGTGACCGGTTACTGGGATGCGGCCTACACCTATTGGGAAGGCGGCGACGCCAGCGGCGCGCACTCGCTGTCGTTCAGCCCGGTATTCACCTACGAGTTCAGCGGTTTCACCTACACCCCCTACATCGAGGCCGGTATTGGCCTGGCGGCGTTTTCCAAGACAGAAGTGGGCGACCAGCGCCTGGGTTCGGCGGTCAACTTCGAAGACCGCATTGGTTTCGGCCTGAAGCTGCCGGGTGCGCAGAAGGTCGGCATCCGCGCGATGCATTACTCCAACGCGGGCATCAAACAGCCTAACGACGGGATCGAGTCGTACGCGTTGTTCTACAGCAAGGCGTTCTAAGTTTGATGCGCTTTTTGTAGGAGCAGCCTTGCGCTGCGAAGAGGCAGGTACCGGCAACAGATATGCAGTGCCAGTACCGACTTCTTCGCAGCACAAGGCTGCTCCTACAGTCAGCTAGAAGGTGTACGAAACCCCGGCCTGCACCGTTCGCGGTGCGCCCGGGTACACGTAGTTGTTGAACGCCCCTTCGTCATACCCCTTGTTGAAGACGTTCTTCACATCCAGGTTCAGCCGCACGTGTTCATTGACCTTGTAGAAGCTGAGCAGGTCAACCACGTTGTAGCGCTTCATGGTGTAGGTCGTCACGGCTGTCTGGCCGGCGCGATCATCCACGTATTTCAGGCCAACACCCAATCCAAGGCCTTTGACCGCGCCGTCCTGGAATTCGTAAGTGTTCAGCAGGCTGAAACTGTTGCGCGGGATGTTGGCCAGGTGGGTGCCGGTAGGCAAGCTAGTGTCTTTTGTCACTTCGGCATCGACATAAGCGTAGCCACCGATCACGCGCCACTCGGGGGTGATGTTGCCCGCAATGTTGATGTCCAGCCCGCGGCTGCGCACCTCACCTGCTGCGATGCTGTAGACCCCGGTGGGGTCGTTGGGGTCGCGTGCCAGCACGTTTTCCTTGACGATGTGGTACACCGCCGCATCGATGCTCAGCTGGCGATCGAGCGCTTCCCACTTCACACCCAGCTCGTAGGATTTACCCTTCTCCGGATCGAAACTGCCGCCCCCGGCAGGGGCGCCACTGTTGGGCTTGAATGAACGCGCCGTGTTGGCATAGACCGCCACCGTGTCGGTCAGGTCGTAGATCAGGCCAACGCGCGGGGTGACGCCGTTCTCGGCCTTGCTGAAGTCACGGGTGTCGACCAGCTTGTCGTCATAGTCGTGCTCGAAGCGCTCGAAACGGATGCCGGCCAAGGCCTTGAGGCGCTCGGTCAATGCCACCTGGTCCTGAATGAAGAAGGCCCAGGTTTGCAGGTTTTCCTTGTCCCAGGTGGTGGTGCGTGTCAACGCGGGCCTTGGCTGGCCGAGCACCGGGTCGTAGATATCGATGGGGTAGGTGCCGACGGCCGCCGAGGAACGCTGGATGATCGAGTTGTAATCGTAGTTTTCGTACTCGATGCCGGTCAGCAGGGTGTGGCTGAAACCACCGGTGTCGAAATGCCCGGTAAGGTTCAACTGCCAGTCACGGTCAGTCCATTCCAGTTTGCGGTAGTTGAAGTTGCGCTGCAGGGTACGCCCGTCAGCGGGTGCGCCGTTGGCTTCGACCGCGTTGCCCTTGAGCGAGCCATCGAGAAACTGGAACCCGCCCCCCAACGTCCAGTTGTCATTGAGCAGGTGCTCGAAGCGCACCTGGGCCATGTTGTTGTCGTTATGCAGCAAGTTGTCGCTGCCTTTCTCCCAGATATAGGTGTCGCGCGAAGCGCTGCCGGTCTGGGTGGCATAGCGGGTCAGGCCGCGGTCCAGTGGATGGTTGTTGCGCATGAAGTCGCCTTCGAAGACGATTCTGGTGCTGTCGTTGACCTGCCAGCTGACCACGGGCGCCACGTCGTAGCGCTCGCTCTCGACATCATCGCGAAAGCTCTCGCCACCTTCGCCAAGCACGTTCAACCGGTAAGCGAGCGAGCCGTCCTCATTCAGCGGGCCGGTGGCATCGAGGGTGGCGCGGTGCATGCCTTGGTCGTCGATCTGGCTGCCCAGGGTGACCTTGCGTTCAGCCAGCGGTTGCTTGCTGACCACGTTGAAGGTGCCACCAGGGTCGCCACGCCCATACAGGCTGGTGGCTGGGCCGCGGATCACTTCAAGGCGCTCGACAGTATTGGCGTCGGGGGCGTTGGGGTAGCCGCGGTTGATCGGGAAGCCATTGCGGTAGAACTCGCCCGTGGTAAAGCCACGCACCGTGAACGTGGTCAAGCCCTGGCCGCCAAAGTTGTTGGCGCGGCCAACGCCGCCGGCGTAGTCCAGGCCATCTTGCAGCCGTGTGGCGCCGGTGTCTTCGAGCACGTCCTTGGGGACCACGCTGACCGATTGCGGGGTTTCGTGCAGGGCGGTGTCGGTGCGCGTGGCGCTTGCCGAACGGCTGGCCTTGTAGCCGACGACCGGGCCATCGGCGCGTTCACTGTCGGCAGTACCGGTGATACTCAAGGCCTGGAGTTCGATCCGGGCGGGGTCGCTGGGCGATTCGGGCTCAGCCCAGGCCAACGGGGAGACAGCATGAAGCACACAAAGCGAAACGAACGTGCGACGCATCGACGGTACGATCCTGGAGTAGGGCGCTAGGGGGAGGGGTAGAAAGCGTCGCGACACTACTACGAATCATTATCAAATGCATTCTTTTTAAATGGAGCGCGCGTGCCAAATGCCTACCTTCACCGCCGGCCCCTGTAGGAGCGGCCTCGCGTCGCGAAAGGGCCGCGCAGCGGCCCCAGCAATATTGTAGGTGATACTGAAATCGGGGGCTGCTCCGCAGCCCTTTCGCGACGCGAGGCCGCTCCTACAGGGGCTGCGGATTAATGACGAATCGGGCACATAGTTCGCCGAATACTCAATGCATCGCCTTGATCGCCAGCACATTGCACAGCGGATGCTCCAGCACATGTGCCGTGGTACCGCCCAAAAAGGTCTGCATGGCGTCGTGGCGGTGGCTGCCCATGACGATCACATCGACCCGGCTATGGCTGACGAATTGGGCAATCGCGCGAATAGCGGGCCCCTCGACGAAATGCCTGCGCTCCAAGGGCACCTGGTGATGGTCGCCCAGACGATTGAATGCTGACCGTTGCGCTGCCCGCACACTGCCGTCGAAACCGGGCATGGTGACGGTACCGGCGCCGAAATCAGCGATGTGGGTCTTGGCCGCGTCGCACACATGCAGCAGGTGCAGTTCGGCATTGCACTGCAGCGCCAGCGCATGGGCGCTGTGAATGACCTGCTCATCGAGGTGTTCACCGGCGCCATGGCTGTTCAGGTCCACTGCGGCGGCGATCTGCTTGGGCAAGGGCAGGCGGATGTCACTGATCAGGTGCACGGCAACCGGGCTGTCCTTGAGCAACTGCCAGTCCAGCGGTGTCACCAGCAAGCGTTTGAGCACCGGTTCGTGCTGCACGTCCTTGATCAGCAGGTCGCAGCCCAAGCGTTCGATACGCTCGAGCACGCTGGCCAACGGGTCGCGGGTCAGCAGCAGTTCGGTGGACACATCCAGGCCGGCGTCGGCCATCTGCTCGGCTTCATCGGCCAGCCACTGGCGATTGTCGCTGAGCAGCCGTTCACGCTCCCGGCCATCGCTCATCAAGCCGAAAGTGTCGACATCGTCGACGAACACGTTGATATCGAGTAGCGCACCGCTTGACTCTGCCAACGCCGCCGCACGTTGCAGCGCAGGCGTGTGGCGCATCTGCGGGCCGAGCATGACGAACAAACGCTTGAACTGGCTCATCTCACACCTCCGCGTGTGGAAGCCCCCCGGTTCATGCCTGGTGATCTGGCCCTGTTCAGTCTAGACCCACGTAGGCACCCTTGGGCGCCGCTTCGCTTGCGCTTGCCGCAGACTTAGCCTGAGTGTTAGCGGCCTCTTTCCAGCCGCCACCCAACGCCGCGTACAGATTCACCTCTGCCACCAACTGCGCCAGGCGGTCATTGATCAGCCCCTGCTGGGCACTGAACAACGAGCGCTGCGCGTCGAGAAAGGTCAGGCTGCTGTCCACGCCGATCCGGTAGCGGTGTTCAGCAAGGTTGTAGTAACGCTGGTTGGAGGCCACCAAGTCGCGTTGCGCCTGCAGTTGCCGCTGGTAAGTCGCCCGCGCGGCCAAGCCATCCGCCACTTCCTGAAAGGCGCTTTGGATTGCTTTTTCGTACTGCGCTACCTGAATGTCCTTCTGCAACTGGGCATAGTCCAGGCTGGCACGCAGGCTGCCGGCGGTGAAGATCGGCAGGTTGATCTGTGGCTGGAACAGCCAGGTCCCTGACCCTGCATCGAACAGCCCACTGAGCGCCGGGCTGGTACTGCCGGCATTGGCGGTCAGGCTGATGCTCGGGAAAAACGCCGCACGCGCGGCGCCAATATCGGCGTTGGCCGCACGCAGCTGGTATTCGGCCTGGAGGATGTCGGGGCGGCGTTGCAGCAGGTCTGACGGCAGCCCGGCTTGCAAACCGGCGATCTGTTCGTCGGCCAGCGGCAAGGCGCCGAGGCCGTCGGCCACAGGGGCGCCCACCAGTACCGTCAGTTGGTTGAGGTCTTGGGCGACTTGGCGTTTGTAACGGGCGACGGCCGCCCGGGTACTGTCGACACTGGTCCGCGCCTGGATCTGGTCCAGGGCCGACACTGTGCCGGCGCGGCGCTGGTTGGCGGTCAGGCGCAGGCTGCGCTCGTCCGCGGCCAGGGTTTCGTTGGCCAGCGTCAGCAGTTCCTGGTCGGCACGCCAGGTCAGGTACACGCTGGCGACACTGGCCACCAGGCTCAATTGAGTGCTGCGCCGGGCCTGGTCGCTGGCCAGGTAAGTCAACAGCGCTTGGTCACTGAGGCTGCGCAGGCGACCGAACAGGTCCAGCTCATAAGCACTCACGCCTAGCGTCGCAGCAGTGGTGGAACTGATCATGCCCTGGTCGGTACCGGTCATGCGCCGCGGCAGGTACTGGCGTTGCCCCTGGCCATTGGCCGAGACCTTTGGCAACAGCTCGGCGCGCTGAATGCGGTATTGGGCGCGGTAGGCTTCGACATTGAGCGCCGCGCTGCGCAGGTCGCGGTTATTGGCCAGGGCGCTGTCGATCAGTTGGCGCAGGCTCGGGTCGTGGAACACCTGGCGCCAGTCCTCGATGGCCGGGTGCTTCTGCACATCGCCGGCGTAGGCCGGCCCTTGCGGGTACTGGGTGGCGACGGGGGGGGCCGGGCGCTGGTAGTCAGGGGCCAACGAACAGCCGCACAACAGCGCCGCGCACAGGATAAGGCTGGATCGGGGCATCAGAGGGTCTCGCAGAGTCAGGCGCCTGCCATCCACTTGGTCAAACCATGGCGGCCACTGACCCCCAGCTTGGCGGTGGCGCGCTTGAGGTAGGTTTCGATCGAGCTGTTTTTCACGTTAAGCCGCTGCGCCATTTCTGGCACCGTGCCGCCCGTCAGCAGGCCCAGGCAGACCTCCTGTTCACGCGTCGAAAGCCGCACGGCTTCCTGCACCAGCCGTTCACCAAAGGAGTGGCGTAACGCGCCCGCCTGCAGATCGCACAGCGGCGACCCGGTCTGCCGCGCGGCCCCTTGGTTGAGCAACTGGCCGTGGTGCTCGACCAGGGGCAGCAAGGTGTCGGACAGGCTTTTCAACTGCGACAACTCACTCAACGAAAAGCCCCGCTGGCTGGGCAGGCGGTGAAAGCAGATGACCCAGCGCCGGGCACCGCTGCAAGACACCAAGTTGCACTGGTGGGCGCTGTGGCGCGGGTGGTCGGTATCCGAGGGGGCCTTGAACTCGATCAGCAGCGGGTCCTTCATCTGCATGATGCTCTGCAGCAGAGGGTGGCGCAGAGGATCGACGCCGGGCAGTTCAGGTGCTGGGCCGGCGCTGCCGAGCACCCTGATGCGGCTGATGCTGGCGCCGCGTGGCTCGAGGGTCCATTCGCTGAGGTCGAGCCTGTGGATCGGCACTTGGGCATCGACCAGTTGCAACATCTGTTCGGCAAAGCCCTCGGCGCCGGTACTGGCGATCAGCTCGCCAAGTTGCAGATACAGCTGGGGGTCGGGGCGGTGTTCGAGGCTGTCGGTCAGCTTCATAGCGTTGTCATCCTTGATCCAAAGCGTTACGGCGGGTGGTGTCGCTGGCGAGTCCTCCGGGTGGCGAGTGGTTTGTGGCGGTATTCAAGCCCGGCCTGGGGGCCGCGTCTGTAATGGAAAACAGGGACAGAAAGTGCCACCGATTACGGATCAGTGGGGCAGGGCACTTACAGGCGAGACGCTGCACATGAACGGATCAGCCAGCCAATTGACGTCAGAAGCGTGGCGATCAAGGCCTGATCCCGACCGATAGCCCGGTGCGTAGGCCAAACCGGGCAGCCGCTGTGGCAAATCTCCTACATGTTTTTCAGCTGCCATCGACAGGCCCGGTGCGTGTCCGGGTTTCGGGGGCCATACAGCCTGAAGGTGGGGTGCTTGAATCCGCGGATGATCAACCAGAAGGACCTGCCGAACCATGCCTGCCGCCCAAACCTTTGCCCTGACCGTTGCCCAGCGCGACATCTGGCTGGACCAGATCAGCCACGGCGACTCGCCGCTGTACAACATCGGCGCGTACGTCGAACTGGCCGGCGGGGTGGATGCCGAGCGGCTAAACCGGGCACTGGCGCACCTGGTCGCCCAGCATGATGGCCTGCGCACCGTGCTGGTAACGCAAGCGGGCCAAAGTGGCGTAGCCCGCCAGTACTTTGCCGACACGCTCGATGTGCAGTTGGTGCAGCATGATGTCCGCAGCGCGGATGACCCGTTCGGCGCTGCCCAAGGCCTGTTGCAAACACAGATGCAGACACCCTACCGCCTGGAGGCCAGCCCACTGTGGGGGGCGACATTGATCCGCCTGGGCGAGCAGCGGTACCTGTTTGCCGTGCAGGCTCATCACCTGATTCTCGATGGCTGGGGCGTGGACCAGTGGTTCAAGCAGATCGCCGACCATTACCGCCTGCTTGAACAGGGGCTGGCATTGCCAGACGGCGCACCGTCCTACCGCGCGTTCATCGAGGACGATGCCCAGTACCAGGGCTCGCCACGCCATGACCGCGACCGCGATTACTGGCTGGCCAAATACCAGCAGCTACCCGATGCCTTGCTGGCACCCCGCGAGCGTAATGCGCAGCACGTGTCGCCGCCCAGTGCGGTACTCGAACAGCCCTTCGATACCCGCTTGCTGGCACGTATGCGCGCCCTCGGCACGACGTTGCAGGCCTCGCCCTTCCATGTGCTGCTGGCGGCGTTGCATGTGTGCAGCGCACGTACCTGGCAGCGTGACGAGTGGGTGGTCGGCCTGCCGGTGCGCAACCGTGGCAACGCCCAGTTCAAGTCGACCTTGGGGCTGTTTACCCAAGTCAGTGCACTGCGCATGGACTTTGGCCGTGAATGCTCGTTTAGCGCACTGGTACAGGGGGTCCGCGATGCGCTCAAGCAAGACTTTCGCCATCAGCGTTTCGCCCTTAGCGAACTCAATCGCAGCCTTGGTGTTTTGCGTGAAGAGCGGCCCCAACTGTTCGAGCTGATGGTGTCGTTCGAAGAGGATGGCAACGACCTGCGCTTCGCTGACGTGCCCGGCCACACGGTGATGATCTGCAACGGCCACGAGCCCACGCCCTTGAGCATCCACCTGCGCTGCAACAGCCAACGCGACAGCGCGTGCCTGCACCTGGTGCACAACCGCGCCTGGTTCAGTGAAGAGGACGTGACAGCGATGGCCGAGCGCCTGCTGTATGTGCTGGAGCAAGGCCTGGAGCAGCCCGAACAAAGTATCGCGGCGTTCGACCTGCTGACCGCCCGCGAGCGCGCCCGCCTGCGGCAGTGGAATGCCACGGCGCAAGCAGCGCCTGAACAGGCTGAGGCGTTGATCCATCGTCGTATCCAAGCCCAGGCCAACGCCACGCCACACGCCGTGGCAGCGCTGCACGACGGCCAGCGCCTGAGCTATGGCGAACTCGACCGGCGTGCCGACGCGCTGGCCCGGCACCTGGCAGCCCTTGGCGCCAAGCCTGACCAGCGGGTAGCGGTGGTCGCCCAGCGCGGCCTGGACACCTTGGTCGGCCTGCTGGCCGTGCTCAAGGCCGGGGCCGCTTACGTGCCGATTGACCCTGCCCACCCGCAGGAGCGCCTGGCCTATCTGCTGCAAGACAGCGCGCCGGCCGTGGTGCTGACCCAGTCGCGGCTGCTCGACCGCCTTGCGCCCCATGGCCTGCCACAGGTCGTGTTGGACCGCTGGGACTGGAACACGGCAACCGCCGCAATGCCAGCCCCTGTGCAGCCGCAAGCGAGCGACCTGGCCTATGTCATCTACACCTCCGGCTCCACCGGCCAGCCAAAGGGCGTGATGGTCGAGCACCACATGCTGGCCAACCTGGTCGACTGGCACTGCGGTGCCTTCAACCTGGGCCCCGGGCGCCACCAGTCGAGCTTGGCCGGCTTCGGCTTCGACGCCATGGCCTGGGAGGTGTGGCCCGCGCTGTGCAGTGGCGCTACTTTGCACCTGGCACCGGTGCGTGACGGTGCTGAAGACATCGACGCCTTGCTCAGTTGGTGGCGCGCCCAGCCGCTGGATGTCAGCTTCCTGCCCACCCCGGTGGCCGAGCACGCCTTCGCCCAGGGCGAGCTGCACCCGACCTTGCAGACCCTGCTGATTGGCGGCGACCGCCTGCGGCGCCTGGCCCGCGAGCGGCGCTACCGGGTCATCAACAACTATGGCCCCACCGAAGCCACGGTGGTGGCGACGTCGGGCGAAGTAAACGCCGGCGGCCCGCTGCATATCGGCCGCCCGGTGGCCAACACCCAGGTGTACGTCCTCGATGAGCAGTGCCGTCTACTGCCGATCGGCGCCCCAGGCGAATTGTATGTGGGCGGCAAGGGGGTGGCCCGGGGTTACCTCAACCGGCCGCAGATGACCGCCGAGCGTTTTCTCGACGACCCGTTCAGTGCGCTGCCAGGGGCACGCATGTACCGCACGGGTGACCTGGTGCGCTGGCTGCCCGATGGCACGCTGGAGTACCTTGGGCGCAATGACGACCAGGTGAAAATCCGCGGTGTGCGGGTTGAACTGGCCGAAATCGAAGCGGCCCTGGCCAGCCATGCGGCGGTGCGCGAGTGTGTGGTGATGCTGCGCGAAGGCCAGTTGCAGGCTTGGTTCATTGGCGAGGCGGCGGTGCTGCCCAGGGCGCTGCATGACCACCTGAGCGAGCGGCTGCCAGTCGCTTTGTTGCCAGTGGCCTATGTCAACCTGGCCAATTGGCCATTGACCGCCAATGGCAAACTCGACCGCCGTGCCTTGCCGACAGCGGACGAAGCCGCCAAGGTGCGCCGCGAGCACGAGGCGCCGATCGGCGACGTCGAGCAACGCCTGGCCTTGCTGTGGGCCGAACTGCTGCAGGTCGAGCGGGTAGGGCGCCAGGACCACTTCTTCGAGCTGGGCGGCCACTCGCTGCTGGCCGTGCAACTGATCGAGCGCATGCGCCAGCAGGGCCTGCAAGCCGATGTACAGGTACTGTTCGGCCAATCGACCCTGGCCAGCCTTGCGGCCAGCGTAGTGGTCGGCGAAGCCGCACACGTGCCGGCAAACCGGGTTCCGCCAGGGTGCCAGCACATCACGCCGGGCATGCTCACCCTCAGCGAACTGTCGCAGGTTGATATCGACCGCATCGTCGCCACGGTGCCGGGCGGCGCAGGCAACGTGCAGGAAATTTATCCGCTGGCGCCTCTGCAACAAGGCCTGCTTTACCACCACGTCACCGATGCTCGCGACCCGTACCAGCAGCAGGCTTTGTTCACCTTTGCCAGCCGCATGCAGTTACAGGCCTTCACCGAAGCGTTGCAGCAGGTGATCGACCGTCACGACATCTTGCGCACCAGCCTGGCTTGGGAGGGGCTAGAACAGCCCCAGCAGGTGGTTTGGCGCCGGGCCCTTCTGACGGTCGACAACTGGGTGGGGGAGGCACACGCAGGCGATATTGCCGGGCAAATGCGCAGCCACTTCGACCCCCAGCAACGGCCCTTGGACCTGCGCCAGGCACCGATGATGGCGCTGGCCTGCGCCGAGGATGCCCAGCACGGGCGTTGGTTGGGCTTGCTGCGCTTCCACCACTTGGTCAACGATGCCGTTTCGCTGCAGGTGCTGTTGGGCGAGCTGGACGCCTTGATGGCTGGGCGCGGCGAGCCGTTGCCGGCACCTGTGCCGTATCGTGGCTACGTGGCGCTAAGCGCTGCCCCCGAGCGCCAGGCCCGGCACGAAGCCTTCTTCCGCGAGCAACTGGCTGGCATCGAACCACCAGCTCCGATTGCCGGGCTGGGTGGCGAGCCGGTCGACGAGGGTGACCTGCACAGCCACAGCCAGGTGATCGATGCGCCGCTGGCAGGGCTGTTGCGCGCTCAGGCCCGGCACCATGGCGCGAGCCTGGCCAGCCTGCTGCACCTGGCCTGGGCCCAGGTGCTTGGCGCCCTCGGAGGACGTGATGAGGTCACCCTGGGCACCGTGTTGCTGGGCCGCAGCATGGCTGGCAACGGGGCTGATCGTGCCCTGGGCATGTTCATCAACAGCGTGCCCTTGCGGGTAGGCCTGGCGAATCGCTCGGTCGACCAGGCGCTGAGCGAGACTCACGCGCGGCTGGCCGCCTTGCTTGGCCATGAAGATGCGCCGCTGATCCTCGCCCAGCAGTGCAGTGGTTTGCCCGCCGGCACGCCGCTGTTCAACAGCCTGATCAACTACCGCCAAGGAGCAGTAATGCTCGGTCCGGTATTGCCCGGCGTAGAGCTGGCCGAAGCCAGTGAAGTACACAGCCATGGCCTGGTCCTCACGGTGGACGACCATGCCGACGGGCTACAGCTCGCCCTGCGCGCGCCGCGTGCAATTGGCGCGCAGCGGGTGCTGAACTACTTGTTGACCACCTTGCGCCAACTGGGCAATGCCCTGGCCGAGCGCCGCAGCACGCGCCTGGATGCACTGTGCGCGGTGCCGGACGGCGAGCTGCACCGCTTGCTGCAGGGCTTCAACGCCACCGAAGACCCGCAAAGCCCGGTCAGGCAGACCTTGCCGGCGCTGTTCCAGGCCCAGGTGCGGCGTACACCCCATGCCATCGCGCTGCAGGCTGAGGACGGCTGCCTCGATTACCAGGCCCTCAATGTCCAGGCCAACCGCCTGGCGCACCACCTGATCGCTCTGGGTGTTAAGCCCGATGCGCGGGTGGCGGTTTGTGTCGAACGTGGCGTTGCATTGATGGTCGCCTTGCTGGGCGTGCTCAAGGCCGGCGGCGCCTACGTGCCACTCGACCCCGCTTACCCGGCCGAGCGGCTGCGCTTCATGTTGGAAGACAGCACGCCGTCGGTGGTGCTGGTTCACGGCGCTACCCTGGGCCTGTTCGAGCCAATGCCAGGCCCTGTGCTTGACCTTGACCGTGGCGATTGGCACGCCTGCTCGGCAGCCGACCCGCAAGTGCCAGGCCTGGGGCCGAGGCAGTTGGCTTATGTGATGTACACCTCGGGCTCCACGGGCACCCCGAAGGGGGTGATGGTCGAGCACCGTGGCCTGTGCAACCTGATGCACTGGGGTTCGCGCATCTGCCCGCCACGCCCGGGCGATGCCTTGCTGCAACGGGCGCCGTTCACCTTCGACGGTTCGGTCTGGGAGTTGTTCTGGCCGCTGACCGCCGGCTTGCGCCTGGTCCTGGCGCGCCCTGACGGGCACCGCGACCCGGCGTACCTGGTGCAGTTGGTGCAGGCCAGGCAGGTGACCACGATCAAATTCGTCCCGGCGCTGCTGCATCAGTTTTTGGAAGAGCCGGGTGTTGAGCGTTGCACTAGCCTGACGGACATCTTCTGCGGCGGCGGTGAACTGACATTGGCGCTGGTGCAACGCCTGCGCGAACGTCTGCCCGCGGTGCGCCTGCACAACGTCTATGGCCCGACCGAAGCGACAGTCGACAGCACCGCCTGGACCCTGCAGCCCCACGAACCGCTGCCGTTGATCGCGCCGCCGATTGGCCGGCCGATCGCCAATACCCGCCTGTATGTGCTCGATGCGCATGACCGCCCGGTGCCACTCGGCGCGGTGGGCCAGTTGCACATTGGCGGCGTCGGCGTGGCCCGCGGCTACCTCGGTTTGCCGGCATTGCAGGCTGAGCGCTTCATCGCCAGCCCGTTCGTCGAGGGCGACCGCCTGTACCGCACCGGCGACTTGGTGCGGTACCGCCTGGACGGTGAGCTGGACTTTGTCGGCCGCAACGATTTCCAAGTCAAGCTGCGTGGGTTGCGGGTCGAGCTGGGGGAAATCGAAGCGTCGCTGACGGCGCATCCGGCCATTGGGCAGGCCGTGGTGCTGATGCGCGAAGAGCGCCTGGTGGCCTACTTTACCTGCCGCGAGGGCAGCAGCACCCCCGCGCTTGAAGTGCTGCGCAGCCACGTGCTGGCGCGCGTGCCCGACTACATGGTGCCGCAGGCGTTCGTGGCCCTGGCCCAGCTGCCGTTGAGCAACAACGGCAAGGTCGACCGCCAGGCCTTGCCAGCGCCCGGGGCCGAGGCAGTGATCAGCCGCCAGTACCAGGCCCCGCGTGGCGAGCTGGAAACCGCGCTGGCCGAGATCTGGACCGATGTGCTGAAGATCGAGCAGGTTGGGCGTGACGACAACTTCTTCGAGCTGGGCGGCCACTCACTGCTGGCGGTCAGCCTGGTGGCACGCATGCGCCAGGCCGGGTTGCATGTGGATGCCCGCACCTTGTTCAGCCAGCCGACCCTGGCTGCGCTGGCCGCCAGCACCCGCCTCGAGCAGGTCGAGGTGGCGATACCGCAGACCACCATTCCCAGCCTGGGTAAACGCAGGCGCATCTAAGATCGCCGGGGCCGCGTTGCGGCCCATCGCCGGCAAGCCAGCTCCTACAGGTCCCTCACAAGCTCTGAGCCTGCGCAGATACTTGTGGGAGCCGTCTTGCCGGCGATGGCGCTATCCGAAATTGTCCCCGCTTCCCATGTCAGACCGACCGGTCACGATCCTTTAGCGTGTCCACGATTCCCATTCCAGGCAAAGCAGGATGCTTACCGATGCACTTCAGCGAACTGATGGCTGCTCTTTCCACCCGTGCGATCCGACTCCAGCGTGAAGACCAGGACCTGATCGTCCTCGGCGATGACGATACCCTGGACGACAGCTTGTGGGAGGCGTTGTCACGGCACAAGCCGGCGTTGCTGGAGATGCTCGCCGAACGCGATGACGACTGGCTCAGCCCGGCCTTCCGCATAACCCCCGACATGCTGCCGCTGGTCACGCTGGACCAGGAGGCCATCGACCGCATCGTCGCCAGCGTACCGGGCGGCGCAGCCAACGTTCAGGACATCTACCCGCTGGCCCCGCTGCAGCAGGGCATGCTGTACCACCACCTGTCCGCCACCGAGGGCGACCCGTACCTGTCGCAGGTGCAACTACGCTTCGCCAGCAAAACCCACCTGGAAGCCTTCGCCGAGGCGCTGCAGTGGGTGATCCAGCGCCATGACATCCTGCGCACCGCGCTGCACTGGGAATACCTCGACCAACCGGTGCAGGTGGTCTGGCACGAGGCGACGCTGGTCCGCGAAGCCGTGCCAGTCGCGGGCAGCACAGCCCTCGCCGAGCTGTGCGCGCGCTTCGACCCGCGCCAGTATCGTCTCGACCTGCGCCAGGCACCGCTGATGCAACTGATGCACGCACAAGGCGAGGGCACTACGTGGGTGGCGCTGCTGATGTTCCACCACGTGGTGATGGACCATACCGCCCTGGATATCGTGCGCCGTGAAATCCAGGCGCACATCGCCGGCCAGTCCGACCGACTGGCGGCCCCCATGCCGTTTCGCAATGTGCTGGCCGCCGCTCGCCAGGCACTGGATGAGGACGCCCATGAGCGCTTCTTCCGCGAGATGCTGGGCGACATCGATGAGCCCACGCTTGCCTTTGGCCTGCAGGACAAAGGTGACGTGCAACTGGAGCAAGCACGCCTGACCCTGCCGCCTGCGCTCAGCCAGCGCCTGCGCAGCCAGGCCCGGCAACTCGGCGTGAGCCCGGCAAGCGTGTTGCATCTGGGCTTTGGCCGGCTGATCGGGCAACTGTCGGGCCGCCAGCAGGTGGTGTTCGGCAGCGTGCTGCTGGGCCGGATGACCACCGGCGACGGCAGCGAGCAGGCGCTGGGGATGTTCATCAACAGCCTGCCGTTGCGCATCGACCTGGGCCCAACCAGCGTGCGTGACGCCCTGCTGGCCACCCACCGACGGCTCAGCGCCTTGCTCGGCCACGAACAGGCGTCGCTGGCCCTGGCCCAACGCTGCAGCGGTGTGGCCGCGCCGGCGCCGCTGTTCAATAGTCTGCTCAACTACCGGCACAGTGACGCCGGTGATGCCGCCGAGATCATCCCGGTGGCTGCTGGCATCGATATCGTCGGCGCCGAGGAGCGCACCGATTACCCGCTGACTGTCAGCGTCGACGACCTGGGCGACGCGCTGCGCCTGACCGTGCAGAGCCTGCCGGGGTGGAGCGCGTCACGCCTGTGCGCGCAGTTCGAACAGGTATTGGCAAGCCTGGTCGACGCCCTGGAACACACCCCCACGGCAGCGCTGCAAGGGTTGCAGGTATTGCCGCCTGCCGAGCGTGATCAGGTACTGCAACAGTTCAACCACACCGCCCAGCTTTATCCGCAGGGGCAGACCGTACACGCCATGGTCGAGGCCCGCGCCGCCACCGCGCCAGCAGCGGTTGCGCTGTTGCAGGATGGCCAGGCGCTGCGTTACGACGAACTCAACCGCCGTGCCAACCAACTGGCTCACCAACTGATCGAACGCGGCGTTCAGGTGGGGGACCGCGTGGCCCTGTGCCTGCCGCGCAACAGTGGGCGCGTGGTTGCGTTGCTGGCAGTGCTTAAAGCGGGCGCGGCCTATGTGCCGGTGGACCCGGCGTACCCAGCAGAGCGTATTGCCTACCTGCTGGCTGACAGCACCCCGACACTGGTCGTGAGCGAGACTACCGTGAATGGGCTGCCGGCCGAGGTGCCGCGCCTGGACCTGGATCACATCAGCACCTCTGCTGCGCACGACAGCAACCCACAGCGACCTGGGCTGGACGCACAGCACTTGGCCTATGTGGTCTACACCTCCGGCTCCACTGGCCAGCCCAAGGGGGTGATGATCGAGCACCACACGCTCGCCAACCTGGTGCATTGGCACTGCCAGGCCTTTGCGCTGGACGCCGATGCGCACACGTCAAGCGTGGCCGGTTTCGGGTTTGACGCCATGGCCTGGGAGGTCTGGCCAGCCTTGTGCGCCGGGGCCACGTTGCACCTGCCACCCGCGCACATCGCCAACGAGCATGTCGATGAGTTGCTCGACTGGTGGCTGTTGCAGCCACTGAAGGTCAGCTTCCTGCCCACCCCGGTAGCGGAGCAGGCCCTGCGCCGCGAACACCAGCACCCAACCCTGCGCACCTTGCTGGTGGGCGGGGACCGCCTGCGCCAGTTCGAGCGAGCGCCAGGCTTTGCCCTGATCAACAACTACGGGCCGACCGAAACCACTGTTGTCGCCACCTCTGGGCAGGTCTTGCCCAACGGCGCACTGCACATCGGCCGACCCATCGCCAATACCCGCGTCTATGTACTGGACGAAGGCTTGCAGCCAGTCCCGGTTGGCGTCGCGGGTGAGCTGTTCATCGGCGGCGCGCAAGTGGCGCGGGGCTACTTCAATCGCCCGGCGTTGACCGAACAGGCTTTTCTTGTCGACCCGTTCAGCGAGCTGCCCAACGCACGCATGTACCGCAGCGGTGATCGGGTGCGCTGGAATGCTGACGGCACCCTCGACTACCTCGGCCGCAACGACGACCAGGTGAAGATCCGCGGTGTGCGGGTTGAACTGGGTGAAATCGAGGCCACCCTCGCGGCGCAGCCGGGTATCGACGCCGCCGTGGTGCTGGTGCGGGGCGAGCGTTTGCTGGCCTGGTTCACCGAAACCGCCCCTGTCGCCCTGGACGCCTTGCGCCAGGCACTGCAGGCCCGCTTGCCGGCGCACATGGTGCCGCTGGCGTTCGTGCGCCTCGATGAGCTGCCGCTGACCAGCCATGGCAAACTCGACCGCCGTGCGCTGCCTGACCCAGAGGCCTCGCAGTTGTTTGGCCAGGCCTACGAAGCGCCCACGGGCGAAACCGAAGCGACGATGGCGGCGATTTGGGCCGATGTGCTGGGTGTGCAGCGGGTAGGGCGCCATGACAACTTCTTCGAACTGGGCGGCCACTCGCTGCTGGCGGTGACGTTGGTCGAGCGCTTGCGTAAGGCTGGCCTGCTGGTCGATGTGCGGGTGCTGTTCGCCCAACCGACCCTGGCTGCCCTGGCCGGCGCGGCGGGCATCGGCCACGAAGTGAAGGTGCCGGCCAACCGGGTGCCCGCGCAGGCCCAACGCATCACGCCGAGCATGCTCAGCCTGATCGACCTGGACCAGGCAGCAATCGACGACATCGTCGCCACGGTGCCGGGTGGTGCCGCCAATGTGCAGGAAATCTACCCGCTGGCCCCGCTGCAGGAAGGCATTCTGTATCACCACCTGAGCGCCGATCAGGGCGACCCCTACCTGTTGCAAACCCGCCTGGCCTTCGACAGTGTCGAGCGCTTGCTGGCCTGGGCGGGTGCGCTGCAGAAGGTCATCGATCGCCACGATATCCTGCGCACCGCCGTGCTTTGGCAAGGGCTGGCGCAGCCGCTGCAGGTGGTATGGCGCAAGGCCGAGCTGGTGGTCAGCGAAATCGACGACCTGGCCGATGACGATGGCCTGGCGCGGGTCGAACAGTTGCATGCCCGGTTCGATGCGCGGCACCACCGGTTGGACCTGACCCAGGCGCCATTGACCCGCCTGTATTACAGCCTGGACCCCGCCAACCAGCAGGTGGTGGCGATTCTGCTGTTCCATCACCTGACCCTCGACCACACGGCCATGGACGTGGTTGCCCGCGAAATGCGCGCGTTGCTGTTCGGCCAGGGGCACACGCTGCCAGCGGCGGTGCCATACCGCAATTACGTGGCTCAGGCTCGCCTGGGTGACCAGGCGGCCCACGAGGCGTTCTTCCGCGAGATGCTGGCGGATGTCGAAGAACCGACCTTGCCACTGGGCTTTGCCGATGTGCAGGGTGATGGCCGCGGCATCGAAACGGCATTCGAGGCACTGGACGGCGAAGTTGCCCATGGATTGCGCACCCAGGCGCGGCAACTGGGCGTCAGTGCCGCCAGCCTCATGCACCTGGCCTGGGCGCGCGTACTGGGCGTGCTGGCCAACTGCGATGATGTGGTGTTTGGCACGGTACTGATGGGTCGCCTACAGGGCGGCGAGGGCGCCGACCGGGCGTTGGGGATGTTCATCAACACCCTGCCGCTGCGGGTGGACACCACGCTGGCCGTGCGTGCCGCCGTGCGCGCCACCCACCGCAACCTCTCGGCCTTACTGGGCCATGAACACGCGCCGCTGGCCTTGGCCCAGCGCTGCAGTGGCGTGGCCGCGTCCGCGCCGTTGTTCAGTGCCTTGCTCAACTATCGGCACAGCGCCGACACGGCCACCGGCGAGGCAATCTGGGAGGGTGTGCGCCTGCTCGGTGGCGAGGAGCGCAGTAACTACCCGCTGACCCTCAGCGTCAACGACCTGGGTGAAGGTTTCACCTTCAGTGTGCTGGCTATCGCAGGAATTGGTGCGGCGCGGGTCGCCGCCTGGATGGTCAATGCCGTCACCCAGCTGCTGCAAGCATTACAGCAAGGCCAGGAGGCGCGGGTCGACAGTTTGTCGATCCTGAGCGACGAAGCGCGCCAACAGCTGCTGGGCAGTTTCAACGCCACCGCACGGCACTACCCGCAAGGGCAGACGGTGCACGCGCTGGTGGAAGCCCGAGCAGCCCAGACCCCGGATGCCACGGCCGTGAGCCAGGATGGCCAGGCACTCAGCTATGGTGAGCTGAACGTGCGGGCCAACCGCCTGGCGCACCAGTTGATCGCACGTGGCGTGCACGGCGGTGACCGCGTGGCATTGTGTTTGGGCCGCAGCGCCGAGCGGGTGATCGGCCTGCTGGCCGTGCTCAAGGCCGGCGCTGCCTATGTGCCGGTCGACCCGGGCTATCCTGCCGAACGCATTGCCTACCTGCTGGCCGACAGCGCGCCCGCCCTGGTGCTGAGCGAAACGGGCATTGCCGGCCTGCCTGCTGACATACCCCGCCTGAACCTCGACCAGGCCGCCGCCGATGACGCCCTGGACAGCAACCCGCACGTACCTGGGCTGGATGCGCACCACCTGGCTTACCTGGTCTACACCTCCGGCTCCACCGGCCAGCCCAAGGGCGTGATGATCGAGCACCACACACTGGCCAACCTGGTGCACTGGCACTGCCAAGCCTTCGCGCTGGAGGCCGGTGTGCGTACCTCGAGCGTCGCAGGCTTTGGCTTCGACGCCATGGCCTGGGAAGTATGGCCGGCGCTGTGTGCCGGTGCCACGCTGCACCTGCCACCTGCGCACATCGGCAATGAACATGTGGATGAACTGCTCGACTGGTGGCTCGAGCAGCCGCTGGCGGTCAGTTTCTTGCCCACGCCGGTGGCCGAACAGGCGCTGCGCCGCGAACGGCAACACCCCACCTTGCGCACCTTGCTGATCGGTGGCGACCGCCTGCGCCAGTTCGACCGCGATCCAGGCTTCGCCCTGGTCAACAACTATGGGCCGACCGAGACCACGGTGGTCGCCACCTCTGGCCAGGTCTTACCGGGTGCGGCGTTGCACATTGGCACCCCCATCGCCAATACCCGCGTCTATGTGCTCGATGCGCATCGCCAAGCGGTGCCCGTGGGCGTCGTGGGCGAGCTGTACATTGGCGGCGCGCAGGTGGCGCGGGGCTATTTCAATCGCCCTGAGCTGACCGAAGAGCGCTTCATCGCCGACCCGTTCAGCCGCAAGCCCGGCGCGCGCATGTACCGCAGTGGCGACTTGGTGCGCTGGAACGCTGATGGCACGCTGGACTACCTCGGCCGCAATGACGACCAGGTGAAGGTCCGCGGCGTGCGCGTGGAGTTGGGTGAAATCGAGGCGGCGCTGACAGCCCAGCCCGGTATTGCCGATGCCGTGGTATTGGTGCGTGGCGAGCGTCTGCTGGCCTGGTTCACCGAACAGGTGCCGGTGGCGGTCGAGGCTGTGCGTCACGCGCTGCAGGCCAGCTTGCCGGGGCACATGGTGCCGCAGGCGTTCATCCGCCTGGACCAATGGCCGTTGACCCGCCATGGCAAGCTGGACCGTCGGGCCCTGCCTGAGCCGGACGCGGCCCAACTGATCAGCCAGGGCTATGAAGCCCCTGCCAGCGAGACCGAAGCGGCCATGGCCAGCGTCTGGGCCGACGTGCTGGGCGTGGAACGGGTAGGGCGGCACGACAACTTCTTCGAGCTGGGCGGCCACTCGCTGCTGGCCGTGACCCTGATCGAACGCTTGCGCCAACAGGGCCTGCAGACCGACGTGCGGGTGCTGTTCGGCCAGCCCACCGTGGCTGCACTGGCTGCCGCGCTGGGCAAAGGTCGCCAGGTCAGCGTGCCCGAAAACCGTATTCCGGCGGGCTGCACCCACATCACCCCCGCCATGCTGCCTTTGCTGACGTTGGACGCCAGCACCCTCGCACGCATCGTCGCCACGGTGCCAGGTGGTGCTGCCAACGTGCAGGACATCTACCCGTTGGCACCGCTGCAGGAGGGCATTCTCTACCATCACCTGAGTGCCACAGACGAAGACCCGTACCTGCTGCAGTGGCGCGTCGCATTCGACAGCCACGCCCGCCTGCTGGCCTTCGCCCAGGCCTTGGACAAGGTCATCGCGCGCCACGATATCCTCCGTACCGCCGTGCTCTGGGACGGCCTGGCGCAGCCTGTGCAGGTGGTATGGCGCAGCGTGTCGGGCTCGGTGCTGGTCAATAGCAGCGAAGCCACCGGCCCTCTCGACCTCAGCCAAGCCCCATTGATCCGCCTGCTGCAGAGCCCACAGCCAGGCACCGAAGGCCTCGAAGCCACCCTGCAGTTCCACCACATCGCCCTGGACCACACGGCCATGAAGGTGGTGCTGGAAGAGATCCGCGATCACCTGCGCGGCCAGCAGCCCAGCCAACCGGCCGTGCCGTACCGCAACTACGTGGCCCAAGCGCGCCTGGCTATCAGCGAGGCCGAGCACGAAGCGTTCTTCCGCGCCGAGCTGGCTGACATCGACGAACCGACCTTGCCCTATGGCCTGGCCGACCTGCAGGGCCAGGCCAGCGCCTTCGAGATGGCCACGGTGCAACTGGCCCCTGAGCAGTACCGGCGCCTGCGTAGCCAGGCCCAGCAGTTGGGCGTGAGCGCCGCCAGCGTGCTGCACCTGGCCTGGGCGCGGCTGGTGGGCGCCACCAGTGGCAAAGACCGCGTGGTGTTCGGCACCGTGCTGCTGGGCCGCCTACAAGGGGGCGCCGGGGCCGATCGCGGCCTGGGCATGTTCATCAATACCTTGCCACTGCGCCTGGACCTGCAAGGGCTAGGCGTGCGCGCCGGGGTGCACCTGGCCCACCAGCGGCTGAGTGCATTGCTGGTGCACGAGCACGCCTCGCTGGCCTTGGCCCAGCGTTGCAGCGGCGTGGCTGCGCCGACGCCGTTGTTCAGTGCCATGCTCAACTACCGGCATGGCGCCAGCCAGCCCGAGCAGCAAGCGCAACGCGAAGCCTTGGAAGGCATCCAGGCACTGCCCAGCGGCGGCCACGGCAACTACCCGCTAAGTGTCAACGTGGACGACCTGGGCGATGGCCTGCGGCTAACGGCCCAGGTCAGCGCTCAGGTGGGCGCGCAGCGTGTCTGCGACCAACTGCTGCAGGTGCTGCACGGGTTGCTGGATGCACTTGAGCACGCGCCTGACACGCCGGTGCAGCAGTTACCGGTACTGACGCCTGATGAGCGCCGGCGACTGCTGGCCAATGCCCCGCAAACGCCTCACGACGTGGCGCAACCGCTGCACGGGCTGTTCGAGGCCCAGGTACGGCGCACCCCCAATGCCATCGCACTGGTCGCCGAGGAAGGCGAGCTGAGCTATCGCCAGCTCGATGAGCAGGCCAATCGGCTTGCCCATCATTTGATCGGCTTGGGCGTCAAACCGGATGATCGTGTAGCGATCTGCGTCGAGCGCGGGCTGTCGATGGTGGTCGGGTTGCTGGCCATCCTCAAGGCAGGCGGCGCCTATGTGCCAGTCGACCCGGGTTACCCGGCTGAACGTATCCGCCACATGCTGAGCGACAGTGCGCCGCTGGCCGTGCTGGTGCACAGCGCTACCCGTGAGGTCGTACACGGCACCCCGGTGCAGTTGATCGACCTCGATCAGCCTTGCTGGGAAGCCCAGCCGATCAGCAACCCACGCGTAGCCGCGCTGAACGCGAGCCACCTGGCGTATGTGATCTACACCTCCGGCTCCACAGGCCAACCCAAGGGGGTGATGGTCGAACACCGCAACGTGGTCAACCTGGTGCGCTGGAGCCAACGCCTTTGCCAGGTGCCTGGCCCAGGCGCCGTGCTGCACAAGACCCCGGTCAGCTTCGATGCCTCGGTGTGGGAACTGTTCTGGCCGTTGTGCAGCGGCCTACGCCTGGTACTGGCGCGCCCGCACGGCCAGCGCGACCCGCACTACCTCGCACAATTGATTGAGGCGCAGCACGTCAGCGTGGTGCAATTCGTGCCGGCGTTGCTGCAGCAGTTCCTCGAAGCACCTGCCAGCGCTCGCTGCGCCAGCCTCAGCGATATCGTCTGCGGTGGTGGTGAGTTGACCCAGGCGCTGGCCGCTCAGGTACGCGAGCGCCTGCCGGGTGTGCGCCTGCATAACGTGTATGGCCCGACCGAGACCACCGTCGATTGCAGCGCCTGGACGCTGGAACCGGGCGCGGACCTGCCGCACGGGGCTTTGCCGATTGGTACCGCCATCGACAATACCCGGCTGTATGTACTCGACCGCTACGACCAACCCGTGCCGTGGGGCGTGGTCGGCCACCTGCATATCGGCGGCGCGGGCGTAGCGCGGGGTTACCTGGGTTTGCCCGAACAGCAGGCCGAACGCTTCATCGCCAGCCCCTTCGTTGACGGCGATCGCCTGTACCGCAGCGGTGACCTGGTGCGCCAGCGCGAGGATGGCAACCTGGTCTTCCTCGGCCGTAACGACCACCAGGTCAAAATCCGTGGCCTGCGCATCGAGCCGGGCGAGATCGAAGCCTGCCTGGTGCGTGTGCCCGGTGTGCGCGAGGCCGTGGTACTGGCTTACGACGCCCCGGCCAGTGGGCCGCGCCTGGTCGCCTACCTCACCGGTGAGCCACCCGAGGCGGACAGCCTGCGCCAGGCACTGCTGCAGGACCTGCCGGAATACATGCTGCCGGCACAGTACATCCACCTCGACCAGCTGCCGTTGACGCCCAATGGCAAGCTCGACCGTAAAGCGCTGCCCGCGCCAGATGCCGCCTTGCATGAACGCCCCTATCAGGCGCCGCAGGGCCAGACCGAAACCCTGCTGGCCCAACTGTGGGCGCAACTGCTGGGCGTCGAGCACGTGGGCCGGCACGACAACTTCTTCGAGCTGGGTGGCCACTCGCTGCTGGCAGTAAGCCTGACCGCGCGGCTGCGCCTGGAAGGTCTGCAAGTCGATGTAAGGACCCTGTTCGGCCAGCCTACCATCGCGGCCCTGGCCGAGACCTTGGGTCGCAACCAGCAAGTGCGGGTACCTGAAAACCGCATCCCTGCCGGTTGTACTCATATCACCCCAGACCTGTTGAGCCTGATCGACCTCGACCAACCCGCAATCGACCGCATCGTCGCGCGGGTGCCGGGCGGTGCGGCCAATGTGCAGGACATCTACCCGCTGGCCCCGCTGCAGGAGGGTATCCTTTACCATCACCTGAGCGCCGAGCACGATCCCTACGTGCTGTATTCCCGGCTGCGTTTTGACAACGGCGAACGCCTGCAAGCCTTCGCCAGCGCCCTGGACCAGGTCATCGCCCGCCACGACGTGCTGCGCACAGCTGTGCTATGGGACGGCCTGCCGCAGGCTGTGCAGGTGGTCTGGCGTAACGCACCGCTGCAGGTCCTGCGCGACGACGGTGCGGCTACCGTTGGCCTGGACTTGAGCCAAGCGCCGCTGATTCGTCTGCTTTATCGCCAGGCACCGGGCAGCGAGTGCATCGAAGCCACCTTGCAGTTCCACCACATCGTCCTCGACCACACCGCCCTGGAGGTGGTCGGTGAGGAGTTGATTGGCTTCCTGCAGGGCACGCCGCCGGTCGAAACCCCCGTGCCGTATCGCAACTACGTGGCCCAGGCGCGCCTGGGTATCAGCCAGGCCGAGCATGAGGCGTTCTTCCGCGAGCAGTTGGCGGATGTCGACGAGCCGACGTTGCCATTCGGCCTTAGCGATGTGCAAGGCGATGGCCTTGGCATGCAAGAAGCCAAGCTGGCGCTGTCGGCCGAGCTGGCCGCGGGGCTGCGGCGCCAGGCACGGCACCTGGGCATCAGTGTCGCCAGCCTGTTCCACCTGGCTTGGGCGCGCCTGTTGGCCGCTGCCAGTGGTAAGGACCGCGTGGTGTTCGGCACGGTGTTGCTGGGGCGCCTGCAAGGCGGTGAGGGCGCCGAGCGGGCGCTCGGCATGTTCATCAATACCTTGCCGCTGCGGGTCGACCTGGGCGAGGTGAGCCTGCGCGAAGGGGCGCAGGCCGTGCATCAGCGCCTCAGTGCACTGCTGGCGCACGAACACGCGTCCTTGGCGTTGGCCCAGCGCTGCAGCGCTGTGGCTACACCGTTGCCGTTGTTCAGCGCCATGCTCAACTACCGCCATGGCGCAGAAGCCAGCGCCGAACAGCGGCAGGCGTGGCAAGGCATCGACGTGCTCGAAGGCCAGGAGCGCACCAACTACCCGTTGAGCCTGAACGTCGACGATTTGGGGGAGGGCTTCCGCCTGGTTGCCATGACCCCGGCCGACGTAGGCGCGGCGCGTATCTGTGGGCAGATGAACCAGGTGTTGGAGGCCATGGTCGAGGCGCTGGAGCAGACACCGGAACTGCCGGTGCAGCGCTTGCCGGTGCTGGAAGCGCAGGAGCGTGAGCGTGTATTGCTGGGCTTCAACGACACGGCGGTGGACTATGACCTTGAGCAGACCCTGCACGGGATGATCGAGGCGCAGGTGTTGCGTACGCCGGATGCGGTCGCGGTTAAAGCCGAAGAAGGCATACTGAGCTATCGCCAGCTGAATGAGCAGGCCAACCGCCTTGCGCATCACCTGATTGAACTCGGTGTTAAACCTGATGATCGGGTGGCGATCTGCGTCGAACGTGGGCTGTCGATGGTGGTTGGCTTGCTGGCCATCCTCAAGGCCGGCGGCGCGTATGTGCCGGTTGACCCCGATTACCCAGCTGAGCGCGTGCGGCATATGCTGAGCGACAGCGCGCCGGTGGCGGTGCTGGTGCACAGTGCTACGCGTCATGTACCGGATTCGGCCCAGGTTATCGACCTGGATCAGCCGACCTGGAACGCCCTGCCGTCCAGCAATCCAGTTGTCACCAGCTTGACCCCGCGTCACCTGGCCTACGTGATCTACACCTCAGGCTCCACCGGCTTGCCGAAAGGCGTGATGAACGAGCATGCCGGCGTGGTCAACCGCCTGCTGTGGATGCAGGAGGCCTACAACCTCGGCGCTGAAGACGTGGTCTTGCAGAAGACCCCATTCAGCTTCGACGTGTCGGTGTGGGAATTCCTCTGGCCGCTGCAAACCGGCGCACGTCTGGTCATGGCGCGCCCCGGCGGCCATCGCGATCCGGAGTACCTGCGTCAGGTGATCCGCAGCGAAAACGTCACCACCTTGCACTTCGTGCCCTCGATGCTGGATGTATTCCTGGCCCATGGTGACGTCTCGGCGGCTTCTTTGAAGCGCGTCCTGTGCAGCGGCGAGGCCTTGCCGGGCAGCCTGGTTCGACGCTTCCACACGCAACTGCCAACTGTCGAATTGCACAACCTGTACGGCCCGACCGAAGCAGCGGTGGACGTGAGCGCCTGGCACTGCGTGACGGCACCGGACAACACCCCCATCGGCAAACCGATCGCCAACACCACGCTGTACGTACTCGATACGCTGGGGCAACCCGTACCGCAAGGCGTGGCTGGCGAGCTGTTCATCGGCGGCGTGCAAGTCGCCCGAGGCTACCTGAACCGCATCGAACTGACCGCCGAACGCTTCCTCGACGACCCGTTCAGCACCCGCCCTGATGCACGCCTGTACCGCACCGGCGACCTGGCGCGGCACCTGGCCGATGGCAACATCGAATACCTGGGCCGCAACGATGACCAAGTGAAGCTGCGCGGCCTGCGTATCGAGCTGGGTGAAATCCAGGCTGGGCTGACGGCCATCGAAGGCGTGAAGGAAGCCGTCATTGTCGCCCGCGACCAGCGTCTGGTGGCGTACTACACCGGTGAGCAACAGGCCGCAGACGTTCTGCGCACGGCATTGCTGGCCCACCTGCCGGAGTTCATGGTGCCCGCGCTGTTCCTGCACCTGGACGCACTGCCCCTAAGCCCCAACGGCAAACTCGACCGCAAGGCTTTGCCACTGCCGGACACCGAAGCCCTGCAAAACCGTGTGTACGAAGCCCCAGAAGGCGAAACCGAAACCCTGCTGGCTGCGATTTGGGCCGAGCTGCTGGGCGTTGAGCGGGTAGGGCGGCATGACAACTTCTTCGAACTGGGCGGCCATTCGCTGCTGGCGGTGACCCTGACCTCGCGCCTGCGCCAACAAGGCCTGCATGCCGATATCCGCATACTGTTCGGCCAGCCGACCTTGGCAGCGCTCGCCGCTGCGGTAGGCGGTGAAACCCGCATCAGCGTGCCAGCCAACCGCATTCCGGCAGAGGGCGCACGCATAACGCCGGACATGCTACCGCTCGCCGAGCTGTCCCAGGCAGCCATCGACACCCTGGTCGCGCAGATCCCCGGTGGCGTGGCCAATGTTCAGGATGTCTACGGCCTGGCCCCGCTGCAGCAAGGCATCCTCTACCATCACCTGGCCAGCGAAGGCGCAGACCCCTACGTGCTGCAGGCACGCTTCGCCTTCCCAACGCAAGCCGAGCTCGATGCCTTTGCCACAGCGCTCGACCAGGTCATCGCCCGTCACGACATCCTGCGCACCAGCATCCACTGGCAGGGCCTGGAGGAGCCCGTGCAGGTCGTCTGGCGCACTGTGCCTGCAGTCGGCGCAGCCCTGCGCGGTGATGAAAGCAGCACCACGCTCGACTTGAACAAGGCCCCCTTGATCCGCCTGCTCCCTAGCCACGGCGAGGGGCGCGTGGAAGCCACGCTGCTGATCCACCACATCATCCTCGACCACGCAGCCGTCGAACAGCTGGTGGCCGAGATCACCGCTGTGCTGCAAGGCCAGGCCCTGTCGCAGGCCAGCGTGCCCTACCGCAACTATGTGGCGCAGGCACGCCTGGGCGCCGATACCCAGGCTGACGAAGCACTGTTCCGCGAGCTGCTGGGCGACATCGACGAACCCACCACGGTATTCGGCCTACGCGATGCACGCAGTGACGGCAGCCGTGTATTGGACAGCCGTCTGGCCCTGGACACGGCGCTGGCCGGCCGCTTGCGCGAGCAGGCCCGCCTGCTTGGCATCAGCGTCGCCAGCCTGGTGCACCAGGCCTGGGGGCAGGTGTTGGCGCAACTGTCAGGGCGCGAGGAAGTGGTGTTCGGCACGGTGTTGCTGGGTCGCCTGCAAGGCGGCGAGGGGGCTGAACGGGCCCTGGGCATGTTCATCAACACCTTGCCGCTGCGGGTGAGCGTGGGTGCCACGCCGGTGGCCGAGGGCGTACGCCTGACCCACCAACGGCTGGGCCGTCTGCTGGCCCATGAGCAAGCCTCACTGGCGTTGGCTCAGCGTTGCAGCGCAGTCCCGGCGTCCCAGGCGCTGTTCACCAGCCTGCTCAACTTCCGCCACAGTGCACCGGCCAAGGCTGAGCTGCGCCAGGCCTGGCAGGGTATCGAGCAACTGGCCGCGCATGAGCGCAGCAACTACCCATTGGTGGTCAACGTCGACGACGTGGGCGACGCCTTTGTGCTGACCGTGCAAGCGGTGCCGGAGGTCGATGGCGCGCAGGTTTGCCGCCTGCTCAGCACTGCCCTTGAGCAACTGGCCCAGGCCCTTGCGCAGGCGCCGAGCAGGGCCCTGCACCAGGTGAGCCAGTTGGCGCCTGCCGAGCGCGAGCTGGTGTTGCAAGGCTTCAATGCCACCCGCCGCGATTACCCACGGGAACATGCGCTGCACACCCTGTTTGGCACCTATGCCACGCTCAGCCCAGCTGCACCGGCGGTGGTTCACGGTGGCCGGCAGTGCAGCTATGAGCAGCTCGAACAGCACGCCAACCGCCTGGCTCACCACCTGCTCGCCCTGGGCGTGCGCCCTGGCGATCGTGTGGCCCTGCTGCTGCCCCGCAGCATCGAGTTGCTGGCTGCGCAACTGGCGGCGAGCAAATGCGCGGCGGTCTTCGTGCCGCTGGACAGCAACGCGCCTGCCGAGCGCCAGGCCTTCATGATCGAAGACAGCCAGGCGCGTGTCTTGCTCACCTTCAGCAGCGAACAGCGGGTAGGCAATGCCCTGCGCGTCGAGCTGGACCGCCTCGACCTCACCGGGTACGCGCAGCAGTCGCCGGGCCTGGCGGTAGCTGCCGAAAGCGCCGCCTACATCATGTACACCTCCGGCTCTACCGGCACCCCTAAGGGCGTGCAAGTGCCGCACCGGGCCATCGTGCGCCTGGTTATCAATAACGGCTTTGCCGAATTCACCTGCCAGGACCGTGTCGCGTTCGCCTCCAACCCTGCGTTCGACGCCAGTACCTTGGAAGTCTGGGCACCGCTGCTCAACGGCGGCACGGTGGTCGTCATCGACCAGGATCAGGTGCTGTCGCGTCAGGCATTGCGTGAGGTGTTGCTGGCGCAGCGCGTCAGCGTGCTGTGGCTGACTGCCGGCCTGTTCCATCAGTTTGCCGATGACCTGCTGCCGGCATTCGCCAAGCTGCGCTACCTGATGGTGGGCGGCGATGTGCTGGACCCGGCCATCGTCGGCCGGGTGCTGCGCGAAGGCGCCCCACAGCACCTGCTCAATGGCTATGGCCCGACTGAAGCCACCACCTTCAGCACCACCCACCTCATCGCCACGGTCGGCGAGGGCAGCATTCCGATTGGCAGGCCGATCGGCAATGCCCGCTGCTACGTGCTCGACGCCCGTCAGCAGCCGCTGCCGGTAGGTGCGGTCGGTGAGCTGTACATCGGCGGCGCTGGCGTCGCCTTGGGGTACCTCGGCCAGCCGGCTCTTACCGCCGAACGCTTCCTCGACGACCCGTTCAGCCGTGAGCCGGGTGCGCGCATGTACCGCAGTGGCGACCTGGCCTGCTGGCAGGCTGATGGCACGTTGCGTTACCTGGGCCGTGCCGACCAGCAGATCAAGCTGCGAGGCTTCCGCATCGAGCTGGGTGAAATCGAAGCGCGCCTGGGCGCGTGTGCCGGTGTGCGTGACACGGCTGTGGTCGTGCGTGAGGACGTGCCCGGAGATAAGCGCCTGGTGGCCTATTTTACCGCCAACAACCCAGCCCCTGGCATTGCCGAGCTGCACCAACAGCTGCAAGGCCAGTTGCCGGACTACATGCTGCCAGCGGCCTACGTGTGCCTGGATGCATTGCCGCTGACCGCCAACGGCAAGCTTGACCGCCGTGCCTTGCCGCAACCCGGCAACGAGGCGGTACTCAGCCGTGCCTTTGAGGCGCCACAGGGTGAGGTCGAAACCACCCTGGCAGCGATCTGGGCCGACCTGCTCAAGGTCGCGCAGGTCGGGCGCCACGACCACTTCTTCGAGCTGGGCGGCCATTCGCTGCTGGCCGTTACCCTGGTTGAGCGCATGCGCAAGGCCGGCCTCAGCGCCGATGTGCGCGTGCTGTTTGCCCAGCCCACCCTGGCGGCGCTGGCCGCCGCCGTGGGCAGCGGTCGCGAAGTGCAGGTGCCGGCCAACCGTGTGCCGCATGCTGCCCGCCACATCACCCCGGACATGCTCAGCCTGATCGAGCTCGACCAGGCCAGTATCGACCGTATCGTCGCCACGGTGCCGGGTGGCGCCGCCAATGTGCAGGAAATCTACCCGCTGGCCCCGCTGCAGGAGGGCATCCTGTACCACCACTTGAGCGCCGCACAGGGCGACCCGTACCTGCTGCAGTCGCGCCTGGCCTTCGACAGCCTGGCGCACTTGCAGCGCTGGGCGGGCGCCTTGCAGCAGGTCATCGACCGGCACGACATTCTGCGCACCGCAGTGGTCAGCGAAGGGCTTGCGCACGCAGTACAAGTGGTCTGGCGGGAAGCGCGGATGCAGGTGAGCGCAATCGAAGGCCTGGCTGCCGGGTCGGTGATCGATGCCTTGCAGGCGCGCTTCGACGCCCGTCACCAGCGCCTCGACCTGTTGCGGGCACCCTTGCTGCGCCTGCTGCATGCCGATGACCCGGCCAACCAGCGCGTGGTGGCGATTCTGCAATTCCATCACCTTGCCCTGGACCATACCGCCATGGAAGTCATCGCCAGCGAAATGCAGTTGCTGCTGGCGGGCCAGGGCGAACGCTTGCCGGCGCCAGTGCCTTATCGCACCTATGTTGCCCAAGCCCGCCTTGGGGCCGACGATGCCAGCCATGAAGCGTTCTTCCGCGAGATGCTGGGGGACCTTGACGCCCCGACCTTGCCGTTTGGCCTGAGCGACGTACAGGGTGACGGCCACGCTATCGAAGAAGCCCACCTGGCCATCGACGCCAGCGTGGCCCGTGGCCTGCGCGAACAGGCTCGGCAGCTGGGCGTAAGTGCCGCGAGCCTGGCGCACCTGGCCTGGGCACGGGTGCTAGGTGTGCTCGCTAACCGCACCGATGTGGTGTTTGGCACCGTGCTGATGGGGCGCTTGCAGGGCGGTGAAGGGGCCGACCGGGCGTTGGGCGTGTTCATCAACACCTTGCCGCTGCGCATCGACCTGACTGCACCGGTGGCGCAGGCGGTGCGCGCCACCCATCAGCGGCTCTCGGCGCTGTTGGCGCACGAGCATGCCTCGCTAGCGTTGGCCCAGCGCTGCAGTGGCGTGGCGGCGTCCACACCGTTGTTCAGCGCCTTGTTCAACTACCGCCACAGCACGGCAGGGGTGCCTGCCGACGGCGATACCCACAGCCAGGGTGTTCGCCTGCTGGGCGGTGAGGAGCGCAGCAACTACCCGCTGACCCTGAGTGTCGACGACCTGGGCGAAGGCTTTGCCTTGAGTGTGCTGGCCCAGGCAGGCATTGGCGCCGAGCGGGTCGCTGGCTGGATGAACCAGGCCCTGGTCGAACTGCTGCAGGCGCTGACGCAGTCTGCGGCCAAGCCGGTCGAGGCATTGTCGATCCTGTGCCCGGTAGCCCGGCAGCAGGTGCTGGAAGCGTTCAATGCCACCGCACGCGACTACCCGAAAGGGCAGGCCGTGCACGCCCTGGTCGAGGCCCAGGCGGCCCGCGCACCGCAAGCGGCAGCGCTGGTGCAGGATGGCCAGGTACTGAGCTACGGCGAGCTTAACCGCTGCGCCAACCGCCTGGCGCATCACCTGATCAGCCGCGGGGTGAAGGTCGGCGACCGGGTGGCATTGTGCTTGCCGCGCACCCTGGAGCGCCTGGTCGGCCTACTGGCCATCCTCAAGGCCGGTGCGGCCTATGTGCCGATCGACCCGGCCTACCCAGGCGAACGCATCGCCTACCTGCTTGAAGACAGCACACCGGCGTTGGTGCTGGTCGATGCGGCCACCCTAGCGCTGGTGGGGGACACCCCGCGTGTCGAGCTGCACCGCGATGCCTGGCAGGGCGCAGCCGACAGCAACCCCTGCGTGGCAGGCCTGGATGATCGCCAACTGGCGTATGTGATCTACACCTCCGGCTCTACCGGCCAGCCGAAAGGGGTGATGGTCGAGCACGCGACCCTGGCCAACCTGGTGCACTGGCACTGTGAGGCCTTTGCCTTGAAAGCGGGCAGCCATACCAGCACGGTGGCCGGTTTCGGCTTCGATGCGGTGGCCTGGGAGGTATGGCCGGCGCTGTGCACGGGGGCAGTGCTGCACGTGCCGCCCGCGCGCATCGCCGGTGAGCACGTCGACGAATTGCTCGACTGGTGGCTGGAGCAGCCGCTGGCTGTCAGCTTCCTGCCCACACCCGTGGCCGAACAGGCGCTGCGCCGCGAGCGTCAGCACCCGACCTTGCGCACGCTGCTGGTCGGCGGCGATCGCCTGCGCCAGTTCGAGCGCGACCCAGGTTTTGCCCTGGTCAACAACTATGGCCCGACCGAAGCCACCGTGGTGGCCACGTCCGGGCAACTGCTACCCGCGGGGGCGCTGCATATCGGTAAGCCTATCGCCAACACCCAGGTGTATGTGCTCGACGAGCGCCGCCAGCCGGTGCCGGTGGGCGCCGTGGGTGAGTTGTACATTGGCGGCGCTGGAGTGGCCCGCGGTTACTTCAATCGCCCGGCACTGACCGAGGAGCGCTTCATTGCCGATCCGTTTACCGCCCAACCCCATGCGCGGCTGTACCGCACAGGTGACTTGGTGCGCTGGAACGCTGACGGCACCCTGGATTACCTGGGCCGTAACGACGACCAGGTGAAGATCCGCGGCGTACGGGTGGAGCTTGGCGAAATCGAAAGCGTACTTGCCGCGCAGCCTGGTATCGGCGATGCGGTGGTGCTGGTGCGTGGCGAGCGGCTGCTGGCCTGGTTCACTGAAACCACACCTGTGGCGGTGGACACACTGCGCCAAGCTTTGCAGGCAAGCCTGCCCGCACACCTGGTGCCGTTGGCCTTCACCTGCCTGCCAGCACTGCCGTTGACCAGCCATGGCAAGCTCGACCGCAAGGCGTTGCCCGACCCGGATCCGGCGCTGCTTGCAGGCCAGGCCTATGTCGCCCCGCAGGGCGAAGTGGAAATTGCCCTGGCAGCGGTGTGGGCCGACATGCTGGGCGTCGAGCGGGTGGGCCGGCACGACAATTTCTTCGAGCTGGGTGGCCATTCGTTGCTGGCGGTGAACCTGACCGCGCGCTTGCGCCGCGAGGGCGTGCAGGTGGATGTGCGTACGCTGTTTGGCCAGCCGACGGTGGCGGCACTGGCGACGACCCTGGGCCAGGTGCAACAGGTGCAGGTGCCGGACAACCTGATCCCGGCCGGCTGCCCGCACATCACCCCCGGCATGCTGCCGCTGGTGGCGCTGGAGCAGGCGGCCATCGACCGTATCGTTGCCCAGGTGCCTGGCGGTGCCCTCAATGTGCAGGACATCTACCCGCTGGCACCCTTGCAGGAGGGCATCCTGTACCACCACCTCAGCGCGCAGGGGCATGACCCTTATGTGCTGCAGTCGCGCTTCGGGTTCGCCAGCCGCGAACACTTGAACAACTTCGCGGCAGCATTGGACAAGGTCATCGCTCGCCACGACGTGCTGCGCACCGCGGTGCTCTGGGAAGGCCTGCCGCAGCCGGTGCAGGTGGTCTGGCGGCAGGCACCGTTGTCGGTCATGGCGCGTGGTCACGACGGCGAGGCAATGCTTGACCTGAGCAAGGCACCGCTGATCCGTCTGCTGTACACGCAGCAGCCGGGCGCGGCCCGCATCGAAGCCACCTTGCAGTTCCACCACATCGTGCTCGATCACACGGCCATGGAAGTGGTCGGCGAGGAGCTGATCGGTTACCTGCAGGGTGCGGCCGAGCCGGCCCAGGCACCGGTGCCGTACCGCAACTACGTGGCGCAGGCGCGGCTGGGTATCAGCCAGGCCGAGCATGAAGCGTTCTTCCGCGGGCAACTGGCGGATATTGACGCGCCAACGCTGCCGTTCGGCCTTAGCGATGTGCAGGGTGACGGCCGAGACATCGAGGAGGCCCAGCTGTGGCTACGTGACGACCTGGCACAACGCCTGCGCCAGCAAGGCCGGCAATTGGGTATCAGCGTCGCCAGCCTGTTCCACCTGGCCTGGGCGCGCCTGCTGGCGGCCGCCAGTGGCCAGGACAGCGTGGTGTTCGGCACCGTACTGTTGGGCCGCCTGCAAGGCGGTGAAGGCGCCGAGCGGGCGCTGGGCATGTTCATCAACACCTTGCCGCTGCGGGTCGACCTGGGCGGTATCAGCCTGCGTGAAGGGGCCCATGCTACCCATCAGCGCCTCAGTGCCTTGCTGGCCCACGAGCATGCATCGCTGGCGTTGGCCCAGCGTTGCAGTGGCGTGGCTGCGCCCTTGCCGTTGTTCAGCGCCATGCTCAACTACCGGCACAGCACGCAGGTCACTGACAGCCAGCGGCAGGCGACGCAAGGTATCGACAACCTGGAAAGCCAGGAACGCAGTAACTACCCGCTGGGCTTGAACGTGGATGACCTGGGGGAGGGCTTCCGCCTGGTTGCCATGACCCCGGCCGACGTAGGCGCGGCGCGTATCTGTGGGCAGATGAACCAGGTGTTGGAGGCCATGGTCGAGGCCCTGGAGCAGACGCCGGAACTGCCGGTGCAGCGCTTGCCGGTGCTGGAAGCGCAGGAGCGTGAGCGTGTGCTGCTGGGCTTCAACGACACGGCGGTGGATTATGACCTTGAGCAGACCCTGCATGGGATGATCGAGGCGCAGGTGTTGCGGACGCCGGATGCGTTGGCGGTTAAGGCCGAAGAGGGGGCGCTGAGCTATCGCCAGCTGAATGAGCAAGCCAACCGGCTGGCGCATCACCTGATTGATCTGGGTGTTAAACCTGATGATCGGGTAGCGATCTGCGTTGAACGTGGGCTGTCGATGGTGGTTGGCTTGCTGGCCATTCTTAAGGCGGGCGGCGCGTATGTGCCGGTTGACCCCGATTACCCAGCGGAGCGCGTCCGACATATGCTGAGCGACAGCGCGCCGGTGGCGGTGCTGGTGCACAGTGCTACGCGGCACGTACCGGATTCGTCCCAGGTTATCGACCTGGATCAGCCGACCTGGAACGCCCAGCCTTCCAGCAACCCAGTTGTCACCAGCTTGACCCCGCGTCACCTGGCCTACGTGATCTACACCTCAGGCTCCACCGGCTTGCCGAAAGGCGTGATGAACGAGCATGCCGGCGTGGTCAACCGCCTGCTGTGGATGCAAGACGCCTATAACCTCGGCGCTGAAGACGTGGTCTTGCAGAAGACACCGTTCAGCTTCGACGTGTCGGTATGGGAATTCCTCTGGCCCCTGCAAACCGGCGCGCGCCTTGTCATGGCGCGCCCCGGCGGCCATCGCGAGCCGGAATACCTGCGTCAGGTGATCCGCAGCGAAAACGTCACCACCTTGCACTTCGTGCCCTCGATGCTGGATGTGTTCCTGGCCCATGGTGACATCTCGGCGGCTTCGTTGAAGCGCGTCCTGTGCAGCGGCGAAGCCTTGCCATGCAGCCTGGTCCGACGCTTCCACGCGCAATTGCCAACCGTTGAACTGCACAACCTGTACGGCCCGACCGAAGCAGCGGTGGACGTGAGCGCCTGGCACTGCGTGACGGCGCCGGACAACACCCCAATCGGCAAACCGATCGCCAACACCACGCTGTACGTACTCGACAACCAAGGCCAGCCAGTACCGCATGGCGTGGCCGGCGAACTGTTCATCGGCGGGGTGCAAGTCGCCCGAGGCTACCTGAACCGCACTGAACTGACCGCCGAACGCTTCCTCGACGACCCGTTCAGCACCCGCCCTGGTGCACGCCTGTACCGCACCGGCGACCTGGCGCGGCACCTGGCTGATGGCAACATCGAGTACCTGGGCCGTAACGATGACCAGGTGAAGCTGCGCGGCCTGCGTATCGAGCTGGGTGAAATCCAGGCTGGCCTGACGGCCATCGAAGGCGTGAAGGAAGCCGTCGTGGTGGCCCGCGACCAGCGTCTGGTGGCGTACTACACCGGTGAGCAAATGGCCGCAGACGTTCTGCGCACGGCATTGCTGGCCCACCTGCCGGAGTTCATGGTGCCCGCGCTGTTCCTGCACCTGGACGCACTGCCCCTAAGCCCCAACGGCAAACTCGACCGCAAGGCTTTGCCACTGCCGGACACCGAGGCCCTGCAGAACCGCGAGTACCAAGCGCCAGAAGGCGAAACCGAAACCCTGCTGGCTGCGATCTGGGCTGAGCTGCTGGGCGTGGAGCGGGTAGGGCGGCATGACAACTTCTTCGAACTGGGCGGCCATTCGCTGCTGGCGGTGACCCTGACCTCCCGCCTGCGTGATCAAGGCCTGGAAGCCGACGTGCGCGCCCTGTTCGACCAACCGACCTTGGCGGGCTACGCAGCCATCACAGACAGAATGGAGATCGTCCTGTGAGCATCAACCAACTGTTGGCAACACTGACGGCCAAAAACGTGCAACTGGCGTTGAAGGACGGCCAACTGGCCGTCCAGGGCAACCGCCAGGCCCTGACCGACCCCGCGTTGGTGGCGCAACTGCGTGAACACAAGCCAACGCTAGTGGCGATGATCGAGCGCGGCGAGTACGTGGCCGTGAAACAGGGCGCTGTACACGTGCCGTCCAACCTCATCGAGCCGGGCTGTACGCGCATTACGCCGCAGCACCTCAACCTGATCGACCTCGACCAGGGCACCCTTGACCGCATCGTCGCCTGCATCCCCGGCGGCGCGGCTAACGTGCAAGACATCTACCCACTGGCACCGCTGCAGCAGGGCATGCTGTTCCACCACGCCAGTGCCACCGACAGCGACCCGTACGTGATGCAGGCGCGTTTCGTGTTTGCCAGCGAGGCCCGCTTGCAGGCGTTTGCCGATGCGCTCCGTGGCGTGATTGCCCGCCACGACATCCTGCGCACCTCGGTGCACTGGGAAGGGCTGGAAACGCCGGTGCAGGTGGTCTGGCGCCGCGCCGACCTGCAGGTGGCGACGTTACCCGAGAACGACCCCACGCGCGGCAGGCTGGACCTGACCCAGGCACCGCTAATCCGCCTGCTGCGTGAGGCCGAGCAGGCCGATGGCGCACTGACCGCCACCCTGCAGTTCCACCATATCGCCATGGACCACAGTGCCTTGGAGGTGGTGCGTCACGAGCTGATCGCGTTTCTGGCCGGCGAGGGTGATGGGCTCGGCATCCCAGTGCCGTTTCGAAATTATGTGGCACAGGCCGTGCTGGGTATCAGCGAGGCCGAACACGAGGCGTTTTTCCGCGACATGCTGGGAGGTATCGACGCGTCGACCCTGGCCTATGGCATCCAGGATGTGCAAGGCGTGGGCGAGGTGCACAACGAGCACGCGCTCGACCTGCCACTTGCGCTGTGCCAGCAGCTACGCAGCCAGGCACGAAGCCTGGGCGTGAGCGTCGCCAGCCTCTTTCACCTGGCCTGGGGGCGCGTGCTGGGTGGGCTGACCTGTCGCGAGCAGGTGGTGTTCGGCACAGTGCTGATGGGGCGCCTGCAGGGCGCAGAAGCCACCGACCGGGCGCTGGGGATTTTCATCAATACCCTGCCGGTACGCGTGGACCTGAACAGCGCTGACCTGCCGACGGCGATCCGCGCCACCCACCAGCGGCTGAGCGCATTGATGCGCCATGAACACGCGCCACTGGCCCTGGCCCAGCGTTGCAGCGGTGTGGCGGCGCCGGCGCCGCTGTTCAATGCCTTGCTCAATTACCGCCACAGCGCAGTGGACAGCACCCAGCCACGCCGCGCAGCCCTGGCCGGCATCGACATCGTCGAGTCTGCCGAAGCCACCAACTACCCCTTGACGCTTAGCGTCGACGACCTGGGCGAAGCGTTTCGCCTGACCTTGCTGGCCAGCGCCGAAGTGCCGGCGCAGCGCGTTTGTGCTTACCTGCAGCAGACCCTCGAAAGCCTGGTGCAGGCACCGCAGTCGTCGGTCCTGGCGTTGGCCATGCTCCCCGACAGCGAGCGCGAGGAACTGCTGGAAGCGTTCAACCATTATCCGGCCCCCTATGAGCGGCAACTGACCCTGCACCAGCGCATTGCACACCGCGCCGAGTTGCACCCTGACGCCGTCGCCGCCACCTGTGACGGTACACGCTTGAGTTACGCCGAGCTCAACCGCCAGGCCAATGCCCTGGCGCAGCACCTGATCAACCTGGGCGTGCGGCCTGACGACCGCGTCGCCGTGGTGGCGCGCCGCAGCCTTCAGACGCTGGTGGGCTTGTTGGCGGTACTCAAGGCCGGAGCCGGTTACGTACCGGTAGACCCCGCCCACCCGGATGAGCGCGTGCACTACCTGCTGAACGACAGCGGCCCGGTAGCGGTGCTGACGCAACAGACCCTGTGTGGGCGGCTGGGGCCTGTCGCGGTGCCGGTGTTGCTGCTCGACCAGCCGGACTGGCCTGTATGCGAGAGCGACCCGGTTGTGCCGGGGCTGAGCGCGAGCCACCTGGCCTATGTGATCTACACCTCCGGTTCCACCGGGCAGCCCAAGGGTGTGATGGTCGAGCACCAGACCGTCAACAACCTGGTCGATTGGCACTGCCGCGCCTTCGACCTGTGCCATGGTCGGCACACTTCGAGCCTGGCCGGTTTTGGTTTCGACGCCATGGCCTGGGAAGTCTGGCCGGCGTTGTGCGCCGGGGCCACGTTGCACCTCGCGCCGGCGTCGGAGGGCAACGACGACCTGGATGCCATGCTCGCCTGGTGGCAGGCGCAGCCCCTGGACGTGAGCTTCTTGCCGACGCCGGTGGCCGAGTATGCCTTCAACCATCAGCTCGAACACCCGACCTTGCGCACCCTGTTGATCGGCGGTGACCGCCTGCGCCAATTTAACCGAACCCAGCGCTTTGCCGTGGTCAACAACTACGGCCCGACCGAAACCACGGTGGTGGCCAGCTCCGGCGTGGTGGAAGCGGGCGGGGCGCTGCACATCGGTCGGCCGGTCGATAACGCCCGTCTGTACGTACTCGACCCACACCTGCAGCCTGTCGCGTTGGGTGTGCCAGGTGAGCTGTACATTGGTGGCGCCGGTGTTGCCCGAGGCTACCTGAACCGCCCGGCGCTCACCGCCGAGCGCTTCTTGGACGACCCCTTCGTCGCCCGTGGGCGCATGTACCGCACAGGCGACCTGGTGCGCTGGCTGGCGGACGGCACCCTGGACTACCTGGGGCGCAACGACGACCAGGTGAAGATCCGCGGCGTGCGCATCGAACTGGGCGAGATCGAAAGCCGGCTGAACGCCCTGGCTGGCATCGATGAAGCCGTGGTGCTGGCCCGCGAGGACCAGCCCGGCCAGCCGCGCCTGGTGGCCTACTTCACCGCCCAGGCAGGCGTCCAACCGCTCACCCCAGAAGGCCTGCGCAGCCAATTGCAGGCGCACCTGCCGGAATACATGGTGCCGGTGGCGTATGTCGAGCTGTCGGCGTTGCCGCTGACGGCCAACGGCAAACTCGACCGCCGCGCATTGCCACGCCCGGAGCGCTCGGCGCTGTTCGAGCAGGGTTACGAGGCCCCCGAGGGGGCGTTGGAGCAGGCGCTGGCAACGCTATGGGCCGAGTTGCTGCACGTTGAGCGGGTCGGCCGTCGCGACCATTTTTTCAGCTTGGGCGGGCATTCACTGCTGGCGATGCGCATGGTCTCCCAGGTGCGCCTGCGCCTGGGTGTCGAACTGAGCCTGGCCGACCTGTTCGCCAACCCCGAGCTGGCCGCCGTTGCAGAGGTACTGGCCCATGCCGGGCGCAGTGAGCTGCCGGCGATACGCCCAGTGCCGCGCGATGCGCCGCTGCCGATGTCGTTCGCCCAACAGCGGCTGTGGTTCCTGGCGCAAATGGAAGGCGGTAACCAGGCTTACAATGTGCCGCTGGCCCTGGGCCTGCGCGGGGCACTGGATGCCGATGCGCTGGAAGCGGCCTTGCTGGGCATCATTGAGCGCCACGAGACCTTGCGCAGCCGCTTCGTACCACGCGATGACAGTGCCGAGGTGGTGCTGGCTACCACTGCGGGTGCCGATTGGTTCCAGCGTGAAGACCTGAGCGTCGAGGCGCTGCCGGCCCGCTTGCATGAAGTGGCCAGTGCGCCTTTCGACCTGGCCCACGGGCCGCTGCTGCGTGCGCGTTTGCTGCGCTTGAGCGCAGAGCATCATGTGCTAGCGCTGACCGTGCACCACATCGTTGCCGACGGCTGGTCACTGGGCGTGCTGACCCGCGAACTGAGCGCGCTGTATACGGCCTGCTGCCAGGGCCAGGATGATCCGCTGCCGACCCTGGACATCCAGTACGGCGACTATGCCGTGTGGCAGCGCCGCTGGTTGGCCGGCGCCCAGTTGCAGCGCCAGGCCGATTACTGGCGCCAGGCCCTGGACGGCGCGCCCAGCCTGCTCAAACTGCCCAGTGATCGCCCACGCCCCGAACGTCAGGACTTTGCCGGCGCAAGCCTGCCACTGCAGTTGCAGCCCCGCCTGGCGGCTGGCCTGCGCAGCCTGGCCCAGCGCCACGGGGTAACCCTGTACATGGCCGTGCTCAGCGCCTGGGCCGCCGTGTTGACGCGGCTGTCCGGCCAGGGCGAAATCGTCATCGGTTGCCCTGTGGCGGGCCGCGGCCGTGCCGAGCTGGAGCCGCTGGTGGGCCTGTTCGTCAATACCCTGGCCGTGCGCATCGACACGGCTGCCGCACCGACGGCGCAAACCCTGCTGGAGCAGGTCCGTACACGCGTGCTGGAGGCTCAGGCGCACCAAGACCTGCCATTCGAACAGGTGGTGGAAATCGTCCGCCCAGTGCGCAGCCTCGGCCATACCCCCTTGTTCCAGGCCACGCTCAATTGGCAGGCGATCGAAGGTGGCGCCTTGCAACTGCCGGGCCTGCAGTTGGAAGCCGTGGCCCAGACTGGCCAGGTCGCCAAGTTCGACCTGACGCTGAACCTCGGCGAATTCGGCGACACGCTGGCCGGCAGCCTGGACTACGCCACCTCGCTGTTCGACGAAGCAACCGTGCGGCGCTATGTCGGCTATTTCGAAACCGTGCTCTGGGCCATGGTCGGCGATGATCAACAGCCGCTGGCACAGGTGCCGTTGCTTGGCGACGCCGAGCGCCACACCCTGCTGCACAGTTTCAACGCCACGCAACGCGATTACCCCCGTGACCTGGCCGTGCAGCAGCTGTTTGAGCAGCGCGTGGCGCGCCATCCCCTGGCCGTGGCGGCAGTGCAGGGCGACCAGGCGCTGTGCTTCGGGGCACTCAACGAACGCGCCAACCGCCTGGCCCATTACCTGATGGGCGCAGGTGTGGTACCGGGTGCCTATGTGGCCGTGCTGCTGCCGCGCACGTTGCACCTGCTGGTGGCGCAACTGGCCGTGCTCAAGTGTGGCGCGGTCTATGTACCGCTCGACATTCATGCCCCGACCGAGCGCCAGGCCTTCATGGTCGAGGATTGCCAGGCCACCGCGTTGCTGACGCTTGCTGGCACACCGGTTGAGTATGCGGTGCGGCGGGTCGACCTGGACCAACTGGTCCTCGATGACCAGCCTGGCCACAACCCTGGGGTGGCCCAGGACGCTGGCAGTGCGGCCTATGTGATGTACACCTCTGGCACCACAGGCAAACCCAAGGGCGTGTGCGTGCCGCACCGGGGTATTGCGCGGTTGGTGCTGAACGAGCGGTATGCCGGGTTGCTGGCCAGCGACCGCATCGCTTTCGCTTCCAACCCGGCGTTCGATGCCAGCACCCTGGAAGTGTGGGGCGCGTTGCTCAATGGCGGGCAGGTGCGAGTGATCGACCACCGCACGCTGGTCGACCCAGCGCTTTTCGCGAAGGCGCTGGCGGAGCAGGGCATCACCGTTCTGTTCTTGACCACGGCGTTGTTCAACCAGTACGTGCAGTTGATCCCCGAGGCCCTGGCCGCGCTGCGCGTGCTGATCAGCGGCGGTGAGCGTGCCGAACCCGCCGCCTTCCGCACCCTGCTGCACAAAGCACCTGAACTGCGCCTGCTCAATGGCTACGGGCCCACTGAAACGACCACGTTTGCGGTGACCTGCGAGGTGCGTGAATTGGCGCCCAATGCAGCCCAAGTGCCGATTGGCCGACCGATCGGCAATACCCAGGTGTATGTACTGGACGCCTGGCAACAGCCCGTGCCGCAAGGCGTGGTCGGTGAACTGTATATCGGCGGCGACGGCGTGGCGCTGGGTTACCTGAACCGCCCAGAACTGACGGCGCAGCGGTTTATCGATGACCCGTTCAGCCCGCAGCCGGGCGCTCGGCTGTACCGCACCGGCGACCTGGTGCGCTGGCAGGCCGACGGCCAACTGGAGTGCCTGGGGCGCAATGACGACCAGGTCAAGATTCGCGGTTACCGGATCGAGCTGGGCGAAATCGAGCAGCAGTTGGCACTGGCACCGGGTGTCGGTGAAGTCGTGGTGATGGCTGTGCCGAACGAGCAGGGCCCATTGCGGCTGGTGGCCTGGTTTACCCGGCACGAGGCCCCAGTGGACGCCGCTGACCTGCGTGCGTTCCTGCGTGGGCGCTTGCCGGATTACATGGTGCCTACCGCTTTTGTCGCATTGCCGCAGATGCCGCTGAACAACAATGGCAAGGTTGATCGCCAGGCCTTGCCGGTGCCCGCGCCCCAGGACCTGGCGGTGACAGCGTACGAAGCACCGGAAGGCGAGCGCGAGCAGGCGCTGGCCATGTTGTGGGGTGAACTGCTGCACCTGGAACGCGTCGGGCGTCACGACCGCTTCTTCGAATTGGGCGGCCATTCACTGCTGGCGATGCGCATGTTGGCGCAAGTTCGCCAACGCCTGGGGCTGGAGCTGGCATTGGGCGACCTGTTTGCCGATGACAGCCTGGCAGCGGTGGCCGCCTGCCTTGCGCGTGACGGTGATACCTTGCCGGCCATCCAGCCAGGCCCACGTGACGGTGCTTTACCGCTTTCGTTCGCCCAGCAGCGGCTGTGGTTTCTGGCGCAGATGGAGGAATCCAGCGCGGCCTATCACATTCCCCTGGCCCTGCGCCTGGAGGGCCGTTTGGACGCTGGGGCGCTGGAGCGCGCGTTAAGGCGCCTGGTCGAGCGCCATGAAAGCTTGCGCAGCCATTTTGTTGAACAGGAAGGCGAGCCGCAGGTGGTGCTGGCAACCGGTAGCGAAGGCTTCCTGTTTGGCCGGGACCTTTGCCAGGGCCTGGATGAAGCCGCTATTGCGGCGTTGATCCGTCAGGAGGCGAGCCAACCTTTCGTGCTTAGCCGCGACCTGCCGGTGCGTGGGCGCCTGCTGCAGCTGGCCGAGGACCACCACCTGCTACTGCTGACCTTGCACCACCTGGTGGCCGACGGTTGGTCGCTGGGGGTGTTGGTGCGCGAGCTTGGCGAGTTGTACCAAGCCTTCAGTTGCGGTGGCGACGACCCCTTGCCGGCCTTGCCCGTGCAGTACATCGACTATGCCTTGTGGCAGCGGCGCTGGCTGAGCGGCGATGCGCTGCGCCAACAGGCGGATTACTGGGTTGGCCAGCTGGCCGGGGCACCGGCGCTGCTCAGCTTGCCTTGGGATCACCCACGGCCGGAGCGTCAGCAGTATGCCGGTGACAGCGTCGCGCTGAGCTTGGCCCCGCGCCTGAGTGTCGAGCTTAAAGCCGCGTGCCGCCGCCATGGCGTCACACCTTACATGCTGTTCATGGCGGCCTGGGCGGTGCTATTGAGCCGGCTGGCCGGCCAGGATGAAGTGGTGATCGGCTCGCCGGTAGCCAACCGCAGGCAGGCTGAAGTGGATGGCCTGGTCGGCATGTTCGTCAATGCCATGGCGTTGCGCGTGGACACCTCGGGGGCACCGGATGTGGCGACCTTGTTGGCCCGGGTAAAGGCCGTGGTGCTGGGCGGGCAGGCCCATCAGGACTTGCCGTTCGAACAGGTGGTCGAGTTGCTGCGCCCGCGCCGAAGCCTTGCGCATACGCCGCTGTACCAAGCCACTCTGGACTGGGACGCCAGCCCGGAGCGCCAGGCGCTGCAACTGGCCGATCTGTCGGTGAGCGCAGTGAGTGGGCCCGCGTGCATTGCCAAGTTCGACCTGAGCCTGAGCCTGGGTGAGCGCGCCGAAGGTTTTGCCGGCGGTATCGTGTTTGCCACAGCCCTGTTCGAGCGGGCGACCATCGTGCGTTATGCGGGGTATCTCGAACAATTGCTGTGGGCCTTCGTGGAGAGCGATCGGGCCATTCCGGGCCATGTCGGGTTGCCGTATGCCGATGAGCGCAAGCGGTTGCTGCAGGGCTTCAACGACACGGCAGTGGGCTATGACCTTGAGCAGACCCTGCACGGGATGATCGAGGCGCAGGTGTTGCGTACGCCGGATGCGGTCGCGGTTAAAGCCGAAGAAGGGGCACTGAGCTATCGCCAGTTGAATGAGCAGGCCAACCGATTAGCGCATCACCTGATTGATCTCGGTGTTAAACCCGATGATCGGGTAGCGATCTGCGTCGAACGTGGACTGTCGATGGTGGTTGGCCTGCTGGCCATCCTCAAGGCCGGCGGCGCGTATGTGCCGGTTGACCCGGATTACCCAGCGGAGCGCGTGCGACATATGTTGAGCGACAGCGCGCCAGTGGCGGTGCTGGTGCACAGTGCTACGCGGCACGTACCGGATTCGGCCCAGGGTATCGACCTGGATCAGCCGACCTGGAACGCCCAGCCTTCCAGCAATCCAGTTGTCACCAGCTTGACCCCGCGTCACCTGGCCTACGTGATTTACACCTCAGGCTCCACCGGTTTGCCGAAAGGCGTGATGAACGAGCATGCCGGCGTGGTCAACCGTCTGTTGTGGATGCAAGACGCCTATAACCTCGGCGCTGACGACGTGGTCTTGCAGAAGACGCCGTTTAGCTTCGACGTGTCGGTATGGGAGTTCCTCTGGCCCCTGCAAACCGGCGCGCGCCTGGTCATGGCGCGTCCCGGCGGCCATCGCGATCCAGAGTACCTGCGCCAGGTGATCCGCAGCGAAAACGTCACCACCTTGCACTTCGTGCCCTCGATGCTGGATGTGTTTCTGGCCCATGGCGACGCTTCGGCCGATGGTCTCAAGCGCGTCCTGTGCAGCGGCGAAGCTTTGCCGGGCAGCCTGGTTCGACGCTTCCACACGCAACTGCCGACTGTCGAACTGCACAACCTGTACGGCCCGACCGAAGCAGCGGTGGACGTGAGCGCCTGGCACTGCGTGACGGCGCCGGACAACACCCCAATCGGCAAACCGATCGCCAACACCACGCTTTACGTACTCGACAACCAAGGCCAGCCAGTACCGCAAGGCGTGGCCGGCGAGCTGTTCATCGGCGGCGTGCAAGTCGCCCGAGGCTACCTGAACCGCATCGAACTGACCGCCGAACGCTTCCTCGACGACCCGTTCAGCACCCGCCCTGGTGCACGCCTGTACCGCACCGGCGACCTGGCGCGGCACCTGGCAGACGGCAACATCGAATACCTGGGACGCAACGACGACCAGGTCAAAATCCACGGCTTGCGCATCGAACTGGGCGAAATTCAGGCATGCCTGACGCGGATAGAGGGGATCAAGGAGGCCGTGGTGATCGCTCATGAGCAGCAGTTGCTCGCTTACTACACGGGGGAGTTGTTCCCGGTGGAGGCGCTGCGCTCGGCATTGCTCGGGCGTCTGCCGACCTTCATGGTGCCGGCGCTGTTCGTCCACCTGCAGGCACTGCCCCTGAGCCCCAACGGCAAGCTCGACCGCAAGGCTTTGCCGTTACCGGATACCGAGGCCCTGCAGAACCGCGAGTACCAAGCGCCAGAAGGTGAAACCGAAACCCTGTTGGCAACGATCTGGTCCGAACTGTTGGGCGTGGAGCGGGTAGGGCGGCACGACAACTTCTTCGAGCTGGGCGGCCACTCCCTGGCGGCAATCCGGCTGGTCGACAAGATGACCAAGGCAGGCCTGAAAGTGGCCATCAACGATGTGTTCCAGCACCCCAGCGTGGCCTTGCTGGCGGCCAGGCTCGGCAGCCCTGACGCTGCGCACCGCGGGGTGATCCGGGTACGTGCAGGGGGCAGCCAGACGCCGCTGTTTCTGGTTCACGAATTCACCGGCCTGGATTTCTACTTCCCGGTGCTGGGCCAGCACCTACCCGGTGATTTCGCCCTCTATGGGCTGCCCGGCATTCCGGCCGATCAACCGCAGCCACAAACGCTCGAGTGCCTGGCCCGCTACCAGGTCGAACAGATGCGCAGCGTGCAGCCACAGGGGCCGTATCGCCTGGCAGGCTGGTCGTTCGGTGGGGTAGTGGCCTTCGAAATGGCTAACCAATTGCTGGGTGTGGACGAGGAGGTCGAATTTCTCGGTTTGATCGACACCTATGTGCCGCGCCTGGCCGACCAGGGCAAGGCGCGCTGGGAGGGGCCACGTGCACTCGAACGGCAGTTGCTGTTGAACTGCAGCACGTTCTGGCGCACGCAAGGCCCGGCAGGCACCGACAAGCTGGCACGCCTGCAGCAATTGGAAGCCGGTCAGGCCGATTTTGCCACGCTGGTCGCCAGCTGCCGCGAGCACCAGTTGCTCTATGGGCTATGGGCGAGCATGACCGACGCGCAACTGCTGCACTACTTCACCCGTGAACTGGCGCACGGCCATGCGTTGGCACATTACCGCCCTTCACCGTTGAGCGTGCCGGTGCACCTGCTGCGCGCTGAACAGGGCAGTGACAGCCAGTCGACTCTGGGCTGGCGCGAGACCTTGCCGTCCCAGGCCCTGGTGCTCCTGGGCGTGCCGGGGGACCACCGCAGCATGATGCAGGCGCCCCACGTGGCCGCGCTGGGTCAGGCGCTTGGCCAACTATTGGACACTGTGCCTAGCACGAACATCACCAAGGCAGCGGCTTATCAGCCCTTGGTGGCGATCCAGACTGGTCAGCACGGGCATGCACCGTTGTTTTGCGTGCCGGGGGCTGGCGACAGCGTCACCAGCTTCATTGGCCTGGCCGAGGCCCTGGGCCCGGACTGGCCGCTGTACGGCCTGCAGGCGCGGGGGCTGGACGGCTGCTCGGTGCCGCACACTTCGGTGGAGGCTGCTGCCGATTTCCATGTGCAGGCCATCGAGGCGCTTTATCCGCAGGGGCCGCTGAACCTGGTCGGGCATTCGTTTGGCGGCTGGGTAGCACATGCCATGGCTGCCCGGTTCGAGGCCAAGGGCCGGCAGGTGCGTTCATTGACACTGATCGACAGCGAAGCGCCGGGTGAGGGCGGCACCTGTGGCCAGCCCTACACCCTGGGCGAAGCCTTGCAGCGGCTGATCGAGGCGTTGCAGCTGTCCACCGGCAAAACCCTGGGTATTGACCCACGCGCCTTTGCCGAGGCCAGCGATGATCAGCAGTTGAGCCAGTTGCACGCGGCCATGGTGCGGGTCGGATTGCTGCCGGCGCGGTCGCAGCCTGGGGCGCTGGACGGCACCGTACGGACCTTCGCCACGGCGTTGCGCACGGCCTACCGGCCAACGTTGAGCTACCACGGGCCGGTCGGCCTGGTACTGGTGGATGACCCGGGCCTGGATGCCTTGGGCAATGCCCGCGAGCATGCCGCCATGCAGGCTGGTTGGCAGCAACTGATGCCCACGCTTGCGCTGTGGCAAGGGCCCGGTGACCACTTCAGCATCCTCAAGGTGCCGGATGTCTTCAGCCTGGCGGCCTGGTGGCACGACGGGCAGGCGCTGCACCACGGCAAGGTTACCCCTTAAAGATGGGCCTTCCCGGCCCCACTGGGGCCGGGTTATGCGAACCCCGAGAGATAGTGAGTGTTCATGGAAAAGTCCAGATTCCGCAAATTCAGCCTCGGCATCGCCGTGGCTCTGGTCGCCGGCATCACGCTGTATGCCGTTCAGGCCCCGGCCAAACCGCCGCAGTACATTACCGCCACGGTCGAACGTGGCGATATCGAGAACGCCGTGTTGGCCACCGGCACGCTGCAGGGCATCAAGCAGGTGGACGTCGGCGCCCAGGTGTCGGGCCAGTTGCGTTCATTGAAGGTCAAGCTGGGTGACAAAGTCACCGAGGGCCAGTGGCTGGCCGAAATCGACCCGCTGGTGCTGCGCAATACCTTGCGCCAGGCTGAGGTCGACGAGGACAAATTGCAGGCCGAGCGCCGTTCTAGCCTGGCCCAGCTCAAGCAGGCCAGGCGGGTGTATGAGCGCTATCGCGAACTGCAGGCCGACGAGTCGGTATCGCGCCAGGACTTCGAGAACGCCGAGTCCGAATACGAGGTGCAGCAGGCCGCCGTGCGCTCGCTCGATGCGCAAATCCAGAGTGCCCGGGTTGAGATCGACACGGCCAAGGTCAACCTGGGCTACACCCGTATCAATGCACCGATCAACGGCCATGTGGTGGGCATCGTCACGCAAGAAGGGCAAACCGTGATCGCCAACCAGTTGGCGCCGGTGCTGCTCAAGCTGGCCGACCTCGACACCATGACCGTCAAGGCGCAGGTATCGGAAGCGGATGTGATCCACATCAGCCCAGGCCAACCGGTGTACTTCACCATCCTCGGTGAAGACAAACGCTATTACGCCAAGCTGCGCGGCACCGAGCCGGCCCCGCAGAACTACGCGCAAAGCACCGACAACAGCGATGGCAGCGCCACGAAACCCAATGGCGCGGTGTTTTATAACGCCCTGTTCGAGGTGGCGAACCCCGAGCACCGCCTGCGCATCTCGATGACCGCGCAGGTGCACATCGTGCTCGACACGGCCGAAGGCGTGCTCACTGTGCCGGTGGCCGCCCTGGGCGCGCGCAATAGCGACGGCAGCTTCCCGGTGCGGGTGCTCGATGCCAAGGGCTTCGCCCAGGTGCGCAACGTGCAGGCGGGGATCAACAACAACGTCAAAGTGCAGATCAAGGATGGCCTGGCCGAAGGTGACCGTGTGGTGATTGGTGAGCCGGTGTCTGGCGAAGCAGGGGCGTGAGCATGAACATGAATGTCGAGCTGAGCGCACACAGCGCCGTTGCCTGCAGCAACGGCGAGCCGTTGTTGCGTCTGCAGGGGGTCAGCCGCAGTTTTCTGGCCGGCGACCGCGAGTTCCTGGCGTTGAAGGGTATCGACCTGCAGATCCACAGTGGCGAGCTGGTGGCGATCATCGGCGCCTCCGGGTCCGGCAAGTCGACCCTGATGAATATCCTCGGCTGCCTGGACAACGCCAGCAGTGGCAGCTACCAGGTCGGCGGCCAAGAGACGCGCACGCTGGACGACGATGCCCTGGCGGCGCTGCGCCGCGACCATTTTGGCTTCATCTTCCAGCGCTACCACCTGCTGCCGCACCTGGATGCCCTGCACAATGTCGAGATTCCAGCAGTGTATGCCGGCACTGCGCATGGGCAACGCCACGACCGGGCACGTGAGCTGCTCACGCGCCTGGGCCTTGCCGGGCATCTGGAACACCGCCCCAGCCAGTTGTCCGGCGGGCAGCAGCAGCGGGTGAGTATCTGCCGGGCGCTCATGAACGGTGGCCAGGTGATCCTCGCCGACGAGCCGACCGGTGCGCTGGACACGGCCAGCGGCAAAGAGGTGATGAATATTCTGCTGGAGCTGCACGCAGCCGGGCACACGGTGATCCTGGTGACCCACGACCCCAAGGTCGCCGCGCATGCTGAACGGGTCATCGAGGTCAGCGACGGTCAGATCGTCAGCGACCGGCGCACGGGCACCGCAGCCATGCCCACCCCGGTGGCCGAGCCGGCACCGGCCGCGTCGCCAGCAAGGCGCCTGGTCGCCAGCCTGGGGATGTTCCGCGAGGCCTTCAAGATGGCCTGGATCGCTTTGATCTCGCACCGCATGCGCACCTTGTTGACCATGCTCGGGATTGTCATTGGCATCACCTCGGTGGTGTCCATCTCGGCCATCGGCGAAGGGGCCAAGGGCTACGTGCTCAAGGACATACAGGCAATTGGCAGCAATACCATCGATATCTATTCGGGCAGCAACTTCGGAGACAGCCGGGCGAAGACCATCGAAACCCTGGTGCCCGCCGACGTCACTGCGCTCAACGCGCTGTACTACGTCGACAGCGCCACCCCGGTGATCGGCCAAAGCACCTTGGTGCGCTACCGCAACCTGGATGTCGATGTGCAGCTCAATGGCGTCAGCGAACACTACTTCCAGGTGCGCAACATTCCCCTGGCCGCCGGTATTGTGTTCAGTGCCGAGGACGCCCGGCGCCAGGCCCAGGTAGTGGTGATCGACCACAACACCCGCAAGCGCCTGTTCGGCCCCAACGTAGATCCGCTGGGGCAGGTGATCCTGGTGGGGAACCTGCCGTGCACCGTGATCGGCGTCACCGCCGAGAACAAGAACCTGTTCGTCGCCAGCAACCAGCTAAACATCTGGGTGCCGTACGAGACTGCTGCCGGCCGCGTGCTTGGCCAACGCCACTTGGACAGTATCAGCGTGCGCATCAAGGACGGCGTGCCCAGCAAGCGGGTCGATGAGGAGGTGACCAAGCTGATGCTGCAACGCCATGGCACCAAGGACTTTTTCACCAACAACCTCGACAGCATCATGCAGACCGTGCAAAAGACCAGCCGGTCGCTGACCCTGCTGCTGTCGCTGATCGCGGTGATTTCGCTGGTGGTGGGCGGTATCGGGGTGATGAATATCATGTTGGTGTCGGTGACTGAGCGTACCCGCGAGATCGGCATTCGCATGGCGGTGGGGGCACGGCAGTCGGACATTCGTCAGCAGTTTCTGGTGGAGGCAGTGATGGTCTGCCTGTTTGGCGGGCTGGTCGGTATTGGCTTGTCGTACGGCATCGGCTACCTGTTCGAGTTGTTCGTCAAACAGTGGGAGATGGTGTTCTCACCGGCGTCGATCGTGATGGCGTTTGCCTGTTCGACGTTGATTGGGGTGGTGTTCGGCTTTGTGCCAGCGCGCAATGCGGCCCGGCTTGACCCGATCGAGGCGCTGGCGCGGGATTGAGGTGCCCTGTACCTCAACCCGTGTAGATACCGTCTTGACCCTCACCTCGCAAGAGCAATTTGGGGGTCAAACGGTTTGCCCGACTTCACTACCCCGTAAACCAGATGCAGCAGCTTGCGCATTGCCGCGCATACGATCTGCTTATACG